>JGI12269J14319_10000048_pt1 | contig 101709 bp, 87 predicted proteins | sample PeaSoiSIISIP2007_FD_14319 | JGI IMG/M metagenome (IMG submission 14319)
GCACTGCCGCGTTCGAGTTCGTGCGCGAACTGTCGGTGGAGCTGTCCGCCAGTACCATCGAACTGCCGAGCTTTCCCAAAGTGGCGGCCCGTGTGCAGAAGGTACTGTCGGAGGAGAACTGCAGCAGCGAGCGCGTCGTGCGCGTCATCGGCGCGGAGCCGATGCTCGCGACCCGCGTGTTGTCGATGGCGAATTCCGCGGCGCTCAACCCCAGCGGTAAAGCGGTCTGTGAGCTGCGTACCGCGGTCACGCGCCTGGGCTTCGATGCGTTGCGGGCCGCCACCGTAAGTTTCGCCCTGTCGCAGCTGCGATCGGCGGCGGCTTTCAAGAGTCTGCAGCACTATCTCGATGCGCTCTGGCATCAAAGCGTGCTGGTCGCCTCGCTTTGTTTCGTGGTGGCGCGTCGCGTCGGCAAGGTCAATTCCGATACTGCCATGCTCACCGGGCTGGTGCATGGCGTCGGCAAGCTCTACATCCTGACGCGCTCGGTACGCCATCCGGCGCTGTTCGCCGACCAGGATATGTATCAGCACATCGTCAATGATTGGCACGGCTCAATCGCCAAGGTGCTGCTCGAGAACTGGCAGATGGCCGAGGACATCATTACCGCGGTGTACACATACCATGACGATACGCGACCGACGCGCGGCCTGAGCTCGATGCTGACGGATGTGCTGGAGGTAGCCATCACGCTGGCGCTGTGCAAGCAGTTGCCCGAACAGCTCGGTGAGCGCATCGGTGCTCTGAAATCGGCTGCACGCCTGGAACTCAATGCCGAAATCTGCCAGTCGCTGCAGGTCGAGTCTGCCGAGGAACTGGCCGCGCTGCGCACCGCATTGGGTCACTGAGCGCTGGCCGCAGCGGCGCTGGCGCCCCTCGACGGCATGCTGAGCGGGGCGCGCTCAGCGATGCGTTCAGCGGAAATCCCGCGAGTCCCGAGTCAACCCCGAGAGCCACGCGGACGCATCGTGCAGCCGCCGCGCCACTACATGGGCGACGCGGTCGCGTCTCTGCAAAGCACCATCGACCACCAGCAGACTCGATTCGAGCGCGCAACGCCTCTGGGCGGCGAACACCTTGGGCCAAAGAATTACATTGACTATGCCGGTTTCATCCTCGAGCGAGGCGAATACCACGCCCGAGGCGGTCGATGGCTGCTGCATGTGCGTGATCAATCCGCCGACGCGCACCTCGATCCCATCCGGTAGCAGCGAGAGCTCGCGGCTGCTGCGAAATCCCTGGCGCGAGAGTCTTGGGCGCAGCAGCGCCAGCGGATGACGCCCGGTCGTGAGGCCGAGATGGCGATAATCGGCGAGGATATTCTGACTTTCGCTCGGCGCAGGAAGTGCCGCCGGCGCTTCCCGCGCCGACAATCCTTCGATGAGTCCCGGCAGCCGTTCCACCCCGAGCGCACGCCAATGGGCCTCGTGCCGATGCACGCTCAAGGCACTGAGCGCGCCGGCGGCGGCCAGGGACTGGAGCGCGCGCCGCGACAGTTGTGCGCGTGCGCCGAGCTCATCGATGCCGCTGAAAGGCCGCTCAGTCCGTGCGCTCACGATGCGCTCGGCTTGCGTTTCGGGCAGCCCGCGCACCAGGCAGAGGCCAAGCCGCAGTGCCGGGCCATGCTGCTGGTGCTCGAGCGTACAATGCCAGGCGCTTAACGTAACATCGACCGGCAATACCGTCACGCCGCTGCGGCGCAGATCCTGCGTGATCTGGGCTGGTGCGTAAAAGCCCATTGGCTGGCTGTTGATCAGCGCCGCGGCGAAGGCCGCGGGCTCGTGGCATTTGAGCCAGCAGGAGATATAGGTCAACAGTGCGAACGAGGCCGCGTGCGATTCGGGAAAGCCATATTCGCCAAAACCCAGGATCTGCTTGTAGATCTGTTCGGCAAATTCGCTCGGATAGCCGTTCTTTGCCATACCGCTGAGCAGCCGCTCGCGATAGGGCGTGAGTCCCCCGCGGCGTTTCCAGGCCGCCATGGCGCGGCGCAGCCCATCGGCCTCGCCGGGGGTGAAGCCCGCGGCGACGATCGCGATCTGCATGACCTGTTCCTGGAAGATCGGCACGCCGAGCGTGCGCTGCAGCACGGCCTTGAGAGCCTCGCTCGGGTAGGTGACGGCCTGCGGATTCTCGCGCCGCTGCAGATAGGGATGCACCATGTCGCCCTGGATCGGGCCGGGCCGCACGATCGCGACCTCGATCACGAGATCGTAGAAGCAGCGCGGCCGCAGGCGCGGCAGCATGCTCATCTGGGCGCGCGATTCGATCTGGAATACGCCCACGGTTTCAGCGCGGCAGATCATGTCGAAGGTGGCGGTGTCCTGCGGCGGAATGTCCTGCATCGAGAGCTTGCCGCCGCGATAGTTGTCGATGAGGTTGAAACAGCGGCGTAACGCCGTGAGCATGCCGAGCGCCAGCACGTCGACCTTCAACAGTCCCAGCGACTCCAGATCGTCTTTATCCCATTGGATTACGGTGCGTTCCGCCATGGCGGCATTCTCGATCGGTACCAGGGTGCTTAGCGGTTCGCCGGAGATCACGAAGCCCCCGACATGCTGCGACAGGTGGCGTGGAAAGCCGACCAGCTCGCGCACCAGCTGCGCGAGCAGCTTTAGCCGTGACAGTTCGATATCGAGCCCACAGCGGCCGAGCGCCTGCTGCAGCTGGCTTGCCGGCTCCCACCACATCTGCAGGCGCGTCAGGCGATCGATATCGTCATCGCCGATGCCGAGGGCACGTGCCACGTCGCGAATGGCGCTGCGCGTGCGATAGCAGATAACAGTCGCGGCGAGCGCGGCGCGCTCGCGGCCGTACTTGCGATAGATGTATTGGATGACTTCCTCGCGCCGCTCGTGCTCGAAGTCGACATCGATATCCGGTGGCTCGTTGCGCTCGCGGCTGATGAAACGCTCGAAAAGCAATTGTGTGCGTGCCGGATCGATTTCGGTGATGCCGAGCGCATAGCAGACCGCGGAGTTGGCGGCCGAGCCTCGACCCTGGCAGAGGATGTTCTCGTGGCGCGCATACTCCACCAGGTCGTGCACCGTCAGGAAGAAATGCTCGTAGCGCAGCTCGGCGATCAAAGCCAGCTCCTTCCCGAGCAGCTCGCGCACTGAGGTCGGTACGCCGTGCGGCCAGCGGCGTCGCAGGCCGGTCTCGGTCAGGGCACGTAAGTGCTCGCTGGCCGTGAGACCGGCGGGCACGAGCTCCGGCGGGTACTCGTAGTGCAGCTGCGTGAGCGAGAAAGTGCAGCGCTCGGCGATCGCCAGGCTCTGATCGAGCAGCGCGCGCGGATAGAGGGCGCGCAATTGCGCCAATGAGCGCAGATGCCGCTCGGCATTCGGATACAGCCGCCAGCCGGCCGCCTCAACGGTGCAGCGGTGACGCACAGCCGTGAGTACATCCTGCAGAGCGCGGCGCGAGCGTACGTGCATGTGCACATCGCCGGCAGCGACCGCGGGCACACCGCAGCGCTCGGCCAGCGCGCACAACTGTGCGAGCTGTGTGCTGTCATCGGCACCGCGATGCAGTTCCACGGCCAACCAGCCGCGCTCGCCGAAGAAATCCCGCAACCACACCGCCTGTGCTTCGCTTGCCCGAGCCTCACTCGCCGGCACTGCGCCCGCCTGCGTCGCCGGCACCCACAGCGCCAGGCAGTCGTTCAGGCCGGTTTCGAAATCTGCCCGGGTCAGTCGATACTCGCCTTTTTTCGAGCGGCGGCGGCCGAGCGTGATGAGCCGGCAGATTTGCCCGTAGGCCTCACGCTGCGGCGCGAGCAACACCAGCTTCAGGCCGCAGACCGTGCTGAATTCTGCGCCGATGATGAGCTTGAAGTCCGAGTTCGCGCTGGCGTTGATATTCGTGTCCGCGTCCGCATCCGCGGCAGTCTGCAGTGCCTGCATGGCCTCGTGCGCGCGCACCACGCCGGCGAGCGAGCACTCATCGGTCAGCGCCAGCGCGCGATAGCCGAGCGCATGCGCTCGGGCGAGCAGTTCGGCCGGGTACGAAGCGCCGCGCAGAAAGCTGAAGTTGCTCAAGGCATGCAATTCGGCGTAACCGCTCATGCCCACAGCCCCTGCAGAAACCATTCGCCGCCGCACCGGTCATGAAACACCCAGAGCTGCGAACCCTGGCCGCTGCGCGCGAGATAGTAGTCGCGTCGCACATCGTTGCCGTCCCNCCAGCCGCTCTCGATGCGCTCGGGACCGCGCAGCAGTTGCGCGGGTGCCTCGATGCGTACCGGCTCGAGCAGCAGCCAGCAGGGCCGGGGCGGCGTTGGCGTGCTCAGCACGTGCTGTTTCGGGCTCGAAGCCGTCGAAGCCTCGGGCGCAATGAGGCGCCAGCTGCGCTCGGGGCGGTAATCGGCTTGCAGCTGCAGGGCCTGGATGCTGCTCTCGCCAAGCCGCGCGCGCAGGCGATCGAGCAGCCGCTGCAATTGCTGCAGGGGCTGCGCATCGCTGCCGAAGAGGTCCGTCTGCACGATGGCTGGCGAAGTGAATTCGAGCGCCTGCAGCCGCAATGCGTTCACGGGCGCGGGTAACAGCAGCGAATGCAGGCGCTCGCGCACCAGCGTCAGAAACTGAGCCGCATCGCGCCCTGCGGCGGACAGACCGATCGTCACGCGGCTGACGGGTTGACGGTAATGCTCGAACTCGAGCGTAAAGCGCTGCACCGAGCAATCACGGGCGCGCAGATAGCCCTGAAATTCCAGCAGCAGCCGTTGCAGAGGGAACAGCAGCGCGGTGCTCGTGCGCACCTCGCTGCCGAATTCGCAGCGCGCATGATAAGTCTCGGGTGGGCGCCAAGCCGGCCGCGGATCGTTGGCCTCGGCGCACAGCCGTTGCAGATAGAGCTGCATTTCTGGCCCGAACCGCCGCGCGATCGCGGCGGCGGGCAATTCGAGCAGCTGCCCGATGCGGCGCAATCCCGAGGCCTGCAATGCAGCCAGTGTCGGTGCCGGAAGATCCAGCAGCTGTAAGGCGAGGGGGTCGAGCCTCTCCCGCAGCTGTGCCTTGCTGAACACATGGCGCTGCGCGCTCGCGTGCGTCAACAGCGCGGCGGCGGCGGGCGAGGGTGCGAACGCGCAGACGTGGCTGTAGCCCAACTGCACGAGCTCGGCCTGGATTCTCGCAAGCAGCGCCTCGTGACCCTCGAACAGCGTGCTGCTTGCACCGAGCTCGAGCCAGAGCAGCGGCGCGCACGGCGCATAGCTGATCAGGCTGCTCCACTGATAAGCCCACGCGGCCAGGCGTTCGAGCGCTTCGCGCTGGAGAAGCAGGCCCTTTTCACCGAGCTCGCCCCCCACGCTGTGTTCGCCAGCCGATGCCCACCGGTCAGGCGCTGTGCGCTCGCCGGCCGATCCCTGATGATTCGCGACCGCTTCACGCGCGAGTTGCGGCAAACGGATACACAGCCACAGCCCGGTGTTCATGCGATCAGCGGCAGCTGCAAGCGCACGCCGGTGCGGCCGCCACGGCATTTGTGAATGTCCACGACGAGCCCATTGGCGGTGGCGCGCAGCCGCAGCCGCAAGGCCGCCGGCGAGTGTTCCCGTGCGGCCTCGGCTGGACGATAGAGAATACCGAGGCTGCCGCCGGCTTCGGCCGCGAGCTGCAGACGGCGGACATTTTTGTCGGCAATTTCGCATGGCCAGCTCAACACGGCGCCGAGCGCCGGGCAGCGCAATGCCTGCTCCGCAGCCCACAATGATTCCTGCAGGCTGCGGGTTTGAACAATCAATAGGTATTTGAGCGGCAGCTTCCACTGTATGAGTGCGGGCGCATAAGGCAGGTAAGGCGGCGCAATCCATGCGATGTACCGTCCCGCGTGTGCAAGCTCCGATAAGGCCGGCACTAATAAACTCAGCTCTCCAATCCCGGTCGTCTCCGGCATGAGCTCGGCGATGGCTCCCATCGGCCAGCCGCCTCCGGGCAGAGTGGCATCGAGCTCGGCAAAGCCCGAGGGCGCAGCCTGGTGAAGACTGCGGCGCCACTCGCCGTCGTGACACAGACGGGCGAGCTCATCGAGCGTCATGGCATGCGTCTTCATGCGGAAGCGAGTCGCGACAGATTGGTACGCAGGATGCCGACCACGATGCCCTCGATCTGCCACGGCTGCGTGCGCAGATCGATCTCGAGCGGCGCGAAATCGGGGTTGGCGGGCTCCAGCCGCAGCCAGGATCCCTCGCGGCGATAGAATTTGACCGTCGCCTCATCTTTTAAGCGCGCCACCACGATCTGGCCGTTTGTGGCCTGCGGCGTGCGGTGCACGGCCAGGATGTCGCGATGGAGGATGCCAGCATCGCGCATGCTCTCTCCATACACGCGCAATAGAAAATCGGCGCGCGGATGAAACAGCGCCCGATCGACCGCGATCTCCTCTTCGATATTGCCCGGCGCGAAGGTGGGAACGCCGGCGGCGATGCGTCCATAAAGCGGCAGCACTGCGCTGCGCGGCGAGAGCGTCGCTGCCGTGCCGGTAGTGGATTCGTCGTGCCGCAGGCGCAAGCCGCGCGCAATGCCGGGCTCGAGCTGCAGGTAACCCTTGCGCTCGAGCGCGCGCAGGTGCTGATCGATGCCCTGGCGATTGCGCAGGCCCATCAATCGCGCCAGATCGGCGCGCGTCGGGGGCCGGCCGTGCTGCGCAATGAACTCGGCGATCCGCTGCAGAATCTGCTGCTGGCGAGGGCTTAGGGGGAGGGGGAGGGTAGATACCATACATTCGTATGGTATCCGGTTTGGACGCCGATATCAGCTGGGCTGGGCTGGGGTTGCTGAACTCTGCGCGCGGCTGAACCAAAACGATGCTGCGGCGCGAGTCAGGTCTTCCGGTGCCGAGGCATACGGGAGCGCAGGCCTACCAGCGAGCGTTGCTCGTGCTTTTGCACCGTCGGCCGGCGTGTCGAAACGGTGCTAAATTGCCGCCTCGAAAGTCGCACAAGAAGGCGAACCAAAAGGGGATTTCAGATGGGCAAGTTGAACGGGCAGTATGCGCTGATCACCGGCGCCTCACGCGGCATCGGACGTGCCATCGCCAGCGCATTTGCCGCCGAAGGCGCCGGCATTGGCATCAACTACCGCTCCGGCGCCACCGAGGCCCAGGCGCTAGCCGATGAGCTGCAGCGGCTTGGGGTGAAGACGCTGCTGCTGCCGGGCGATGTGAGCCAACGCCCGATTTGGCAGGAAATGGTCCAGAAGATTCGCAGCGCCTGGGGTCGGCTCGACATCCTGGTCAACAACGCCGGCATCACGCGCGACAAGACCCTTCGCAAAATGACCGATGATGACTGGCTGCAGGTCATCAGCACCAACCTCAATGCCTGCTACTTCGGTGTCACCTCGGTCATGCCGCTGATGATCGAGCGCAACTACGGGCGCATCATCAACATCAGCTCATTCGTGGGGCAGGCGGGCAATTTCGGCCAGGCGAACTATTCGGCCAGCAAGGGCGGCATCATCGCGTTCACCAAGACGGTGGCGCTGGAGCTGGCTCGCAACAACATCACCGTCAATGCGCTGGCGCCCGGATTCACGCTGACGGACATGTTGGCCAAGGTGCCTGAGGAAGTGCAGGCGAAGATTCGCAGCCGCATTCCGCTGGGCCGCTTCGGCAAGCCCGAGGAAATCGCCAAAGCCGTGCTGTTTCTGGCCGCCGACGGTGACTACATCACCGGTCAGCAGATCAATGTCAATGGCGGTGTCTATATGTGAGCCAGCTCGAGATCAGCGACGGCACCTCCTGCTGCGCCCGCCGGCTCACGTACATGCCGATGTGGCCAAGATCGAGTTCACGCCCGGTGTAGTCACTGCTACCGATCAGATGTTCGAGCGCCGCGGACGAGGCCGGCGGTACCAGGTGGTCGCGCGCGCCGTAGAGATTGAGTACCGGCTGCCGCAGCGCTTTCAGGTTCACGTCGCGGCTGCCGATCTGCAACGAGCCGTGCACGAGTCGATTCTCCTGATAGAACCAGCGCACGAACTCCTGCAGCGCCGCGCCCGCCTGATCCGGGCTGTCGAATATCCAGCGCTCCATGCGCACGAACGTCTCGAGCTGCGTCGGCTCGGGTGTCGACAGCAGCAGTTGCACGTACTTCTGTTGCGTCAGACGGAACGGCATCAGCGCCAGAAAAATCTGATTGAGCGTCTCGCCGGAGATGTTGCCCTCGCCGAGCCAGCTCGCCAGATCGATGCCCTGGATCCATTTGGACAGCAGGTCCGCCGGAGTCTTGAAGTCGATGGGCGTCACCATCGTGATCAGATGCTTGATCGCTTCCGGGTGTAGTGCCGTATAGCACACGCTGAAGGTACCGCCCTGGCATACACCCAAGAGATTGAGCGCAGGCACGTTGGCAGAGCGCAGCACCGCGTTCACGCAGCTGTGCAGATAGTCCTCGAGGTAATCCGACAGGGTCGTGAAGCGATCGGCGCCGTCCGGATAGCCCCAATCAATGAGGTAGACATCGAGACCCGTACCGAGCAGGCCACGAATCAGCGAGCGCTGCGGCTCAAGATCCAGCATGTAGGGCCGGTTCACCAGCGCATAGACGATCAGCAGCGGCTCCACGGGCGCCGGACGCGCTATCGGCCGGTACCGATAGAGAGTCAGCTTGTCGCGCTGAAACACGACATCCTTGGCCGACAGTCCCACTTGCGCCTTGCGTGCAGCCGCCAGCGCAGTCAGCAGATCCGTGCTCATGGCCGCCGTTGTCTCGGGCGGCGACGATTCGGCGCCGCGCGCGACCGAGACTTCGGTTGCACAGCCGGCTCCCGCGTCGACTTAGGCGTCGGCGCCCGCTCGCTCGCTCGAACTTCGGCCAGTTCCGCGCGCAAGGATTTTACGGCGTGATGCAAGCGGTTGAGTTCGCTGCGGGTGGGCAAATCGAGCTGCTTGGCCCAGAGCTCCAGCGCAGCCTGCAGTTCCTTGCGCAGCGCGCCGAGTGAGTTGATCAGCTCGGCCTGTGCGCCGCAGAACGCCTCGCCGTGCGCCATGCGCGCATAGGCGTCTTCGGCGCACTCGATCCATTCATCGTACAGTGCCGCAGGGAGCGAGGCGGCACTCTGCGGCTGCAGGCAGCGAGCTGCAAAGGCCTGCGCCGCTTCGCGCAGCGCATCCGACCACAGCCGCGCGAGTCGGCCGCGCGCTTGCTCGGCGCGTTGCTGTGCTTCGAGCATGCGCTCCCAGCGCTGCTGATGCTCACGCATTGGCCCGATGGCGGCGAACGCCGACAGATCATTGAAGCGGGCGCGCAGAAAATCCGCCAGCTGCTGCATTGCCCGTACGTTGGCATCGGCTGAACCCTGAGCGCGCGTCTCTGCCGCAGCGCGCAGCGCTGCGCTGAAGGCATCGGCCATGCCCTCATAGGGGTTGCCGTCGCCCCCGGGCGCGCCGCTGCTGCGCGGGGCGAAGCCAAAGGCTGCGCTGCGGTTCCAGGCGGCGACCATCGATTGCCACTGATGCAGCCAGTCCTCCTGCAGCCCCATTACTCCCTCCGTATGCACTGCAAAAAGATTAGTGGTATCCTCTGCGGTGCGGACAGTCATATTGTAGTATAAACACTTGAAAAAATATGTATAAAGAGCCTCAAGTCGCCTCTTATAGTGCGCGTCGCACAATTTGTATGCAATGCACACATCTGAGCGCCGCACGGCCCAACCGCCGCTCCAGGTGTTCGCCATGAGCCAAGAGCGCGTCATCCGAAAATACGCGAATCGGCGGCTCTATGACACGCAGGCCAGCCGGCATGTGACGCTCGCCGACTTGCGCGCGCTCATCACCGCTGGCGAGAACATCAAGGTGCTCGACGATAAGTCCGGCGAGGATCTCACGCGCTCGGTGTTGCTGCAGATTATCGCCGAGCAGGAGCAGTTCGGCGCCCCGGTGCTGAGCACGGAATTGCTGGAAATGATCATCCGTTATTACGCCAGTCCGATGCAGACGATGCTGAGCGAGTACCTCGAACAGGGTTTCGCCGCGCTCATGAAGCAACAGGATGCCATGCGAGTCGATATGAGCAAGGCGCTGACGGGCACTTCGCTGGCTCCCTTCGTGGACCTGGCGCGCGCCAACATGGAGGCGTTCGCAAAGATGCAGTCATCGTTCTTCGGTGTCGGCGATGCGCCGTCGCGGCCAGCGGCGGCGGAGCGAGCGCAGTCGGCTGGTGCACGGTCCTCGCGCGAGGCACCGGCAGCTGCCGGCGTTGGCGGGGAGCCCGGGGTGGACTCGGAGCGTTGCGCAGACATGGATCCTAAGGCCCCCGACTAGGAAGCGAGGTAGCGCGTGAATCTCACCCACAAAGTCGTTGCCATCACGGGGGCCGGCCGCGGCATTGGCCGCGCGATTGCGCTGCACTTCGCCAGCCGCGGTGCCCAATTGGCTCTGATCGATCTGAACATGGCGGACCTCGAGGAAACGCGCGTGCAGTGCACTGCCCAGTCGACGCCGGCGCGGGTGTACCGCGCGAATGTCGCTCAGGAGGCTGACGTCGTTGACGTCATGGGGCGTATCGCGGCGCAATTCGGGCGGCTCGATGGACTCATCAACAATGCCGGCATCGTGCGCGATGCGCTGCTGATCAAGGTCAAGGACGGTCAGATCGTCGATCGCATGTCGCTCGCACAGTGGAGCGCCGTGATCGACGTCAATCTGACAGGCGTGTTCTTGTGCGCGCGCGAGGCCGCGGCGCGCATGATCGAATTGGGCAACGGTGGTGTCATCGTCAACATTTCAAGCATTTCCCGCAGCGGTAACGCCGGGCAGAGCAACTATAGTGCTGCCAAGGCCGGGGTCGCCTCGATGGCGATGGTTTGGGCCAAGGAACTGGCCCGCTACGGCATTCGCGCCGGCGCAGTGGCGCCCGGATTCACCAATACCGACATCCTGACCGCCATGCGCCCGGAGACCCTGGCGAAGCTCACGGCACCGGTGCCATTGCGGCGCCTGGGCGAGCCGGAGGAGATCGCTGCCGCCGTGCGATTCATCTTCGAAAACGACTTTTTCACGGGGCGCTGCATCGAGGTCGATGGCGGTCTGGTGCTCTGAATAATGCGACGCATTAGTCGATGTCATTAACTGGATCTTCTGTTCCTAATTTATTTATGAATGTACATACTAATCAATTAGTTATTTATACGATTGGATCAGACACGATTTCTCTTGCACTGCATACAAATTAGACTATAATAGCTTCCGAGCTGTGATANACCCGTTTTCAATTCAGGAGCCCCCATGCCAGACTTCAACTTTGATCCCAAAGCCGCGCTCGACAGCTATCGGGAGGCCTTAGCCCCGACGCTGCGCGCCCAGCAGGAAGCCCTTAAGACCATCGAGCGCTTCGGCCGCTATCACTACGCGGTAGCAGGCGATTACCTCGAGTGGGGCCTGGCCCAGGCCAAGGCGAGCCTCGCCTCGAGCACGCCAGCCGAGCTTGCCGGCAGTCAGACCACGCTCGCCACGCAATTCGGCGAGAAATTCAAGGCGCGCATTCAGGAGTTGGCGAGTTTGACCGCGGAAGCGCAGAGCTCGTTCAATCAACTGTTCGGCGAAGCGACCGCGAAGGCGGCCGACACCATCAAGGCCAAGGTAGCGGAGACGACTGCCAAGGTCTCGGAGACGACCAGCAAAATGGCCGACAGCGTCAAGAAAGCTTCTTGAGATCCGCATCGCGCGTCCACGGTCGTGTGCTCACGACCGTGGCGCGCAACCGGCTTGAGTCCGAGCCGCAGATTCGCCATCCATCAGAACGGCGGTGCTATGCGTGAGGCGAGCGGCAGCTGAAGGTTCGAACCACCCAATAATACAAAACGGAACCACGCCTATGTCCGCGAGTGCCGAGTCGCAGTCTGCCTCTGAGGCGCAATCTGACATGATTCGCCAAATGCGTCGGCAGCTGGCGGGCTTTACGGGTGGTTTGGCGCCGGATGTTTACGTGCTCGCCTGGCTGGACTGGTGCCTGAATCTCTCCACGCGTCCGGCAACTCAGCTCGAGCTGGCGAAGGATGCCGCCGTGAAGGCCATCGACAACTGGAGCTTCGCGGTACGCGCGCTCGAGGGAAAGCCGCTGGCGCCGGCCGAGGACGACCCGCGTTACGCGGCGGAGGCGTGGCAACATTGGCCCTTCAATGTGTATGCGCACGCACACCGCAATCTGACGGACTGGTGGCAGACGGCCTTGTCAGCGGTACCGGGCGTGGCGCCCGGCAATGTGCGCAATGTGGAATTCGTCGGCCGTAATGCGCTCGAAGCGGCCTCGCCGACCCATTATCTCGCGACCAATCCCGAGCTGCTCAAAACGACCTACGCCGAGTCCGGCCAGAACCTCGTGCGCGGCCTGCGGCACTGGTTGCTCGATCTCGATCAGGCCTTCGCCGGCGCCGGCAAAGCCGCACGGCGCAGCGATCACTATGTGGTCGGTCGCGACGTCGCAGTGACGCCCGGCAAGGTCGTGCTGCGCAATCCGCTGGTGGAGCTCATTCAATACGCTCCCGACACCCCGTCGGTCTACGCCGAGCCGATCCTCATCGTGCCGGCCTGGATCATGAAGTACTACATCCTGGATCTCTCGCCGAGCAATTCGCTGGTGCGCTACCTGGTCTCCCAGGGGCATACGGTCTTCATGGTCTCCTGGAAGAATCCGGGTCCGGACGAGCGCAACTTGGGTCTCGACGATTATCTGCAGCTCGGCATACGCGACGTACTCGATGCGGTCGCAGCGATAACACCCAAGGCGAAGTTGCATCTGGTCGGCTACTGCATCGGCGGCACGCTGCTGTCGATTGCCGCTGCCGCCATGGCTGCCGCAGCGGACCAGCGCATCGCCTCCCTGAGTCTATTGGCCGCTCAGACCGATTTCAGTGAGCCGGGCGAGTTGTCGCTGTTCATCAGTCCGAGCCAGATCGAGATGCTCGAGGCGGCGATGCAGCGCACGGGTGTGTTGACCGCGGAACAGATGGGAGCGGCCTTTAGCCTGCTGCGCTCGCGCGACTTGCTGTGGGTGCCCGCGGTCAATAAATACCTGCGCGGCCGTACCGAGAAGCCGAACGATCTGATGGCGTGGAACGCCGATGGCACGCGCATGCCCTGTCGGATGCACGCGGAGTATCTGCGCGAGCTGTATCTCAACAATGCGCTGGCGCGTGGCGCCTTCATCGCGCAGGGCAAGCCCGTGGATCTGGCCGCCATCAAGGCACCCATGTTCGTCGTGGGCACGGAGACTGACCACGTGGCGCCGTGGCGTTCGGTGTACAAGGCGCGCGCTCTGACCCGATCGAGCGACTACACGTTCCTGCTGACCTCGGGCGGCCACAATGCCGGCATCGTCAGCGGTCCGGAGCATCCGCGGCGGCGCCATCGCACGCTGACCTGGACCGATCCGTTGAGCAACCTGACCCCGGAGGTCTGGCACGAAACCGCAGCGCTCGCGCACGGCTCCTGGTGGCCGGTCTGGCAGCGCTGGCTCGCCGCGCACTCGAGCCCGCAGCAAGTGTCATCGCCGCCGCTGGGCAATGAGGCTGCCGGGTATCCGCTGATCGGCGATGCGCCGGGCACCTATGTGCTCGAACGCTAGCTGGCGCAAATGCGGGGACTTGGTAAAGTAACCTCAGGCACTCATATCACGTGTTAGTCTAAGTCTCTGTATTGACAACCTCGGATCAAGCATCCCATGTTGCATCCCGGTCAATCGCCTGGCGCATTCGCCGCACTGCTGGGTCTGCTCTGGCTCGGTGCGGCGGTGCCTTCCCAAGCGACAACGTATCCGCTCGCGAGTCCCACCGACGCGGTCGTAGGGGCCGACCAGACGGTTACCACCGCCTATGAGGACACGCTGTACGACCTGGCCCGTGCCTACAGTCTCGGGTCGGAGGAACTCATTCGCGTCAATCCGAGCGTCGACCCGTGGTTGCCCGGGGTCGGCAAGGTGATCACGATTCCCGGTCGGCACATTCTGCCCACCGGGCCGCGCGAGGGCATCGTCGTCAACCTGCCCGAACACCGGCTCTACTACTACCCGAAGCCGGCGCGCGGCAAGCCGCAGCAGGTCATCACCTATCCGGTCAGCATCGGCAAGATGGACTGGCATACGCCGATTGGCCTGACACAGGTGATCGCAAAGACCAAAAATCCGGCCTGGTATCCGCCTGAGTCAGTGCGCAAGGAGCACGCCGCGGCGGGTGATCCGCTGCCCGCGGTGGTGCCGCCAGGGCCCGACAATCCGCTTGGCGCATACGCCCTGCGGCTCGCGGCCGGTAACGGCACCTACATGATCCATGGGACCAACAATCCGATTGCAGTCGGGCTTGCGGTCACGCACGGCTGCATCCGCATGTATCCGGATGATGTGGCNACGCTGTTTCCGATGATTCCGGTGGGAACGCCGGTGCGCATNGTCAACGAGCCGGTCAAGGTCGCCTGGGTGGACGGCGAACTGCTGCTCGAGGCCCATCCGCCCGTGGATGCGGAAGGTCAGAGCTTCGAGCCCGACGTCGATGAGTTCTCGCAGCTGCTGCAGGCGGCGGTCGGGGACAATACGGTCGCGATCCATTGGGACTATGCTCGCGAAGTGCTGCAGAAAGCCGACGGCGTACTTGCCACCGTCGGGCTCGAAGCGGATCTGTCAGCACTCAATGCCAGCACCGGGCCAGCGGTCGCCCCTGGCGCGGCATCTCAGGCGCAGTCGAGCGTTTCCGATAGCAATCCGGACAAATAGCCCCAAAGTCAGTCCTGAACCCGTTTTGTGGCGGCGAGCGAGAGTTGAACCGCAGCGCAGATCAGCTATAGTTCGCTGCCGGAGGCGGGCCTATGCCCCATGTAACCTTCTGATTCCACGAATATTCTTCAGCGAAAACACGATGTCTGAACGCGAAAACGAGACCTTCGATCTGGACGAGGAATTCATCGTAGAGACCGAGGACAGCACCGACTACGACGGTTTGCTGGCTCGCGTGGATAAGCGCGTACGTGCCCAGGGCAAACGGGGCAAGGCGGCCTGGAGCCGGCTCGAAGAAGTGCTGGCGGACCGCAAGCTGGAGAAGGATCTGCGCGACGTTTTCGACGACGACGAGCTCTGAAGCCGTTGGCGGCGCATTGCAGCATCGACTGCAAGCTGCTCGCCGCTCGCCCCTACACACACGGATAGGCTATGGCTCCACGCGACCAGTCTTGCTGGGTCGTGCTCAAATTCGGCGGCACGAGCGTCTCCACTCTCCACAGCTGGCGCAACATTGCTGCGGTGGTGCGTGCGCGGCTCGCGGCCGGCTCGCGAGTACTCGTGGTGCATTCGGCCATCAGCGGCATCACCGATCGACTGGAAGCGCTGTTGGCGGCCTCGCTCGCCGGCACACCCGAAGCGAGCTTGGCTGCGATCGAGGAGCGGCACGCGCTGCTCGCCGAGGAACTCGGCGTCGGAGTCAGTGCCGAGCTCGAGCGCTATTTTTCGCAGCTGCGGCAAATGGCCGCCGGCATCGCGCTCATGGGCGAAGTCAGTGATCGCACGCGCGCACGCGTGCTCTCGAGCGGCGAACTCATGGCGACCGAGCTCGGGGCGCGTTATCTCGCCGCCTCCGGCATAGACGCGCAATGGTGGGATGCGCGCCGCGGCCTCAAGGCCGAGCAGCGCATGGGGGCCTCGACACGCGCCAATTTTCTCTCCGCGACCTGTGATTACGGCCCGGACGCGCTGCTGGCCGCGCAGCTCGATGCGCTCGCAGGCGTCGTGGTCACGCAGGGGTTCATCGCCAGCGATGCGGCTGGCGACACCGTGCTGCTCGGTCGCGGCGGCTCGGACACCTCAGCGGCCTATTTCGCAGCCAAGCTGCTCGCGGCTCGGCTCGAGATCTGGACCGACGTGCCGGGTCTGTTCAGTGCCAACCCGCGTTCGACTCCGCAGGCACGGCTGCTGCGCTCACTGCATTACGACGAGGCGCAGGAGATCGCCTCCAGCGGCGCCAAGGTGCTGCACCCGCGCTGCATACTGCCGGTCAAATCGCAGCGCATTCCGATTGCCATCTACGCCACGCAGAGCCCGACGATCGAAGGCACGCACGTCAGCGCCGAGGGCGGCGATGGCGTGGCGCAGGTCAAGGCGGTGTGCATCAAGAAGGGCATCACGCTGGTCTCGCTCGAAAGCCCCGGCATGTGGCATGAGGTGGGCTTTCTGGCCGATGCCTTCCAGATCTTCAAACGTCACGGCCTGTCGGTCGATCTGGTGTCCACCTCCGAGACCAATGTCACGGTGTCGCTGGATCCGGCCGCCAATTCCCTCGACCAGAGCCTGATCGAGGCGCTAATCGCCGAGCTCTCGCAGCTGTGCCGCGTACAGGTGCTCGGTCCGTGCGCGTCGGTGAGTCTGGTGGGGCGCAACATCCGCGGCATCCTGCATCAGCTCGGCGAAGCATTCGAATTATTCGCCGAGCAGCGTGTATATCTGCTGAGCCAGGCCGCCAATGATCTCAACTTCAGCTTCGTGGTCGATGAGGACCAGGGCGATCGCCTGGTCAATGAATTGCACGAGCGCCTCATCCGGCCGGTGCGCGCCGGCGCCATTCTTGGACCGACCTGGGAGCAGCTGTTTGCGCGACCGGAACAGCAGCCGGCGCCGCGCACAGAGTGGTGGCGCGAGCGACGCGCGCAGCTGCTCGCGCTCGGCTCGCAGCACGAATGCGCCTTCGTCTACGACCCGGAGGTGATCATCGCCAAGGCGAGGGCGCTCAAGAGCCTCAGGGCGGTCGAGCGCGTGCTGTATGCGATGAAGGCCAATCCCAACCGCGATATTCTGCAGCTGCTCGCGCTTGAAGACATCCGCTTCGAGTGCGTCTCGCGCGGCGAGGTCGAGCATCTGCTCGCCAACGTGGCGGGGCTCAGGCGCGATAGCATCCTGTTCACCCCTAATTTTGCCGGCCGCGACGAGTATCGCTGGGCGCTCGATGCGGGCATCACTTTGACGCTCGATAACCTGTATGTACTGCGCCATTGGGGTGAACTGTTTCGTGGCCGTGCGGTATTCATTCGTATCGATACCGGCACCGGGCGCGGTCATCACCACCATGTGCGCACCGCCGGTGCGCACGCCAAGTTTGGCGTGCCGCTGAGCGAGATCGAGGAGCTGCAGCGGCTGGTGGAGCAGCAGGGCGCGATCGTCACGGGACTGCATGCGCATGCAGGCAGCGGCATTTTCAGCGCCGAAAACTGGTCCGAAGTGGCAACCTGCCTGCTCGATCTGGTGCCCCGCTTTCCGCAGGTGCGCGTGGTCGATGTCGGCGGCGGTCTCGGCGTGCCCGACGGGCACGACCAGCCCGAGCTGGATCTGCGCCGCCTCGACACCGCGCTGCTGGCGGCCCGGCAGAGCCGCGCCGGCGTTGAGTTATGGATCGAACCGGGGCGCTATCTGGTCGCAGAGTCGGGAGTACTGCTGGCTCGCGTCACGCAGACCAAATCGAAAGATGACATCCGCTACATCGGCATCGCCACGGGCATGAACTCGCTGATTCGTCCGGCGCTCTACGGTGCCTGGCATGAGATCGTCAATCTCACGCGGCTCGATGAGCCCGCGAGCGAAATTGCCAACGTGGTCGGCCCGATCTGCGAGAGCGCGGATTTCCTGGGTCACGAGCGGTTGCTGCCGCCAGCGCGCGAGGGCGATGTCATGCTGATCGCCAACGTCGGCGCCTACGGCCGGGCGATGAGCTCGCGCTACAATTTGCGCGAGCCGGCTATCGACATCATGCTCTCGTGACGCGTGCGTAATGTGTCGACGACCTGCTCGAGTGTCAGAGAGCGCGCGCGCAGCAATACCAGCAGGTGATAGATCAGATCGGCGCATTCGCCGAGCACGGCATCATCGTCGTCGGTGCAGGCGGCCAAGGCTACTTCGAGGCCTTCCTCGCCGACCTTCTGGGCGATGCGGCGTACGCCGCTGCGGTACAGGCGCGCGGTATAGCTGGCCTCCGGGTTATCCGCCAGGCGCTGGGCGATGAGCTGCTGCAGTTGCGGCAGGAATCCCAAGCGCGTCGCGGCGGCGAGCGGCTCATCGCCGAAGCAGGTCGCGCTGCCGGTATGACACACGGGACCTGCCGGCAGCGCGCTCAGCAGCAATGTATCGGCGTCGCAGTCCAGGCGCGCAGCGCGCAGCTCGAGATAGTGGCCTGAAACTTCACCCTTCTGCCACAGGCGCTGCTTGGAGCGGCTGTAAAACACGACCCGGCCGCTCTCGAGCGTGGCAGTTAAGGCCTCGCGATTCATGTAGCCGAGCATCAGCACGCTGCCGCTGTCTGCATGCTGCACGATTGCAGGTACGAGCCCGGCGCCTTTGTCCCAGTCGATGCGCGCCAGATCCTCAACTTTAAGATTCACAACCGCACCTCCACTCCGCCGCGTCGCAGTTCGCGCTTGAGCTCGCCAATGGCGATGGCGCCGCTGTGAAACACGCTCGCTGCCAGCGCTGCGTCGACCGCGGCCTCTCGAAACGCGCGCTCGAAGTGCTGCATCGAGCCGGCACCGCCGGAAGCCACCAGCGGTACCTCGCACAGCGCCCGCACGTGCCTGAGCTGCTCGATGTCGTAGCCGTGGCGCGTGCCGTCGGCTGCCATGCAATTGAGCACAATCTCCCCGGCGCCTCGCTGCTGCACCTCGCGCACCCAGCTCAGGGTGTCGCGCCGGGTGTCGAGACTGCGCGATGGATCGCCGGTGAATTGATATACCCGATAGCCCTCGGCGGTGCTCTGACTGTCGATGCCGACCACGACGCACTGGGCACCGAAGCGCGCACTCAAGCGCTCGATGAGCGCCGGCTCGCTCAAGGCCGGGGAGTTCACCGAGATTTTTTCGGCGCCGGCATTGAGTACCTCTTCAGCATCCTGTACCGAGCGAATGCCGCCGGCGACGCAGAATGGGATGTCGAGCACGCGCGCCACGCGCGCCACCCAGGTGCGGTCGACCGAGCGGCCCTCGGGACTGGCGGTGATGTCGTAGAACACCAGTTCGTCGGCGCCTTCGTCGCGGTAGCGCGCCGCGAGTTCGAGTATGTCGCCGACCACGCGGTGATCGCGGAATCGTACGCCCTTGACCACCTGCCCCTGCTTGACGTCGAGGCAGGGGATTATGCGTTTGGCAAGAATAGTCGCAGCTCCTCACGTGATATGCGTTCTTCGAGCAATGCCTTGCCGCTGATCGCGGCAGCCACGCCCAGGGTGGCGAGCGCGCAGAGGTCGCTACCGCTGGCGATACCGCCCGAGGCCTGCCAATGGATATGCGGGAAACGCCGCAAGGCTTGCGTATAGAGCGCAAGGTTCGGTCCCGCGAGCATGCCGTCGCGATCGACGTCGGTGCACAGTACGTGCTTCAGAGCAGCATCGACAAAGTGCGCGAGCGCATCCCAGAGCGACAGCGTTGTCTGTTGCTGCCAGCCACGCGTCTTCAGCCGCGGCACGTCCTGCGCATCGAGGCGCACGTCGAAGGCGAGGCAGATACGTTCGCATCCATAGCGACGCAGCCAGCCGCCCACCTCCCCGGGTCGCTCGGCCGCGGCGCTGCCGACCACCACGCGCTCGACGCCGGCTTGCAACAGCGCATCGATGACCTCCATGCTGCGCACACCGCCACCGACCTGCAGATGCATGGCAGCCTGCGAGGCCAGCGCGCCGATCACGGCTGAATTGCCCAACTGGCCGTCACGGGCGCCGTCGAGGTCCACGACATGTAGCCAGCTGGCGCCGAGTGCGTGATATCGCTGCAGGAGCTGCTGCGGCTCGAGCGGGTAGCGCGTTTCGGCTGCGAAATCGCCCTTACGCAGGCGCACGCACTCGCCTGCGCGCAGATCGATCGAGGGGATCAGCAGCATGGCAGGGCGAGGAAATTGCTGAGGATGCGCGCGCCCGCGCTCGATGAGCGCTCGGGGTGAAACTGCACACCGCAAAAATTATCGCGCCGGACGCTGGCGCAGAACCGGGTGCCGTACTGCGTNGAGGCGAGCGTGTGCTCGCTGACGAGCGCGGCAAAGCTGTGCACGAAGTACACTCGATCGAGCGCATTGATGCCGGCGAGCAGCGGGTCGTCGCGCTCGATCTCGAGCGTATTCCAGCCCATGTGCGGCACCGGCAACGCCGGGGCGGCGCGCAGCCGTTCGATCTGACCGCCGAACACGCCGAGACACTCAGTATCACCTTCGGCCGAGTGCTCGAACAATAATTGCATACCGAGACAAATGCCGAGCAGCGGCACGCGCAGCCGTGGAATGATTTGATCCAGGCCGCTGGCGCGCAGCCGCGCCATTGCCTCGGGCGCGGCACCGACACCGGGCAGCAGCACGCGCGGCGCTGCGGTGATGACAGCGGTATCGGCACTGACGATCGAGCGCGCCCCGAGGCGATCGAGTGCGTAGCGCAGCGAGGCAATATTGGCACCGCCGCTGTCGATGATGGCCACATCGGCAGCCGAACTCACAGCAACCCTTTGGTACTCGGCAGATCATGGCCTTCGCGGCTCAGCGCGGGCCGCAAAGCTCGACCGACGCCCTTGAAGCAGGCTTCGATCATGTGGTGAGTGTTTTCGCCGCGCACCGATAGGTGCAGCGCCGCGCCGAGGGCGTCGCTGAGCGAGCGGAAGAAGTGCGGCACCAGTTCGCTCGGCAAGGCACCGACCTGCTCGCGGCCGAAGCGACCCTCGAACAGGAAAAAAGGACGTCCCGACAGATCGAGCGCCACCTGCGCTTCGCTCTCGTCCATCGCCAGCAGGAAGCCGTAGCGGCCGATGCCACGCTTGTCACCGAGCGCGTGCCGCAGGGCCTCGCCGAGCGCGAGCGCACAGTCCTCGACCGTATGATGCTCATCGATATGCAGATCGCCGCGGCAGCTCAGCTGCAGTTCGAAACCGCCGTGCTTGGCCAGCTGCTCGAGCATATGGTCAAAAAAGCCGATGCCCGTGTCGATGCGGCTCGCCGCGGCGCTGTCGAGCTCGACACGCACTTCGACCGCGGTCTCGCGCGTGGTGCGCTTGACCGTGGCATGGCGCGCCAGCAACGTGTGCGCGAGCTCCGGCCAGCCGTGCCGATCCGAATCGCCACCGACTTTGAGGCCGCGAATGCCGAGCTCGCGCGCAAATTCCAGATCGCTGTCGCGATCGCCGATCATGGCGCTGCGCTCGCGATCGAGCTCGACCCGGCGCAGATACTCATCGACCAGGCCGGTGCGCGGCTTGCGACAAGCACACTGCTGGTCTGCGAAATGAGGACAGATGAACACCGCGTCGAATTCGATGCCCTGCGAGCTGAACAGATGCAAGACGAACTCGTGCACGTGCTCGAAGTGCTCGCGCGGGAAGCGCTCGCTTCCCAGGCCGTCCTGATTGGTGACCATGACCAGACGATAGCCGGCGCGTTGCAGAGTCTGCAGTGCCGCGAATACGCCGGGCAGCAGGCGGACTTTGTCGAGCCGATCGACCTGCTCGTCGGGCGGCTCCTCGATCAGCGTGCCATCGCGGTCGAGGAATAATATCGGCGTTGCGCTCATGCCAGACTCGCCAGCAGCCGATCGTTCTGCTGCGGACTGCCGATGCTGATGCGAAGCGCTTCGCATGGGCGCAAGGCAGCGCGCAGATCCCGCACCAGCACACCGGCCGCATGCGTTGCCTGCAATGCTCTGAGCGCATCGTCGAATTCCACCAACAGGAAGTTGGCTTCGCTCGGCCACACGCGCCGCACCGCGCGGTGGGCGCTGAGGGCCGCGGCGAGCCGCGCGCGCTCGGCCAGGATGGTCGCGGCGTGGGCGCGCGCCTCGGCGAGCGCGCCGGGCTCGAGCGCTCTGAACACCGCCTCGATCGTCAGCTGCGTGACTGCGTAGGGCTGTATGACCTTGCGCAACAAGGCGACCACGTCGGCGTGCGCGATCAGGGCGCCGCAGCGGGCGCCGGCCAACCCGTAGGCCTTGGACAGCGTACGCAGCAGCACCAGACCGGGCAGCGCCTCGAGCTGCGCTGTCAGCGAGGGCGCGGCGGCGAATTCCACGTAGGCCTCATCGACCACGACCAAGGCCCGGCCCTGCAAGTCCTGCGCGAGCGCCACGATCGCCTCGCGCTCGAAGCGATTGCCGGTCGGATTGTTGGGCGAGCACAGGAACACGAGCTTGACTTGCTCGCTGCAGCGCGCGCGAATCGCCTCGAAGTCGCAGGCGAAGCCGGCCTCGCGCCGTAACGGCACTTCGATGACGCCGGCACCCTGCACGCGGGCGGCGACGGCATACATGCCGAAGGTCGGCGGGCAGACGATCACGGCGTCAACGCCGGCCCGACAGTAGCTGCGGATCAGCAGATCGATGGCCTCATCGCTGCCTCGAGTGGCCAGCAGCCGCGACGACTCGACGCCGTAGAAGCCGGCGAGCGCCGCGGTCAGCTGATGCGGGTGCGGCTCGGGATAGCGATTGAGTCCGGCCTGAGAGGTGTCGCTGCGGCTGCGCCAGGGCAGTTCATTGGCGTGCAAGCGAATCAGCCCCGGTTCCCACAGCGCGTGCTCGTACGCCTTGAGCGTGCGGATCTCGGGTCGAGCGAGCTCCGTGAGCCAGCTCATGCGGCACGCTCGCGCCGCAAGCTCTCGAGCCGCAGCTCGACAGCAGCGGCGTGTGCATCCAGGCCCTCGAGCCGCGCCAGCGTCGCCGCCGTGGGTCCCAAATCGCGCAAGCCCTGGGTGCTGAGCTCCTGCACGGTCATGCGGCGCGTGAAATCCAGCACCGAGAGCCCGCTGTAGGCTCGTGCATAGCCGTAGGTCGGCAACACATGATTAGTGCCGGAGCAGTAATCGCCCATCGGTTCGGGCGACCAGCTGCCGAGAAAAACCGAGCCGGCATGGTGGACCGCCTCGAGTAGCGCGCGCGGCGCACGCGTCTGGATGATGAGGTGCTCGGGCGCGTAGGCATCGCTAACGGCCACCGCGGTCTCGAGGTCGGGAACGACAAGCAAGCGCGCGGCCGCGATCGATTGCCGCAGAATCTCGAGCCGCGAGAGGGCCTGCATCTGCCGTTCGACCGCCGCGACTACCTGCTGCGCGAGTGTCCTGGAGGTGGTAACGAGCAAGGCTTGCGCCAAGGCGTCATGCTCGGCCTGCGCCAGCAGATCGGCGGCCACGAACTCGGCGCGTGCGCTGTCGTCGGCGATCACGAGCACCTCCGAGGGACCCGCGGGCATATCGAGCGCGGCGCCGGCCGGATCGGCCGCCACCAATTGTTTGGCCGCTGTCACCCAGGCATTGCCCGGACCAAAAATCTTGGCGACCTTCGGTACCGTCTGGGTACCGTAGGCGAGGGCGGCGATGGCCTGTGCGCCGCCTATCTTGAACACCTGTTCGACGCCGCACAGCTGTGCGGCCACGAGCACGGCGGCGCTGGCGAGCCCGTTGCGCTGCGGCGGCGTGCACAGCACCCGCTGCGGGCAGCCGGCGATTCCTGCCGGCACTGCCAGCATGATCACGGTCGAGGGCAGTGGGGCTGAGCCTGCGGGCACGTACAGTCCGACGGGATTCATGGGCCGCAGCAGCCGCTCGCAGCGCACTCCGGGCTGCACCTCGAGTGCGATCGGGGCCGGCAGCGCGGCGCGATGGAACGACTCGACGTTGGTGATCGCACGTTCGAGCGCCGCGATTTGCGCGCTCTCGAGTTGCCCGAGAGCCGCCTGGATCTCAGCGCGCGTGACTTCGAACCGCGCAAGCTCGACGCCGTCGAGCTCGTGCGTGTAGCGCTTGAGCGCCACATCGCCCTGGCTGCGCACCGCGTCAATGATGCTCTGCGCCTGCGCCAACGTCTGCGACTTGAGCCCGGCGGCTGGACGCGCGAGCGCCGTGTGGCGCTGCACCGAATCCAAGCTCTGCCAGTCGAGAATCTGCACGGCGCTGCGCTCCTAAGCCAGCATCTTCTCGACCGGCAGCACCAGCAGGGCGCTAGCACCGGCCTTTTTCAGGCTTTCGAGGGTCTCCCAGAACACGTTCTCGCGGCAGACCGCGTGCACCGCGACGCGCTCAGGCGTGCCTTCCAGCGGGATGATAGTCGGGGTTTCGCTGCCGGGCAGCAGCAGCCGGATGGCCGGCAGCGCCGAGCGCGGAGCGTGCAGCATGATGTATTTGCTCTCCTTGACCTGCTCCACGCCCTCGATGCGAAGCAGCAGCCGCTCGACCCACTCGTTCTTTTCGGGCGGCAGCGCGATTGGCGTGCGTATCAGCATGGCATGGCTCTCGAGCACGGTCTCCACTTCGCGCAGGTGATTGGCCTGCAGCGTCGAGCCGGTCGAGACCAGATCGCAGATCAAGTCCGCGCGTCCCAATCGCGGTGCAATCTCCACCGCACCCGAGAGGGTGACGATCTCGGCGGCGATGTGGCGCTGCTCGAGGTAGCGGCCCAGCAGGTGCGGGTAGGTCGTGGCAATGCGCTTGCCCTCGAGTGAGGACGGACCCTCGTAGTCGTCTTCGACCGGCACCGCAAGGGCCAGCCGGCAACGCCCGAAATCGAGTGTGCGCAGCGCCTGAAAACGCGCGGGCGTGCCGCGCGCGGCGAGTTGCAGGCGCTTCTCCTCGAGTACATTGCGGCCGACGAGGCCCAGATCGCAGACATCCTCCTGCACCAGGTCGGGAATGTCGTCATCGCGCACGAACAGCACATCGAGCGGCATGTTCTCGCCGAAGCCCATGAGTTGGTCCTTGCCGCGAGAGAGCTTCAAACCGCAGCGCGCGAGCAGGTCCAGCGACGGCTCGGTCAGGCGCCCGGATTTCTGCACCGCCAGCTTGAGGCGTGCCGGCCCGGGCCGTTCCAGGCCGGCACCGACCTTTCCACTCCTGTCCCGCGCGGGCTTATCCATGCTGTGCCCCATCGACGCGCTGTGCCGCGAGGGCGTAGCCGCCGTTGCCGGAGGCAAGATAGCGCGCGACACGGCCGATGGTGGTCACGCTGACGCCGGTCAGGCGATGCACCTCGCGGTAAGGCATGCCGTGGCGCAGGCACTCGACCACCGCCCAGCGGTCGGCCATGGCTTGCAATTCCGCGGGCGTGCACAGATCGCGCAGGAACGCGCGGCACTCCTCGACGCTGCGCAGCGTGAGTATGGCCGCGACCAGGTTGCGCTCGGCCAGCGCCTCCTGCCGCGCGGACAGCAGCCGGTGGGACTTCATATGTTGGCAGTCTAGTGTGTTAATGTGCTGTTACACTAGCGTATTATAACAAGAGGATCAAGTGGCTACTCGGCCAGCTCGCCAGGCAAGCCGCCAAGCGCCGCCGCGCCGCAGCGCTTGACCGCTTGACGCGGGCACCCCTAGACTTTGCACACTCATCGAGACCGGCTGAGGGAAAGGCCCTTCGACGCCGGGGCAACCGTCGGAATTCCGACACGGTGCCAACTCCTGCGGTGCCGCAGCCTCGAGGCTGCGGGCCGATAGATGAGGGCCTGAGGATGCGCCGAACTGCCCTGCGATGGCGGAGAAGACTCATCCAAACGCCGATCCGCAGGAGTGCCCGGGATATGCACGACAGGCACTGCGGAGCACGGCTTGAATTTGGCTTCCAAACTTTCCGATCCCCCGGCACGGCACGGCATTGAAACGGTTCTGCCGGCCGAACAAGGGGTCTGGCAATCCCCGGACCGCTTGCCGCTGCATCACGGCGGCAGTCTCGAGCAGCCTTGTATCGGCTGGCGCTTGGACGGCGCGGCACAGGCCGGCGTAGTCGTAGCGCTCGGCGGCATATCCGCGCACCGTCGGGTGTTCGATACGCACGCACCGGGCGAGGGCTGGTGGTCGGCGCTTGTGGGCCCGGGCCGTGCGCTCGACAGCAGCCGGCTGCGTGTGCTCGGCATGGATTACCTGGGCGCGAGCGGTGAATCGACCGGACCGGTGCCCGGCGGCCAATTCCCCAGTCTCTCGAGCTACGATCAGGCCGAGGCGCTGCGCGGCCTCATGGATCATCTGCGGATCGAGCGGCTGACAGCCATCGTCGGAGCCTCCTACGGCGGCATGGTGGCGCTGGCCTTTGCCGAACGCTACCCGGAGCGGGTCGAGCAGCTGCTGGTGCTCAGCGCCGCGGATCGCAGCCACCCGATGGCCACGGCTTGGCGTAGCGTACAGCGCCGTATCGTGCGCTTTGCGCTGTCCGTTGGACGCCCCGCCGAGGGCCTGGCCTTGGCGCGCGCCCTGGCCATGGCGACCTACCGCAGTCCGCAGGAATTTGCCGCGCGATTTGGCTTCGGGCCGAGCGCCGGCGAGAGCGGTTTCGAGTTTCCGGTCGAGCAATACCTGATCGCGCGCGGGTGCGACTACGCGGCGCGGTATCTGCCGGAGTCCTTTCTATGCCTGTCCGAGTCGATCGATCTGCACGCGGTCGATGCCAGCCGCATCAGCGTTCTCACGACGCTGGTGGCCGTGCGCGAGGATCAGCTGGTTCCGCTCGGCGACATGCAGGCGCTTGCCGGCCGACTGGCGCACGGGAGGCTGCATGAGATTTCCTCGCCGTTCGGCCACGACAGCTTCCTCAAGGAGGCACAGCAGCTCGCGCCGATATTCCGCTGCCTGTACGGAGAGTCTTAAGTGAGCGAGCCCGCCGATCCGATCACGCGCGCAGTGCGCGCCGGCCTCGAGAGCGACGATACGACCGGTGCGGTCGTGCCGCCGATCCATCTGAGCGCCACCTACGCCTTTCGCGGCTACGCGGACAAGCGTGCCTATGACTATTCGCGCTCCGGCAATCCCACCCGCGATCTGCTGAGCGCCGCGCTGGCCGATCTCGAAGGCGGCGCCGGTGCCGTGATCACCGCTTCGGGCATGGGCGCGGTCACGCTGTGTTTGCAGGTCCTGCCGGCGCATGCGCGCGTGCTCGCGCCGCATGATTGCTACGGCGGCACCTATCGGCTGTTCGATGCGCTGCACCGGCGCGGCGATCTGCAGGCCGAGTTCGTGGATTTCGGCGACGAGTCGGCGCTGCGTGCCGCCCTGTCGAAGCCCGCAGCGATGCTCTGGATCGAAACGCCCAGCAATCCGCTGCTGCGGCTGACCGACATTGCCGCCGTGGCCCGACTCGGCAAGGCCGCCGGCGCGCTGGTCGTGGTCGACAATACTTTTCTGTCGCCGGCCTGGCAGCAGCCGCTGCGGCTGGGCGCGGACCTGGTGGTTCATTCGACCACCAAGTACATCAATGGCCACAGCGATGTGGTCGGAGGCGCGGTCATTGCCGCGGATGCCGAGCGGCACGAATCCCTGTGCTGGTGGGCCAACTGCCTCGGGCTCACCGGCTCGGCCTTCGATAGTTTCATGACCCTGCGCGGTTTGCGTACTCTGCATGCACGCCTGGCGGTGCATGGTCGCAACGCGCAGCAACTCGCCGAGTGGTTGGCGAGGCAGCCGCAGGTGGCGCGCGTGTTCTATCCGGGCCTGCCGTCGCATCCGGGTCATGAGCTGGCGCGGCGCCAACAGTCCGGATTCGGGGCGATCGTGACGTTCGAGCTCAAAGGCGCAATCCCGGCCGTCAAGGCATTCGTGGCGGACCTGCAGTACTTTTCCCTGGCCGAGTCGCTCGGAGGGGTCGAGAGCCTGGTGGCGCACCCGGCCTCGATGACCCACGCAGCCATGCGCGAGTCGGCGCGGCAAGCAGCCGGGCTGACCGACGGGTTGCTGCGCCTGTCGGTCGGGATCGAAGCGATCGATGATCTCCAAGCGGACCTGGCGGCGGCACTCGCGCGCGTGGGCGCCTAGGCGTCAACGTGCCGATCGCACAGCCGTTAACGGACCAGGCGCGTCGGGTGCGCGAAATCCGCGCAAGGAGTGTGTGCCATGGGGATGAGATTGCTGCCACTGGCGCTCGCATGGCTGGCATGGCTGGCCGGTTTCGGCCTCAGCTCGCTCGCATGGGCTGCGGAAGAGCCCGCGGGTGCCGCTGAGCCCGGCATCTGGCACGAGCACGCGCTGGAGCTCGACTACATGGGCTTTACGAGCACCTATTCCTGCGACGGCTTGCAGTCGAAGCTCGAGCTGCTGCTGCGCCAGCTCAAAGCGCGCGCCGACGCCAAGGTCGACACCTATGGCTGCGATCGTGGCTACGGCGTTCCGAGCCGATTCCCGCGCGCAAAGCTCACATTTGCCACGCTCAAGCCGGTCGACGCGGGGGCCGCGCCAAGCGCTACGGCCGCGGCCCCGGCAGCGGCGACGGTGCCCGGGAATTGGCAAGCGGTGGCGCTCGAGCCGCATCGACCGTTCGAGTTGCAGGACGGGGACTGCGAGCTCATGGAGCAGTTCCGTGACAAGGTGCTGCCGGCGTTTGCTACACGCGCGGCGCAGATCCGCACGCAGTGCGTGCCGTACCAGGACATGGGCGGGCCTTTCAGTGTGCGGCTGCAGGTGTTTGCGCCGTCTGCGCCGGCGGCGTCAAAGTAGCGGCCGCCGGAGTCGCCAGAATTGCGCGCGCAGTGTGAGCATGACTGAACCCGTGGATGCTGGTGCCCGCAGCGCACCGGGGGGATTGCTGCGTCTGGTCATCGGAGAGAACAATTCGGATCTGGCAATGACGATGACGATGCTGCTCGATGCAGAGCCGGATATTCGCTGCGTCGCCACCGCCGGATCGACCGCGGCGGTGCTCGATGCGATCGAGGCCCATTCCCCGAACGCTTTCGTGCTCGATCTGTCGCTGGATGACGGCTCGAGTCTGCCGCTGATCGCGACCTTGCGCTCGCGCCTGCCCAAGGCGGTCATCGTCGTGCACACCGGTTACAAGAGCGCAGTGATCGACCAGCAGTGCGTGAGCTGCGGCGCCGATGCCGTGGTGCTCAAGAGCGGCGATATCGATCTGCTCACGGCGGCGCTGCGGCAGGCCGCGCTGCGGCAAGCTCGGGCCTAACAACCTGGTCGAGGTCCGATTGCGCATGGCGGTTGAATTTCCTCGACCGCAGGCACTAGAATCGCGTCCGCCGGTGGACGGCGCAGGCCTCGGGGCCTGCGAGCCGTAAAGCTGCAGGAAGTGCAGCCAAGTGCTTGATATTGAAGCCCCACATGGGGCTTTTATTTTTTTCTGTGACAAATCCGGACATCAGGCACAGACGATGGCGGCGCCGTTACGCGAGAAGCTGATTGCGCTGAGCGAGCCTTTGCTCGCTCAGCTGGGGTACGAGCTCGTCGACTTGGAGTACGCGCCAGCGCGCGCACACGCGCTCCTGCGAGTGTTCATCGATCGGCCGCAGGGGGTCGGAATCGCTGACTGCGAGCACGTCAGCCACGAGCTCGCCGCGCTATTGGATGTCGAGGATCCAGTGCCGACGGGATACACACTGGAAGTGTCCTCGCCGGGCCTTGACCGCGTGCTGCGCACGCCGGCGCATTTTCAGCGCTTCGTTGGGGAACGCATCTGGCTCGAGCTGCGAGTCCCGCGCGAGGGCCGGCGGCGCTACACTGGCCGGCTCGACGCGGTGCGCCCCGAGGGCATTGAATTGGTGGTCGATGGCGCCGAGGTGTCGGTGAGATTCAGCGAGATTGGCCGTGCGCGGCTCGCGCCGCAGTGGTCGTGAGCGCAAGGAGCGGGTGATATGAACAAGGAAATTCTGATGGTCGTCGATGCCGTCTCGAACGAGAAAGGCGTCGATAAGGAGATCATCTTCGAGGCGCTCGAGGCAGCGCTGGCCTCGGCTACCCGTAAGAAGCACGGCGAAGACTGGGATGCGCGCGTCGCCATCAATCGCAAGACCGGCGATTACGAGACTTTTCGCCGTTGGAAGGTCTTCAGCGACGACTCCAAGGAGCTGGAGAATCCGTCGGCCGAGCTGCGCCTCGACGATGCGCGCGACGTCAACGCCGATGCCGAGCCCGGTGGCTTCGTCGAGGAACCGATGGAGTCGGTGGCCTTCGGCCGTATCGCTGCACAGCAGGCCAAGCAGGTCATCGTGCAGAAAGTGCGTGAGGCCGAACGCGCGCAGGTCGTGGATGCCTACAAGGATCGCGTCAATACGCTGGTCAATGGGGTCGTCAAGCGCATCGATCGCAACGGTATCTATGTCGATCTCGGCAGCAATGCCGAGGGTTTCGTGCCGCGCACGGAGATGATCCCGCGCGAGCAGCTCAAGCCGCAGGATCGCGTCAAGGCCTATCTGCGCGAAGTGCGCCCGGAGTTGCGCGGACCGCAGCTGTTCCTGACGCGCACGGCACCGGAATTTCTGATCGAGCTGTTCAAGCTCGAGGTGCCCGAGGTCGGTCAGGGCTTGATTCAGATTCTCGGGGCGGCGCGCGATCCGGGCGTGCGCGCCAAAATTGCGGTACGCAGCCAGGACCCGCGCATCGATCCGGTCGGTGCCTGCGTCGGCATGCGTGGCTCGCGCGTGCAGGCGGTCTCGAATGAGATCGCGGGCGAGCGCGTCGACATCATTCCGTATGACGACAATTCGGCGCAATTCGTCATCAACGCGATGTCGCCGGCGGAAGTGCAGTCGATCGTGGTCGATGAAGATTCGCACAGCATGGACATTGCCGTGGCGGAGGAAAAGCTGTCGCAAGCCATTGGGCGCGGCGGTCAGAACATCCGACTCGCCAGTCAACTCACCGGCTGGGAGCTGAACGTGATGACCGAGTCGGATGCCGAGGCCAAGAGTGACTCAGAGGCGCGCGCCCTGGTCGAGACGTTTATGAAACAGCTCGACGTCGATGAAAATGTGGCGAGCATCCTGGTGCAGGAGGGGTTCTCCACGGTCGAGGAGGTCGCTTACGTGCCGGCGGCCGAGCTCGCGGCCATCGAGGAGTTCGACGAGGACATCGTCAAGGAGTTGCGCAACCGCGCCCGCGACGTGCTGCTCACGCAGGCGATCGTGAGCGAGGAGTCGCTCGATCAGTCGATGCCCTCCGATGATCTGCTGACCCTCGACGGCATGCGACCGGATCTGGCGCTGGCGTTGGCGCGCCGCGGTGTGCGCACGCGCGATGAGCTGGCCGAACAGGCCATCGATGACATATCGGACATCGACGGGCTGTCGGCCGAAGAAGCCGGCGCCCTGATCATGAAGGCGCGCGCGCACTGGTTCGAGGCGCAGCACTGACACGCGCGCGGCGCAAGGTAAGCACAAATGGCTGATGTAACAATTGCACAATTCGCCGACGTTCTGAAGGTCTCGGTCGACCGTCTGATCGCGCAGCTCGATCAGGCGGGCATTGCCGTCGCGAGTCCCGAGGACATGATCAGCGAAGAGGCCAAGCTCGAGCTGCTGACGCATCTGCGCCGCAGTCACGGACACGGCAGCGAGGGTTCGGCGCCGAGCCGCATCACGCTCAAGCGCAAGACGCAGAGCGAACTGAAACTGGCCGGCAATCAGGGCCGTGCACGCACCGTGAATGTCGAAGTGCGGCGCAAACGCACCTACATCAAGCGCGACGTGCTCGAGGGCCAGGCGCGCGCGCAGCAGGAGCAGCTCGATGCGCAGAAGCGCGAGGCCGAGGAGGCCCAGCGCGCTCAGAGTGAGAAGGCGGAAGCCGAGCGGCGCGAGCGCGAGCGGCTCGAGGCCGAGAATCGCCGCCGCATCGAGGAGGAGCAGGCGCGCAAGAAGGCACAGGAAGAGGCGCGGCACCTGGCCGAGCAGCGTGCACTCGAGGAAGCCGAGCGCGAACGCGCGCGCCGTGCCGCCGAGCCCGCACGCGACGCGCACCCGCACCCGCCCCACCATGCGGTGCACGTCGCGCCCGCCGCGCGCGAGGAGACTGACGATAAGCAGCGTACCCGCTACGGCCGGGAGGAACTGCACATCACCGGCGACGTCAGCGCGCGGCATAAGAAAAAGAAGAAGCTGAAGACCCGCACGGTGACGGTCAGCAGCGAGGCCAAGCATGGCTTCGAGATGCCGACGGCCCCGGTCAAGCGTGAAGTGGCGCTGGGCGAGACCATTACGGTGGCCGAACTGGCGCAGCGCATGGCCATCAAGGCCACCGAGGTCATCAAGGTGCTCATGAATCTCGGCGTCATGGCCACGATCAACCAGCCAATCGAGCGCGATACCGCGGTGCTGGTGGTCGAGGAGCTGGGTCACAGCGCCAAGCTGCTCAAGGAAAATCAGATCGAGGAAGGCCTGCAGGGGGCCGAGGCCGGTGCCGAGCAGCTCGAGGTGCGCCCGCCGGTGGTGACCGTCATGGGTCACGTCGATCACGGCAAGACCTCGCTGCTCGATTACATCCGCCGTACCAAAGTCGCCGCCGGCGAAGCCGGTGGTATCACGCAGCACATCGGTGCCTATCAAGTCGAGACGCCGCGCGGCTCGATCACCTTTCTCGACACCCCGGGCCACGCGGCCTTCACCGCCATGCGCGCGCGCGGCGCACGCGCCACCGACGTGGTGGTGTTGGTAGTGGCGGCCGACGACGGCGTCATGCCGCAGACCATCGAGGCGATCCAGCATGCGCGCGCCGCCAACGTGCCGCTGGTGGTCGCGGTCAGCAAGATCGACAAATCCGATGCCGATCCGGATCGCGTGCGCACCGAGCTCGCCAAGCACGACGTCATTCCCGAGGAATGGGGCGGGCAGAACATGTTCGTACAGGTCTCGGCCCGCACGGGGCAGGGTATCGACGCGTTGCTCGAAGCGATTCTGCTGCAGGCCGAAGTGCTCGAGCTCAAGGCGCCGCGCACCGGTCTGGCTGCGGGCGTCGTAATCGAGGCCAGCATGGAAAAAGGCCGCGGCGCGGTCGTGACCGCGCTGGTCAAACGCGGCACTCTGAGGGCGGGGGATGCAATTCTCGCCGGCTCCGAATTCGGCCGGGTGCGCGCCATGTTCGATGAAAGTGGCCAGCCGATTGCCGAGGCGCCGCCATCGATGCCGGTGGTCGTGCTGGGTCTGTCCGGTGCGCCCAATGCCGGCGATGAGCTGCTTGCGGTCGAGAGCGAACGCAAGGCACGCGAGGTCGCGCTCTACCGCCAGGGCAAGTTCCGCGACGTCAAACTGGCGCGGGCGGCGACTCGGGCCGAGGACGTGTTCTCGCAAATGGGCGAGGTCAAGGCCGGCGTCATTGCGGTGCTCATCAAAACCGATGTCCAGGGCAGTGCCGAGGCGCTCAGCGATGCGCTCAACAAGCTCTCGACCGATGAGGTGCAGGTGCGCGTGATTGCGAGCGGCGTGGGCGGCATCACGGCCTCCGATGTGCAGCTCGCGGCGGCCTCGAAGGCCTTCGTGATCGGCTTCAACGTGCGTGCCGATGCCGCCGCGCGCGAGGCCATGAAGGAAACCGGAGTCGAGGTGCGCTACTACAGCATCATTTATGAAGCCATCGACGATGTGAAGCAGAAGATGAGCGGTCTGCTGGCGCCCGAAATCAAGGAGCAGATCGTCGGCGTCGCGCAGGTGCGCGAAGTGTTCCGTTCGAGCAAGTTCGGGGTGGTCGCCGGCTGCCTGGTTGCGGAAGGCGCCGTACGCCGCCACAACCCGATCCGCGTACTGCGTGACAACGTCGTGATCTTCGAGGGTGCGCTCGAATCGCTGCGGCGCTTCAAGGATGATGTCAACGAGGTGCGCGCAGGAACCGAGTGCGGCATTGGTGTGCGCAACTACCAGGACGTGCGTGTCGGGGATCAGATCGAATGCTATTCGCGCGTCGAAGTGTCGCGCTCGATCCAGTGATCGGAGCGCGCATCGCATGGCAGCCAGGACCAGTGCCCGCGCCGCGCGCATCGCGGCGCAAATGCAGCGCTCGCTGGCCGAGCTGCTGCGTCGAGGCGTCAAGGATCCGCGGGTCGGCAATGTGACCATCACGACGGTGGTGCTCGCCGGTGACTTGTCGTTGGCGCGTATTCAGTTTCTGCCGTTCGCGGCCGCGCACGCCGCCGATGAAGTGCTCGCCGGCCTGCGCAGCGCGGCCGGCTATCTGCGCAGCGAGCTCGCTCGAGAGCTCAAGCTGCGGCATGTGCCGCGACTCGAGTTTCAACTCGACACCGATCTCGAGCGCGCACAGCGGCTCACACATCTGATCGACAGCGCCGTCAAGGCCGACCGCCAGCGTGGCGCCGCGCCGCCCGCAGCCGACGAAGACGCTTGAGCGTCCCGCCGGTCGGCGTATTGCTGCTCGACAAGCCCACGGGACTGTCCTCGAACGCGGCCGTGCAGCGCGTGCGGCGCCTCGCACGCGGCCGCAAGGCGGGGCACTGCGGCAGTCTGGATCCGCTCGCCAGCGGCATGCTGCCGATCTGTCTGGGCGAGGCGACGCGACTGGCGGGCGAGCTGCTCGAGGGTCGCAAGGCCTATCGCTTCGGCCTGCTCCTCGGCGAGCGCTCCGCCACGGGCGATGCCGAAGGCGAAATCGTCGAACGCCGCCCCGTGCCGCCGTTGACGCCACAGGCCGTGCTCGAGGCGCTCGAGCGCTTTGCTGGATCGCAGTTGCAGGTGCCGCCCATGTACTCGGCGCTCAAGCGCGAGGGCGTTCCGCTGTACCGTCTGGCGCGCGCCGGATTAGAGGTGCCGCGCGCAGCGCGCCCGATCGTCATCGACGAGATCCAGTTGCTGCGGCTGGAGGGTGCACATCTCGAGCTGTCGGTGTTGTGCTCCAAGGGTACCTACGTGCGCGTGCTGGCCGAGGATATCGCGCGGGCGCTCGAGACCTGCGGCCGACTCGAAAGCCTGCGGCGCGAGTACGTCGAGCCCTTCGTCAATGAACCCATGGTGAGTCTCGAGCAGCTCGCCGAGGCGAGCGCGTGCGGCCATCCATGGCCGTTGCTGCGGCCCGATCGCGCCGTCTGGCACCTGCCGCCGTTGCGGCTGGATGCCTCGCAGGCGCGGCTGTTATGCTGCGGGCAGGTGATCGCACTGCCGCACGCGGCGGCGGCGCGCTGGCGCCTTTACGATGCCGACGGCCGCTTCCTCGGCCTCGGCGTGACCTCTGAGGGCGGACAGCTGCGCGTTCAGCGCCTCTTCAGCGTGCCGCTCGCGGTGTAACTCCCTGTTCCGCTTGAGGCTTGCGGGGTCTGCGGTTAGAATGCGCGGCCTTCAAAATGATGATCATTTCCAAGCGTTAATTGTTCAGAGGATTTGTACGCAATGGCTTTGTCCACGGAACAGAAAGGCGCTGTGTTGGCGCAATACCGCCGCGACTCCAAGGATACCGGGTCGCCGGAAGTCCAGATCGCGCTGCTCTCAGAACGCATCAACGGTCTGGGCGAGCACTTCGGTACGCACAAGCGCGATCACTCCTCGCGCCGCGGCCTGGTCAAACTGGTCAATCAACGCCGCAAGCTGCTGGACTATCTGAAATCCACGCGTCCAGCCAAATACCAAGAAGTGGTCGAGCGCCTGGGGCTCCGCCGCTGATTCCGCGGGCCGCGCACCTCCTGATCGGATGCGCGGCCTTTTGCATTCTGTACCGATCATTTCCGAGGATTGAAGCGTGACTGTCTTCAAGAAGACTTTTCCATATGGTCCCCACGCCGTAACGCTCGAAACGGGCGAATTCGCGCGCCAGGCGGACGGCGCCGTGGTCGCCTCCATGGGCCAGACGGTCGTGTTGGTCACGGCCTGCGCCCAGAAATCCGCGATACCGGGTCGCGATTTCTTTCCGCTCACGGTCAACTACGTGGAGAAAACCTATGCTGCCGGGCGCATCCCGGGGGGATTCTTCAAGCGTGAAGGGCGGCCGACCGAACGCGAAACGCTGACATCGCGTCTCATCGATCGTCCAATTCGCCCGCTGTTTCCCGACGGCTTCAACAACGAAGTGCAGGTCGTCGCTACCGTGATCTCGCTCGATCCCGACATCGATGCGGATATCCCGGCGCTGCTGGGTGCGTCAGCGGCACTGACGATCGCGGGCCTGCCGTTCAATGGACCCGTGGGCGCCGCGCGTGTGGGGTACCGCGACGGCAAATATCTGCTCAATCCGACGCGCACCGAGCAGGCGCAGTCCGCGCTGGACCTCGTGGTCGCCGGCACACAGCCGGCCGTGCTGATGGTCGAGTCCGAGGCCCAGGTGCTGTCGGAAGAGGTCATGCTCGGCGCCGTGGTGTTCGGCCACGAGCAGATGCAGATTGCCATCCGCACTATTCGCGAGCTGGCGGCGGCGGCCGGCAAGCCGCGCTGGGATTGGAAGGCGCCGGCATTCGAGGCGCTGCTGGCCGAGGCAGTCGCGGCGCGGACCGAGGGCGCCTTGTCCGCGGCCTACCGCATCACCGAGAAAACGCAGCGCACCGCCCGATTGGCTGAAATCAAGAAGGACGTGACGTCGGCCCTGAGCAGCGTCGAGAGCGCGCAATGGAAGCCCGATTCGATCGTCAACGAGCTGTTCAAGCTCGAAAGCCGCATCGTGCGCGAGCGCATCCTGGCCGGCGAGCCGCGCATCGACGGCCGCGACCTGCGTACCGTGCGTCCGATTACCGTGAAGGTCGGCGTGCTGCCGCGCACCCATGGCTCGGCGCTGTTCACGCGCGGCGAGACCCAGGCGCTCGTGACCACCACTCTCGGCACGACTCGGGATGCACAGATCATCGATGCGCTCGAAGGCGAGCACCGTGAGCCGTTCATGCTGCATTACAATTTCCCGCCGTTCTCGGTTGGCGAGACCGGCATGATGGGATCGCCCAAGCGGCGCGAGATCGGCCACGGCAATCTCGCGCGCCGCGGCGTGCATGCCGTGATGCCGGACATGACGACCTTCCCATACGTCATCCGGATCGTGTCGGAAATTCTGGAATCCAACGGCTCGAGCTCGATGGCGAGCGTCTGCGGCAGCAGTCTCGCGATGATGGATGCCGGCGTGCCCATCAAGGACGCCGTGGCCGGGGTGGCCATGGGACTGGTGCTCGAAGGCACGCGCTTCAAGGTGCTGACCGACATCCTCGGCGATGAGGATCATCTCGGCGACATGGATTTCAAGGTGGCCGGTACGCGCGCCGGCATCACGGCGCTGCAGATGGACATCAAGGTCGAGGGCATTACCTCTGAAATCATGCACATCGCCCTGGCGCAGGCCCGCGATGGACGACTGCACATCCTTGATGAGATGGCCAAGGTGCTGCGCGAGCCGCGCGCCAAGATGTCCGAATGGGCCCCGTCGATCATCACGCTCAAGATCGATCCAGAGAAGATCCGTGATGTCATCGGCAAGGGCGGCGCCGTGATCCGCCAGATCACCGAGGAGACCGGCACCACGATCGATATCGAGAACGACGGCACGGTCAAGATCGCTTCGGTCAACGGTACGGCCGGACGCGAAGCGCAGCGGCGCATCGAATTGATCACGGCGGACGTGGAAGTGGGGCGCATCTACGAGGGTCGCGTCGCAAAGCTCATGGATTTCGGCGCCTTCGTCACGATCTTGCCGGGCCGCGACGGCCTGGTGCACATCTCGCAGATCTCCGACGAGCGCGTGGAGCGCGTGTCGGACAAGCTCAAGGAAGGCGATCAGATCCGCGTGAAGGTGCTGGAAGTGGATCGACAGGGCCGCATCCGTCTGTCGATGCGTAATCTCGACGCCGCCTAGCCTAGGCCGGCCTCATACGGCCGGCCCGGCGCGACCCAGCCTTAAAGGCGCGGCCCCTGTGCCGGTATCCAGGCGCCACGGGTGTTGTTGCCGGTCAAAGCAGTCCGGCAAGGGTCGGCCGTCAAGTCAACCGTTTGCTGACCCGGCACTCCTGATCAGCGTGCGGAAGATTTCCTCCTGCGCGCTGTGCCAGCGCTGATGGTTTTGCGCTGCCAGCTGCGTGGCAGCGGCGGCTGGATCTCCGCCCGGCGGCTTCTCGGCCAGAAACAGCCTCAGGCTCTGCTCCAGGTAGGTGGACAGCACGCCCTCAAGCCCGGCGTTATGGCTGCGGATCAGATGCGCCAGGAAGTCCTGACTGAGCACGGTGCCGCTGCGCTGCTCGAGCTCCGCGATCACCTGCAACAGCACCGGCCGGGTGATGTCCTGCTGGCTGCGCTTGTCGATGACGTTGAAATCGACGCCGTCCAGCACCAGTCGGCGTACGTCGTCCAAGGTGATGTAGCGACTCTCCACGGTGTCGTAAAGCCGCCGATTCGGGTACTTCTTGATGACGCGAATCTCGCTCATGCTGAAGTCCTCTGTTGCGCAAGACGCTCAAGCCGTCTATTGCGGTACACCATAGTATAAGCCCACAGAGAACCCAAATCCTCGGTGAACTCCGAAGAGCGGCGGGGGGGAGCGGGGCGGCGGCGTCCTCAGCGGTAGCGGTCGTCCCGATCGCCGTACTGGCGCTCGCGGCGCTCGCGACGTTCCTGCGCCTCGATCGAGAGCGTGGCGACCGGGCGTGCCTCGAGTCGTTTGATTCCGATTTCTTCGCCGGTCTCGAGACAGTAGCCGTAGGTGCCGTCCTCGATCCGTTTGAGCGCTTCCTCGATCTTGCGGATGAGCTTGCGTTCGCGGTCCCGGGTGCGCAATTCCAGGCTGAATTCCTCCTCCTGGGTGGCCCGATCGTTCGGATCGGGGAAATTCGCCGCCTCGTCTTTCATGTGGGAGACGGTGCGGTCGACTTCCACCATGAGATCGCGCTTCCAGCTCAGCAGGATGTGCTGGAAGTGCGTGAGCTGCTGCTTGCTCATGTACTGCTCGCCACGCTTGGCGACATAGGGCTTTACGTTGCGCGGACCGGCGAGAAGACTGCTCGGATCCGAGCCGTCACCCTCATCGGCGTCCGGCACGGGCGCCATGCGCGCCGGATGCGCCGTCGCGGCAGTCAAGGTCCGGTCGAGGGCCAAGGGGCCGTTGGCGCTCGGCGCGCCGCTGGGCGCGGCGGGCCGCTGCGGCGGCTGGCTCTCGGGCTTCGCGGTAGCACCGGCCTTGTTGGACGCGGGTTTGACTGCGGGTTTGGCGGCGGTAGCGGCTACGGCCTTGCGGCTCGCAGCCGCCGACCGGCGCGATTCGGGGCGGCGTGCGGCGGCCTTCGGCGGCGCTGCCTTTTTGGGTTTGCTGATCTTGGATCCGGACTTCTTGCCGGGCATTGTCTCGCTCCTGACATGGTCGCCGGTCGTTTAAGAACGCGCGATTATACCGACGCAAGGAAGGCTGTACAGAGCGCACGAAATGTCGCTTCAGTAAACGTTCGCAGGCAGCTCGAGCCCGCTCGCCTCCATCCGGACGCGCTAGGGCAGCGTGACCGGATCGACAGCGCGCCAGCCCGGGGCGCGCCGCTCGGCAATGACACGGGTCGAAATGCCGCCGCGCACGTTGAAATGTGCCGTCAGGCGCATGAATCGCGGCGTCACGCTGCGGGCGAGATGCTCGAGGATCTCGTTGATTACGGCCTCGTGAAACGTGCCGCGGTCGCGGAACGACCAGATGTAGAGTTTGAGTGCCTTGAGCTCGATGCAGAGCCGGTCCGGGACGTACTCAAGCTCCAGGATCGCAAAATCCGGCTGTCCGGTGCGCGGACACAGGCACGTGAACTCCGGAATGCTCATCCGAATGGTGTAGTCGTGCTCGGGGGCGGGATTGGCGAACGTCTCGATGTGGCTCGACGGCTGGCTCGGCATGGCTGGATACTTTGTGCAACCGCATCGAAAGCGGCGTGCGGATAATCTACACTAGCGCCCTGGCGCCGCCATCACGGATTGCGTGCGCTGCGTATGGGAGCGGTCACTGTCAAAACGCTACACGCTACACCGGGACGGGATCAATGCGGCTCAATAAGGTCAAGCTCGCAGGTTTCAAGTCATTCGTCGATCCGACCTCGGTACAGCTGCCAGGCAATCTGATTGGAGTCGTCGGGCCCAACGGCGGCGGCAAGTCCAATATCATCGATGCGGTTCGCTGGGTCATGGGCGAGCTGTCGGCCCGGCATCTGCGCGGCGATTCGATGGCGGACGTGATTTTCAACGGCTCGAGCGCCCGCAAGCCCATCGGCGCCGCCTCGGTCGAACTGCTGTTCGACAACAGCGACGGCAAGATCGGCGGCGCCTATGCCAGCTATAACGAGATCTCGCTCAAGCGCACGGTCTCGCGCGATGGCAGCTCGGCCTACTTCATCAACGGCGGTCGATGCCGCCGCAAGGACATCACGCACCTGTTCCTCGGTACCGGTCTGGGCTCGCGCAGCTACGCCATCATCGAGCAGGGCATGATCTCGCGCGTCATCGAGGCGCGGCACGATGACATGCGGGCCTTCATCGAGGAAGCTGCAGGCATTTCCCTGTACAAGGAGCGGCGCCGCGAGACCGAATCGCGCATGGCCGATACGCGCGAGAATCTCTCGCGCCTGCAGGACCTACGCGATGAGGTCGACAAGCAGATCCGCCATCTGCAACGGCAGGCCAATGTCGCGCGCCGTCATCAGGAGCTCAAGGCACAGGAGCGCAATCTGACTGCCGAGCTGCTGGCGTTACGCCTGCGCGATCTCGACAGCGGTGCCGAGCTACAGGACGGCACGGTGCGCAGCTGCGAGCTCGTCATGCATCAGGCGCTGGCCGATCAGCGCGCGGCCGAGGCGGCCATCGAAAAGCAGCGCGAGTTCAACAGCGAGCTCAGCGACGCGGTCGCGCGCATACAAGGGCGTTATTACGAGCTCGGTGCCGAGGTCACGCGCGCCGAGGAGAGCATCCGCTTCAACCGCGAGCTGCGTGAGCGCGCGCGCAACGATCTGGTGCAGGTGAATGCCAGTCTGGGCACGAACACCCAGCAGATCGCGCGGGATGCGGAGCAGCTGGCGGCGCTGGCGGTGGAGCTGTCAGAACTGGAGCCGCTGGCCGCGGCGCGTACGCAGAGCGAGGCAGTCGCCGGCGCGGCATTGGCCGCGGCCGAGCAGCAGCTGTCGGGCTGGCAGGAGCGCTGGGAGAGTTTCAATCGCGAGCTCGGAGCTGCCGGTCAGAGCGCAGAGGTCGAGGCAGCCCGCATTGAGCAGCTCGAAAGCCAGAGTCACCGGCTGCAGGCACAGACCGATCGACTGAGCCTCGAATGCGAGGCCCTGACCGCGGCGCAAAGCGATTCCGCACTCGAGCAGCTCGGCGCGCAGGAGGCGCAGTCGCGCGGCGCCGCCGAGACGCTCGCCGGCGAGCTCAATCAGGCTCTGGCGCAAGTGCAGTCGCTGCGTGCCGGCGAGCAGCTGGCCGATGATCGGCTGCAGCGGGCGCGGCACGAGCGCGATCACATTCGTGCCGAGCTCATGTCGCTCGATGCATTGCAGAAGGCGGCGCTGCGCGAGAAGAACCCGCAAGCGGCGCGCTGGCTATCGGGGCTCGAGCGGGCCGCAGATGCGCCGCGACTGGCACAATTGCTCGAAGTCGACGAGGGCTGGGAACGCGCCGTCGAGACCGTGCTGGGGGATTATCTGGAGGCGGTGCGCGTGGACTCGCTCGAGCCGCTGGCCGCGTCGCTCGCTACGCTCGAGGGCGGCACGGTTGGATTCTTTGAGCCGACGGGCGCAAGCGAGCTGGCGCAGGCCAATACACTGGCCGCGCACGTGCGCGGGCTCGAAGGCGTGCGCGCGCTGCTCGCGCGGGTGCATACNAGTGATTCGTTGGCCGCGGCATTGCGACGGCGCTCGGCGCTTGCAGCCGGCGAGTCGCTGATCACCGCGGCTGGGGAATGGATTGGACGCGACTGGCTGCGCGTCAATCGCGGCGGCGATACCCATGCCGGCGTGCTCGAGCGCGAGCATCGCGCCAAGGGCCTGCGCGAGCGACTGGCGGCGTCCGAACTGGCAGTCGGTGCGCTCGAGCAGGATATCCTGGCGCTGCGTGCCCAAGTGGTCGCGGCCGAGACGGAGCGCGATGCCACCCAGGGCCGCATCCAAAACGCACACCATGAACATTCCGAGCTGCGCGGGCGGCTCGAGGCGCTGCGTGCGCGCTTCGAAGAGGCGACGCTGCGGCGCGCGCGCATCGAGGCCGAGCAGGCCGAAGTTGCGCTCGACGTCGCTCGCTCGCAGGAGAGTCTGCGACGCGCCCGCGGCGCGCATGAGTCGGCCGTCGCGGCGCTCGCGCGCCTCGATGACGCGCGTCTGGAGCTCGAGAGCGAACGCGAGCTGCGGCGCGAGCGGGCTGGCAGTGCGCGCGCACAGGCGCAGGCGACGCAGCTCGAGCTGCGCGACAGCCTGATCCGGCTCGAAAGCCGCCGCGCGGCGCGAACCTCCATGGACAGTGCACTTGCTCGACTGCACGAGCAGCGCTCGCAGCTCGAGGCGCAGCGCGAGCAGCTGACGGCGACGTTGGCGAAGGCCGACGCGCCGATCGCCGAGATCGAGCGGCGCCTGCAAGCTCATCTGGCGCGGCGCGTCGAAGTCGAGGCAGAGCTGACCGAGGCCCGGCGCGCTCTCGAGGATAGCGACGGCACATTGCGTGCGCTCGAGGAGCGACGCATCAATGCGCAGCAGCGCGTGTCGGCGGCACGGGAGGCCATGGAACAAGCGCGCCTCGCTGCGCAGGAATCGCGTGTACGCCGCGAGGCGTTACTGGAACAGTTCGCCGCGACCCAGTGTGAGTTCGACGCCGTGCTCGCGGCCCTCGACGTCCAGGCGCAGATCGAACCCTGGGAGCAACGGCTCGCGCAGCTGCGCGTCGAGATCGAGAAGCTCGGCCCGGTCAATCTGGCGGCCATCGATGAGCTCGCCGAGAACAGCGAGCGCAAGGTCTACCTCGACCGGCAGTTCAATGACGTCAGTGACGCGCTGGCGACGCTCGAGCAGGCTATGCGCAAGATGGACCGCGAAACGCGTGCGCGCTTCGACGACACATTCAATCGCATCAATGCCGGGCTGAAGGAGAAATTCCCGCGGCTGTTTGGCGGCGGGCATGCCTACCTGGAGCTGGTCGGGGACGACCCACTGGCGGCGGGCGTCGCGGTCATGGCCCGTCCGCCCGGCAAGCGCAACAGCACGATCTCGCAACTCTCGGGCGGCGAGAAGGCGCTGACCGCGGTCGCACTCGTGTTTTCGATCTTCGATCTGAACCCGGCGCCGTTCTGCCTGCTCGATGAGGTCGACGCGCCGCTCGATGAGCACAATGTGGGGCGCTTCTGCGACATCGTGCGCGAGATGTCCAGCCGCGTGCAGTTCATTTTCATCACCCACAATAAGGTGACGATGGAGTTGGCCTCGCAGCTCATCGGCGTAACCATGAACGAGCCGGGCGTGTCGCGCCTGGTAGCAGTCGATATCGACGAAGCCGTCAAGCTCGCGGCCGTGTGAGAGCGACATGGGGGAGCTGCGCTTCATTCTGCTGATCGCCGGCCTGGTGTTTCTGGTCGCGCTGACGGCCTGGGAGCTGCGCAGGCCGCGCCAGGCGCATCGGGATTCGCAGATGCGTGGACCGACGCGCAATGAACCGGAGCTCGGCTCGTTCGCGCAGGCCGCCGCCGACGCGCCCGCACTGCCGGCCGCGCGTGCTGGCGCAGCAGCCAGCCAGGGCGAGGGCCGTCGGCCTGTGATGTCGCTGCCGCCTCGCATCGATCTGCCGGCCATCGAGGCGATTCGCGATCAATCGATCATGGCCGAGGCCGACGCGCTGCATATGTTCGAGACGCAGGCGATGCTCGGTACGGCAACGCCGCAGATCGACGTCGCAGCTGCATCGACCGCGGCCAGCGATCTGTCGCCGCCGCCGGCACCCCTGCCCGCGCCGGGGTCTGCACCGATCGAGCATGGCGTGCCGCTCGCAGGCTCCGGATCCGGCAGCGCCGAGACGAGCGCGCAGGCGGCCGCTGATGGCTCGCCGCACTCGGCACCGATCATTGCGCGCGTGCCGCTGGTAGTCGAGTGGCCGCCGGAAGGGGAGCGCCACATTGTCGCGCTGCGAATTGTTGCGGCCTGCGATGAGCGGCTATCGGGGCGTGCGGTGCGCCTGGCCATCACGGGCTGCGGCTTCGTGCATGGCCGCTTCGGTATCTACCATCAGCCGGATGCGGATGGCCGCGCGCTGCTGAGCGTCGCGAGCCTGAGCAAACCCGGGATTCTCGATCCGGTCAACATGGATTTTCAGCGCCTGTCCGGCATCAGTCTGTTCAGCGTGCTGCCCGGCCCGCTGCCGCCGGCGGCGGCACTCGATCACCTGATCGACACCGCACGTGAGCTGTCGCAACGTCTGGCTGCCCGTGTCCAGGACGAGCACGGCCAGCCGCTCGATGCCGGTCGTCTCGAAGACCTGCGCGATAGCATGCAGAGCCTGTCGATGCAAACCCAGCCGCGGCCAGGGTTGCAGGCGGAGCCGGCGGCGTGACGGCAGCAACGCACCGGCGCATCGCCGAGCTGCGTGCACAGATAGCCCGACACGACTACCGCTACTACGTGCTCGACGATCCGGAGGTGCCGGATGCCGAGTACGATCGGCTCATGGGCGAGCTGCGCTCGCTCGAGGCGCAACATCCCGAGTGGCTAGTGCCCGATTCCCCGACACAGCGGGTCAGTGGGCAGGTCGCGGCGGAGTTCGCTGAAATCCGGCATGGCATGCCCATGCTCTCGCTCGAAAATGCCTTCAGCGATGCGGATATCGAGGCATTCGACCGCCGCATCCGTGCCCGCTTAGGGACCGAGCATGAGACGCTCGAATACTGCGCTGAACCCAAGCTCGACGGGCTGGCGGTCTCATTGACCTACTGCGCGGCAAAACTCGAGCTCGCGGCCACGCGTGGCGATGGCGCGACCGGCGAGGACATCACTGCCAACATCCGCACGATCCGCGCCGTTCCGCTGCAGCTGCGCTGCGAGTCCGGCCAACGGCCTGCGCCGCGCTTGCTGGAGGCGCGCGGCGAGGTGTTCATGCCGCTGGCGGGCTTTCGTCGCATGAACGCCGCCGCCGCGGCCGCGGGCGAGAAGCTGTTCGCCAACCCGCGCAACGCCGCGGCGGGCAGTCTGCGCCAGCTCGATGCCCGCGTGACGGCCCAGCGGCCGCTGGCGATATTTTTCTATGGTGTCGGTCAATGGCAGGATGGCGAGCCACCGCCCAGCCAAAGCACTTTGCTCGAACAGCTCAATGCTTGGGGTCTGCGCACCTGTCCGGAGATTCGCCTCGTAAGCGGAGTGGCGGGATGCCTCGATTACTACCGCGCGATCGGCGCACGGCGCAGCGAGCTTCCATACCAGATCGATGGCGTCGTCTACAAGGTGAATGCGCGCAGCGAACAGCAGGCGCTCGGCTACGTCTCGCGCGCACCTCGTTGGGCCATCGCGCACAAGTTTCCGGCCGATGAGGCGCTGACCGTGGTGCGCGACATCGAGTTCCAGGTCGGTCGCACCGGAGTGCTGACGCCGGTCGCGCGCCTCGATCCGGTGCAGGTGGCCGGCGTGACCGTCAGCAACGCGACGCTGCACAACATGGACGAAGTCGAGCGCAAGGACGTGCGGCGCGGCGACACCGTCATCGTGCGCCGCGCCGGCGATGTGATCCCTGAAGTGGTGCGCGTGCTGCCGGAGCGGCGAGCACAGAATGCGCGGCGGCCACATCTGCCTGCAACCTGTCCGGTGTGCGGTGCGCGGGTGGTACGCGTCGAGGGAGAAGCAGCCGCGCGCTGTACCGGCGCGTTCAACTGCGCTGCACAGCGCAAGGAGTCGCTGCGGCATTTCGCCAGCCGGCGTGCGCTGGATATCGAGGGGCTCGGCGATAAGCTCATCGAGCAGCTGGTCGATGCAGATCTGCTCAAGACGCCGAGCGATATTTATGCGCTCTCGGCTGCAACCCTGACGGCGCTACCGCGCATGGGCGAGAAGTCCGCCGCGAATCTGCTTGCGGCCATCGAGCACAGCAAGCACACCTCCTTGCCGCGACTGCTCAATGGGCTGGGTATGCCGGGTGTCGGGGAAAGTACCGCCAGGGCGTTGGCTGATCACTTCGGCTCGCTCGAGGCACTGCAGCGCGCCAGCGAGCAGCAGATTCTCGAAGTGGCCGACGTCGGCCCGGTGATCGCGGCGGACGTGCGCGGTTTTCTCGATGACGAGCGCCATCTGCGCGAACTCGCGCGCCTGCGCCATTTCGGCCTCAAGTGGCCCGAAGGGCCGGCTACGCCGGCGAAGAGCGCGCTGCACGGGCCGCTGGCCGGGCTGACGGTGGTGTTGACCGGCACGCTCGAGGGTATGACGCGTGAGCAGGCTGGCGAGCGCCTGGCGGCGCTCGGCGCCAAAGTGAGCGGCTCGGTATCGAAGAGAACCCGCTATCTCGTCGCCGGCTCGGAGGCGGGCTCGAAGCTGACTCGCGCCCGTGAGCTCGGGGTCAGAATTCTCGATGAGTCGGGCCTTGCGCAGCTGCTGCAGGGCAAACCGCCCCCCTAAGAAGCCGGCCCCCTAAGGAGCCGACCCCCTTGAAGGCGCCGAGCCCTTGATCGCGCTTTCAGAGGTTGCGCTCGATCTTGGCGCTCTTCATGAGCTCGTCCTGATAGGCCTTGAACTTCTTGTTCTGCACCAGCTGATCGACCCGATCCTTGACCGAATCGAGCGGCGGCAGCGGCGTCTCGCGGGTGTCGATGAGCTGTATCACGTGCCAGCCGTACTGCGACTGCACCGGCGTCTGCGTGATCTCGCCTTTCTTCAGGCCGGCCACGGCGTCGGCGAAGGGCTTGACCATGTTCGACGGCGAGAACCAGCCGAGGTCGCCGCCCTGATCCTTCGAGGAATCGATCGACTGCTTCTTGGCCAGATCCTCGAACTTGGCGCCCTTCTTGAGCTCGTCGATGGTTTTCTGGGCAGCCTCCTGACTCGTAAGCAGGATATGGCGCGCGTGGTATTGGGTCTTGGGCATGGCCGCGATTTGCGCGTCGTATTCGGTCTGCCGCTCCGCATCCGTCGGCTTCTTGTCTTTCAGATACTGCTCGGCATCGGCCTGCTCCAGGATCTGCAGCTGTGAAAACTGCAGCAGGGCGGCGGTGTCTGGATTCTTCTGCAATCCATCCTTCTCGGCCTGCTGGGCGATCACCTCGCCACGAATCAGGTTGTCGAGCAGCTGCGTGCGCTGATCAGCCGAGAGTTCCGAGGTCGCCTTCCCGGTCGCGTTCTTGACGTAGAAATTGAACATATCGCGGCTGATCGGCACGCCGTTGACGGTCGCAACAGGCTTTTCCGCCGGCTTGGTGCTCTCTGCGGGGGGTGCAGCCTTGTTGCAGCCGGCCAGCACGATGAGCACCAATAACGGCAGTTTATTCACAATTTTCATTAGCATTCTCAGGTAGTTATGCAGAGTTCTTAAAGAATTCATCAGGTGTCAGCGTTTCCATCGCCAGCGCGTGGATCTCGGTCGCAAACAATGGCGACAGAACCTCGTTGACGAGACGGTGGCGCTGCAGCGGCTTCAGTCCCGCGAAACACGTGGACACGATTCGCAGCTGAAAGTGCCCCTTGCCGCCGGCACTGGCGTGGCCCGCATGCGCCGCGCTGTCGTCTCGCACCTGCAGATGCGCGGGCTGCAGATGTTGCTGCAGCAGCCGCTCGATGCGCCCGGCGGTGGAGGCCGGAGCGCTCATGAAGGCTGCGCCTGCCGCACTTCGGGGCGTGAAGCGAGCCATGCCGCCTGCAGCATGGCGAACAACGCGAAGGCCGCGGTCAAGCCGAAGAACTTGAAGTTGACCCAAGCGCGCTCGCTGCGGTGATAGGCGATCCAAAGATTGACGGCGCCCAGCAGTGCATAGAAGCCGACCCAGATCCAGTTGAGCCTGAGCCACAGTGCAGGCGGTAGTGCCTCGCTGTGCGCGACGATCGGCTGCAGCAGGCGCTGCGCCAGCGGGCGATGAGTAAACCGGGCGCTCACGAGGGCCGCGACCGCGACCAGCCAGAGAAATATAGTCGGCTTCCATTTCAGAAAGCGCGCATCGCGCAAGATCAGAGTCGCGCCGCCGAGCAGGAACACCAGCACGGCACTGAGCCAGTGCATCGGCGGGATGCGGCCCAGGCGCAAGAGATCCACCAGCAGCAGCAGCAGCATGCAGACCATCAGCACCGCGGTTGCGACATAAATGCCAGCCGCGTAATAGGCCAGAAAAAAGGCCACCACTGGCGCGACATCGATCAGCGCTTGCATCCCGCTATGATAACGAAACTACCTCAGCATGTAGATCATGAGTCAGTACTTCGACCTGCATCGGCAAAACCCGCAGCTGCGGCTCATTCGCCGCGCCGCCGAGATCGTGCGTGCCGGTGGGGTCGTTGCCTACCCGACCGATTCCTGCTACGCGCTCGGATGCCACATCGGCGATGTCGAGGCGCTCGAGCGTCTGCGGCGCATCCGCGGGGCTGACCGTCACCACCACTTCACACTCGTGTGCCGCGATTTGCGCGAGATCGGGCACTACGCGCGCATTGATACCTGGCAGTTCCGGCTGCTCAAGGCCGCGACACCCGGACCGTTCACTTTTCTGCTGCCGGCGACCCGCGAGACACCGCGGCGGCTGCAGCATCCGAAGCGTCGCACCATCGGCATCCGTGTGCCCGATCACATCGTCCCGCGCATGCTGCTGACCGAGCTCGGTGAGCCGCTCATGAGCTCGACGCTGCTGCTGCCCGGCGATGAGTTACCGCTCACCGATGGCGAGCAGATTCGTGCCCGGCTCGAGCACCAGCTCGACGCAATTCTCGATGGCGGTCATTGCGGCATCGAGCCCACGACCGTGGTGGATCTTGCCGTCTCGCCTCCCGTGGTCGTGCGGCAGGGCAAGGGCAAGCTCGCCGGCGTCGAGTGGGAAGTTGTCGCGAACCCCGTATAATCAGCTCTGAATCGTCAGAGGCCCGTCACCCACGCGGGTTAATCGAGCAGGATGAGTGCTGTTCTCCCAGGCCAGCGCGTGCTGTCGGGCATGCGACCCACCGGCGCGCTGCATCTGGGCAACTATCACGGTGCTCTGCGTAACTGGATCGAGCTTCAGTATCAGTACGAGTGCTTTTTTTTCGTTGCCGACTGGCACGCGCTGACGACCGGGTACGAAGATACCGCGGGTCTGCAGGAAGCGATCCGCGAGGTCATGATCGACTGGCTCGCCGCTGGACTCAATCCGGGCGTGGCGACGCTGTTCGTGCAGTCGCACGTACCCGAGCACGCTGAGCTGCACCTGCTGCTGTCGATGATCACACCGCTCGCCTGGCTCGAGCGCGTGCCGACCTATAAGGATCAGCAGGAGCAACTCAAGGACAAGGATCTCGCGACCTACGGCTTTCTCGGTTACCCGCTGCTGCAGAGCGCCGATATCCTGTTGTACCGTTCGGCCTTCGTGCCCGTCGGCGAGGATCAGGTCGCGCACGTGGAGATCACGCGTGAGATCGCTCGACGCTTCAATCACCTCTATGGCCGCGAGCCGGATTTCGAGCAAAAGGCAGAGCGCGCCATCAAGGAGCTGGGCGGTCGCAACATCACGCTCTATCGGCAGCTGCGCCGCCGCTTCCAGGAGGCGGGCGATCCGGCGGCGCTCGAGCGGGCGCGGGCGTTGGTCTCGAGCAATACCCGCATCACGGTCGCCGACCGCGAACGTCTGCTCGGATACCTCGAGGGCTCCTCGGTCAGCATTCTGCCCGAGCCGCAGGTGTTGCTGACTGCCTCGCCCAAGGTGCCGGGTCTGGATGGCCGCAAGATGTCCAAATCCTATGGCAACACGATTTCGCTGCGCGAAGATCCCGATGTCGTGGCTGCCAAGCTCAAGAGCATGCAAACCGACCCGGCGCGCGTGCGACGCACCGACCCGGGCAATCCGGAAAAGTGTCCGGTGTGGGACCTGCATAAGCTTTACTCCGATGAGGCCACCCGCAAGTGGGTCGAAGAAGGCTGTCGCAGCGCCGGCATCGGCTGTCTGGATTGCAAGCGGCCGGTGATCGAGCGCATCGTCGAGGAGGTCACAGGCATGCGTAAGCGCGCGCAGGAGTATCAGGAGAATCCGGAACTGGTCACGAACCTCATCCATCAGGGCGGTGAGAAAGCGCGCGAGGCAGCTCGCGCCACGCTCGATGAGGTGAGGCGCGCAATGCACTTGCGTTTTTAAGGGGTTATACGATTATCATGAAGCCAGATCTCAAGATTGTCGTTTCCAATCCCGCGCCCGTCCATGAGCCGGAGTCGGCGCCGGAGCAGGCCGAGATGCCCTTCGCCGTGGTCAATGGCGAGCCGATTACTCAGCTGCCCCGGGATCTGTACATACCTCCGCAGGCGCTCGAGATTTTTCTCGAAGCCTTCGAAGGTCCGCTCGATCTGCTGCTGTATCTGATCCGGCGGCAGAACGTCGATATCCTCAATATTCCGATCGCGGAAATCACGCGTCAGTACACGCGCTACATCGAGCTGATGCAAGATCTGCAGCTCGAGTTGGCGGGCGAATACCTGGTCATGGCCGCCACGCTGGCCGAAATCAAATCGCGCATGCTGCTGCCGCGCCCGCCGGGCGCCGGCGATCTTGGCGAGGAGGACCCGCGGGCCGAGCTCGTGCGCCGCTTGCAGGAATACGAACGCTTCAAGCGGGCCGCGGCCGAGATCGACCAGCTGCCGCGTCTGGAGCGCGACGTCTGGCAGGCCAGCGCGGATTTGCGCGACCGGCCGATCGTGCGCGCAGTGCCGCAGGTCACGTTGCAGGAAATGCTGCTCGCCTTCAAAGATGTCGCGCAGCGCGCCGAGATGTTCGCCCACCACCACGTGCGGCGCGAGCCGCTGTCGGTGCGCGAGCGCATGAGCAACATCCTGGCCGCGCTCGAGCAGGGCAGCTTCATCGAGTTTTCGGCTCTGTTCAGCCCTGAGGAGGGACGCGCTGGTGTCACGGTCGCGTTTGTCGCGATTCTGGAGCTGGTGCGCGAGGGTCTCATCGAGATCATGCAGACCGAGCCGTATGCCCCGCTGCACGTGCGCAGCGCCTCGGCACACCGTACACTGCACCTGGTCGCGGGCAGCGGCGCGGTGACCGATGCCGTGGCAGGCGACGTCGTGGCGGCCGATACGGCGGCGGCACTAGCCGGTGCAGACGAGCACGACAATGGCAATGAGGATGCAGCCTCATGAGCAATGGCGAAACCAGAAACATCATCGAAGCAGCGCTGCTGGCGGCGGGAAAATCGCTGAGCCTGAGCGAGCTGTGCTCACTGTTCGATGAGACCCAGCGGCCCTCAACGGCGGCCGTGCGCGCCGCGATCGAGGCGCTGGCACTCGAGTACGCTCAACGCCCCATCGAGATCCAGGAAACCGGTGCGGGCTTTCGTATTCAAGTGCGGCGCCAGTACGCCGCGGCGGTCTCTCGGCTTTGGCCGGAGCGGCCGCAGCGTTACTCGCGGGCCTTGCTCGAAACCCTGGCGCTGATCGCCTACCGCCAGCCCATTACGCGCGCGGAAATTGAGGCCGTGCGCGGCGTCGCGGTGAATCCCAACATCGTCCGTACGCTGCTCGAGCGGCAGTGGATTCGAGTCGTGGGCCACCGGGATCTGCCTGGTCACCCGGAGTTGTTGGGCACCACGCGTGACTTTCTTGAGTACTTCGGCCTCAAGAGTCTGGATGACCTGCCGCCGCTCGCGCAGCTGCGCTCGCTCGGTGACATCGATCCGCAGTTCGAGCTGCCGGTCGATGGCGCGGATGAGGGCGCTGGCACGGTCGGGTACGAGACCGCGGCGTCCGAGAGCGCGGACGAGGAGTCCGCCGAAGCCGACTCGGCCGACAACGAGGAGGATGCGGCGGACACGCCGCGGCCATCGGGCCTCGTAGCCGCGCCGTCCGACGTTTCGGACTGAAGCCGCGATGGCCTCATCGCCGGCCTCGGGAACCGGCGGCGCGGAGCGGGTGCAGAAGGTGCTCGCGCAGCTGGGTCTGGCTTCGCGCCGTGAAGCCGAGAGCTGGATCCGCGCGGGCCGCTTGACGGTCAACGGCAAGCCAGCCGCCCTCGGTATGCGCGTGGTACCGCAGGATCAGCTCAAGCTCGATGGCCGGCTGATCCGGCGGCGCTTGCCCGATGCGGCGACCGTGCCGGTCTTCCTCTGTCATCGCTCGCCGGGCGAGCCGTTGCTGCCGGCCCGCAATGCGCTATCCGGCAGCGAGCTCGCCGCCGACTCAAGCAGTATGGCCGCGCGCTTGCCGCGCCGAGCGGGGCTGCGCTTCATCAGCGTGAGCCCATTGCCGAGGGTCGATGGAGGCCTCGAGCTGCTGACGGCCGATGGCACCCTGGCCTCGCGCCTGCAGCGAGCGATGCGCGGGCTGGAGATGGAATTTAGTCTGCGCATACGCGGCGAGCTCAGCGACGAACAGCAACGCGCCATCCGTCAGGGCATGCCGGATCGCGGTACGCCCGTGCGCGTGGTATTGCTCGAACCCAGTGGCGGGGAGGCGAGCAACCGCTGGTACCGCCTGATCGCAGTCGGCGCGAGCGGTAACGAGGTGCGCCAGCTCATCGAGCGGGCCGCGGCAACGCTGGTGCGCATGCTACGAACGCGCGTGGGGGCGTTGAGTCTGCCGCGCTCGCTGCCCCGCGGCCATTGGCGGCCGCTCTCGAGCGAGGAGCTCGCTAGCGTGTTTGGCAATCCAGACTCTGGCCGGTGACGCCGCGGCTCTGTGCGCTGAGCAGCCAGAGGTAGGGCCGCAGAACATCCTCCGGCCGCGCCAGGGTGCTGGGATCTTCGGCCGGATAGGCTTGGGCGCGCATGCGTGTGCGTACCGGTCCGGGATTGAGCACGTTGACACGAACCTCGCCCGCGGTTGCGAGCTCATCGGCGAGGGTGCGGCTGAGCGCTTCGAGGCCGCACTTCGACACCGCGTAGGCACCCCAATAAGCCTTGGGACGCCGGCCGACACCACTGCCCGTAAAAATGATCGAAGCGTCCTGCGAGGCGCGCAGCGACGGCAGCAGCACCTGTGTCATGGCAAATGCCGCAGTGAGATTCACATGCAGCACACGACACCAGGTCGGCACGTCGTAGTGCTCAATGGGCGCCAGCTTGCCGAGGATGCCGGCGTTGTGGACCAATCCGTGCAGCCGTCCGTAGCGGCTCTGCAGGGCTTGCGCCAGCAGATCGTAATCACGCGCCACGGCCCGTTCGAGATCGAGCGGCGCGATGCTGGCCTCGGCGCGCTTGAGCGCCGCAATGCGGCTGTGGACCTCTTCGAGCTTCGAGACCGTGCGCCCAATCAGAACCACTTCGGCGCCGTACGCCGCCGCACTGAGCGCCAATGCGCGACCGATGCCGTCGCCGGCACCGGTGATCGCGATAATACGGCCATGCAACGCATCGGGGGCCGGCTCGAAACGGCGGGGCTCGTCGGATCCGGGGCTGTTGTCTTCGCAACTTGTGCTGATCATCGGCTCGTGTAGCGACCTGTGGCCGCGCGACGCGCAACCCTCCAGGCCCGTATATTGTCGGCGAATGCGCGCAGCGGCGAATGGTTTTTCCTGGCCGCGGCGAGCGCCACCCAAACCAGCAGCGGCGCCAGCCTGGGCTGAAGCCCCGTGCCGAGCCGCTCCAGCGCGGCCTGCAGCTGGGGCGCCGATTGCTCAGGGTTCGCGCGCCGCGCAGCCAGCGCGGCGCGCTCGATTTGCCAGCTCAAGGTGCCCAGTGCGCTCAAAGCTTCGCGCAGCGCCGCGGACAAGGGCTCCGCGCCCAGCTGCTCGGCCGCGGCCGCGAACAGTGCGCCGCGCAGCCGCCCGCCCGCCTCCGGGCGCTGCAGTGCCTCGGCCAGATCGATCGCGGCAGCCTCCACCAGCGAGCGCAGATCGAAACGCCGCTCATCGCCGGCCGCAGCCGAGGCTGATTGCAGCCAGGGATGCTGCGCGTGTCCCTCGGCGTAGCGCGCGGCCTCGAGCCGCCACCATTCGAGGCGTGCATGCGCCACCTCGTGATCGAGTCTGCGTGCGCCGCCAGCGCCGATCTCATCGGCCAGAGCGATCAATCGGGCCAGCGCCGAGCGGCGATCGGCCGGGGTGTAGAGCAGTGCGAAAAAACGCGCCGAGCCGGGCTCAGGCGCTGGCGGCTGCCAGCCGCGCGTGCCTGCTGTGCCGCTCGAGCTCATGCGCTGGCCGGCGGTTCGGCCTGCTCACTGCACGGCAGCGAGCGCACCGGTTGCTCGATCCTCTCCGGACCGGTGAGCGCCTCGCCCGTGGCTGCGCCGAGCTCGCTGAAACGCCGTGCGCCTGGCAGCACCTGCCGCTCCAGCGATCCGACGGCGCTGTTGTAGGCGTCCACCGCGCTGCCGAGCTGGCGGCCGGCGCGGCTGAAGTGCCCCAGAAAATTTCCGAGCCGTCGATGCAGCTCCTGTCCGAGATCGCGGATCTGCGCCGCATTCTGAGCTACCGCAGCCTGCCGCCAGCCATGCGCGACGGCCTTGAGCAGCGCGATGAGCGTCGACGGGGTCGCTACGATGACGCCCGTGCGCAGCGCGTCATCGAGCAGATCGGGTCGCTTGGCCAGGGCGCTGCTGAGGAACTGATCTCCAGGCAGGAACAGCACAGCAAACTCGGGACTGTGCTCGAACTGCGCCCAGTAGCTCTTCGCGGCCAGCTCGCGCACGCGCGCCTCGAGTTGCTGCGCGTGACGCTCGAGCGCCGCGGCGCGCAGCTCCTCGGTCGGCGCATCGATCGCCTGCAGATACGCCTCGAGCGGCGTCTTGGCATCGATCACGAGCTGTCGCCCTTCAGGCAAATGCACCACGAGATCCGGTCGCTGCACGCTGCCGGTCGCACCGAGGTCTGCCGTGCCAAGCGTCGGCTGCTCGGTGAAGTCGCAGTGCTCGGACAACCCGGCGAGCTCCACCACACGCCGCAACGTGAGCTCGCCCCAGCGGCCGCGCACTTCCGGGCGGCGCAATGCCGTCACGAGATTGCGCGTTTCCCGCTGCAGCGCCGATTGTCCTTGCGCCAGGCTCTCGATCTGCACCCGCAGCGTGCCGTAGGCATCGCGCCGCTCCCGCTCGAGCGCGGCCGCCTGCGCCTCGGTCCTTTCGAGCGCCGTGCGCAGCGGTTCGATCAGTGCGTTGAAGGCGAGTTCACGCTCGCGCCAGACGCCCTGGATGCCGGACTGTTCGCGTCCGAAGGACTCGCGCGCGAGCTTGAGAAACAAATCCGTGTTATCGCGCAACGCCGTGTTGGCCAGCCCCTGAAAGCCGGCGCGCAGTCTTGCTTCCGCATCGCCGAGCTCGCGCGCGTAGCGGCGCGCGAGCAGTCGCACGCTGATAGTGGCGACGATCAGCCCGAACAGCAGCGCTGCCAGGACCGCGTAGGCGATCGGCGTCGTGTCCACGTGCGCTTCAACTATCGGCGCCGGCGCCGGCCCCGGCCCCGGCGCAGCGCGGCCGCGCGGGTCGCGGTACTCCGACCCAATCGAGTAGCTCCAGCGGCGAATCGATCCAGGCCGTAACCGGCCACTCGGCGGTATTCTCCTGCGGGCCGATGTAGCCGTAGCGCGCGGCGAGGCCGACCATGTTGGCCGCGCGCGCCGCCTGCATGTCGCGCAGCGCATCGCCGGCGTACAGGCAGCGCTCGGGCGCCACGGCGATGCGTTGTGCTGCCGTCAGCAGCGGCAGCGGATCGGGTTTACGCACCGGCAGGCTGTCGCCCGAGAGCACGCAGCCGGCGCGCTGGTACAGCCCGAGTGCCTGCAGCAGCGGTTCGGTGAGCCAGCCGGGCTTGTTGGTGATCACGCCCCACGGGATGGCATGTGCCTCGAGTGCCGTCAACACCTGCTCGAAGCCGGCAAACAGCCGCGTCTCGACCACCAGATGCTCGCGGTAGAGTTCGAGGAATCGGTTCTGCAGGGCAGCGAGCCGAACGCCTTCCAGCCCCACAAACGCCGCGCGCAATACGGCCGCCGAGCCATGCGAGACATACGAACGCAGGTGCGCATACGGCTGTTGCGGCAGCCCCTCTTGCGCACGCAGCATATTGGCGATGCGCACCATGTCGGGTGCGGTATCGAGCAGCGTGCCGTCCAGATCCAGTAGCACTGCCGCCAGTGGAGTCGCCGAGGTCACGCGCTGCTCAGGCATCCCGATGGAAGTGCGCCAGATAGTTCACGCGCGCATCGGCGCTGAGGCGGGCGCTGCGGGCGAAGGGGTTGAACTCCACCCCGCTGAGGTCGCGCAATTCCAGTCCCTGCGCCCGCGCCAGGCGCGCGAGCTCGGCCGGGCGCACCAGGCGGGCATACTCGTGCGTGCCGCGTGGAATCAGATTCAGCAGGTACTCGGCGCCGACGATCGCCAGCAGGAATGAGCGCAGATTGCGATTGATGGTCGACAGGAACAGATCGCCGCCAGGCCGCAACAGAGCACCGATAGCCGCCAGCAGGGCCGCGGGGCTGTCGACATGCTCGATGAGCTCCATGCACGCGATCACGTCGAACGGTCCCGCACCGCTGCGCGCGAGCTCCTCGGCCGAACACAGCCGATAGTCGATGGGCATTTGATGCTCGTGCGCGTGCAGGCGCGCGACTTCGATCATGGCCGGCGCGAGATCGATACCGCACACCTGTGCGCCGTGACGCGCGAGCCCCTCGGCCAGCAGCCCGCCGCCGCAGCCGATATCCAGCACCCGTCGCTGCGACAGCGCCGTGCGCTGTGCGATGTATTCCAGCCGTACCGGATTGAGCGCGTGCAGTGGGTGGAATGCGCCGCGCGGATCCCAGAATTCGTGCGCAAGCGCATCGAATTTCTGGACCTCGGTGGACAAATGCGCGGCTGCTGTTGCCTGGCTCATGACGTGAGTATAGCGGTGCGCACTCGCCCTCGCGGCAGACTAGCGCCCAAAGCCAAAGGACACAGAGCCGCTGTGGTACAATTATCGGCTGAAATTCGATGCCACAGACCCCGATACCGACGAATCAGAGTGACTGAAATAGCCCGCGAAGTCGTGTCCGTCAGCCTCGAAGAGGAGATGCGGCAATCCTACCTTGACTATGCGATGAGCGTCATCGTCGGACGCGCATTGCCCGATGTCCGTGACGGTCTCAAGCCGGTGCACCGGCGCGTGCTGCACGCGATGCGTGAGCTCGGCAATGACTACAACCGGCCCTACAAGAAATCCGCCCGAGTCGTCGGCGATGTGATCGGCAAGTATCACCCGCACGGCGACGTCGCGGTCTACGACACGATCGTGCGCATGGCGCAGCCGTTCTCGCTGCGCTATCTGCTGATCGACGGGCAGGGCAATTTCGGCTCGGTCGACGGTGACCCGCCTGCGGCCATGCGTTACACCGAAGTGCGCATGTCGAAGCTCGCGCACGAGCTACTGGCCGATATCGACAAGGAGACGGTCGATTTCGTCCCGAACTACGACGAATCCGAGCACGAGCCGGCGATTCTGCCGACGCGCGTGCCGAACCTGCTCGTCAACGGTTCTTCGGGCATTGCGGTCGGCATGGCCACCAACATCCCGCCGCACAATCTCACCGAAATCATCAACGCCTGCCTGGCGCTGCTCGACGATCCGGCGCTCTCGCTTGCCGGTCTCATGCAGCACGTGCCGGGACCGGATTTTCCGACCGCCGGCATCATCAACGGCGCGCAGGAGATCGCGACCGCCTACAAGACCGGCCGCGGGCGGTTATCGATTCGAGCGCGCGCCGAGTTCGAAGAGCTCGACGATCGCGGCCGCCAGTCCATCATCGTCACGGAGCTGCCGTATCAGGTCAACAAGGCGCGGCTGCTCGAGCGCATCGCCGATCTGGTGCGCGACAAAGCCATCGACGGCATTTCCGAGCTACGCGATGAGTCCGACAAGGACGGGATGCGGGTGGTCATCGAGCTCAAGCGCGGCGAGGTGGCCGAGATCGTGCTGAACAACCTCTATGCGCAAACGCCCATGGAGACGGTGTTCGGCATCAACATGGTGGCGCTGCTCGACGGCCAACCGAAGCTGCTGTCGCTGCGCGACATGCTCGATGCGTTCCTGCGTCACCGGCGCGAGGTGGTCACGCGTCGCACGATCTTCGAGTTGCGCCGCGCGCGCGAGCGCGCGCACCTGCTCGAGGGATTGGCCGTGGCGCTCGCCAATATCGATGCCGTGATCGCGCTCATCAAGGCATCGCCGACGCCGGCCGAAGCGCGTTCGGCGATGCTCGCGCGCACCTGGCCTCCAGGCATAGTGCCGGAACTGCTGGCGCGCGCCGGCACCGTCTCGACCCGGCCGGCAAACCTCGGCTCGGAGGGTGGCATCGGTAAGGCGGGCTACCGCTTCAGCGAAGCGCAGGCGCAGGCCGTGCTCGACATGCGCCTCAACCGCCTGACCGGCCTCGAACAGGACAAGATCGTCGAGGAATTTCAGGGGCTGCTGCACGAGATCGTCGATCTGTCGGACATCCTGGCCCGTCCGGAGCGCCTGATCGAGGTGGTGCGGCACGAACTCATCGAAATCCGAGACAACTACGGCGATGCGCGGCGCACGCAGATCAGTCGCGACCATCTGAACCTCAGCACCGAGGACCTCATCGAGCCGCAGGACGTGGCCGTGACGCTCTCGCATGCCGGCTACGCCAAGGCGCAGCCGGTGTCGGACTATCAGGCGCAGCGCCGCGGCGGGCGCGGCAAATCTGCCACGGCGGTCAAGGATGAGGACTTTATCGAGAAGTTTTTCGTTGCGCACACGCACGATACGCTGCTGTGTTTTTCCAACCGTGGCAAAGTCTACTGGCTGCGTGTGTTCCAGCTGCCGCAGGCCGGACGCGGCTCGCGCGGCAAACCCATCGTGAACCTGCTGCCGCTCGAGCAAGGCGAGAAGATCAATGCCGTGCTGCCGGTCAAGCAGTTCGATGAGCAGCATTATGTGTTCATGGCTACCAGCAGCGGCACGGTCAAGAAGACGCCGCTGGCGGCGTTTTCTCGCCCGCGCGCCAGCGGCATCATCGGTTTGGAGCTGCGCGGCGACGACACCCTGGTCGGCGTCGCCCTGACGGACGGCAGCTGCGACATTCTGCTGTGCACCAGCGGCGGCAAGGCGATTCGTTTCCATGAAGACGAGGTGCGGCCGATGGGGCGCGAAGCCACGGGCGTGCGCGGTGTGAAGCTCGGATTGGGCCAGCGACTGATCGCGTTGCTGGTGCTGAGCGACGGGCATGTGCTCACGGCCTCGGAAAACGGCTACGGTAAGCTCACGCCGCTCGATGATTTTCCAAGCCACGGCCGCGGCGGACAGGGCGTGATCGCATTGCAGACCACGGAGCGCAACGGCGCCACCGTGGCGGCGCTGCAGGTGCGAGCCGGTCAGGAATTGATGCTCATCAGTTCGACCGGGACGCTGGTGCGCACTCCGGTCGCCGATATATCGGTCGTGGGCCGCAACACGCAGGGCGTGCGGCTGATCCGGTTGGCAGAGGGCGAGCGATTGACCGGCGTCGAGCGCGTCGAGGGACTCGAGGCCGGCGAAGAGGTCGCACAGCCGGACGATGCCGGGAGCGGCGACAGTGCGTCAGGGGAGCTCGGCCCGCCCTGACTGCGCCCGATGCCGCTCTTGCTAGAATGCGGCGCTACATTACTTACCGATTCAATGGAAGGTGATCGCGTGCGGGTATTCAATTTTGCGGCAGGGCCCGCGGCGCTGCCGCTCGAGGTGTTGCAGCAGGCGCGCGATGAGCTCCTCGATTGGCGCGGCAGCGGCATGTCGGTCATGGAGGTGAGCCACCGCAGCAAGGCATTTCTTGCGGTCGCACGCCAGTCGGAGGCGGACCTGCGGGTCCTGCTGTCGCTGCCGGATCATTACCGGGTGCTGTTTCTGCAGGGCGGCGCTACGGCTCAGTTCGCGGCCATCCCCATGAATCTGGCCGGCGCCGACAGCTGCGTCGACTACGTCAGTACCGGATCGTGGTCGAACAAGGCGATCGGCGAGGCGCGGCGCTACTGCCGCGTGCAGCTAGCGGCCGATGCGGTGGACAGCGGCTACCACAGCGTGCCGCCGCAGAGCCTTTGGAAGCTCACGGACGGTGCGGCCTATCTGCACTACACGAGCAATGAGACCATCGGCGGCGTCGAGTTTCCATTCGTGCCGCAGGTAGATGTACCGCTGGTGGCGGACATGTCCTCGACCATCCTCTCGCGGCCGATCGAAGTCGAGCGCTTCGGCTTGATCTACGCTGGTGCGCAGAAGAACATCGGCCCGGCGGGGCTGTGCGTCGTGATCGTGCGCGAGGATCTGATCGGACACGCCCGAGCGGGAACCCCGACGCTCTGGGACTACAAGGCCATGGCTGATGAGGGCTCCATGCTCAACACACCGCCGACCTTTGCCTGGTATTGCGCTGGACTGGTGTTCCAGTGGTTGCGCCGGCAGGGCGGCCTTGCCGTCATGGCGCAGCGCAATCGCGCCAAGGCCGAGCTGCTCTACCGGGCCATCGATGAGTCAGGGTTTTACCGCAATCCGGTTGAAAGCAGCTGCCGCTCGTGGATGAACGTGCCCTTCACGCTCGCCCAGCCGGAACTCGACCGCAGTTTCCTGGCCGAGGCCAATGCCGCCGGGCTCGCCAATCTGGAAGGCCACCGCTCGGTCGGCGGCATGCGCGCAAGCCTCTATAACGCCATGGCGCTCGACGGCGTGGTTGCGCTGACCGATTTCATGCGCGATTTCGCGCGCCGGCACGGCTAGGTCGCGGCAATGGGCTATCGCATCCTGACGTTGAATCATATCAGCGTGCGCGGGCTCGAGCGGCTGCCGCGCGAGCAGTACGAAGTGGCCTCGGAGATCGGGCACCCGCACGCCGTGATGCTGCGCTCGGCCGATATGCACAGCATGCAGATCCCCGACTCGGTGTTGGCCGTGGCACGTGCGGGAGCCGGTACCAACAACATACCGGTAGCGGCACTGGCCAAGCGCGGCGTGCCGGTATTCAACTCCCCGGGCGCCAACGCCAACGCCGTCAAAGAACTGGTGCTGGCGGGGCTGTTCCTGGCGGCGCGTAATATCTGTCAGGCCTGGGCCTACGCACGTGATCTGCCGGGCGACGATGCCACCATCGATGCCGCGGTGGAGAAAGGCAAGAAGCGCTTCGCGGGCTTCGAGCTGCCGGGCCGCACACTCGGCGTGATCGGATTGGGCGCGGTCGGCGTGCAGGTCGCCAACAGCGCCGAGGCTCTCGGCATGAAGGCGCTGGGCTACGACCCGCAGATCACCGTGCAGCGCGCCTGGCAGCTGTCCTCTTCGGTGCAGCAGGCGCTGTCGCTCGATGATCTGTTCGCCCGCGCCGATATCGTTTCGGTGCATGTGCCGCTGCTGCCGGCTACGCGCGCGCTGGTGAACGCCGCGCGGCTCAAGCTGCTGCGTCCGGGCGGAGTAATCCTGAATTTCGCGCGCGCGCCGATCGTCGAGGAGGCCGACGTCGTGGCGGCACTGGACAGCGGCCACCTGCACGCTTATATCTGCGACTTCCCGACCCAGGCGCTCAAGAACCATGCGCGCGCAATCACGCTGCCGCACCTGGGTGCATCGACGCTCGAAGCGGAGGACAACTGTGCCGTGATGGCTGCCGACACGCTGCGCGAGTTTCTCGAGCACGGCAATATCCGCAATTGCGTCAATTTTCCCGAGGCGGTATTGCCGCGCCAGCCCGGCTCGCGGCGCATCGCGATCGCCAACAGCAACATTCCGAACATGGTCGGCCAGATCTCGACCTGTCTGGCCGGCGCCGGCCTCAACATCGCCGAGCTGCTCAACCGTTCGCGCGGTGAATTTGCCTTCACGTTGATCGATGCCGAGGGCGATGCCGACGAGGCACTGATCGAGCGCCTGCGCCGGATCGATGGCGTGCTGTCGGCTCGCCTGGTGCTGGCTGCGGATTGAATCGATATCGAAATCGCTATGGAATCGCATTGAAACGACCGTGAGCCCGCGTCGAACCGCTCCGATCAAGCCGACCGCGGCGCGCCGCGCACGTGGCAATGCGGGTTCACCGAGGACCGCCGCCAGCGTGGGGGCCGTGGCCCTCGAGCAGCTGCGCGCGCAGATCGATGCGGTCGACGAGCAACTGCAGCAGCTGCTCAATCAGCGCGCACGGCTGGCGCAGCAGGCGGGCATTTCCAAGCATGGCGATGGCCACACGGTCGATTTCTACCGCCCCGAGCGCGAAGCGGAAGTGCTGCGCCACGCGCTCGAGCGCAATCACGGTCCGCTGCGCGATGAGGAAATCGTGCGGCTGTTTCGCGAAATCATGTCGGCCTGCCTCGCGCAGGAGGAGCCGCTCAAAGTGGCCTTTCTAGGGCCCGAGGGCACGTTCACCCAAACGGCCGTCCTGAAGCATTTCGGACATTCGGTGCGGGCGCTGGCGTTGTCGACGGTCGACGAGGTATTCCAGGAAGTGGAGGCGGGCAGCGCCGATTTCGGGGTAGTCGCGATCGAGAACTCCAGCGAAGGCACCATCACCAACACCCTCGATCGCTTTCTCGCGAGCGCGTTGCACATCTGCGGCGAAGTGGAGTTGCGCATTCATCACTGCCTCATGGGCAAGATGGATTCGCTCGAACGGGTGCTGCGCGTGTGCTCGCACAGTCAGGCGCTGGCGCAGTGTCGGGGCTGGCTCAACGAGCACTTGCCGGATTGCGAGCGTGTGCCGGTCGCGAGCAACGCCGAGGGCGCGCGCCGCGCGCGCGACGAGCAGGGAACCGCGGCCATAGCCGGGGAAACGGCAGCGCAGGTCTATGGCCTGAATCTGCTCGCGCGCGAAATCGAAGACCGCAGCGACAACACCACGCGCTTTCTGGTGCTGGGACGCAAACTGCTGCGCCCGAGCGGTGCCGACCGCACGACGCTGCTGCTGTCAGCGCGCGATACGCAGTCGCCAGGCGCCTTGCAGCGCCTGCTCGAGCCGCTCGCGCGCTGCGGAATCAGCATGAGCCGGATCGAGTCGCGACCGTCCCGACGTCGCAAGTGGGATTACGTGTTCTTCATCGACATCGAAGGTCACGCCGAGGACGCGCCGATACGCAAGGCCCTGGCGATACTCAGGACCCGCGCTTCGCTGTTCCGCGTGCTCGGCTCCTATCCGCGAGCGGTGCTCTAGCCACATGCAGGCGCGAGCGCACCCGGGTCGGCTGGCCGTGGCGGCGGTGCGCGCCCTGGCACCCTACGTGCCGGGCAAACCCGCATCGGCACTGGAGCGAGAGTTCGGCATGCGTGAGGTGGCGAAGCTGGCCTCGAACGAAAATCCGTACGGCCCGAGTCCGCGCTCGCTCGAGGCCATGCGCGCATCGCTCGAGCAGATCTGGCTTTATCCCGACGGCGAGAGCCACGATCTCAAACAGAGCCTCGCCGGTCACTTGAGCGTCGAGCCCGAGCAGCTGACGCTCGGCAACGGTTCGAACGATCTGCTGGTGTTGCTCGCGGAGGCTTTTCTGACGCCGGCGCACAGCGCGGTGTATTCGCAGTACGGCTTTGCGATCTACCGCATCGTCACACAGGCCACCGGCGCCCGCTGCATCGAAGTGCCGGCACTGCCTCGCAGCGCGGCGATGCCGCTCGGACATGATCTGGTGGCGATGAGGAATGCGATCGACGCTGACACGCGCGTGGTGTTCATCGCCAATCCCAACAATCCCACCGGAACGTGGGCGCCGCCGGCGGGCGTGAAGGCGCTGCTCGAGCGCGCGCCGCCCACAACGCTGGTACTGCTCGATGAGGCTTATCTGGAATACGGGCGCGAGCGCGGCACGCAGGACGGGCTGGCGTGGCTGCGCGAGCATCCCAACCTGGTCATAGTGCGTACCTTTTCCAAAGCGTACGGCCTGGCCGGCGCGCGAGTCGGCTATGCCGTCTCGCACCCGGAAGTCGCGGACGTGCTCAACCGCCTGCGGCCCGCATTCAACGTCAACTCGGTGGCGCAGGCGGGCGCAATTGCGGCGCTGGCCGATCAGCGCCACATGCGTGAGGCGGTCGGCGCCACGCTGCAGGAGCTGCGGCGCGTCGAAGCCGCGCTGCAGCGCCTGGGGCTGTGGTGCGCGCCCTCGGCCTGCAATTTTGTGCTGGTGCGCATCGGCACGCAGGCCGGCGAGGTGTACGAGCGTCTGTTGCGCGTCGGACTGATCGTGCGCCCGCTCGGCAGCTATGGGCTCGATGAGTATCTGCGGGTGTCGATCGGCTTGCCGCAGCAGAACGATCGCCTGCTGCGAGAGCTGCCCGCGCTGCTGCGATGAGCGGCGCGCCTGCCCATCGTTATGTGGTACGCCCGGTTGCGAGCGTACAGGGGCAGCTGCGCGTGCCGGGTGACAAGTCGATCTCGCATCGCGCCTTGATGCTCGGCGGCATCGCCGACGGTCGCACCGACATCAGCGGTTTTCTCGCGAGCGAGGATTGCCTCGCTACGCTCGCGGCGCTACGCGCGCTGGGTGTGCGCATCGAGCGCACGAGCGAATCGGCAGTGCAGGTCTACGGTGCAGGTCGCGAGGGACTATGCGCGCCGGCGGCCGCGCTCGATATGGGCAACGCCGGCACGGCCATACGGTTGTTCATGGGATTGCTGGCCGGCCAGCCGTTTGACAGCACGCTCATCGGCGATGCCTCGCTGATGCGCCGTCCGATGGAGCGCGTGGCGCAGCCATTGCGTCTCATGGGAGCGCAGCTGCAGACGCAGCAGGGCCGGCCGCCGGTCCAGATCCGCGGCGGCTCGCATCTGCACGCCATCGATTACACAATGCCGGTGGCGAGCGCGCAGGTGAAATCCGCGCTGCTGCTCGCCGCGCTGTACGCGCAAGGAAGCAGCAGCGTCACCGAAGTGGCGCCTACTCGTGATCACACCGAGCGCATGCTGCGCGGCTTCGGCGTCGAAGTGCTGCGTGAGGGCATGCGCGTGAGCCTCACGGGCGGTGCGCGGTTGTCGGGCTGCCCTATCGACGTCCCGGGCGATTTCTCATCGGCGGCTTTCTTCATCGTGGCAGGCTGCCTCGGGGCCGCCTCTGGTCTGACGATACGAGCGGTCGGCGTCAATCCCACGCGCACCGGGCTGCTCGAACTGCTGCGGCTCATGGGCGCGGACATCCGCATCGAGCCGCGCAGCGCCCATGCCGCCGAGCCGACCGCCGACATTCACGTGCGCGCGAGCGCCTTGCGGGGCATTCGCGTGCCCGAGGCCCTGGTGCCGCTCTCGATCGATGAGTTCCCGGTGTTCTTCGTTGCCGCGGCGGCGGCTCACGGTGAGACCGTCGTCACCGGTGCCGAGGAGCTGCGCGTCAAGGAGAGCGATCGACTCGCGGTCATGGCCGAAGGTCTCAAGGCCATCGGCATCGAGTGCGAGCTGCAGCCGGGCGGACTGCGCATTCAGGGCGGTGCCGTGCGCGGCGGGCGCATCGATAGTCACGGCGATCACCGCGTGGCGATGGCCTTCGCGATCGCGAGCCTCATTGCCCGCGGGACCATCGAGATCGAGGACGTCGCCAACGTCGCGACCTCCTTCCCCGGCTTCCCGGCCCTGGCACGCGCAGCCGGGCTGGCGCTGCAGGAGCAGGCATGAGCCTGCCGCCCGGCGAGGCCGCAGTCGTCGTGACCATCGACGGTCCAAGCGGCTCGGGCAAGGGCACGGTGAGCCGTCTGTTGGCCCGCCGCACCGGCTGGCAATTGCTCGACAGCGGCGCGCTCTATCGCCTGGTAGCCCTGGCCGGAAGCCTGGCGGGCGCTGGCAGCGATGACGTCGAGGCCCATGCTCGGCTGGCATCGAGCATGCGCATCGAGTTCGCAAGCGATGCGCAGGGCGCCGAGCGGATCCTGCTCGATGGCCGGGAGGTTGGCGCCGCTTTGCGCACCGAGTCGGCGGGGGCGGGGGCATCGCGCGTGGCCGCCTGGCCGCAGGTGCGTCAGGCGCTGCTCGAGCGCCAGCGCGCCTTCGCCCGCCCGCCCGGACTGATCTGCGATGGGCGCGACATGGGAACCGTGGTTTTTCCCGGCGCCGAGCTCAAAATATTCCTGACGGCCAGCAGCGAAGAACGTGCTCGACGTCGCTATAAGCAGTTGAAAGAAAAGGATTCTAGTGTTACGCTTTCCGCCCTTTCGCTCGACATCGCGGAGCGCGACCGGCGTGACATGACGCGGTCCGCCGCGCCGCTCGTGCCGGCTGCAGATGCGATCGTTCTGGACTCGACGGCACTCAATGCCGCCGAAGTAGCGGACGAGATCTATGCGCACGGCCGTTCCCGGCGGCTGTGGCCTTGAGGCGCGCGTCGGGTACGGAGGGGGGTGGATTCGGTGGTGCTGAAGGTCGGGGCCCAAGGATGCGGCTCCCTAGTCTGTCTTACCCGTGGGGCCGGAGGTTCCGCGGAGCGTTGAGCACGGCAACGTGCGAGAGAGTGTATGAACGAAAGTTTCAGTGAGATGTTCGAACAGAGCCTGGCGAATCAGCGAATTCGGCCGGGCATGATTCTGACGGGGCTCGTGATCGATGTCGGCCCCGATGTCGTGATCGTCAATGTTGGACTCAAGTCCGAAGCGGTCATCCCGCTCGATCAATTCAAGAACGAGCGCGGCGAAGTCGAAGTCCACGCCGGAGAGCAGGTCGAGGTGGCACTCGATTCCGTCGAGGACGGGACGGGCGAGACCCGTCTGTCGCGCGAGAAGGCCAAGCGAGCTCGTACCTGGACCCGGCTCGAGCAGGCATTCAATGCCGGCGAGATTGTGACCGGCATCATTTCGGGCCGCGTCAAGGGCGGTTTCACGGTCGAGATCGATCATGTGCGCGCTTTTCTGCCCGGTTCGCTCGTGGACGTGCGGCCGGTGCGCGACACCGCCTATCTCGAGGGTAAACCGCTCGAATTCAAGGTCATCAAGCTTGATCAGAAACGCAACAATGTCGTGGTCTCACGCCGCGCGGTCGTGGAGCAGGAGTTCTCTGCCGAGCGCAGTGCGCTCATGGACAACCTGCAGGAGGGAGCGGTGGTGCGTGGATCGGTCAAGAATCTGACCGACTACGGCGCCTTCGTCGATCTCGGCGGCATCGATGGACTGCTGCACATCACCGACATGGCCTGGAAGCGCGTCAAGCACCCGTCCGAAGTGGTCAAAGTCGGCGATGAGATCGATGTGCGCATTCTCAAATTCGATCGTGAGCGCTCGCGCGTGTCGCTCGGTCTCAAGCAGCTCGGCGCCGATCCCTGGGAGAACATTGCGCGCCGCTATCCGCCCAATACGCGTGTATTCGGCAAGGTCACGAACATTGCCGATTATGGCGCCTTCGTCGAGATCGAAGACGGCGTCGAGGGTCTGGTGCACGTCTCGGAGATGGATTGGACCAATAAGAACGTCAATCCCGCCAAAGTCGTGCATACCGGCCAGGAAGTCGAGGTGATGATTCTGGACGTCGACGAAGAGCGGCGTCGGATTTCGCTCGGTCTGAAGCAGTGCAAGGCCAATCCCTGGAAAGAATTCGCCGAGAACCACAATCGCGGCGATCGCGTCTCCGGGCAGATCAAATCCATCACCGACTTCGGCATTTTCATCGGCTTGCCGGGCAACATCGACGGTCTGGTGCATCTGTCGGATATTTCCTGGGATCTTACCGGCGAAGAGGCGGTGCGCAATTACCAGAAGGCGCAGCAGGTCGAGGCCATGGTGCTGTCGATCGATCCTGAGCGCGAGCGCATCTCGCTTGGCATCAAGCAGCTCGCCAAGGATCCGTTTTCAGCGTTCATCGCCGAGAATCCCAAGGGCAGCATCGTCAAGGGCAGCGTCAAGGAGGTCGATGTTCGCGGGGCGGTCATCGATCTGGGCAATGGCATCGAGGGACAGCTGCGCGCATCGGAGCTGGGCCGCGATCGCATCGACGATGCGCGCGCGGTGCTCAAGGTCGGAGATGAAGTCGAGTCTAAGTTCATCGGCGTCGATCGCAAGACGCGCACGATCTCACTGTCGATCAAGGCCAAGGAAGTGCACGAAGAAGCCGAGGCAGTACAGAGCTATCGCCTGGATGCGCCGACCACCGGCACGAGCCTGGGTGATTTACTCAAGGAACAGATCAACGCGCCTGAGCGTGGCTGAGGGCGTGGCGCCGGCGCATCACGCTGGCGCCACGCCGGTCGGTGTCAGCTAGGCATGGAATCCGGAAGCGCTATGACGAAATCGGAACTGATCGAGATCATCACGGCGAAGCAGAAGCATCTGCCGGCCAAGGACGTCGAGCTCGCGCTCAAGCAGATGCTGGAGATCATGAGCGATTCGCTGGCGCAAGGGGATCGCATCGAGATTCGCGGCTTCGGCAGCTTCTCGCTGCACTTTCGGCCGCCGCGGCAGGGACGCAACCCCAAGACCGGCGAGGCGGTGGCACTGGCCGGAAAGTATGTGCCGCACTTCAAGCCCGGCAAGGATCTGCGCGAGCGTGTCAACAGCGGCGCCGATCGTCCGATCCGCGACTGACGTCCTGACAGGGTCAACGCAGTGCCAGCCAAGCGCATTCGTACCGCAGTGTTCCCCGTGGCCGGGCGTGGCACGCGATTCCTGCCTGCCACCAAGGCGAGCCCGAAGGAAATGCTGCCGATCGTGGATAAGCCACTGATCCAGTACGCGGTCGAGGAGGCGATCGCCGCCGGCGCCGAGCGGCTGGTCTTCATCACGGGAGCCTCCAAACGCGCCATCGAAGACCATTTCGACTCCGACGAGGAACTCGAGAAGCTGCTGGAGGCGCAGGGCAAGTCCGAACTCGCGGATGTGGTTCGCAGCGTGCTGCCGAGCCGCGCCACGTGCATCTATATCCGTCAGCCCGCCCCCTTAGGGTTGGGTCATGCGGTGTTGTGCGCGCAGCCGGCGGTTGGCGATGAGCCGTTTTTCGTGCACCTGGCCGATGACCTCATCGAGGCGGAAGTGCCGTGTCTCAAACAGATGGCAGCGACCCATGCGGCGCGTGGCGGCAGTGTGCTCGGGGTCGAGGATGTGCCGCGCAGCGATACCGACAAGTACGGCATCGTCGAAGTCGAAGCCGGCTCCGGGCCGGTGAGCCGGATCAAGAGCATCGTCGAGAAGCCTAAGCCCGATGTCGCACCCTCGACGCTGGCGGTTGTCGGCCGCTACGTGCTGAGCCCCACGATCTTCGAGGAGCTCGAGCAGATCGGGCAGGGGGCCGGCGGAGAAATCCAATTGACCGATGGCATCGCGCGTCTGCTGCGGCGTGAGCCGGTGTATGCACACCGCTTTACGGGCCGGCGATTCGATTGCGGCAGCAAGCTCGGCTACCTGCAGGCCACGGTCGAATTCGGGCTGACACATGCGGCGCTCGGGGAAGACTTCCGTAAGTTCTTAAAAGGCCTCGCGCAACGGCTCTAGCGCGGGCGGGTGCGTGACTTCCGTCACATTAGGCGAAGCGCCGCGCGGCAGGCGCAAGTCACTGGATCCTCAGTAAAAAATAATCGCCTGGCCGATCAGCCGCGGCGGTGGCAGGGCTTCAAGAAACGCTCCCGGCGGCCGATAGCTCCAGTTGAACCGCTTCAACTGGCAGTAGCTGCGCATGTTATCGATCGTTGGCTCTATCATCGTTCTCGCAAGCGTGCTCGGCAGCTTCATGATGGAAGGCGGCAGCGTGCTGCTGCTCTGGCATCCGAGCGAATTCATCATCATTTTAGGCGCGGCACTGGGCGCGTTCATAACCAGCAATCCGCTCAAGGTTGTGAAGCACTCGTTTGCGTCCGCCATTGGTCTGCTCAAGGCGCCCCGCTATGGGCGCTCGGATTATCTGGATCTGCTCAAGCTGCTCTATGACATTCTGGTGAAAATCCGCAAATCCGGCATGCTCGCGATCGAGGCCGACATCGAGGCGCCGGCGAAGAGCAAGATGTTCAGCGAGTATCCGCGCATCTTGGCCGATCATCACATGATCGAGTTCATCACCGACTGTCTGCGGCTGATCGTCGGCGGCAATCTCGACCCGCATGAGCTCGAGAGCCTGCTCGAATACGAGCTCGAGACGCATCACAAGGAGGCCGCCGAACCCGGCCATGCGGTGCAGAAGGTGGCCGATGCGTTGCCCGGCTTCGGCATCGTTGCGGCGGTTCTGGGCATCGTCAATACGATGGCCGCCATCGACGGGGCCGACACCGGCACGATTGGCAAGAAGGTCGGCGCGGCGCTGGTCGGCACCTTCCTCGGCATTTTGGCGGCATACGGTTTCGTCGGCCCGATCGCATCGGCGATCGAGAATCGCGTGCAGGATGAGGGCAAGGCCTTCGAGGTAGTGAAGATGGCACTGGTCGCGAGCGTGCGCGGTTACGCGCCGCCCGTGGCGGTGGAGTTCGCCCGCAAGCTGCTGTGGTCGGATGTGCGACCGAGCTTCGCCGACCTCGAAATTCATCTCAAGGGCAAGAAGAAGGAGCCCGCCAAAGAGGGTGTCGCGGCGTGAGCGCTCCGGGCGCAGGCGCCAAGGAGCCGCGGCCGATCATCGTCAAGAAGGTCAAGCGCACCGCGGCCGGCCATCACGGCGGCGCCTGGAAGGTCGCTTATGCCGACTTCGTGACCGCCATGATGGCCTTCTTCATGGTCATGTGGCTGATCGCCGCAGTCAGCAAGGAGCAACGCGCCGCGATCTTCGACTACTTCAAGAATCCGAGTATGGAGCAGGGCAAATCGGTCAAGCCTTCGAAGGGGCAGATGGGCCCGGGCGGCGCCAGCACCAGCGTGATCAATATGGGCGGCGGACTGGACGCGCGCCGTTCCTCGAGCCCGATGTCTACCGGCATCGGTACGCCGCGCAGTGCGGACACTACGGCGGAAGCCACCAAGGACAAGGCGGACGACAAGCAGCAGTCGCCGACCTCGGTCGAAGAGGCGCGCCGGCTCACCGAGGAGGCTGATCACAAGAAGCTCGAGTCGCTGTTGCAGGAATTGCGCAAAGCCATCGACATGAGCCAGGCGCTCAAACCTTTCAAGGATCAGCTGCTGCTCGACATCACGCCGGAGGGACTGCGGATTCAGATCGTCGATGCGCAGAACCGGCCCATGTTCGATCTGGGCAGCGCCAAGCTCAAGGACTACACGGCCACGATTCTGCGCGAGCTCGCGCCCTACCTGAACACCGTACCCAACCGCATCAGCCTGTCCGGGCATACCGACACCACGCCGTACATGGCGCAGAACGGCGCCACCAACTGGGATCTGTCCGCCGACCGCGCCAACGCGGCACGGCGGGCGCTCGAGGGCGGCGGCCTGTCCACCGACAAGATCGCGCGTATCGTCGGGCTGTCCTCCTCGGTGCTGTTCGACAAGAGCAATCCGCGCAACGCGATCAATCGCCGCATCAGCATCATCGTCATGACCAAGCAGGCCGAGGAGGCGGCACTCGCAACCGATACCGCGCCGCAGGTCCAGGCGGCCGATCTGCCGGCGGGGGTCTCGCCGGCTGGCGCATCCGAGCCGGCCACCGGGACCGCTGCCCCGGCGAGCGCGGTCGCACACTGACAGGCTTGCGCCTTACAATGACGCTGCGCGCGAACGGTGCGGCTGCGCGTGCGCTTCGGAGGTGCGGACGTGTCATATCCTGGTGGGACTCTGGCCATCGCGGTGCTGGGTGCTGTCGGCTGTGCCGCCAACAAAGCGCCCTCGAGTCCTGCGCCCGCGCCGCTTCCGGGCACGGAGGCGTGCGTCTTCAGCGTTAATCTGGATGATTGGGTGGTGCTCGACGATTCGACGCTGATCGTGTACGCGCCGCTGCGCAAGGACGCCTATTTGCTCAAGTTGTTCGCGCCGATCATCGACCTGCAGTTTCGGCAGCGGCTGGGGTTTGAAGATGTCGAGCACAACGGCCAGCTCTGCAAGGGCGACTATGTGGTGGCGCGGGGCGAGATCCCGCAACGGATGCCGATCACGGCGCTACGCGCCCTGACGAGCGCGCAGGCCAAGCAGCTGATCGCTGCATCCAAACAATCCGGCGCTGTGAAGCAGTGACACAAACCCCGTCGATGACGCGCGCGAGCGGCGTGCTCGCGATGATCGGCAATACGCCGCTGGTGGAACTGTCGCGCCTGCAGACGGGCCAATGCCGGCTGTTCGTCAAGCTCGAGAATCAGAATCCCACCGGCTCGATCAAGGATCGCATCGGCCTGTCGATGATCGAAGCCGCCGAGCGCGAGGGACATCTGCGCCCGGGCAGCGATCCGCGCTACACGATCATCGAAGCGACGGCGGGCAATACCGGTCTCGGGCTCGCGCTGGTGGCGGCGCAGAAGGGCTACGGGCTGCTGCTGGTCATTCCGGACAAGATGTCGCAGGAAAAGATCCTGCACCTGCGAGCACTCGGGGCGCAGATCCGATTGACGCGCAGCGATGTCGCCAAGGGTCATCCCGAGTATTACCAGGATCTGGCGGCGAAGCTGGCGCAGCAGACCCCCCACAGTTTTTACGTCAATCAGTTCGCAAATCCCGCCAATGCGCTGGCCCACGAGGCCACCACCGGTCCTGAGATCTGGGCCCAGAGCGGACAGATGCTCGATGCGGTGGTGGTGGGTGTCGGCAGCGGTGGCACCTTGACCGGTCTGTCGCGCTACTTCGCACGCGTGGCGCCGCACGTCGAGATGATTCTCGCCGATCCGAAGGGATCGATCCTGTGCGAACTGGTAAAAACCGGCAGCGTGCACCAGCCGGCCGGTTCCTGGCTCGTGGAAGGCATCGGTGAGGATTTCGTACCGCCGATCTGCGATCTGTCCAGGGTTCGAGATGCGTACGAGATCTCGGATAACGAAAGCTTCGCGACCGCGCGCGAAGTGCTGGCGCGCGAGGGCATCCTCGGCGGCTCGAGCACCGGCACGCTGATCGCCGCGGCACTGCGCTATTGCCGCGAACAGCAGCATCCGAAACGCGTGGTGACCTTGGTGTGCGACAGCGGCAATAAGTATCTCAACAAGCTTTATAACGACAATTGGCTGTTCGATCAGGGTCTGCTGTCGCGGCCTCGCGAGGGCAATCTGGTCGATCTGATCGTCCGGCGTTATCAGGAGGGTGGGGCCGTGACGCTTTCGCCCAGCGACAGTCTGCTGCAGGCTTACCGGCGCATGAAGCTCTATGACGTGTCGCAGATTCCGGTCATGGACGGCGAGCGCGTGATCGGTATCCTCGACGAATCCGATCTCGTACTGCACCTGCATACCGACCCGAAGCGCTTCCAGGACCCGGTCGGCACGGCCATGGTGCGCACGGTCGAGACCATCGCGCCGAATGCACCGATCGGCGATCTGCTGCCGGTCTTTCAGCGCGACCACGTCGCGATCGTCGCCGATCATGGCCGCTTCGTCGGCCTGATCACGCGCATCGATCTGCTCAATTATCTGCGTAAGCAGCTCAGCTAGAATGCGCCCATGAGCGAGCACTCCGGCAATGATCGGCGCAGCGCGGCCGGCGCGGCCGGCGCGCCCGGCGCGTCCGGCGCGTCCGGCGCCCGCGCAGGATTTGCGACCCGTGTGATTCACGCCGGGCAGACGCCGGATCCCAGCACCGGCGCCGTGATGCCGCCGATCTATGCGACCTCGACCTACGCGCAGCGCAGTCCGGGCGTGCACCAGGGCTATGAATACTCACGCACGCAGAATCCGACCCGCTTTGCCTACGAGCGTTGCGTCGCCGATCTCGAGGATGGTCGGCGCGGCTTGGCCTTCGCTTCGGGTCTGGCAGCCACTTCGACCTTGCTCGAATTGCTGGCCCCGGGGGATCACGTGGTGGCCTCGGATGATCTCTATGGCGGCAGCCGACGGCTGTTTACACGCGTGCGCAGCGTGTCGGCGGGCCTTGCCTTTACGTTCGTGGATCTGCGCGACCTCTGCGCGGTGGAGGCGGCGATCCGACCGACGACGCGCCTGCTCTGGGTCGAGACGCCGAGCAATCCCATGCTCAAGCTGGCCGATCTCGCGGCCATCGCCGCGCTCGCTCGGCGCCGCGGCGTGCTGACCGCCGCCGACAACACCTTCGCGACGCCCTACCTGCAGCGACCGCTCAGCGCCGGCTTCGACTTGGTCATGCATTCGGGCACCAAGTATCTGAGCGGTCACTCCGACGTCGTCAACGGCGTGCTGATTGCCGGTGACAACAACGAGCTGATCGAGCGATTGGAGTTTCTGCAGAATTCGGTCGGTGCGATCGCGGGGCCGTTCGATGCTTTCCTGGCATTGCGCGGCCTCAAGACGCTGGCACTGCGCATGCAGCGGCACTGTGACAATGCGCTCGAACTGGCCAGCTGGCTCGAGCGCCATCCGAAGGTGGCCCGCGTGCACTATCCGGGCCTGAAGTCCCATCCACAGCACGGCCTGGCGCGACTGCAGATGCGCGATCCGCAAGGGCAGAGCGCCTACGGCGGCATGATATCGATCGAGCTCACGGGCGGTATCGAGGAGTCACGGCGCTTTCTCGAGCGCTGCGAGCTGTTCACGCTGGCCGAGTCGCTCGGCGGCGTCGAGAGCCTCATCGAGCATCCGGCGATCATGACCCATGCCAGCGTGCCGAGCGAGGCGCGCGCCGCGCTGGGCATCAGCGACACGCTGTGTCGGCTGTCGATCGGCATCGAGGCGCTCGAGGATCTGCGCGCCGATCTGTCGCAGGCGCTCTCGTAGCTACCCCCAAGGTCACGGCGCGAAGCGGCGGCTTGCGGCGCCTCAGGCAGCGTGCGAGGGCAGCGGCAGATAGATTGCGATCTGCAACCCGCCCTGCGGATTGTTGCGCGCCTGTACGCTGCCGCCGTGCAGCATGACGACGCGCGCCGTAATGGCCAGTCCGATGCCATAGCCGCCGGAATCGCGATCGCGTGCCTTGGCGACGCAGAAGAAGGGCTCGAAGATGCGATCGAGCGACTCTGGCGGCACGCCTGGACCGCTATCGCTGATGCGCACCACGGCCTGATCGGCTGTGCGCTCGAGCGCGACTTCGACCGCGGCGCCGCTCGGGGAGAAGCGCACGGCGTTACGCAGCACGTTCTCGATGGCGCGAAACAGCAGCTCNCGATCTCCCGCCACGAGCAACTCCGACCGGCTCGTGGTGCGCACCTGTATCGAGCGAAGATCGGCCTCGAGGCGTGCGTTTTCGATCAGGGTTTCGAGCAGCTCCTGCAGATCCACGGGCTCGACGCGCAGCGTACGGGCCGGATCATCCAGGCGCGAGAGACTCAGGATCTCGCCGATGAGCTCATCGAGCCGAGCGATTTCCTGATCGATGCGATCGAACTCTTGCTCGAGATTGGCCTGGGGCCGCCGCGCGAGACCGAGCGCGATCTGCAGCCGCGCCAACGGCGAGCGCAGCTCGTGCGAGACATCGCGCAGCAGTTCGCGCTGCGATTCGTGCAAGGCGCGCAAGCGCTCGGCCATGAGGTCGAAATCCGTCGCCAGCATGGCTAGCTCGTCGCGGCGAGATCCCATGAGGCTCGAGACCCGTACGCCAAGATCGCCTGCGGCAATCGAGCGTGTGGCGGCGCGCAGGTGGCGAATGGGATCGGACAGATAGCGCGCCAGCAGAAAGCAGACGATGGTGCTGACCATCAGCGTGGCGATCGCGGTGATGATCGGCGTCTCGGTGGGATTGAATATGCCGAGCGGGCCGCGCCGCAGCCGCAGCAGCGACAGGGCGTAGGGCTCATCGCCCGAGGCGATCAGCGGCGAGAGCCAGCGCACGTCGCGCGTGTCGGGCGGCAGATCGGGCATCTTGCCGGCGAGCGCACCGCGGCCGAAGCGCGCGCGCAGGAATTCCGGCACATGGCGGCCGAGCAGATCGTTGCCGTAGCGATCGAGCACGAACAGCCGATCGGGCGCGGCACGCAGGGATTCGTGCGTGAGCCAGTCGCGCAGACCCGGCACACCGCGCTCCGCCAGGATGCTCGAGGCCTCGAGCGCCAGCCGGTCCTGCCGGATCTGCTCGCGCGATGCCCGCTGATCGGCCAGCCACAGCGTCGCCATGGCGGTAAAGGTCAGCACCAGCACCATCGCGGTCCAGAAAGTCACGAAGATGCGTACATACAGATTGCGCATCGTCAGCGCCGGACCGGTGGCGTGTCGGGGAGCGTGAGAACGTAGCCAGTGCGGCGCACATTGACGATCGATACTTCATCCACCACTGGTGCGAGCTTGCGGCGGATATTGCTGATGTGTGTGTCGATGCTGCGATCGAAGGGCATGAGGCGCCGGCCGAGCACCTGGCGCGTGAGCTGCTCGCGCGAGACCACGACGCCGGTCTGCTGCATCAGTACCTCGAGAACGCGAAACTCGGCTCCGGTCAGAGCGATGCTGTGGCCGTGAGCGCTGGCGGTGCGGCTGGAGAACAGCAGGCTCAGCGGTCCGACATCGATGCGATCGCGTCGCCCGGCCTGCGGCTCGAGCAGCAGGCTGCGGCGCAGAATCGCNCGCATGCGCGCCACCAGCTCGCGCGGATTGAAGGGCTTCGGCAGATAGTCGTCGGCGCCGAGCTCCAGACCGACGACGCGGTCGATATCCTCGCCACGCGCCGTNAGCATCAGGACCGGGGTGGTATTTTTCTGGCGTAGCAGCCGCAGCACGTCCAGCCCGCCGAGCCGCGGCAGCATGACATCGAGCACGATGAGGTCGAAGTGATGACGGCCGAGCGCGTACAGCGCCTCCTCGCCATCGCGTGCCGTTGTGAGTTTGAATCCCTCCGGAGTCAGATATTCCGTGAGCATGCGACAGAGCTCGCGATCGTCATCGACCAGCAGCACGGCGAGCGGTGCCGCGGTCGTGCCGGGCTCCGGCGCTGCGTCGGGGGTGTCTACGCTCGACTGCATGGCGGCATTGTCCGGGAGATCCCGCGGCCTTGCCCGCAGGCTTTACAATTCTTGGCAGCTTGGATTCTACGTCGGCCCGATGGCCTTATTGTCCGACGGCCGCGTGGCCGCGCGCGGAACGATCCTTGCGTGAGTGCAGTCATAGCGAACTCCAGTCCCGTGCGGCAGTCTGCATCCTGCTCAATTCCGACCGGCAATGGGTCGCTGCGGGCATACTAGCGCGCAGAGCCGCGGCACGATGCAGGAGAAGAACCTTTGAATTCGCAGCGCCGGCAGCGTTGGCGTGCACCGATGCGGCCGGGCCTATGGATGCTAGCTCTGGCTCTGTGGATTGCGGCGCGGGCGCAGGCCGCCGATCCCCAGCCTTATACGGTCACGATTCGCGGCACTGGCTTCGCCGCGCTGGATTCCGAGCTGCGTGCCAGCTCGCAGCTCGAATCGCTGCGCAAGGGCGCTCCGGTGGGACCGTTCGCGCTGATCGGCCGCGCGCAGGACGATGGCGAGCGTCTCGGTACGGTGCTTGACAGCTTCGGCTATTACCGGCGCGCCCTTACGATCACGATCGAAGGCAAGCCGCTGGACGATCCTGGACTGGCCGATGTCATCGCCGCACTGCCCAAGGAGCACCCCGCCAAGGTCGATATCGTGATCGAGCTCGGAGCGTTGTTCCACCTGCGGCACATCACGATCGATGGCGAAATCAGTGCGGCCGCTCGCAGCGCGATGCAGCTCGAGAGCGGCGTGCCGGCGGTGGCCGCCGAGGTGCTCGCCGCGCGCGAGCGGCTGCTCAGCGCGCTGCAGGAAGAGGGCCACGCGCTGGCCGAAGTCGATGAGCCGGTCGCCTACGAAGATCAAAGCGAGCCGGTGCTCGATGTCACCTTCAAGGTGGAGGCGGGACCTGCGGTACGCATCGGCGCGATCGCGCTGACCGGACTGAAGCGCATGCGCGAGTCGTTCGTGCGCCGCCGGCTGCTGCTGCATTCCGGTGAGCCCTACAGCCCGAGCCGCATCGAGCATGCGCGGCTCGACCTGCTCGCGCTCGGCGCATTCGCAGGTGTCACGGTTCAACTGGGCAAGGAGCTGGATGCACAGGGGCGGCTGCCGGTGAGCTTCGAACTCACCGAGCGCCGGCGCCATGCGGTAACCCTCAACGGCGCCTACTCGAGCGACCTGGGCGGCAGTGCCGGCGCCACTTGGACCGACCGCAATCTGTTCGGCCATGCCGAGCAGCTCAACCTGACTGCCAGCGCCATTAACCTGGGCGGCAACGCCACCACGGGCCTCGGTTACGACTTTGCGGCGCAGCTCATCAAGCCGGATTTTCTCGAGCGCGATCAGTCACTGCAGTTCAGCGCCGCCGCGCTCAAGCAGGATCTCATCGCCTACCAGCAGACCGCGACTACGGCCGGCGCGTCACTGAACAAGAAGCTCTCGCCCGTTTGGAGTATGAGCTTCGGACTGAATCTGGAGGAGGAGCATATCGAGCAGGAGGACGCCGGCTCGCAGGAGGTCGCCGGCTGCCTGCCGCCAACGCCGTTCATGACGCGCAATTGCAACAAGTACTCGCGCTATTACACGCTGATATCGCTGCCGATCAACGCCAAGTACGACAGCACCGGGATCAACAATCCACTCGAGGATCCGCTGCATGGCATTCGCGCCACGATGACCGTCACGCCGACCCAATCCCTCGGCGCGGGTCATGTGGGCGCAACGCCAGCCAATCCCGAGGGCACCGCCACCCCCAGTGCGACCTACCTGGTGCTGCAGAGCACCTTCTCGACCTACTTTGATCTCGAGCGGCTCGGCTGGAGCAAGCCCGGCCGCAGCGTGCTCGCGATGCGCGCACTCGGTGGGCTCGCCGTGGGCGCGAGCGAGTTCAGCCTGCCGCCCGATCAGCGCTTCTATGGCGGCGGCAGCCTGACCGTACGCGGCTATCCCTACCAGCTGGCCAGTCCGATCTTTTACGACCGCAACCCGGTCGGCGGCACGGCCATCGAGGCGGTGGGAGCGGAACTGCGTCAGCGCTTCGGCCAGAACTGGGGTAGCGTGTTCTTCGTCGATGCCGGGGAGGACACGGTCAGTACGCGGCCGTTTCAGGGTGGCTTCAGCGAGGTCAGCGTCGGCTACGGCACGGGCCTGCGCTACTACACGCCGATCGGCGCGATACGACTGGACGTCGGCCTAGTCGGTCCTCATCCCAAGGTTGCGTCCGGTTTCCCGGGCGGCGCGCCCGGCTATCCTTTCGTCGAGGTTTATGTGGGCCTGGGGCAGGTGTTCTGATGCAGCGCCGCTGGCTGCGGGTACTGCTCTGGGTCGCCGTGGCGCTGATCGGATTGCCTCTGCTGCTGTCCGGGCTCGTGTATGTGGCGGCCAACAGCGACGCCGGCCGCGTCTGGATCGAGCGCGTGACCGCTCGCCTGACCCACGGCGGTGTGCAGCTCACGGGTCTGGGCGGTCATTTCCCCTCGCAGCTGCGCCTCGAGCGGCTGGAGCTGCGCGATCCGCACGGGCTGTGGCTCGCAATAGACGACATCGAGCTGCGCTGGTCGCCGCTGCGGCTGACCGCATGGCAAGCGCAGGCGGCGCTGCTGCAGGCGGCGCGGGTGGACATGGAGCGCGCTCCGGCGTATCCGCGCAAGCCGCAGACGCCGCCCACGCGACTTCACTGGCCGGCGGTGCGTATCGAACGGTTGGCCGTGGACCGGTTCGAACTCGGCGCCCCGCTGACCGGCTCGCCCGTGGCGCTGCAGGTCGAAGGCAGCGGCTCGTGGGCCTCGCTCGAGCAGGCCGCGCTGCAACTCGACGCGCGCCGGCTCGATGCGGTGCCTTCGAGCTATCGGGTCTCGGCGCAGTTCGATGCCGCGCAGGTGCAGGCGCAGCTAGATCTGTCGGAGAATGCCGAAGGCCCACTGGCGCACCTGGTGCAGCTGCCGGACATCGGAGCAGTGTCGGTTCATCTGCGCCTGTCCGGTCCGCGCGAGGCGGTCGTGGCCACGCTGGCCCTGCAGGCGGGAGGCCTCACAGGCAATGCCAGCGGCGCGGTCAACCTGCGCACCGGCGCCTCGGCGCTGAAGCTCACGCTGGCTGCCGGTGCGATGGCGCCGCGGCCGGATCTGTCCTGGCAGAAGCTCAAGCTCGATGGCGAGTGGCGCGGCCCGCTGTCCGCGCCCGAGACCACGGCGCAGCTGCAGGCCGAGCAGGTCGCAGCTCCGGGTGTGAAATTCAGCGTGCTCGGCGCGCAACTGCAGGGTCACTCAGGCACCCTGGTGCTCGATGCCAGCTCCACTGGCCTCGTGCTGCCGGGCCGGCTCGGCACGCTGTTCGAGGGCGCACCGCTCACGGCGCATGCGCTCATGCATCTCGATCAGACCGGACGGCCGATTGAGTTCGCTCTATCGCACCCGCTGCTCGGAGCCGTCGGTCGCTGGAGCGGCGGCTCGAGCAACGGATCCGGCAGCCTCACGGCCAATGTCTCGGACTTGAAGCCGCTGGCCGCGCTCTACTCGCTGGATCTGGAGGGCCGCGGCAGCGTCGATGTCGAGGTGCACGCTGTCGATGGTGTCTGGCAGGCAGCGCTCGGCAGTGTGCTCGAAGTGAGCGGCGGTCGCTCGCCGCTCGTGGCGCTGCTGCGGCCCAAGAGCAGCGTAAGCGCGCAGCTGCGCTTCGATCAGCGTGGCCTGGTGCTCGATCGCGCGCAGCTCAGCGCGGCGCGCGCGCAGGGACTCGTGCACGGCAGTTACGCTCACGGCGCGCTCGATCTGGCGTGGACGCTGACGCTGCCCGATGTCGCGGCATTGGTGCCGCGCATGACCGGTGCGCTCAATGCGCAGGGGCAGCTGCAGGGCGAGGCGCCGCGGCTGGCGCTCAGCGCAGACGTTGCCGGTCAGGTGGCGCTCAACGGCGCGCCGAGCGGCGAGGTGCGCCTGAAGCTGCGTGCGCGCGACGTGCCGCAGCGGCCGCTCGGACAGCTCGAGTTCTCGGCCACGCTCGACGCGGCGCCGCTGGAGCTCGATGCCACGGTGCAGGCGCTGCCCGATGGCACGCTGGATGCGAAGATCGAGCGCGGCAGCTGGAAGAGCCTGAGCGCCGGCGGCGAGGTGCATGTGGCCGCGGGATCGAACGCGCCGCGGGGTCGGATGCAACTGACCGTGCAGCGGCTCGAGGATTTGGGGATCCTGATCGGTCAGCCGCTGCAGGGCAGCCTCGATGCTCGGCTCGAATTCGATGGCGCGGCTCCGGGTGGCAAGGCCAGCGTGCAGGTGAGCGCGAGGGACGCGGGCTTGCCGAGCCAACAGCTCGAGACCTTGCAGCTCTCGGGCGAGATCGACACGCTCATGACGCAGCCCACGCTGGCGCTGCAGCTCGCGGCGCAGACGCGCATCGCTGATGTGCCGGCTTCTCTGACGGCGCAACTGCACGGCCCGCTCGAGGCCGTGGCCATGAAGCTCAGCGCTGCCAGTCAGGGCGACGCCAACACGCGGGCGCAACTGAATGCCGACGCGAGGCTCGACTGTGTGCAGCGGGAGCTGCGCGTCAGTGCGCTGCAACTGGAATATCACGGCCAGAAGGCGCACCTGCTGCAACCTGCCACGCTGTCGTTCGCCGACGGCTTGGCGATCGATCGGCTGCGGCTCGGCGTGGGCGACAGCGTCTGGCAGGTGCAGGGGCGATTCACGCCGGCCATGGATCTGAGCGCATCGCTGCACGATCTGAGTCCCGATCTCATGCGACCCTGGCTGCCGCAGTTGCAGGCCGATGGCCGTATCAATGCCGATATCAGCTTGCAAGGGAGCTTGGCTGCACCGGTGGGCAGCGTGCAGATCGAGGCTCATGGCCTGCATGCGCGTGCCGGAGCTGCACGCGCCTTGCCCGCTGCGGACTTCTCGCTCAAAGCACAGCTGCAGGCACCGGTGGCGCAGCTCGAGATGCAGCTCAATGCCGGCCAGCGTCTGCAGTTGCACGCCACCGGCCAGGCACCGCTGAGCCGCACGGCGCCGATCTCACTCAAGATAGGCGGCTCGTTCGATCTTCTGCTGGTCGATCCAATCCTCGAAGCCAGCGGCCAGCGCCTGCAGGGCGAAGCCAAACTGGATGCGGATATCGCCGGCACGCTGGCCGCGCCGCAGGCGCGCGGTACGCTGCAGCTCACGCATGCGGATCTGCAGGACTATCCGCGCGGGCTGCGCCTGACGGAAATCGCCGCAACGCTCACGGCCGACGGCGACCATCTCGAGCTGCAGCAGCTCGAGGCGCACGCCGGCACGGGCACGCTGCGCGTGAGCGGCACGCTCGGGCTCGGTGGCGACATGCCGCTGTTGCTCAAGCTCGAAGGCCACAACGCGCGGCCGGTGAGCAGCGACCTGATCACGGCCAATGTGGACATGAACTTCACTCTCGCCGGCCCGCTGCGCGGGCCGCTCGGCGCGGCGGGCTCGCTGCACGTCATTCGTGCCGAGTTCAACATTCCCAATGCGCTGCCCTCGAGCGTCGCGGTGCTGGACGTGCGCCGGCCAGGTCAGACGGTGGTTCCGGAGCGATCGAGCACGTTCAATGTCAACCTCGATCTGGCGGTCGATGCGCCACGCGCCATCTTCGTGCGCGGCCACGGTCTCGACGCCGAGTTAGGCGGCTCGCTGCATGTCGGTGGAACCAGCAATGACCCGGATATCAGCGGCGGCTTTGACCTGCGCAGCGGCACGATCAATCTGGCGGGCTCGACGCTGACCTTCACCAGCGGTCGCCTGAGCTTCAACGGCAGCGGCGTCAAGAAGAAGATCGATCCAACGCTCGACTTCACGGCGACCAACATCGTGAGCAATGTGACTTCGACTCTGAATGTCGGCGGCTATGCCGATGCGCCCGTGATCACGTTGAGCAGCACGCCCGAGCAGCCGCAGGATCAGATTCTCGCGCGGCTGCTGTTCGGCGCGGACCCGGCGCAGCTTTCGACCTTGCAGATTGCGCAGATCGCCGCGGCGCTGGCCACCATGAGCGGCATTGGCGGTGGCGCATTCAATCCGCTCAATGCCGTGCAGCGCAAGCTCCATCTCGATCGCCTGGCCGTGAGCGGCAACACCAGCAACGCTGCGACCGCGAGCGGCGGCCCGGCGCAGGGCACCAGCACCGGCGCGACCATCGAGGCCGGACGCTATGTCTCGAGCCGCGTGTATGTCGGCGCGAAACAATTCACGAGCGGCACCACGCAGGCTCAGGTGCAGGTTGATCTGATCAAAAATCTGAAAGTTCAGACCACGATCGGAACCGGCGGGGGCACGGTACAGGGCGAGACGCCGCAAAATGATCCGGGCAGCAGCATTGGTTTGAGCTATCAGTTCGAGTACTGAGCATCGGCGCCGTTGCTCGCCGAGCAGGGTCGCAGGGGCGACTCAGGCACGGTTCGGTGCCATACTGCGCAGCGTCGATTTGCAGTCACGGCCGTGCCGGCCAAGGGGCGTTCTATGCCAAGCAATCCGTTGAATCGTCTCGCGGCTCTGGGGCAGTCCGTCTGGCTCGACTATATCCACCGCGATTTGTTCCGCAGTGGTCAATTGCGCGGGTTGATCACGCAGGATTCCTTGACCGGCATGACTTCCAACCCGGCGATCTTCGAGAAGGCGATCGCGCACAGCGCGGCCTACGATGAGCAGATTTTCTCACTGAGCAGCGCCGGCCAGGATGCCGGTGCGGTCTATGAGCAGCTGAGCCTGCAGGACGTTCGACAGGCCGCCGATGAATTCCGCGGTGTCTTCGACGCCACGCATGCTCAGGACGGCTACGTCAGCCTGGAAGTCAATCCGCATCTGGCGCACGACGCCGCCGGCACTGTCAGCGAGGCGCGACGGCTCTGGGCGGCGCTCAATCGGCCCAATGTCTTCATTAAAGTCCCCGGCACGCGCGCCGGGCTGGTCGCAATTGAGCAGCTCATCGCCGCCGGCATCAGCATCAATGTGACGCTGCTGTTCTCGCTGCCGCGCTATCGCGCGGTCATCGATGCGTATCTGGCCGGTCTCGAGGCGCGAGTCGCGCAGGGCCTGCCGATCGAGCGCGTGGCTTCGGTGGCGAGTTTCTTCATCAGCCGCATCGATACGCTGATCGATCCCCTGCTCGATGCGCTCGCGGCCAAGGGCGACGCGCGGGCGCGTCAGGCCAAGGCGCTGCGCGGCGAGTCGGCGATTGCGTGTGCGAAGCTCGCCTATCAGATGCATCGGGACGTATTCGCGCACGAGCGGTTCATGACTCTCAAGGCGCGCGGTGCGCAGTTGCAGCGGCTGCTGTGGGCCAGCACCAGCACCAAGGATCCCTCGTACAGCGATATAAAATATGTCGAAGCGCTGATCGGTGCGAACACCGTCGACACCTTGCCGCTCGAGACGCTGCTCGCCTATCGCGATCATGGACAGCCGCAAGCCCGGTTGCTCGAGGGGCTCGATCACGCTCGCAGCGTTCTCGATGAGCTGCCGCAGCTCGGCGTGGATCTGGTAGCGGTGACGCAGCAGCTCGAGGACGAGGGGGTCGCAAAATTCGTGCAGCCGTTCGACAAGCTCATGCAGGCGGTGCAATCCAAACAGGCCCACATGCGCGCCGGCGGCACGGCGAGCGGCGCGCGGCTGTCGGTGCAGACTCGGCACTGAACCGATAGCGAGTACGAGCAGGGAGACGATGAGAGCGGCGAGGCTGTGGTCCGTCGGGCTGGTGGCATGGCTGTGGAGCGCAAGCGCTCTTGCCGCTCAACACAACATCGTGATCTTCGTCGCCGACGGGCTGCGGGCAGGGTCGGTCAGCGCCGAGGATACGCCCACCATGGCAGCGCTGCGCGAGGCGGGCGTGAGCTTCGTGAACAGCCATGCATTGTTTCCGACCTTTACCACGCCGAATGCATCGGCCATTGCGACCGGGCACTATCTGGGCGACACCGGCGACTTCAGCAATGCGGTGTATGCCGGATATCGATTGTTCGACACGGGCAATTTCCGACTGCCGCCAGCGAGCAGCACGCCGTTCATCGAGAGCGACCCGGTGCTCGGGGATCTGGACGATCATTTCGAAGGTAATTTCCTCGGTGAGGACAGCCTGCTGGCGCTCGCGCGCGAGCGCGGCTACAGCACGGCGGCGATCGGCAAGCTCGGTCCAGTGGCGATCCAGGACGTCACGCAGCTCTCACCGCGGCAGGGTCGATTCGCGACCCCGCAGACCATCATCATCGACGATGCCACCGGCGCTGGCGCCGCGGACGGGACGGACGGGAATGCGCCGCCACTCGACAGGGAAGTCGTGGCCGCACTCGAGAGCGCAGACCTGCCGTTGGTCACTCCGGCACGGCAGCAGCCGACGGGCACGAGCCGCTTGCCGGGGGTGCGCAATGCCAACTTTGTGCAGCAGAACTACTTCATCGCGGCCACCACGCGTGCGGTACTGCCGTTGCTCAAGCGGCGCGGCAAGCCGTTCGTGCTGCTGTACTGGTCGCGCGATCCGGACGGCACGCAGCACAATCAGGGCGACAGTCTCAATGCGCTGCGTCCCGGCATCAACGGTTCGAGCTCGCGTGCAGCCGTGCGCAACGCCGACGACAATCTGCGCCAGATCCTCGAATTCGTGCGCAGCGATGCACAGCTGGCGGCGAACACGGATATCTTCGTGACCTCCGATCACGGCTTTGCCACGATCAGCAAGCATGACATCGACGCCCAGGGGCACGCGACCGCGAGTCCGGCCGCGCGTATGCGCTATCCGGACGTGCCTGCAGGATTCCTGCCGCCTGGATTCCTGGCGATCGATCTGGCCCGCTTGCTGCACGAGCCGCTGTACGATTCGGACCGTATCGGCAATGACACGCGCGGCAATGCCGTCTACGAGCGCGTCAGCACGCACCCGGTGGTCGGCAATGCCGTCATCGGTGGTACGGGTGCGGCGCTCGATCGCACCGACGCCCAGGTCATCGTGGCCGCCAACGGCGGTTCGGATCTCATCTATCTGCCGAACGGCGAGCGCGCGCTGGCGCGGCGCATCGTGGCACTGATCGCCGCTCTGGACTACGTGGGAGCGCTGTTCGTTGACGATCAGTACGGGGCAATCCCCGGAGCGCTGCCGTTGTCGAGCATCGCGCTCGAAGGCGATGCGCGTCTGCCGCGCCCGGCCCTGGTGGTGGCATTCAAGACGTTCCTGCTCGAGCCGCTTGCAGCCGCACAAGCCTACAACCCGTTACAGCACGCGGTGCAGATCGCCGATACATCGCTGCAGCAGGGTCAAGGCATGCACGGCAGCTTTGGCCGTGACAATACCTATAATTTCATGGCGGCGATTGGGCCGGACTTCAAACAGCACTATACGGATGCGTTGCCGGTCAGCAACGCCGACATCGCACCGACTTTGATGCGCCTGCTCGATCTGCGAGCGCGCACGCGCGGCACCTTGCTCGGACGCGTGCTCGAGGAGAGCCTCGAGGGACGCACTGCAGCCGGTGGAGCGGCGCAACGTTGCCGCGCGCTCTCGAGCCCTGCGGCCGACGGTCGGCGAACGCTGCTGGAGTATCAGCGCCTGAACGCGCGGCTTTATCTCGATCAGGCGCAATTCCGGCGCGCGGCCGCGGGCGAGGTATCGGGCTGCGGGCCCTGAGCGAGGTGCAGCCCGTGGTCCAGCGCGGCTATGAGCAGTCCGCGCACGTCGATATCAGTGCTCGCCACCGTGCGGCGCACGCAGCGCCATGATCAGGCCACGGATGCCTGCGTCGATGAGCGCGATGACCTCGGTGAAATCGGCTGCTTTACCATAGTAGGGATCCGGCACGTCGCGCAGCGCCTGCCCAGGGGCGAAGTCCAGCAGTCGCACGAGCTGCGCGGGACTATCAGGATGTGCCAAGGCGAGCGCGTCGAGGCGATTGCGCTCATCCATGACCACGATCCAGTCGAAGCGCTCGAAATCCTCGGCGACGAGGCGACGTGCGCGCAGCTGCGACATGTCGATGCCGCGCCGCTGCGCGGCGCGCTGCGAGCGCACGTCCGGTGGCGAGCCCACGTGATAGTCGTGCGTGCCGGCCGAATCCACGTCGAATTGCATTTCCGGCGCCAGCATTGGTGCCAGAGCGCGAAAGAGCGCCTCGGCCGTGGGCGATCGGCAGATATTGCCCATGCAGACGAATAGGATTCTGAGTGATGGACTTAAGCTCATAAGTATTTGGCTTAGGCTAGCGCTCCGGGCATCGTAAAGCCATCGCTGGAATGCACAAGAATCAGGCGCCAGAGCGTCGCGCGGCTTGGAATGATCAGGTGACAGATCGTATCCTTCGTGGGCATCCTATGGCTACGCCGGCCGTCACGTCGTGTGTGCTGCCGTCCGTCATCACCCACCATGAGGACTGAGATGCCGAAGTTCCTGCTCGCGGCCGCGATGATGCTCTTTGCCACGATTGCTGCAGCGGATGAAACTCGTCCCTACACGGAGGGAGCGGTGACGCATGTCTCGTACGTCAAGGTCAAGCCGGGCATGTTCAATACCTACATGAAATGGCTTGCCACTGACTACAAGTCGCTGATGGAGGAATATAAGAAGCAAGGAATTATTCTCGACTACAAGGTTTACAATACGAACGAGGCCCATAATCCGAGCGAACCGGACCTCATGTTGACGGTCGTCTATAAGAACATGGCAGCATTGGATGGACTTGAGGAGCGTACGGACCCGCTGACCGCAAAGGTATTTGGCACGCGCCAGAAGCGGGACGAGGCTGCGATCAGTCGCGAGGCGATGCGAGAGCTTCTTGGCGACCGATTTATTCGCGAGTTGATTCTGAAGTAGATCTGACCGCCCTTGGGGTTTACGGGTCGGGTGGTTCTTGGCCGATGCACCCGCAGATCGTGGCGCTGCACGCGATCCTGTAGCCCTGGCGCTATGTTGGGCAGCGCACCGACGAACGAGCGTCGGCCGAGTAACATCCCGCCTCCGAGTCCTGGATCCGGGACCTTTCCGAATGTCCGACGCATGAGCGTCGGATTCGGCGGATCAGAATTGGCCCGTCAGCGGTCATCCACCCCGACGGGTTTTTTTTCAGCCCGTCCGCCCTGCAGATGAACAGCAGCGCCCCTCGGCGCCCGGGCAGGGCGCGCTCGGCTCTGCAGTCACCTCACGCTGTAGCCGCGTGCCTCGAGGCACGCGGTCTGCGCGCGCAGATTGTCGCCGCGATTCGGCCCGTCGGCGCCGGCCTGCGCTGCGGCCCAGTCACGACACTCCTGCTTATCGCGCTGCTGCTGTTCGGCACTCTGCGCATTTTTGGGATAGGCGAATAGTTCAGCGCCACCCGGCGGCGATCCAGCCCCCGGCGGTGGTGCGGCCCCGGGCGGTGGTGCGGCCCCGGGCGGTGGTGCGGACTGATTCAGAACCTCGGGCGGAGGAGTCACGGCAACATAGCCAGCCGCGGCACCATCCCAAACATAGTAGTTATCGTAGGCGTAGTAATAGGGCACCCCGCCCCACCACAGGGTCGAGTAGTAGAGCGGCAAGGTGGCTAGGAACAGCCCGTAACCGGGCCAGCCCCACCAACCGTAGCAACAGTAGCCATAGCCGCGCCAGCCCCAACCGCCGCGGAAGCCGTAGCCGCCGTAGACTCCATGGTAGCCGCCGGCGCGGAAAGCACCGCCGACGTGCGCGCCACCGCCACCGTGCGCGCCACCGCCGCCGCCAAAATGACCGGCTGCGAACGCGCGGTTTGGCGACGATGCAAGCAGTAGACCTGCAATCAAGACGAGCCCCAGGGCTCGCAATCCGTGGAATATGGTTTTCGCGTTCATGAGTGCCTCGCGGGCGCTATGGGCATACCTCATGGTTAATTATACGCTTCCAAGATTAAATCAAGCTGAACGCTAGTATCGCTTCAGCCGCAGCCGCTCCTTATGTCAGACAGCGGCGGCAGTGGCTGGTTCACGGCTTCCGTCACCGTGCCTATCAGGCGCAGGGGATCACGAACAGCGCCGCCAGCAGCGGCGACTCGTGCCGGAATCGGCCGAGGCCGGCGATGCGGCTGGCCGCATCGCCGGCCGNCGAGCCCCGGAACGCTTCGAAGCTGCGCTGTGAGGCATCGAACCCAACGCGCATCTGCTGGAAATCGAGCATGACACGCTCGCGCGGGAAGATCGCCTTGTACACGGCCTCCTTGGCGATGAAGCACAGTTTTGCCTGATCGATGCCGAGCGCCGCGAATGCCTGCTGCTGCTCGCGCTCCTCCGGCCGACAGACGGCGCCGACCAGCGCTCGCTCCAGCGCCACATCCTCTTCAAGGTCCAGACCCATGGCCTGCATGAGGCGCGTGGGTGCGGCGATCGCCAGCGTGCAGCCTTCGCAGTGAGTGATCGAGCCCACGAAACCCGTCGGCCAGATCGGATCACGCTGCGGTCGCGCCAGGATCGGAACGGGTACGCAGCCGAGCTGCGCGAGCGCCTCGCGCGCAGCGGACCGCCCCGCGCGAAATTCGCGGCGTCGCCGCTGCACAGCGTGGTCGATGAGCTGCTCCTCGGCCGCGAAGCCGGCATCGGCGTGATCGCCGATCGGTCCGCCGCCGATCCCGCAGCCGACCGGCAAGCAGTGGCGCAGCCAGCTGAGGATCAATTCAATAGCGCGATCAGCGCGCTGCGGGCTCAGCGCTGCCAATGTGGGTTGCGTCTAGCCATTATTCCGTACCTCGCGATGTTCGATACGAAAGCTCAACGCGAATTAGGAATATTCGGTTGACAGAACGGTACGGCGATAATACCCGAACGACTGACCGGTACCAAAACGATGCCGAGCGTAAGCTAGCATCGTTCGCGCCTATCCGTGGAGAGATCAACATGCCCGCGCCAGCTCCGACTGCTGCAGATGCCGATCCCGAGGAGACACGGGAGTGGCTCGAGGCGCTGGAAGCAGTCGTCAAGCAGCACGGCAAGGCGCGCGGCGTTTATCTGCTCTCGCAGTTGGAGGAGCAGGCGCGGCAGCTCGATATTCTGACCCACGCGCTGCCTTACTCGTCCTACCGCAATACCATTTCACTCGAGCAACAAGCGGTGCACCCGGGTGATATTGCGTTGGAAGAGCGCATTACCGCCATTCTGCGCTGGAACGCGCTCGCCATGGTGGTGCGGGCCAACGAGGCGTACGGCGAGTTGGGCGGCCACGTCGCGAGCTATGCATCGGCGGCGGAAATTTTCGAAGTTGGTTTCAATCACTTCTTTCGTGGCGACCGCGAGGGCCACGACGGCGATCTGGTTTTCTTTCAGCCGCATTCAGCCCCCGGTGTGTACGCTCGGGCGCACCTCGAAGGCCGCTTGAGCGAGCAGCAGTTGGCGCACTTCCGCAGGGAAGTGGACGGTCACGGACTGTGCTCCTATCCGCACCCGTGGTTGATGCCAGAGTTCTGGCAGGTGCCGACCGGCTCGATGGGCATCGGACCCATCAACGCCATTTATCAGGCGCGATTCATGCGCTATCTGGAGCATCGCGGATTGGTCCCGGCCTCGGCGCGTCGAGTCTGGGGCGTGTTCGGCGACGGCGAGATGGATGAGCCCGAATCGATCGGCGCTCTGACGCTCGCCGCTCGCGAACAGCTCGATAATCTGACCTTCATCATCAACTGCAATCTGCAGCGCCTCGACGGACCGGTGCGCGGCAACGGTCAGATCATCCAGGAGCTCGAAGGGCTGTTCACGGGCGCGGGTTGGAACGTCATCAAGGTGCTGTGGGGCTCGGATTGGGATGCGCTGTTCGCGCGCGACACACATCACGCGCTGCTGCGCCGCTTCGCCGAGACGACCGACGGGCAATACCAGACGCTCGGCGCCAATGACGGCGCCTATAACCAGGCGCACTTCTTTCAGCTCGATCCCGAGTTGCGGGCGCTGGTGGCACATATGTCGCTGGCGGACATCGACGCCCTCAAGCGCGGTGGCCACGATATGCGCAAACTGTACGCGGCGTTCTCGGCAGCGCGCGCACATCGCGGCCAGCCGACGGTGATTCTCGCCAAGACCAAGAAGGGCTATGGCATGGGCGGCACCGGCGAATCGCGCATGACGTCGCACCAGCAGAAGAAACTCGATGTGGCGACGCTGCGCAGCTTCCGGGACCGCTTCGCGCTGCCGCTTACCGACGCGCAGATTGCGGATCTGAGTTTCATCAAGCCGCCGGAGGATAGCGCCGAGGTGCGCTACCTGCGCGCGCGGCGCGCCGAGCTCGGCGGCTATCTGCCTGCGCGCGGCGCCGAGGCGCCGGCCATCGCGCTGCCGCCGCTGCAGAATTACGCCGGCTTTGCGCTGCAGGCCGACGGCAAGGAAATGTCGACGACCATGGCGGCGGTGCGCCTTTTGACCAACCTGCTGCGGGACAAGAGCCTCGGGCCTCGCATCGTGCCGATCGTGGCCGATGAAGCGCGTACGTTCGGCATGGCCAATCTGTTCCGCCAGATCGGCATCTATTCTCCAAGCGGCCAGCTCTATGAGCCCGAGGACGCCGGCTCGCTGCTGTCCTATCGGGAAGCGCGCGACGGTCAATTGCTTGAGGAGGGCATTACGGAGGCCGGGGCGCTGTCCTCATGGGTGGCGGCGGCCACGGCCTATAGCGTGCACGGCCTGCGCCTGCTGCCGTTCTACATCTTCTACTCGATGTTCGGTTTCCAGCGGGTGGGGGATCTGATCTGGGCGGCCGCCGATCAGCGCTCGCGCGGCTTTCTGATCGGTGCGACCGCCGGCAAAACCACGCTGGGCGGGGAGGGTTTGCAGCACCAGGACGGCTCGAGCCACGTCGTGGCCGCCACCGTTCCCAATTGCCGCGCCTACGATCCCGCCTTTGCGGGCGAGCTGGCCGTAATCCTGGATCATGGCGCGCGCTCGATCATGCAGCGTTCCGAGGACGTGTTTTATTACATCACCGTGAGCAATGAAAACTATGCGCAGCCGTCACTGTCGGCGGAGCTCGCAGCGCAGGTGATTCAGGGGTTGTACCGCTATGCACAGGTGATAGCGCCGCAACCGGCCGGTGCCCTGCGCCTGCTCGGTTCCGGAGCAATCCTGCGGGAGGTCATCGCCGCCGCCGCGCTGCTCCAGAGCGACTGGAATGTCTCGTGCGAGGTCTGGAGCGCCACGAGCTTCAGCGAGCTCGCGCGCGAGGCGGCGCAGGTGGCGCGCTGGAATCGGCTGCATCCGTCACTCGAGCCCAAAGTCTCTCATCTGCAGCAATGCCTCGCAGGCGCGACGCCGGTTGTGGCAGCGAGCGACTACGTGCGCGCCTATCCGCAGCTGATCGCAGCGTATTTGAGCGCGGACTTTACCGCATTGGGCACCGACGGATTTGGCCGCAGCGATACGCGCGCGTCTTTGCGCCGCTTCTTCGAGGTCGACCGCAAGCACATCGTCATCGCCGCGCTCGATGCATTGGCGCGTCACGGAGCGCTCGAGCGCTCGCTCGTAGCCAGCGCACTCGCACGCTATGGCATCGACGCGGAGCTGCCTGCGCCGTGGACGCGCTGAGGCGAATCAGCGCCGCAGCGCCTTTTCCACCGCTTTGAACAGCTGATGCACCCCGAACGACACGTCCTGGATGATGCCATTGACGAAGAAAGTCGGCGTGCCGCGGGCGCCGCTGTTGCGAGCCGCTTGCGCATGCTCGCGAATGCGCTGCAGGTAGATGTGATCATCCAACTCGGCGGCATAGCGCGCCATGTCGAGCTCCAAGCGCTCGGCGTAGCCACGCAGCTGCGGGGCCTTGAGATGCAGCTGGTTGTCGAACAGCATGTTGTGCATGGCCCAGAATCGGCCCTGCGCGCCTGCCACCTCGGACACCTCCGCAGCTGGCAGCGCATGTGGATGCGCCGCCTCGGCCGGAAAGTGCCGATAGGCGAAGCGGATGCGGCCCGGAAATCGATCGAGCAATACTTGCACCGCAGGCGCCGCTTGCTTGCAGTTCGGGCATTCGAAATCGCCAAACTCGACCACGCTCACGGGCGCGTGCGGCTCACCGAGCACGTGGTCGGCTTCATCGATGGGGACCGTCAGCTCAAAACGAGAATGCGGGCTCACGGCGCGATTGTGCCACGAGCGCCATGTTTTGCGGACCCCGATCGCAAGTGATACGTTCGGGCAGAGGAGGCCGCCATGACCACGCGATGCAGACATTTGAGCGCCGTCAAGACGTCCCAACCTCGCACCGAGGGGTGCGAGGAATGTCTCAAGCTGGGGGATTCCTGGGTGCACCTGCGACTGTGCCGCACCTGCGGACACGTGGGCTGCTGTGACGATTCCAAGAACCGCCACGCGACCAAGCATTTCCACGCCACTTCGCATCCGATCATCACCTCGATCGAGCCGGGCGAGAGCTGGAGCTGGTGCTACCTCGACAACACCGTCATGGAGCTGCATTGAGCGAGGCGTTGGGCCCAGTTGTGGCCAACGAGCTGCTCGAGCGACGTCGCGAGCAGATGTTTCCGAAGCTGGCACCGGCGCAGATTGTGCGCCTGGAGGCGCTCGGGCGGCGCGTCGAGGCACATGCCGGCCAGGTCCTGCTCGAATCCGGCACTCGGCACTCACATGTCTTCATCGTGCTGTCCGGCAGCGTCGAGGTGTTGCTGCGCGACCGTTCCGAGCTGATGTATCTGCTCACGGCCGGTGACTTCAGCGGCGAGATGAGCACGCTGCGCGGCAGCGCGGCGCAGGCCTGTCTGCGCGTGCGGGAGGACGGCGCAGCGATTGCCCTCGAACCCGAGCAGATCCGCTCGCTCGTACAAACCGATGCGGAGCTCAGCGAGCTGCTGATGCGCGCGTTCATTCTGCGTCGCATGGCGCTCATAGGCAGCGGCGGGGGCGAGGTCCTGCTGCTCGGTTCGCGGCATTCGGCGGATTCGCTGCGCCTGCAGGCGTTCCTGACGCGCAATACGCAACCCTTTCACCACGTCGATGTCGAGAGCGATGCCGATGTGGCGGCGCTGTTCGAGCGCTTTCATGTCGGGCCGAATGACATTCCCGTGGTCGTCTGCCGCGGCGAGCACGTGTTCCGCAACCCAAGCAACCGCGACATCGCCGAATGCCTCGGCATCAATCCGCAGCTCGATGACAGCCGGCTCTATGATCTGGTAATCGTGGGCGCCGGTCCCGCCGGCCTGGCGGCCGCCGTCTATGCCGCCTCGGAAGGTCTACGGGTGCGCATCGTCGAGACGCTCGCGCCCGGCGGCCAGGCGGGGACCAGCTCGAAGATCGAAAATTACCTCGGATTTCCGACCGGCATCTCGGGGGCGGCGCTGGCCGGTCGAGCCTTGTCGCAGGCCCAGAAATTCGGCGCAGCCCTGAGCGTCGCCTGCGAGGCGACCGGCCTGAACTGCGCCCAGCGGCCCTATGCGGTCGAGCTGGCGCAGGGGGGCGCGCTGCGCGGACGCAGTGTGCTGATCGCCTCGGGCGCGCAATATCGAACGCTGGCCATCGACAACCTGGGGCGCTACCACGGCACCGGCGTGCACTATGCCGCCACGCATCTGGAATCAGTGCTGTGCCAGGGCGAGGAGATCATCATCGTCGGGGGCGGCAATTCGGCCGGTCAGGCCGCGGTATTTCTAGCCGGATCCTGCCAGCGCGTGCACCTGCTGGTCCGATCGCGGGGATTGGCCGCGAGCATGTCGAATTACCTGATCCGTCGAATCGAGCAGACGCCGAATATCGTGTTGCACACCAGCACGCAGATCACGGCCGTCGAGGGCACCGATCGTCTCGAACGAGTCAGCTGGCACTGCGGCGCCGACGGTCGCAGCGAGCAGCACGCGATCGGCCATGTGTTCGTCATGACCGGCGCGGTGCCGAACACGCCATGGCTGCAAAACTGTGTGGCCCTCGACTCGGATGGCTTCGTCAAAACCGGTCCCGAGCTCGATGCGCAGGATCTGGCGGCGGCCCGCTGGCCGCTGCGGCGTCCACCGCATTCGATGGAGACCAGTCTGCCGGGCGTATTCGCCGCGGGCGATGTGCGCTCGCGCAGCGTCAAACGCATTGCATCCGCCGTCGGCGAAGGCTCGATCTGCGTGCAGTACGTTCATCGCACGCTGCAGGAAATACCCAGCGCGGTCTGAGCGATCAGGTGCATGCGATAACCCTGCTGTCGGGTGAGGCATCGAGCGCTTGTCCCTGAGGCGGTCGGCGCAGACAACGCCCGCCAGCAGCAGTAGCGTGCCGCCACCGAAGCCGCCGCCGCCGCTATGGGACGCCGGTGCCGTTGCGACCACGCTCAAGGTGACGGTGCTGTGGGCGGAGCCGACCGCATTTGCGCAGGTCAGCGTATAACTGGCCGTGCCGATTGCCGACGGCGTCACATGCGCGCTGCCAGTGGTGGCCAGGGTGCCGCTCCAGTCACCGGTTGCCGTGCAGAGGCTGGAATTGATCGACGACCAGCTCAGTGTGGCCGACCCCCCCAGGACGACGGATGCGGTGTTGACGGCAAGGTTGGGTGCCGCGGGCGGCAGCTGCGCGAGGGCAGCATCGACCTGGACGAAACCGTAGCCGGATTCAAAGTTAGGCACGGGCGTGCTCATCGCCTGCGCGCTCGAGCGCAGTGCGCCGTAGATCTGGGCGGGCGCTAGTGCAGCGTTGGCCTGCAGCATCAAGGCCGCGGCGCCGGCGACGTGCGGCGTTGCGGCCGAAGTCCCGAAGAAACTGGGATAGTCGGCATCGTTCAGACATTGCGGTACGCTCGAAGGGTCGGAAATCCCTGCGCTCGCGAAGGTCCGGCCGAAAAAAGTCGTATTGACGCCGTCGGGGCCGACGATATCGGGCTTTTGCCGCGTGATCGGCGGGGAAAGGCGCGCGCCGGTGTTATCGAACAGAATCGGTGCGCCGCCTTGCGAGGAGTAACTCTCGAGCAGCGCCGGCGAAACACCACACCGCGGTGTCTCGGGGAAGAACGCGGCACCGACCGCCATCGCGCCGGCGGCGCCGGGGTGTCCCTGCAGCGTCGAGCTGTGGGTCGCCAACGCGCTGTCGAACGACAACGGTGCGCCGTCGGCCGCCAGCACCAGCTTGATGCGGCCGGGGATCGCAGTGCCGCCGGCGAGTCCGATCACCACGTTGATGGATTCGGCCGCCGAGTCGCCGCTTGCGTCGGCCGGATTGCCGATGATGAGCAGCTGCACCGGATCGGCACCGGTCGCATTAGGTCCGGTGCAGCTCACCGGATTGCCATCGAGGTCGGTGATGTGATCGGCGCTGGTGGAGCCCGTGACGCATAGATCGATACGGCTGCTGGCGCCCGGACTGCCGGCGGCGCCGGTCACGTACGGCTGATCCCATTCGACGATGACCGCCAGATATTCGCCCGGGAACAGTCCCGGGATGGTTACGGGGAATGCAGTCGTCATGGTGGTGCCCGAGACGTCAAAGTTCAGCAGATACTCCCCGCTATTGGAGCCGCTGGTGGCGAGCGTGCTGAAGCTCGGCGCGGTGTTTTCGTAGGAATACTGCGCGTTGTTGCCGGCGGCGGAGAAATACGCCACGCCCTGCGACTCAACCGTATCGACGGCCTGTGCCACGATGCCGTCCTGAAAGAACGGCTCATCGAAATAGCCGGTATCGTCGGCCTCGACCTTGGCGCCGGCGGCCGCCAGTGCGGTAATGCCATGGGCAAAATCGGCCTCGCTGTTTTCAGCGGTGTAAAAGGCGAGAGCCGCGCCGGGCGCCACGTCGTGCACGATCTGCAGCATCGCGCGGCCTTCATCGATGAACGGCAGGAAGTCAGGTGCGCCGTAGCTCAGGCAGTCCGCCTCTTCAAGCACGGTCAGGCTCGTGGGTAGATCCCCGGAGGCCTGGTCCGTGGCTGCGTCGACCCGGAATCCATTGCGCGCATAACCGTTGAAGCCCGACGCCGGTATCCCGCTGCCCAGCTGCTCATACACCCCGTAGCAATTGAAGCTGTCGGACAGCACGCCAACGGTGACGCCGGCGCCCGTCAAATTCGTATAAGTCGAGCGCAGCGCGGCGCTGCCCTGAGCGAAGTCGCCCTGCGAGCTCACCGCGCCGGCGTAGGTGTGCGGCATGGCGGCGCGTAGCGAGTGCAGTTCGGGCTGCGCGGCGGCCGCCTCGAGTTGCGACAGCGGCAGCCAGCCGCCGACGTCGTTGCTGTAGAGCGCCGACCGCTGCAGTCCCAGTCGCTGCAATGCGGTCTTCAGCCGCCCGGCATCGCCCCGCGTCACCGCATCGACGAGCACCAGTGGCTCGGCCGCGCTTGGGGATTGCCTGAAGCGGGCGGCAGGATTGAGGGCACGTAGATCCTGCAGTGCGTGCCCGGGGCGCACGCGAGCGGCGTGACGCGCAAGATCTGCGAGCGCGCTGTCGAGTTTGCCGCTCGCAATGCCTTCCTGCGGCTGCACACCGCGGCTGCCGAAGGCGACCAGGTGAGAGCTTCCTGGCGGCGCCATGGCACGCGGCACCAGAGGCAGCACGGGTGAGGTGGCGCGCGATGCCGCCATGAGGGCCAGCAGCACCCCTATACCGAGCGCCGTTCGAGCTGATGACATCTGTGTCGAGCTTCAGGGGCCACTGTGCCCGGCAAGCCGCCCGCCCTGGTCGCAGGTCAGGTCAACCGGGCGTCATATTGCGATGAACGTGCTTAAAATTGTAGCCGTCGCCGATTGCTGGCAGCGACTCATCGATTGCTTTTGTGACCGGCAACTACAATTTACCCAGCCACCACCCTGAGGCGCCGATGAAATACCTGCATACCATGGTTCGTGCCAGCGATCTCAAGGCCTCGCTGGCCTTCTACTGCGATGCGCTCGGTCTGCGCGAACTGCACCGCATGGACAACGACAAGGGCCGATTCACGCTGGTATTCCTGGCGGCTCCGGGAGATGAGGCGGCACAGGTGGAATTGACCTGGAACTGGGATCCGGAGGCCTACACGGGCGGACGCAATTTCGGTCATCTTGCCTATGAGGTGGACGACCTCTACGCCACCTGCGAGCGACTCAGGAAGCACGGCGTCACGATCAGTCGCCCGCCGCGCGACGGTCATATGGCCTTCGTGCGCTCTCCGGATCAGATATCGATCGAGCTGCTGCAAAAGGGCTCGCGGCTGCCGCCCCGGGAACCCTGGAGCTCGATGCCGAACGTCGGCGCATGGTAGTGAAACCTTTTGCGGCTCGCAGACGAATAACTGTTACGAGGTAAGCCCGCTCGGCACGCGGCCGGGAAGCGGTGCCACAGCAGATTCGCGCAGGAGACGACCATGAACCCCATACAGCCATCGAATTTGATGCGCCGCACCGTGCTACTGCAGGGCCTGGCGGCGACATTGTCCGGCACTTTCCTTGGCAGGGTCGCGCTAGCGGGGGCCGCCGATCCCGGCAGCGTCAGCATCGAATTGTTCGCCGCTTCGGGCAAGAGCAGCGGCGTCGTGTCCGTGCCGAGAGTGCTCAAGAGCGACGCCGACTGGCGTCATCAGCTCTCCGCCGAGGCTTATCAGGTGACCCGCCATGCCGGCACCGAAGCGGCATTTTCGGGCCGCTACGTGAATAATCATGCCGACGGCCTCTACCGCTGCATCTGCTGCGACACGGCTCTGTACGATTCGAAGACCAAATTCGAGTCGGGCACGGGCTGGCCGAGCTTCTGGCAACCGATCTCGGCGCTGAATGTCGTGACATCAGCCGATCACAGCCTCGGCATGCGGCGCGATGCGATCTCGTGCCGCCGCTGCGAGGCGCATCTCGGGCATGTGTTCGACGACGGACCGAAGCCGACCGGCTTGCGTTACTGCATGAACTCGGTGGCGCTGAACTTCGAGGCGCGCGCCTGAAAGGCACGAGCGCACCCGCTGACTGGAGCACTGCCTATGGCCCGATCCCCAATGAAGCGCGCAGCGTTACAGGTCGCTGCGGCGCTGCTGCTGTGCGCCGGCGTGCTCGCGCCGTGGCACGCCCGTGCCGGCGAGAGCGCACTGGTCATTGCTGCGCCGATACTCGATGAGGTCAAAGCGCCGGGTCCGGCGCAGACCGTGGTGCTGTCCGGCGGCTGCTTCTGGGGCGTGCAGGGTATATTCGAGCACCTGCGCGGCGTGCAGCGCGTGGTGGCCGGCTATGCCGGCGGCGGCCGCAGCACCGCGCAGTACGAGGCGGTGAGCACCGGAAGCACCGGTCACGCGGAGTCCGTACAGATCAGCTACGACCCGGCGCAAGTCTCATTGGGCGAGATTCTGCAGGTCTTCTTTTCGGTCGTGCACGATCCGACGCAATTGAACCGGCAAGGACCGGATAGCGGCAGCCAGTACCGCTCGGAAATCTTCTACGGCAATGCCACGCAGCAGCGGATTGCCGCAGCGTACATCGCGCAGTTGAGTCAGTCACATGCGTTTGCCCGGCCGATCGTCACGCGGGTCGACAGCCTGCCGGGATTTTATCCGGCCGAGGACTATCATCAGGACTTTCTGATTCATCATCCGAACTATCCCTACATCGTCTACAACGATCTGCCCAAGATCGAGAACTTCAAGCGCGTGTTCCCCGCCTACTACGTGCGCGAGCCGGCCCTGGTCAGCAACGTTGCGCCACGCTAGCAGGCGGGCGGCCGCCGCCGCGATGCGTCTGCTACACTGGCATTGAGATCCCGCTGCTGACGCCCGCACTCCCTCACATGCCCGTGCTCGCCGCACCAGACGCACTGCGTGCCCAAGAGCGCGGACGGATCGAAACCAAACCATTAAGGATAAACCTATGAGTGTGGAACGGCGCAGCGAGCAGGCCTGCTTTGGCGGACGCATCGGCTTCTACACCCACCGCTCCGATGTCATACGCAGCGAGATGCGGTTCGCTGTCTATCTGCCGCCGCAGGCCGAGCGCGGCAAAGTGCCAGCGCTCTATTACCTGGCGGGCCTCACATGCACCGAAGAGACATTCATGATCAAGGCCGGCGCTCAGCGTCTGGCCGCGGAACACGGGCTGGCGCTCGTGGCCTGCGATACCAGCCCGCGTGGGCTGAATCTGCCGGGTGATTCGGATGCCTGGGACTTCGGCGTCGGAGCCGGTTTTTATCTCAACGCCACGGCGCCGCCGTGGTCGAGCAACTATCACATGGGCAGCTACGTCAACGAGGAGCTGCCGGCCGTGGTCGAGAAGAACTTCCCGATCGCGAGCGATCGGCGCGGGATTTTTGGCCACTCGATGGGTGGGCATGGCGCGTTGGTCTCGGCGCTGCGCAATCCCTCGTTCTGGCGGTCGGTTTCGGCCTTCGCGCCAATCTCCAACCCGGTGGCGGTACCCTGGGGCAAGAAGGCGTTCGGCAACTATCTTGGAGCGGACAGCGCGCAATGGCAGGGGTGGGATGCATCAGTGTTGATGCGCAGAAAGCCCTTCCCTCACCCCATCCTGGTCGATCAGGGCAAGGCCGATCAGTTCCTGGCCGAACAGCTGCATCCCGATGCCCTGCAAGCCGCGGCCACCGCATCCGGGCAGGCGCTGACGCTGCGCCAGCACGACGGTTACGACCATTCGTATTGGTTCATTCAGACTTTCATGGCCGACCATCTCAAGCATCACGCCAAAAGCCTGCTCTAGCGATGCGCTCGAGCCAATGCACCAAAAAAGAAGCCCTGAACCGCAGCAAAAAAATGCGCCCCGAATGCTGGTCGGGCTCTGGCACAAACCGGCGTGTATGGATACCATAATGAGTACGAGGGGGTTGGGTCAAATCCGGCACACCGTTGTGGCGTCGCCGACCCGACGCCACCTTGATTGGCCGTCGGGGGTGCGGCGCGAGCTCTATAACGCAATGATAAATAGAGCCTTTCTTAGTTCTGTGGGACTGGCACGGCGAGTGCTTAGTCAAAGCTGATAATCCCCGCTAGGACTCCAAGTGCTGGCGGAACATAAAGACTTGAATGTGTTAGGAGGAGAACAGCGTATGGAATCCGTATGTAGGAGTAGGGTGGGGATATTTTGTGCCACTTTGGCACTCACCGCGATCTCCGGTGCGACGGTTGCGGATGAAGTCACGGACCGCGCCAAAGACGCAAATCTGTGGGCGGCGCCGGGCGGCGATCAGGAAAACTCGCGGCACAGCCGTCTGAAGGACATCAACACTACCAACGTCGGCAAGCTGCAGATGATCTGGTCGCAGTCGAGCGGCACTCTGCGCGGCCATGAGGGCCAGCCGTTGGTTGTGGTGGTCGATGGCAAACCGATGATGTACATGGAGAGCGGCTGGCCGAATATCGTGCAGGCGCTGGACCTGACCAATCCGGATCAACCGCAGCAGATCTGGCACTACACCAAGTCGACCGATCGTGACGAGTCGGCCGTGGCACGTGCGTGCTGCGACACCGTGAACCGTGGCCTGTCGTATGCCGATGGCAAGCTGGTGTTCGCGACTCTGGACGGCTTCGTGATCGCTCTGGACGCCAAGACCGGCAAGGAAGACTGGGTCGTCAAAGATGCCTGGCCGGACAAGGGCGAGACGATCACTCCGGCGCCGATCATTGCCAATGGCAAGGTCATCATCGGCTTCGGTGGCGATGAGTTCGCCGCCCGCGGCCGGCTCGATGCCTTCAATCTGGCCGACGGCAAGAAGGTCTGGGAGTGCTACAGCACTGGAAGCGACAAGGACGTGTGCCTGACCTCCAACTCCAACAAGGCGCATCCTGAATACGGCACGGCCGGCAAAGACCTCGGCATCAGCACCTATCCAGGTGATGAGTGGAAGCGGGGTGGCGGCGCTCAGTGGGGCTTCTACAGCTACGACCCGGAGCTCAAGCTCGTGTACACCTCGACCGGCAATCCTGGGCTCTGGAGCCCGTCTTATCGCTGCGGCGACAAGACTCAGCAGGAATGCAACAGCGGCAAGTGGGACAACAAGTGGTCGATGAGCATCTTCGCCCGCAACGTCGATACCGGTGAAGTCGCCTGGGTCTACCAGATGACACCGTTCGATCAGTGGGACTATGACGGCATCAACGAGCTTATGCTCGAAGACCTCACCGTCGACGGCAAGATGCACAAGGTGCTGATCCACTTTGACCGCAATGGGTTCGCCTACGTGTTGGATCGTGCCGATGGCACGCTGCTGCGTGCGAACAAGTTCGTCACCGTCAACTGGGCGGAAAAGATCGACATGAAGACCGGCCGACCGGTCAAAGTGTACGAGCACTCGCCGTTGCTGCCCAATGGCAACACGCAGGCCTGCCCGTCAGCGATGGGTGGCAAGGACCAGCAGCCGTGCGCGATCGATCCGACCGAGCCCGGCATGGCCTATTGCCCGACCAATAACTGGTGCATGGAGGA
>JGI12269J14319_10000051_pt1 | contig 95037 bp, 76 predicted proteins | sample PeaSoiSIISIP2007_FD_14319 | JGI IMG/M metagenome (IMG submission 14319)
CTGCCGCGCAAACGAGCGTGAGCGGCAGCCTCAAGCCGATCGAGGCCGCGGACGTCGGCGTCATGATGGCCTTTGCGCAGAAAGTCATCGTCGTGCCGGGCTACGGCATGGCCGTGGCGCAGGCGCAGCACAAGGTCTGGGAGCTGTGCCAGCTGCTGATCGATCACGGCGTCACGGTGCGTTTCGCGATTCACCCGGTCGCCGGTCGCATGCCCGGTCACATGAACGTATTGCTGGCCGAGGCCGGCGTGCCTTACGACCTGATCGCCGATCTCGATGAGATCAATTCCGAGTTCGAGACCGCCGACGTGGCGCTGGTCATCGGCGCCAACGACGTGGTCAATCCGGTCGCGCGCAACGACAAATCCAGCCCGATCTACGGCATGCCGATTCTGAACGCTGATAAGGCCAAGAACGTCATCGTGATCAAGCGCGGCCAGGGCGCCGGCTTTTCCGGCATCGAGAATGCTCTGTTCTACCTCGACAACACGCGCATGCTCTACGGCGACGGTCAGGCGGCCGTGGCGCAGCTGATCGCTGCGGTCAAGGCGGTCTGAGGGGCGGCACAGCGACTGCCCGCGGCTGCGGCGAGGCTATCGTCCGCGCGGCAGCCGCTCGAACGGCTCTCGCTGGCCGCCGCGCTGGAATCGCAGCGCGCGCTGCTGCTGCAGCATCTGTGCGCGTTGCTGCGGCGTGGCGTTGAGCCAGCGCTGGCGCAGCTGTGCACGCTGCATCGGCGGCAGGTGCGAGAAGGCGCGGAAGTTCTGTCGTACCGCCTGCTGCTGTTGCGGCGACAGCTGTTGAAAATGCCCCCAGCGCTGGCGGATCAACGCCCGCTGCTCGGGCGGCAGCTTCTGCCAGGCCTGGAAGCGCTCGCGGGCATCGCCGCGCTGCTGCGGTGTCATCGACAGCCAGCGCTGCGCACCGGTGGCGAGCGCCTGCTGGCGCTCGGGCGGCAGGCTGTTCCACTGCCCCTCGAAGTGGCCCAGGGCCTGCTGCTGGGGTGGAGACAGGGACGACCAGGCCACACCCGCCGGCGGCGCTGGCGCCGCCGGCTCGGCGCCCAAAGCCGGCAGGCAGACCAGCAGCAGTGCGACGTAGAGCGCATGGCGGGCGGTCATGGCGGCGCTACCTGTTTACCGGATGCGGCGGACGGCGGTGGAACGGACGGCGGCGGAACGGGCGGCGCTGGATCGACCGGCCTGACCCGCGCAGGCCCGCTTGCCGCGCCAGGCCCGCTTGCCACCCCGGGCGCGGGCGAACTGCTACCGGCACGCCGAGCAACTCGCTCGATATCGGTCCGCGCCAGATAGTCATTCCAATCCTTGTCCTCGCTGTCCACGGAGCCCAGAAACTCCAATAGCCCATCGTCGGGCACTTCGGCGGCCCGGAGCATTGTCAGGACAGCCAAACCGCTCAATAGAGCGAGCAGGCGGGCACTGCGTCTCACGTCCCGACCGAAGACGCACCCGCGTCCTTCGCTTCGCCGACAGCCCACTCGTAGAAATCGTAGTCCAGGTCCTGATCGCGAGTCAGCTGCACCGCATCGCTGTCCGCGAGGATCTCCAGATCTTCCGGCGCTGCGCTCGCCAGCGGGTTCACGACCGGACTCTCGCCTCGCGGCACGACCGTGAACAGCACCACCAGCACGGCTGCAGCCAGCGCGCCGGCGCCCGCCGGTACCCAGCGGCGGGCGAGGCTGTGCTGCCACCAGGACGGGGCCGAGGCAATCGCCGCATAGCGCGCGCGCGTGAGCCGGGAGCGCGTCGCAGCGGGCAGCCGTTCGACGCTCTGCGCCAACAGTTGCTGCGCGCGCCGCTCGAATTCGAGCGCTCCCTGGTCGAGCTCGCCATGGATTCCATCGCCCGTGGATTTCATGCTGAAAAATCCCCCAGCTTCGAGCGCAGCGCCTGCAATGCGCGAAAGTAATGTGTCTTGACGCTCCCCTGCGAGCATTTCATCGCCGCGGCAGTCTCCGCAACGTCCAGCCCCTCGATGCTGCGCAGCAGAAATGCCTGCCGTTGCCGCCCCGGCAGCTGCCCCAGAGCCTGCTCGAGCAACTGCATCATCTGGTCGGATTCAATCTGGCTGGGCGGCGTCGGTCCGGTATCGGCGGCCTGATCGATCGGGTCATTGGCCTCCTCTTGGTCCTCGCCGCGCCAGGGCAGGAAACTCATGACGCGCTGGCGCACCATGCGGCGGCGCTGCATGTCACGAATTCGATTCTCGAGGATCCGGTAGAACAACGGCCGCCATTCCTCGCTCGGTCGCGACGCGTAACGGTGCGCCAGTTGCATCATGGCGTCCTGCACGACATCGAGCGCATCGGCCTCATGACGCAATGCAATCTGTGCGATCCTGAAGGCCTTCCGCTCGACCTCGGCCAGAAACGTCTCGAGGGCGCGCGCGCCATCCTGGGTCGATTCACGCAACTGTGCTATCCCGGCCGGGAGCAGATCGGATGTCTGTGATCCAAGATTAGCAAACGCGAGCATACGCCGGGCACCCACACGGTATTGGAGCTGACTCGCAAGGCAGAACGGCGCAGAAATGGATTTGTTGACAGCTCGCGCCGGGGAAGGAAGGTCACAAAAATCATCCACTTAATGGGCGCTCGTGAAACCGCTCCGAGGCCCGGGACGGCGGACTTGCTCGACTGGGCCTCCTGTTTGATCTCAACTCTATGATCGTAAAGGGAAATGTGGTTTGGTCATTTTTTCAGCAATCTGACATGAATGCCGTAAAACACAGGTGATTGCGCGCTTGCAGAGCGAGCTATCCACAGACTTATCCACATCGATTGTGGACAACGGCGCTCCGGCGGTGCTGCGCGTGGCGATCGACATGCCGCGTCCCATGCTGTTCGATTATCTGCCGCCCCCAGGCATCGCGGCCGGCGAGGTGCCCCTCGGAGCGCGCGTGCGCGTACCCATGGGCGGCCGCGACTGTGTGGGCATCGTCGCGGAGTATGGCGATCGGGCCGCGGTTCGACTCGACGCCCTCAAACCCATCCACGCTTTGATCGATCAGCACGCGTTGCTCGATGAGGCGCTGCTGCAACTGCTGCGCTGGACGGCCGGCTACTACCATCACCCGCTCGGAGAAGTCATCGCCGCCGCGTTGCCGAAGGCGCTGCGCGAGGGCGCTGCGGCGCGGCCGCGCGTCGAGCTCTGGCGCCTCAGAACCGCCGCTGCACCCCAAGCGCCTGCCACGATCGAGTCGTTGCGGCGCGCACCGCAGCAGCGCTCGCTGCTGGCCTTGCTCGCGGCCGAGCCGAACGGGCTGCCGGCGGCGCGTATCGGCGCACAGCGTCCGAACTGGCGCACACCGATGCGCGCGCTCGTGGCGCGGGGGTTGGTTGAACGCGTTGAGGTAGAAGCCTCTGCGGGGACTGAGCCGCCGCCGCAGAGCGCTCTGCGGGCACCGCATGAAGGCGCGCGGCCGCTCGAGCTGTCGGCGCAGCAACGCCTGGCCGTCGAGCGCATCGAGCAGGCCTGCGGCACCTTCGCCGCCTTCGTGCTGCAAGGTGCGACCGGCAGCGGTAAGAGCGAGGTCTATCTGCAGTGCGCTGAGCGTGCACTCGAGCGCGGCCTGGGCACGCTGGTGCTGGTGCCGGAGATTGCCCTGACGCCACAGCTCGTGGCGCGCTTCCGCGAGCGCCTGCGCTGCGAAATCGCCGTGCTGCATTCGGGATTGAGTGATGCCGAGCGGCTCGCCGCTTGGCGCGCTGCTCGCGCCGGCAGCGCGCGCATCGTGCTCGGTACGCGCTCGGCGGTGTTCGCGCCGATACGGCGGTTGGGTCTGATCGTGGTCGATGAGGAGCACGATAGCTCTTACAAACAGCAGGACAGCGGCTGCCGCTATTCGGCGCGCGATCTGAGCGTCGCGCGCGCGCAGCAGGCGCAAGTGCCGGTCGTGCTCGGATCGGCCACGCCCGCTTTCGAGACGCTGCACAATCTCGAGTGCGGTCGCTACCACGGACTCACGCTGCCGCGTCGCGCGGATCAGCCGCAGTCACCGCGCCTGGCGCTCATCGATCTGCGCGCACACGCCGCCACCCAGGGTCTGTCAATGCCGGTGATCGAGGCAGTGCGCCGGCATCTGGCCATGCGCGGCCAGGTATTGGTGTTCATTAACCGGCGCGGCTACGCGCCGACGCTGCTGTGCACTGCTTGCGGCTGGATAGCGCCGTGCCGCCACTGCGATGCGCGATTGACGGTGCATCGCGCAAACGGCGAGCTGCGCTGCCACCACTGTGGCGCGATCGAAGCACTGCCACCGCGCTGTCCGCGCTGCGGCTTCACGCTCAAGGCGGTCGGACAGGGCACCGAGCGCATCGAGGAGACTTTGCGGGCGCTGTTTCCTCAGGAAGCGCTCATTCGCCTCGACCGCGACACGGCCGCCGGTCAGCTCAAGCTCGAAGCGCTGATGGAATCGGTGCGCAGCGGCGAGGCGCGCATACTCGTGGGCACTCAGATCGTGACCAAAGGGCACCACTTTCCGGGCATCTCGCTGGTGGTGGTGCTGAACGCCGATCAGGGCTTATTCAGCACCGACTTTCGCGCCGCCGAGCGCCTCGCTCAGACCATCGTGCAGGTCGCCGGACGAGCCGGGCGCGAGCACAGCCGCGGCGAAGTGCTGATCCAAACCGAATATCCGGAGCACCCACTGCTGCAGAGTCTGCTCGAAGGCGGCTACGAAGGCTTCGCGCAAGCCGGCCTGCGTGAACGCGCTGCCGCACGCTGGCCGCCATTCGGTCGGCTCGCCTTACTACGCGCCTCGGCCTCTGCGGCCGCAACGGCCATGGATTTCCTGCAGGCAGCGCGCGCCGCCGCTCCCGAGATCGGCGGCGTGCGGCTGCTCGGTCCGGTCGCCGCCGCGATGGCGCGCCGCGCCGGCCGCTTCTACGCGCAGCTGCTGCTCGAGAGCCACGAGCGCGGCGCATTGCACCGGCTGCTCGATCAGTGGCTACCCATCGTCGCCGGCCTGCCGCAGGCGCGGCGCGTGCGCTTCGCGCTCGATGTCGACCCGCTCGACATCCAGTAGACTCGCCGGCCGTTTCCAGTGAGGGCTGCTGTGAGGACCGCTGATTGAAAGCCGAGCTCGAGCGCCTGGTCGCGGATGCGATCCATACCCTGATCGGCAACGTGCTGCCGCACGCCGTCGACCCGAGCGCCATCAGCGTCGAGCGCACGCGTGATGCGAGCCATGGTGACTATGCCTGCAATATTGCGCTGCGCCTTGCGCGCCAGGCAGGCAAGCCGCCGCGCGAAATCGCCGAAGCGATCCGCGCGGCACTGCCATCGAGCCCGCTGCTCTCGCGTGCCGAGGTCGCCGGCGCGGGATTCATCAATTTCTATCTCGCGCAGAGCGCGCAGACGGCCGCGCTGGCCCAGGTGCTCGAGCAGGCCGAGCGCTATGGCCGCAGCACTGCCGGCCAGGGCGAGAGGATCTTGCTGGAATTCGTCTCTGCCAACCCGACCGGTCCGCTGCACGTCGGCCATGGCCGCCAGGCCGCCTACGGCGCAAGTCTGGCGAATCTGCTGCGCGCCGTGGGCTACGAGGTGCAGCGCGAGTACTACATCAACGATGCTGGGCGGCAGATGGACATCCTGACGGTCAGCACCTGGCTGCGCTATCTCGAGCGCTGCGGACAGAGCATTCCCTTCCCAGCCAACGGCTACCGCGGCGACTATGTGCAGGCGATCGCCGCTCGGCTGCTCGAGCGCTGCGGCCGCGAGCTCGAGCGCACGGGCGCCGAAGTATTCGCGCAATTGCCGGCCGATGCCCCAAGCGGCGACAAGGAGCTGTACATCGATGCATTGATCGAGCGCATGCGCTCGCTGCTCGGAGCCGACGGTTTCGCGAGCGTGCTCGAGCTGTCGCTCACGACGATGCTGGCTGAGATACGCGAGGATCTTGCCGCCTTTGGCGTCGAGTTCGACCGCTGGTATTCGGAGCGCGAGCTGGTGCGCAGCGGCGCGGTCGAGCATGCGCTCGAACGGCTCGAGTTCCATGGCCAGCTGTACCGTCGCGATGGTGCCGTGTGGTTCCGCGCCAGCCGCTTCGGCGACGACGAGGATCGGGTACTGGTGCGCGCCAACGGCCAGAGGACCTATTTCGCGCCCGACATTGCCTATCACCTGCAAAAGCGCGAGCGCGGATTCGCGCGACTGGTCGATGTGCTGGGTGCGGACCATCACGGCTACGTGGCACGCATGCGCGGTGCTTTGGTCGCGATGGGCGAACCGGGCGAATGCCTCGAGGTCTGCCTGATACAATTCGTGAGCCTGTTTCGCGGCGGCGAGAAACTCCCGATGGGAAAGCGCGAGGCGCAGTTCGTGACGTTGCGGCAGCTGCGCCAGGAGGTCGGCAATGACGCCTGCCGGCTGTTCTACCTCATGCGCAGCCACGACCAGCCGCTGGACTTCGATCTCGAGCTCGCCAAATCGCGCAGCAACGAGAACCCGGTGTATTACCTGCAATACGCGCACGCCCGTGTTGCCAGCGTGCGCAGGCAGCTCGAGGCGCGCGCCCTGCCGTACGACGGCGCGCTGGCATTGCAGAGTCTCTCGCAGCTGCGTAGTCCGTACGAGCAGGCGGCTCTGGCCTCACTGGCGCGCTATCCCGAAGTGCTGCTGCAGGCCGCCGGCGCGCGCGCACCGCACGCGCTGGTGCATTACCTGCGCGAGCTCGCCACCACGTTTCACAGCTGGTACAACGCCGAGCCCTTCATCGTCGAAGATAGCGCGCTGCGCAATGCGCGCCTGGCGCTGGCCTTCGGCGTACAGCAGGTGCTGCGCAACGGGCTGGCGCTGCTCGGGGTATCGGCGCCGGAGAGCATGTGAGCGGTCATGGTCAGCGCCTGACTTCGCGCGACTACAAGCGCGCGCGGCGTGGGCAGTTCGGCCTCGATTTCACGCGCTGGCGCGAATTCGGCATCGGGCTCGCAGTCGGCTTGTGCGTGGCCGGAATCATCTACGTGGCCGATCATCGCGCGAGCGAAGCCCCGCCGGCCGAACGGCCGGTGCCGCGGCGAGCGACTGCAGAGACTGCGGCCGCGGCGGCTGCCGCCGATGCGGCAGGTGCGGAAAACACCAGCCCCGCCGAAGGCAAATACGATTTCTACCATATGCTGCCGAAGTTCGAGGTCGTGGTGCCCGAGAAAGAGCGCGGCACGCGCGTGGCGCCCGCCGCACAGATCGATCGGCCCGGCGTGTACTTTTTGCAGGCGGGCTCCTATCGCGACGTCAACGTCGCCGAGCGCGTCCGCGCGCAGCTCGGAAAGCTCGGCATCGAAGCCACGGTGCAGCGCGTCGCGGTTGATGCCGACGTCTGGCACCGCGTGCGCATCGGGCCGATCCATGACCTCGCGCAGCTCAACAAGCTGCGTGCCAAGCTCCAGCAGAGCGAGCTCGACGCGCTCGTGATCCGGGTCGACGACTAGTTGCTGACGGCTCGATAGCCGTCCATCCGGCCCGTCCGCTGCAAAGCCGCTGGATGAAATCGTGGTGACGGCGAAGCGGCGCGCAGAAGCCGTGCCTGATGAGGAGTTAAAAAGAGAGGTGGAGACGGCGCTGCACGAAGACCGATACTTTTTTGATGAACACGTCACCGTCACGGTAAAGAATGGCGTGGATTACTTGCGAGGGATCGTTTTTGATTACGGCGATATGCAAAGCGCGAAACGCATCGTGCGGAAAATGGCTGTCGGCGTAAAACGCATAGTCAACGAACTCGAGATCTGCAGTTGCGACGGCGGCGGCGGAGCGTGACCGGTCTACTGCGCCGACTGTTAGCGCGCCGCATCTTTGTCTGCCGCCACGCCCTCGGCGCGTGCAAGACGTAGCATGACCGCGACGCTGCGCTCGACGTCGCTGTCGCGGGTCGACCAGTTGCTGATGCTGATGCGCATCGCGGTGCGGCCCTGCCACACCGTGATGCCGCACCAGCAGGTGCCTTCGGCTTGCAAGGCCGCCACTACGCGGCGCGTGCGCTCGGCGTCGCCGAAACTCACGAGCACCTGATTGAGTACCACCTCGTTGAGCACCGTGTAGCCCGCGGCTGCGAGCCGCGCGGCGAACTCGCGCGCCTGGGCACAGTTGCGCTGCACGAGCTCGACCAGCCCCAAGCGCCCAAGGCTATGCAGCGCCGCCCAGACTTCCACCCCGCGTGCACGGCGCGACAGCTCGGGCGTGTAATCGCAGGGATTGCGCTCGGCACCCGAACTCGGCAGATACTCGGCTGTGACCGCCATCGCCGAGCGCAATGCACGCGCGTCGCGCACCAAGGCCACGCCGCTGTCATAGGGCACATTGAGCCACTTGTGCGCATCGGTCGCCCAGGAATCCGCAGCTTCGACACCTGCGAGGAGCGCGCGATGCCGCTCCGAGACTTTTGCCCAGAGGCCGAAGGCGGCATCGATATGCACCCAGGCCTTGCGGCGATGCCCCACATCGATCAGTGCCTCGAAAGGATCGCACGCGCCGGAGTTGACGTTACCGGCCTGCAGGCAAAGGATCGAGGGCCCGGCGATGCTCGGCAGCGCATCGGGGCGCATGCGACCCTGATCATCGACCGCGACGCGCGTGATGCGCCGGCGGCCGAGACCGAGCATTCCCAGCGCCTTGAGCAGGCTCGGGTGCGCCTCCTCGCCGACGATGACCGTGATCGGCGGGGCGCCGAACAGGCCGTCTGCCTCGACATTCCAACCTGCAGAGGCGAGCACGGCGTGACGCGCGGCGGCGAGCGCCGTGAAATTGGCCATGGTGGCGCCGGTGACGAAGCCGCCCGCCGCATCGGCCGGCAGATCGAACAGCTCGAGCAACCAGCGCAATGCGATTTGCTCGAGCCGCGCCACACCCGGGGTGGGCGCGGCGAAGGCTGCGTTCTGATCCCAGACGCCCGCGAGCCAATTGGCCGCCAGTGCCGCCGGCAAGCTGCCGCCGATCACGAAGCCGAAGAAGCGTGGCCCGGCCATCGCCATGGTCGCCGGGCTCACGATCTCATCGAGCAACGCCAGAGTGTCCTCGGCAGCGCTCGGGCCGGCAGGTAGCGGCTCATCGAGACGCTGCAGTTTCGCCAGCGCGGCCGCGTCCGGGCAGACCGGGCGATGCTCCAAACTCTGCAGATAGCGTGCACAGCGCCGCCGGGTCTGCTCCAGCAGATGCGTCGACTGTGAGCTCCATGTGCCTGCAGACATGCAAGCTCAAGACCGCGGCGCGGTGAATTTCGCGCGGGTGCTTTGAAATTCCGGCAGCGCTTCGCAACGCGCGGCCAGCGCGCGCAGCGCGGGATAGGGGGCGCTGTTTGAGCCCAGCGCCAGCGCCTCGGTCAGGAACGTGAATGCGCACACCACCATGATATCGGCTTGCGTCAGGCGCTCACCGACGAGCCAGCGGCCCTCGCCGCGCTCACTGGCATGGCGCTCGAGCTCGGCAAGCGCACCGTGCATTTGCGTGCGACAGCGCGCAAGCCAGGGCTCGTGGCGCCGCTCCGGCGGACGGAAGGCGCGCTCATAGATCTGCTCGCGGGCTTTGTCGGCCGCGCCGCTGGCAATCGCAATGAGCTTGAGCGCCGTGCGCCGCTCGCGCCCGACTCGCGGCAGCAACGCGCGCTGCGGCCCGACCAGCTCGTCGAGATAGTCCAGCAGCATCGTGGATTCGAGCAGCACCTCGCCGTCATCGAGTACCAGCGTCGGCACGCGCACCAGCGGATTGTATTGACGAATGCGCTCGAAATCCGCGCCCACCGACCAGTTACCGTGCTCGTAGGCGATGCCGCAGAGTTTCATGCTGATGGCCACCCGCCGCACGTACGGCGAGTCGTACATGCCGATCAGCAGCATCGGCAGCGGGCCTCATTCTTCAACGCCATGGCCGATCTCGATTCCCAGTGAGCGCAATTTGCGATACAGATGCGTGCGTTCCATATCGACGCGCTTGGCCAGCAGACCGACCTTGCCGTTGCAGAGCATCAGCTGCTGCTGCAGGTAGGCGCGCTCAAACTGCTCGCGCGCCTCACGCAGCGGCAGCGCCAGCAGATCGTGCTTGACCAGCGGTTCGTCGGCAGGGGTCTGCGCCGACAGCTCACGCTCGACCTCCTCGAGCCCGATCTCCTCGCTGCCGGAGTTGAGCAGGAAGCGGCGCGTGAGATTTCGCAGCTCGCGCGCGTTGTCCGGCCACGGATAATTGCGTAGCCGATTCTGCGCCGCCACGCTGAAGCGGCGAAATCGCAGCCCTTCGGTCTCGGTCAGCATATCGACGTAGTGACGCAGCAGCTCGGGCACGTCCTCGGCGTAGTCGCGCAGCGGCGGCACGCGTATCAGCAGTACCGAGAGCTGCGCGTACAGATCGCGTCGAAATTCCTCCGCCATGACGCGGTTGACGATGCCGGGGCGCGCGGAGGCCACGATGCGGGTTTCGAGCCCGATGGAATCCCCGCCATTGCTGTGCGCGAAGCGGCCGCTCTCGAGCACGCCGCTGAGCAGCCGCTGCATCGAGGGCGGCAGATCCTCGATGTCGCCCAAATACAGGGTGCCGTTGCGAGCCTGCTCGAATAGCCCCGGCGAGGCCGCGCCATCGCCGCTGCCGAACAGCGTCGCAGCCGCGCTGTCCTCGTGCAGCGTGCGGCAGTCGACGGCCACGAAGGGGCCGGAAGAGTTTGGGCCGGACTGATGGACGAAGCGCGCGAGCGCCTCACGGTCAGTCCCGGACTCCCCCAACAGCAGCAGCGGTGCGCTGTAGGCGGCCAGCCGCGCGAGCTCGCTGCGTAGCTGCGTAATGGCGCGGCTGCGGCCGATCGGCGCCGCGCCCGCGGCCACTGCGCTGACGAACTTACCGCTGGGCCGGCGCGAGCGCGCGTCCAGCGCGCGTTCGACCGTACGCAGCAGCTTGGCCAGCGACAGGGGCTTTTCGACGAAATCGTAGGCACCAAGGCGCGTGGCCTCGACCGCAGTCTCGACCGTACCGTGACCCGACATCATGACGACCGGGCAGCCATCCGAGGGCTCGCTCGACCATTCGCGCAGCAGCGTGATGCCATCGGTGTCGGGCATCCAGATATCGAGCAGCACCAGATCGGGCGTCTGGCGGGCACGGGCGGCACGCGCCTGGTTGGCGTCGGCGGCAACCTCGACCTCGTAGCCCTCCTCCGTCAGAATCTCCTGCAGCAGCCGCCGGATATCGAGCTCATCGTCCACCACAAGAATCTTGCTGGCACTCATGCGCGTTCCCTCCGCCGCTCCACGCGTCGCTCTGCCCCCGCGAACAACGACCGGTCCTGATCGTTGACTGGCAGCATGACCAGTATTTTCGCGCCGCCCTCGGGCCGGTTGTCCGCCTCGATCCGGCCGCCATGTTCTTCGACGATCCGTTTCACGATGGCCAGTCCCAGACCGGTGCCGCGCGGCTTGCCCGTGACGTACGGATCAAATAGGCGGCCGAGCAGTTCCTTCCTGAATCCCGGACCGTTGTCGGTTACACAGATTACAGCGGCGACCGCCCCCTCTGCACGCTGTTGTCGCGTGCTGAGCTCGACGCAGCCGTCGGCCACGCCCGCGAGCGCTTCGATGCCGTTGGTGATCAGATTCGCCAGCAGTTGCCGCATGCGGCCCCGATCGGCGTGAATATCGGGCAGCGAGGGGTCGAGCTCGAGGCGAATCTCGGCCGACGGGTCCTGTAGCCGGTAGAGCTCGGCCACCTCGGTCACGAGCTGGTTGAGACTGAAATGCGCCAGTCGCATGTCCGGCGCGCGCGCGTACTCGGAGAACGCATTGACCATCTGCTTCATCGCGTCCACCTGCTGCACGATGGTGTGGGTAGCGCGCTCGAGCAGCTGCGCGTCCTCGGCGTTCATGCCGCCGAGGAGCTTGCGCCGCAGTCGCTCGGCCGACAGCTGAATGGGCGTGAGCGGATTCTTGATCTCGTGCGCCAGCCTGCGCGCCACCTCGCCCCAGGCGGCCTCGCGCTGCGCCGCCAGCAGCGCGGTGATGTCATCGAACACGAGCACTACGCCGCCGTGCTCACGCTCATCGGGCAGCGGCGTGCAGGCCCAGAGCAGCACGCGCTCGCCGGGCAGGCTGAGCTGCTCGCGCCATTCATCATGGCCCGACTGCAAGCGCGCGCGCAGCTCGTCGAGGAACTTCAGGAACCGCGGATTGCCGGTGGCGAACTGCGCCAGATTCGCATCGCTGGCGGCACCGCTGAATTCGCCGCCGAGAATGGTCGCGGCCGACGCATTGGCGCTGTGCAGACGCAAATCACGATCCGTGACGATCACGCCGGTCGAGAGGCGCGAGAGGATGATCGACAGCCGCTCGCGTTCGCGCTCGACCGCCTGGCGGCTGCGCTGCGCCTCTTCGCTCGCGCGGCGCAGCCGCTTGGTCATGTCGTTGAAGGAATGCACCAGGAATCCCATTTCGTCGCGCGAGGGTAACGGCAGCCGCGTGCCGAAGTCGCCCTTGCCGACCGCGCGCGTGCCGGCGATCAGATCCTGCACCGGTCGCGTCAGACGCTGGGCGAAGAAAATCGCCCCGTAGATCGCCGCCAGCAAGGTCAGTAACACCACCAGCGTCAAAGTCAGACGAAAGCTGATCTTGAGCGGCTCGCGCACCGCCGACAGATCGCCGTACTGCGAGGAGGTGTGCTGCACGGCCTCGGCCAGCGCCGAGAGCGCCTGCGGCACTTCGTAGTCGATCAGCACATAACGGTGTGTTGGATGGGCCGAGACTGCATCGGCGATCGGCGCGGCAGTGGCGATGGTGTACTGGCCGTTGGGCAGCGGATTGAGGCTCACGTAGCTGCGACCGGCGGCCACCTGCAGAGCCACATCCGGCGGCGCCGGCGCCGGCTGCTGCGCCATGGGCGTGTCGCTGCTGAGGGCTGAGGCGCGACCGCTGGCATCGTAGACCACGATTTGCTTGGCTTCGGTAGCCCGACGCTCCTCATCGAGCCGCTGCAGCAGCTCCGGGCCGCGCAGCTCGCGCAGCGAGCGCGCAAAGATCTCGGTGCGTCGCGCCTGCTCGCGCAGGCGCAGGTCCAGCGCCGAGCGCGACAGCACCAGGGCATCATTCAGACCCTGTTTGATCTCGACGCGGAACCAGCTGTCGATGCCGCGATTGATGAAGTCGAGCGAGAACAGATAGACGATGATGAGCGGTGCGACCACCAGGGCGCCGAACATGACGGCCGTGCGGACGGTCAGGCGCGATCCGGGCTTGTGATCGCGAAAGTCCCGATAGAGCTGCCAGAACTTGCGCGCCAGCAGCGCCATGAGCGCGATCACGCCGCAGATGTTGAGCAGCAGAATCCAGGGTTGCCAATGCGAAAAGAGCGCCGAGTTCTCAACGCTCGCGGCCAGTAGTACCAACGCCGCGACGCCGGCGACGACCGCGACCGCGGTCAGTCCCCGCACAACGAACAGTCTCAGAGCGTCAGTGTCCATGTGTACCAGTCGCTGTTGCGATGCCAGTCATCGCTCCAGAACATCAGAGCCCGCATGGTGTCCGACAGCCGGCCGCGCCGCACACCGGCGCGCACCGCGATCTGCCAGGGTCCTTCACCTCGCAACTGGGACTCGACCAGGACGGGCAGATCCTCGACGCGCCCGAGCTTGTCAATTGCCTCCTCGAGCGTCGGGAAGCTTTCCTGCTCGACTCCCTGATCGCTTCGCAGCACATAGCGGTCGGTCACGGCGTGGTAGGTAAGCTCGCGACGCAGCGTCATGTCCAGCACGCTCGCGTTCCACCACAAGCGCCGGTGCCGCGTGATGTTCAGCTCCAGATCGAAGGCCAGCGTGACGCCGTCCTGCAGTGCGCTGCGGATACGATCATTGACTGGATACTGTACATGCACGTTGAGCTGCAATACGCCACGATCGATGACGACGAAGGCCGAGTGGATCTGAAAATCGCCATCGAGCGGTCCGGACGCGGGATGTGACAGCGGCGCGACCAGGGTGAGCAGCAGAGCGAGGGCGATCGCGGAAGGGAATTTCACAGTTACCGGTACCTTGGATTGGGGCGCCCTGCGCTGGGGCGGACCGTCGGAAGGGCACTATGTTGCGCTTAAGTCACTGTCAGACAAGCATAATAGAAGCCATCACTTTGCGCTGCAGTGCTTGGAAGCAACTGTACACCCAGCGGCCGCGCCAGCCACGGTGCTGCCGCGCCCAGATCATCGATCGGCACCATCCGGACGCGCGGATTCGAACTCAGCAACGCCTCGATGACGCGCTCGTTTTCATCGCTCAGCAACGAGCAGGTTGAATACAGCAGGCGACCCCCGCTCCGCAACAGACCCAGGCAGCGATCGAGCAGTCTCCGCTGCGTTGCAGCAAAGACCGGCACATCTTCCGGCCGGCGCAGCAGGCGTATGTCTGGGTGCCGCCGTATGACCCCCGTGCTCGAGCACGGCGCATCGAGCAGGATGCGGTCGAAGGCCACGCCGTCCCACCAGGACAGATCCGTACGCAGATCCGCACCGACCAGGCGCGCATGGCGCCGCAGCCTGCGCATGTTCTGGGCGATGAGTTCCACGCGCGCCGCATCGATATCGACCGCGGTAAGCTCGATGGCTCCCGCCGCGGCTTCCAGCAGCGCCCCGCTCTTCCCGCCCGGCGCGGCACAGGCATCGAGCACGCGCTCGCCGGCTCGGGGTCCGAGGAGCGAGGCGGCCAGCTGCGCGCCGGCATCCTGCACCGACACCAGCCCGTCCTCGAACCCGGGCAATTGCGCCACCGGCAGCGGCGTATCGAGCACCAGCGCGGTCGGCGACCAGGCCACCGCCTGCGCGCTCAGGTCGCGCTGCTGCAGGCGCTTGCGGTAGGCCTCGCGCGTCGTGCGCGTCAGATCCACCCGCAGCGTCATCGGCGGATGGGTGTTGTTCGCCTCCACGATCTGCTGCCAGTGCAGCGGAAAGCACTGCTGCAACCGGTCCAGCAACCACAGCGGGTGCGCGCTGGCGGCCTGCCGCTGCGCCAGCACCGGGGCGCGGATTGCATCGCGCTCGCGCAGATACCGTCGCAGCAGTGCATTGACCATCCCCGCCGCGCGCGCTTGTCCGAGCAGACGCGCGGCGTCGACCGCCGAGGACACGCTCGTCTCGATCGGATTGCGGGAGTATTCGAGCTGATGAAGCGCCGCAATCAGTAACGCACGCAGCCACCTCGAACGCACCTTGCCCGGTGCGAGGCCCTCGACCAGGGGCTCGAGCTGCAGGTACCAGCGCAGCGCGCCCAGAGCCACTGCGCGCCGCGCTGCGCGCGGGGCCTCGCGCCGCGCGGCGTCGCCCTCGGCGCGCGCGAAGGCATCTTCGAACGAACGGCCCTCGAAGGCGACCGCTGCGATCGTACGCGCGGCGCCGGCCAACACGGCGGCGGCCGCAGCAGAAGCTTCGGCGTTCAAGTGAACTGTGCGCCCGCAAGCGCCCGGCCGCTGGCGAACTCNGCCGCATTGAGCGTGCGCCGGCCGGCCAGCTGTAGTTTGGTCACGACGAGCACACCCTCGCCGCAGAGCACCTGCAACGCCTCGCCGGCAAGACCCAGCACGGTTCCCGGCGCTGAGCCGCCAGTGGCAGGCGACGGTGCGGCATGCGCCTCCCAGATTCGCAGCCGCTGTCCGCGAAACAGCGTTTCGGCGACCGGCCAGGGGTTGAAGGCGCGTACCTGCCGCGCGATTTGCTCGGCGCTGCGCCGCCAATCGACGCGTGCCTCGTGCTTGTCGATTTTGGATGCGTAGCTCGCGCCCTGCGCGCTCTGTGGCACGGCATGCACGCGGCCGGCCTCGATGCCATCGAGCGTCTCGAGCAATAGCTGCGCTCCGAGCGCCGCGAGGCTCTGCTGCAGCGCTCCGGCATCCGCGCCCTGGCCGATTGCGATCCGGCGCTGCGCCAGAATGGCGCCGGTGTCGAGTCCCCGATCCATCTGCATGAGGCTCACGCCGGTCTCGAGATCACCCGCGAGGATCGCGCGCTGCACAGGCGCCGCACCGCGCCAGCGCGGCAGCAGGGAGGCATGAATATTGATGCAGCCGAGCCGCGGCAGAGCGAGCACGGCCGGTGGCAGCAGCAGTCCATAAGCGACGACCACCAGCAGATCGCTGGCCCAGTCGCGCAGCGGCGCGAGCTGCTCATCGCTGTTGAGCCGCGCGGGCTGCGCCAGCGGCAGCGCCAGCTCAGTGGCGAGGCGTTTGACGGCACTGGCCTTGAGTTCGCGGGGGCGGCCGCTCGCACCGCGACCGGCAGGACGGTCAGGCTGGGTCAGGACCCCGAGCAGCCGATGGTGAGATCCGGCCAACGCCCGCAGCGCCGGCACCGCAAAATCCGGCGTACCGGCAAAGGCAATGCGCAGCATGTGTCATATGACGCGCGCGGCCGCGCGGCCCGAGGAGTGCTCTGACGCCGCCCGGGCGGCGGCGGCCCCGGCCGCAGCGCCGCCTTCGGCGCGCTCCCGACGCTCCTTCTCGAGCTTGCGGCGGATGCGATCGCGTTTGAGGCTCGAGAGATAATCGACGAACAGCTTGCCGGCCAAATGATCGATTTCGTGCTGCAGGCAGACCGCTTCCAGGCCCTCGAGGTCGCGTTCGAACGGGCTGCCATCGACGTTTTGTGCCCGAACGCGCACGCGTGCTGCGCGCTGCACTTCCTCGAACACCGACGGCACCGACAGGCATCCTTCCTCGGAAACCTCGAGCCCGTCGCGCGCAATGATTTCCGGGTTGATGTACACGTGTGGCTGATTTTTCTCCTGGCTCGTATCCATGACCAGCAGAGCCTTGTGGATATTGACCTGGGTGGCGGCGAGCCCGATACCGGGAGCGGCGTACATGGTCTCGAACATATCGGCAATCAGTTGCTGCAGCGCGGCATCGAAGTCGCGCACCGGCTTAGCGTGGGTGCGCAGACGCGGGTCGGGGAATTCCAGGATGGACAATTGTGCCATGGCTAAGCTCCGGTTCTTAAACGTGGGGAAATGTGCCAATATTTCAAGGACCAGGGGCGGATAGCTCCGTGACGTGACCTAGTGCACAAACTTCGCAGGGAAGGGTGTGCGTTTGCGCGCGCTTAAGTTTATAACAGCCGGGCTCGACGCCCTACCCGGCCCGAAGAGGTAGCAGGGATGTTATTGAATCAGACTTTGAGCGCCAGCCGCGCCCTCCTCGGCTGTGCGAGCCTATCCATGCTCCTGGCTTTGGGCGGCTGCTCGATGAGCTCGCACAACCGCCACGAGAGCGCCACCGCAGCCTCCGTCGCGCCGATGTCGGCTGGCGGCGAGGTCGCCGAGGGACCGCAAACCGACACCGAAGCCCTCGGAGACTTAAGTCCCGATGCCGGCACGACGACGGTCATGGCCGACGCCGGTCCGGCGCTCAATCCCAGCGCGCCCAAGGACTACGTCGTGCGACGCGGCGATACGCTCTGGGGCATCGCCAATCTGTTTCTGCGCGATCCGTGGTTGTGGCCCGAAATCTGGTACGTGAACCCGGGCATTCACAATCCGCACCGCATCTATCCGGGCGATACCGTGCACCTGGCCCTCGCCAGCGACGGCCGGACGGCGCTGCAGGTCGTGCGCGGCACCGCGCTGCCGGCCAGCCGGCTCGAGCCGCTGCTGCGCAGCGCTCCGCTCGAGAGCGCCATTGCGACCATTCCGTATGGCGTGATCGCAGCCTTCCTCGAGCGCCCCGGCGTACTCACGCGCGAGCAGGTCAAGCGCGCGCCGTACATTCTCGCGCTACGCGGCGAGCACGACATCGCCGGCGCGGGTGATGAGCTTTATGTCAAGAAGCTCGATGCGCAGACCGCTGGCGCGCGCTACAGCGTCATGCATGTGGAGGAACCGCTCCAGGATCCCCAGAGCGGCCGCAAATTAGGGTACCTCGCGATTTATACCGGCACCGCCCAGCTCACGCGACCGGGTGAGGTGGCCAAAGCCATGCTCACCGACTCGGCGCGTGAGACGCTGCAAGGGGATGTGCTGATCTCCGAGGACACCAGTCCGACGGGGGATTTCAAGCCGCACCTGCCTGCCAGGCCTATCTCCGGCGTGATCGTGGCGATCGTCGAGGGCGAGGACGTGGCCGGCCAATACGACGTTGTGGCGCTCAATCGCGGTTCGAGCGATGGACTCGAACGCGGCAACGTGCTGAAGGTCGAGGAAGTCAGCGCCATTTCCGATGACCAGTGTGCACGCATCCAGGACGCCAGCACCTGCCTGCTGCATCCGAACCGCAGACTCCCGATCGAGACCGCCGGCACGCTGCTGGTGTTCAAGACCTACGAGCAAATGAGCTACGCACTGATCCTCAGCGAAACCTCGCCGATCCACACCTACGATCACATCCGCAATCCCTGATTCCAGCTCTTTTGCGGCATGAACAGCGCGTGCGCGCAGCGCGGCGCAGACCCTATGCTCTGCGCTCATGGACGCGCTGGCGATGCAATTGGTTCTGGGCCGCGCCCAGGGCCTGAGCGCGCAGCAGCTACGCGCTGCGCTCGAGCGCAGCGGCGCTGCGCCGAGCGCGCTGGCGGGTGTGGCCGCGCTGATCGGCGAATCTGCGCAGAGGCTGCAGTCACTCGGACTGCCGCCCGCGACGAGCGCCTGGCTGCACGCACCGGATGCTGCGCTGATCGACGCCGACCGGGCGTGGATCGCGCGCCAGCGCATCGCGCTGCTCGATTCGCTCAGTCCCGGCTACCCGCCGCTGTTGTTGCAAACCCGCCGCGCGCCGGCAGTCCTGTATGTGCGCGGTGAGGCCGCGGCCCTGTGCCAACCACAGCTCGCCATCGTCGGCACGCGCACGCCCACGCTGCCGGGACGGCGCACGGCAACACAGTTTGCGATGGCGTTGGCGCGCGCCGGAATGACCGTGACGAGCGGGCTCGCGATCGGCATCGATGCCGCCGGGCACGAGGGCGCGCTCTGCGCCGGCGGCCACACGGTGGCGGTGCTGGCCTCGAGCGTCGATCAGATCTATCCGCGCCAGCACGGCCTGCTGGCGGCGCGCATTGCCGCTCAAGGCGCGCTGGTCAGCGAGTTTCCGCGCGGCATCCCTCCCCTGCGCACGAATTTTCCGCGCCGCAATCGGCTGATCAGCGGCCTGAGTCTTGGAACGCTGGTGGTCGAGGCGGCGCGCAACAGCGGCTCGCTGATCACGGCACGCCTGGCGCTCGAGCAGGGCCGCGAAGTCTTCGCCATTCCGGGCTCCATACACAATCCGCTCACTCGCGGTTGTCATGCACTGATACGAGCCGGAGCAAAGCTGGTCGAAAATGCACAGGATATTTTCCAGGAGATCGGCATATCCTTCGGTAAACAAGAGGTTATGCTCCATCCCACGAGCACTCAAACAGTCCGGACAAGGAGCGCTCAGTTGGACACGGGGCAGAAAATCCTGTTAGATGCCTTGGGGTTTGACTCGGCCAGCATCGATACGCTGGTCGAGCGCACTGGTTTTGCCAGCCAATCCATCGCGTCCATGTTGGTGATGCTCGAGCTCGAGGGCACCGTCGGATACGAGGTTGGAGGGCGCTATGTGCGACTCCCGAGCAATCGCGCCGGCTGACACCGACCACTGGTTGACCGCACCAATGATGGACAACACTGTTTTCGACATTCTGATCTACGTCTTCGACCGCTACATGCTCGAGGAGCTGCCGGCGAGCGCCGAACGCGAGACGCTGGCGCGCGATCTGGAAAGTGCGGGCTTTGGCGAGGCCAACGTGGAGCGCGCACTGGACTGGCTGGCGGATCTGGCCGAAGAGCGCGAGCGCCCGGATCTGCGCGGCAACGGCGCATTTCGCGTCTACGCGCCCGAGGAGCTGCTGCGACTCGATGCGCAGTGCCGCGGCTTGCTCGCCTCGCTCGAAGCAGGCGGCATTCTCTCGCCGAGTCAGCGCGAAATCGTCATCGACCGGCTGCTGGCGCTCGATACCGAGGAGCTCGATCTGGAACAGGTAAAATGGGTCGTGCTCATGGTGCTCTCGAGTCAGCCCGGACAGGAGCTCGCCTACGCGCGCATGGAAGATCTGGTATTCGATGATCCACAGCATGACCCACACTGAACCTTCGCCCTTGAGGTCGAAGCAATCACCCGCGGCTCGTCCGCGGTTTTTCGTTTTTGGCTCCCAATTGCAAACGCGACATGGCTGACAATCTGGTTATCGTTGAATCGCCCGCCAAGGCGCGGACCATCAAGAAGTATCTCGGCAAGGGATTCGAGGTCCTCGCGTCCTATGGCCACGTGCGCGACCTGGTGCCGAAGGAGGGGGCGGTAGACCCGGACGCGGGCTTCGCCATGACGTATGCGCCGATCGAGCGCAACGCGCGCCACGTCGAGGCAATCGCCAAGGCGCTGCAGAAGGCGCAGTCGCTGTATCTGGCGACTGACCCGGATCGTGAGGGCGAGGCGATCGCCTGGCATCTGCTCGAGCTTCTCAAGCAGCGCGGCGAGCTGCGTCGCAAGCAGGTGCATCGCGTGGTGTTCCACGAGATCACCCGCAACGCCATTCGCGCCGCGGTCGCCGCGCCGCGCGAGATCTCCTACCAGCTCGTGGACGCGCAGCAGGCGCGCCGCGCGCTCGACTACCTGGTCGGCTTCAATCTCTCACCACTGCTGTGGAAGAAGATCAGGCGCGGCCTTTCGGCGGGGCGCGTGCAGAGCCCGGCGCTGCGCATGATCTGCGAGCGCGAGGAGGAGATCGCTGCCTTCGTGCCGCAGGAATACTGGTCCATCGATTCCATCGGTGAGCATTCCGAGCAATCCTTTCCGCTCAAGCTCATCGAATTCCACGGCACCAAGGTCGAGCAGTTCAGTTTCCGTGACGAGGCCAGCGCGCATGCGGCACAGCGCGCGCTGCTCGCGGCGGCGGGTACCGATAGCACATTGCGAGTGCTCAGCGTGGAGCGCAAGCAGCGCCGGCGCAACCCGGCGCCGCCGTTCACGACCTCGACCTTGCAGCAGGAGGCCTCGCGCAAGCTCGGTTTCTCCGCCCAGCGCACGATGCGCCTGGCGCAGCAGCTGTACGAGGGCATCGACATTGGCGAGGGCAACGTCGGCCTGATCACCTATATGCGCACCGACTCGGTCACGCTGGCGGCGGAGGCGGTGCAGGAAATCCGCGATGTCATCACGCGTCTGTACGGCGCGCACGCTCTGGCCGAAGAAGTGCGCGTCTACCGTACCAAGTCCAAGAATGCGCAGGAGGCGCACGAGGCGATTCGTCCGACCTCGGCCGCCATCGTGCCCGCCGACATCGAGCGCTACCTCGATGCCGATCAGTTCAAGCTGTATGCCCTGATCTGGAAGCGCGCCGTGGCCTGCCAGATGGCACCGGCGGTGTTCGACACCGTCGCGGTGGACATGCTCGCTGGGCCGGACGGCGCGGGTCGGCATCTGCTGCGCGCCAACGGCTCGACCTTGGTGACGCCGGGATACATCGCCGTCTACCAGGAAGGCGCAGACGATGCCACGGACGACGAGAGCGATCGTGTGCTGCCGGCGATCAACGAGGGCGACAGCGTGCGCTTGCGCGCAGTCACGCCGCAGCAGCATTTCACCGAGCCGCCGCCGCGCTACACCGAAGCCTCGCTGGTCAAGGCGCTGGAGGAACATGGCATCGGACGACCCTCGACTTACGCCTCGATCATTTCGACGCTGCGCGAGCGCGAGTACGCCGAGATCGAGAACCGGCGCTTTACCGCCACCGACATCGGCAAGATCGTCTGCCGCTTCTTGACGGATCACTTCCACCGCTACGTGGAATATGGCTTCACGGCCGCCATGGAAGATGAGCTCGATGCGGTCTCGCGCGGCGAGGAACCGTGGACCACGCCGCTCAAGAAGTTCTGGAAGCCGTTCATCCGCCAGGTCAAGCAGGTCGAGAAAAACGTCACGCGCGAGCAGGTGGCGCAGGCGCGTGAGCTCGGGCGCGATCCGAGCAGTGGCAAACCGATGAGCGTACGCATGGGACGCTTCGGGCCGTTCGTGCAGATCGGCACCAAGGACGATGAACAAAAGCCGCGCTTTGCGGGACTTCGTCCCGGACAGAAGATGGACAGCATCACGCCCGAGCAGGCGCTGGAGCTGTTCCAGCTGCCGCGCACGCTCGGTAGCACCGCGCAAGGCGAACCTATCGTCGTTGCCATCGGCCGCTTCGGTCCCTACATCAAATACGGCAGCAAGTACGTCTCGCTCAAGGACGATCCCTACACAGTGACCCTGGAACACGCCATCGAGTGCATCCGCCTCAAACAGGAGGCGGACGCCCATCGCATCATTCGCGACTTCGGTGTCGATAACATTCAGGTACTCAACGGCCGCTACGGCCCGTACGTCAGCAATCGCCAAAAGAATGCGCGCGTGCCCAAGAGTCGTGATCCCAAGACTCTGACGCTCGAGGAGTGCCGCGCGTTGCTCGAGGCCGCGCCGCTGCGCGGCCGAGGCCGCTTTGGATCGAAGAAGGCCGCGACGGCAACGCAGACCGAGGCGGCGGCAGCGGCCAACGGCCCCACCGCCACGGCGGTGACTGCTAAGCCGGCGGCCGCGACGGCGCCCCGCGCCCTCGCCGCGCGCCGCAGCGCGCCGGCCCAGGTGCAGCGCGCGGCTAAGCCCAAGCGGCAGGCGCCGCATCGGCAACCCAAGCGCGCGGCCATCAAATCCAAGAGCGCTGCCAAGTCGCGCGCCAAGGTGCCAAAGGTGTCGCACAAGAGCGTGCGCGGCGCGGCGCGCGCGCGCGCGGGAGCGAAGAAGGCGGCCGGCGCGGCCTGAGGGTCAGCGCGGCTTGAGGGTAGGCGCGAGCTTGCCGTCGCGCGCGCACCGCTACAGGCATTTCAATGAAGTATCGCCACAGTTTTCACGCCGGGAACTTCGCTGACGTCCATAAGCACGTCGCACTGTGCGCATTGCTGCGGGCGATGCAGCGCAAGGACAAGGGATTTTTCTATCTGGACACGCATGCCGGCGCCGGCCGCTACGATCTCGACGCTGCCGACAGCCACCACGGCGCCGAAGCTCGGCGCGGCGTGACAGCGCTCATGGCTGCGGGCGCGCAACTCCAGGCCGAGGAGCTCAAGAACTACTGCGCGGCGATCGAGCAGCTGCGCTCGAGCTTGGACAGTCCGCATGCCTATCCCGGCTCGCCCTGGCTCGCGGCGCAACTGCTGCGATCGCAGGACCGGGGTCTGTGCTGCGAGCGGCTGCCCGCCGAATGCCGCGCGCTCGAGCGTGCGCTCGGTGGCTGGCGCCGCATGCGCGTGGCCTGCGCCGACGGCTACGAACAGCTCCGGGCGGTGCTGCCGCCGCCCGAGCGACGATGCCTGGTGCTGATCGATCCGCCGTATGAGGATCCCGCGCTCGAGCTGCAGCGTGCGCTGCAGATGATCCAGCTCATACTCGAGCGCCTGGCGAATGCGGTGATCGCGCTGTGGTATCCGATCAAGGACGAACGCTCCTTGGTGCCTTGGCTGGCTCGCGTCGAGCGCACTTTGCAGACCCCCGCCGCGAGTCTGGAGCTCTGGCTGTATGCGCGCGACTCGCGCGTCGGGCTCAATGGATCTGGACTGTTGCTGGTCAATCCTCCCTACCAGATCCAGGCGCGTGCCGTGCTCTGGCAGCACGAGTTGCAGCGCCTGCTCGATCCGGCCGGACGCGGCGGCTGCGCCGCGCGCATCTTGACGACTGCGTACGCAGCGCATGAAGCGGACGGCTGATCGTTACGCGGTCATCGGGCATCCGATCGCGCATAGCCGATCGCCCTGGATACACGCGCAGTTCGCGCAGCAGACGCGGCAGGACCTGCTCTACTCGGCCATCGACGTGGCGCCCAAGGATCTGCCGGCAGCGGTGCGCGATTTTTTTGCTCAGGGCGGCTGCGGCCTCAACCTCACCGTGCCGCACAAGCAGGCGGCGCTCGCGCTCATGGACGCCTTGAGCGAGGCGGCGCGGATCGCCGGCGCGGTCAACACCATCGTGCGCGAGGCCACGGGGGGCCTGCGCGGCGAGAATACCGACGGCATCGGTCTGGTGCGCGATTTGAGCTGCAACCTCGGCGTCGACGTGACGGGACGGCGTGTGCTGCTGCTGGGCGCCGGCGGCGCCGCGCGCGGCGTGCTCGCACCCTTGCTTGCGCTCGCGCCGAGCGCGCTCGTGATCGCCAATCGCACGGCCGAGCGAGCGCGCGAGCTCTCGCAGCTGTTCGCGCGCTTCGGCCCGGTGCAGGGCGCCGGCTACGCGCAGCTCGAGCCGGAGTGTTTCGAGCTCATCGTCAATGCCACTGCGGCCGGTCTGCAGCATGAGTCGCCGCCGCTGCCCGTGAGCACATTGCGGCGAGCGCAGGTGTGCTACGACCTCGCCTACGCCCGCGGCACCACGCAATTCGCGCTGTGGGCGCGCGAGTGCGGCGTGGCACGCTGCTATACCGGTGAGGGCATGCTGGTGGAGCAGGCCGCGGAATCATTCTTGCTCTGGCGCGGGGTGCGGCCGGAAACGGCCGCCGTGCTGGCGGCGTTGCGCAGTTGAGTGCGGCTCGCTCAGTGGCGCGGCGCGCGCTAAGGTTGCGGCCGTCTGCCGCTTTGAGGTAGCGCTGATGAAAGTCTTGATCTGGCCGGCCGCAGTATGCAGCCTCTGCGCACTGCTTTGGATCGAGCCGGCCGCCGCGCAGCGCGCCGCGAGCCCTGCCGATGCCGCGCTCGCGAGTCTGGCCGATGAGTATTTGGATCAGTACTACTTTCCCAACAACCCAACCGCTGCGACCCAGGCCGGCATCCATAGTTACGATCGAGAGCTCGAAGACTACAGCCGCGCAGCGCTCGCGCGCCAGATCAAGTCGCTCAAGGCCTATGAGCGTCGCTTTCAGGCCATCGATGCCTCGAACCTGTCCGAGCGCCTCAGCGGCGATCGCGAGCTGCTGCTGTCGAGCATCCGCAGCAGCCTGCTGACGCTCGAGACCATACGGCCGTGGCAAAAAGACCCGGACACCTATCCCTCCGGCATCGCGGCCAGCGCCTTCTCGATCATGGAGCGCAATTTCGCCTCACCCAGCGAGCGACTGCAAAGGCTGATCGCGCGCGAGCGGCGCATGACTGCGGCGCTCGCGGCCGCGCGTGCCAATCTGCGCAACCCGCCGGAAATCTATACCCGCATCGCGCTCGAGCAACTGCCTGGAACCATCGATTTCTTCGCAACCGAGGTGCCATCCGCGTTTACGGCCGCGCAGGAACCTAAGCTGCAGGCGCGCTTCAAGCGCGTCAATGGCCAGGTGATCGCCGCGCTGCGGAGCTATCAGCGCTGGCTGCAACAGCAGGTGCTACCCCGATCGCACGGAGAATTTCGTCTCGGCGCCGCAGCCTTCCGCGCCAAGCTGCTATACGACGAGATGGTCGATACGCCGTTGGATCGGCTGCTGCAGATCGGCACGGCCGACCTCGAGCACAATCAGGCCGAGTTCAAGCGCATCGCGCACGAGCTCGAGCCCGACAACAGCACGCAGCAGGTGATCGCCGAGCTGGCGAGCGACCATCCGGCGCCCGCGGCGTTGCTTGAGAGCTTCGGCGCCACCTTCGACGATCTGATCGGCTTCATCAACGAGCATCACATCATTTCGATCCCCTCGAGCGCGCGCCCAAGCTTGCAGGAAACCCCGCCATTCATGCGCGCCACCACGTTTGCTTCGATGGATACGCCGGGGCCGTTCGAAAGCGTGGCGCACGAAGCCTATTTCAACGTCACGCTGCCTGATCCGAGCTGGGACCGGCAGCACACCGAAGGCTTCATGGCGCAGTTCAGCTATCCCGAGATCAGCAACGTCGCGGTGCACGAGGCCTATCCGGGGCACTACATCCAGTTCCTGTGGATGCACCGAATCGATGATCGCGTGCGCAAGCTCATCGGCGCCAATTCCAATGCCGAAGGCTGGGCGCATTACTGCGAGCAGATGATGCTCGATGAGGGCTTCGGACAGCCCGGCAGCGGTGCCGGCGCCGGCGACGAGCGCCACTCGCTGCTGCTGCGGCTTGGGCAGCTGCAGGATGCGCTGCTGCGCGATGCGCGGTTCATCGTCGGCATCCGGTTGCATACGGGCCAGATGAGCCTGGAGCAGGCGCAAGATTTTTTCGTGACGCAAGCTTACCAGTCGCCTGAGGTCGGCGAGGTCGAAACCAAGCGTGGCACGTCGGATCCGACCTACCTGTATTACACGCTCGGCAAACTGCAGATTCTCAAGCTGCGCTCCGATGTTGCGGCGCGCGAGGGCGCCGCCTTCGAGCTCGAGCGCTTTCACGACGCTTTCATGCAGCAGGGCTTTCCGCCGATTAAACTCGTGCGACACGCATTGCTGCACGACGATTCGCCGACTCTGTAGCGGCAGCGCGCGGGGTTCAGCGGCGGTTCATCGGTGCAGCGATAGCATGGCGCCGACTGCATCGGCGGCCGGCTGCATTGAGGGTCATCGCCATAAGCTCGTTTCGCCTGTTGCTTGCCGCCACGTTCACGTTCACGGCGATGGCCGCCGCGCCCGTGCTGGCGCAGCCGTACGCGGCGAGCGCACAGCAGACGGACGCGAGCGAGGCGCCGAGCGATCCGCCGAGCCGCGCGGCGCGTCTGAGCTTCATCGACGGCGCGGTGTCGCTGCAACCCTCCGGCATCGAAGAGTGGAATGCCGCGCCGCTGAATCAGCCGCTGACCAGCGGCGATTCACTCTGGAGCGACAGCGCATCCCACGCCGAGGTCGATCTAGGCCTGGCCACGCTGCGCATCGGCGAGCGAACGGGCGTGGGGCTGCTCGATCTGCAGGACGCCGCGATCCAATTGCGTCTCAATGCGGGCAATCTCGAGGTGACGTTGAACATCGACGGCACCGCCGTCGAAATCGATGCCCCGAATGCCGCAGTGCTGCTGCTGCGGCCGGGCGAATACCGGCTCGACGTCGACAACGGCGGCAACACCAGCATTGCCATCCGCAGCGGTCTGGCGCAGGTGCAGAGCGGCGAGGGGCAGACCACGACGCTGAGCACCGGCCAGCGTGGACTGTACGGCACCGATGGCTCCTATGCGGTGACGCCGGCGCTCGCCCCCGATGAGTTCGATCGTTGGTGCCAGCAACGACAGGCGCGCTGGCTCGAGAGCCAAGCGGTTGCCCGCTACGTATCGAGCGATGTCGTCGGCTATGAAGACCTCGCCGATGAGGGTCAGTGGCAACAGCTGCCCGACTACGGCTACGTCTGGTTCCCGACAGCGGTGGCCGACGATTGGGCGCCGTACAGCACTGGCCATTGGGCCTGGGTCGTGCCGTGGGGATGGACCTGGGTCGACGACGCACCCTGGGGTTTCGCACCGTTCCATTACGGCCGATGGATCTACCTGCGCCGGCGCTGGGGATGGGTACCGGCGCCACCGCATCGGCATGCGCTCTACGCCCCCGCACTCGTGGCCTGGATCGGCGGCCCGACCGTGGCGCTCGGCGGCGGGGCGGCCGTCGGCTGGCTGCCGCTGGCACCCGGCGAGGTCTATGTACCCTCTTATCGCGCCAGTGCGCGCTACCTGCAGAACGTCAACCTCAGCAACTCGAGCAGTCTGAGCGCTGCCGAGGTCACCACGGTGCTCGCTAATCCTGCGCTGCAGAATCGGTATGCTAACCGCGCGATAGCGCGCGCGGTGACCGTGGTGCCGCAGGTGAACTTTGCTACCGGTCAGAATGTGGCGCGGCATCGCATGGAAGTGCCGGCGCAATTGCAATCGGCCACAGCCGTGGCGCGCGTGCCGGGCATCCTACCCGAACGCGACAGTGTGCTCGGCGCGCTCTCGCTCGGTCGGATCGGGCGTCCACCGGCTTCGCTCTGGGATCGCGCGGTCTTAACGCATCGCCCGCCGCCACCGGCCGCAGCGAGCTTCGATCTGCAGCAGCGCGCCCTTCAAGCCAACGGCGGCCGTCCACTCGATGGCGCCGAACTCAGGCGCCTGCGCCCGCCAGAGAGCGCGCAGCGCGAAGTGCTCGCGCCCGTCGCGGGCAAGGCGTCGGGCAGCCCGTATCGCGGCATTCCCGAGCGCGCACCGTCCTTCCAACCGCCCGCGCAGGGGCTCGGTCCGAATGTCTTCCGGCAGCGCGAACAGGCGTTGCAGCAGCAGCACGAGGAGCTGCTGCGCGAGCAACAGACAGCGCAGCCACAGCCGCCGCAACAGCCGCCGCAACCACGGCTGCAGACGCAGTCAGCGCAGCAGCGTCAGACACCATCGCCGCAAAATCAGGCGCAGCCGCCCGCGCCGCAGCGTCCGCCGGCGCCAGTGCGCCGTCCCGCCGAGCCGCCACCCCCTCCGAACAGCGCGCAGCCCGTGCGCTGAAGGCGAGCGCCGCGTGCTCAATGCCGTGGATCGATCCAGCCGTCATCGCCTTCGACCAGTCGCGCGGCCTCGCGCGGACCCCAGGTGCCGCAGGGATAGTCATACACCGGGGTGGCATCGCCGAGTATCGGATCGACGATGGCCCATTGCGCCTCGATCGCATCCGGACGACCGAACAGTCCCGGATCACCGCGCAAGGCATCGCCGAGCAGCCGCTCGTAGGGGGTCATTGCCTCGCCGGGTTGACGCGTCACGATGAGTTCGACGTCTTCGCCTGCCATGCGCTCGCCCGCGACCTTGACCCGCATGCCGAGCCCGATGATCACGTCGGGACTGAGTCGCAGCCGCAGATGGCTCGACAGGCTGGGCACGAGCTCGCCAAATACCTCCCGCGGCGGCCGGCGGAACTCGACCACGACTTCGGTCGATGTGACCGGCATGCACTTGCCGGCGCGGATATAGAACGGCACGTCGGCCCAGCGCCAGCTGTCGACATGCAGCCGCACCGCGGCGTAGGTCTCGACCGAGGAGTTTTCCGCGACCCCGGGGGCCGATCGATAGCCATGATACTGGCCACGCACGACGCTCTGCGCGTCGAGCGGCCGTATGGCGCGCAGCACGCGCGACTTCTCGTCACGCAACGCGCTCGCAGCGCTTTGCAGGGGCGCGTCCATGATCACATTGCTCAGTACCTGCAGCAGATGATTCTGGATCACGTCGCGTATCGCGCCCGCCTCCTCGTAGAAGGCGCCGCGGCCGAGCACGTCGAAGTCCTCCGCCATGGTGATCTGCACGCTGCGGATATAGGTGCGGTTCCAGATCGGCTCGAGGAAGGCATTGCTGAAACGGGTATACAGAATGTTCTGCACCGGTTCCTTGCCGAGATAGTGATCGATGCGGAAGGTCGAATCTTCTGGAAAGTGCTGCTGCAGAATCGCATTGAGCTCGCGCGCGGATTTGAGATCGCGACCGAACGGCTTCTCGAGCACTACCCGTGCATTGCGGGTGCAATCGGCTGCGGCCAGGCCGCCGATCACGGTGGCAAATACGCTCGGTGGAATCGCCAGGTAATGCAGCGGTGCGCTGGCGCTGCCCAGGGCCTCGCGCAGGCGCGTAAAGGTCGCGGCCTCGCGATAGTCGCCGTCGACGTAGCGCAGCAGCGAGGTGAGCTTGCCGAAGGCTTGCTCATCCACCCCGCCGTGCGCCTTGATCGACTCGCGCGCGCGCTCGATCAGCCGCTCGCGTCCCCATCCGGAGCGGCCGACTCCCACGATCGGCGCCTCCAGCTGTCCGTGGCGCACGAGCGCCTGCAGCGCCGGGAACACCTGCTTATAGGCCAGATCGCCGGTGGCGCCGAAAAAAACGAACGCGTCGGACAGATGCGCTTGCATGGCGGGGGCTCAGCCGCTGCGGGCGGGGCGCTCGTGATGTCCGCCGAAACCCAGGCGCATGGCCGAGAGCATGCGATTGGCGAACTCGTCCTCGCCGCGCGAGCTGAAGCGCGCAAACAGCGCCGTGGCGAGTACGGGCACCGGAACGCCGGCATCCACCGCGCTCTGCACGGTCCAGCGGCCCTCGCCTGAATCGGCGACGTGGCCGGCAAACTGCTCGAGGCCGCCATCGGCGGCCAGCTGGCCGGCCAGCAGGTCGAGCAACCACGAACTCACCACGCTGCCGTGACGCCAGAGCTCGGCGATCTGATCGAGTTTGAAGTCAAAGCCATGCGTCTGCTTCTGCACCGGCGCGGTCTCGGCATCGATGATCGCTGCCTCGGCCGCGGCGCTGATCTTGTGCAGCACGTTGAACCCCTCGGCATAGGCGGCCATGAGTCCGTATTCGATGCCGTTGTGGATCATCTTGACGAAATGCCCGGCGCCGCTCGGCCCGACGTGCAGATAGCCGCGCGCGGCGCTGCTGCCGCCAGCCTCGGGCGCTGCGCGCTCCGAGGCCAGCGCGGCGAATACCGGCTCGAGCTGCTGCACGGCCGCGGTTTCGCCGCCGATCATCAGGCAGTAGCCGCGCTCGAGTCCCCACAGACCGCCGCTGGTGCCGACATCCAAATAGCGCACGCCTTGCGCGCTGAGCTGCTGCGAGCGTCGCATGTCATCCAGGTAGTGGGAATTGCCGCCGTCGATGACGATATCGCCGGCGCGCAGCAGCGGATGCAGCGTCGCGAGCAGGCTGTCGACTGCGCCGGCTGGGATCATGATCCAGACGATGCGCGGCGACGGCAGTTTCGCCACCAGGTCGGCAACCGATGCGGCCGCAACCGCAGCCACCTCGCTCAGAGCACGCGCGGCGGCGGCGTTGTTGTCGTACACCACGCTGGTGTGGCCCGCCGTGGCGAGCCGGCGCACCATGTTTGATCCCATGCGGCCGAGGCCAATCATTCCTATCTTCACGTGCTCTCCAGTCGCTGCGCTGCCTGCAGCGCTGCGAGATCTACGCGGATAAAGATCATCGCCGCCGCGCTCGGCAGGCCCGGCGCCGCGGTATGGCAGGCGGATCAGAGCACAAAATGCGTCGTTGGGGAATTGCCCGCAGTCCGACGCGCTCAGCGATCAGTCAAAGCATGAGTCGGCGCCAGAGTGACGCGGTTGCGCCCGGCGGACTTGGCTTGATAGAGCGCGCGGTCGGCGCGCGTCATCAGCGACTCGAACCGCTCGCCATCGAGCGAGGCAGCGATGCCGATCGAGACGGTCACGCCGCCGATGCTCTCGCCGACATCGCCGCGGCGGATCCGGCCGCGCTCGACCGCCGCGCGCACTTGCTCGGCCACGCACAGCGCCGCTTCGCCCGAGGTCTGCAGCAGCAGCGCCGAGAATTCCTCGCCACCGATGCGGGCGATCGGGCCGAGTTTGCCGGCGCAGCCGTGCAGCACTCGAGCCACCGCGACGATGACCTTGTCGCCGAGCAGATGTCCGTGCGCATCGTTGATGGCTTTGAATCGATCGATGTCGACAATGAGCAGGCTGCTGGCAGCGCCGCGATCGCCCAAGTCGCGCTGCAGCTGCCGGTCGAAACCACGGCGGTTCAGCAGACCGGTCAACGGATCGCGGCAAGCCTGACTTTGCGCCACTTCGAGCTCGGCGCGCAGCCGCTGGACTTCCTGAGCGTTCTTACTGAGCTGTTCGTGGAACAGTTCGGTCGAATCGCGCACGCGGGTGGTGTCCAGAATCAGCGCTTGCACCATCTGATCGAGCTGCTCGTGTTCGACGCGCTGCTGCAGGCGCAGTCGATAGGTATCCAGCTCGGCGCCGTAGAGGCGCACTTCCTCGTCTGCCTCGCTGGCCGCCCCGTCCACCTGCTGCACCAACCGCGCGACTTCAGCGCTGACGCGCGCCGCAGTCTCGGCATCGCGTACGGCGATGTGCTGATCGTGGATCGCGACGATATCGGCGTCGGTCAGATCATTGCGTTCGGCCAGCCGCGCATCGACCGCGGCGTTCAGCCGCGGGTTGACCCCGGCGAGGTATTCGTACCAGACGGCGTAGCTCATGGGATGGAAGCCGGCCTTGTGCCGGGCCATCAGTGGCAGAACCATTCGGAGCAACTCGGCCGTGTGCTCGCGAGTTTCCTCATATCGCATCGGGCGGCCATCCTTGAAACCGGCCGTTATCGGCGCTTCCCTGCGGCCTCAATTATCCATGCCGCGGCGCTTGCTCGATAGGGGGAGGGCCAGAGCGTTCAGTCGAATGAGGCGCCCATCGCCTCGAACAGCCGATACTGCCAGTAGCGCAACTGTGATGCGTCGGCATAGACATCGGCGTCGCTGGTGTACTCGGTGCCGCCGGCGGCGCGGTTGTACCAGAGCATGTCGAACCACGCGAGCGCTTCATCGCCGGCCACGGCATCCAAGGGCAGATCGGCGATGGCGGCCGCGGCGAGGTTGAAATCGCCGAGATCGCGGCGGCTCAAGTCAGCCGTTCCGACCATCAACCAGCGGCGCTCGCCGCGTTCGATCAGCACGCAACCGGGACTGAACTGCTCGCCGTGGGTGCGGTACCAGCGCACGAGGATCGCACCGTCGCTGCCCGCGATGAGTTCGGACGCGACCTCACGGTTCGGGATGCCCGAATGCTCAAAGCCATAGCCATCCTTGCCGGGATCGAGCAGCAGCCGCACGTTGACGCCACGCCGGCCGGCATCGATCAGTGCGCGTACCAGCTCGCGCTGCGACAGATACAGGGCTGCGATTGCGATGCGATCGCCTCTGGCGGTGGCGTCGATGCGTTCGACCAGCGCCTTGGCAATCGCCCCCTCAGTCACCACGCGGGCGCGGGCCGCCTCGGCGTTGCCCGGCAGGCTGAGCCGCCGCTGCTGCTCGAACAATCGCTGCGCGCGCGCCTGCATGGCGCCGCCGTCGGTCCAGCCGGAGATCTGCGCCAATGCGAACTCCGACTCGATCAACGGCTCGAGTGCGGCTCCCGAAAGCTTGAGCGCGGTGGCCGAGTGGATTGCGGCCTCGGCGTGCAGCGGCCGCGAAAATAGCAGCGTGTCGACCCCGCCGGCACCGTCATCGGCGATGAGCAGCTGACGATGACTGCGCTGGTAGCCGCGCAGCTCGCCCCACAATCGCATCGATACCGTCTTCGAGCCGACCCCCAGCGGATTGGGCCAACCCGGCGGCGATGAGGGGCCCGTCCACCAGCGGCAGCACATATTCCAGAATGCGGCAAAGGCTGGATCGGGCGCGCGCAGGCGCGTCACATCAAGCGCCAGCACTTCAATGCCCGAGGTCGCCAGGCGCTCGCGCATGCGTGCGGTGCCCTCCATCTGCAGCGTGGATGGATCGGTCAACACCAGCAGCGACAGCTCGGGGTACTGCGCCTTGGCGCGCAGCAGTGCATCGACCACGCTGGCAGCGATCGGCAGCGCGCTGCGCAGCCGCGAGGCCCGAGGTCCCGCTGCCGGCAGATCGCCGAACAATCCGGTATCGAGCAGCACCAGCTGCCGTGCCCGCGCGATCATGCCGAGCATTTCGGCCGCAATTTGCTGATCGACCAGCGGCGCGCCGTTGGCGTCAGCCGCGCTCAAGTCGCGCAGGAAGCGTGGCGAGCGTGCCGGCAGCGCCTGCCAGGCTCCGTCGACGTGTTCACCGGCGGGCAGATGCTTGAGCGACATCCAGACTGCGCTCAGCAGCCATAGCAGCAGCAGCACGAGAGGCAGCGATCGCAGCAACCAGCGCCACGCGCCCCCAGAGGGCGTCGGCAGGGCGTCGTCGAGCCGATCAGTCAACGGCTCCTTCAGGCGGACAAGGGCCGCAGGGTGACGGGCGCGCCTGGCAGCAGATTCGCGAACGCGGGACGCCCACCCTGCTGGGTCAGCAACAGCTGCAGCAGCTCATCGATGCTGCGCGCCTCGCCGAACAACTGGCCCTGCGCCATGTTGCAGCGACTGTTGCAGAGGAATTCCAGCTGGCGGACCGACTCCACGCCCTCGGCCACCACAGCCATGCCGAGGCTGTGTCCCATATCGATGATGGTGCGCACCAGTACCGCGTCGGCAGGATCGTCGGCGGCATCACGCACGAACGACTGATCGATCTTGAGCGTGCCGATCGGAAATTGCTGCAGCGCCGAAAGCGAGGAGTAACCGGTGCCGAAATCGTCGATCGACAGATGCAACCCCATGTCGTGCAGCTGGTTGAGCATCTGCACCGTGCGCCGCAGATCGGCCATGAGCGTGGTCTCAGTGATCTCGAGCTCGAAGTTGCGCGTCGGCACCGCATGGCGTTCGAAAATCGAGCGGCAGTTGAGGATGAAGCTCGCCTGTTTGAGCTGCTTGAGCGAGAGATTCAACGAGATCCGACCGGGATCGGCGATATGCCGGCGCAACGCGCGAAAGTCCATGCAAACGCGCTCGAGCACCCATTCGCCAATGGCGCTGATGAGATTGTTCTCCTCCGCGATGGGGATGAATTGCGACGGTGGAATGTCGCCGTGTCCCGGCAGGCGCCAGCGCAGCAGCGCTTCGGCACCGACGACGCGGCCGTCGCGCAAATCCACCTTGGGCTGGTAGCGCACCACGAACTCATCGCGCTCGACCGCTCGGCGCAGCTTGCTCTTGAGCATGAGACGCTCGACCGCGGCGGCGTTCATCTCCGGCGAATAGAAAGCGTACGTGTTGCCGCCGTTCTGCTTCGAGTAGTACATGGCGGCATCGGCATTGCGGATCAGATCGATGACGTTCTCGGCATCGCGCGGACACAGTGCGATGCCGATGCTCACGGTCAGAAATACTTCCTGCTGGCGGATGTGGAACGCCTCGCCGGCAGCGTGCAGCACGGTGCGCGCCAACTGCGCCACCTGACCGCTGGCCTCGCCCGCGTCCTGACTGAGGCCGTCGACGAACAACGCGAACTCATCGCCCGCCAGTCGTCCGAGCACCGCCTCGCTGTTGAGCACCCGCGTCAAACGCTCGGTCAGCACTTCGAGCACCCGATCGCCCGAGGCGTGGCCGAAAGTGTCATTGACCTCCTTGAAGCGATCCATGTCCACATACAGCATGGCGACGCCCTGGCCCGAGCGGCGCGAGCGCGCGATCGCCTGCTGCAGCAGATGCTGGAACTGCATGCGGTTCGGAATCTTGGTGAGCGCGTCATAGCGCGCGAGGTAGCGGATGCGCCGCTCGGCGCGCTTGCGCTCGGTGATATCGCGCGCGACGAAGATCTCGCCCTCGAACTGCGGATCGTCGGTGGCGATCGTGGAGCCGACGAACGACACGGGTATGGTCTGCCCCGACTGCGTACGCAGTACCGTCTCGCCGGCCTCGCAGGCCACCAACAGCGGATCGGACTCGGACTTGTCGGTCGGCTCGAGCAGCGAGACGATCTGCTTGCCGATCAACTCACTCTCGTTGAAGCCGGTTAGCCGGTAGGCGGCCTCGTTGGCGATGCGGACGATGCCGGCGGTCGTGGTCACGAACACCGCGTCGGTCATGCTGTTGAGCACGCTGTGCAGGTAGTTGCGCGTGAAGGTGGTGGTGCGCAGCGCCTGGCGCATATTCTCGAACGCGAGCTCAAGCTCGCCGAGCTTGTCGCCGCCGGTGCTCACGAGCGCCTGGCGGAACTCGCCACGACTGATCTGCTCAGCCGCGCCAATCAGTCCCCGCACGGTGCCGTCGAGCCGGTTGCGCTGGCGCCAGAACCAGAAGCCCGGCAGTACCAGCGCCAGCGCGGCGCAGGCTCCCGCAAGCTCCAGCATCGAGCTCGGCAATTGGCCGCGGCGGGCCAGGTAATCCAGCAGCGCCGCGACAGCGAAGGCCACGGCAGACACAGCGAGCATTACATATTTAGATTGTGGGCCGCGCATCCGGCCTCCGGGTACCCTATGGCCTCAAATCATGCCGTATGTGCGGCCTCAGAGCTACAGGCGATGACGGTTCTAGAGCCCGAACAGTTAACTGGAAGAACTCGCACTCACGTGCACGAGCTCGAGGCGCCGCGCTGCACGCTGCAAGCGCAGACCGCGCACGCCTTTCTGGCATTACGCAGCGCCGCGGCGGCGGACGGCCTGGATCTGGTCGCGGCCTCGAGCTTTCGTGATTTCGACCGGCAGTTGGCCATTTGGAACGACAAATACCGCGGCCGGCGCCCACTGCTCGACGCCTTCGGCGAGCGCCTGGATCCAGCGCTCATGACCCCAAACCAGATCGTGCATGCCATTCTGCATTGGTCGGCGCTGCCGGGCGCGAGTCGGCACCACTGGGGCACCGAGGTCGATCTCATCGACCGCAAGGCCCTGAGCGCCGGTAAGCAGGCACAGCTGGTGCCGGCCGAATATGCCGCCGATGGAGTGTTCGCCAGGCTGCACGGCTGGCTGTCGCAGCATGCCGAATCCTATGGCTTTTTCCGGCCCTACGACTGGGATCGCGGCGGCGTGCAGCCCGAACCCTGGCATTTGAGCTTTGCACCCGTTTCGGGCCCGGCGCTGTCGGCACTGTCGGTGGCGGTGCTCGCCGAGGCCTTGCGCGGTGTCGACCTGGCCGGTGCCGAGGTCATCTGGCCGCAGCTGGACGACATTCATGCGCGTTATGTCCGCACGGTGGCGGCGCCGAGCGCATTGGCGCTGGCCGCGCCGCGGCTTGCGCTTTAGTCCTGCAACCAAGCCTTCTTGAAGTAGCCCAGCATGAGACTGCGCACGCGTCCGAGCGTTTCGGGATCAGCCGCGTGCAACGGCGGGTTCCGGCGCAGCATGCGCCAGCTCTCGCTGCGCAGCACCTGCTCGAGATACTGCATGTTCCGATCGATGGATTCGATGTAGGGGTTGCGGCCTTCGAATAGGATCTCAAGATAGCGGTAGGCGCGATCGAAATCGCGGTCCAGACGCGTGCTGCGCGTATTGGCGACGAAGCCTGGAGTCTGACGCAACAGATCCAGACCCGAGGCGTAGCGCACCGCGGGACCGCCGCCACCGGTCGAGAGCGCAACACCGCCGAGCACGAACTCCGGATAGAGCCGGTCGCGGCACTTTTCCAGATAACAGCGATCGGCCAGCTGCGCGATCATGTCGGCCGTGCCGAGCAGATGACCCAGACGCGTATCGCGCGCGTCGGTGGTGACGATCTGCGCGAATGGGCGCTCGTAGCCGGTGAAATGGATGATCTGCGAGGCGACGTCGATCCAATTGGCCAGGCCGATCTGTGGCAGGTAGTGGCGCAGGAACTCCGCGCCCCGGCTGACGTGACTGCGCGTGAATTCAGCGCCGTTGGACTGCTCACGGTCGCTGCTACGCCGCAGATAGCCGACGTCGTGGAACAGCGCCAGCACGACACCGACCACGGCGCGCTCGGCGCCGAGCTGTGAGGCAGCATCGACCTGTCGTTCATGGCCGACGAGCAGCCGCGCCATTGCCAGCGTGACATCGAGTGTGTGCTGGCGGTCGTGATAGACCGTATCGACCCCGGCATAGCCGGGCATGCGGCCGGCAAACAACGCATCGAAGTCGCCAAACGCCCGTTCCACGGGTGCGAGCCGCATAGCCGGCCAGGCCGTGACCAGCAGCTGCTCGGTCGCCCGCAGTACCTCCTGAGGCGAACTCACCCGCACCATGTTGGTGATGTCGAAATCGCTGCGGCGGATGCCGCCCAGGTCTATGCCAGTTTCAGTCCGCGGCCGGAGTTCTTGGTTGGAGGGGGCCGTCATCGCACGCAAGTTTATGGCAATGGTGGCAAATCTACCAATGACACGGCGCACAGTTCCTGCCGCGCGCCCTAGGTGCGCCTCACGCTCGCGCGCGGCCCTGGTAGCCAAGCCTGCGCCGATTCTCGCGGTAATTACATATGGCATTTTTACCTTAAGCCGACGCAGCATCCCCATGCTGGCCGGGGAGGCGCCTATGGATATGTGGTTTATCGGACTGATCGTCGTGCTCACGCTGCTGACCTGGGGCGGCGTCGTGCTGTGCGCACGACTGCTGAGGCAGCCGTGAGCGCGCTCTACTGGATTGCGCTGCTGCTGACGCTGGGGCTGTTCGGCTATTTGCTCTACGCCATGCTCAACGCGGAGAAATTCTGATCATGACCGCGAACGGTTGGCTGCAGATCGCCATCTACCTGATCGTGCTGCTGCTCCTGGTCAAGCCCCTGGGTCTATACATGGCCGGGGTGTTCGAGGGCACCAGCGCCGTGACGCGCTGGTTCGGTCCGGCCGAACGTGCCCTGTACCGGTTCTGCCGCATCGATGCTAAAGCGTCCATGAACTGGAAGCAGTACGCGCTCTCGATGCTGGCGTTCAACGCGCTCGGCGCATTGCTGGTGTACCTTGTTCAGCGTCTGCAAGCTCAACTGCCGCTCAATCCACAGCAGATGAGCGCGGTGTCTGCAGACTCGGCATTCAACACGGCCGTGAGTTTCGTCACCAACACCAACTGGCAGGGCTACGGTGGCGAATCGAGCATGAGCTATCTGACGCAGATGCTCGCGCTGGCCGTGCAGAACTTCAAATCCGCGGCGACGGGCATCGCCGTATTGATCGCGATGATCCGCGGCTTCCAAGTCAAGCAGACCCAGGAGATCGGCAACTTTTGGGTCGACCTCACGCGCAGCATCCTCTATGTGCTACTGCCGCTGGCCTTGATGCTCGCGCTCGTGCTGGCCGGGCAGGGCGTGGTGCAAACCTTCCAGCCCTCCCAGATCGCCTCGCTCGTCAATCCCATCACGGTCGATGAGCCGGTGACGGACGCGGCCGGCAATCCCGTCAAGGACGCGCAAGGCAACGCGCAGACCAGGCCCGTACGCGTCGACTCGCAGACCCTTGCGCTCGGCCCGGCGGCCAGCCAGATCGCCATCAAGCAGCTCGGCACGAACGGTGGCGGCTTCTACAACGCCAATTCGGCGCACCCGTACGAGAATCCGACACCGCTCAGCAACTTTCTCGAGGCGCTGGCGATCCTGCTGATTCCGGCGGCGCTGTGCTACACCTTCGGGCGCATGGTTGGCGACACGCGCCAGGGCTGGGCGGTGCTGGCGGCGATGGTCGTGCTGTTCGTGCCGCTGCTGGCGGTGACGGCTCTATCCGAAGGCCGCGCCAATCCCTCGTACCCCGCCGCCGTGGCTCAGGCGCCCTCGGCGTTGCAGGCGGGCGACAATATGGAAGGCAAGGAAGTGCGCTTCGGCATCGCCGATTCCGCGCTCTGGGCCGCTGCCACGACCGCGGCCTCCAACGGCTCGGTCAATTCGATGCACGACTCCTTCACGCCGCTGGGCGGAATGATTCCAATGTGGCTGATACAACTGGGCGAGGTGACCTTCGGCGGTGTGGGTTCGGGTCTCTACGGCATGCTGGTGTACGCGATCATCGCCGTGTTCATTGCCGGCCTGCTGGTCGGTCGCACCCCCGAGTACCTGGGCAAGAAGCTCGAGTCCTTCGAGATGAAGATGGCCTCGCTGGTGATCCTGATTCCACCGTACTGCGCCCTGGTCGGCACGGCGATCGCGGTCTCTGTGGCAGCGGGCCGCGCCGGCACGGCCAATCCCGGCGCGCATGGGTTTTCGGAAATCCTCTATGCCTACTCTTCCACGGCCGGCAACAACGGCAGCGCTTTCGCGGGACTCTCGGCCAACACACCCTTCTACAACGCGACGCTCGGCATCGTCATGTGGGTATCGCGCTACTGGCTCATCGTCCCCGTGCTTGCGATTGCGGGCAGTCTGGCGGCGAAGAAGCGCGTACCGGCGGGTGCCGGCACACTGGCGACCGATACGCCGCTGTTCGTCGTTTTGCTGGTCTCCACGGTCGTGATCGTCGGCGCGTTGGCGTTCTTTCCGGCCCTGGCGCTTGGACCGATCGTCGAGGAACTGCAGTTCCTGGGGCATTGAGGGCTCGCAGGGACACGCTGCTGATCTGATTTCATTCGAGGACTTTCATGACAACCGCCGTGCGCGCCCGTCCGTTGTTCGATCCGCCGCTGGTGAAGGAGGCGATCAGGGACTCTTTCGTCAAGCTGGCACCCTGGGTGCAGTGGCGCAATCCGGTCATGTTCGTGGTACTGGTCGGCAGCGTATTGATCACGGCCGTGTGGTTGGCGCAGCTTGGCGGCGCGCTTGCCGCCGAAGGCCGGCCCGGCTTCGTGATCGCCATCGCGTTGTGGCTGTGGGCAACGCTGCTGTTTGCGAACTTTGCCGAGAGTCTGGCCGAAGGTCGCGGCAAGGCCCAGGCTGCGGCGCTGCGCTCGAGCAAGCGCGACGTGTCGGCGCGCCGCTTCGCACACGGTCGCACCGATCAGCCTTACGAGAGCGTTCCCTCGCGCAACCTGCGGCGCGGGGACGTCGTGCTGGTCGAGGCCGGCGATACCATTCCGGGTGACGGCGAGGTCATCTGGGGCACCGCCTCGGTGGATGAGAGTGCGATCACGGGCGAGTCTGCTCCGGTGATCCGCGAGGCCGGCGGCGACCGCTCGGCCGTGACCGGCGGCACACGCCTGCTCTCGGATACACTGCACGTGCGCATCACGGCCAATCCCGGCGAAGCCTTTCTCGATCGCATGATTGCAATGGTCGAGAACGCCAAGCGGCAGCGAACCCCTAACGAAATCGCGCTGGCGATATTGCTCGCCGGCCTGACCCTGGTGTTTCTCAAGACGACTGCGACGCTGCTACCGTTTTCGCTTTACAGCGTTGCCGTCGCCGGCCATGGCACGCCGATCTCGATCACGGTCCTGGTGGCGCTGCTCGTATGTCTGATTCCTACCACAATCGGTGGATTGCTCTCGGCAATCGGTATTGCGGGTATGGACCGCATGATCCAGGCCAACGTCATCGCGACCTCCGGCCGGGCGGTCGAGGCCGCCGGGGATGTGGATGTGCTGCTGCTGGACAAGACCGGCACGATCACGCTGGGTAATCGCCTCGCCTCCGCGTTCATCCCCGCGCCGGGCGTCGGCATGGCCGAGCTTGCCGATGCCGCGCAGCTCGCGTCGCTTGCCGATGAGACGCCGGAAGGGCGCTCGATCGTCGTGCTCGCCAAACAGCAGCACGGCATTCGCGGGCGCGAGCTGCATGGGCTTGGCGCACAGTTCATTCCCTTCAGCGCCCAGACGCGCATGAGCGGCGTGGATTTCGAGGGCCGGCGCATTCGCAAGGGCGCGGCCGACGCCGTCAGCCGCTGGCTGACCGAACAGAACGGCGCGCTGCCGCCCGATCTGCAGCGTGCGATCGAGAGCGTCGCGCGCAAGGGGGCGACACCGCTGGTGGTGGCCGACGGCCCTCGCGCCCTCGGTGTCATCGAGCTCAAGGATATCGTCAAGGGCGGCATTCGCGAGCGCTTTGCTGAATTGCGCCGCATGGGCATCCGCACGGTGATGATCACCGGCGACAACAAGCTCACGGCCGCAGCCATTGCCGCCGAAGCCGGCGTGGACGATTTTCTGGCCGAGGCCACGCCGGAGGCCAAGCTGAAATTGATTCGCGAGCATCAGCAGCAGGGTCGTCTGGTCGCCATGTGCGGCGATGGCACCAACGATGCGCCGGCACTGGCGCAGGCGGACGTCGCGGTCGCCATGAATACCGGTACGCAGGCGGCCAAAGAGGCCGGCAACATGGTCGATCTGGACTCCAACCCCACCAAACTCATCGAGGTGGTCGAGGTCGGCAAGCAGATGCTCATCACGCGCGGCTCGCTCACCACCTTCAGCATTGCCAACGACGTCGCGAAATACTTCGCCATTATTCCGGCGGCCTTCGCCACCACCTATCCACAGCTCAACCTGCTCAACATCATGCGCCTGTCCAGTCCCAACAGCGCGATCCTGTCGGCCGTGATCTTCAATGCGCTGATCATCGTCGCGCTGATTCCGTTGGCACTGCGCGGCGTGCGCTACCGCCCGGTTGGCGCCGAAGCGCTGCTGCGGCGCAATCTGCTGATCTACGGCCTCGGCGGAGTCGTGGTGCCCTTCATCGGCATCAAGCTCATCGATCTGCTGCTGGTCGTGCTCCATCTGGTCTGAAGGACGCCTCGCCATGGCCAAAATCCTGCTGCAATCGCTGCTGATGCTGTTGATCTCGACGCTCGTGACCGGCATCGCGTATCCCCTGGTCGTGACCGCCATCGCGCAAGTGTGTTGCCGTCAGCAGGCGCAAGGGTCATTGATTCGTCAGGGCGACAAGCTCGTCGGCTCCTCGCTCATCGGTCAGCCATTCGAAGATCCCAAATATTTCTGGCCGCGGCCGTCGGCCACGACGCCGCAGCCCTACAACGGCGCCTCCTCGACCGGCTCGAATCTGGGGCCCACGAACCCAGCGCAGTTCGATGCCGTCAAGACGCGCGTGGCGAGCTTGCAGCAGGCCGACCCCGACAACAAGCTGCCGGTCCCGGTCGATCTCGTGACCGCCTCGGGCAGCGGGTTGGACCCGCATATCAGCCCAGCGGCGGCCGAATATCAGCTGGCGCGCGTGGCGCACGCCCGCGGCATGGATCCGGCGCGGCTGCGCGCCCTGGTCGCAGCGCACACGCAGGGTCGGCAATGGGGGATCTTGGGTGAGCCGCGCGTCAACGTGCTCGAGCTCAACCTCGCCCTCGACGCAATTCACTGATTGCAGGGGTCTGCGCGCGCAGCGCTGCAGGCGCCGCGCTTGCGTCCATAGGGTATTTTCGGCGAGGCTCGCCCCAATGCGACGAGCCGATGCCGCCCTAGATGAACGATAGCCGGCCCGATCCGGATCACCTTCTCGCCGAGGTCAACGCCGCAGCATTGCGCGCGTCGCGCGGGCAGCTGACGATTTTCTTTGGTGCCAATGCCGGCGTCGGCAAGACCTACGCGATGCTCGAGGCCGCGCAGCAGCATCTTCGCGAAGGACGCGATGTGGTCGCGGGCTACGTCGAGCTGCACGGCCGTCCGGAGACCGAGCGGCTGCTGTCGGGGTTGGAGCAGCTACCGCCGCTGATGATCCACGTCGGCACTCGCATGCGCCGCGAGTTCAATCTCGATGCAGCGCTGGCGCGTAAACCGCAATTGCTGTTGGTCGATGAGCTGGCGCATACCAATCTGAGCGCCACCGAAACGGCGGGCGCTGAAGTGGCAGGCGCCGAAGTGGCAGGCGCCGAAGTGGCAGGCGCCGAAGCGGCGGGCGCCGGTGCGCAGCCGCGCCACCAGAAGCGCTGGCAGGACATCGAAGAGCTGCTCGACGCCGGCATTGACGTCTATACGACGGTCAATGTGCAGCATCTCGAGTCCCTGAGCGACGTCGTGGCGCAGATCACCGGCGTGCGCCAGATCGAAACCGTACCCGATCGCATGTTTGACTCCGCCTATGAGGTCAAGCTGGTCGATCTGCCGCCGGATGATCTGCTGCAGCGGCTGCGCGAAGGCCGCGTCTACGTGGCGGATCAGGCACAGGTCGCGCTCGACAATTTCTTCCGCAAAGGCAACCTGATCGCATTGCGCGAGCTGGCGCTGCGCAAGACCGCCGATCGCGTCGATCAGGCAATGCGCGAATACCGCCTTGAGAAAGCCGTGCGCGGCGCCTGGGCCGCGCGCGAGCGGCTGCTGGTCGCGGTCGGTCCGGATGCGCAGGGGGAACGCCTGGTGCGCGCCGGCAAGCGCCTGGCCGATGGCTTGAATGCCGAGTGGCTCGTGGTCTATGTCGAGACGCCGGACCTGATTCGCCTTTCGCAGGCCGAGCGCAATCGCCGCATTGCCGTCCTGCGGCTGGCCGAGTCGCTGGGTGCCGAGGCCATTACCCTCGGCGGCTCCTCTGCGGCCGCGGAGCTGCTCGAATACGCGCGCACCCGCAACGCCACGCGGCTGCTGGTCGGCCGTCCTAATCGGCCGCGCTGGCGACGCCTGTTGCGGCCGTCGGTGGTGGATCAGGTCACGGCGGCGCGACGGGACATCGACGTGCTCGTGATCGGCGGGCAGGTTGCCGCGCCGCGTGCGGCGGCTGCGTCCGCTGCGGCCGCCGATGACAGCAGCGTGGCGGCCGGTCCGGAGACGCGGCGCTGGCCACGCTATCTGCTGGCGGTGGCGGCGACGCTGGCGGCTACGGCACTGTGCTCGCTGCTCTATCGATTCTTTCCGCAGATGGCACAGGCCAACCTGGTGATGGTCTATCTGCTCAGCAGCGCTCTGGTAGCGGTCTATGGCGGGCGGGGCGCGGCGATCCTGAGCTCGCTGCTCGGCGTGGTGGCGTTCGATTTCATGTTCGTGCCGCCGCGCTACTCGTTCGCGGTCAGCAACGCGCAGTATCTGATCACCTTTGCGATCATGCTCAGCGTCGCGCTGATCATCGGCAATCTCAACGCCAGCGTACGGCTGCAGGCGCGCGTGGCCGGATATCGCGAGCGCCGCACGGCGTTGCTGTATGCCATGACNCGGCAGCTGGCACAGACGCGCGGCCGCGACGAGATGGCGAGTGTTGCGACCAGCCATGTCAGTGAAGTGTTTGCCAGCCGCTCGGTCATCCTGTTCCCGGACGAGCACGGGCGTGTGGTTTTCCCACGCGCCCCGGCGCGCGAACTGTCCTACACCGGGGCGGACCTCGGGGTCGCACAATGGGTGTCCGATCACAGCAAGCCGGCGGGACTCGGCACCGACACCTTGAGCGGCGCCGCCGGGCTGTATCTGCCGCTTGGAGGCGGCGAGCGCGTGTTCGGCGTGCTGGCGGTGCTGCCCCGCAATGNCCGCCGCGTGACGCTGCCGGAACAATTCCGCCTGCTCGAGACCTTCGCCGCTCAGATCGGCCTGGCGCTCGAGCGCGCCGATTTCGCGCGGCACGCGCAGGCGGCGGAAGTGCGCGCCGAAACGGAGGCGATCCGCAACGCGCTGCTGGCATCGATCTCGCACGACCTGCGCACGCCGCTGGCGACCATCGCCGGCGGCGCCGCGACGCTCGCGGGCAATCTCGATGCGCTCAGCGTCACCGACCGCAAGGCACTCGCCAGCTCGGTCAGTGATGAGGCGATGCGCATGAGCGAGCGCATCACGACCTTGCTCGATCTGGTGCGCCTCGAAACCGGTGCCATCCAGCCGCGCTTCGAACCGTATGAGCTCGCCGAGATCGTGGGTACGGTGCTGCACCGGCTCGAGGCGCGGCTGCGCCGGCACAGCGTGCGCATCGAGCTGCCCGAAGCACTGCCGCTGCTGTACGTCGACGGCCGGCTCATAGAGCAGGTGCTGGAGAATCTGCTGGATAACGCCAGCAAGTACACGCCTGATGGCAGCCAGATCCGCATCAGCGCGCGCGCTCTGACCCGGCAGATCGAGGTCAGCGTCGAGGACAATGGCCCGGGTCTGCCGGGCAGCGATCCGGAGATCCTGTTTGAGAAGTTTCAGCGCGGCGCGCCGGAAAGTGCGGCCGGCGGCATCGGGCTCGGGCTGGCGATCTGCCGCACGATCCTACGGCTGCACGCGGGGCGCATCTGGGCCGAACAGCGCGCCCCGCACGGCGCCGCCTTCCGCTTCAGCGTGCCGCAGTACACCGGGCCGGTCCCCGCCGCGGATGCCGACGAGCCGCCGGCACGATGACCCTCGCCAGTCGATCCGTGTTGATCGTCGAGGACGATGCGCAGCTGCGCCGTGTGCTGCGCACCCTGCTCGGGCTCGAGCAGTTCCGCGTCATCGAGGCTGAAACGGCCGCGCTGGGTTTGAGCGCCGCGCGCACCTACAAGCCCGATCTCGTGATCGTGGACCTGGGTCTTCCCGACCGCGACGGCATGGAAGTCGTTCGGGGTGTGCGTGCCTGGTCGCGTGTGCCCATCATCGTGCTGTCGGCGCGCAGCGCCGAGCTCGACAAGGTCGCGGCACTCGAAGCCGGCGCGGATGACTACGTCACCAAGCCGTTCGGGGCGCGTGAGCTCAGCGCGCGAGTGCAGGTGGCATTGCGCCATAGCGCCGGTGCCGGCGCGATCGGCGCCGAGGTGCGCATCGGTCGGTGGCAGATCGATCTGAAGGCGCGCACTGCATGCGATGAAGCGGGCTGCGAACTGCATCTGACGCCGATCGAATACCGTCTGCTCGAGGTGCTGGCCGAGCACATTGGCTTCGTGGTGACACATCGCATGCTGCTGCAGCAGGTATGGGGCCCGGCGAGCACCGAGCAGACGCACTATCTGCGCGTCTACATGAAGCAGCTGCGCGGCAAGCTCGAACCCGATCCTGCCCGGCCGCACTGGCTCTTGACCGAAACCGGCGTGGGCTATCGCCTGGTGCAACGAGAGGCGGCCACCTAGCGCTCGAGCATGCAAGCATTCCTGATCTCCATCGCCTCGATCGCCCTGGGCGAGCTCGGCGACAAGACCCAATTTCTGGCTCTGATCCTGGCGACGCAGCTGCGGCGCCCGCTGCTGGTGCTGCTCGGCATTTTCCTNGCGACATTGGCCAATCACCTGCTGGCCGCATTGCTCGGCCAATGGGCGGGCGCGCTCTTGAGTCCGCGGATCCTGCGCTGGACGCTCGGCATCTCCTTCCTGGCGCTGGCGGTATGGGTGCTGATTCCGGAAAAGGCCGAGACCGCGCCGCAGGCAGGCGACGGTTACGGCGCCCTGATCGTGACATTCACGACCTTCTTCATGGCCGAGATGGGCGATAAAACCCAGTTTGTGGCCCTGGCACTGGCCGCCAAGTACCAAGACCTCACGGCGGTCGTCGCCGGCACGACCATCGGCATGATGCTCGTGAGCATCCCGACCGTATTGCTGGCCGAGCGCATCACGCGCCTGGTGCCGCTCAAGTGGATTCGCGTCGTGGCAGCCTTGGCCTACACGCTGCTCGGCGTGCTGAGCTTGCTAGGCTACGCCGGTGTCGGCTTGAGTTAAAATGGCGGCATGAGCCAATCCGCCAATCCGACCCGACGCAGCCTGCTGCAGCGCCTCGCCATCGGTCTGTCGCTCGCGCCACTGGCGCTCGATGTGCCGCGCGCGCGCGCCGCCGACCTGCCGCTGCTGAGCGAAGACGATCCGGCGGCAAAAGCCGAGCACTACGTGGCAGAGGCCAGCCGCGCACAGGGTGCGGCGCCCGGTGCGCTATGCTCGAACTGCACGCTGTATGGCGGGCCGGACGGCTCGACGCAAGGGCCCTGCACGCTCTTCGCGGGCAAATTCGTCAAAGCGGCCGGCTGGTGCAAGTCCTGGAGCGCGCTCTAAGCACGCCGCTGGCCGCAGGCGAGGCCGCAAAGCCGCAGGTCAGTGCCGCGCCGGCTTAGGCCGCGATGCCGTACTGGCGCAGCAGTGCCGCCACCTCGGGCTTGCGGCCGCGGAACTCGACGAACGATTCGAGCGCATCGCGGCTGCCGCCACGCGCCAGAATGCTGTCGAGGAAGCGGCGGGCGGTGTCGCGGTCGAAGGCGCCGCGCTCGACGAAAGCCCCGAAGGCGTCCGCCGCGAGCACCTCGGCCCACTTGTAGCTGTAGTAGCCGGCGGCATAGCCGCCGGCAAAGATATGGCTGAAATTGTGCGCATAGCGGTTCCAGTCCGGGATCGGCACGACCGCGACTGCGCCGCGCACCTCGCTCAGGATCGGGTACACGCGGCCGCCGCGCGCCGGGTCGTACTCGGCATGCAGGCGCATGTCGAACAAGGCGAATTCGACCTGACGCAGCGTTTGCAATCCGGCCTGGAAGCTGCGCGTGGCGATCAGTTGCCGCTGCGTTTCCGGCGCGATGGGCTCGCCGCTGCGCACGTGCGCGGAAATGCGATCGAGCACGTCATGCTGCCAGGCATAGTTCTCCATGAACTGGCTGGGCAGCTCCACCGCGTCCCAGGCGACGCCGTTGATGCCGGCGAGACTCGGATAGTTGACCCGCGTGAGCATGTGATGCAGGCCGTGACCGAACTCATGGAACAGCGTCACGACGTCATCGTGCGTCAGCAGTGCCGGGCGGTCGCCCGTGGGTGGCAGTGAATTGCAGACCAGATAGGCCACCGGCAGCGTGGTCTGGCCGTTGAGCGCCTTGCGTCCGATGCAATCGTCCATCCAGGCGCCGCTGCGCTTGTGCGCTCGGGCGTAGGCGTCGAGATAGAAGCTTGCGAGCGGCGCGCCATTGGGAGCGTGCACTTCGAAATAGCGCGCATCGGCATGCCATACCGGCACTCCACCGCGCTCGCGTATGCGCACGTCGAACAGCTTCTCAGCCACCTCGAACAGTCCCTGCAGCACGCGCGGCAGCGGCAGATACTCGCGCAGCTCTTCCTGCGAAATCGAATATCGGCTCTGCTGCAAGCGCTCGGAATAGAAGGTGACGTCCCAGGCTTCGAGCTTAGCGCCGGCGAAGCGCTCGAGCTCGACCAATTCGGCGGCGCCGGCCGGCTTGGCTGCGCGCACCAGCTCGTGCAGGAACTCGGTGACTTCCGGCACAGTACGCGCCATGCGGTTGGCCAGCGCATATTCGGCAAAGCTGTTGAACCCCAACAGCCGTGCGGCCTCGTGTCGCAGCCGCAGGATGTTCTCCATGACCGAGGAATTGTCGAACTTGCCGGCGCTCGGCCCGCGGTCCGAGGCCCGCGTGGTCCAGGCTTCGTAGAATACGCGACGCAGCGGCGCGTATTCGGCATCCGTGAGCACGCCGATGTAGGTCGGCTGGTCCAGGCCGAACAGCCAGCCCTCGCTGCCCTGCTCGGCCGCACGCCGCCGCGCCTGCTCGAGAATGCCCTCGTTGATGCCTGCGAGCTCGCCGCGGTCGCGCACTGCGTGCGAGAAGGCGTTGGTGGCATCGAGCACGTTCTCCTCGAACTTGGCCGACAGCCGTGACAGCTCCATCATGACGGCCTTGAAACGCGCCTTGCGCGCCGGCTCCAGCGCGACGCCGGCCAAGCGGAAATCCCGCAGCGCGTGCTCGATGACCTGGCGCTGGACGCTATCCAATGCCGCGCCCTCGTGCTCACTGACCTGGGCATAGGCGCGATACAGCCGCTCGCTCTGTGCCAGGTCCGTACGGTATTCGGACAGCAGCGGCAGGCAGGCGTTGTAGGCGGCACGCAGGGACTCGGAGTTCATGACGGCGTTGAGGTGCCCGACGGGCGACCATACGCGACTGAGTCGGTGCTGCAGCTCCTCGAGCGGCTCGACCACGGATCTGAAGCTCGGCGCCGGATCGGCTTCGATTTCGGCGACGCGCGCACGCTGCTCGATTATCAGGCGCGATATGGCCGGTTCGATCTGGTCGGGCACGATCGCGTCGAAGCGCGGCAGCGGCGTGTCCTGCAGCAGCGGATTGTCGTTGGTAGCGCTCGCCATCTTATCTCACCTTGGTTTCAGGAAGGCTCATTTTAGCCATGCGCGCGCGGTGTAACATCGTCAAAGATGACGGGGATGAGTCTCCCCAGGGAAGCCGGCATGGCCTTTGACTACGACCTCATCGTGATCGGCGGCGGCAGCGGCGGCCTGGCCTGCGCGCAGCGCGCGGCCGAACATGGCGCGCGCGCGCTGGTGATCGAAAGCCATCGTCTCGGGGGGACCTGCGTCAACGTCGGCTGCGTGCCGAAGAAGATCATGTGGAATGCCGGTCAAATCGGCCATGCGCTGCACGATGCGGCCGATTACGGCTTCGAGCTCACGCTCGGCCGCCACGACTGGGGAAGCCTCAGGGCGCGTCGGGATAGCTTCGTGACGCATCTGAACGGCGCCTATGAGCGCAATCTCGAGCGCCGCCGGGTCGATCTGCTGCGCGGCCACGCGCGGCTGTTGTCGGCGCAGTCGGTGCAGGTCGGCGAGCGCACGCTGTCGGGCGGCGCGATCGTGCTGGCTAACGGCGGCCGCCCGATGATCCCGCAGTTACGCGGCGCGGCGCTGGGCATCACCTCGGACGGCTTTTTCGAGCTCGGCGAGCGCCCCGAACGCGTCGGGATCGTCGGCGCCGGCTATGTCGCGGCCGAACTCAGTGGCATCTTCGCCGCGCTCGGATCGCACACCACCGTCGTACTGCGGCATGAGTGCATCGTGCGGCATTTCGACAGCATGCTGGGCGAGGCTCTGCTCACGGTGATGCGCGATGAGGGCATCGAGATCGCGACCCATGCCGTGCCGCGCGCGCTCGAACGCACGGCGGCCGGCCGGCTCGAGCTGCAGCTCACGGACGGACGCGCACTCGGCCCGTTTGACAGCCTGATCTGGGCCGTCGGACGCGTTCCGGCCACGCTCGGCTTAGGACTGGAGGCACTGCAGGTCAAGGTCGACGCCGGCGGTCACATCGTGGTCGATGCATTTCAGCGCACCAGTGTGGAGAATCTGTATGCGATCGGCGAGGTCACGCCACACACCGCTCTTACGCCCGTGGCCATTGCGGCCGGTCGGCGCCTGTCCGACCGGCTGTTCGGCGGCCAGAGCGATCGCAAACTCGATTATGAGAACATTCCCACGGTGGTGTTCAGCCATCCGCCCATCGGCACCGTAGGCCTGAGCGAACAGCAGGCGCGCGCGCGCCATGGCGATGCCGTGAAGATTTTTCAGACCAGCTTCGTGCCGATGTATCACGTCTTCACGGCACGCAAGCCGCGCGTCGCCATGAAGCTGGTCACTCTGGGAGAGCAACAGAAGATTATCGGCATCCATGTAATCGGCGATGGCGCCGACGAGATGCTGCAGGGTTTTGCCGTGGCGCTGCGCATGGGCGCCACCAAGCGCGACTTCGATGACACGGTCGCGATACATCCGACCAGTGCCGAGGAGCTCGTGACGTTGCGTTGATCTTCAGGGCTGAGCCGGGCCCACAGCCGGCGGCACGACACTTTGCGCGACCTGCGACAGCGCCTCGGAAGTGGCGCGCTCGAAGGCGGCGATGACGGCCTGCATGCGATCGGCATCGGCCCTAGCGGTGCCTTGTGCCGTGAAACTCACGAGCACGCTGCGGTCGCTGCGCCGGCCGAGAGTGCAGATCAACGTCACCTGCACTGTGGGCGGCCCAGCCTGCTCGTAGCTGGCCTCGAAGTGCTCGAGATCCAAGCTCAAGACGTACTGCGCCGCGAACGGTCCACTGTCGGATTCAACCGTGGCGAATCCCTCGGCCGTGCGCAGCGCGTCGATGACGAGCCCCTGCAGTGCCACGGGAGCATCGGCGGCCCAGTCCGCATTGCGGTAGAAATCCAACCGCGAGCCCGAACGCAGCACGGCGATACCAGAGCCCGCAAGGCCCGGCGCGGCGCTCGGCCTGAGCACCTGCACGCTGGCGGCAGATCGCGCCGGCGCGGCCGCGCTCGTTAGCTGCGCTTGCAGCACGTAGCGCTGCGGCGCCGGGGTGTTGCTGTTCAAGCCGCTGAAGCAGCCCGGCAGCGCGGTCAATGCCGCGAGCAGCGGCCAACAGCCGCGGGCCTGCGTCATGGCGGTATGCTCACGCCGGCGGTGGCGGGCTGGTAGATGAGCTGCGAGGGATTCTCGGCGAGCGTGCGCGACAGTTCACCGATCTGCTGCGCGGCCGCGCGACTGTCGCGCAGTAGTGCTTCGAACTGCGGCAATCCCTCGGAGACGAAGTTGCGCAGCTGATCGCGATTTTCATTGGCGACGGCATTCAGGGTGCCGCTGGCACTGGCCAGGTTGTCGCTGGTGGCGCGCAGCTTCTGCACGGCCGCCAGCAGGTCGACGCTCGCGGTCTGCGTGGTGCCGTGCAGATCGTCGATGACCCGCTGCGCCGCGGCGGTGCTCTCGCGCAGCGCATCCACCAAGGCATCGAGGCTATGGGCGCTGCGCGGCAGACCGGATGCGGCTTGATCGATATTGTCGATCAGTCGCGTGACCGCGCGGATGTTGCTGTCCGATAGCATGCGCGAGGTGCGNTCGACCAGCTCGTTGAGTCGCGCCGTCAGCGTCGGCAGGCTGCTTAGGAATTGATCGAAGTCGGAATGCGCCGAGCGGATGACCGGATAACGCTCACTCGGCACGGCGGCCAAAATGCGCCGCTGGCTATCGTCGTCGCGCTGCTGTTCGAGATCGATATACAGCAGCCCGGTCACGCCCTGCAGCGACAGTCGCGCCAGCGTACGCTCGGAAATCGGTGTGGTCAGGTCGATGTCGGCGATCACCTGCACGCGATTGGCCGCGCGCGGATCGATGCGTATGCGCCGCACGCGGCCGACGTCGACGCCGAGGTAGCGCACCGGCCCGCCCTCCGACAGGCCGCTGACGGTGCCATCGAAATAGATCTCGTAACGCACGAAATCGCGATGATCGCGGGTGTCGGAGTACCAGTAGACGAACAGCGCGCCCATGACGAGCATCAGCAGCACGAATATGCCCACGGCGACGTAGTTGGCCTCACGCTCCATGCGCTCGTCCCAGGCGCGCGCGCGCGCGCGCGCCGCCGAAGTACGCCCGGATCCAGGGGTGCGGGTTGTTGACGATGCGCTCGAGCGTATCGCTGATCATGCGCCCATCGACGATGACACCGACCCGATTACAGGTGCTGAAAATGGTGTCGAGGTCGTGCGTGATCATCACTACCGTGAGCTTCAGCTCGCGCTGCAGGTAAATCAACAGCTCATCGAACGCCGCGGCGCTGATCGGGTCCAATCCGGTGGTCGGCTCATCCAGGAACAGCAGCAGCGGATCCAGTGCCAGCGCCCGCGCCAGAGCCGCGCGCTTGACCATGCCCCCGGAAAGTTGCGCCGGGTACTTGACCGCGGCATCCAGCGGCAGTCCGACCAGCCGCACCTTGAGCAGCGCCAGTTCATCGAGCGTGCGCTCCGACAGGCGCAGATGTTGCAGCATCGGCAGCTGCACGTTCTGTTGCACGGTGAGCGCGCCGAGCAATGCGCCCTGCTGAAAGGTCACGCCGTAGCTGGCCCTGAGCCGGTATAGCTCCGCCGGGCTCAGGCGCTGCAGATCATGGTCCAGGAAACGCACGCTGCCGGCATTGGGTCGGCGCAGTCCGAGGATCGTGCGCAGCAACACCGTCTTGCCGGCGCCCGAGCCGCCGATGACGCCGAACACCTCGCCCTGCTCGACCCTCATATCGAGCCCGGCATGCACGGTCTGGCTGCCGAATCGGCTGACCAGGGCATTGACCTCGAGCAGCGCGACCATCAGATATCGAGCTTCATGAACAGCACCGCGAACAGCGCATCGGCCACCAGCACGGTGAAGATCGATACCACCACCGCCATGGTCGTGAGCCGGCCGAGCTCGCGCGAGGAGCCGTGCACGCGCATGCCACAGGCGCAGCCGGCGCCGGCGATCAGAGCGGCGAATACCGGCGCCTTGATCATGCCGACCCAGAACGTGGTCGAGGCAATCGCGCTCTGGACGCGGTTGAGGTATTGCAGCATCGACATATCGAGCAGTTCGTGGCACAGCAGTCCGCCGCCGACCAGGCCGACCAGATCGGCCACGATCGTCAGCAATGGCAACGTAATGATCAGCGCCACGAGTCGCGGCACCACCAATGCTTCGATCGGATCGACGCCGATCGCCAGCAGCGCATCGACCTCGTCGTTGAGCTGCATGGCGCCGATCTCGGCGGCGAATGCGCTGCCGGAGCGGCCGGCAACGATGATGGCGGTGAGCAGCACGCCGAGCTCGCGCAGCACCCCGACGGTCACGAGATCGACCACGAAGATATCGGCGCCGAATTTGCCGAGCTCCTGCGCACCCATGTAGGCCAGGATCACGCTGATCAGAAAGCCGACCAGTGCGACGATCGGCACCGCCGTGATGCCGGTATCGTAGACATGGCGCGCGACCGCGACCGGCCGCAGCCGGCGCGGGCGGGTCAGAGCGCGCATGAGCGCCACGCACACGCGGCCGCCGAATTCCAGACCGGCCAGCAGGCTCTGCCAGCCGCGCACCGCGCGCCGCCCCAGATCCTCGACCGCGCGCTCCGGATCGAGCCACTCGCTCTCGCTGACGCGCGCCGGCATCTCACCCGCATAGGTGCGCTCGACCAGCATCAGCGCCGAGGGCACGGCATCCTCGAAGCGCGGGTCGAGACCCGCCTTGCGGGCGCGGTCGAGAAAATCGTGCAGCAGCCAGGCGCCCGAGAGATCCACGTGCGAGCCGCCCGCCACGACGCGGGCGCGACGCGCGCCGGCAAGGTCGATGGCGCTGAGTTCGGCCTCGATCGCTGCCGACTGCGTGGCGCGCCATTCGCCCTGCAGCTCGAGATTGAGCACGTCCGCGCTGCGCCGCGCCGTGATGAACATGGCTGGATGCTAACAGCCCCGTGCGAGCACGTCAGCGTCACGGGGCATCTGATAGGCGAAGCCCTGCTGATCGCTGTCGCACCAGTTCTTCAGTTCGATTGCCGTGCGCCAGGCACCGCCCGCGTCCGGTTCCGATCGGCGCGTCGCCGCGCACCAGTACACGTGCAGCCCGCGGCGCGTGACGCGTGCCGAGGCGAGCGCGCCACTCTGCAGATAGTGGTTCACCGCCCAGCGCGACAGGATGCTGATGCCGAAGCCGCCCTTCACGAGTTCGATGATCGCCTCGGTCAGCTCGACCTTGAGCATGCTGCGATAGGACACCTGCGCGGGTTTGATGAAGCGCTCGTATTCGTGACCCTTCTCGGCAATGGCGCTGTACGAGATGTAGACCTGATCGGACAGATCCTGAGCGACGATGACGCCTTTGTGCGCGAGCGGATGGTCGGGCGCCATGATCAGCACCAGTTCGTCGCGAAACAGCCGCAGCGAGCGCGTCGTGGCCGGATCCGGCGTGCCCGAGGTGACGGCGACGTCGATGTCGCGATCGAGCAGCGCCTGCAGCGGCCGCTGGGTCGCATCGGCGACGACTTCGATATCGATGTCGGCGGCGTGCTGCTGAAAAACGCGCAGGAATCGCGGCAGCCAGTGATAGCCGCTGTAGGCGCCGCAGCCAATGCGCACGATGTGACGCATCATGCCGCCCTTGCGGGCGATATCGCGTTCGAGCCGTTCGAGCTGCGCCAGGATGCGTCCGGCCTCCTCGCTTAGGGTCTGCGCGACCGGCGTCATCTGCATGCGCTGGTCGCGCTGGACGAACAGATCCAGTCCGAGCCGTCGCTCGGCCTCGCGGATCTGATGGCTCAGCGCCGACTGCGTCAATCCCAGCATGGCGGCGGCGCGCGTGACACTGCCGGTGCGCGCCATGGCCTGCAGCATGCGCAGGTGGCGCATTTCCAGTCTGGGTTGAAACAAGACAGCGCGCTCCTGAAGGATGCGTAGGATAGCCTGTAATCAGGGTGTCTCGCGCGTTCGCTGAAGCACGCATTGGTATACTGCGATCAAGGTGATTCTCAAATTTCTGATGAGGCGCGCGCTGCTGTCCCTCATCACGCTGGCCATCCTGTCGATCTTGGTGTTCCTGGGCGGACAGCTGCTGCCCGGCGATGTCGGGCGTGCCGTGCTCGGTCCGCTGGCCGACGCCCGCTCGGTGGCGACGTTCAACCATCAGATGGGCGTCGACCGGCCATTGCCGGTTCAGTACTGGGACTGGATCGCGCATTTCCTCAGCGGCGATATGGGCCGCTCGTTCAGCTTCCGCGCGCCCGTAGCCCCGTTCGTCGCCGATGCGCTGCGCCACTCGTTGAAGCTCGCGGCGCTGGCCTTCGTGCTGGTGGTGCCGCTCGGGATCGCGGGCGGCGTGTGGGCCGCGCTGCGGGCCGGGAGCTGGATCGATCGCAGCATCGTGCTGCTCGGACAGTCGCTCGGTATCGTGCCGGAGTTCATTTCCTCCATCGTGCTGATTCTGATCTTCGGCGTCTGGCTGCGCTGGCTACCGATGTCGGCGGACTGGCCCGAGGCGGCCGGGCCCCTGACCCAAATGCGCTATCTGATTCTGCCCTCGCTGCCGCCGGTGCTGATTTTCTTCGGCTACATTGCGCGCGTCGCGCGTGTCGGGACTCTCGAGGCGCTCAACGCCGACTACACCCGCACGGCCATTCTCAAGGGCCTGCCCTGGCCGACCGTGCTGCGGCGGCACGTGCTGCGCAATGCACTGCTGCCGACCATCACCGTGACCGCCAGCCTGGTCGGCTATCTGGCCGGCGGACTGGTCGTGGTCGAGACGCTGTTTCATTACCGCGGTATCGGCGCGCTGATCTACTCCGCCGCCAAGGCCAAGGACTTTCCGATGCTCGAGGCCGGCGTCCTGACCGTCGGGGCTATCTATGCGCTCGCCTCGCTCCTGGCCGATCTGCTGAGCTCGCTGCTCAATCCGCGCATCCGCGCGGCCCGACCGTGAGCGCGCGACGCCTCGCCGCGATGCTGCAGGCTGTGCGCACGGGGCTGCGCTCGCCGACCCTACTGATCGGCTCAGTGATCCTGCTGTTCTGGATCGCCTGCGCACTGTTCGGCAGCCGCATGACGCCGCTCGATCCGTACGCAGATGACCTGCTCGCCACCCTGACGCCGCCGTCCCCGAGCCATTGGTTCGGCACCGATCAGCTGGGACGCGATATCTTCTCCCGCGTGATCATCGGCGCGCGCGACATTCTGATCGTGGCACCGCTGGCGACCGTGCTCGGTAGCGTCATGGGTACCGCGCTCGGGCTCGTGATCGGCTATGCGCGCGGAGTGCTCGACGATATCGTCAGCCGCGTGATCGAAGCGCTACAGGCACTGCCCTTGGTCATCGTGGCCCTCATGGCGTTGGCGGCGGTGGGGACTTCGAATGCCACCGTGGTGCTGGTGATCGGCTTCGTCTTCACGCCGCTGATTGCCCGTACGGTGCGCTCCGCCACGCTCAACGAAGCTGAATTGGACTATGTCGCCGCGGCGCGGCTGCGCGGCGACGGAGCGATCGCCATCATGTTCATCGAGATCCTGCCGAACGTGCTGCCGGTGGCGCTGGTGGAGACGACGGTGCGTCTCGGCTACGCCATTTTCTTTGTCGCCTCGCTGAGCTTCATCGGCTTCGGCATCCAGCCGCCCTCGGCCGACTGGGGCATCGCCATCGCCGAGAATTACAGCCTCATCGGCAGCTACTGGTGGACCGTGCTGTTCGACGCCGCGGCGACGGCCTCGCTGATCATCGGTGTCAACCTGCTCGCCGACGGGCTGCAGAGCGTGCTGGAGCGATGACGCCTGGCATCACACCACCGCTCGGGGCCGCCCCCGCCGATGCCTTGTGCATCGAGCATCTCGATGTGGCCTATCGCGTCGGCGCAAGCGAGCGGCGCGTCATCAGCGATCTGAGTTTTGCCATTCGGACCGGTGAGACCTATGGATTGGTCGGTGAATCGGGCTGCGGCAAGTCGACCGTGGCGCTGGCGGCGATCCGCTATCTGGCCCGTAACGGGCGCGTCAGCGGCGGGCGCATCCTGGTGGACGGACGCGACCTCATGCGCCTGAAGGCCGCCGAGCTGCGAGTTCTGCGCGCGCAAACCGTATCGATGGTCTACCAGGATCCGGCCCGGGCGCTCAATCCGAGCATTCGCATCGGCCGGCAGATGGCGGAGGTGTTCGAAGTCACCGAGGGCCTCAGGGGCAAGCCGGCGCAGGAGCGCAGCGCCGATATGCTCGCGCGCGTGCAGATCGCGACCCCGCAGCGCGTGATGGGCCAATATCCGCACGAGCTCTCCGGCGGCATGCAGCAGCGCGTGGTGATCGCGATGGCGCTGGCGAGCAATCCGGCGCTGCTGATTCTCGATGAGCCCACCACCGGCCTGGACGCCACGGTCGAAGCCGAGGTACTGGACCTCATCGCCCGTCTGCGCGATGAGATCAAGACGTCGATTCTGTTCATCAGCCACAGTCTGGCCGTGATCGGCCGCATGTGTGACCGGGTCGGCGTGCTGTACGCCGGGGAGCTGGTCGAGGAAGGCGCCAGCGCCGAGCTGTTCGGCGATCCGCGCCATCCTTACACGGTCGCGCTGTTGCGCTGCATGCCAAGCTTCGGGCGCAGCAAGCGGCACGGCCGGCTCGAGACCATTCCGGGCTTCCTGCCCGCGCCCGGTTCGATCAGCGGCCGCTGCGTCTTCGTCGATCGCTGCGCCAACGCCACCGAGCGCTGCCGCAATGAGGTGCCGCCGCCATTGGCCCTGCCTGGCAGCGCCCTCGCACGGCTGTCGCGTTGCTTCTACCCCGAGCGCGCGCCGCACTTGCCGCGCAGCGCCGAGATGCCAGTACCGGCGCGACGCAGCGAGACGGCTGCTCTCGAGGCCACGCCGGACGCCGTCGCGACGCCACTGCTGCAGACACGCCATCTCTCCAAGACCTATCGCAGCGGCAGCCGCGCGCTGCAGGCCGTGCACGATGTAACGCTCGAACTGCGGGCCGGGGAGACGCTCGGACTGGTCGGTGAATCCGGATGCGGCAAGAGTTCGCTGGCGAAACTGCTGCTCGGACTGGCGAGGCCGGATGCCGGCAGCCAGCTGGAGCTGACCGGGCAGCCGCTGGCGGCCCTGGCGAGTGATCGCACGCAGGCGCAGCGCAAGGCGATGCAGATCGTTTTTCAGAATCCAGGACTGGCGCTCAACCGCTCGCACACCGTGCGGCGGCTGATTCAGCGCTCGCTGCGGCTGCTCGGGCTGCCGAGGCAGCGGCGCGAGGCGCGGCTGCGCGAACTCACGGCCAGCGTGCGCCTGACGGCGCGCCACTTGAGCGACAAGCCGCGTCAGCTCTCCGGTGGCCTGCAGCAGCGTGTGAGCATCGCACGCGCCTTCGCGGGCGAGCCCGCCATCGTGGTCTGCGACGAGCCGACCTCGGCGCTCGACGTCTCGGTGCAATCGGCCATCTTGAATCTGCTGGTCGACCTGCAGGCCGAGCAGCAGGTCAGCTACCTGTTCATCTCGCACGATCTGAATGTCGTGCACTACCTCTGCGACCGGATCGCAGTGCTCTACCTCGGACGGCTGGTGGAGATCGGGCCGACCGCGGCCGTGTTCGCCGGTCCCCAGCATCCCTATACGGAAGCACTGCTGTCGGCCAATCCCGCGGCCCAGGGGGTGCCCGGCGAGCGTGTGCGCCTCCGGGGCGAGATCGCGAGCGCATTGAACCTGCCGCCCGGCTGCGTGTTCCAGACGCGATGCCCGCGCAAGATCGGCCGCATCTGCGAACAGCGGGAACCGCCGCTGCTCGAGCTCGAGGATGGGCATGTGATGCGTTGCCACATCCCGCCGGCGGAGCTGGCCCGGCTGCAGCAGGGGCGCGAACCCAACCGTTTGAGCCCATGAAAACCGCGAATAGGCTGCTTGAAAATTGCTAACTTGTGACTTCAGCAACATCTCGTAGGATAGTGAGCTATTAGATTAAGTTCGCTCTCAAACGGCGTTGGTCCGCCGAGCATGGTAGCGAAGGCCGGAGCACCCTCTAGATGACCGTGATCCTCGATACGCGATGGGATATCTCGCTCGAGGCCACCTATCGCGTCGCCTGGCGAGGCGAAAACGTGCGCATCTCCGATGCCGCAATGCAGCGCATTACCGCGAGCCGCACGTCGTTTCTGAACCTCATCGAGAACGACCCCACGGCCGTGATCTACGGCGTCACGACCTCGATGGGCGAGCTCGCGAGCCAGCGCCTCACACCCGAGGAGCGTGACCGGCATGCGCGCCTGAAGCCGTTCCCCGCAGCCACTGCCTTCGGCGATGAGCTGCCCGAGCGTGTGGTGCGCGCAATCGTGCTCGCAAGGCTCACCAATTTCATCGAAGGCCATGCCGCGACCACGCCCCGCATTGCCAAGGCGGTCGCACACATGCTCGATGGCGGCCCCATGCCGCGCGTGGCCGCCGCCGGGCAGGGTGGCGCCGGCGAAATCCTCGCGCTGTATCCGCTGTTCGCGCAGCTGTCGACCGCCTTCGATCTTCAGGTCAAGGAACGCGGCTCGCTGATCAACGGCTCCCCGTGTGGCGCTGCACTGATCGCCGACTCCGCCCTGGCCGCACGCCGCCGCCTCAAGCTGGCCTTGAAGAGCTTCGCGCTGTCGATCGAGGCCTTCCGTGCGCCGCTCGAGCACTATGACGCCGCGCTCGAAGTGCTCTGGGGCGACACCCACGAAGCCGCCGTTCTGCAGGCGCTACGCTCGCTGCTGGTGGGGGCCGGCGAAGGGCGCCGCCACTACCAGGCACCCGTGAGTTACCGCATCGTGCCGCGCGTGCTCGGCCATGCGCATCGCGCCGTCGCCGCGGCCGAGCACGCGGCCACGGTCTCCCTGGCCTCGATCTCCGACAACCCGGTCTATTTGCCGCCGGATGCGAACCATCCGCATGGGCGCTGCATCAGTACGGGCGGTTACCACAACTCGATGGCGGCCCCGGCGCTCGACGATCTGGCGGCGGTCTGGGCCGATCTGTGCCTGCTGTGCGAACGACACAGCACCAAACTGCTCAACGGCCGGGCCTCGCAGTTGCCCGACCTGCTGCTGGTCGGCCGCCAGCCGGGCGAAAGCGATGGTCGCGGCCACATCGGCTACGTGCCGATGGCGGCGGCGGGCTATATCGAGCTCGCCAAGGCCGCTGCGCAGCGCACCTTCCTCCACGGCAGCGATGCCGGAGCGGGCCAGGACGATGTCGCCTCGCCGGTATTCCATGCCTGGAGCAAGCAGGAGCGCGCCGGCCGGCTGCTGGATGCCTCGCTGGCCATGCTCGCGGTCGTGGCATCGCAGGCGCTGCACGTCACCGAGCGGCCCGTTCCGCCGGCCCTGCGGGACTTCACGACGCTGGTGCGCAGCCACGTGCCACCGCTGATTGAAGATCGTATCCTCGGTCCGGAACTCGGCCGCCTGGCCGAGGCGTTCACCGCCGAGGTTTTTGCCGTAGATGAGAAGACCGAAACCGTCTGCGCCTGATCTCGATGCCATCCGAGCGCACGCGAGCCCCCTCGACAACGCGCTCATCGATGAATTGCTCGCCGGCCGCATCGCTCGCCGTGAATTTCTGCGCTACGCGAGCGTGCTGGGCCTGTCGGCGCCGCTGCTGAGCGCGCTCGCACCGCGCGCGGCACAGGCCACGGGCCCTGCCGGCGGCAGCCTTGCCGGCGGCAGCCCTGCCAGGGGCACCGTGACCGTGGGCATGACCGTGCCGGCCGGATCGATCGACCCGCTCACGGTGGCCGATACCGGCGGCGTCTGCATGCTGTCGCAGACCGGGGAATACCTGGCGCTCTCCGACCCCGATCTGCGTCTGCGTCCGCAGCTCGCCGAAAGCTGGCAACCCAATCGCGACGGCAGCGTCTGGACGTTCAAGATCCGCCGCGGGGTTCGATTCCACAACGGTCGGCTGCTGAGCGCGGCTGATGTGGTCGCATCGATCGAGCGCCTGGCCGATCCAGCCAACGGTTCGGTAGCCCTCTCTGCCTTTGCCGGCTCGCTGTCCAAGGGCGGCACGCGTGCGCTCGATGCGAGCACGGTCGAGTTTCATCTGGATGCACCCAATGGCAGCTTTCCCTATCTGGTGTCGTCCGACAATTACAATGCCATCATCCTGCCGGCGGATTACCAAGGCGGCTTCGAGCGCAATTTCATCGGCACCGGGCCTTTTCGCCTCGAACACTACACGCCCAAGGCACGTGCCGCGTTCGTTCGCAACGGCGAGTACTGGGGCCCCCGAGCGCTGCCCGAGCGCTCGCTGTTCATCTTCTACGACAGCATCCAGGCGCAGATTCTCGCCATGCAGGGCGAGCAGCTCGATGTGCTGCTGCATGTGCCGGTGCAGGGCAGCCAGGCGTTGCTGGCCGATGCTCGACTGAACATCCTGGCCCTGAAATCCAGCGCCCACCAGCAGGTGCATATGCGTTGCGATCGCGGGCCGTTCACCGATGCGCGCGTGCGACGCGCCATGGCGCTGTGTCTGAGCCGCGAACATCTGGTCAAGGGATTGTTCCGTGGCCTGGCGACTGCCGGCAACGACAGTCCGTTCGCGCCGATCTTCCCCGCCACCGATCCTCAAGTGCCGCAGCGCCAGCAGGATATGCGTGAGGCCCGGGATCTGCTGCAGGCGGCCGGCGTCGGCAACGGCTTCAGGGCAACGCTCACGGCCGAGCGTTTCGTCGAGATACCGGACTATGCGGTCGTGATTCAGAACGCCGTGCGCGCGATCGGCGTGCAGCTCACGCTCAATGTCGAGGAGCAATCGGCGTATTTTGGCCACGCCACCTTCGGCGAGTCGGATTGGCTGGATTGCGACATGGGGATCGAGGACTACGCACATCGCGGCGTACCGAATATTGTCCTGAGCGCCACGCTCGGCAGTCGCGGCACGTTCAATGCCGCGCATTTTCACAATGCGGAATACGACCGGCTGGCCGCGAGCTACATCGCCGCGCTCGACCCGACTTCCCAGCGCGAAGCAGCCGGCCGCATCCAGCGCCTGCTGCTCGATCAGACACCGCTGATCATCGCCTATTTCTACGACTGGCTGTCGGTGACCAGCCGGCATATGCACGGCGTGCGGCCGACCGCGATGGGGCATCTGTTGCTCGATCAGGCACAGTGGCTTTAGGTGGCCGAGGACGCCGATGTCATCATCGTGGGCGCAGGTCTGGCCGGACTGGTGGCGGCCTGCGAACTCAGCGAGGCAGGCAAGCGAGTCATCGTGCTCGATCAGGAGCCCGAGCAATCGCTCGGCGGGCAGGCTTTCTGGTCCCTCGGCGGAATTTTTCTGATCGATTCGCCCGAGCAGCGACGCATGCGCATCCGCGACTCGTTCGAGCTCGCACTCGAGGATTGGATGGCCAGCGCCGCGTTCGATCGCGAGGAGGATCACTGGCCGCGGCAATGGGCACAGGCCTACGTCGCCTTTGCGGCCGGAGAGAAGCGCTCGTGGCTGCATCGCCGCGGCATTCGCTTCTTCCCCGTCGTCGGCTGGGCTGAGCGCGGCGGTTACGATGCCGCCGCACACGGCAACTCCGTACCGCGGTTTCATGTGGCCTGGGGCACCGGCCCTGGCGTGCTCGCACCTTTCGTCGAACGCGTGCGCGCAGCCGCGCAGCGCGGACTGGTGCGCTTGAAGTTCCGCCATCGGGTCAGCGCACTGACGCGCTCGGCTGGCGCGATCGATGGGGTGTGNGGTGAGNTGCTCGAGCCGAGCAATGTCGAGCGCGGCCGCAAGAGCTCGCGCNCGCTCGAAGCCCCCTTCGCGCTCAAGGCCCAAGCCGTGATCGTGGCATCCGGCGGCATCGGCGCAAATCACCCGCTGGTCCGCAGCCACTGGCCGGCGCGTCTGGGCGCGCCGCCACGGCACATGATCTGCGGCGTTCCCGATCACGTCGACGGTCGCATGCTCGCCATCACCGAGGCCGTGGGCGCACGGCTCATCAACCGCGACCGCATGTGGCACTACGTCGAGGGCGTGCGTAATTGGAATCCCATCTGGACGGATCATGCCATCCGCATCATCCCCGGCCCATCGGCGCTGTGGATCGATGCGCGCGGTCAGCGACTACCGCCGCCGCTCTACCCGGGCTTCGATACGCTGCGCACGCTTTCACACCTGCGGCAGACCGGATTCGATCACTCCTGGTTCATTCTCAACCAGCGCATCATCGCCAAGGAATTCTCGCTGTCGGGCTCGGAACAGAATCCGGATCTGACTTCCAAGAGCTGGCTGCAGGTGCTCCGACGCGCGCGCTCGGGCGTGCCGGCGCCGGTCAGGGCCTTCATGGATCGCGGCGAGGACTTCATCGTCGAGCATGAGCTCGCGGCGCTGGTGCGACGCATGAACGCGCTCTGCGGTGGCGCGCCACAGATCGACCTGGAGACGCTCGAGCGCGCGATTCGCGCTCGCGACCGCCAGGTCGACAATCCCTTCTGCAAGGACATGCAGATCATGGCGATTCGCGCCGCCCGCAGCTACCTCGGCGATAGGCTCACGCGCGCGGTGGCGCCGCACCGGCTGCTCGATCCAGGTGCCGGCCCGTTGATCGCCGTGCGTCTGCACATTCTGACCCGCAAGACCCTGGGCGGCCTGCAGACCGACCTGCACAGCCGCGTGCTCAATGCCGGCGGCGAGCCGCTACCCGGGCTCTATGCCGCGGGCGAGGCGGCCGGATTCGGCGGCGGCGGCATGCATGGCTACCGCGCCCTCGAAGGTAGCTTTCTCGGCGGCTGCATCTTCTCGGGCCGGGCCGCCGGACGCGCGGCGGCGGGCTCGGTCGCTTGATCGGCGCGGCCGCTGGCCATGTGAGTGGGTGCCGCCGGCACCCGTCGGGTTCGGCCGTGGCGCCGGAGTCACGCCCCGGGACTAAATGTTGCAGATAAACTACAAAGTGGGGGCACGGCCGCGGCGCGCCGCCAGGCTCGAACCTGTATGGTTGCCGCCATGCGAAGCTCACTAAAATCAGCGCTCTTTTTTGTCAGGAGCATGCATGAAGCCGCCGCTTAATGTCGCGATAACGGGTGCTGCCGGCCAGATCGGTTACGCATTGGCCTTTCGCGTGGCCTCGGGCGCGATGCTCGGCAGCGAGCAGCCCATCAATCTGCACCTGCTGGAAATCGCACCCGCGCTGCCCACTTTGGGCGGCGTGGTCATGGAGCTCAACGATTGCGCCTTCCCGACGCTCAACAGGATTGTCGCCACCGACGATGCACGTGTGGCATTTCGCGACTGCCACGTGGCGCTGCTGGTCGGTGCGCGGCCGCGCAGCGCCGGCATGGAGCGCAAGGATCTGCTGCTGGCCAATGCGCAGATCTTCGCGGCGCAGGGCAAGGCGCTCAACGAAGTCGCCGATCGCAAGCTGCGCGTGCTCGTGGTCGGGAATCCCGCCAATACCAACGCACTGATCGCCAGCCACAATGCGCCGGATCTGGATCGACGCCACTTCACGGCCATGACGCGCCTGGATCACAACCGCGCGCTCTCGCAGCTGGCGCAGAAGACCGGCACGCACGTCAATGACATCCGTCGCATGACCATCTGGGGCAATCATTCAGCGACGCAATATCCCGACGTGAGCCATGCGCTGGTGCAAGGCAAGAGCGCGCGTGCGCTGGTGGACCAGCAGTGGCTCGAGCAGTATTTCATTCCGACGGTGCAGCAGCGCGGCGCGGCAGTCATCAAAGCGCGCGGCTCCTCGTCGGCGGCCTCGGCGGCCTCGGCCGCCATCGATCACGTGCGCACCTGGATGCTCGGCACCGCGGTGGGCGATTGGAGCAGCATGGCAGTGCCCGCCGATGGCAGCTACGGCGTCAAAGAAGGCGTCATCTATTCCTATCCGGTCACCTGCACGCAGGGTGAATACCGGATCGTGCCGGGGCTTTCGATCGATGAGTTCAGTCGCGCACGCATGAGTGCGACCGAAACCGAGCTGCGCGAGGAGCGCGAAGGCGTCAAGGCTCTGCTGACACCGGCGGCCCGATGATCGGCGCGATCATCACCGTGCTGTTCGTGCTCGCGGTGGTGCATCTCGCCTACCGTCGGCTGCCGCTGTTGTCCTTCACGGCCGCCTTCACGGTGCTGCTGCTGGCCTACGGCCTGTTCGGCAATCCCCCGGGATTGTGGCTCGGGCTGCTGCTGCTGCTGCTGACGTGCTTCTGGCTGCTGAACCTGCGACCGCTGCGCATTGCCTTGATCAGTGGTCCGTTCATGCGCACCTATCGGCGGCTGCTGCCCTCGATGTCGGACACCGAGCGTGACGCGCTCGAGGCCGGCACCGTGTGGTGGGATGGCGAGCTGTTCACGGGCAGCCCGAACTGGCGCCGGCTGCAGCAGGCACCGCCGCCACGGCTGTCCGCCGAGGAGCAGGCCTTCCTCGACGGCCCGTGCGAGACGCTGTGCGGCATGCTCGATGATTTCGACATCACGCATCGGCGCGGCGATCTGCCGCCGCAGGTCTGGGACTACATCCGCGCGCAGCGCTTCTTTGCCATGATCATTCCGCGCCGTTACGGCGGGCTGGAATTCTCCACCTACGCGCACTCCTGCGTGCTGGTCAAGCTCGCGGCCCGCAGCGTGACCTGCGCTTCCACGGTTGCGGTGCCCAACTCGCTCGGTCCGGCCGAGCTCCTGGTGCACTACGGCACCGAGGAGCAGAAGAATCACTATCTGCCGCGTCTGGCACAGGGCCTGGAGATACCCTGCTTCGCCCTGACCGGCCCGCGCGCGGGCTCGGATGCCGCAGCGATTCCCGACACCGGCGTGGTGTGTCACGGAGTCTACGACGGGCGCGAGATCATCGGACTGAAGCTCAACTTCGCCAAGCGATACATCACGCTGGCGCCGATCGCAACCGTCGTCGGGCTGGCGTTTCGCATGTTGGACCCCGAGCATCTGCTCGGCGACAAGGTGGACATCGGCATCACCTGCGCCTTGATTCCGCGCGCTACGCCCGGCGTGGAGATCGGGCGGCGTCACCTGCCGCTCAATATTCCGTTTCAGAACGGCCCCGTGTATGGACGCGACGTATTCGTGCCGCTCGATTGCATCATCGGCGGCCTGAAGATGGCGGGCCTCGGCTGGCGCATGTTGGTGGAGCAGCTGTCGGTCGGGCGCTGCATCTCGCTGCCGGCCAATGCCACCGGCGGGGCGCTCGCCGCCACGGTGGCGACCGGCGCCTACGCGCGCGTCCGCCGGCAATTCAACACCTCGGTCGGACGCTTCGAGGGCGTCGAGCAGGTCATTGCGCGCATGGTCGGACTCAGTTACATCATGGACGCCGCGCGCAGCGTGACCACGGCGGCGATCGATGCGGGTGAGAAGCCGGCCGTGCCGGCCGCGATCCTCAAATACCATCTCACGGAGATGGGGCGCCGAGTCGGTAACGACGCCATGGATGTGCACGGCGGCAAGGGCATCATGCTCGGTCCTTCCAACTATCTCGGTCGCGGCTATCAGTCGATTCCGATCGCCATCACCGTCGAAGGCGCCAACATCCTCACCCGCAGCCTCATCATCTTCGGCCAGGGTGCGATCCGCTGCCATCCATTCGTCCTGCGCGAAATGAACGCGGCGCGCAATGCCGATCGACGGCGCGGAGTCGATGAGTTCGACCGCGCGCTGTTCGCGCACATGGGCTTTGCCATCTCCAATGCCGTGCGTTCGTTCGTGATGGCGCTGAGCTTCGCGCGCTTTCGGCGCGTGCCCGAGTCTGGAGCGACCCGGCGCTACTATCAGCACATCGAGCGCTTCAGCGCCTCGTTCGCGTTCGTGACCGATCTGGCGATGCTCAGTCTCGGCGGCTATCTGAAGAAAAAGGAAACGATTTCCGGGCGCCTGGGCGATGTGCTGTCGGCCATGTACCTGGCCTCGATGGTGCTCAAGCATCACGAGAATCGCGGCAGCCCGGCCGAGGAATTGCCTGCAGTCGAGTGGGGCTGCCGCGAGCTGCTGTACCAGGCCCAGGAGCAGCTGCACAGCGTGCTGCGCAACTTGCCGAATCGGCCGATCGCGGCGCTCGCACGCTTGTTGATCTTTCCGCGCGGTTTGACGTATTTTGCTCCGGCCGATCGCTTGGGGCGCAGAGTTGCCGATCTGGTGCTCAACAACACCGCGACCCGAGCTTCGCTGAGCCGCCTGCTGTACCGTGCTGATGAGCCGCACAACCTGCTGGCGGCGTTGCAGAACGCGCTCGAAATGGCGCCGGTCGCCGAGTCGCTCGAGCGGAAACTGCGCGTCGAGGGCCAGAAGACCGGCCGCGTGACGGCGTTGAATCTGCCCGACCAGATCGAGCAGTCACGCGCGCTCGGCATCCTGAGCGAGCAGGAAGCGAACTTCCTGGTCGAATACGATCGCCAGGTCATGGATATCGTCAACGTCGATGATTTCGCGCCGCACGAACTGGGCCTGGCGAGCCAGGAAGCGCCGGCCGAGTCGGACGCGGCAGCGGACGCCACACAGAACGATTACCGGATCCACGACTCCAAATGCAGTATCTAGCAGAGAGTGACCATGCCTGTGCTCGCTGTGCCATGCATGCGCAATGTGGCCTCGAAAAAATCACTGTTACCGTGACCGATGAGTACGCGCCATTGAGGTGATGTCAGCGAATGTATCTGCAGTTCTTCGGGCTTGCGGAAAAGCCGTTCGCAATCACGCCGGACCCGCGCTATCTGTACCTGAGCGGGCGGCACGCGGATGCGCTCGCGCATCTGGTCTACGGCATCAATGAGGCCGGGGGCTTCATTCAGCTGACCGGTGAGGTCGGCACGGGCAAGACCACGACGATACGCTCGCTGCTCGCGCGCGCCCCCAAGAGCGCCGAGATCGCTCTGATCCTCAATCCGCGCCTGTCGGCCGCGGAGTTTCTGCGCTCGCTGTGCGAAGAGCTCGGATTGGGCGCAGATGACAGCGGCGACGGCGATACCAAGAATCTCGTGGATCTGTTGAACCGCTATCTGTTGCGCGCGCACGGGCTCGGACGGCGCGTCGTGCTGGTGGTCGATGAAGCCCAAAATCTGACCCCCGATGTGCTCGAGCAGGTTCGACTGCTGACCAACCTCGAGACCGAGACGCAGAAACTGCTGCAAATCATCCTGATCGGGCAGCCGGAGCTTCGCAAGTTGCTCGCGCGCGAGGATTTGCGACAGATCGCACAGCGCATTACCGCCCGCTTTCACCTCGACCCGCTGTCGCGCGAGGAGACCTTTGCCTACGTGCGCCACCGCCTGCGGGTGGCCGGTGCCACGACGGATATTTTTACGCGCGCGGCGCTGCGTGAGATCTACCGCATCAGCGGCGGCATCCCACGCGTCATCAACATTCTGTGCGACCGCGCATTGCTCGGCGCCTACACGCAGGAATTGCATCAGGTGCCCAGCGCTCTGGTGCGCCGCGCAGGAGCCGAGGTCTTCGGCCACGAATTCCTGCCCGGCTGGCTGCCGGCCGCGGCGGCCGGCCTGGCCGTCGCTGTGGTGGCCGGTAGCGCGCTGGTGCTCTGGCGTTACGCGCCTGCCCGCTTCTTTCCGGCCCTCGCGCATGCCACGCACGCACCCATGGCGGCCAATGCGTCGGCTGCCAACCCGCATGCCGCAGCGCCGGCCGCCGCAGCTCCCGCAGCCGCCGTCACCGGCACCCCAGAGGCCGTCGCCTCGGACAGCGCGGCGGCCACACCGACGGCCGCAGCCCCGGGGGTTGCAGCGCCGGGCGCCGCCGCCTCGCCCGCCGCTTCGGATCACACGCTGGAGCCGCTGCTGATCACTTACCGCGACAGTACCGGCAGCGACAGCGCATTTCAGCAGTTGATGTCGCTATGGAATGCGCGTTATGTGCCCGGGAAGGTCGACGGTTGCAGCCAGGCGCTGACACAGGGATTGCGCTGCCTCGTGCAGCGCGGCTCCTTCGCCCAGTTGCGTCTGCTCAATCGACCGGCCATCCTTATGCTCAGCGACGATAACGGCACGGCGTACCAGGTGGTGCTGCGTGGCTTGCATGAGGACAGCGCTCAACTGCAGATCGGTGCGCAGAGCGCGACCGTGGGCATTAGCGAGCTCGCGCGTTACTGGTTCGGAGATTTTGTGCTGCTGTGGCGTCCGGGGACCAAGGATGTACGCGACCTCAGCGAGGGCATGCACGGCGCACTGGTGCGGCATCTGCGCGAGCAACTCGGGCGGTGGCGCGGCGGTACCGACGCGGGCCTCGCGAGCAGCGATGCCTATGACGGCGATCTGATGCAACTGGTGGAGCAGTTCCAGCGCGCCAAGCGCTTGACGGTCGATGGCGTGGCGGGCATCGAGACGCAGGTGGCGCTGGATGCCGCGTTGGCGACACCCGACTCGCCGTTGCTCGAGCCGCATGCCGCACCGGCGCCGACGCGGGGCAGCTGATGTCGTTCATTCTCGATGCACTCAAGAAAGCGGAAGCCGAGCGTCAGCGCCAGACGGGGCCGACACTGCTCGAGGTGCGCGTCACTCAGCCGCGCCGGCGCTTTCCTCTCTGGATTCTGATCATCAGCGGGTTGCTGGCGGTCAACGTACTGTTGCTGATCGTGTTCGTTGTGCGAAGGCCCGCGCTCAGCGGCGCCTCGACTGAGCAGCCGGCGGTGGCCGCAAGTCCGCAGGCAAGCGCGAATGCGCCAGCGCCGCTGCCCCCGCCGGCCCCTGTAGCCGCCGCCGCCGCAACTCCCGGCGGGATCGCAGCCGCAGCGGCACCGGCAGGCATCGCGGTGCCGATGCCCGGCGCTGCGGCCCCCGCCACGGGGGCGGCCGCAGTGCCGGCCGAGCCAGCCATGAATAATCCCGCTGATTTCGAGCCGGCCGTGCCAGCGGCCGGGCCGGCCGGGAGCGGGCAGCGCAGCCGTCCAGAGCACGAGGAACCGCCGAGCCTGTCCGATATCGGCGGAGATTTGCCAGAACTGCGGCTGGATCTACATGTCTACGCCGCGCGTCCTGCCGACCGCTACGCGCTCATCAACATGCACCGGGTGCATGAGGGGGACGTGCTACCCGAAGGACCGCGTGTACTGAGCATCGACCGGGATGGTGTCGAGCTCAGCTATCACGGCACGGAATTCATGCTTCATCCGCAGTAGCAGGACGCGAGCTCTTGAGCAGGCTCGGCAGCTCGAACTGCAGATCCGCGGCCTGTTCGGGTGTCGGCCACAAGCCGTGATCGAGCAGGCGTTTGGCCTGCATGTGGTCGGAAATGCGATTGAGCGAATCGACCGCCAGCAGTCGGCCGGCACGAAAATAAAACGCCGAAAACGCCGGCTTTGCCAAATCTCCGCGTGTCACGACCTGATCATAGCCGCGGCTCAGGCCGACCATCTGCAGCTTGACGTCGTACTGATCGGACCAGAACCAGGGCGCATTGACGAACGGCCGGGAGCGGCCCATGAGTGCCGCGGCCGCCGATTTGCCCTGCTCGATCGCATTTTGCACCGATTCCAGCCGCACCAGCTCGCCATCGGCCAGGCGCCGCGCGGTGCAATCACCGGCTGCCACGATCAGCGGATCCGAAGTGCGCGAGCAGTCATCGACCACGATACCGCGCTCGCACCGCAGGCCCGCGCTGCCGGCCAGCCAATCATCCGGCGTGACCCCAATGCCGACAACGACGCAGCCCGCGGCATACTCCTGACCCTGCGCGGTACGCACGCCGGCGACGCGGCCCTCGTGGCCGACGATCTCGACCACCTGCGCCTCGAACACCAGCTGCACGCCATGCTGTCGATGCAGGCGTGTGAAGGCCTCGGAAACGACTGGCGCGGTGACGCGCGACATGAGCCGCGGCAGACCCTCGAGCACCGTGACTTCGGCCCCCAGTTTGCGCGCAGCAGCCGCCACTTCGAGTCCAATGAAGCCGCCGCCGACGATCACGATCCGTTGCCCCTCGGCGGCGCAGCGCTTTATGGCAGCGCCGATCGTGAGCGAGTCCTCGATGCCGCGCAGCGCCAGAACGCCGGGCAGAGAAGCACCCGGAACCGGCAGCGCACGCGGCAGCGAGCCGGTCGCGATCGCTAGCTTGTCGTAGGCGATGCGCGTGCCATCGGCCAGATCGAGCGCGCGCCGGTTGCGATCGATGGCCCGCACGCGCGAATTGAGCTTCATCGAGATCTTGAGCCGCTCGATTGCCGCCGGACCGCGCAGCGCCAATGCACTGACGGTACCGCCATCGATGAGCCACTTCTTGGACAGCGGCGGGCGCTGATAGGGAGCATGCGGCTCCTCGCCGCACAGGATCAATGCGCCGCCATACCCTTCCTGTCGCAACGACTCGGCGATTTGTATGCCAGCCTGCCCGGCCCCAACGATCACGATCGGCATCTGGGAATCCACTAGGGTCCTTGCATCGTTCAACTCTGGCGATCGGGAAACCGCACCGTCAGCCCATCGAGCGCATCCTCGATGATCAGCTGGCAGCAAAGACGGCTGTTTGGTCGACGCTCGGCTGCCACATTGTCGAGCATGAGCTGCTCATCATCCGAAGGCGGCTTGAGTTTGTCCAGCCATGCCGGCTCCACATAGCAGTGGCACGTGGCGCATATGCAGTTGCCGCCGCACTGCGCTTCGATGCCAGTCAGACCCGCGTCCATGGCGGCACGCATGAGGCTCTGGCGCGGCGCGAGCTCGAGCGTAACCTCGCGGCCGTCGGGCTCGATGTAGCGCACGCGTGGCATCGATGGTTGCGCTCGGCGCTCAGGCGCTCAATTGCTTGCGGTAGAGCGTCCAGCCCTCGCGCGGTTGCGCGCCGAATTCGCGGTAAAAGTCGATTGCTGTCTGATTCCAGTCCAGCACCGACCATTCGAAACGTCCGCAGCCGGCCGCACGTGCGCGCTGTTCGAGCGTGCGCAGCAGATTCAAGCCGATGCCGCGCCCCCGATAGTCGGGGCGCACGAACAGATCCTCCAGATAGAGCCCTGGACGGCACAGAAAGGTCGAGTAATTGAAGAAATACAATGCGAAGCCCGCAACCGCCTGGTGCCATTCGGCCACGAGCGCGTGCGCATAGCGCGGCTCTGCGAACAGGTGCCGCCGCAGATCCTCCATGCAGCCGACCATCTGCGAGCGCAGCCGCTCGTACTCGGCCAGTTCACCGATCAGCTCAAAAATGACCGGCACGTCCGGCTCCTCGGCAGCGCGCACGCGCAGCATGAATCCTCCGCAACAGGTGAGCAACGTCACATTATCCGCGAGCACGCCCCGACGCGAATCACGTTTTTTCGCCACTGAGACTTCAGTGCATTGTCCCCGCGCGCAGACAGCATACAGTCGCGGACATAAGGCGCTATGGTGTCTAGACGGCCATTCGAGCGGTACTGATGAACAATGCAAGTGCGTGATCCGGAATCGTTTTCCCCGAAGCCCGTGCCCGAGGCTGAAGGCGCGTCGGCGGCGGCACCCCACGCCGCCGGCAGCGCGCCGGCCTGCGCGATCATTGCCCTGTCCGACGATCCGCTGCTGCTCGAGGCCTTGTCGGGGGCGGCACGCGCGGACTCGCCCCTGATCAGCGCCCCCTCGACCGATCGCTTTATCGACCAGCTCGTTGCTCATGGCGCCGGTATCGCGCTCATCGATGCCTCGAGCGTATCCGCGCCGCTCAAGGGCTTCCTGGTGACACTACGCGAGCAGTTCCCGCAACTCGTGCTGCTGCTGGCCGGGCCGGCACACCTGCAGACGCAATTCACCGCGCAGCTCGATGAGGGCACGATATTCCGCTTCGTACACAAGCCCGCCTCGAGCCAGCGGCTCAAACTATTCATCGACGCGGCGCTGCGACAGCAGGCCGCGCCGGAGCTGCCATCCGCACGGACCCTGGCTGGACCGGGTGCGCGCCGCGCGCTGGCCGCGGAATCACCCGCCGGCGGCCGGCGCGGGCTGACGCTGGCAGCGCTGTCCGGTGCAGCCCTGGCCGCGGGCGGGATTGCCTGGGCCGTGTGGCATCAGCAGCCGGATCAATCCNCCCCATCAACGTCGACTCAGATCGGTGGCGATGCGCCTGCTGCAACCCATGCGGCGGCGCCAGACGGCGCACAGCAGCCGGCCGCCGACGCTGAGGCCGCGCGCGATCTCACATCGAGCGAGGCCGCCGCGCGCGATCAGAGCGCAACTGAGCAGGCCGCGCACGAAGCCGCGGCGCTCGAACAAGCGCAGCGCCTGGTACAAGGGGCGCGCGCCGATCAGGTTGCGGTCTACGTGCAGCTCGCGCGCAGACGTCTCGCCAGTGGAGCCCTGATCGAGCCGGCCGATGACAGTGCGCGCAGTTATCTGGCGTCGGCGCAGAAGCTCGCGCCCGAGGATCCGGATGTGCACGCGACCGCGCTTGCGCTCGGCGCAGCGCTGGTCGCGCAATTCCGCCGCGCAGTCGAGGCCGGCGATGGCGCCGCCGCGCAGCGCTGGCTTCAGGCTTGCAACGACTATCGAATCCCCAGCACAACGTTGAACGAACTCTCGATGCAACTGCAACGCCTCCCAAACGGTGAGCACAGCGGCGCGAGTGCCACGATGAATGCATCGGCGAGCGCGCCGGCGCCGATTGGCACGGCGCCAGCGTCGGCGATGCCCGAGGCGCTTGCGCCCACAGCGGCACCGGCAGCCGCGACTACCGCCGACTATGCCGCGCCGGCCGCGCCCGCCGCATCGCCTGCCGCCTCCCCCGTCGGTCTGGTCAACGAAGGCACTCTGAGGCGGGTGCTGTTCGTGCCGCCCGTCTATCCCAACTATGCACTCGAGCACGATATCAGCGGCTGGGTAGATCTGGAGTTTACGGTCACCGAAGAGGGCAGGGTGGCGAATATCGTGGTTCTGGCCGCTCAGCCGGACGGCATCTTCGAGCGCGCAGCGCGCGATGCGATGGCGAGCTGCCGCTATCGCCCCCTGGTGCGCGACGGCGTGCCGGTCGCGCAGCGCACACGCATTCGCATTCGCTTCGAGCGATGAATCCGCGCATCCTGCTGCTGATCGAGGAGCGTGAGTTGCGCGACTGGCTGCGCCACCACCTCGACATACTCTGGCCGGACGTCAGCATCGAGGACATGTCGCCGACGCAGTTTGTGGCGGGCGTGTCGCAGTGGCATGCCCGCGAGATCGACCTCGCCGTGCTGAGCGTGAACTGCGGCGATGTGCTCGCCGATCCGGGCGAGGAGCTCGATGTGCTGCGCATCGCGCTCGACGCGCCGCACTGCCCGCCGGTAGTGGTCATCGCCGCGGGTGGTAACGAGCTGTGCGCCGTGCAGGCCATGCGCATCGGCGCTGCCGACTACCTGCCGCGCACCCTGCTCAATGCGCAGCGCGTGGCCAGCGCGCTCAAGGCAGCACTGCACGTACCGCGGCGAGCAAAGCGGGCAGCGCGCGCCACCAAGCCGGCGCGGCGTGAACTCGAGCCGTGGCATCTGGATCTGCCGCAATACTCGCTGCTGCACAAGCTCGGCGACTCGGCGCGCGCGGTCGTCTATCTGGCCTACAGCGCGACGCTGGGGCGCAACGTGGCACTCAAGATCAGCAAGCCGGCGGGCGATGACTGTCAGGAGTTCGCGCGCGAATACACGGCCATCAGCGCCTTGCAGAATCCTGCCGTGGTCGACATCTACGACTACGGTTTCCACGACGGCCGCGAATTCATCGCCATGGAATACTTTCCCTGTGGCGATCTCAAGACACGGCTACAGCAGCCCATGACCGTGATCGAAAGCCTCGAGTACGCGCAGCGCATCTGCGCCGCGCTCGAAGTCGTGCATGGCGCCGGGCTCCTGCATCGCGATCTGAAGCCCCCGAATGTCATGCTGCGCGAGGACGGCTCGATCGTGCTGATCGATTTCGGACTCGCCAAGCAGCTCGATCTGGCGCACCTCAATACCGTAGCGGGCGTACTGCGCGGCTCACCTTATTACATGAGCCCCGAACAGGCCCAGGGGCTGCCGCTCGATGCGCGCAGCGATCTGTACAGCACCGGGGTGATTCTGTTTGAGATGCTGACCGGCAACAAGCCATACCTCGGCAGCACCGCGGTCGAAGTCATGCAGCAGCACGTGAACGGCCAGCGGCCGCCGCTGCCGCCAGCGTGCACCGCTCTCGAGCCGCTGCTCGATCGCTTGATGGCGCACGATCGCGACGAACGCTTCGCCGACGCAGCCGCAGTGCTTGCCGCACTGAACGACGCCATCGCCCTCATGACGCCGTCGACCATCCCGGTCGACCGCGCGGTAGCCATGCAATGAATGACACCTCGATCTGCGCCCTGTCTCCCGCGCAGCTGCTCGAAATCGAGGCGCTGCGCGATCAGCGCGATCTCTATCACGCGTTGCTGCTATCCGAGCCGACGCTGCTCGCCGCCGGCCTGACCTATGCGCTCGCGACCGTCGAGCAGCTACGCTCGCTGCTGCGCGCAACGACGCGCGACAGCGCGGCGTTTCGCGGCAAGATCGAGCGGTTGCTGGGCGAGCTCGACGGTCTGGCACAGGCGCTGCTGCCGCTGCATCTGCCGACCGTGAGCAGCCGGCTGGAGAGTGCGCAGCGCGCCTTGCACGAAATCGAGCTGCGCAGCGAGATCACCGGCAACGATCTGCTGCCGGCGATGGTCGTGCTCGGCGATCTGTGCAGCCACATTACGATCGCCGCGGACTGTGCCTCGGTGCACGTGCCGTTGATCGAGAGCGGTGCGGCTGCCGCCGGCGAGCTCGAGACGAGCCAGCGTCGCGCACAGCCCAAGCTCGCCGTGGCCCTGCAGCAACTGGCCGACAAGCTCGCGAGCGAGCAAAGCAAACACCTGACGCTCGTGACACTGGGACTGGAAGACATTCCCGAGCAGTGGGTCAGCGCATTGTTCGACATGCTCGGCCAGCTGGTACGCAACGCCATTGAGCATGGCATCGAGACGCCCGAGCGCCGCGCCGAGCTGTCGAAACCCGAGCAGGGCACCGTGGTCGTGGAATTCATCGATCATGGAGCCGACGGCTTCGAACTCAATGTGCAGGATGACGGCGGCGGACTCGACGCCGCACGCATCGCTGCAATCGCCGTCAAAAAGGGACTACTGAGCGCCGATGCCGCGCAGGACATCGATCCGCCGAAACTCGCCAGCCTGATCTTTCAGCCCGGCGTCTCGACCGCCCGGGACGGCGCGCGGCGCGGTCACGGCATGCAAATAGTGCGCGATCACGTCGCCAGGCTCGAAGGCCGCATCCGGGCGGCCACCAAGAACGCCCACTACACGCGCTTCCGCATCCATTTACCGCCGCTGCCGGCCGAAGCTGCACAGTCCGACACTCACGCTTGACAGTCAATTGACATGACGATGCAATGATGCCTCGCGCCGGGGGGCACCGTATGCATCTAGTGGACACGACCCTGTTCTTCTCGCCCACGAGCGGCGGCGTCAAGCGTTATCTGACGGCCAAGCAGCACTGGCTCAGGTCGCACACGGCCCATCGCCATTCGATCCTGGTACCCGGTGAGCGCACGCAGCTGGTGCCCGATGGCATCAGCACGATCGCCGGCATGCCTCTGCCGGGAGCATTCAATTACCGCCTGCCGCTGTCGATGCGCACCTGGCGCTCGATGCTCGCTGCGCTCGCACCCGATCTGATCGAGGTCGGTGATGCCTTTCACCCCGCATGGTGCGCCGCCGCCGTGGCACACAGCCGCAATATTCCGCTGATTGCGTTTTTTCACTCCAACCTCGCGCAGCTGTTGGGTCGACGTTTCGGGGCCGGAGTCGAGCGCGCGCTGACCCGTTACCTGCGCTCGGTCTACGGCCGATTCGATCTGGTGCTGGCGCCGAGCCGGTTGATGTGCAGCTATCTGGCGCGCCTCGGAGTGCCGCGCACAGCACTGCAGCCCCTCGGGGTCGACACCAAAATATTCTCGCCGGCGCGACGCACGCTCGATCTGCGTCGCTCGCTGGAGTTGCCCGACGATGCCCGGCTGCTGATCTATGCCGGCCGATTTTCGGAGGAGAAGAATCTCAATGTGCTGCAGCTGGCGATGGCCCTGCTGGGCAGGCCCTACCACCTGCTGCTGGTCGGCGGCGGACGCAGCGCACGCCCGAGCGGCAACGTCACGGTACTGCCCTATCGCCGCGACAGCCTGGAACTCGCTCAGTGGCTCGCCTCTGCCGATGCGCTCGTGCATGCCGGCAGCAGCGAAACCTTCGGTCTTGTGATCGTCGAAGCGATGGCCTGCGGCCGCCCGGTCGTGGGCGTGCGCGGGGGGGCGGTGCCTGAACTCGTCGATGAGCGCGTCGGCGAGCTGGCCGAGCCGGATGACGCGCCGAGCATGGCGGCGGCGATTCGCCGGCTCTACGAGCGCGACCTCGATGCGCTCGGATCGGCGGCCCGCCAGCGGGTGCTGCAGAGCTTTACTTGGTCGCATTCGATCGGCGTTGAGCTGGCCAACTACGCCAGCGTGTTCGCCGGCAGGCGCGCCCTGCCGGTCATCGCAGCGGACCTGGAATTCGACTCGCCGAGCTCCTGACGGCCGCGCAAACCTCAAGATTCGAAGATCGACAGGCCGCCGCGCGCATCTGCGACCGCGAGCCGCTCGCCGTTGCGTGCATAGCGCAGCAGCGTGCATTCATCGCTCAGCAGATGCGCATCCTGCGGCGTATCGCTGGTACCCATGCGCCACAGCAGCAGCCGCCGGTCGCGCGCGGCCGAGACCANCCACGTGCCGACGGGCCGACAGGCCAGAGCGCTGATGCGCTCGGAGTGCGAGCGCAGCTGGATCGGACGCGAGCCTTCGGGTCCCTTGCCGCTGAAGTCCCAGACGACGAGGCTGCTGCCGGCCGCTGTCGCCAGATAGCGGCCGTTGCCGCTCCACTCGGTGGCGCTGACTTTGGCCTCATAGCCCTGCATTTGTGATTGTGTGCCACTCGCCACGTGCCACAGCTGCACGCGGCCATCCTGCATGCCCGCCGCGAGAATACGGCCGTCGGCGTTCCAGCTGGCCGTGAGGCAGGCGCCGCGCACCGGGTAGTCGCGCGTCTCGAGCTGCGGCTCGACCCGGTGAATACGCATGCCGCCGTTGCCGGCCACGGCGACTTCCACCGATTTCGGGCGCCAGGCCAGCGCCGCGATGACCCCCGGATGCGATTCGAAGACGGCCCGTAGCGCTCCTCCTGCATCGAACACCCGCAGCGTCCGGCCGCTAGACACGGCGAGCAGCCGGCCGTTATCGGCGAAGGCCAGGTGCTCGCTCCATGTGTTGCCGGCGTGGATCGCTCGCGACTCGAGCGTGCGCCGATCCCATAGCAGCACGGCGCCATCCTGGCCCGAAGTGGCGAATAAATTCCCCGCCTTCTGCCAGGCCACTGCGAGCGCGCCGCCGGCGTGCGCGCCGATCGGCCGCGCTGCGATCTCCTGCTCGATGCTGATGAGCGTAATGGCACTCGCCCCCGTGGCGACGATCAGCGACTTGCCGTCGCTCGCCCAGGCCGCATCGACCGGATAGTCGTCGAGCTCGAGGCGGCGGCGCAGCCGCAGTTGTCCGGCCGCGGCACTCATGCGACACAGGATTCGAAGCCGGCCTCCAGCTCGCCGCGATTGAGATTGCGGCCGATGAACACCAGTCGGCTGCGCCGAGGCGATGCTACCGGCCAGGGTCGCTCGAGCTGGCCGTCGTACACCATATGAACGCCGTGAAACACATAGCGTCGCGACTCGCCCTTGAGGTTCAGTACACCCTTCATACGCAGGATGTCCTGACCGCGGCTCTGCAGCAGGTACGACAGCCAGTCATTGAGCTTGTCGGGATCGAGCGGCCGCGGATCTTCGAGCCCAATGGAGCCGATTTCCGCATCGAGGTGATGCGAGCCGTAGCGGCGCTGCGCGATCAGTGCGCCGCCCTTGAGCTTGAGTCCGAATTCCTCCGGCGCATGCTCGCAGAACAGCACGCAGTGTCCCGGCCGCTCGAGCTGCAGCTGGTAGTGCGCGCCGCCCGACAACCCGAGCCGCACCAGCTGGCGCAAGGGCAGCATCGAGAGCGGCTGCAGCGGCTGCGGCTCGGTGTTGAATAAGGCCGTTGCAGCCTCGAGCTGCGAGTCGATGGCGAGTTCCGAGGAGCCATCGACGGGCAGCAGCAGCGCATCGACCGCTTGCAGGGCCCGCGTATCATCATGAGCAGCATCGTGCTCACCGTGCGCGTGCGCATGATCATGCTCACGGTGCTCGTGCGCTCCGGTGCGCAGCGCGTACTGCTCGGCGCCGAGCTCGTAGAGGCCGGCCCACTCGAACGGCCGCACGGGCTGCAGGAACTCCTGGTCGCGCGACAACGCGCGCTCGAGGTCGAAGGCCCCGACGTCGAGCACGCGATCGAGCGGCACGTTGGCATGGCACGTGCGCAGCACGCCGGCAATGGCGTTGATGCCCTGCACACGCAGCGCGATGCGCTCGAGCGCGGCCGCATCCACCAGATCGGTCTTATTGAGCAGCACGATATCGGCAAATGCGATCTGCTCGCGTGCAATCGGGCTCTGTTCCAATTCCTGCTCGATGTGCCGCGCATCCACCAGCGTCACGATGGCGTCGAGCGAGAAATGTTCCTTGAGATCCTCATCGATGAAGAATGTCTGTGCCACCGGCCCCGGGTCGGCCAGCCCCGTAGTCTCGATCAGTATGGCGTCGAAGCGCTCGCGGCGCTTGCGCAACCGGGTCAGTATCCGGATCAGATCGCCGCGCACCGTGCAGCAGATGCAGCCATTGCTGGTTTCGAAGATCTCCTCATCGGCGCCGATGACCAGCTCATGATCGACGCCGACCTCGCCGAATTCGTTTTCGATGACCGCGATACGCTTGCCGTGCTGCTCCGAGAGAATGCGGTTGACCAGCGTGGTCTTGCCGGCGCCGAGAAAACCAGTAAGCACCGTGACTGGAATACGTGCTGTCATCGATTACCTCGGAGCCGCGCGAGCAGACCTGCCGCTCCCGGCAGGCGCAACAGCAGCAGCAGCCATGTCCAACCGATGCGGCGGCCCAGTGGCACGCGTGCTGGCGGCACCGCACTGAAAAAAGCGCGACCTGCGTCGCGGTGTATCTGCACGCTGCGGGCTGGTAGGTCCAGCTGCAGCTCCCGGGCGCGGATCTGGAAGCGATCGGCATCCGCACCGCCGTCGAGCTCGATGACACGCACGTCGGTGAGTCTCGGCGGCAGCGTAGCCGCAGCGGCCGGCAGCGTCGCGACCGCGGCGGCAAACAATGCCTCGGCGACGCACTCATCGTCCCGCGTACCCTGGCGGCCGGTGCGCCGTTCAAAGCCGCGCAACGACAGAGCGACCGCGCCGCTCTCCTGCCGGCATTCGACCACGCCGTCGAAGGCGATCAGCTCGCGCAATTTGAGCTCGGCACTCAAGCCGCCGCGTCCAGATTCCAGAGCGTCAGATGCAGCTCGCGCTTGAGCCACATGCCGCAGCCGATCGGTCTGAAGGCGCGCGCGAGCTCGCGACGATACCAGGCGCCGGGCCGCAGCCCGGGAATGCGGTCGGTGCGGCTCTGATCGCAATTGTCGTGCCAGTCCTCGAGCGTCAGGGCGCCGAAGTACAACGCCCCACGGCACACGCGCGCTAGATTGGCGATCGCGCGCCGCGCCTGAGTCATCGACAGATACTGCAGCACGTCGTAGCAGATCACCAGCTCGAAGCGCTCGCGGGTGCGCAGCGTTTCGATCGAACCCTGGCGCCAGCCGTAGCGGCGACACAGATAGTCGCTGAGTTCAAGTCCCACATAGTCCGCCGAGCGAAGTGCGCGCTTGAGCGGCGCGCGCAGCATGCCGACGCCGCAGCCGGCATCCAGAATGCGCCTGACCGGCAGGCCGACATATTGAACGCAGCCGACGATGAGTCGGGCGCGGGCACGCATTTCCGCGCGCGAGGTCACGGCCGTGCGCGGGTTGAAATAAAATCGTTGATAGTAATCGCGGTCAAAGGCCATGCGTCGATCCGGCGCGCGCGCTCAGGTACACTTCTGGGCCCCCATTGTAGCGGCCGAACCGCGGGCCCAGACAGGCTTTCATTGCGCGCCCCCAAGGTGAATGTGACCCCGCACGGATCAAAGTCCATCGACAGCCAAGCCCCGGCGGTCGGGTTCGTGAGCCTCGGCTGTCCCAAGGCGTTGGTCGATTCCGAGCGCCTGATTTCGCAGCTGCGCATGCGCGGCTATCGAATCGCGCCCAACTACGACAGCGCGGATCTGGTCGTGGTCAATACCTGCGGCTTCATCGAGTCGGCCATCGATGAGTCGCTGCAGGCCATCGGCGAAGCCATGCAGCGGCATGGGCGTGTGCTCGTGACCGGCTGCCTGGGCGCCAATCCGCAACGCATTCTCGAGCGCCATCCGAATGTGCTGGGCGTCACCGGGCCGCACGCATATGAGCGCGTGATCGCCGCTGTGAATGAGCATCTGCCGGCACCGCACGCGCCCTTTGTCGATCTGCTGCCGCCGCAAGGCGCGCGACTGACGCCGCGCCACTACGCTTATCTGAAGATCTCGGAAGGCTGCAACAACCGCTGCAGCTTCTGCATCATTCCGGCGCTGCGTGGGGCTCTGGTCAGCCGACCGCTCGACCACGTCATGCGTGAGGCCGAAGCGCTGGCCGCAGCCGGCGTGCGCGAGCTGCTGGTAATTTCGCAGGATACCAGCGCCTACGGCAGCGACATCCGCTATCGCGAGGTGAGCTGGCGCGATGAGCGGTACGCCTCGCGATTCATCGATCTGGCGCGGGCGCTCGGCACGCTTGGCATCTGGGTACGACTGCATTATGTCTACCCCTACCCGCACGTCGATGCACTGCTTGCGCTCATGAGTGAGCACGGCGTGTTGCCGTACCTCGACATCCCGTTCCAGCACGGCAGTCCCACAGTCCTCAAACGCATGCGTCGCCCGGCGCATACGGAAGACACGCTGCGCAGGATCGAGAGCTGGCGCGCACAACGTCCCGAGCTCACGCTGCGCAGCACCTTCATCGTGGGCTTTCCGGGTGAGACCGACACCGAGTTCGAGCAATTGCTGAGCTGGCTCGATGCGGCGCAGCTCGATCGCGTCGGCTGCTTCAAGTACTCGGCAGTCGAAGGGGCCGAGGCGAATGCCATCGCCGAGCCAGTGCCCGAATCGATCAAGCAGCAGCGCTACCGGCGCTTCATGCAACGTGCTGCCGAGATCAGCGCCGCGCGCTTAGCTGCGCGCATCGGGCGGCGCTGCCGCGTACTCGTCGATGCGGTCGAGCGCGGCGTCGCCATCGCTCGCAGCGCCGGCGAAGCCCCCGAGATCGATGGCATCGTGCGTGTGCGCGCCGGCGGCGCGTTGCGCGTCGGCGAGTTCGCGGACGTTGAGATCACAGCGGCCGACACCTACGATCTGGAAGCGTGCTGCTAGCGCTCACGGCGCGGGCGGCTGCGAGGGCACGGGCGCCTTCGCCGCGGCGTCAGCGCTCGGCCGCTCGGCCGTAAACCAGACGGCTATGTCCCAGGCATTGTGAATGCCGACGAACAGCAGCAGCAGTGATACGCCCGCCGTCACATACAGAGCGGCCGCCGCATGCGCGCGCGCGAGTATTCCCGCGATCAGCAGCGCCAGGTAACAGAGCGTCGGCAGCAGCGCGTTCCAGAGCCAATCCGCGACCACTGGCACGTACACGGGCCGGTTGCGATGCAACTGCGCAATCGTGCCGGCGCTGTAGAGCATTCCGACCACACCGCTCACCACCAGGCACAGCGCCATACTGGAGGGGGTCTGCCCCGGGACGTTCAACACCGCCGCGATCGCCAGCGCCGAGCAGAAATGCACGATGGTCGGCGTGATGAATGCGCGCAGACCGGGCAGGCGTACCGCGTGGGCATCCGCCACCAGCGCAATGACGACAAAAGTCAGTCCGGTCAACCCGCCCGCCGACGAGCCGACGATCACGTAGAAATTGCTCCAGCTCTCGAGCGGCAGCGAAGCCTCACTCATCGATGGATTCTAGCGCTAGCGCGCTATAATCGTCTGCGCGCCGCCAGCTCGCCCGGCGCTCGAGCCGAGCTCAAGGAGTTCTCGCATGACCAATCTGAAGGTCAATGGCCGCAGCGTGTCGGTGACCGTTACCGACGATATGCCGCTGCTGTGGGTACTGCGCGATGAAATCGGCCTGACAGGCACCAAATTTGGCTGTGGCATTGCCCAGTGCGGTGCCTGTACGGTGCATGTCGATGGCCAGGCCGTGCGCTCCTGTGTGACGCCGGTTGCGGCCGTGGCCGGCAAATCCGTGAGTACGATCGAAGCCGTCGCACACGATGCGGTCGGCCGCGCGGTGCAGCGCGCCTGGCGCGATCTCGATGTGGTGCAGTGCGGCTATTGCCAGTCCGGGCAGATCATGTCGGCGGTCGCACTGCTGCGCTCCAAGCGCACGCCGAGTGATGCGGACATCGATGCGGCCATGAGCGGTAACGTGTGCCGCTGCGCGACCTACGTGCGCATCCGTGCCGCGATTCACGAAGCGGCGAAGTCGCTCAAAGCCTGAAGCAGCAACGCTTGCGGAGAAACCCGATGCGCGCCATACCGCCCCGCCTACCGGTCGATCAACGCGCTGCAGCGCCCATTGGCGATGGCCGCGAGCCCGCGATCGATCGCCGTCGCTTTCTGCAAGGGGCCGGCGGCCTGACGCTCGCCTTCTATCTGCCGCCGATCGCCGCCAAAGCTGCGGTCCGCTCCGCACCCGCCGCGCTCGCCGCGCCCTTCGAGCCCAACGCCTTCGTTCGCATCGACCGTCAGGGCGGCGTAACGGTGATCGCCAAACACCTGGAGATGGGCCAGGGCGTTTTCACCGGTCTCGCCACGCTCGTGGCCGAGGAGCTCGATGCCGACTGGACGCAGGTGCGGGTCGAAGGCGCGCCGGCCGACGTCAAGCGTTACGCGAATCTGCTTATGGGGATGCAGCTGACGGGCGGCAGCACCGCGATGGCCAACTCCTATGAACAGATGCGCCGCGCCGGCGCGACCGCTCGGGCGCTGCTCGTGGGCGCAGCGGCGCAGCAGTGGGGTGTCCCGGCGGAACAGATCAGCGTCGCGGACGGCCTCATCCGCCATCGGGGCTCGGGGCGCCACGGGCGATTTGGCGAGTTCGTGCTCACGGCGGCGAGCCTGCCGGTGCCGAGCGACGTGCCGCTCAAGCAGCCCTCGCAGTTCAAGCTCATCGGCAAGCCGCGGCTGTCGCGCCGTGACAGCGCGGCGAAAACCGACGGCAGCGCGCTCTTCACCCAGGACATCAAACTGCCCGGCATGCTCGTGGCCGTGGCGGCCCATCCGCCACGCTTCGGCGGGCAGGTCAAGAGCTTCGATGCCAGCCGTGCCAAAGCCATCCCGGGCGTCGTCGATGTGGTGCAGTTTGCCGCTGGCCCGGGTCACTTCGGCGGCGTGGCCGTACTGGCCCAGAACACCTGGATCGCTCGGCGCGGACGCGACGCACTCGACATTCAATGGGACGATTCCGCAGCGTACCGCGGCGACAGCGGCGACATCGCCGCGTATTACCGCAGTCTCGCCGAGCAACCCGGTGCCATCGTCAAGAACGAGGGCGATGTCGCCTCGGCGCTCGCCGGCGCAGCACAGCTCGTGACTGCCGACTACGAATTTCCATTCCTGGCGCATGCCGCCATGGAGCCGATGAACTGTCTGGTGCGCCTCGGGGACGAGCGCTGCGAGATCTGGAACGGCGAGCAGATGCACACGGGAGACCAGGCGGCCATCGCCCAATTGCTGTCGCTCAAGCCCGAGCAGGTCGAGATCACGCAGCTCTATGCCGGCGGCAGCTTTGGCCGGCGCGCCAATCCGCACTCGGACTATCCGCTCGAGGCGGTCTCGATTGCGCAGGCCGCATCGCACCAGGGGCATCGGCTACCGATCAAACTCGTCTGGATGCGCGAGGACGACATGCGCGGCGGCTATTACCGGCCGGCTTTCCTGCACCGGCTGCGCGCCGGCCTCGACGCGCAGGGCCAGTTGCTCGGGTGGGAGCAGCGCATCGTCGGCCAGTCGATCATGCAGGGCACACCGTTCGAGCAGTTCGCGGTCAAGAATGGCATCGACCCCACATCGACCGAGGGCTCGGCCGAACCCTATGTGATTCCGAATCTGCGTATCGAGCTGCATACGCCGCGTGACATCGGCGTGCCGGTGCAGTGGTGGCGCTCGGTTGGNCATACGCACACCGCCTTTGCCACCGAATGCATGCTCGATGAGCTTGCGGCCGCGGCCCGCCAGGATCCGGTGCGATTTCGACGCGCGCTGCTCGCAGGGCATGCGCGCCACTTGGCAGTGTTGGAGCTTGCGGTCGCCAAGGCCGGTTGGGACACGCCGCTCTCGAGCGGCGGGGATGGCCGGCGGCGCGGCAGGGGTATTGCGCTGCATGAGTCGTTCAACAGCTACGTCTGCGAGATCGCCGAGGTGGCGGTCAGCGAGGACGGCGGCTTGCGCGTGGAACGCGTGGTCTGTGCCGTGGATTGCGGCCTGGCCATCAACCCCGACGTGATCACGGCGCAGATGCAGAGCGGCATCGGCTACGGCCTGACCGCCGCGCTGTACGGTCAGATTACGCTCAAGGACGGCGTGGTCGAGCAGAGCAACTTTCCGCAATATCAGCCGTTGCGCATCAATGAAATGCCGGCGGTGGAGGTGTACATCGTGCCGTCCGCGGAAAAGCCGACCGGTGTGGGCGAGCCCGGCACGGCCCCGATCGCCCCCGCCGTGGCGAACGCGATCTTTGCCGCCACCGGCAAGCGCATCCGGCGCTTGCCGATCGCCGAGCAGCTGCGGACCTGAGCGGCCCCGAACGGCTCAGAGATTCTGATAGTTGGGACCCGAGCCACCCTCGGGCGGCGTCCAGGTGATGATGCCGTACGGATCCTTGATGTCGCAGGCCTTGCAATGCACGCAGTTGCCGGCGTTGATCTGCAGCCGCCGGCCGCCGGAGGGCGTCTCGACGATCTCATAGACAGCCGCCGGACAGAAGTTCTGGCACGGATTGCCGAATTCCCTGGCGCAGCGATCGATGCAGATCGAGGTGTCGGCAACGTGCAGATGCACCGGCTGATTCTCATCGTGCGCATTGCCGGCGAAGAACACCGAGGAAACGCGATCGCGCGGCGGCAGCGTGCGCTCCACCCAGCCGCGATCGGGGGACACGTAGCGGTCCAATTGCGCCAGCGCTGGGCCATCGGCGCTGTTCTTCAAAGTCCAGGGGGAGTTTCCCCTGGTCAGTATTTCCAGAGCGGCATTGGCCATGGCCACATACAGCCCGCGCTTGAATGCGGGTTTGAAGTTGCGCACGCTGCGCAATTCGCGGTGTCCATCGGAGGCGCGCCAGCGCGCATCGAAGCCTGAGCTGCTGCCCTGCTCGCACAGGTGCTCGGCGGCGAGCACCCCGGATCTTATGGCCTGATGAATACCCTTGATCTTGAACACATTGAGCGTTCCGGCAGCGTCGCCGATCAGCAGTGCGCCCGGCATCTCGAGCTTGGGCAGCGACTGGTAGCCGCCCGCGGCAATGCTGCGCGCGCCAGCTGCAAGGATCTCCCCCTGCTGCAGCAATGGCTTGATGCGCGGATGGTGCTTGAACTGCTGAAACGCCTCGAAGGGCCGCAGGCGCGGGTCTTGGTAGTTGAGTCCGACGACGTAGCCGATGTAGATGCGGTCATTATCCAGATGGTAGAGAAAGCTGCCGCCGTAGGTCATGGCATCCAATGGCCAGCCAAAGGAATGCTCGATGCGGCCCGGCCTCACACGGCCGGGCGGCAGCTGCCAGAGCTCTTTGAAACCGAGGCCAAAGGTCGGCGGATCCTTGTCGCGACTCAAGTTGAAACGCGCAATGAGTTGCTTGGAGAGCGAGCCGCGCGCCCCTTCCGCGAGTACCGTGGTACCGGCGATGATGTCGGCGCCTGGCGAGAAGTTCGCTCCCTCGGTGCCGTCCTTGTTGACGCCCATGTCGCCGATGCGCACGCCTTTGACGCCGCCCTGATCGTCGAACAGCGCCTCGGCGGCCGCAAAGCCCGGGAAAATGTCGACGCCCGCAGCCTCGGCCTGTTGCCCGAGCCACGGCACGAGCTGCCCGAGCGAAATAATACAGTTACCGTGATTGCTCAGCGGCGTGATGCGCACCATCCAGTCCGGCAGCCGCACGGAGCCGGCGCGTGACATCAATCGCACGTCGTCCTCGGCCGCGGCGACTTTCATGCCCGGATAGTCGCTGCGCCAATTCGGCAGCAGCTGCTCGAGAGGTGCGGGCTCGAGGACCGCGCCGGAAATTGATTGCGCACCCAGTGCGGACGCCTTTTCGAGCACGCAGACACTGCGATCGGGACTGAGTTGCTTGAGTCGCAACGCGCAGCACAGACCCGCCGGACCGGCGCCGACCACGCAATAGTCGTATGCCATCTGTTCGTGTTCGGCCATGACTAACTCACGCGGCTCCCTTGCTTGCACTTCAATACCTGCGGCAGGGCCAGCCCCTGACAGGCCATGAGCAGACGCCATTGCACCTCGTCTTCGGATACGATGAGATGATGACGACATCCTCGCTGACGCACCTGCAATCGCTCGAAGCCGAAAGCATATTCATCATGCGCGAAGTCGTAGCCGAGTGCCGCAAACCGGTACTGCTCAATTCCCTGGGCAAGGACAGCGCCGTTATGTTGCATCTGGCGCGCAAGGCGTTCCATCCAGCGGCCCTGCCGTTCCCGCTTTTGCACATCGATACCACCTGGAAGTTCCGTGCGATGTACGAGTACCGCGAGCACCTCGCTCGCAGCAGCGGCATGCAGATGCTGGTGCACATCAATACCGAGGGCCTGCGGCAGGGTATCAATCCGATTACTCACGGCTCGCAGATTCACACCGACGTCATGAAGACGCAAGCGCTCAAGCAGGCGCTCGATCACTACGGCTTCGATGCAGCTTTTGGCGGCGCACGGCGCGATGAGGAAAAGAGCCGCGCCAAGGAGCGCATTTTCTCGTTCCGAACGGCGCAGCACCGCTGGGACCCCAAGAATCAGCGTCCCGAGCTTTGGACCCTGTACAACACCGACAAGCACAACGGCGAGAGCATCCGGGTTTTTCCGCTGTCCAACTGGACCGAGCTCGATGTCTGGCAATACATACGGCGCGAAGCCATCCCGATCGTGCCGCTGTATTTCGCCGCCGAGCGGCCGGTGGTGCGGCGCGACGGCGCTCTGATCATGGTCGACGATGAACGCCTGCCGCTGCGCCCGGGCGAGACGCCGGAGCGGCTCACAGTCCGGTTCCGCACGCTCGGTTGCTACCCGCTGACCAGTGCGATCGAGAGCAATGCCACGAGCCTGGACGAGGTGATTGCGGAGCTGCTGCACAGCTCGAGGTCCGAGCGCCACGGTCGCGCGATCGATCATGACGATGAAGCCTCGATGGAGAAAAAGAAGCAGGAGGGATACTTCTGATGGATGCCGAGTCGGGGCCCGGACTGCTGCGGTTCATTACCTGCGGCTCGGTCGATGACGGCAAATCGACATTGATCGGGCGGCTGCTGTACGACTCTAAGCTGCTGTTCGAGGATCAGCTGGCGGCGCTGAGCGCCGCTTCGAAGAAATCGGGCACGCGCGGCGATGACCTCGACTTCGCGCTGCTGCTCGACGGCTTGTCGGCCGAGCGCGAGCAGGGCATCACGATCGATGTCGCCTATCGCTTCTTCGCCACCAATAAACGCAAGTTCATCGTCGCCGATGCCCCGGGGCACGAACAATACACGCGCAACATGGTCACCGGCGCCTCAACCGCCGAGCTCGCGGTGATCCTGGTCGATGCCCGCAAAGGGGTGCTGACGCAGACGCGCCGCCATAGCTATCTGGTGTCGTTGCTGGGCATTCGTCGCATCGTTCTGGCCGTCAACAAGATTGATCTGGTGGGCTATTCCCAGGAGCGATTCGAGGCGCTGGAGCGCGAATACCGCCAGTTCGCCGAGCATACGGCGCTGCGCATGACGGCCATCCCGATGTCGGCCGCCGAGGGCGACAACGTCAGCGAGCGCAGCCGCCACATGCCGTGGTATCGCGGACCGACGTTGCTGCAGTATCTCGAGACCGTGCAGCTCGATGCGCCGGCCGCCGGCCTGCCCTTCCGCATGCCGGTGCAGTGGGTCAATCGACCGCATCAGGATTTTCGTGGTTATGCCGGCAGAATCGCCAGCGGTGAGATCCGCGCCGGCGATCGCGCGGTTGCGCTGCCTTCCGGACGCGAGTGCCGTATCGAGCGCATCGTGACCTGGGAGGGTGATCTGGCGAGCGCCGCGAGCGGGCTATGCGTCACGCTCACGCTGACCGAGGACATCGATTTGAGCCGCGGCGATGTACTGGCGGCGGCCGACGCGCCGCCGCCGAGCGCCGATCAGTTCGAGGCCACGCTGATCGCTCTGCACGCCAATGCAATCCTGCCAGGCCGTTCCTACAAGATGAAGATCGGCAGCGCCACGGTCTCGGCAATCGTGGCGCCCCTCAAATACAAGATCGATATCAATTCGTGGCAGCATCTGCCCGCGGAACGCCTGGAGCTCAATGAGATCGGCGTCGGGGAACTCGAGCTCGATCGTCCCATTGCCTTCGAACCTTACGAGCGCAGCCGCGAACTCGGCGGTTTCATTCTCATCGACCGCATCACGCACGACACCGTGGCCGCGGGCATGCTGCACTTCGCACTGCGTCGCTCACAGAACGTGCATTGGCAGACGCTCGACGTCAACAAGCAGGCGCGCGCCGCGCAGAATGGACAACGGCCGGGTGTGATCTGGCTCACCGGCCTGTCGGGTGCCGGCAAGAGCACCATCGCCAATCTGGTCGAGAAGCAGCTGCACGCCGCCGGCCGCCGCACCTATGTGCTCGACGGCGACAACATCCGCCATGGGCTCAACAAGGATCTCGGATTCACCGAGCAGGATCGGGTCGAGAATATCCGCCGTGTGGCCGAGGTCTCCAAGCTCATGGTCGACGCCGGCTTGATCGTGCTGGTGTCCTTCATCTCGCCGTTCCGGGCCGAGCGCCGTGCGGCCCGCGCCTTGTTCGGCGCGGGCGAATTCATCGAAGTATTCGTCGACGCGACGCTGGCCGATGTCGAGCGGCGAGACGTCAAGGGTCTCTACCGCCGCGCGCGTAGCGGGCAGCTCAAGAACTTCACCGGCATCGACTCACCCTACGAACCACCCGAGCAAGCCGAGATCCACCTCGACATGTCGCGCCTGACGCTTGAGCAGGCCGTCGAACGCGTTGTCGAGTTCATGCGGCGCCGGCAGGCTGAGGCTTGAGTCGAGCGCTGCTCGCCGCCGACAGCGCCAGCCGATGCCGCTGCTGCCCAGGGCGCCTGCTGAACGCGCGTTTCAGCGGCCTTCATAGCTAAGGTTGATTGAATTCACGACCCGCTTGACCCCTGGGACCACCCGCGCGAGCGATTCAGCCAATTCGCGTTGCAACTCGGTATCGACCTGACCATTGAGATAGACCACCTGGTCGACGGTCTGCACGCGTACCGAGTTCGCTGCTGCTGCGCTACCATATATCGATCGATTGCGGGCGGTCACATGTACAAACTCTACATTGCCAACAAGAACTATTCGTCCTGGTCCTTGCGGCCCTGGGTGCTCATGAGCGAACTCAGGATTGCATTCGAGGAGCACCTGCTCGCGTTCGGGCACGCCTCGAGTTGGCAGAGCTTTCGCAAGATTTCTCCCAGTGGCAAGGTGCCGTGTCTAGTCGATGGCCAACTGTCGGTCTGGGACTCCCTGGCCATCGCCGAGTACCTGGCTGAGCGGCATGCGGGTATCTGGCCCGCCAATGCGAGTGCTCGCGCCTGGGCACGATGTGCGGCGGCCGAAATGCATGCCGGATTCACCGAACTGCGCACCCGATGCTCAATGACCTGCGGCGTGCGCATCCGGCTCAAGGAAATTCCAAGGGCTCTCGAGCGGGAGATTGCCCGCATGAGCGAGCTTTGGAACGATGGCCTGCGCCGTTTCGGCGGCCCCTTTCTGGCCGGTGAGTCGTTCACGGCCGCCGATGCGTTCTTCGCCCCCGTGGCCTTCCGAGCGCAGACTTACAATCTTGCGCTGGATGCCGTCGCGGCCGGGTACGTGGCGCGAATCCTGGATCTGCGCTCGATGCGGCGCTGGTANATGCAGGCGCTCGAGGAGAAATTGCGCGATGAGCCGCACGAGGCGGACATGCTGCAGGCGGGTACCGTGCTGCAGGATTTGCGTGCGACATGAGCTCGCGCTCGAATCAAACCACCCGGTAGCCCATTGATGCCACGGGACGATGCAGGCGAGCGCATGCGCAAGGCGCTCTCTTGTGGGTTGCTGCTGGCGCTCGTCGCGGCGCAGGTGGCGCAGGCCACCGAGGGCGGGGCGCCTGGCGCGCCCGCCGGGGCGGCATCGGCGCCGCATGCGGCGGCGGCGGCTTTCGACACGGTGATCGTGAATGGCCACATCATCGATGGCACCGGCTCGCCGTGGTATTCGGGCGACGTTGGCATTCGCGCCGGCCGCATCGCGGCGATCGGCCATCTGCAGCAGGCGTCGCGCCGGCGCACCATCGATGCAGGCGGCATGATCGTCGCTCCGGGCTTCATCGACATGCTGGGCCAGTCCGAATTGACGATCCTGGTGGACCCGCGGCTGCCTTCCAAGATCTACCAGGGAATCACCACCGAGATCACCGGTGAGGGCGACTCGGTAGCGCCGCTGAATGCCGCCATGATCGCCGCCAATCGCACCAATTACGAGCACCTGAAGGTCGCGCCGGATTGGACCACGTTGCGCCAGTATTTCGCGCGCCTCGAGCGCCAGGGGCTGGGGATCAATTTCGCCAGCTACGTGGGCGCGACCAGCGTGCGGCGCATGGTGCTGGGCGATGGCGACGTACAGCCGACGGCGGCGCAAATGCTGGCGATGCAGGCACTGGTGCGGCAGGCGATGCAGGACGGAGCGGTCGGGTTGTCCTCGGCACTGCAGTACGCACCGGCGCCGTATGCCAGGACACAGGAGCTCATCGAGCTGGCGAGCGAGGCGGCCAAATATGGCGGCATCTATGCCACCCACATGCGCAGCGAGGGCGATGCCGAGACCGCCGCCATCGACGAGGCGCTGCAGATCGGCCGCGCAGCGCACATTCCCGTGGAGATCTGGCACCTGAAGGCGGCCGGCAAAGCCAACTGGGGCAAGATGCCGCAGATCGTCGCGCAGCTTCAAGCCGCGCGCGTCGCCGGCGTGGACATCAGCGCCAACACCTACGCCTATCCGGCCTGGTTCAATGCCTTTTCCGCCTTCATTCCGCCATGGGCGCACGATGGCGGCGATGCCGCATTGATCGAGCGGCTCAAGGATCCAGCAACGCGCGCGCGCATTCGTCAGGACATGCTGACGCCCAACGGCGGCTGGGACAACGAGTGGCAGGAAATTCCCGGCCCCGAGGCGGTCCAGATTGCAGTGGTGCAGAACCCGCAGCTCGTGCCGCTGCAGGGCAAGCGGCTGTCGGAAGTCGCCGAGCTCTGGCACGAAGATCCGATCGACGCGTTGTGCGACCTGCTGATCAAAGACAAGGCTTACACCAATGTCGCCGTGTTCGGCATGAACGAGAGCGACGTTGTTCTGGCGCTGCAGCAGCCCTGGGTGTCGATCGACAATGATTCGCAGGGCACCTCACCCAGCGGTCTGCTCGGCCAGGAGCATCCGCATCCTCGCGCCTACGGCACCTTTCCGCGCATTCTGCGCAAGTACGTGCGCGAGCAGCATGCGCTGAGCCTCGAGGATGCGATCCGGAAATTCTCCGCTCTTGCGGCACAGCGTATGCGACTGAGCGATCGTGGCGCGCTCAAGCAAGGGCTGTGGGCCGATGTCGTGATCTTCGATGCGGACACGATTCGCGACCTCGCGACCTTCGAGCAGCCGAACCAGCTGTCGCAGGGCATGCAGTACGTGCTCGTGAACGGGGTTGCCGTGATCGCCGAGGGCAAGATGACCGGGGCGTTGCCGGGCAAGGTGCTGCGCGGCAGCGGCTACGTCGCTTCACCGAGTTCCCAAAGCGTGAGCAAGACACATGCAAGCATTCATTAGGCAGTGCCGCAGCAGCGGCGGCCCGGGCCGCGCTGGCGGCGCGATCGGGCGCAAGCTCGCCGCAATGTCGGTACCGGCGCTGGCGGCGTGGCTGGCCTCAAGCGCAGCCATCGCCGGCGATACCGCCGAGGCGGTGAGTGCGCGCATCGATCATGTGCTCGCGGGCACGCCGCTCATCGACGGTCACAACGATCTGCCGTGGGAGATCCGCGAGCGCTTCAAGGGCGATCTTTCGAAGCTCGATCTGGGTGCCGACACCTCCAAGCTGGCGGCGCCGGCCGGCTCGCCGCCGCTCATGACTGATATCCCGCGGCTGCGCGCGGGTCATGTCGGCGCCCAGTTCTGGTCGGTATGGATCCCGGTGCAGATCAAGGGGCCGGAGGCAGTGCAGACGACCATCGAACAGATCGACCTCGTCAAGGCCATGACGGCGCGATACCCGGCGGACCTCGGTATGGCTTATACGGCTGCCGACGTCCGCGCACTGCATAGGGCCGGGAAGGTCGCCTCGCTGATCGGGGTCGAGGGCGGCCACCAGATCAACGACTCCCTGGCCGTGCTGCGCGCCTACTACGCTTTGGGCGCTCGCTACATGACGCTGACCCATGTCACGAACACCGCCTGGGCCGATGCCGCCACCGACACGCCCGCGCATCACGGGCTTACCGCGTTCGGCCGCGAGGTGGTTCGCGAAATGAATCGCCTCGGCATGATGGTCGATCTGAGCCACGTGTCGCCCGACACCATGCGCTCGGCGTTGGCGGTCAGCGAAGCGCCCGTGATCTTCTCGCATTCCTCCGCGCGCGCCCTCGTGGATCATCCGCGCGACGTACCCGACGACGTGCTGCTGCAGCTGGCGAACAACGGCGGCGTGGTCATGGTCAACTTCTACCCTGGCTACGTCTCGGAAGCGAGACGGCGCTGGTCGGCCGACCGTGCGGCGGAAAAGACGCGCTACGACAGTGCCCCTTTTGACGGCCTATACGTCGGACAGCCCGAGCGTGCGCAGGCCGCGCTCGCGCAGTGGGACAGCACTCATCCGAAACCCCCGGTAGGAATCGCGGACGTCGCCGACCACATCGACTACATCCGCAAGCTAGCCGGCGTCGAGCATGTGGGACTGGGCTCGGATTTCGATGGCATCGGCGATGTGCCGACCGCATTGGATGGCGTCGACAAGTATCCGGCGCTGCTGGCCGAGATGGCCCGCCGCGGCTGGAGCGATCAGGATCTGGCCAAGCTTGCGGGCGGGAACATGCTGCGCGTCATGGCGCAGGTCGAGGCGGTGAGCACGCGGCTGCGTGTGCAACGCCCCGAGTCCGCAGCCACCATGGAAGCGCTGGATGGCGCCGCGGCTGCGGGCGCCGGCGCGGGCGCGGGCGCGGGCGCGGGCGCGGGCGCGAAATGAGTCCAGACGATCGCCAGCGACTGTCGCCTGCGGCCTCGGTGGCGAACGCCATCCGAAATGCCCCTCATGATTTTCTGGGGTCGGCGTGTGCGCGGGCGGGCGTTATTCCACCGTCACGCTCTTGGCGAGATTGCGTGGCTGATCGACGTCGGTGCCCTTGAGGATCGCCACGTGGTAGGCCAGCAGTTGCAGCGGCAGGGTATAGACGATCGGCGCCTGGAAATCGGTCACATGCTTGGGCATATGGATGACGTGCACGCCGTCGCTCGATTCGACGCCGGAGTCCGGATCGGCGAACACGTACAGCACGCCGCCGCGCGCGCGCACTTCCATGAGGTTGGACTTGAGCTTGTCGAGCAGCTCATTGTTGGGCGCCACGGCAACCACCGGCATGTCGGCATCGACCAATGCCAGCGGCCCATGCTTGAGCTCGCCGGCCGCGTACGCCTCGGCATGGATGTAGGAGATCTCCTTGAGCTTGAGCGCTCCTTCCATCGCGATAGCGTGCATGGCGCCTCGCCCGAGAAACAGTGCGTGCCGCTTGTCGGCGAAATGCAGCGCCATGCGGTGGACCACTG
>JGI12269J14319_10000053_pt1 | contig 93447 bp, 86 predicted proteins | sample PeaSoiSIISIP2007_FD_14319 | JGI IMG/M metagenome (IMG submission 14319)
TGTGAAGTCCCAAGACTAAGATGACATTCTGGCTCTCATCCTAACCGGAGAGAGCATCATGACAAAAACTGAACAGAACCGAGTGGTTGCCTGGCGTTTGAAGCTGATCCGGCAAGCCAGTGACCTTCCTAGAGGGGTTGCTCAGACGTGCCGGCATTACGGCCTTTCTCGCCAGACCTTCTACAAATGGAGAAACCGGTACAAGAGCCACGGTGAGGCTGGTCTATGCGATCGGCCCCGGGCGCCTCTTCACTCTCCTCGGAGCACGTCTCGCACGGTTATTTCCAAGATTCTGTATTTGCGAGAGCGTTACCGATTTGGGCCGGGTCGGATCACCAGCTATCTGCATCGCTTTCACAACGTGGACGTGGCTCGTTCAACCGTGCACCGCATACTGATTCGATATGGGATGAACAGGCTTCCGGCCAATCAAAAGCATCAGCCCGCAGGCCGTGCGTGGCATCGATACGAGAAGCCACAGCCTGGACACCGTCTGCAGATCGACGTGAAATTCCTCGAGCGAATCGCGGGCTCCAGGAAACGCCTCTATCAGTTCACTGCCATCGATGACTGCACGCGCATTCGTGTGCTCAAGATCTACGACGTCTGCAACCAAAAGTCGGCTATCAGCTTCGTGGACGAGGTCATCCGACGGCTTCCCTTCAGAGTGCTCGTAATCCAGACGGACAATGGCGCAGAGTTCCAGTCCAACTTCCACTGGCACCTGGAGGAACAGGACATCCGCCATGTCTACATCCGACCAAAAACACCCCGCCTGAACGGTAAGGTCGAACGTTCACATCGTGTCGACGAGCAGGAGTTTTACCAACTGCTCGACAAGAACGGCATCGGCGACAATATCCATCTGTTCAACGACAAGCTTCGCGAATGGGAGGACTATTACAATTACCACCGACCCCATGGAGCCCTCGACGGGCAGACCCCCTACGAGCGGCTCTTGGCAAGGAAAACCTCGGCCAGCGTGTCACCGAAGTCCTGAGACCTTACAAGGCACACCTGCCTTCGCCGCCGCCACCTCGATCGCCAACGCCGAACCGACCGGTAGCATTGAGCCCGTACCTAGGGTGATTCGACTCGCGCTCTACAGGCTTCGACCATTCTGACGACGTGCTCTTCGCCTTCGGCTCCGTAGAAAGGCAATTGCGGCAACGCGCTCATTTGCACGACTGACCTCGTGCGCTCGATCAGTTGCTCGATCGCGGTCTCGGCATCGACGGACCGTAACCCGATCGTGGCCGCCAGGGCACGAAAATCCGAGCGGCGCAGTCCATGCTGCTGGCCGGGCAGCTTCCAAGACTGCCTGCCATCGCTAGCGGTATCGTAGAGAGCAGCGACCCGCACCGAGCGAAAGCCCGAGTGCCCGTATTCGCCAATTTTCATCAACGCCATTTCTCCAAGATGCACCCCGCATTCGGCTGCGAGCCACGCGAGCAAAGCTCGTTTGAACAGCTGCAGAAGGTCCGCATCGGGCGCTGAAGAAATCGCGCCGATCATACGCACTATGCGTTCGATCGCGCCCTCATCGGCGGCACTCGCAGGCGGCGCGAGCACGCAGCCAAGGTCTTCGAGCGCGATGAGGCGCCGGTCGTCCGCACTGTCGCGGATGTCGAATCGTTCCACGAGCAATGCTGGCGGCATCTGATCGGGCATGGCAACGAGCGCCGCGCCAGCAGCCGGCACTCCAACCGCGCGCGCCAGCTCGAGCAGCATCCACTCGATCAACGGCGCGAGCGCAAATTCCCCGGTTCCTGCTGGTTTCAGAATGTGAGTAAAGGAACTGCTGATGCTCGGCGTCAGGTGGCCACCGGTATCCAAATGCATCGGCAGCTTGATCTGCGCACCCGGCAATCGAGGCGTCTCCGCGTGCTGATAGATCAGAGCCAGTCGGCTCTCGAAACTGTCTTCAGACGCCTCCTGACCAGGACCCGCATAAGTGCCCGCGAAGATGCCGTTTTCGGTGTAGCGACTGAGATTCGTGAACAAGATATCCGGCGGGAATCCTTGCAGCTGTGCTTCGTGCTCGACGATGGAGATGTTCGATAGGTAGCGCTTGCCGGATCGCAGCAATCGCCGTTCGTCGTGACGATGCAGAACGGCGGCGAGCCAGCCAGCAGGGAGCAGCGACGCGATCAATCGCGGCAGCTTTCCAGGCGCGGTCTGATGCACGGGTTGCGGCAGCGGAACGGCGAGCGGCTGCCAATGCCATTCGACGCCGTCATGACACAGATGGCCGATAGCGATGCCGTGCCAAGCGACCGTCAGGCTCAGTGCGGCCTCGTTGCGTATCCGACCGGACGCGCCGGACGCGAGCTGCCCGCGCAGGAAGCGATCCGCGCTCTCGGCTTCCTTGAGCCATCCATTTTCGCGCGCCCAGGTCCATAGAGCAGCGCTGGCCTCCTTCGGCGTTCCGTACTCCTCTATGAGCCGCTCGGCGGTCTGCGCCCGCATCGCGGCATCGATCGAGGCCGCATGCTCGCTGCGCATACGGAACGCCTCAAGAAACCGCTGCCCGACCGAGGACACCTCGACATCGAGCTCGCCAAGTCTGTCGGCAACGACTGCGGGGCAGATCGAAGGCTTGCTCGGGGAAGTGTTTTGGATGATCTGCAGGGCGCGAATGCGCGTCCGCTGATTTCTCTGGCCGCTCAAATAGAGTCGTCCGTCGGCAGTCGGGGCCCGCAGAACCGCGCTGGCCGCGGATAGGTAGGTATGGGGGTAGAGGTACTTCGCGATCCGCACGCCGTGGCGCAATACCGTCGCATCGATGTCATCAGTGAAATCAACGTAAATGCCCCGCATCAGCCGGACGAGCCTTCCACTCGCAGCCAACGTATGGCAACGAGCTTTATCCAGCGTCTGACCAGCCAAGTAGAGCGCCATTGGTGACTTTCTCGTATTTGAAGTACGAGAAAGTTACAATTTAGACTGGGGCTAGGCGATCAAGTCGAACTCTTTCGTATCTGAAATACGAGAAAGTCATGTTTTCGGAAAAGCCGCTCCCGGCGCGGATGCGCAGGGCAGCGGCCGAGTCAGCCCCAGGGGGCACTGATAGGCGGTAGATTTACCGGCTTGGATGGCGCCGCCAAGAGGCTTCGCCGCGGCACCCATATGACCCGATCGTGACAAGCTCGAATTCAACCGCAACAGTTGGAGTGCGCTCGAAGCCCGATTCCGCGACTCTGTGCCCAACGCGCAGCGCGGCTGCGGAGGAGTCGAACAGCATGATCCAACTGAGCACCGACGAGGAGCGCTGGGACGCCGTCCGGCAACGGCAGCGACTGGCGGATGGGGTGTTTTATTACGCCGTGCGCACGACGGGCGTCTACTGCCGTCCGTCGTGTGCGGCGCGTAGGCCGCGGCGTGAGAACGTACGGTTCTTTACCGAGGCCGCTGCCGCCGAAGATGCGGGATTTCGAGCCTGCAAGCGCTGCCGCCCGAATGCCGCGGCGCCCGCTCAACAGCAGGTCGCCCTCGTCGCCCAGGCCTGCCGCAGCATTGAGCAGGCCGAGGAGATGCCGAGTCTTTCAGACCTCGCCGCCGGCGCGGGCCTGAGCCGCTTCCACTTTCACCGGGTGTTCAAGCGCGTCACCGGCCTTGCGCCCAAGGCGTACGGGGCGGCGCTGCGCGCACATCGCCTGCGCGAGCAGCTCACCGGCTGCGGCAGTGTAACGGCGGCGATCTATCAGGCCGGCTTCAATTCCAATGCGCGCTTCTATGCGCAGAGCGACGCGGCGCTCGGCATGATGCCGAGCACGTATCGGGCGGGCGGCAAGGGCATGGTGATTCGCTTCGCGATCGGCCGCTGCAGCCTGGGTTCGATCCTGGTGGCTGCAACCGAGCGGGGCGTGTGCGCGATAGCGCTCGGCGATGAGCCTGAAACGCTGCTGCGCGACTTGCAGGAGCGCTTTCCGCGTGCGCAGATGCGCGGTGACGATGCCAACTTCAAGCGCACCGTGGCGACTGTCGTGGCCTTCGTCGAGGCGCCGGCCGCGGGTCTCGAGCTGCCGCTGGACTTGCAGGGCAGCGCCTTTCAGCTGCGGGTCTGGCAGGCGCTGCGGGCCGTGCCCGCGGGATCGACCGTGAGCTACGCCGAGCTGGCGCGTCGCCTGGGCCTACCGCGCTCGACGCGCGCGGTGGCGCGTGCGGTCGCGAGCAATCCCATCGCGGTGGCGGTTCCCTGCCATCGCGTGATTCGAAGCGATGGCGGGCTGTCGGGTTATCGTTGGGGTGTCGAGCGCAAGCGCAGACTGCTCTCGCTCGAGAGGCGCCGCGCGTGAGCGCCGCTGCTGCAGATCTCGCCACCGGGCTTTGGCCGTCAGTGACATCGCTGTCAAACCGCGTCGCGTCGCTCGATTGGTCGGTGATTGCCGGCGAGCTCGACGCCTCAGGCGCGGCAGTCATTCCGGCATTGCTCAGTGCCGCGCAGTGCGCCGAGCTTGCAGCGTCGTATGCTCGGGCGCAGGCGTTTCGCAGCCGCGTAGTCATGGCAAAGCACGGCTTCGGTCGCGGCGAATACCAATACTTCCGCTACCCATTGCCCGCGCTGGTCGAGCAGCTGCGAATCTCGCTCTATGCAGCACTGGCACCGATCGCCAATCGCTGGAGCGCCGCGGCAAACTATCCCGCTACGCTGGCCGCGTTCCTCGAACGTTGCCACGCTGCCGGTCAGACACGACCGACGCCGCTGTTGCTGCGCTATGGCGCCGGCGACTACAACTGCCTGCATCAGGACCTCTACGGCGAGCACGTGTTTCCTCTGCAGGCGACCGTGCTGCTGTCCAAGCCGGGCGAGCAGTTCGATGGCGGAGAGTTCGTGCTGACCGAGCAGCGCCCGCGCATGCAGTCGCGCGTCGAGGTCGTACCGCTCAGCCGCGGCGATGCCGTGGTCTTCGCCGTGCATCACCGCCCCGTGGCGGGCTTGCGCGGCACGCACCGGGTCAATATGCGTCACGGCGTCAGCCGCATTCGCAGCGGAGAGCGCTACACGCTCGGCATCGTGTTACACGACGCCACATGAGCATGCCGAGCCATAGCGCGCCGCGTGCGAGCTGCCGCGATCTCTACACGCGTGGCCTGCTGCCGCGCGAAATTCGAGAATTTTTCGCGCCGCAAGCCGTATTGCTCCCAGAGTTTGCGGCGGCCGAGGCCGAAGCGCTCTGCGCTCAGGTGCAGGAGCTGCTGGTGACGAGCCCCTGGCGCCACATGCTGACTCCGGGCGGCCAGCGCATGTCGGTCGCGATGACCAACTGCGGCCGCGCCGGCTGGATCTCAGACCGCGCGGGCTATCGGTATCAAAGCATCGATCCTCAGAGCGGTAGGCCCTGGCCGGCGATGCCGGCATCGTGGTCCATGCTGGCTGCGCGCGCCGCCGTGTGCGCCGGATTTCCGAACTTCGAGCCCGATGCCTGCCTGATCAACCGCTATGAACCGGGCGCGCGGCTGACGTTGCATCAGGATCGCAATGAGCGCGATTTATCAGCGCCCGTGGTCTCGGTATCGCTAGGCTTACCGGCAATATTCCTGTTCGGCGGGCTGCGCCGCGACGATCCCGTGAAGCGCATGAGCTTGTGTCACGGCGATGTGGCGGTCTGGGGTGGCGCCCAGCGCCTGGCATTCCATGGCATACGGCGGCTGGCCGACGGCCAGCACCCGACGCTCGGACACTGCCGCATCAATCTGACCTTTCGCCGAGCGCTGTAGCGCGACAGGGCGTGGATTATAAGGTGTCGCTGGCGCAATGAGCCGAGCCGAGCGGCTGGCGTAGCTGCACGGCTTCGGTGATATGCGGCGGCTCTATCGTCTCGCTGCCCGCGAGGTCGGCGATCGTACGTCCCAGTGCCAGTATCCGATGAATTCCCCGACCGGATAGAGCCAGGCGTTGTGCATTGAGTTCGAGCAGCTGCGCTGAGGCTCGGGGCAATGCACAGCAGCGCTGCAGCTCGGCGGCTTTGAGCCGCGCGGACAGGCAGCCCGAGCGCTGCAGTCGCCAATACATCGCGCGCTGTACCTGCTGCATCGCATCCTCCAGGCCACCTCTCGTGCCGTAGGCGCAAACGGCCTGCTGTGCCGGAGCTTTGTTGGCAAACTGCGCACCCGGAATACGGGGTACGTCAATGCGGATATCGATGCGATCGAGCAACGGGCCGGAAATACGCTGGCGATAACGCAGCAGACTGGCCGCGCTGCAATGACAGGGGTGAGCGGGATCCCCGAGATAGCCGCAAGGACAGGGATTCATCGCCGCAATGAGCTGAAACTGCGCCGGCAACTCCAGGCGTGCCGCGGCACGCGCGATCGTGATGGCGCCGGTTTCCAATGGCTCGCGCAAGGACTCGAGCACGCGCCGATCGAACTCCACCAACTCATCGAGAAACAGCACGCCGCGATGCGCCAAGCTAATCTCACCCGGACGTATCAGGGGCCCGCCGCCGACGATCGCGTGCGCTGAGGCGGTGTGATGCGGCGCGCGAAAAGGCCGTCGGGTCCAGTGCTGCGCGTCGAGTCTGTGGCCCGCCATCGAGGCGATGCTCGCGACCTCGAGAGCTTCGCTGGTCGAGAGCGGCGGCAACAGTTCCGGTAGTCGCGAGGCCAGCATGCTCTTGCCGCTGCCCGGCGGCCCCACGAGCAGCAGACTGTGTCCACCGGCGGCGGCGATCACGAGCGCGCGTTTGGCGTGCCAGTGGCCGACGACATCGGACAACGAGCAGCTCGACAGAGCGGGCTCCGGTCGCAGTGGCAATAATGCGCCCGCGGGCGCGCGTTCGGCGAGCCGTGCGGCGGCGGTGCGCAGGTCTGCGACACTGAAGGCTGCCGTGTGCCCGCTGAGACGCACCTCCTCGCTGTTCTCGACAGGCACGATCATGGCGTGGTTCGCCGCCTGTGCGTGCACTGCCGCGAGGAACAGTCCACCCACCGGTTTGAGCTCTCCGGCGAGCCCCAACTCGCCGTAGCACTCGTAGGTGAGTCCCGAGCGCATCCGCAGCTGGCCGCTGGCGCTGAGCAGTGCGACCGCGATCGGCAGATCGAAGCGGCCGCCCTGCTTGGACAGCTCCACGGGCGCTAGGTTGACCGTGATGCGTCCGGGCGGGAATTCGTAACCCGAACTCAAGAGTGCGACACGCACCCGCTCACGGCTCTCGCGTACTTCCGGAGCAGGCATGCCCACAATCGTGAAGCTCGGCAGGCCGTTGCCCAGATGCGCCTCGACCTGGACCAGCGGCGCCTCGAGTCCGCATTGCACCCGGCTCAAGGCTTGCGCGAAGCCCACGCGCTCAATCCGACCCCGGCGGGATGGATTCCTCAAGCTCGGCGATGCGATGCTCAAGTGCTGCGATGCGGGCCTCAAGCTGATCGAGCAGGGCGCGCGTGCGCTCGAGCACGCGGCTCTGGACCTCAAATTCGCTGCGCGTGGTCAGATCGAGCTTGCCGAGATTCGCTTGCAGCACGGCCCGAAAGTTGCTTTCGATATCGCGCCGCAGCGTGCGCACCGACTCGGGCAGTCCCTCGAAAAGTCGCCGTGCGATATCATCGATATGTGGGCTTTCCATATGGGTCCTCCTCGGAATATGCACCGAAATTGGGCAGTGCCAAAGTCGCGAGTATTCAAATTGATCCATTAAGCTCCCTGACGGAAGGCCAAGGGCTCGATTTTGCGCGCAATTCCCCGTGGCATGCTTTCTGCACCAAGGCTGCTGCGCCCGTTGCAACACGCTATAAGACTATACGCTCCGCCCGATTCACGGCCCTCAGTGTTCCAGGTCCGTTAGTTGCGAAATGCACATCATGAAAATGATTACCGCAGTCGTGCGGCCCTTCAAGCTGGACGAGCTGCGGCAGGCCATCGCACAACTGGGCGTTCAGGGTGTCACGGTCACCGAGGTCTATGAAGCGCAAGTTGGCCCCCGAACCAAGGTCGAGATTGCCGTAGACGACTCCATCGTCGAACCCGTGCTCGAGGCCATCGCCAATATTGCGAGGACCGGTCGCACCGGCGATGGCCGCATCCTAGTCGGCGAGCTCGAGCAGGCGATCCGGATTCGCACTGGGGAAACCGGCTCGGCGGCCACCTGAAAACTGCAGGGCGGCAGTCCATGCCCGCAGATACGACGGCGCGACAAGCGCGCCCTGGGCTATGACGACTCACTCGTGAGCAAGGACATCAGCGGGGTGGACGGTTCGGTGCTCACCCAGCTCTGGGGCGTCGGCACCACGCTGATCTATGGCCCCATTATGAGCCTGCTGATCCTCAAGCTCGTCGACGTGACCATCGGCCTGCGCGTCGCCGCCAATGAGGAGCGCCAGGGCCTGGATATCACGCAGCACGGCGAGCGCATCGAATAGGCCCCTGCAGACTCTACGGCGGGGCTTTCCGTCGAATGTGACGCCGGTCACCCCGCCGCGCTAGAGTATGGTCCGATACTAGCGCTTCGCAGGGAGAGCATCGATGCGCCAGGCCGCTGCCGTTGCCTTGATTATGTCGCTGCTGATTGGCGCGGCCGTGGCCGATGTTTATCGCTCGGTCGATGCCCAGGGCCATGTGCAGTACAGCGACACCCCGACCCCGGGCGCCGAGCTGGTGCACATGCAGAAGTTCGGAGTTGCGGGCGCCACGACCTCGAGCAGTGCGCCGCCGGCCAGCAGCTCCGCGCCCGCGAGCGCCGCCCAGGCGATGGCGAAGAGCGATGCGCAGGTTAAGGAAGCGCTCGCACAGCAGGCAGCGCAACGCGCCGTACAGCAGGACGTCGATCAGAGCCGCGCCGATCAGTGCAAGAAGACCACGGCGGAGTACGACCAAGCCGTGCAGGCTCGGCGGATCTACCGCACCGGCGCGGACGGCGAGCGCGAATACCTCTCCGACGCCGATGCCGATCAAATGCGACTGAACCTGCGCCTGGCGATGCAGTCCTCCTGCGGCACATCGCAGTAGCGGCAGCGCGCTATGCTCCCCGCGGTGCCGCGCGCGCCGCGACCAGGTCGATCGGTTATGCTCACAGCATGCAGATCGATTTCACCAAGATGCATGGACTCGGCAACGATTTCATGGTCTTCGATCTGCCGGCCGACGCACCGCTACCCACCGCCGCGCAATGGCGCGCTCTGTCGAATCGACATACCGGTGTCGGCTTCGACCAGGCGCTCGTGCTGCAACCGCCGCGCCGCCACGGTACCGATGCGTTCTACCGCATCTTCAATGCCGACGGCGGCGAGGTCGAGCAATGCGGCAACGGCGCGCGCTGCGTCGCAGCGCTGCTGCATCGGCGCGGGCGGCACACGGGCGATACGCTGGCGATCGACTGCAATGCCGGCCTCATGCGCGCGAAAGTGCTGGCCGACGAGCTCGTGTCGATCGATTTGGGCGTGCCGAACTTCGACCCAAGAAGCCTGCCGTTCGATGTGCCGGCGCAGAACGCGAGCTATACGCTGAGCGCCGGCGGCGAGCCCATCGAGATCGGCGCAGTCTCGATCGGCAATCCGCATGCGGTACTGCGTGTCGAGTCGGTCGATACGGCGCCGGTCGAACGCATCGGCCGCGCCTTGCAGTCCAACGTGCACTTTCCGCGGCAGGTTAATGTGGGTTTCATGCAGGTGCTCGACCGGTCGCACATTTGCCTGCGCGTGTACGAGCGCGGCGTCGGCGAGACGCTCGCCTGCGGCACCGGGGCGTGTGCGGCAGCCGTGGTCGGACAGCATCTGGGAATGCTCGGCGCCGATGTCGAGGTGCATGTGCCGGGCGGCACGTTGAGCGTACACTGGGGCGGACCGGGGCAGTCCGTATGGCTCACCGGTCCGGCGCAGCGCTCCTTCGAGGGACGCGTGGAGATCTGAGCGGATCCACTGGGGAGAAGACACGATGACGAGCAATCAGGTCCGCGGCATTGCCACGGAAATGACCGAGGAGCAGGTCGTCGCGCAGTTCCTGCAACACCACACCGATTTCTTCGAGCGTCACCCGCAGCTGCTGGCCCGCATGCGACTGCAGCACCCGCGCAATGCCTCGACGGTATCGCTGATCGAGCGCCAGGTCGAAGTGCTGCGCGAGAAATACGAGGCACAGGAGCAGAAGCTCTCGGAGTTCGTGCGCGTCGCCCGCGCCAACAATGCATTGGCCGAGAAGATCCATCGCTTCACGCGCCGCCTGCTGCGCACCAGCGGCCGCGGCCAGGCCATCAACGAAATCGAAGCCAGTTTGCGCGAGGATTTCGATACCTTTAATGCCATGCTGGTGCTGGCCTCGAACGAGGAGCCGCTGCTGCCGAGTGCGGATCGCTTCGTGCGCAGCGTATCGGTCGAGGACCCCAACTACCGCAGCTTCGAAACCCTGTTCACGGCCGCCAAACCGCGCTGCGGCCAGATCCGTGACAGCCAGCGGGAATTTCTGTTTGGCAGCGAGGCGATCGACATCGGCTCGGTGGCCTTGATCCCGATCAGCGGCACGCCGGCGCCGGGCCTGCTCGCGCTGGGCAGCGTCGATCGCGATCGCTTTCATCCGGGCATGAGCATCGAGTTCCTGTCGCGCATGGGCGAACTCATCGCCGACGCGCTCGCGAGAGCCTAGCCTCCAGGGCAGCGCCCAGCGTGCAACCCGAGGCCCAGCAGTGGCTCGAGCGATTCGAGCGCTACCTGGCCACCGAGCGGCGCCTGTCCGCGCACACGCTCGCGGCTTATCGCCACGACCTGCAGACCCTGAAGCACTGGTGCGAGCGCAATGGCATCGAGCACTGGCGCGCGCTCGATCATCAGCACATACGCAGCTTCGCCGCCCGCAGCCATGCGCGCGGGCTCGAGGGCCGCAGCATCCAACGCCGCCTCGCGGCGCTGCGCTCGTTCTTTGGTTTCCTGCAACGCGAGGGCGCGCTCGCGCGCAACCCCGGCCTGGACGTGCCGGCGCCCAAGGCCGCCAAACGCCTGCCCGCGACTCTCGACGTCGATCAGATGGCGCGGCTGCTGGCATTCAAGCCGACCAACGCGCTCGAGGTGCGCGACCTCGCACTCATGGAACTGTTCTATTCGAGTGGACTGCGCCTAGCCGAGCTCACGAGTCTGCGGCTGGTCGACCTGGATCTCGACCACGGCGAGGCACGCGTGATCGGCAAGGGGCGCAAGGAGCGCATCGCCCCGGTTGGCCGACATGCGATCCAGGCTTTGCGGCAGTGGCTCGCGCTGCGTGCGCCGCTCGCGCGTCCCGGCTGCGAGCAGGTCTTTGTCGCCCGCCGCGGCGGCGCACTGAGTGCACGCGCGGTCCAGTTGCGCGTGGCCGCGCATGCGCGCACCCAGGGACTGCCGCAGCATGTGCATCCGCACTTGTTCCGGCATTCGTTTGCCACCCATCTGCTTGAATCGAGTCGCGATTTGCGCGGCGTGCAGGAACTTCTCGGGCACGCCAATATCAGTACTACCCAGGTCTACACGCATCTTGATTTCCAGCACCTAGCCCGCACATACGAACAAGCCCACCCGCGTGCCAAACGCCGCGCTTGAGCACTATCCATGAGCAACCACTTCGATCCCCACTCGACCACTATTCTGGCCGTACGACGCGGCGGCGCTATTGCGCTCGGCGGCGATGGCCAGGTCACCCTCGGCAACACCGTCATGAAGGGCAATGCGCGCAAAGTGCGCCGCCTGTCCAACGGCAAGGTGCTTGCGGGCTTCGCCGGCGGCACGGCCGACGCCTTCACGCTGTTCGAGCGGTTCGAGGGCAAGCTCGAGAAGTACGGCAATCTGACGCGCGCTGCCATCGAGCTCGCCAAAGACTGGCGCGCGGACCGCTACCTGCGCCGGCTCGAGGCGCTGCTGCTGGTCGGCGATCCACAGAACCTGTTCATCATCTCCGGCAACGGCGATGTGATCGAGCCGGAATACGACGCGGTCGCGATCGGCTCGGGCGGACCGTTCGCGCAGGCCGCTGCGCGCGCATTGACTGAAAATACCGAGCTCGATGCGCGCACGATCGTCGAGCGCGCGCTCGGCATTGCCGCCGACATCTGCATCTACACCAACCGCAATCTGGTCGTCGAGGAACTGCGGCCATGACCCCGCAGGCAATCGTTCAGGAACTCGACAAGCACATCGTCGGCCAGGCTGCGGCCAAGCGCGCGGTGGCCATTGCCCTGCGCAATCGCTGGCGCCGCATGCAGGTGGACGAACAGCTGCGTCAGGAGATCACGCCCAAGAACATCCTCATGATCGGTCCGACCGGCGTCGGCAAGACCGAGATCGCACGCCGCCTCGCGCGCCTCGCGCAGGCGCCGTTCGTGAAGGTCGAGGCCACCAAATTCACTGAAGTGGGTTACGTCGGCCGCGAGGTCGATTCCATCATCAAGGAACTGGCCGACGTCGCGGTCAAGATGACGCGCGAATCCGAACTCGCGCGCGTGCGCGACAACGCCCGCGAGGCCGCCATCGAGCGCGTGCTCGATGCCTTGCTGCCCAAGCCGCGCATGCTCGGTTTCTCGACCGATGAGCCCGCGCAGCCGCGCGATGCCGACACTCGCGCCAAACTGCGCGAGATGCTCCTGCGCGGCGAGATCGATGAGCGCGAGGTGGAGATCGAAGTGCGCTCGCTGTCGGCCGGCGTGGATATCATGGCCCCGCCCGGCATGGAGGAAATGCAGCAGCAGCTGCAGTCGGTGCTGGCCAATCTGGGTGGCAACCGCACGCGCACGCGGCGCGTGAAGATCCGTGAAGCACTCAAGCTCATGCTCGAGGAGGAGGCCGGCAAGCTCATCAACGAAGAGGAGCTCAAGGCACGCGCATTGGACAATGCCGAGCAGAACGGCATCGTGTTCATCGACGAGATCGACAAGATCGCGCGCCGTCAGGAAACGGTCGGCGCCGACGTCTCGCGCGAAGGCGTGCAGCGCGACCTGCTGCCGCTCGTGGAAGGCTGCAGCGTCAACACCAAGTACGGCTCATTGAAGACCGACCACGTGCTGTTCATCGCCTCGGGGGCGTTCCATATGTCCAAGCCCGCCGATCTGATCCCGGAGCTGCAGGGCCGCTTCCCGATCCGGGTCGAGCTCGACTCCCTCACGGTCGAAGACTTCGTGCGCATTCTGACCGAGCCGGATGCCTCGCTGACGGCGCAGTACCGCGCCTTGCTCGAGACCGAGCGCGTGCGGCTCGAGTTCACCTCGGACGGCGTGCGACGCATCGCCGAGATTGCTCACCAGGTCAATACGCGCACCGAGAATATCGGCGCGCGCCGCCTGCATACCGTCATGGAGCGGCTATTGGAGTCGGTCTCGTTCGATGCCAGCGAGCGCGGCGATTCGGCGCTGCGCGTGGACGCGCAGTACGTCGATGAACATGTCGGGAATCTGGCGAAGGACGAGGACTTGAGCCGCTATATTCTCTAGCGCCAGGGCTCGCTAGGGCTGGGGTAACGAGCGACCGCGGCTCACTTCTTGGTTGCAGTGGACTTCGGTGCCGTGCGTTTCTTATCCGGATCCTTCGGGCGGCTCTTGCCGAACGAACCGCGATAGATCTTGCCACGCCGGGTCTTGCGATCGCCTTTACCCACTTGCCCAACTCCTGCTCGGTCCGCGCCGCTTCGAGCGCGGGCGCAGTCTATTCCAAGCTCACTCTCCGGTCGAGGCCGGCCGCTGCCGCTCGCGGGCCACCGCCAGCGGCTGCGCTCCGAGCGCCTCGAGCTCCAGCTGGTGCGCCTGCGATTCGTAGAACTCCACCCCAGGTACGAAATAGAGCGCGTACCCTTCCTGCCGATAGCGCTGATACTCGTCCTCACTCTCCAGCAGATAGACAAAGCGATGCGGACCTTCACGATCCCCGCCCAGTGCGAGCGTGATGCGCGGCAAAATCCAGCCCGAGACGACGATGGCCTGCCCGGGCAGCCTTGCCACCGCATCGATGATTTCGCGCGTCGCACGCTGCTGCGATTCACGCACCGCGTGGTCTTCGACCAGCGGACCGTCAAAGCCTATGCCGTGCCGATCGATCGTGACGATGCCCGCAAGTAGCGCAGCCAGCGCCAGCGACCGCGACAGCCACGGCGGCACCGTCAAGGCGACGCCGAGCCAGACGAACGGTATGGCCGGCACGAGGTAGCCACTCTCATCCGGCAGACGCAGAAACAGCAGCGTGTACAGCGCAATCGCCAGTGCCGCGAACAGCAGCGCATGCCGCGTGCGCCTCTGGCGCCAGGCGGCGCGCAGCACCCGAGCGTAGAAGGGCGAGATCAGCAGCAGCAGCGCGAACGCGAGCAGTCCCACCGACCCCCAGACGTTCGGCAAGGCGCGCGCATAGACCACATCCCAGCCCGGATACGCGGCGTTGTCATAAAAGGTAAAGAACTGGCGGCCATAGTGACGGTACACCGGCACGAAGCACAGCGCCGCGACCGTAAGCGAGCTCGCCCCCAGTATCAAACATTGGCGCAGCGCACGCCGCATCGGCAGCTCGAGCCAGAGCCACAGACACAGCGCGATGCCAAGCAGACCTGAAGTGATGCGGCAGCCGGTCGCAAGCCCGAGACAGAGCCCGGCCAGCAGCACGCGGCCGCACAGCAGCGCATAGGTGGCAGCGAGCATGAGCGCGAGCGCCGGCACGTAGTCCATCGTGCAGCAGCTGTTGAGATAGATCACCGGCGTCATGGCGAAGCCGGAGGCGATCAGCAGCGGCGCGCGAATGCTAAAATAACGCAGGATCTGCGCGAACAGCACGCAGGCCGCGACGCTCAAGAGTGCCGTGACTGCGTTGCTGAGCCAGGGATCGGCCCGCGCGGTCAGGGCACTCAAGCTTTCGTAGACCGGAAACCCGGGCAGTCGTGAAACCTGATAGTCGCCCCCGCGGGCAATGGCGCGCGCCACCGCCACCACGCGATAGCCATCGGGATCCGAGCCATAGCCGGCGCCGATCCAAGGCAGCCGCGTGGCCAGGATCGCGATCGCCGTCAGCGCAAGCAGCCATCGCTCGCGCCGCAGCTTAGCGCTTGGTGCTGCCACCAAACAGCAGCAGAGCCGCTCCGGCCACCACCGCGCCGACTGCGGCCCATTCCGGTACGTCCACGGTGTGCTGCTTCGCGACCGACAGCTCGAGCGAGCCGATTTTGGCTTCGTGAGTATTCTGCGTGTAGCTGAAGTGGTGATAGACCAGGCCCAGTACGCCGCCGACAATCAGCACCGCTGCCAGTACTTTCAAGCCGTTCATGCCGCTTCCCTCCCACGGCAAAAGTGTAATGCAGTGTAGCAGTCGCGCCGTTACTCCACGTTATTCCAGACGCAGGCGCCGCTCGAGGCGCCCGCGATGCACCAAGCCTCGCACGCGGGCGGACTGCGCGCTCTCGCTCTCGAGCACCACGAGGTGCTCGACGCACGCGCCCTCGAAGATATCCAAGAGATCGCGCACGGTCGATTCCTGCAGCGTCTGCCAATCGATGGCCGGCATATCGGCCGCCGGCGTCATGGCTTCGGCCACGCGCCGCGCCGCGCTGCGGCGCGAGCGCCGTATATCCTCCGCGGTGATCAGACCCACGACGTTAAGTTCGCGCACGACCAGACATGCACGCACCCCCAGACGAAACATGTCGTCGAGCGCGCTGTCGAGATCGCAATCCTCGGCCGTGGTCGAGGGCGGATTGCGTATAAAGTCGGTCATGCCGCGCACGGCCGGGTCGCTAGCACGTAGCGGTCGGCGGTCCGAGGTCTGACTGCAACGCGACAGCGTGCCGCGGCGAGCTTCACTGTCGGCGATGAGCGACGGCGATCGAATCACGGGCGGCCTCCTTCCTTCTTGGCGCTGTCACAAACTGACGGCACGCGCCAGCCGAAGTTCCTCGTGTAATTTTTAATTCACATTAATTATCAGGGCCGATCGAGAAATGCGTTTATGATCGGATTGAGCCATTCGGGGCGGCCCGAAAAAGTGCCGTGAGCGGTGCCCGGCAGAATGCACAACTCGGCATCGGGCAGTGCGCGATAGATCTCGAGCGTATGCTCGAGCCTGATCGCATCTCGATCCCCCGAAATGACCAGCACCGGTTTACGGATCGTCGCCAGCAGCGCGGGATTGAGTTCATCAATGGTCGGTGAATTCAGCCAAAGCTGCGCGAGCTTTGCATCCATGTTGTTTGGTGTGGGACTCTGCGCGGCGCGCAATTCCTCGCGCTGCTCATCCGTGAGTCCCTCGGGCGCGATGTTCACGCCGCTGATGACGAGGCGCCGCACCAGCTCCGGATGCCGCGCCGCCAGCATGAGCGCCAGAATGCCGCCATCGCTGAACCCCATGACATCGACATTTCGCAGCTTGAGCCGCCGCAATACCTGTGCCGTGTCCTGCATCATGCCGCTGTAGCTCAAGGGGCCCGGCACTTCGGGCGTATGACCGTGTCCGACCTGGTCGAAGGCGACGATGCGGTGCTGCAGCGACAGCATGTCGATCTGCTGTTCGAATGAATGCTCGGCGGAATCACCGCCGCCGTGCAGCAGTACCAGCGTGCGACCGGCTCCGTGGACGGCGTAATAAAGCCTGTGGCCGTTGACTTGCGTCCACTGCCAATGCTCCGGTGGAATACCCGCTGGCAGCTGCACGCTCAGCGGCGCCAGCGAGCACATCGCGAGCATGAGCCAGGCACAGCGTAGGGCGCTATTCCTGACCGATCGCAGCGATGATGGCATCGGCCAGCTCGGTGTAGTTGTGGTCAAAATGGTGCCCGCCGGGTTTGCGCACAATGTCATGCCCGGCCGCGGCTGCGGTCGTGCAGAGGCTGTCCTGGGCCTCATCTGCTCCATAAACGCACTGTAGCCGAATCGTTGACAGCGCCTTGAGCTCGGGCTCGATCGGAATCGTGGCGTCGCTCTGTTTGCCGAGCCATCCGGCCGGCGTGACTTCGAAGGCCGTGGTGCGCTCGGGCGCGAGCAGCGTGATGAGCCGGATATCGGCCCGCAGAGTCGCCGGCAGCCGGTTGACCAGAAAGGGGAGCACATTGGCGCCGAAGGAGAACCCGATCAGCACCACCTGCTCATCGCCCCAGTGCTGCTGGTAGTGTTGCATGATTCGCGCCAGATCGCGCGCGCCCGCCTCCGGTGATTTGGTGCGCCAGTAGTAGCGCAACACATCGACCCCCACGACGCTAACGCCCCTGGCCGCCAGCAGGTCGGCGAGGCTGCGATCGAGGTCGCGCCAGCCGCCATCGCCGGAGTAGAGAATCGCAAACACCTTCGCGCCAGGCTTCGAGGCCGGCAGCTCGACCAAGGGCAGGTCGGCGACGCCACTGCGTCGCTGCTCGGACTCGATATCGCGCAACGCCGCGGCATACAGTCCATGCAGCGAGAGGCTCTTTGGCGCTGGCGCATCGACGTGGCCGGGCAGACTCGCGGCGAAGGCGCGCGCGTCGGCGCTGGCGCGCTCATCGAGCCAGACTCGTGCGGGCACCTTATTGCCGAGTGGATCGGCACTGAGCTGCTGTACGCCCTCGCCGAGCTGCGACGCCGGGTGCTCGCAGATCGGCGATTTCAACGCCAGCCGCGGCTCCGGATCGAGCATCACTGCAGCCCCGAGTGCCAATGCCGGCGCTCCGATCTGGCCCAGGTACGCGAGCGAGGCTCCGATTCCGCGCCCCAGCACCATCGGCTGGTAAAAATGCGGCGTGCCGGCCGTGCGCTGCTGAATGCGGCTGTAATCCTCGAGCAGCCCAGGCATGAAGAGGCAGCCGGTCGTATGCCGGTTCAGAAAACTGAGCAGCCGTGGCGTGTCGATGCCGACCACGTAGTTGTCGGCTGCTGCAAAGCTCAGCGCAGTCCACTCATCTTCGAGCGTCCAGCCGTCGGCGCCGGAGAGCACATAGACGGCTCCGCTCTGGTGCCACCAAGCCGGAAACACGCGTACGAGGTCGAACTGGTCGGTGGCCACGAGCCGCGGCCGCCGCAGCTTGATCCCATACGCCAACCCGACGGTGACGGCCACGATGAGCGCAGCGGTCGATAGCAGCAGCAGCCGTTTAGCAGGGCGAGGCACGCGCGCAGTGTTGCATTCGCCGCGCGGCTTGTCAGCGCCGCCGCGAGCCGGATTCAACGCGCAGCGAAGCTTCTGGAGCGCACAGCCTCGCGGCGCGCGAGACTTTCGGCAGGCCAGTATTGGCGTCGATCGTAGTACTCGGGCACGGCGGGCGCGTCCGCCGGCAGAATCACCCAGGGCTGCTTCGAAGCGGTGAAAATATGAATGTTGGGCTGTATCCGGTCGGGCTCATCGAGCGTGCCGACGCGCACGAAGCGGATGCTGGTGCCGGCGCCGGCGTAGTTGCTCCAGAGCGCAATCTGGCAGACGGGACAGCGCGCGATGGCCTGTCCCTTGCCGCTCGCTGAGGGTGTATCGACGATGGCCGGCGCGCCGGCCGTGAGCGTGACTCGATCCGCCTCGATCAAGGCGTTGAGCGCGAACGCGGCGCCGCTCTCGCGCTGACACCAGCGGCAGTGGCAGCAGTGCACGAACATCGGCGCGCTCTGCAGCCGATAGCGCACCGCGCGGCAGTCGCAGCCGCCGTCGGCGCTGAAAGATGGCGCGGCGCTCATCAACGATAGCGCGCGAGAATCTTGTCCAGCGCGGCACTGTTCGGCCGCAATCGCTCGTAGGGCAGCTGGTTCAGCGGCACCTCGGGCGTCGCATTCTGCACGTGAAACTCCGGCTCTCCCGCCGCGATGTACAGCAGGCCGGTCAGATACTCGTGATGCCGAATGCGCTGTTGAATCATCTCGAGCGCGACGCCGCGATCGGTCGGATCGTAGCTCGCATCGAGCTTGCGCAGCAGGATCTGACTGCCATCGTGCATGCTCACGGGCTGCAACTCGCCCTCGGCATAGCTCACGGCGATGTGCGCGGCGGGCGGCACGAAGTCCGTGTGCACGACTTCTTCATAGTGCTCGCGCGTGTAGGCGTAGCTGCGGGTCGAGCCCTCGTGATCGTTGAAGGTCACACAGGGCGAGAGCACGTCGATCAATGCGAAGCCATCGTGGTGCATCGCCGCCTGGATCAGTGGCACCAATTGTGCCTTGTCGCCCGAGAAGCTGCGCGCGACGAAAGTCGCGCCGAGCGTAATCGCGAGCTGCACCGGATCGATCGGCGGCTGCATGTTGGGCTCGCCCTTCTTGGCCGTGGAGCCCAGATCCGCCGAGGCCGAGAACTGGCCCTTGGTGAGGCCGTACACGCCGTTGTTCTCGATGATGTACACCATCCTGATATTGCGGCGGATGGCGTGACAGAACTGCCCAAGACCGATCGAGAGCGTATCGCCGTCACCGGATACCCCGATGTATAGCAACTTGCGATTGGCGGCGCTGGCGCCCGTGGCGATCGAGGGCATGCGGCCGTGGACCGAATTGAAGCCATGCGAGCCGCTGACGAAGTAGGCCGTGGTCTTCGAGGAGCAGCCGATACCCGACAGTTTGACGAGATTATGCGGCTCGATGGCATTGGCCCAACACGCCTCGACGAGCGCGGCGGTCACCGAATCGTGGCCGCAACCGGCGCACAGCGTCGAATTCGCGCCCTCGTAATCGCGCCGCGTAAGACCCAGCGCATTTTTCGGCAGGTCCGGATACGCGACCTTTGGCTTCGCCATGAACGTCATAGATTGGCTCCTGCGTGCCTCTTCAGATCACGCGCTGCGCGATCGGCCGCTGCGGCACCACGACCGACATCACGCCATCGAATACATAGCTCGCCGGGATCGGCATGCCGTTGTAATGCAGAATCGATCGCAGCCGCGTCTTCTCCACGCCGGTCTCCATGGTCAGTAGCGAGCGCAACTGCGCGTCGCGATTCTGCTCGACCACGAAGTTGATGCGATGTGATTGCAGGAACTGTTCGACCTCGTCGCTGAAAGGAAAGGCGCGCACGCGCATGTAGTCGGCATGAATGCCGTTGGCGCGCAGCCGCAGCTGCGCCTCATGCACCGCGCCATCGCCGCTGCCGAGCGAGACGATGGCGATGTCCGTGTTGTGCTGCGCTCGCTGGATGATCGGCCTGGGCACCAGGCGCGTGGCCGTCATCCACTTCTTGCGCAGGCGGTCGACGACGAACTGATACTCCTTGGAGTCCTCGGTATAGGCGCCGTATTGATTGTGGCCCGAGCCGCGTGTGAAGTACGCGCCCCGGCGGTCGACACCGGGCAGGGTGCGCAGCGGAATGCCGTCGTGGTCGATATCGTAGTAGCGCCAGAAGCGGTCGAGCTTGGCGATCTGCGCGGCATCGAGCAGCTTGCCGCGGTCGGGCCGATAGTTCTCGTCCCACTTGAACTGCGGACACATCCAGTCGTTCATGCCGATGTCGAGATCCGACAGCACCAGCACCGGCGTCTGCAACCGGTCGGCCAGATCGAAGGCGGTCGCGGCAAATTCGAAGCACTCCTCGGGGTTGGCCGGATACAGACACACCTGCCGCGTATCGCCATGCGAGGCATAGGCCGCCGACTTGAGGTCCGCCTGCTGCGTGCGCGTCGGCATGCCGGTCGAGGGACCGACGCGCTGAACGTCAAACACCACTGCCGGTACCTCGGCGTAGTAGGCGAGCCCCAGAAATTCCTGCATCAGCGAGATGCCGGGGCCGGAGGTAGCCGTGAACGCGCGCGCACCATTCCAGTTGGCACCGATGACCATGCCGATCGAGGCCAGTTCGTCCTCCGCCTGGATCATGATGTAGTTCTTGCGGCCGGTGGCCTCATCGACCCGCAGTTTGTCGCAAAATGCCTTGAAGGCATCCATGAGCGAGGTCGACGGCGTGATCGGATACCAGGCGCCGACCGTGGCGCCGGCGTATACGCAGCCCAGTGCCGCGGCGGTGTTGCCATCGATGATGATGTGCCCGCGCGTCGCATCCATCTTCTCGACCCGCAGGGTGAGCGGACAGGGGAAATTCGCGCGCGCGTAATCGTAGCCCAGCTGGATGGCCTTCATGTTGGCCTCGACCAGCTGCGGCTTGCGGGCGTAGGTCTCGCCGAGCAAGCCACGGATGATGTCCAGATCCAGCTCGCACAGCGCCGCGAGCACGCCCGCATAGCAGATGTTCTTCATCAGGATACGGGTGCGCACGCCCTCGAAGTTCTCGTTGCAGAGCCTCGCCAGCGGCACGCCAATGACCGTGACGTCGTCGCGTTTGAGCAATGCCGGCCGCGGCCAGGTCGAGTCATACAGCAGGTAGCCGCCCGAGATGACTTCCTGCAGATCGCGCCCGTAGGTTTCGGCGTTGAGCGCCAGCATCAGATCGACTCGGCCCTCGCGGGCACGATGGCCATCGCGCGTGACGCGAATCTCGTACCAGGTCGGCAGACCCTGAATGTTGGATGGAAAGTAATTCTTGCCGACCACCGGCACGCCGCTGCGAAAGATGGCCTTCATGAGCAGACCGTTGGCACTGGCCGAGCCGGTGCCGTTGACGGTCGCAATCTTGACGACGAAATCGTTTACGCGCTCTTGAGCTTTACGCTCGGGCATACGGGGCTCCCATCGGCGGCTTGTGGCCAGTGAATCGTCGATTTCTGCATGTCCCAGGCAGCCGTGGGACAGCGCTCGGCGCACAGACCACAATGCACACAGAGATTCTCGTCCTTGACCATGACGCGGCCGGTCTGCTTGAGCGGCGCGGAGTGAAACAGCGGCTGTGTCGCCTCCAATGGCGGCGCACGCAGTCGCCCTCGCAGCTCCACTTCCGTGCCGGGCTGGGTAATCGTCAGACAATCGACCGGGCAGATATCGATACACGCATCGCATTCGATGCACAATTTGGCTTCGAACACGGTCTGCACGTCGCAGTTCAGGCAGCGCGCCGCCTCCTGCGCCGTCTGTTCGGGGTTGAAGCCGAGCTCGACCTCGATGTTGAGCTTCTTGAAGCGCTCCTTGAGCGAGACGTGCGGCACGAGTCGCCGCTCGAGCGGCGCATAGTCGTTCTTGTAGGCCCACTCGTGCATGCCCATCTTGCGGCTCGAGAGCTTCACGGCCGGCGCGGGACGCTCGCTGAGCGGCTTGCCATGGCAATACAGATGTATCGACAGCGCCGCCTGGTGCGCCTGCTCGACCGCCCAGATGATGTTCTTCGGCCCTTGCGCGGCATCGCCCGCGAAGAACACCTGCGGCAGCGTCGACTGAAAGCTGCGCACATCGACCAGCGGCCGATCGCCGCGATCGAAGCGAACGCCCAGATCGCGCTCGATCCACGGGAACGCGTTTTCCTGGCCGATCGCCAGGATCACGTCGTCGCAGGGAATCGTGATCTCGCCGAGCACGCGCTCGCTCACGATCGCGCCGTCGGTGAGTTGGTATTCCATCTGCTCAAAGCGCATGCCCACGAGCCGGCTGGCTTCGGTCACGAACGCCTTGGGCGCATGATTGACGATGATCTCGACGTTCTCCTCTTCGGCATCCTCGAGCTCCCAGTCGGAGGCCTTGAAGAAGCCGCGCGGCTTACGCGCCATGACCTTGACGCTTTTAGCCCCGAGACGCAGCGAGGTGCGGCAGCAATCCATGGCTGTGTTGCCGACGCCAATGATGAGCACGCGCTCGCCGATCGAGCCGATGTGGCCGAAGGCCACCGACTCGAGCCAGGCGATGCCAATGTGGATGCGGTCCGAGTCGCGGCGTCCGGGCAGCTCGAGTTCCTTGCCCTTGGGCGCGCCGGACCCGACGAACACCGCGTCGAAGCCGCCGCCCTCGAGCACAGCGCGCAGGCTGGTCACGGGCGAATCGAGCTCAAGCCGCACGCCCATGTCCAGAATGANNCCGATCTCTTCATCGAGCACCGACTGCGGCAGGCGGAACGAGGGAATGTTGCTGCGCATGAGCCCGCCCGGCGCACTGTTCTGCTCGAAGATCGTGACTTCATAGCCGAGCGGCGCCAGATCGTTGGCCACGGTCAGCGAGGCCGGCCCGGCACCGATGCAGGCGATGCGCTTGCCGTTGCGGGCGAGCGGCGCGCGTGGCAGTCGTCCGGTCAGTTCGCCCTTGAGGTCGGCGGCCACGCGCTTGAGGCGGCAGATCGCCACGGGCTTGTCCTCGACGCGGCCGCGCCGGCAGGCCGGCTCGCACGGACGGTCGCAGACGCGGCCGAGAATGCCTGGAAAGACATTCGACTCGCGGTTGAGCAGGTAAGCTTCGGTGTAGCGGCCCTGCGCGATCAGCCGGATGTATTCCGGCACGTCAGTGTGTGTAGGACAGGCCCACTGACAATCGACGACGCGGTGGTAATAATCCGGCTCTGAAGTGTCGGTCGCTATGGCTGAATCGCCGGTCATCTGAGCGTCCTGTATAACAAATCAACCGCGGGTATGCGAGCACTGTCAATGAGCGGAAATTCCCCCCTGATCGCCACCGAAATCAAGCTGCGCAGCCGCACGCGAGTGCTCGAAGTCGCCTTTACCGACGGCCGCCACTTCGAGCTGCCATTCGAGTATCTGCGCGTCTACTCGCCCTCGGCCGAAGTGCGCGGCCATGGCGAGGGCGAAGGGGTGCTCGTCGTGGGCAAGCAGGACGTCGCCGTGACAGCGGTCGAGCCGACGGGCCATTATGCGGTGCGCCTGGTATTCGACGATGGGCACAGCACCGGGCTCTACACCTGGCAGTACCTGTATGAGCTGGGCGCGCAGCGGTCGAGCAACTGGCGCGAATACCTCGCGCGTCGTGCGCGCGCTGCGGCAGCGCGTGGCACCGATGAGCCGACATGATGAGCCCCACTTCCGAGCGCTCGACCCAGGCGACGGCATTGGGGATTTGGTCCCTCGCAAAAAAGAAAGGCCGGGCGAATTCACCCGGCCAAATATTCACAAGACCCCCACTCGGTTGCGCCTTTCGGGCCACAACCGGGGCGGGATTCTGGGCGAAATATTGCCGAATTGCCAGCATTTTTGACTGCATCATGCAGAAAAGAACCCTAGGCGGCGCCGCAACACTCCAAAAGTATAAAGGACAGAATCAGTCCTTTCCGGATGCAAATATTGGGCTTGCATACGATCTCCTTGCGCGAGGCTACATAATAGAATGGCGTGGCCAGCCAGAGACGTAAAATGAGCGAAAACCCCCGCGATAGCACCGATTTCGGCTTCGAGAGCGTTCCGCGGCAGGACAAGGCACGCCGCGTCCGAGGCGTGTTCGATTCCGTAGCCGATCGCTACGACCTCATGAACGATCTGATGTCGGGCGGTGCCCATCGGTTGTGGAAGCGATTCGCTTTGTCGCTGACCGGCCTCAGGGCCGGAGCTCGCGCATTGGACATCGCCGGTGGCACCGGCGATCTGGCGGCGGGACTTGCGCGCCAGGTGGGACGCACCGGCCTCGTGGTATTGGCCGACATCAACGGCCGCATGCTGCAGCACGGGCGCGACCGGCTCATCGACCGGGCATTGACCTCGCCGCTCGTCTACGTGCAGGCCAATGCCGAAAGGCTTCCCTTCGCTGCGGGCAGCTTCGATTGCGTCACGATCGGTTTCGGTCTGCGCAACGTGACCGACAAGGCGGCCGCTCTGGCATCCATGCAGTGCGTGCTCAAGCCCGGCGGACAGCTGCTGGTGCTCGAATTCTCCACCCCCGTGGTTCCTTTGTTGAGCCGCCTCTACGACGCCTACTCGTTCAATGTGCTGCCGTGGCTCGGCCGCTTCGTCGCCGGCGATGCCGCCAGCTACCGCTATCTCGCCGAATCGATCCGGCGGCACCCGGATCAGGAAAGCCTGCTGGAGATGATGCAAGCGGCGGGTCTCGAGGGCTGCCGCTACCACAACCTCATGGGTGGGGTCGTGGCGCTGCATCGCGGCTACCGGACCTGACGATGGCCGGGATCACCGACGGTCTGATCGACCGGGCATTGAGTTTGACACTCGCTCGCACGCTGGATGAGTCAGGGCGTGCACGCGTGCTGCTGAGTCTGCTCGAGGGTCGTCGCATCCGCGTCGAGCTCAAGGCTACGCCCTGGAGCGTAACCGTGGCATGCACCGGCACGCAGCTGCGCACACTTTCCGGCAACGCAGCCGCCAGCACCGATGCCAGCATCAGCGGCGCGCCGCTGTCGCTGCTGGCGTTGATGGGTGATGAGCCGCAGGCGGTGATTCAGCGCGGCGACGTGCGCATCGAAGGCGACGCGGAAGTCGCGCAGCAGTTCCGTGAGCTCGCGGCGCTGCTCCGGCCCGATCTCGAGCACAGTCTGTCGCGCCTGATCGGCCGCAGCGGCGCGCATGTGCTCACGCGCGGCTTGCGCGGCGCCGCGCAGTGGACACGCACCGCCGCGCGCACCGCGCTGCAGAATGTAGCGGAGTATCTCGCGCACGAGCGCGGCGATCTGGTGTCGCGCGCCGAGGCCGAGCAGTTCCTGCGCGGCGTCGATGATCTGCGCGAGCAGCTCGATCGCATCGAGGCGCGCCTGGCGGTACTTACGCAAAGAATGCGACAGCTCGCCGGCGGTCAGGAGCCGGCTTGATGCAATTGCGGGTACTGCGACGGCTGATCGGCATTCAGCGCGTGCTGGTGCGCCATGGGTTGGACGATTTTGTCGTGGCGACGCATCTGTACCGTCCGCTGCGCTTCGTCTACTTCGTTTCGCCCTGGACTTGGTTTCAGCGCCGTTCGCGCTGGACGCGCGCGCAGCGCCTGCGACTTGCGCTCGAAGAGCTCGGACCGATCTTCGTCAAATTCGGCCAGGCGCTCTCCACGCGCCGCGATCTGCTGCCAGCCGATATCGCCGATGAGCTCGCGCAGCTGCAGGACAACGTGCCGCCGTTTCCGGGCGAAGTTGCGCGCGCGAGCATCGAACGCGCCTACGGCGCGCCGCTCGACACGCGCCTGCGCAATTTCGATCCCGTGCCGCTGGCGGCCGCCTCGATCGCGCAGGTGCATGCGGCGCAGATGCCCGACGGCCGCGAGGTCATCGTCAAGGTATTGCGGCCGGGCATGCGGGCGATGATCGCACTCGACATCGAGGTGCTCTACACGATCGCGGGCATGGCCGAGCGCTGGTGGTCAGAGAGCCGTCGGCTCAAGCCGCACGAGATCGTGCGCGAATACGAGAAGACCATCCTCGATGAGCTCGATCTCATGCGCGAAGCCGCCAACGCCTCGCAGCTCAAGCGCAATTTCGCCGGCTCGCCGCTCCTATACGTGCCCGAAGTGTATTGGGATCTCTGCCGCGCCGAAGTCATGGTCATGGAGCGCATCCGCGGCGTACCGATCGGGGACATCGCCCGGCTGCGCGAGCTCGGCACCGATTTCAAGCGCCTGGCCGAAAGCGGCGTGGAGATCTTCTTCACGCAGGTGTTCCGCCACAACTTCTTTCACGCCGACATGCATCCCGGCAATATCTTCGTATTGCTCGAGGACCCCAAGCAGCCGCGCTATGCCGCGGTCGATTTCGGCATCGTCGGCACGCTCGACCTGCGTGATCAACGCTATCTGGCCGAAAATTTTCTGGCCGTGTTCAACCGCGATTACCGCCGCGTCGCCACGCTGCACGTACANTCCGGCTGGGTGCCGCCCGACACGCGCGTCGATGAGATGGAGTCGGCGGTGCGAACCATCTGCGAGCCGATCTTCGATCGCCCGCTCAAGGAGATCTACTTCGGAACCGTGCTGCTGCGGCTGTTCGAGGCGCTGCGGCGCTTCAACGGCCAGATCCAGCCGCAACTGCTGCTGCTGCAAAAGACCCTGCTCAACGTCGAGGGCCTCGGGCGACAGCTCTACCCCGAGCTCGACATCTGGCACACCGCGAGCCCGGTGCTGCGGCGCTGGATGCGCGAGCGCGTCAGGCCCCGCAACGTGCTGCGCGAGTTGCGCCGCGGTTGGCCGGATGCGCTCGAGATCATGAAGGCGCTGCCGCCGCTGGCCAAGCGCGTGGTCGAGCAGGCGCAGGACCATCGGTTGCACTTGGCAGTCGACGCCAGCGCGATCGATCGCCTGCGGCGCGAGTCGGCTACGCAGGCGCGGCGCAGCGAGCGCATCGCGGCCGGCGGCGCGCTGCTGCTCGGCGGCATCCTCTGGCTCGGGATGCGCCTCCAGCCCCCTCTGGTCGGACTGGTGTTCGGCGGCGCGGGTCTCGGTGTGTGGCTCTCGCTCTGGCTGGCGCGCTGGCGCTAGCCGGCGAGAGCTCAGCGGGTGGGCTACGCGGCGATGCGTATGACGCGGCGGCGCCGCAGGGCGTCGATCGATCCCAGCAGATCCAGCGGCGAGACGCTTGCGCGCCCGGAGCAGTACTTGAGCACGCCGCGGCTGCGCAATTGCGCATCGANGATCAGCGCGAATCGCGACGGCATCGCCAGGATCTCCTCGCGCAAGGCCCGCGACGGCGCATCCACGCGACCGAGCCGCACCAGGCAGCGCTCGCCGCTCAGATCATGGGTCCAGCCCGCAACCGCCTCGGCCCCGGCGCGCTGCAATGCCAGTGCCCGCACCGCACGCGCGTCGAATTCGGAGCGTAGAATCGACAACCAGCGATCATTCTCCAATCCCTGGTATTCGAAGTCGCTCGGATGCGAGAACAGTATCGCCCAGTCGGCCTGCAGCCAATCACGCAGCATCGGTCCGGTATCGCCATCGATCCACAACGTTGCCATGATGCCTCTCCTTCCACTCCACTGAGCACCCGCTCGGAGAGGAAGTCTAGTGAAGCCGAGATGACAAGTCGGTGGCAGCGCAGTGACATTCGCGTCACGGCGCGCCCTTGAGCTCGATCCACAAAGCTCGGGCGCGCGCGCACAGCTCACCGTCCTCGTCGAACAATGCCGTCCCCACTTCGTACTTGCGTCCCTGGACTTGGATCTTCCAGCCGATGACCACACAGGGTTCATCGACGTGCACGCGGCGATCGATATGTGCGGTGAATTCCCCGAGCAGCATCGGCACCATGTCCTCGCGCGCCGCGAACGCTCCGGGACAATCGAGCGCCGCACTGATGAATTCCGGCAGCACCTTGCCGTCGCGGTCGGACAGTGGGACATCGGCCACCCACGGCGAGGCGACCAGATCGCCCTCACCACAGCGTCCGGCGAAGACCCGCATGCCATCGCCGCGCGCGCGTTCTGGTCCGCAGACGAAGCAGCCCGGAACGACGTGATGCCTGAAGCCGACAAAATGCCGCGAGGCTTCCACCGCCTCGAGGTAGCTCGGCGCCGCCGGCACTGCCAGTTCGAACTCCACGGGCACTGCACGCGCCAGCACGGTGCCGGCCTGCAGCAGCTCGAGTCCACCGCCCGCGGCCTCGGTGAGCTCGAGCGGGACACCCAGTGGAATCGGGCGCTCGAGGCGCACGCGGACACGCTCGGGCGAATGCTGCGCCACGAGACCCGCCACATACCCGCCGTTGGCGTAACCCGGAGGCCCGCAGAAACGGGGATCGACCGTCAGCATGGGCATGCCGGCTAGAATGCGCGTGCCGCCGTTGCTTGTGAAGGCTGCTGCCCGGCGCGATGTCGCTGCGCGAGCCGCGGCGCACGGGACGGCGGCACGCTCGCGCCTGCGCTCATCGACGCGGTGGCCGCAACGCCGCCAGAAATTCCTGCGCCGACTCGCCGCGCTCCAATACTTCGACCAGCGCCGAGCCTACGATGACGCCGTCGACCTGGCCGCGCAGGCGCTCGACCTGTTCGCGGCTGCGGATGCCAAAGCCGGCGCAGACCGGCACCGTGGCGGCGGCGCGCACCCGCTCGAGATAGCCGGCGATGTCTTCGGGCGAGGCCATGTTCTTGCCGGTCGTGCCGGCCATGGTCACTGCATAGACGAAGCCCTGACTCGCGGTAGCGAGCCTTGCGAGCCGCTCGCTGGTCGTGACCGGCGTGACCATCTGCACCAGTGCCAGATTGTACGGCGCGAGTATGGCGCGGAATTCCTCGCTCTCATCGAGCGGCAGATCCGGCACGATGAACCCGCAGATGCCCGCTCCGACCGCGCGGCGCGCCAGTCGCTCGAGTCCGAAGGCGAGCAGCGGGTTCATGTAGCTCATGAGCATCAGCGGCGCCGCGACCGGCGACATGAGCTGCAGTTCCTCGAGAATCCAGGTCAGCGTGACGCCGGCGCGCAGCGCCGCCTCGCTCGAGCGCTGGATCGTGATGCCATCGGCCATCGGATCCGAGAAAGGTACGCCGATTTCGACCACGTCGGCCGCCGATGCGATGGCGGTCAGATGCTCGCGGAATTTGGAGCGCTCCGGGTAGCCTGCCGTCAGGAACGCCACCAGCGCCGGCTGCCCGTGTTTGGCCGCCGCGCGCAGCGCCGTGACGATGCGCTCGGTCGGAGTCTTCGCGCTCGCCTCGCTCATGATGCTTTCTCCGACGCGCTCGCGAGCAGAGTCCGCGACAGCGTCGGCATGTCCTTATCGCCGCGGCCCGAGAGCCCAATCAAGACCTGCGCCCCCGCATGCTCGGCTGCCCAGCGCCGCGCAGCCGCGAGCGCGTGCGCACTCTCGAGTGCGGGCAGGATGCCTTCGCACTCGCAGCATTCGCGCACCGACTCGAGCGCCTCCGCATCATCGGCCGAGACATAGCGCACGCGGCCCAGGATGCGTAGCAAGGCATGTTCGGGTCCGACACCGGGATAGTCCAATCCAGCGGACACGGAATGCGTCTCCTGGATCTGACCGTCGGCATCCTGCAGCAGAAAGGAATAGCTGCCGTGCAGCACGCCCGGACGCCCCAACCCGAGCGATGCCGCGTTCTCACCGAGGGCCGTGCCGCGGCCGCCGGCCTCGACGCCCAGGAGTTCGACGCTCGAATCGCCGAGGAAGGCGTGAAACAACCCGATGGCGTTGGAGCCGCCGCCGACGCAGGCGATGACGGCGTCGGGCAGCGCCCCAGCGCGCTCGAGCATCTGTGCGCGCGCTTCGCGGCCGATGACCGCCTGCAGCTCGCGCACGAGATAGGGATAGGGATGCCCGCCAACCGCCGAGCCCAGCAGATAGTAGGTACCGTTGGGATCGCCGACCCAGTCGCGCAGCGCCTCATCGATCGCCGCGCGCAGCGTGCGATCGCCGCTCGTGACCGCAATCACCTTGGCGCCCAGCAGCATCATGCGACCGACATTCGGCGCCTGGCGCTCCATGTCGAGCTCGCCCATGTAAACCGTGCACGGCAGACCGACGCGCGCGCAGGCCGCCGCGCTCGCCACGCCATGCTGGCCGGCTCCGGTCTCGGCGACGATACGACGTGCACCGAGACGGCGCGCCAGCAATGCCTGTCCGATGGCGTTGTTGATTTTGTGGGCGCCGGTATGCGCCAGATCCTCGCGCTTGAGCCACACGCTCGCGCCCCAGCGCTTGGACAGATGCGGTGCGGGACTCAAAGCCGTCGGACGGCCGACCCAGTCGCGCAGTTCCCGCTCGAGCTCGGCGCGGAACTCGCGGTCGGCGAGCCAGCGGCGCACGCCGCGCTCGAGCCGCTCGTGCGCCGGAATCAGTGTCTCCGGCACGTAGCGCCCGCCGAATGGTCCATAACGGCCGCGCTCATCCGGAAAGCGTCCGGCCAGCAAGGCCGCGAGCGTATCGGCGCGCTCGGCTTCGGTTTCAATTGCATTCATGCTGCGTTCCTGCCCATGCCGCTCGCGCGGCTTCAACGAACTCCACGATTCTATGCGGGCTTTTCTGCCCTGGCGCAGTCTCGACGCCACTCGATACGTCGATGCCGAACGGCCGCACCCGCTCGATCGCCGCCGCGACGTTGCTCGCATTGAGCCCGCCGGCCAGGATCAACTCCACGCCCGCGGCCAGCCGCCGCGCCTCGTCCCAATCGGACGCCGTGCCGCTGCCGCTGCGAGCGCCTTCGAACAGTACGCGCGCGGGCATCACCGGGGCCGCGCCACCAAGCACCGCCAGGGTGCCGGCGCGCACCACGGGCACTCGACCCAGGGTCGAGGGCAGACTCAGGCGCTCGATATCCTCGAGATCGGTCTGCAAGGCATCGGGCGCGAATTCGCGCAGAATCTGATCGATCAGTGCTTGCGAGGGATGCAAGGTCACGGCGACGCACAGGGCGCGAGCGCGCGCCGGCGCCGCAAGCTGCGCCGCGCGCAGCGGCTCGAGCCGCCGAACCGAGGGCGCGAATACGAAACCGAGGGCATCGACGCGCTGACTTAAAGAAGCCTCGACTGCCTCCGGACTCGTCATGCCGCAGATCTTTATCCACATGGCCGTCCCTGCCGTCCCGAGGCCAGCAATGAGCGCGCGAGTCCCAGGCGATCGCCCGCACGCATCAAAGCACTGCCCACCAATGCCACGTTGTAGCCTGCGGCCGCGAGCCGGGCCGCATCGGCAGCGTTCTGCACGCCGCTCTCGGCTACGCGCGGCACGCCCGGCGGCAGCCAGCGCGCCAGCGCTTCGAGCCGGCCCGGTACGACCTGCAACGTGGCGAGGTCACGACAGTTGACGCCCACGAGCAGATTGACGCGCGCGCGGTACTGCTGCACGAGGCTGGCCGCGAGGCCGAGATCTGGCTCGTCGAAGGCCTCGAGCAGCACAAACAACCGCAGCTCGACCGCGGCATCGAGCAAGGCCGCGATCTCACCCTGCGCGAGCATGCGCAGGATCACGAGGATGCCGGCGGCACCCGCGGCGCGCGCCTCGTAGACCTGGTAGGGATCGACCAGAAAGTCCTTGCGCATGACCGGCACGGGTAGGCGCAGCGCGCGCACCACCTGCTCGAGATGCGACAGCGCGCCGTCGAAACGCGTCGGCTCGGTCAGCACCGAGATGGCCGCGGCGCCCGCTGCGGCGTAATCGTTGGCNCGAGCAGCGATGTCCTCGCCGCCCTGGTCGAGCGCGCCGAGGGCGGGCGAGCGCAGCTTGACCTCGGCAATCAGATCGAAGCCGAGATTCGACAGCCGCAGCGGCGGCGCCGCGGGCGCGCTGCGCGCCAGCGCCAGCAGGACCGGATCGGGACGCTGCGAGCGCGCCTGCGCCACGCGCTCGCGGCTCGCCTGGGCCATGCTCTGAAGGAACTCGCCGTTCATGCGCTGCGCGTACGGCGGCGCATTTCATCCGCACCGAAGCGCTCGAGACGCACCAGCAGCTCGCGCGCCGCGCCGCTGTCGATGGCCTGGGCCGCGCGCGCCAGCGCCTGACGCGGCGCGCGCTCGTGGCCGCTGACCTCGAGCGCCAGCGCTGCACCGAGCAGTAACGCGTCGCGATGCGGGTCGCGAAGCGCGCCACGAGACGCACCACCCAGCACGCGTCGCAGCTCGCGCGCATTGTGGGCCGCATCGGCCCCCAGCAGCTCGCTCGACTCGCAGCGCGGCAGCCCGTAGTCGCCTGGAGAGCGCTGTTCGCGCCGAACGCCGTGGCTACCGACATCGAACAGCGTGAACTCACCGACCGGCGTCGGCTCGTCCCACCCTTCCGCACCGTGGATCACGAATGCGCGCTGCACGTGGCTGCCCTGCAGCGCCTGCGCCATGAGCTCGGCCGTTGATGCATCGAAGGCGCCGAGCACCAGGAACGGCGGCGCGGCCGGATTGCTCAAGGGCCCAAGCACGTTGAACACCGTGCGCACGCCGAGTGCGGCACGCACCGGCGCAATGCTCTTGGTCGCGGCGTGATAGTACGGCGCAAACAGAAAAGTGAACCCCAGCTCGGCGAAGCAGCGACCGGCGGCTTGTTCATCCAGCGGCAGCGGCAGTCCGAGCGCCTCGAGCACATCGGCGCTGCCGGCGCGGCTGGAAATCGAACGATTGCCGTGTTTGAACACCGGCACGCCGCAGGCCGCGGCCAGCAGCGCGGCACCCGTGGAGAGATTGAGACTGCCGGAGCGATCACCGCCGGTGCCGACGATATCGACCGCATCCGCAAGCGCCGGCAGCTCCGGTCGGCGCGCCAGCGCGCGCATGCGCTGCGCAAAGCCGCGCAATTCCGCCGCGGCAACGCCCTTGGCACGCAGTGCCGCCAGCAACGCCCCGGCCATCGCCGGCGCCAGTGACGCATCGGTCAGCGCCGACAACAGCTCCGCGGCTTCACTCTCGCTCAAGTGAGCCCCCTCGAGCAGCCGCTCGAGCACGGCGCGCAGGTCGATCGGCTCAGCCACGGCCACGCACCCCACCCTGCCAGCGCAGGAAATTGCGCATCATGAGCGGGCCGTCCGGCGTCAGTATGCTCTCGGGATGAAACTGCACGCCCTCCACCAGGTAGTCGCGGTGCCGCACGCCCATGATCTCGCCCTCGGGGGTGCGCGCTGTGACCGACAGCTCCGGCGGCATCGAGTCCGGTTCGGCGATCAGCGAGTGGTAGCGGCCGATCTCGCAGCCCTGCGGCACCTCGTCGAACACCCCGTGGGCGTCGTGCTCGATCGGCGAGGTCTTGCCATGCATGAGGCGAGGGGCACGCACGATGCGTCCGCCGAAGACCTCGACGATCGACTGATGGCCGAGACAGACGCCGAACACCGGGATCTTGCCGGCGAAGCCTCGAATCATTGCCATCGAAACGCCCGCCTGGCGCGGCGTGCCCGGCCCCGGCGATATGCACAGGTGCGTGGGCTCGAGCGCGCGCGCCCCTTCGAGCGTGATCGCATCGTTGCGATAGACGCGCACGTCCGCACCCAGTACCAGGAACGCCTGCACCAGGTTGTAGGTGAAGGAATCGTAGTTATCGATCAGCAGTAGTCGCGCACTCACAGGCCTGCCTCCGCCAGCGTCAGCGCGCGCAGCAATGCTGCGCTCTTGGCCAATACCTCGTCATGCTCGGCTGCCGGCTGGCTGTCGGCGACGATGCCAGCCCCGGCCTGGTAGCTGTACTGCTCACCGTGAAACACCAGCGTGCGGATCGTGATCGCCTGATCCATCGCGCCGTGAGCGCCGAAATAGCCGACGGTGCCGCCATAGAGCCCGCGCCGCACGGGCTCGAGTTCCTCGATGATTTCCATGGCGCGCACCTTGGGCGCACCGACCAGCGTGCCGGCAGGAAAGGTGGCCGCAAACAGATCGAACGCGTCGCGCTGCGCGGCGAGCTCGCCGTTGACGCCGCTGACGATGTGCATGACATGACTGTAGCGCTCGATCGAGCGATAGGGCTCGACGCGCACGCTGCCGGCGCGCGCAACCCGGCCGAGATCGTTGCGTGCCAGATCCACCAGCATCACGTGCTCGGCGTTTTCCTTGACGTCGGCGCGCAGCTCGATCTCGAGCCGCTGGTCGAGCGCCGGGTCTTCATGCCGCGGCCGCGTGCCCGCGATCGGACGCAATTGCGCTTCGCGTCCGTTGAGCTTGACCAGCGCCTCCGGCGATGAGCCCACGACGGTCATGCTCCCGAGTCTGCAGAAGTACATGTACGGCGATGGATTGATGAGCCGCAGCGCACGGTAGGCCTGGAACGGATCGAGATCGTGCCGCCCGGAAAAGCGCGAGGCGAGCACCAGCTGGTAAACGTCGCCCGCGGCAATGTACTCCTGTGCACGTCTGACCCCGGCCATGTAGGCCTCGCGGCTCAAGGCCGGCTCGGGCACAGAAAATCCGCCACCGGTCTGGATGCGCGGTACGGCGCCGCGCAGCGCCGCGATGACTTCGCGGCGCAGCGATACACGCTCCGCCTCGCTGCCCGCATGCAGCAGCGTGACGCCGCGACTGACATGATCAAACACCAGCAGCGAGCGCGGCGCCACATAATGCAGTAGCGGCACGCCGGCGAGCGGCGGCAGGCGCGCCGGCAGTCGCTCGAAGAAACGCACCACGTCATAGGCCGTGAATCCGACCAGTCCGCCGGCCAGCGGCACATGGCCGACCGAAGGCAATGGCAACGGCACGAGCTTGAGCGCGCAGCGCAGCCCGTCGAGCAATTCATCGCGGTTGGCAGGGATGGGGCGGCGTTCGCTGCCGATCTGGAAGCCCGCGTCATCGAGCCGCACCTGCAGCGCATCGCCGAAACCGATGAAGGAGTAGCGCCCGAGACGCTCGCCGCCCTCCACGCTTTCGAGCAGAAAGCGCGGCTCGAACGGCATGAGCTTGGCAAATGCCGATACCGGTGTGTCCAGATCGCCTGCAATGTCGAATGTCAGCTTCATAACAAAAAACCCATCCCGGAGTGCTCCGGAGATGGGTTCTGGTGTGATCCTAACCTTTGGGTCGTGATTACAGCGTGCAGCAACGCCCAGCACCCACTCCTGAGGAGCGGCGCCACCACCCGCGAATCGGGCCGGCGGAATTGGATGCGTTGACAGCCATAAGCTAACAGTATGGCGAGCCGCGCCGCGCGGCGTCAAGATTGCTCGATTGCTATGCTAGGCGCAGCTCTCCAGCAGTTTTGCGAGGGGTGTGCCGTGCCCATCATTGGCATCGATCATGTGCTGCTGGCGATGCCCTCATGGAACGGCAGTAGCCGCGCGCCGGAGGCGTTTGGAGCGTGCCTATGTTGAAAAAGCGCCTGCTGGGCCGACAGGGGCTCGAAGTGTCGTGCCTGGGGCTCGGCTGTATGGGTATGAGCCAGGCCTACGGCACGCCCGATGATGCCGAATCGATCGCGACCATCCACCGCGCGATCGATCTGGGCGTGACCTTTTTCGATACCGCGGAGGTCTACGGCCCGTTCATCAACGAGGAATTGCTCGCTCGTGCGCTCAAGGGCCGCCGCGATGCCGTGGTGATCGCCACCAAATTCGGCTTTCGCATCGAGGCGGGAAAGATGGCCGGTGTCGACAGTCGCCCCGAGCACGTGCGCGCAGCGCTCGAAGGCTCGCTGCAGCGGCTCGGCACCGACCACGTCGATCTGCTGTATCAGCATCGGGTCGATCGGACGGTGCCTATCGAGGAGGTCGTGGGCACCATGGCGGCGCTCGTGCGCGCGGGCAAGGTGCGTTATCTCGGCCTGTCGGAAGCGGGCGAAGCCACGATCCGCCGCGCGCATGCGGTACATCCCATTTCCGCGCTGCAGAGCGAGTATTCGCTCTGGGAGCGCAACCTCGAGCCGCGCATCCTAGCGGTGCTGCGTGAACTGGGCATTGGTCTGGTGCCGTTCAGTCCCTTGGGCCGCGGTTTTTTGACCGGGACGGCGCAGCGCGCCGAGAGCTATCCACCGGAGGATTATCGCAGCAAGGATCCGCGCCTGCAGGGCGCGAATTTCGACCACAACATGCGCACCGCCGATGCGGTGCGCGCGCTGGCTCTGGCCAAGCAGGCCACGCCCGGTCAGATCGCGCTGGCCTGGCTGCTGCATCAGGGCACGGACATCGTGCCCATCCCGGGCACCAAGCGGCGTCGTTACCTCGAGGAGAACCTCAAGGCCCCCGAGCTGTCGCTCTCGAGCGCAGACCTGCAGACTCTCGAGCAGGCCATGCCGCCCGGCAGCACGTCGGGCGAGCGCTATGGCGCGCAGATGATGTCTTTGGTCGATCGTTAGATCGCCGAGGCGCGTTGCCGCACCGACGCGCGTTGCCGCACCGACGCGTTGCTGCGGCGCCGTGCGTGGATTCACCGCCGGCTATGGGGATGCCTCGAAGCCGCTCATGCCGAGCCGCCAGCCTAGGAACGTATATTCATCGGCTCGCAGCTTGAGCGCCTGTGCGCGCCCGGAGCCGATGCCGTGGCCGGCATCGAAATCCACGCGCAGCAGAATCGGATTGGGACCGCCGGCGAGCGCATTCGCGGCTTGCAGGCGCGCGGTCATTTTGGTCAACATCCAGCTCGTGACGCGCGGATCATTCGCGCCGGTTTCGAGCATCACCGCCGGGTAGGTCTTGTCGTCCTGCACCTGCGCATAGGGGCTGATGGCATACATGGCGCGAAATTCCGGCTCGACGCCGACCGAGCCGTATTCATAGGCGTTCTGTGCGCCGGTGGCGCGCTGCTCGCTGCGCAGAATGTCGCTGATGCCGACGCGGTAGAGCACCGCGCTGATCAGCTCGGGGCGCTGCGTCAGAAAGCCGCCGACCGCAATGCCGCCCGCGCTGGTGCCGGAGACACCGAGGTGCGCGGGCGAGGTGTATTTCTGGTCGATGAGGTAGCGCGCACAGGCGATGAAGTCCTCGACGGTGTGCTGCTTGGTGAGCTTCATGCCGGCGAGGTGCCAGGCCTCACCGCGCTCACCGCCGCCGCGCACATGCGCCACCGCAAAGATGCCGCCGCGATTGAGCCACGGCACGAGACTCACATCGAACACTGCCGGAATCGAAATGCCGTAGGCTCCGTAGGCCTGCAGCAAGGTCGGATGCGAGCCATCGAGCGGCAGATCGCGCCGATGCAGAATGGACAGCGGTACGGTCGTGCCATCGGCACCCGCAACCAAGACTTCCTTGGCGGCGATCCCCGACATGTCGACCGGACTGCGCAGCTGCAACCCCGTGTCGGCAAAGCGCCGTGATTGCGGCGAATAGGCGTAGATCAGCCGCGGTGTGGTCCAGCCCTGCATCATCAGCGTGAAGCCGCTGCGGCGCTGCTGAGCACTGACGGCCCCCGCGCTGCCGCTGACCGGCAACGACAGCTCCGCGCCCTGCGATTGCTGTCGATAGGGAATTCGCCTCACGACTGCGAGTCCATCGCGGAAGCCGTAGACATAGAGCGCATCCTGGGCAGCCAGCACTCCGGTCGCGCGGTTCGCCGACAGAATGAGGCTGCTTTCAGGCAACACGACCTGAGCCGCGGCGAAAGTGGAGCTCGCCAGATCGAAGCTCACGACACGTCCATTGCTCGGGCCGCTGCCCGCACCTGCCTTGGTCATCGCGTATATCCGGGTGCCATGCGAATCCAGCGCGAGGACGCCGTCCTCGTGAGCGATGACCTTGATCCAGGCAGCACCGGCCTTGCCGCGCTCGCCGCTGCGCCGCACCCAGAAAGCCGGTGTCTCGACCACGCCGGAGACCTGAGAGACGAGCAACATCTTCGTGCCCTCCACCACGTGCGCGGCCACGCTGCCGTTTTTCGGTAGCACCGGATCGCTGGTGATGTCGGGCCCGAAGATCGCCTGATCGGCGGCTTCGTCGGTGCCGAGACGGTGGAAGTACACCCGCATGTTGTCGTATTTCGTGGCCGCCGGCGCCGCGGGGGCCATGGGCTGCAGGCGCGAGAAGTAGAAGCTCTTGCTGTCGTGCGTCCAGGACGGGTTGCCTTCCTGCGCGCGCGAGATGGACTCGCTCATGAGCCTGCCGGTTGCGGTATCAATCACATGCAGCACCGAATTTTCCGAACCGCCGAGCGAGACGCCGACGGCCACGTATTTCGCATTCGGCGAGGGCACGAAGTAATCGATCGCCGCGTGCTGTGCGCCCGATGCCATCGTCGCCGGATCGAGCAGCAGCTGCTCTGCGCCGCCGGCGGCCGCACGCGTCATGAGCTGCGCATCGCTCTTGCCGGGCGGCGTCTCGAGATAGAAATACCGATCCAGCGTGCGTGTGACAGCCGAAATCGCCGGCACGGTATCGGCCAGCTGCGTGAGCTCCTCGAGGATGTGCGCATCCTGCTGCGCAAACGGCGCGAGAGTTTCCTGCGTCACGGCATTCTCGGAGCGCATGTAATCCATGAGCTCCTCACCGCCTGCCTCCATCCATCGATACGGATCGACCACGGCGGTACCGAAGTAAGTGTCCGTTACGGGGCGCACGGGCGCGACCGGTATCGCGCTCGCGGCTGGCAGCGACGGCGGCGTGAGCGCACCGAGCGCGGCCATCAGCAATGTCGGCAGATCACGGCGCATGACAGGCCTCGAGCAGCGCGCAATCGAATGCTCATTTTCGCACAGGCGCGCTGAACTAGCGCGCGCTGGCTAGCGCGTCAATGCACTGCAGAGCGCATCGGTCGCATCGACCATGCTCGGACCCAAACGCGACAGACGNGGGTCGGTCCACGGCAGCAGCCGGCCGCCATGCACCGCCCGCAACGTCGGGTACCGGCGCCAGCCTTCAATCCACTGCTCGACCATGGGCGCTGTGGAGCCCACCGCGAGAATCACATCCGGATTGCGCTCGAGCACGGACTCGAGCGAGACCGCGGGTCCGGGATCTGCCAAGTCCGCATAGACGTTGTGGAATCCGCAGACGCTGACGACGTCGGACATGAGCTCCGCGCGGCCGACGGTATAGATCGGGTGGTCCCAGACCTGGATCAGTATGCTGCCGCCGTGCGCAGTCGCATAGCGCTGCCGCAATGCCGTGATCCTCTGGGCGAGACTCGCGGCCGCCTCGTGCGCCTGCGACTGCGTGCCCGCCATGACGCCGAGGCGGCGCACACTGTCCGGAATGTCCTCGAGCCGCTCGATGCGATGACGATAGACCTTCAATCCCACGCGCTCGAGCCTCTCGATCTGCGTCACCGAAGTACCGCCGCTCCAGACCACCACCACGTCGGGATGCAGCGCGAGGATGCGTTCAAGGTCGAAGCTTTGGGCGTCGCCGACTCGCTCGATGTGATGCGCGGCCTGCGGTTCGTTGGAGTAATCGCTGGTGCCGACGATCTGCCCACCGGCGCCAGCCGCGAACAGCATGGCCGTAGCGCCCGGCGCCAGACTGACGATGCGCGGCGTACGCGCGGCCAGCTGCACCGTGCGAGCGTCATCGTCGATGACCGGCCATTGCGCCGCCGGCCACGCCGGCCCGGTAAGCGCCAGCAGGCCGAAAAACACGAGCCGGCGCACNATCGCGCGNCGGCTCCATGGGTTGGCAATGCAGTGTAGTTGGATATCGGCCTCAGGCCGCCACGGCGTCCGGCACCGTGCCCGCCTGGCCGCTACTGTACTCGAGCACACCGGCCAGGGCATGCACCAGCGCGGCGATGCGCACGGCGCTCTGGATCATCTCGCGCGTGATGCATCCTGGCCGCGAGGCCGATAGCCGCCCAATCAATTGACCCTATAATGCCGATAGACACCATATATCGGTCCTGAAAGGTGGAATTAAAGCTCAAAGACCTGCGCTATCTGGTCGCGGTCGCCGATACGCGCCATTTTGGCCGAGCGGCGGCCAAATGCTTCGTGAGCCAGCCGACGCTGTCGGCGCAGCTGCGCAAGCTGGAAGCGTATCTCGGCGTGCAGCTCATCGAGCGGCGTCCGCGCCGCGTGAGCCTCACCGAGGCCGGCGAGGAAGTCGCCATGCGCGCGCGCTCCATGCTCGAGACCAGCGAGGCCATCGTCACACTGGCGCAGACGCGTCGCGATCCCCTGAGCGGGCAGCTGCGGCTGGCGCTGTTGCCGACCATCGGACCCTATCTGCTGCCACAGGTGGCGCTCAAGATTCGCAAGGTCCTGCCGCGCCTGGAGCTCATGCTCTACGAGTATCAAACCGAGGCCATCTTCGAGCACCTGCGCCACGGCGAAATCGACGTCGGCGTGCTGGCACTGCCGGTGCATGCAGAGGGCCTCGCATCGCGCGAGCTGTACGAAGAGCCGTTCGTGCTGGCACTGCCCGAGTCGCATCGACTGGCCGCACGCTCGCAGGTGCGCGCCGAGGATCTCAACGGCGAGACGCTGCTGCTGCTCGAGGATGGGCACTGCCTGCGCGACCAGGCGCTCGCGGTCTGCGCGCGCAGCAACGTGCGCGAGAAACAGGATTTCCGCGCGACCAGCATCGAGACGCTGCGGCAGATGGTCGCGGCCGGCGTCGGTGTGACGCTGCTGCCGCTGCTCGCGACCCGGGGCGGGTACGGGACGGCGCGCGGAACGGTCATTCGGCCGTTTGCACGGCCGGTGCCGAGCCGGCGCATTGGCGCCGTATGGCGCAAGAGCAGCGCGCGCACGGCGGCCATCGCCGCGGTCTGCGACCAGATCGCGCGTCATAGTGGCCTGTCGTGAAGCGGCGCGGCTCAAAGTCCAGCCAGATCTCCGTCTACGACCGCATGTGCTGGCCCATGCCGGCGCTCGAGCGGGCGCTGCGCCAGGGCAGCCATCGCCGCGAGCTCGCAGCCTATCTGGGCGCGAGCGAATACGACTGCCTGCGTTCGCTCGCACGCGCGCGCTCACGAGTCGGCTCGCGCTCGTCCTACCCCAAGGTCTATCTGCTGCCCGGCATCATGGGCTCGCAGCTCGGCAGCCGGCGGGCCGTGGGTGAGCCGCCGGATCTATTGTGGATCGATCCGAGCGACATCCTGCGCGGCCGGCTCGCCGAGTTGCGCTGGGGGACGCGCGCGAAGCTCGAGCCGCTCGGCGCGATTGTCTACAGCTACCTGGCACTGAAACTGCGCCTGCAGGCGGCCGGATTCGAGGTCTGCCTGTACGACTACGACTGGCGAGCGGACCTCCGCACGCTCGGCGCGGCGCTCGCGAACCGGCTGCGCGCGGATGCGAGCGTGCGGCTGGCACTCGTCGGCCACAGCATGGGAGGGCTCGTGGCGCGCGTGGCGCTCTCGCACTGCGCGGGCCATGCGGTCGATACGCGCATCACGCGCGTGATCGGGCTGGGCACGCCGCACGGCGGCGCGATCGCGGCCGTGCAGGCGCTGCGTGCCACCTATCCCGTGGTACTGCGCCTGGCAGCCATCGACGACAGGCACACGGCCGCCGATTTGAGCCGCCGCGTGTTCAGCAGCTTCATGAGCGTTTACCAGCTGCTGCCGATCGATGGCCTCGAGCTCGATCTGTTCGATGCGCGCGCCTGGCCGCGGCGCGGCGTGCGGCCGCCGGCCGCGCGGCTCACCGCTGCACGCGGCTTCGAGCTGCAGCTGGCGCGCGCCGATGCGCGCTTTGCGTCGATTATCGGCACCGGACAGCGCACGGTCACGGGACTGGAGCGGCGCGGCGGTGAGTTCCATTACGAGATCAGCGCCGCCGGCGACGGTACCGTGGCCGCGGTGCGCGCCACGCTGCCGGGTGCGCGCAATTACTACCTGCGCTGCGAGCACAGCGAACTGCCGCGCAGCGAGCTGGTCAGCCGTGCGCTGGTGGATCTACTGCGTAGCGGCCGCACGCGCCGCCTGCCGCAGCGCCCCAAGGTCGCCAGCGGCCGGCGCGCGCATGTCAGCGATGCCGACTTGACCCGCAGCTTCCCGCCTCACATCGACTGGCAGCGCCTGAGCGCTGCCGAACGACGCCGCTACTTCGCACGCCTGAACTCCCCGCCGTCGATCTATAGGCCGCCGGCGCGCTGATGCCGCGCGCCGGCGCGAGAATTTGTGAAGCCGCTGTGCAACACTGCGCCAGCAATGAATCGTACCGAACCATTTGCCTTCGTACGCGACCTCGCCTCGCGCTGGGATGTCATCGCCATCGTGGTGGTGATCGGCGTTCTGACTTTTCTTGCCGAGGCCAGCCGCGGGCTGCTGGCGCCGATCTCCGGACTGAACGCCGCCCCGCTCTCGCTCGATCCCGTGCATCTGCCGATTTATGCGGCGCGCACCACACTGCGCATGTTCACCGCCTTGGCACTGTCGCTGCTGTTCACCTTCACCTATGCCACCTGGGCGGCCAAGAGTGCGCGCGCCGAGAAGCTGCTGGTGCCGTTGCTCGACATCCTGCAGTCGGTGCCGATCCTGGGATTCATTTCGGTGACCGTGGTGTTCTTCATGTCGCTGGTGCCGGGGCGTGTGCTCGGCGCCGAATTCGCCGCCATTTTTGCGATCTTCACCAGTCAGGCCTGGAACATGGCCTTCAGCTTCTATCAGTCGCTGCGCACGGTGCCGGACGAATTATGTGACGCCTGCGGATCCTTCCTGCTCACGCCGTGGATGCGCTTCTGGCAGCTCGAGGTGCCGTTCGCGATGCCGGCACTGCTCTGGAACATGATGATGTCGATGTCGGGCAGCTGGTTCTTCGTCGTGGCCTCCGAGTCGATCAGCGTCGGGCACACCAGCATCGCACTGCCGGGCATCGGCTCCTACATCGCCCTGGCGATCGAGCAGGGCAACCTGCGCGCCATCGGCTGGGCGATAGTCGCGATGCTGGTCGTGATCCTGCTCTACGATCAGCTGCTGTTTCGGCCGCTGGTGGTCTGGAGCGATCGCTTCCGCATCGACCAGGAACAGGGCGGTCACGTGCCACATTCCTGGGCGCTGACGATGATGCAGCGCTCGCGCTTCATGAGCGGACTGCGTACGCTCTTTTTTGCGATCGTGCGCTGGACCAGCCGCCGGGCGCCGCGGCCGCAGGGGCTGGCGTCATTGGCACGCGCCGGCACCGCGCGCGGCAGCGACGTGGTGTGGTTCGGAGTGCTGCTGGTGCTGATCGCCCTGGCGCTCTGGCGCATCGCCGCGATGCTCGTTGGTGAGACCAGCGCGCATGAAGCGCTCGGGGTCGCGGGTCTTGCGACGCTGACGATGCTGCGCGTACTGATCCTGATCGCGCTCGCGAGTCTGCTGTGGGTGCCGGTCGGCATCTGGGTCGGCCTGCGGCCGCGCGTGACCCAGATCGTGCAGCCGGTGGCGCAGTTCCTGGCAGCGTTTCCGGCCAATCTGCTGTTCCCACTGGCCGTGTTCGGCATCGTGAGCTGGAAGCTCAATCCCGATCTGTGGCTCAGTCCGCTCATGATCCTGGGCACGCAGTGGTACATCCTGTTCAACGTCATCGCGGGCGCCGCGGCCATGCCGCAGGAGCTGCGCTACGCGGCGCAGAACCTCGGACTCAGCGGCTGGCTCTGGTGGCGCAAGGTCGCGTTGCCCGGGGTACTGCCGTACTACGTGACCGGCGCCATCACGGCCTCGGGCGGCTCGTGGAACGCCGCGATCGTGGCCGAGGTCGCGAGCTGGCGCGATGTCGAGGTCAAGGCGCACGGTCTGGGTGCCTACATCGCCGAGGCCACGACCGCCGGTGATTTCCACCGCATCATTCTCGGCATCACGACGATGAGCCTGTTCGTGGTCGCGATCAATCGTGCATTCTGGCGGCCTCTGTATTATTACGCCGAGCGCAAATATCGACTGACCTGACGCGGGATGTCACGCGAATGAATTCTGTCACCAGCCATCGCACCGAAGCGCTGCTCACGGTCGAGGATGTCCGCAAGGCATTTCCAAAGCCCGACGGCGGCGATCTGCTGGTGCTCGATGGCGTCAACCTCAAGCTTGAGCCGGGGCAGATCGTCGGGCTGCTGGGCCGCTCGGGATCCGGCAAGTCAACGCTGCTGCGTCTGATTGCGGGGCTGGCCGAGCCCAGCGGCGGTCACTTGTGCTTTCGCGGCCAGCCCATCACGGGACCGGTCGCCGGTGTCGCGATGGTGTTCCAGAGCTTCGCCCTGTTTCCCTGGCTGACGGTATTCGAGAACGTCGCGCTGGGGCTCGAGGCGCAGCGCATGCCGAAGGCCGAGATCCGCAAGCGCTCGCTCGCGGCCATCGATCTGATCGGGCTCGACGGTTTCGAGTCGGCCTATCCGCGCGAGCTCTCCGGCGGCATGCGTCAGCGCGTCGGCTTCGCACGTGCACTGGTCGTGCACCCGGACGTGCTACTGATGGACGAGCCGTTCTCGGCACTCGACGTGCTGACCGCCGAGACCCTGCGCACCGATTTCCTCGATCTGTGGGCCGAAGGGCGTGCGCCGATCAAGGGCGTCATCCTCGTGACGCACAACATCGAGGAGGCGGTGCTCATGTGCGACCGGATCCTGGTGTTCGGCAGCAACCCCGGCCGGATCCTGAGCGAGATCACGGTGACATTGCCCCAGCCGCGCAAGCGCCTGGACCCGAGCTTCCGCGAGCTGGTCGAGCGCATCTACGTCGAGATGACTTCCCGCCGCCTGGGCAATGCAGGCGTGACCAGCAATCGCACCGAGCGCTTTCCGGGCCTCGGCATCGGCAGCGTGCTGCCGCGCGTCTCCTCGAACCTGCTGTCGGGACTGATCGAGACCGTGGCCGCTCCACCGTTCAATGGCACCGCCGATCTGCCCAAGATCGCCTCCGATCTGCAGATGGAGATCGACGAGCTGTTCCCGGTCGCGGAAACCCTGCAGCTCATGCGCTTCGCGGAAGTCGAAGGGGGCGACATCAAGCTCACCGATGCGGGCCTCGCGTTCGCCAACGCCGAGCTCGATGAACGCAAACGCATCTTCGCGCGCCATCTGCTGACCTACGTGCCGCTGGCCGCGCATATCCGCCGCGTGCTCGACGAGCGCGCCTCGCACGCGGCCCGCAAGAGCCGTTTCATCGATGAGCTCGAGGACTTCATGGGGGAGGACGATGCCGAACAGACCTTGCGCGCCGTCGTGAGCCTCGCACGTTATGGCGAGGTGTTCGCCTATAGCGATGGGAGCGCCGCCTTCAGCCTGGAGAATCCAGTCTAGCCGACGCGATTGTTCCTCTTAAGGTACGATAGTGCCACTTTCAGCTCTATAGGCGCCAAGAGAGAAACAATATGTGGCTGGCCTCGGAGATGGCCGCGTTCGCCCACGTCGTGGAACTGGGCTCATTTACGGCCGCGGCGCGCGCGCTCGATGTGCCCAAAGTGGCCGTCAGCCGCGCCGTCGCAAGCCTCGAGCGACGCCTCGGCACCCGGCTCCTGACCCGCACCACCCGGCGCCTGGCACTGACGCCTGCCGGCACGCTGTTGCAGCCGCACTGCCGGCGGCTGCTGCAGGAGGTGGAGGCAGCGCGCGCGCGCTTCGCCGCGCTATCCGGCCCGCAGCGGCTGCGCGTGCTGGTCGATGCCGGCTACGGCCGGCTGCTGGTGACGCCGCTGGTACCGCGTTTTCTCGAGCACTTCGGCAGTGTCGAATTGCAGATCACGCTGACCGATGCGTTGCCGCAGACCCCGGGCGACGCCTGGGACGTGCTGATCGCCAATGTGACGGCGGAGCGCACAGCTCCCTCGCCGGGTCTGCTGCACACACCCCTCGGCAGCCCGCCGCTGCTGCTCTGCGCGACGAGCGCCTATCTGGCCCGGCACGGACGTCCGCGAGTGCCGGCCGATCTCAATGCCCATACCGTATTGCGCGCGACCGGCGCGCAGCAGGCGGGCACGGCCCTGGCGCTGCGGCGCGGCCACGAGACCCACGAGGTACGCTTGCGCCCGGCCTTGCAGGTCGACGATCCGACTCTGGTGCATTCGAGCACCGCCGCGGGGCTTGGCATCGGCATACTGCCGGAATTCCTGTGCCGACAAGGACTGGCCCAGGGGAGACTCGAGCGCGTGCTGAGTGATTGGTCGCTCGAGCCGCCGCTCGAGCTGGTCGCCGTCTACGCCGAGAGCAACGCGGCCTCTGCGCCCATCCGACTGTTTCTCGAGTTCCTGCTGGCGCATCTGGTACCGATCCTCGCGCAAGCCGATTGATCGTGGCGGGATCGAGCTTCGAGTCGGCTGCGCGTCAGATCAGTTCGCTGTCGGCTTCGACGACGCTCGCGCCGCCCGACTTGACGGTCCTCGCCAAACTCAGGCTCTGCGGCAACAGGTACTCAGCGTAGAAGCGCGCGCTCTGCAGTTTCGCGCGAAAGAATTTCGGGTCATCGCTCCCTTCAGCGAGCTTGCGCGCCGCGATCGCGGCACTGCGCGCCATCAATGCGCCGCCGAGCACGCGACCACACAGATGCAGGTAGGGCACCGCGACCGCGTAAGCGCGCGCCGGCGCTGCGCCGAAGTCCCACAGCAGTGCGACGGTGGCATCCCGCAATACCGTGAGCGCCTCGATGGTCGCATTGCGGCCGCTGCGCATGGCCGGATCGCTGCCGCGCAGATCGTTGAGCTCACGCAGCAGGTCCGACAGCAGCGCCGTCATGGACGCGCCGCGATCGCGAGCGAGCTTGCGGCCGAGCAGATCGTTGGCCTGAATCCCGGTGGTGCCCTCGTAGATCGAGGTGATGCGCACGTCGCGCAAGGTCTGGGCCACGCCGGTCTCCTCGATGAACCCCATGCCGCCGTGGATTTGGATCGCCAGCGAGGCGAGCTCGGCGCCCTGATCGGTGGACCAGCCCTTGACGATCGGGATCAGCAGTTCGCCGCGCGCCAAGGCGGCCGCGCGCCGCGTCGGGTCCGGCTCGGCCCGCGCACGATCCAACGACAAGGCGGCATACAGCGCCAGCGCGCGCATGGCTTCGACGTTGGCGCGGATCGTGAGCAGCATGCGCGCCACATCCGGATGCTGCACGATCGGCGCGGCGGCATCCCCGCGCGTGCCGATCGACCGCCCCTGCACGCGGCTGTGTGCCCATTCATCGGCCTGCTGCAAAGCCAGTTCCGACAGGCCGATGCCCTGCACGCCGACCGAGAGCCGCGCCGAGTTCATCATGATGAACATGTACTCGAGCCCTCGATGCGGCTCGCCCACCAGATAGCCGATGGCGCCGTCGTGATCGCCGTACGACATCACGCAGGTCGGACTCGCATGGATACCGAGTTTGTGTTCGATCGAGACGCAGCGCAGATCGTTGGCCTCACCGAGGCTGCCGTCGGCGTTGACGAGACGCTTCGGGATCGCGAACAGCGAGATGCCCTTGACACCCGGCGGCGCACCATCGATGCGCGCCAGCAGCAGATGCACGATGTTCTGCGCCAGATCGTGCTCCCCGTAGGTGATGAAAATCTTCTGCCCGTGGATGCGGTAATGCTCGCCCTGAGGCGTCGCGCGCGTGCGTATGGCGCCGAGGTCGGACCCGGCCTGCGGCTCGGTGAGGTTCATGGTCCCGGTCCATTCCCCGCTCACGAGCTTCGGCAGCAGCAGGGCCTGCAATGCCGGCGTGGCCGCCACGTCCAGCGCATCGACCGCACCGCGCGAGAGCTGCGGGCAGAGCATGAAGGCCAGATTGGAGCCGAACCAGATTTCCTCAACGGCCACGGCCACGGCCAGCGGCGCACCCTGACCGCCGAGCGCCGTCGGCGCACTGAGCTGCGGCCAGCCGGCGGCGACGAATTTCGCGTAGGCAGCGCGAAATTCGGCCGGCATCCGCACGACGCCGTCCTCGAACAGCGCACCGCGCGTATCGCCGAGCACATTGATCGGCGCCAGCACCTCTTCCCCGAAACGCGCGGCTTGCTCGAGGATCGAGTCCGCGAGCTCGCTCGAGAACTCAGCGTAGCGCGGAAAGGCGGCCAGCTGCTGCACGCGCAACAGCTCGCCGAGTACGAATCGCTGATCTTTGAGCGGTGCGTGATACATGAATATGACAAATCCAATTGAGTCCCGAGGATGGCGGAACGCGAGCGCTGTCACGCCGCGCTGCGGCATCCCCTGGCACCATTGTAGCGATGAGCGAGCCGCGTACACCGGATAAATCGGCGCCGCCGGAGATTGCCGCCAGCGAGCGCACAGTCACTGCGGCTCAGCTCGGCAGCCGACTGCTGCGGGTACTCTCGCCCCTGCGCGTCAAGAGCCTGTCGCTGCACGATGCGGCGGGGGAGCTGCTCTGGCTCAACCAGGGGGAGTTCGGCAGCGTTCAGCGACGCTACCTGCAGGAAGCCATGGCCGCCTTCTCGCTCGACGCCACGCTCACGCACCTGGAGCGCGATATCGAAGAGGGCCGACGGGCGCTGTTCTTGTGCTCGCAAACGACGCTGGGCGAGCGCAGCAGCCTGGCGTTCGCCATCGTCTCGAGCCGTCGCCGCCCGGATATCGACCTTCAGACGCTCATGGCGCGCGTCTTTGCGACCATGCGCCGCTTCAGTACCGCTCCGGCGCTGGAACTGCCGATCGCCGCGATGCACGGCGCACGCGCGACGGAAGCGCCACCGGCTCCGGTGGCGGCTCCGGCGGCGGCGGCGGCGCCGGCGGAACAGCCCGCCCCAACCGCTGCGCCTGCAGCGCGTGCATCACAACAGCACCCGCCGCTGCGCTCGCGCCTGTATGCGCGGCTGCGTCCTGGTGGCACGACACGTCGCTATGAGATCGCGGCGGGCACTGTCCGTTCGTGCGAACGCGACCTGGAGCGGGCAGACCGGCTGATCCATTTGCTCAAGCGCCGCGGCGCGCGCGACGCGCCGACACCTGCCAGCTTCACGCTGCCGGTGTGTGCGGAGTCGGTGCTGGGCGCTGAATTCTTAGCGCAGCTGGCACCCACGCTTGAGCAGGCAGGCCTTGCCGACGGCATACTCGGCTTCTGTGTACCGGCCGCCGCCTGGGAGACCGATCTGACCGCCACCGAGCGCTTCATCGAACGCTGCGGCGAGCAGCGATGCTTCGTCGCACTCGACGATTTCTCGCTCGAACGCTACGGCTTCAAATTGCTGCGTATGAGTGCAGTGCGCTGTCTGAAGCTCGATGCGGCGCTGACGGCCGATGTGCTGAGCAACAAATTCGCACACGCCAACATTGCGGCGATCGTCAAAGCCGCACGCGTGCTCGGACTGTACTGCGTGGCCAAGGGCGTGCAGAGCAGCGCGACCGCGCGCTGGCTGGCATCGGCCGGGATCGAGTTTGCCCAGGGCGCTAGCCGCGGAACAGGCGCCGCCACCACGAGGCGCGCGCGGGTGCTGAAGCTGGCGATGGGGTCTTGAGTGGGACGTTAGGGCCGCGGGCGGCGGCGCTACCCCGTGCCGCTGTGGCGTTGGGCGCAGCTGCCCTCGTGCGAGTCGGGGCAGCGCCATGCGCCGCGGCGCGACCGCCCCGACGCGGTGGCGGGCGACTCTCGTAGGGATTGGAGCCACCCCCCGGCATCGGTTGCTGCGGCTGCTTGGAGGGCGTGCCACGAGGCGCTTCCTCGTCCTCAATCGACAGGCCCTGGTGATCCAGGCGCCGCAGGACCTGTGAGGTCGACAAGGCCACGTTACGTGCGGTATCGGCCGCCCACTCCCATATTGCGCGGCCACGAGAATCGTGCCTCACTTCTCCCGTGCGCGCCTCAGATGGCTCCGGTTTGTTGGAAGGGGGTATTTTCACTGCTGTCTCTAGGCGCTCTGTATCGGCCAGGCGCCGCTACCTCCTGCCGGGGCGGACAAAAACTGTGACCGACTCCGCGCTAACCGCAACCGCTACCGCAATGTGTGAGCTGCCACGTTACGCGAGCCGTACCCTGCGCGGCACGATACACCCATGCCAGCAGCCCATAGAAGCTCCGCGCAGGGACGCACTGCCAGCGGCCTGTCCCTGCCGTCGGTGCCGCCGCAAGTGGCCATGAATCGCGAATTCATCGCACAGAATCAGATCGTCGAGCGTTACCTCAGCGGCCGCCTGCCGCTCAAAGGCGCCCAGGATTTCGAGCGCTACTGTCAGGAGCATCCCGAACTGCTCGATGAGATCGGGCTCACCGAGCGCATCAATGCCGCTTTGCGTCTGCTCGAAGCCGGCGGACGCGCGCCGCCCTGGGAGGCTCGTCAGAGAGCCTGGTGGGAGCGCTGGCCGGTCATCGTCGGCACGGCAGTGCTCGCGCTGGCACTGGGGATCGTCGCCCTGACGCTGTGGGGGAAGCTCACGGCGCGCGACCACTCGATTGCTGCGCTGCAGCGGCAAGCCGCCGTGCAGGCGCTGGACCCGGCCCAGTCCACACGCACGGTCATGATCGTGCCCAATCGCACGGCGCCATCGCAGCGCAGCCTTGCCACGATCGGCGGCTCGACCGCGGAGATGGCCGATCTCAAGATCGACGTGTCATGGTCAACGTTCTCGGCGTTCCGCGTGACGGTTGATCGCGCTGGTCAGGGTCGTGTTGCTGTGCTGCACAACGTGCTGCGGGACTCGAGCGGCGTGCTGCACCTGGGGCTCAACAGCTCGGCCTTGGGTCCGGGGAGCTACCAGTTCTCGATCGACGGCCTGACCTGGCGCGGCGAGGCGGTGCCGCAGGCCTGGGCGAGCATCCAGATCACGCACTAATAGAGCACGGCACGCGGCGGCGTCCTGACCATCGAGCGTGTCGAGACCGCCCCTGCGGCCCCCAGGATCAGCACCGCCGCGATCACGCCCATGAGCCACAGCGTGGCATCGAAGCGATACGTGAGCTCGAGTGCATGCGCCAGCCAGGCGCCGCCCAGCGATGCTCCGGTCGCGGCCATGAGCCCTGCCAATGCGCCCATGAGCGAGAACTCCGACAGCACGCTGGCGAAGATCATCGCGCGCCCGGCCCCCAGCACGCGCAGGATGGCGATTTCATAGCCGCGCTCCTCGCTGCTGGCCTGCACGGCAGCGAACAGCACCGTGAGCCCGGCCAGCAACGTGAACAGGAACACGCTCTGCACCGCGGTCACCGCCTTGTCGATGACGGCGCGCACCTGAGCCAGAAGATCCCCGACATTGAACACCGATACACCCGGGAAGCGGTGCACGAGCCGCGCCATGGCGCCGCTGGTGGGTTGCAGGAAGGCACTGGTCATGTAGGTGCCGGCGGCGGAGTCGAGCAGGCCCGGAGGAAACTCGATGAAAAAATTCGGCTTGAAACTGTCCCACTTCACCTTGCGAAAACTCGTCACGGTGACTTCCAGCGCCTCGCCGGCGACATCGAATCTCAGGCGATCACCGAGCTTCAAGCCCATCGACTCCTGGTATTCGACCGCCAGCGAAACCAGCGGCTGGCCGAACTGCGCCGGCGTCCACCAGTGTCCCTCGACGATGCGATTGTCATCGCCGAGATCCTCGGCCCAGGTCAGATTCTGCTCGCGCTCAGAAAAGCCGCGGCCGCGCTGCCCCGGAAAGTGCAGCGTCGCAATCGCTCGATCGTTGATCGCCGTCAGCCGACCGCGAATCATCGGCAGCATGCGCTCGAGTCGAGCGCCCTGATCGCGCAGCTCGCGCTGAAAATCCGCGCGTTGATCGAGTGGAATGTTCACAAAGAAATAGTTCGGCACATCCGCGGGCAGACTCGCGCGCCAGTCGGTCACGAGGTCGGTGCGCAAGATTGCGAGCGCGAGCAGCAGCATGAGCCCCAAGCCGAAGGCCACGATCTGGGCAATGCTCTCCGTGCGCCGTCGCGCGAGGTTGGCCACGCCATAACGCCAAGCGGCGCCGGCGTTGCCGCGCACGCGCGCTGCCAGGCTCACGAGCGCGCCGCCGGCAAGCGCCAGCACCAGTACCGCCGCACCTAACCCGAGCACGAACCAGCAGCTCAATAACAGATCGCCGAGTGTCGCGTAGACCACACCGGCAATTGCGATCACGACCGGCGCTGCCGCACTCCAGGCCCGTGGCGACGGCGGCCCCACCTCGCGCCTCAAGACGCGCAGCGCCGGCACGCGCATGAGCTGCAGCAGCGGCGGCAATGCAATGCCTGCCAGCATCGCCAACGCGACGATGAAACCGACGAGCGCCGGCCAGGGACCGGCCGGCGGCAGATCGCCGCGCAACAGCCCGCGCAGCACACGCACCAGCCAGAGCTGCGTCAGCCAGCCGACACCCGCACCGAGCGCGCTCGCCACCACGGCCAGCGTCAGTAATTGCCAGAGGTGCACAGCGAGCACCAGGCGACGGGAGGCGCCGAGCGTTTTCATCAGCGCCACCACGTCCAGGTGGCGCCGCACGAAACTGCGCGCACTCATGGCGATCGCCACGGCGCACAGCAACACCGCCACGAGGCTCGCCAACGCCAGGAAGCGCGCGGCGCGCCGGCTGGCCTCGCCAATCTGCGGGCTGGCGTCGGCCACGTCTGCGAGGCGCTCCTTGCCGAAATCCTGCTGGCCATGCCAAGAGCGGAAGGCCTCGAGCTCAGCCGCAGGGCCTGCCAGCAACAGTGCGTAGCGCACGCGGCTGCCGGGCTGAATGAGCTTGGTCGAAACCAGATCGGCATCGTTGATCAGCAATGCCGAAGCAAACTCGACGAAAGTGGAATTCTGGTCAGGCCGCGAGATCAGAATGTGCGTCACGCGCAGCGTTCGCGAGCCTACCGTGAGATCACTGCCAATGCCGGCTCCGAGCGCCGCGGCCAGTCTGGAATCCGGCCACGCCTCGCCACTGGCGGGAATCTGCGTGGTCGGGGCACCGGCGGCGAACGGCCGGTCCGCAATCGTGAGGTGGCCGCGCAATGGATAGCCGCTGCTGAGCGCACGCACGTCGGCCAGCTGATTGGTATCGCCGTTGAAAATCGCCGACAGCGTCGTGGTCAGGCGCGCGCTCGAGAGCTTGAGCGACTGCGCCTTGGCCTGCTCCTGCGCGGCGATCGGCGTATCGGCTTCAACGCGCAGGTCGGCCGCGAGCACTTCGCTCGCCTGCGCCGCAACCGCGCGGCCGATGCGATCGACCAGGAAGCCGACGCCGCAGAGCGCGGCCACCGCAACGCTGAGCGACAGCCACAACACCGCGAGCTCCCCCGAGCGCCATTCGCGCCGCAGCGCGCGCAGCGCGAGCACCAGGCTACGCATCGGCCCGAACCGCCACGCTCTGATCCGCCACGTCCTGTGCCTGCGTCGACATCGCGCCGGCTTGCATGCTCAGCACACGGCCGCAGCGTCGGGCGAGTGCCACATCATGCGTGACCAGCACCAGCGTGGTCTGCGAGCCGGTGTTGAGCTCGAACAACAGTTGCGCGATGCGCGCGCCGGTGGCCGTGTCGAGATTGCCCGTGGGCTCATCGGCGAACAGCACCGCCGGCATGCCGACCGAAGCGCGTGCCAGCGCGACACGCTGCTGCTCGCCGCCCGAAAGCTGCCGCGGATAGTGGCGCAGTCGTGCGCTCAAACCCACGCGCGCGAGCATGTCGATGGCGGCCGAGCGCGCATCGCCGCTACGCTTGAGCTCGAGCGGCAGCATGACGTTCTCGAGCGCGGTCAGCGAAGGGACCAGGTGAAATGACTGAAACACGAAACCCACCCGCTGCGCGCGCAGCAACGCGCGCCCATCCTCGTCGAGCGCGGTCAAATTGGTTCCCGCCAGCCAGACTTCTCCCGAGCTCGGCTCATCGAGCCCCGCGAGCAAGGCCAGCAGCGTCGACTTGCCGGCGCCCGATGGGCCGACAATCGCAATCGACTCGCTGGCCGCGACGCTCAGTGAAATGTCGCGCACGATGGTCAGCGGACCTTCCGGGCTGCTAACCTGCTTGCTCAAGTTGCGGGCTTCGAGAACGATGTTGCGCGTCATTGGCATCCTGATGGCATGGCTGGTCACGCTGCCGGCCGCGGCGGCGGCTGCAGCGGCGGCCGCCGCCTCGGCATCGCCTGCAACGGCGAGCGTCGTACTGGTGTTTGGCGACAGCCTCAGCGCCGGCTTTGGGCTCCGCATCGAGCAGGGGTGGGTGAGCCTGCTGGCACAGAAGATCGAGCACGAAGGGTACGGATTCCGCGTGGTGAACGCCAGCGTCAGCGGCGAGACCACCGCGGGCGGGCTCGCGCGTCTGCCGCGCGCCCTGAACGTGCAGCATCCGCGCATCGTGCTGCTCGAGCTCGGCGCCAATGACGGCCTGCGCGGTCTGCCGCTCGACCAGACGCAGGCCAATCTCGACCGCATGATCACGCGGCTGCAGAGCCAGCACATTGCGCTGCTGCTGCTGGGCCTGCGACTGCCGCCGAACTACGGCGAGCGCTACACCAGCGGCTTCATGGCGATGTTTCAGGCTCTGGCCGCGAGCCACCATATCCCGCTGCTGCCCTTCCTGCTCGAGAACGTGGCATTGAGGCCGGAGCTCATGCAGGCCGATGGGCTGCATCCCAACGCGCAGGGGCAGCCGTTGTTGCTGGACAACGTCTGGCCCCAACTGGAGCCGTTGCTCAAAGCCGCGGCGCACGAGGTCAGGTCCAAAAGCGCGGGTTGATAGATTCGAGCGAGCGCTCGTGGATGCGAGCGCGAGCGCACAGCCCCCGGCGCAACGCCTGCAGCCGGGCGCGCGCGATGGGGGTTTAAGACGATGGACAGGTTCTGGCTGGCGCAGTATCCACCGGGCGTGGCCGCCGAGATCGACCTCTCGGCGTACGCTTCGCTCAAGGCGCTCATCGACGACGCCTGCACGCGCTATGCCGATCGCGTCGCCTATCGCTGCATGGGGACGGCACTGAGCTACCGCGAGCTCGACGCGCGCTCGCGCGCCTTCGGCGCCTGGCTGCAGCAGCGCGCCGGCCTCAAAGCCGGCGATCGCGTCGCGATCATGCTGCCGAACCTGCTGCAGTACCCGATCGCGATGTTCGGCGCACTGCGTGCCGGGTTCGTAGTCGTGAATACCAACCCGCTCTACACCGCCTCCGAACTCGCGCAGCAGCTCAAGGATTCAGGCGCAGCCGCCGTGCTGGTGCTGGAGAATTTTGCCGCGACGCTCGCGCAGGCGCTGCCCGCGACCGACGTGCGTCATGTGATCGTCACGGGCGTCGGTGATCTGCTGCGCTGGCCCAAGGGTGCGATCGTGAATGCGCTCTTGCGTCACGTGCAGAAAAAGGTGCCGCGCTGGCATATCGCGGGCGCACATCGGCTGCGCGCGCTGCTCGAGCAAGGCCGCTCCCTCGAGCTCCGGCCCGCAAGGCTTGATTACGAGGATCTGGCCTTTCTGCAGTACACCGGCGGCACGACCGGAATCGCCAAGGGAGCCATGCTCACGCACGGCAATATGGTGGCCAACGTGCTGCAATCGCGCGCGTGGTTCGAGCAGGTCGAGCTCGACCGCGTGACCTACGTGTGTGCACTGCCGCTCTATCATATCTTTTCGCTGACGGCGAACTGCCTGCTGTTCGCCTCGGTCGGCGGCACCGGGCTGCTGATCGTCAATCCGCGCGATTTCGCTGCCTTCGTCAATGAGCTCAAGACCCACAAGCCGATGTTTTTCATGGGCGTCAACACGCTGTTCAACGCGCTCATGAACACGCCGGGTTTCGGCGAGATCGACTTCTCGCGCCTGGTGGCGACGGTGGCGGGCGGTATGGCCCTGCAAAGCTCGGTCGCCGAGCGCTGGCAGGCCATGACGGGCTGCGTGGTCACGCAGGGCTGGGGACTCACCGAAGCATCCCCGGTCGGATGCGTCAATCCGCTGATAGGCGCCAGCGCCCGGTTCACGGGTTCGATCGGCCTGCCAGTGCCCTCCACCGACCTCTCGATTCGCGATGACGAGGGTCGCGAGCTCGGCATCGGCAGCGTCGGTGAGATCTGTCTGCGCGGACCGCAGGTCATGCGGGGCTATTGGAATCGCCCCGCCGAGACCGCCCATGTCATGCTGCCAAACCGCTGGCTGCGCACCGGGGACATCGGCCGCTTCGATGAGCTCGGCTTCGTCTACATCGAAGACCGCAAGAAGGACATGATCATCGTCTCCGGTTTCAAGGTCTACCCGAACGAGATCGAGGACGTCGTGGCCCGCTGTCCGGGCGTACTCGAAGTCGCGGCCGTGGCACAGACCGATGAGCATTCCGGCGAAGTCGTGGCCTTGTTCGTCGTGCGCAAGGACTCGTCGCTGACCGAACAGGCCGTCAAAGACTGGTGTCATCAGTATCTGACCGGCTACAAGCGGCCGCATGCCGTCTACTTCCGCGATGAATTGCCCAAGACCAACGTCGGCAAGATCCTGCGGCGTGCGCTGCGCGATGAGCTCGCGCAGCAGCCGCATAAAACGCGCGCCTGAAGCCTCGCTCAGGCTGCCGCGTGCGCGAGCGCACGCGTGATCTCGTCCTGAATTCTCGCGGCCGTGCCCCTGGGATCGCTGGCGTCGCGAATCGGCCGACCCACCACCAGATAATTCGCCCCCGAACGGATAGCCTCCGATGGCGTCAACGATCGTTTGTGGTCATCGCAGGGGGCGCCCGAAGGTCTGATTCCAGGCGTCACGATCAGCAGATCGGGATATTTGCTGCGCAATTTGCTGACCGAACTGCCGGACGCAATGACGCCATCACAGCCGGAGGCCAGGATCCTTTCGCTCCGGCGCAGCACGAACTCGTCCAGATCGACCTGCCCTTGCGCCGCGGAGGGCATGTGCAGATGATCGGCGAGGTCGCACTTGTCCCAACTCGACAGCAGCGTGACCTGCAGAAATTTCGGCAATGACCGCTCGCCTCGGCCCAGTCTGGCCGCCTCGGCCGTACCGGCATCACCCTGCAAGGTAAAAAACTCGACCCCCGCCACCGCCGCATTGCGCACCGCCTCGCGGATCGTGCGCGGCGTATCGTCGATTTTCAGATCCAGAAACACCTTTTTGCGCGTTTCCACCAGCTCGCGCACGATCTGCAGGCCGCTCTGCATGAACAGCTGCAGCCCCACTTTGTAGAAGCTGACGTCTTCGCCGAGCGTACGCACGAACTGCAAGGCCTCGGCGCGCGTGTCGAGGTCGAGCGCAACGATCAGACGTTCGGCGGGAGCAATCGGGCTGCGCATTGCGATCTCCGTTGCGCTTGAACTCAAGGGCATTCTAGCGCAGTTCTCCCGGCCATCAGGTGCGTTCCGCCGGCTCGAACAGACGCCGGTGCTCGAGGATGGCGTAGCGATCGGTCATGCCGGCGATGTAGTCGGCCACCGTGCGTGCGCGCCCGGCCATGCCATCGCGCGCCTCGGCACGCGTCGCCATGTCGCGGTACTCGGCAGGCATGAGCCTGATCTCGCTCGTGAAGGCATGGAACAGTTCCTTGACGACGCGCCTGGCCTTGAGCGTCATGCGCAGCACACGCTGGTGGCGGTAGACGTGCTCGTGCAGGAAGCGCTTGAGTTCGATATGGCTAGCGCGCGTCGCATCGCTCATGCCGATCAGCGCCTGCGGGTGGGCGCGCACCGCATCGATGTCCGCGGGCGCCGCGGCGCGCAGCCGCTCGCCGCTGCACTGGATCAGATCGATGACCAGGGCATTGATCATGCGCCGGACCGTTTCGTGCACGCGCCGTCGACCCTGCAGTTGCGGGAACAGCCGCGATACCTCGTCGAGCTGCCTGCCGACGAGCGCTACCTGCGCGACCTCTTCGAGCGTGATGAGGCCGGCACGGATGCCGTCGTCGACGTCATGATTGTTGTAGGCGACTTCGTCGGCCAGATTCGCGAGCTGCGCCTCGAGCCCGGGCTGGCGGCGCGTGAGGAAGCGCTCCCCGACATCACCGAGTTCGCGCGCCGTCGCCGGCGCGCAGTGCTTCAGAATACCCTCGCGGCATTCGAACGTCAGATTCAGGCCCGCGAACAGCGCATAGCGCTCTTCGAGCTCATCGACGGTGCGCAAGGACTGCAGGTTGTGCTCGAAGCCGCCGTATTCGTGCATGCAGTCGTTGAGCGCATCCTGCCCGGCATGACCGAAGGGCGTGTGGCCGAGATCGTGCGCCAGAGCGATCGCTTCGGTCAGCGTCTCGTTGAGCGCGAGCGCGCGTGCGACCGTGCGGGCGATCTGCGCCACTTCGATCGAATGGGTCACGCGCGTGCGATACAGATCGCCTTCGTGATTGACGAATACCTGGGTCTTGTAGCTCAGACGGCGAAACGCATTGGAATGAATGATCCGATCGCGATCGCGCTGGTACTCGCTGCGATGTTGCGGCGGCGGCTCGGCATGGCGGCGGCCGCGCGAGCGCTGATCGTGCGCCGCATAGGCGGCGAGGCCGCCCTCGTTCATGGCGCGGTGCCGATCATGGCGCCGGCTCGCTCATCGAGCAGCGGCACTCGCGCGCCCGAAATACGCCGCCAGCGTGCTGTGCAGTGCTGCGTCCGAATACTCGCCGGTCATGACGGCGCCGCCGATCCCGCGCAGCAGCACCAGCCGCACGCGGCTGGACTTGACCTTCTTGTCGATGCGCATGAAATCGAAGGCGCGTTCGGCGCCGATCGGCGGCGCGGCGACCGGCAGGCCAGCGCGGCGCAACAGCGCCACGAGCCGCCGCAGCTCGCTCTCTGGCAGTTGCCCCAACCGCTGCGATAGATCTGCCGCCAGCACCAGGCCGACCGCCACCGCCTCGCCGTGCAGCCATTCGGCGTAGCCGGTAGCCGCTTCGATCGCATGTCCGAAGGTATGGCCGAGGTTCAGCAGCGCGCGCTCGCCCTGCTCGCGCTCGTCCTGACTGACGATCTGCGCCTTGATCTCACAGGAGCGATGGATCGCATACGAAAGCGCGCCCGGCTCGCGCGACAGCAGCTCATCGATGTGCGCCTCGATCCAATCGAAGAACGACGCATCGCTGATCAGCCCGTACTTGATGACTTCGGCGAGCCCCGCGCGCAGTTCACGCTGCGGCAGGCTCGCGAGCAGATCGGTATCGATGATGACCGCGCGCGGCTGGTGAAAGGCGCCGATCATGTTCTTGCCGCCGGGATGGTTGACCGCAGTCTTGCCGCCGACCGATGCATCGACGTCGGCCAACAGGGTGCTGGGCAGCTGCACGAAATCGATGCCGCGCTGGTAGCAGGCGGCGACGAACCCGGCCAGATCGCCGATGACACCGCCGCCGAGCGCCAGGATCGCCGCGTCCCGTCCCAGTCGATTGGCGATCATGACGTCGAACATGCGGCTCGCGTTGGCGAGCGTCTTATGCGCCTCGCCATCGGGCAGAATCAGCTCGATCAGCCGCCGTCCGGGCAGCGAGCGTTTGACGCGCTCGGCATACAGCGGTGCCACCGTGGTATTGCTGACGAGCAGCAGTTCGGCGCTCGCTATGTGCGATGCCAGCAGTGTCGGCGACCCCAACAGGCCCGAGCCGATGAGAATCGGATAGGCGCGTTCGCCCAAGTTGACGCTCAGTGTCTGCATGCATCCACGGGCACATCGCCGCTCGGGAGCGGCTGCAGCGACTGCCGATATTGCTGCGCAATGAAATCCGCGACCCACGGCACGCGCCTGTGATTGGTCGAGACGGTCAGATCGGCGATCTCCCGGTAGAGCGGCTCGCGCACGCGCAGCAGCTCGCCCAGTCGCAGTGCCGGATCGGCGCCGTGCAGCAGCGGCCGATGCCGCGTACGCCCGGCGCGCTCAGCCTGCTGCGCCACCGAGGTCTCGAGATACACCACCCAGCCGCGCTCCTGCAGCCGGCGGCGCGTCTGCGCATCGAGCACCGCGCCGCCGCCGGTCGAGAGCACAATGGGTGCTCGCGCGCTGAGCTCGGCGATGATCTCACGCTCGCGCTGGCGGAATCCCGCCTCGCCCTCGCGCTCGAAGATCAGCGCAATTTCGGCGCCGGTACGCTGTTCGATCTCGTGATCGCTGTCCAGGAAAGGAAAATCGAGTACCCGCGCGAGGTGTTTGCCCACCGCCGTCTTGCCGGACCCCATGGGCCCGATCAGGAAAATATTGTGTTTGCCGGTCATCCCGCAGTCCGCCGCCGCGGCCTCATGACCGCAGGTTACACCAAGGCGGGACGGGGATGGGGCCGGCGTGTTCGGCGCGCCGGCGGCGGCCGGTCAATCTATTGCCAGCAGGCGGTGAGGTTGGGCGCCGAGGTCTGCAGTCCGCTATTGGTGAGCTGAAACTGCTGGCACTGCGCGTCCTTGATCTGGTCCCCGAGCGGCGTCGCGGTGATCGTGTAGGTCGGCGGGTTGCCCGCCGCGGGGGCGGGCGCCGCCACCGTGACCTGATAGTAGCCGCTGCCGACGTTCAGCGGAAAGACGCCGGCACCGTAGCCGAGGTTCGCCGGCAGGTTGGTATAGGCGTTATTGGTGTTGTAGTAGCGCTCCTCGCGCCCCGCAAGATCGAGCAGCGCGGTCTTGGCCTCGGTACGTCGCGACTTGCGTACCTTGTCGATATAACTCGGTATCGCGATCGCGACCAGCACCGAGGCGATGATCACGACGACCATGAGCTCGACCAGCGTGAAGCCGGCCGATGCTGCGCGGCGCGGGCGATGGCGTTGGCGGTGACGTGCGGCCATGTTTGAGCTCCAGCGTTAGCGCAATTCGATCCAGGTGACGCGGTTGGTCGAGGTATTCAACGGCAGGTTGATCTGCGTCGTCTGGCCAGGCGCCGCGGTGCCGGCAGCCGGCGGCGCGATGTCCTGACCGATGACCCAGGTCGTGCCCTCGACCGTATTGACGACCGTTACCGCGCCGGTCTCGTTGGTCGAGAGGCCCGCGAGCTGCGAGTCGTGATAGTTCACGAACGCGCTGGCGAAAGTCGGACTGCTGCTGCTCGATCCGGAGGCGACGAAGGTGGTCCCTGACACGACCGACAGCACGTACAGCACGCCTTGGTCGGTTAGGGGCGTCGCGCAGGACAGCGGCAGAGCGCTCGCCGGGATGGTCGAATTGACGATGAAGGCGCCCTGATAGAAAGACGGGCTCGAGACGATCTGTTCGGTGATCGCTGCGCCCGCACCATTGGTGGCCCCCAGCGTGGCGGGCAGGTTGGCGTACCAGCCAAATTTGCCGGCGTTGCAGCCCGGAGTGCACTGCTCCCAGGTGATCGTGGTGTTGCTGGTATCCACGCCGCCGCTGACGGGCGTAAAGGTCTGCTTCTGCAGGTTCGATGGCCCGAGCGTGTAGGGCGAAGACGTGCCGGTGGCGCCCCCCACCTGTGCCCCGGTCAGGCTGGCATAGCTGGCGGCCGTATTCTTGGTGTTCCACGAGGCCATGTTCCAGTCCCAGACTCCGTACAGGCTCTGTGTACCGGTCTGGTACTGGACTCCGCTGGTGGCGGTGAACTGCGTGCGCTCACCGGTGCCAAAGCCGATGATCAGCTGCGGCGAGCTGCCCGAGATGACGGCTGAAGCCAGAACCATCTGTGTGGTGATGGGCTGGCCGGCGGCGGTCTGGAACAGCGGCCCGGATGTCACGGCCCAGCCCCCCCCCCCCCCCCTCGCCGGCGTACACATAGTCGGTGATGTGATCGCCGTCCAGATCGGCCGGAGCTACGTAGGCGATGCCATTGCCGCCGGCCTTGCCCGTGCTCAGGTAATAGAACGTGGCGGCGGCGGTCGCGGGATTGAGCGTCATCACATAGATGCCGGCATCGCCGCTGCCACTGCCATAGCCGTTGCCGAAGATCGCACCCCAGGTGCCGTTATGGAGGCGCCGGATCGCCGGTGTGCCATAGGTATTGCCGAGGTTGTTGCCGCAAGCGGCCACATTGGCGCAGGTAATGGTCGCCGAGCTCCACTCGCCCTTGACGATCGTCGAGGCGTTGGCTTCTGTGAAGGTGGTCGTGGTCGGATTGGTGACTTCGAGCGCGTAGATGGCCGCGCCGCCGGGGCCCAGGCCGCCGACCAACCAGGTGTGCCACGCGCCGCCGTAGAACAGATCGCCAGCGCCGGGTGTGGCATCGACGTCGAAACTGTGAGCGTACTGGGTGTTGGCGAAGTCCAGCGAAGCGTTGGCCGAATTGTGAATCGTATTGAGTACGGCACCGGGCATGTAGGCCAGCACTTCGAGGCCGTCATTGGGCGTGGTGGCATTGCTGATCACATCGCCCGCGGAATCTTCCGAGCCGCTGCGCACGCCGTGCAGAAAGCCATCATTGGCCCCGACATACACCACGTTGAGGCGCGACTGCTCGGCGGTCTCGAAAGTCAGATAACTCTGACCGGAGTTCTCGGGCATGGCCGTGCCTGGATACAGATTGTCCTTCCAGGTGAGCACATAGGGCGCATTCGGCGGACCCACCCAGGTCGGGCTCGAATCGACGATATCGCCCAGGACACCACCGCGTGCGCGGAAAAGACCCACGCCCGCAGTGTTGATCTCGTTGGCGCGTTCACCGCGCAGATAATTCAGGCGCTTGGCCGTCGCGGTGGCATCGCCGGCATCGAGCGTACTCTGCTCGGTGGCCGTGAGGCTGGCCCACTCGAATGAGATGCCGGCATTACCGGGAGCGGCGGCGGTATCGAGGCCATTCCAAGTGAGCATCACACGGCTGTTGCCCGAGCCGCTGGCCCAGGGCTGGGCGGCGCTCGGTCCCGCAACCCCAGTGGTCGCGCAGGTTCCGCTGGCACCCACGCCGGTCAGCACGCACTGCGCATCCCAGTTGGCCAGGTTAGCGAGGGTCAGGATGCCGGCGGTGTCGACCAACGGATAGGCCGTGACCGTGCCGGTGAAATTGTTCGGGTTGTAGTAGGCAAAGTAGGCCTGCGAAGTTTCCTGCACCTCGGAGGTCAGCTTCTCATCGCCCGCGGCGGAGCTCGCCGACACCGCGACCGGCTCCGCCTTGAAGCACAGAATCTCGTGAACATTGGTGTCACCGCCGGTAGAACCCGCGAACCCGAATTGCAGCGTCGCCGGCAGCGCGCCATTGGACGTGGTGATGTTCTGGTTCTTGATGACGTTGGTATACGCGCCGCCGTTCATGCTGTAGGCCAGCGACAGCAGGCCATCCTGCGTGATCTTCAGATCGTAGAAGAATACGTTCTGGCTGGTCGTGCCGTTGGGCCGCGTGTTTGCGGCTTCATTGGCGATCTGCACGCCGCTGAGCACCGAATAGGCGTTCAGAATGGGCGCATAGTCGGGAATGGCGGTACCGGTGTTGACCGGACTCGACGGCACGGAATAATTCCAGAGCGTGCCGCTCTTGCAGGTCTTCTGCACGGCGGCCTGCTGCTGGCCGCTGGTCAGCGCCGAGGGATAGTCAGCCGGATAGGTGGCATTCAGGTAGGCCCAGGATACGCTGCCGTAGCCGCGCAGGCCGATGCGCCCGGGCAGATAGCCGTAGCCGAGCGCGGTGTTGTCGCCGCTCGCGGCTGCGCCGGCGTAGCCGGGCTCGAGCACCACGCCATTGAGGAAATTGCCGAATTCATCGATGCCGAGGCCGAGGTAGCCGGCCACCAGGCCGTTATAGGGCGGATTGGCGTTCGAGCAGGTGTAGGCGAGACTGCCGCCCCAGGAGCCGATGCCGTTCCAGATGCCGTTGCCGGGCGTTTGGGTGGTGGCATCGAGCAGGTAGAAGCTCATGCCGTCCGCACCGTCCTTGCCCGCGCCGCCGGAGTCACCGCGATAGGTCACGGCCTTGAAGGTGATGTGCACACCCTGGCCGGCATTGAACGTGCTCGCGGACACGATCGCACCGTTTTCGCCATGGCCGTAGGGACGGCCGTTGGTGAAGCGCAGCGCGCCGTTGCCGACCGTGTCGGGCAAGGTGCCGGTAGCGCCGCCGACCAGCACCGGATCATTGTCCTGCTGCGCGGCATAATAAGAAGTGGCAATGCTCGTGCACGACGGTACCTTCCCCGGCGAACCCGTGCCGGCACTGGTGCCGGCCGTGAGACAGGCGCCGTTGAAGTAGTACCAATTGTTGTTGGTCGAGGCGCCGGTGAAATCCTCGGTGAAGGCGGCCTGCTGCGCCAAGCTGGCATCGCAGGCCAAAATCCCAATCAACGCGGCCGATACGGCCGCGAGCTGCAATCTCGTGTTCATCACAGTCCTCCCACGTTGCACACCGTGCAGGTCACTGCCACGGTGCTCTCAACCACAGCCAGCGTGCTGCTGCTCAAACCGTAACTGTAGGCATCCACCTGATAAACCTCGCCGCGGCCGGTCGCGAGCGCCCCGATATCGGCAATGTAGAAACGCGGTCTGGCGTAGTAGATGTCGCTGACCGCGGCGTTGGTGTCGGATCCCGTATAGTTGAACCCGGGCGGCGTGTACTGCACGCCGATGTTCGTGCCCGCGGTCGGCCACACGGCCGCCGAGGCGAGGCCGGTGGCGCCGAGCAGCGTATTGAGACAGATCTGTCCCTGGCCGAGATTCGCATCGAGCAGCGGCGCGGAACAGGAAATGTCCGCAGCGGAGGCTACTCCCTGAGCGACCGCGCGCGGCGCGACGCTCAGATTGGCGATCCACCATTCGGCATACTGCTGCGCGCTCACGGCCGCCTGCAGCGCGCGCTGCTTCTCGCGCATGTTGCCGGCGATCTTTTCCTGGATGCCGAAGCTGCGGAACATGCTGAGCGCCATGATCGTGACGACCAGCAGCAGCAGCAGGCTCGAGATCAGCACGAAGCCAGTCTGGCGCACAGAGGATGGGTGGCGTCGCTGTTGCATGCTCAAATCCCCGTGGCGCTCATGATGTCGACGTTGCGCTGAAAGACGATGGTCGGGTTCTGCCCGAGCCCCGGAGCGGTGTAGAGCGGGTTGGTGAAGGTCAGCTGCAGCACCACCGAAATGACGCTGGACCAGTCGCCGGCCGCGGTGACCTGCGCCGCGGTCATGTAGGTATCGACGTTGCTGCCGCTGTGCCGCGGTCATGTAGGTATCGACGTTGCTGCCGCTGCCCAAGGTATCGACGCCGTAAAACACGCGCAGCAGCGTGACGCCGCTGACCAGCGGGTACTGCACGCCATTCATGGTGCAGACCAGTTGACTCACGCCCGCCGCGTTGACCACCACGCTGAATGTGTTGGTGTAGGTGGCGATCGCGCCGCTGATATTGGAGCTGCCCGAGCAGTTCAGAATGCCATCGCCGCTGTTGGTGGCGTAGCGCACCGTGATCGAGTCACCCGGCGCGGCGGCGCTGTAGGTGCCGGTGATGGTCTGCCCCTGCGCCAATGCACCGGCAGCGGGCAGGAGCGAGGCCAGTGTATTGGCCGTCGGATTGGGGAAATAGCCCGTTGCCTGGACGACGTCGGTCGCCATCGTCATGGCCAGGCGCTCGCCGTCCTGCAACTGCGCCAGCTGATTCTGCGTCGAGAAGCTGCGCTTGTTGTCCTGCACGATGGTCAGCAGCCCGCCGATCAGGAACAGCCCGATCAGCAGCGCGACCAGCAGCTCGACCAGAGTGAAGCCACACTGCGCGTGCACAGCCCGATCGCATTGGCTAGGGTGAGTGCGCATGTTGTTACGGCTCCACGTACAGCGTGTAGGTCGGCGCGGCCATCGTATTGCCGGCCGACTGCGAGTTGATGGCGGTGTAGCGCTCGCTCCAGCTGATCTGGATCGTGCAGGCGATCGGCGAAGCCGCGGCCGGCGTCGGACAGGAGATGGTGCCCGTGACGTTCGGCAGCAAGGCATTGAGCGCCGTGACCCATTGCTGCAGGTCGTAGCCTGCGAGTACGTTCGTCGCGCAGGGTGTCGGGCCGGCGCCGGAAACGCAGTTGTAGGCACCGATCAGTGTGCCGTCGGTCGACGCCAGAGCGGCGCCGGTCACGGTGATCGTCAGCGGCGTGGGCGCTAGCGTCCAGTAACCGCGATTCGCGCGCATGGAGGCGGCGAGACTTGCCGCCTCGATCGCCGCCAGCGAGCGCTCGCTGGCCGTGCCGGTGCTGGCATACGCCAGCGCCTGAATCTTCGCGATCCCGAGCATGCCGACGCCGATGATCACGAGCGCCACCAGCACCTCGAGCAGGCTGAAGCCGCGCTCAGGGGCGCGGGGTCGTTCGGATTTGCGCTGCTGCGGCCGCCTCATAAGCACGTCGCCCCGTTGTTGGTCTGGTTGTAGGTCAGCACGGTCATGATCCCGAGCAGCGTCAGTGACAGACAGCGTGTCGAGGCACTGTTGGGGGTGATCGCGTGCAGAGTGATCAGTGCGCCGGCGGCGATGCCTGCGCCGGTGGCGAAGCCTTCGCGATTGAAGGTCACGGCAGCGATGTTGTTGCTGGCCGTGAAGCTGTCGGTTCCCGCAAAGGTGCTCTGTACGCGCAGTACGTTATCGCCGGGATCGACCGTCTGATCGCCGTTGACGTCGGAGAACACGATCCAGCCGTTCCGCCAGCTGGTGTTGCCCGGCAGGCAGTTGGCACCGTTGTTCGATACGCAGACCGTGACCGTCTGGCCCTCGCGGATGGCCTCGGCGCGCGCGTACTGCAGGTCGCCCAGCAGGCCATTGACCTCGGCGGCTATGCGGTTCGAATTGGTCACGTAGCGGAACGAGGGAATGGCGATCGAGGCCAGAATGGCGACGAGGGCCATGACGACCACCATCTCGAGCATGGTGATGCCGCGATTCGCCCGCCTGTGGGTATTGCCTGTCATGGGTGCCCACGATACGCAGCGGAGCTTGCGCCAAGCTGGCTCTGGCCTGCTGGCCGCCGGAACTGCGAGGCGCTTCACAGTCATGAGGCGGCGCGCCGTGCCTGGCTCACGCTGCGGCCCNGAAGCGCACGCGCATGCGNGCGCCGCGTCCCGCCGCTGCGCTGCCGATCTGGAAGTCAGCGCCATGCACGCGGGCGATTTCATCGACGATGGCCAGGCCCAGACCGCAGCCGATCCCCGCCGAGCCCGGCAACCGATAGAAGCGCTCGCGCACGCGGCCGCGCTCGGACTCCGGGATTCCCGGACCGTCATCCTCGACTTCCAGATAAGGCTGCGATCCCTCCAAGCCGCTGCGCACGGTGACGTGGCCGCCGCTTGGGGCGTACTTGAGGGCATTGTCGATCAGATTCTCCAGCAGGTCCTCCAGCAATGCCGCATTGCCCTGCACGCTGGTGGCGAGCGTATCGGCGCCCAGATCAATGCCGGCCTTGTCGGCGCGATCGAGGTAGCGCTCGACCAGCTGCTCGACCAGCGTCTTGAGTGCCACGGGTCCGAATTGCTCCTGGACCAGCGGCTCGGCGCGTGCGAGGGCCAGCAGCTGATTGGCCGAGCGGGCCAGCTGCTGGATGCCGCGTTGCACTGCGCCGAGCTGCGCAGACACAGCGCCGGCCCGCGATTCGTTGAGCAGCAGCTCGAGCTGTGCCAGCAGTCCCGCCACCGGCGTGCGCATCTGATGGGCGGCATCGGCCACGAAGCGCTGCTGCGCCTGGGCGGCATCGTGCAGCAGCTCGAGCAGACGATTGAACGCGACGATCAGCGGCCGCAATTCCCCCGGCACACGCGCCTCATCGAAGCGCTGCAACGCGCGGGCCGAGTGCCCCTCGACCTGCTCGGTGAGCCGATCGAGCGGCCGCAGGCCGTAGTAGACGGCTACCCACACCAGCAGCAGCGTCACGTCGAGCTCGGCAAAGTCGATCAGCAGCTTGCCGAGCAGCATGACCTGCTGCGTGCGGCTGCGCCGCGCGAGCGTCTCGGCGACCGCAATGCGTACGGGTCCGGCCGCGGTCGGCGCGATGACGCTCGCCACGCGCCAGCGCTGCCCCAGCAATTGCGCATCCCAATAGTTCGCGCCGGCCACGGGCCGGCTGGCGGCGCTCGCGCCCTCGAACAGCCCGGGCGTGCCGGCAATCAATGCGCGGTCGGGGCCGGCAATGGCGAATACGATGCTGCCATCGGCGGCATTGGCAGCCAGCGGCGCGTTGAAGCGCAGGCGCTTGTTCTCGACACTGAGCGTGGCCGTCAAGGCCACTGCCGCATTCGCCAGCGCCCGGTCGTAGGCGTTGCGCGTGGTGGCGATGGCAACCCAGTAATCGAACGCCCCGCCGAGCAGCATCAGCAGCGCCAGAGCTGGCAGCAGCAGCAGCAGCAGTCGCCGGCGAATCGTCATCATCGCGGCGTCTCACCGACCTCATCCAGGCGGTAGCCCAGGCCGCGCACCGTGCGGATCAGCGCGGCGGCGCCCAACTTGGCCCGCAGACGCGAGATATGCGTTTCGACGGCATTGGCGGTCAGATCCTGCTCCCAGCCGGCGAGTGCCTGCATGAGCCGGTCCTTGGTCACGATGCGGCCGATATTGTGGGCGAGGCTTTCGAGTACCAGCCATTCGCGCCGTGTGAGCTCGACCGGCTGCGAGTCGATCTGCAGCTGGTGTCCGCTCAAGTCGATGGTCATCCGGCCCAGCCGCACGATGCCGCTGGGCGCGAGGCTCGCGCGACGGATGAGCGCACGGCAGCGCGCGGCCAGCTCCGCCTGCTCGAACGGCTTCATGAGAAAATCATCGGCGCCCAGGTCGAAGGCGCGAATCTTGTCGGCGAGCGTATCGCGCGCCGTGAGAATCAATACCGGCATCGCCTGCCCTTCCTGGCGCAGCGCTCCGAGCAGGCTCAGACCGTCTTCAGCCGGCAGACCGATGTCGACCACCGCCAGATCAAAGTGTTCAGTGTGCAGCGCCGCGCGGGCACGCTCGGCCGACAGGGCATGATCGACCGTAAAGCCGGCGTGTGCGAGCCCGCGCACGATCGCGTCGGCGACCAGCTCGTTGTCTTCGACCAGCAATATGCGCATCTTAATTGGGCGCGGCACGAGCCGACCGCGCCCAAAGAACCCTGCTTCAGTTCGGGTTCGTGCAGACAGCCGCTACGCCGTAAGGACTGGTGACGCCCGGCGGGGTCGTGTTGGCGGTGTCTACGTCACTGGCCAGTATGGGCAACCAAAAGTTCGCGCTGGTCGAGGACTCCGTGCCGGACACCGTAGCGGAAGCCGTGAGCTTCACATGCACCCATTCAGCATGGTCCTGCGGATACAGAATCGAAATGGGCACCGTTCCCGTGCTGTCGGTCACACCGGAGCCCGGACTGACCGAAGCGACATCGCCCGGATCGAGCCGGCCATTGCCGTTGATGTCCTCCGACGGACTCTGCAGCACGCCCGAGCCCGTGACATCCTCATTGAAGCAGGTGGTGGTGACGAACTGGCACCAGACCGTGCCGATCACGCCATTGCATTGAGCGACATCTGCAATCGGCAGCCAACTACCCTTGGCATAGGCAGCATATCCGGCCGCCGTGCTGCCATTGGCATTGATCTGCGCCGGCGGTATATCGGCGTAGGGGAACGAATGCACCGTGAACGTCACGGTGACACCCGCGACCGGATTGCCGCCGGAGTCCACTGCCTGCAGCGTCCACGGCATGGTGAACTGAGTCGAGTTCAGCGGGGTGATCAGATTGCCGGTGCCCAGGGACAGGAACACCGTCTGGCCACCGACGGTGAGGCTGACGGAATTCTGAATCGCCGTGCCCTGCACGGTCGCCGTCACCGTCACGCCGTTGGCGGCGCTGGAACTCGTGGTCGCCGTGTACACGGTGGAGGCAACACCCTGCGCATTGGTGACCGCGCTGCCGACCGATAGCGAGCCTCCGGTCTTGTCGCTCAACTGAAAGTCGATCGTTTGGTTGGCGACCAGATTGTTCTGCGCATCGCGCACGATGGCCGTGATGGTGCTCGATCCCGAGGTTGGAATGGTGGCGGGACTCGCCTGCACATCGATCTGGCTGGGATTGGTCGCGACGAAAGCCAGCGTCAGTTGCGCACTCACGCCCGCCGCCGAGGCCGTGATCACAGCCGGTCCCGCCGAGACCGATGAGATCGATGCCGTCGCGGTACCGGTGTTGTCCGTATTGACCGTCACGGTCGTAGTACCGCCGCTGAACAGGCCGCGCGTCGTGGAGAAGCTCACCGCCTGGCCGGTGACCACTGCGCCAGCGTTGGTCCAGACCAGCGTGACCGTCTCCGCGGCATTGAGCACCACGGTGGTATTCGCGGCGGGCGAGGTGAAGGCGAAGTTCTGGCTGCTGACGGCCACGGCCTGCGATGCGCTGACGCCGAGCGCAGTCGCGGTCACGGTATCCGCCCCGGCGTTGGTGGCGGTCAAAGTGAAGGTCACATGGCCGGTCGCATCCGTGGTCAGATTGGCGGCACTGAGCGTATTGCCCTTGGCCGACGTGACCGCCACGGCAGTATTGGGGATGCCGACGCCGCCGGAGTTCGTGAGCGAGGCGCTGAACGTGCCGATACTGCCTTGGATCAGGCTTGCGGGACCGGTCAGCGACAGCTGCGTGCCGACCACGTTGAGTTTGATCGTGGCGCTGACCGTTCCGACCGTCGCGGTCACGGTGAGCGTGCGGTTGCTCGGATCTCCCGGCGTGGTCANGGTCGCCGCGGCTTCGCCGTTGTTGTCGGTCGTACCGGCGGTCACGCCGCTGCTGGTCACTGCGGGCGCGATGACGCCGGAGCTGGTGGCGAACACCACATTGGCGCCGGTCACGACCGCATTCTGCGCATTCTTGACGATTGCGGTGAGCGTGGCCGGGGTCGAATCGTTCGAAGGCAATTGCGGCACGCTCGAGATCAGCGTGATGCTGGCTGCAACCGAGCTGCCACCGCCGCTGCTGCTGCTGGAGCTGGTCGAGGCAAAGGAACTGGGGTCGTTGCCGCCACAGCCGAGCAATGCCAGTGCCGCCACCAGAGGACCGATGAACCAACCGTATTTACGCATCATAATCACCTGAGCTGTCGATCTCATGCAGGCACAGCGTCGCCGCTGCGGTACTAATTGACGGCAACCCCTTCATGAATGATCTTCGGCGTGACAAACACCAGAAGCTCATCTTTATCATCGGTTTTTGTAGTGTTCTTGAACAGATTTCCCAAAACGGGAATGTCGCCGAGGTAGGGCACCTTGGTCTCGGCATCGGTGTGATTGGTTTCCAGAATGCCGCCGAGCACGACCGTCTGGCCGTCGGTCAGCACCACCTGGGTTTGGATGGCGCGCGTGTTGATCGAGGGCACGTTGACACCGCCCGAGGCGACGACCACCTGTCCGACGGTGTCATCCGACACCGTCAGATCGAGAATGATGCGATTGTCCGGCGTGATCAGCGGTTTGACCTTGAGCTCGAGCACCGCGTCCTTGAACGCGATGGTGGTCGCGCCGCTCGATGCCGACTGCTGGTAGGGGATTTCCACACCCTGCCGGATGGTCGCTTCGCGCTGATTGGCGGTGATGACCTTGGGTGAGGAGATCACGGTGCCGCGGTTCTCGGTCTGCGCGGCATCCAACTCCAGATCGATCAGGAAGTCCGATCCCAGAATGCCGAGCGCGATGCTGCCGGCGGGACTCGCGACCGGCAGATTGACGTTGTAGCGGTTGGCCGCCGTGGTGCCGGTCGGCAGGGAGACCGGATACACCGTGCCGTTGGTGCCGAGATTGCTCAGCGCCGAGCTCACGCCCTGATCGATGCCGGCCGCAGTGCCGGTCGTTTCAAACAGCCCGTTGGTGCCGTTGCGGTGCGTGGCCGAGAGCCCCATGACTGCACCCAGATCACGTGCGTAGTCATTGGTCACGACCACAATGCGTGCCTCGATGAGCACCTGCCTCACCGGGATGTCCAGCGTGGCCACCAGGCGGCGCACATCGGCGATGCGATCGGACGTGTCCTGTATCAGCAGCGTGTTGGTACGGTCATCGACCGAGACGTGACCACGGGGCGACAGTACCGCGTTCTGGCCAGCCGCACCGGTTGCGGCCGCCGCGCCTCCGGCCCCGCCGGTGCCCCGCAACAGGTTGGCGATGTCCGAAGCCTTGGCATAGTTGACCTGCAGATACTCCGAGTGCAGCGGCTCGAGCTCCTGAATGTCCTTCTTCGCAGCCAGATCCGCCTTCTCGCGCGACGCCAGCTCGGCGGACGGCGCGACGATGATCACGTTGCCTTCCTGGCGCTTGTCCAGGCCCTTGGTACGCAGCACGATGTCGAGCGCCTGATCCCACGGCACATTCTGCAGGCGCAGCGTCACGCTGCCGCCCACCGTGTCGCTGACCACGATATTCTGACCGCTGGCGTCGGCCAGCAGCTGCAGCACCGCGCGGGTTTCGATGTCCTGGAAGTTCAACGTCAGGCGCTCGCCCTTGTATTCCTTCTTCTGCTCGGCCGCGGCGTTCTGGCCCGGCTTGTGCGCGGTCGACACCTCGACCACGTATTCATCGTCCGACTGGTAGGCCAGCGGCTCGATCTCGCCCGGCGCGTCCAGCACGATGCGCGTATCGCCATTGGCGCGCACCACGTCAAACCCGGTCACCGGCGTGCCGAAATCCAGCGTGTCGTAGCGCCGCATCAGATTCTTAGGTAAATCCGTGCCGCTGAAGTCGATCATGATCTGCGAGCCCTGCTGCTGCAGATTGATCGGCGTACGCGGGTCACTCAAGCGCACGATCAAGCGGCCGGCGCCGGTCTCGCTGCGACGGAAATCGATGCTGCGGATCGCCCGTCCGGTGGCGGCCACGGTGCCGGTGGCATGCGCTGCGCCGGCGCTGGTGCGCGCCGCGGCGCGCGATTCGACCGCGGTGCCGACCAGCACGACGATGTCATTGCCGTTGACTTGAGTCTGATAGGGCTGCGGTTGATCGAGGTTGAGCACCACGCGCGAGCGGCCGTTGGATTCCGCGGCGATCACCGTGTCGACGCCGTCGGCGCCGACGTCGATGCGACGCGACGACAATGCCAGCGAAGTATTCGGCAGATCGAGCGAAATGCGCGCCGGTTTGTCGATCGTAAAGGCGAGCGGCTGCGGCGCGGGCCCGGACAGATGCAGCGTCAGCTGCAGCTGATTGCCATTGAGTTTCTGTACGTCGATCGATTGCAGCTGGTTGGCAGCCGCCGCCGCTGGGGCCGACCCGGCATTGGACGCTGCAGCGCCCGCGCTCGCCTGCGCGTGTGCATTCAGGCTCACGAGCATGCTGGCGGCCCCGATCAGGCCGATCCAGCGGATGCGCGCGCGCAGCAGTTGGGGGATGGACCGTTTCATGCGCTGTATCTCCCTGCCGGTCATTCGTTCAACGCCAACGCGGCGGGCCGTTCGATGTAGCCGCCGAGTCCGTCGGGAATGATCTCTACCAGTGCTATTTTTGAGGGCGTGATCGTCATGATCTTGCCATCGTTGGTGCCCAAGTGCTCGCCCACGACCACCCGGTGCACGCGTCCGTCCTTGGTCTGCACCAGGCCATAACTGCTGCCGCCGAGGTGCAGCGTGCCGACCATCTTCAGAGTGTCGAGCGAGAATTGTTCAAGGAATTCGCGATTGCGATGGCTGTCGGGCCGCACCCCGGCGTTGCCGCCGGCGCCGCCGGGCACGAAAGGCGAACGCTTGTCCTGATCGGTGTAGTTGAACGCCTCGTAGGGTTTGACCTCGGGCAGCGGCTCGACGCGGCCACCCGGCTCCTTCTTGGTCGTTTCGATGAAGCGATCGAGATCGGCATCGCGGCCGCTGCAGCCGGCCAGCAGGCCCGCAACCAGCACCAGTGTGGCGATCGTATGCACCGTCAGCGTGTGTCGTGCACTCATCGGTTCAGCTTCCTGCGCCGTGGCGCTTGGCCTGATCGGCCTTGCGCTTCTCGGCTTCCGCCGCAGCGATCTCGTCTTCATCCAGATAACGATAGGTCTTGGCGGTCAATTCGAGCTGCAGCTGATCGAAGCCGGAGGTCTTTTCCAGCGGCGCAATCTGGATGTCGTGCAGCGTCACGATGCGCGGCAGCGCGGCGATGCCGCTCACGAACGCGCCGAAGTCATGGTAGCTGCCGGTCAGAGTGATCTTGATCGGCAGCTCGGCGTAGAAGTCCCGCTTCACTTCCTGCCCGGGCTGAAACAGCTTCTCCTGCAGTGCGGCCGCGAGTCCGGTCTGCGAGATATCGACCAGCAGGTTGGGAACTTCAGTCTTGCTCGGCAGCTGACGCAGCAGCGCACCGAACGACTTTTCGATATCGGCCAGCTGCTGCTTGTAGACCGCCAGATTGACCGCCTTGGCGTGCTTGCTGCGATATTCATTGCGCAGCTGCTGCTCCTGATCTTGGCGCTGCTTCAATTGCGGCATGCGATCCTGCCAGACGAAGAAGTAGACCAGCGCCGCAGCGACGATCGCGAAACAGATCGCAATCGCCAGCGCGCGCACCGGAAACGGCCAGCGCCCCGGGTCGCGCGGATCCAGTCCGCGAAGCTCCTGCACGAGGTTCATTTGGCGCTCCCGGTGGCGGTGCGCACTGGCCGCTTGGCGACACTGCCGTCATCCGCGTCGTTGGCGACGCTGATCTGCGCGGCATCGAGCACGAAGCGGCTGCCCCCGGAATTGTCCTTGGCACTCTCGACCACCTCGAGCTCCGGATTGCGCAGCCACTGCGAGGAGGCAATGTTGCGCATCAACGTCGACACGCGGGTGGAGGATTGGGCCACGCCCTCGAGCTTGAGCTTGGTGCTGCTCTGTTTGATCGAAGTCAGATAGGTGCCATCAGGCATCGCCTTGACCAGCTCATCGAACAGATGCACCACTTCCGGCCGCGAGCGCTGCAGCTTTTCGATGATCTGCATGCGCGCTATGAAGCGCTGCTTCTGCGATTCGAGATCGTTGATCTCCTCGATTTGCTTGTCCAGCACCTTGATCTCGCCGCGCAGCCGCTCGTTGCGCTGGTCCTGCCCGTCGATCATCGAGCCGAGCAGTAGATAGGCCGCAAAGGCCACCACGGCGGCCACGCCGGCGGCGATGCCGAGCGAAACAAAGAACGCGATCTTGCGGTCGCGGCGCAGTTGCTCTCGCCAGGGCAGTAGGTTTATTCGGGGCATTAGTCGAAGCTCCGCAGGGCGAGGCCGCAAGCAGTCAGTAACGCCGTGGCATCACGCTGCACGGCCTGGGCGCGCGCGCGCGAAGAAAGCTTCATCTGACCGAGCGGATCGCCGCGTTCGGCGCTGATGCCGACGCGGCTTTGCACCACATCGGCCACGCCCGGAATGTTGGCGCAGCCGCCGCAGATCAGGATCTTTTCGGGCTGTTCGCGCCCGGTGCCGGAGGCAAGATAGAACTGCATCGAGCGGCTGACCTGCTGGGTCATGTCGTCGATGAACGGGTCGAGCACTTCGGCCTGGAAGTTGCCCGGCAGGCCGCCTTCCTTCTTGGCCCGACCGGCTTCCTCCATCGACAGTCCGTAGGTACGCATGATTTCTTCGGTCAGCTGCTGGCCGCCGAAGGCGAAATCGCGCGTGTACACGACTTTGAGATTGCGCAGCACGCTGAAGGTCGTGCTGCTGGCGCCGAAATCCACCACCGCGATGCTGCGATCGATGCCGGCATCGGGCATCTGATGGGTCATGAGCCGACAGGCATTTTCGAGCGCGAACGCCTCGACATCGACGATACGCGTGGTAAGCCCCGCCGCGACNACCGCCGAGCGGCGCTGAGCGACGTTTTCGGTACGCGAGGCGACCAGCAGCACATCGACCGAGTCNGCGTCCTTCTCCGACTGCCCGAGCACTTCGAAATCGTAGCTGACCTCATCCATCGGAAACGGAATGTACTGGTCCGCCTGCATCTCGACCTGCGCCTCAAGCTCCGCATCGCGCAGGCCGCGCGGCATTTGGATGACTTTGGTGATGGCCGCATCGCCGCTGATGGCGATCGCGACCTCGTGACTCTTGGCGCCCGAGCGCTTGACCGCGCGCCGTATGGCTTCGCCGACCGCTTCCGGATCGACCAGCGTTTTCTCGTTCATCGAATTCGGCGGCGTCGGCTCGGCCGCGTAAGATTCGACGCGATACTGCCCCCCCACCAGCGCCAGCTCGATGAGCTTAATGGACGAGGTCGTGATGTCCAGGCCCAGCAGCTGGCGATACTTGCGCGAAAATAGCAACACTTTTTCCCTGACCTTTCAGTAGGCTGCGGATTTTCTAGGAGACCCTATCGAGCTTTGCCCGCAATATATAACAGGCATAAGTTAAATACGACGGCTCTGGTCACCTTCACCTTAAACTGCCAGCGGAATCAGTGGCCGTGACGTAGCTCTAAGTTCTTAGGAAGTTCTTCAGCTTACCCGGGCCTGCTGCAAATGTGCCCTGGGGAGGGTGGAAGCCCGGGCCGAGTGCGCACTATGCTGCGGCTGCGATGCGTTCCAGTGTAAGGCTGCTGTACCGCTAGAAGCTGCAAGATGAGCGATTATATCATCAATTAAGAGCCAGATCGGTGAAATTCGACACACTTCGGCTCGCCGGTGGCGTGCTTTGGCTCGCTGTGGCCCTGGTCTTTCTGGGTGCGTACGCGCTGATCAGCAGTTACCTGTATCTGCGGCCCTCGCTGCCGACCGTGGACGCCATGGCGAGCGGNAGTCTGCCCGTGCCGCTGCGCATCTACACGCGCAGTGGGCAGCTGATCGCACAGATCGGCGAGAAGCGGCGTCTGCTGGTCTCCTACGAGGATATTCCGCTGATCGTGCGCGAAGCCTTCGTCGCCGCCGAGGACCAGCACTTCTATACGCACCACGGCTTCGATTACAGCGGCGTGCTGCGCGCGGCCTACGTCGACCTGACTTCGGGCGATTACTCCCAGGGCGCCAGTACGATCACCATGCAGGCGGCCCGCAACATGTTTTTGACCTTCGATAAGAAGATCAAGCGCAAATTGCAGGAAATCTTCTTGACCTACCGCATGGAGCACGAATTCACCAAGGAACAGATCCTGCAAACCTATCTGAACGTGATCTTCTTAGGCCAGCGCTCCTACGGCGTGGCGGCTGCCGCTGAAACCTACTTCGGCAAGCCGCTCGATCAGCTCTCGGTCGCGGAGGCCGCGACGCTCGCGGGCATTCCGCAGGCGCCCTCGAAGTACAACCCGGTCACCAATCCAAAGGCGGCGCAGGCGCGGCGCCGCTACGTGCTGCAGCAGATGCAGAAGCTCAAATACATCGATGCCGCCGCCGCGCAGCTCGCCGCCCAGGCGCCGGTCACGGCGCACGACTACGGCATCCTCAATGACGTCGAGGCGCCCTATGTGGCGGAGATGGTGCGCGCCGACCTGGTGGGCCGCTACGGCGAAGACGCCGTGAACTCCGGCTACCGGGTTTACACCACGATCGACGGCCGGCTGCAGACCGCCGCTGACCGTGCGGTGCGCATCGGCCTGATTCAGTACGATCGTCGTCACGGCTATCGGGGGCCGTTGAGGCAGATCAATATCGACCAGCGCACCGCGGCCGCGCAGCTCGATGCCTCGCTGGCATCGGTGACTGCCATCGGCAATTTGTGGCCGGCCGTGGTGGTCTCGGTCGCGCCGCAGAGCGCGCGTGTTTATATCCGCTCGCTGGGCTTCGCGCAGATCACCTGGGACGGATTGTCATGGGCGCGCCGCCGCGTCTCCGATACCCGCACCGGCGCGCCGCCTAAGCACGCCGAGGACGTGGTGCAGCGGGGCGATGTCGTGTACGTCGTCACCAACGGTCAGGGCCTGGCGCAGCTCGCGCAGCTGCCGGAAGCGCAAAGCGCCCTGGTGGCGCTGGATCCGAACGACGGGGCGATCGCGGCGTTGGTCGGTGGATTTGATTATTTTGACAACAAATTCAATCGCGCCACGCAGGCGCGGCGCCAGCCTGGCTCCGGCTTCAAGCCGTTCCTGTATTCCGCAGCGCTCGAGAGCGGCTTCACGCCCTCGACCATCGTCATGGACGCGCCGATCGTGTACGACGACAGCGGCCAGGAGCGCACCTGGCGGCCGGAAAACAATGAGAAGGGGTTCGAAGGGCCGATGCGGCTGCGCGAGGCGCTGGTCCATTCGCGTAATCTGGTCACGATTCGCGTGGTGCGGCAGCTCAGCGTCGAGACGGCCATCGACTACGCGGCGAAGTTCGGCTTCAACCCGCAAGACATGCCCAAGGACATGACCATCGCACTCGGCAGCCTGCCCGCGACCCCGCTGCAGATGGCCAGCGGCTATGCGATCTTCGCCAACGGCGGCTATCGCGTGGATTCGTATTTCATCGAGCGCATCGACAACGCCCTCGGCCAGACGCTCTACCAGGCCAATCCCAAGGTGGTCTGCGATCAATGCGACGGCCAGGCGCCGCGCGACGGCGAGGCGCCGCGCAATGGCGAGGCGCCGGCAGAGGCGACGCAGAGCCACCTGATCCCGACCACCGCGAGCGGCAACACGCCGGATGCTGCGGCAGCGCCAAGCGCGTCCAGCGCGAGCACGGGCGATCCTGATCGCAGGCCCGCCAGCGCGCTGCTGCCGTTACTGGCCTCCGCGCAGCTGGCGCCGCGTGTGATCTCGCCACAAAATGACTGGCTCATGGACGATATGATGGCCGACGTCATCAAGCGGGGCACCGGCATCCGCGCAGGTCTGGCTCTGCGACGCAGCGACATCTCGGGCAAGACCGGCACCACCAACGAGGCGCGCGATACCTGGTTCAACGGCTTCAATCGCAACATCGTTGCGACGGTCTGGGTCGGGTTCGATCAGGAGCGCCCGCTCGGCGAAGGCGAGGAAGGCAGCCGCACGGCGGTACCGATCTGGGTCGATTTCATGCGCGAGGCGCTGCGCGACCAGCCCGATCACGCGCGACCGCTGCCGCCGGGACTGGTCACGGCGCGCATCTCGCCCAAGACCGGCTTGCTCGCCGGGGCCAACGATACCGATGCGATCTACGAGACCTTCATGGAGGAGCGCATGCCGAGCGCGAACAATGCCAGCTCGACCATGCCCGGCACGCTCGCCAACCCACAGAGCACCACCGGAGCGAGCAGCGAGCCCTTATTCTGACCGCGGAACTCAAGGATCGACGATGAACCGCCGCGCTTCCCCCCGCAAAGACAATTTGCGCCGCGCCCTGGCCCAGGAGGCTGCGCGCATCATGGCCCAGCATGGCATCCATGACTTTCTGACCGCCAAGCGCAAGGCCGCCGAACGCCTGGGGGTCGCGGATGCCAGTGCGCTGCCGCGCAATACCGAGATCGAGCAGGCGCTGGTGGAATATCAGCGACTGTTCGACCGCGACGGCCACGAGTCGAGCCTCGAGGCGCAGCGCCGCGCTGCACTGCAGGCGATGCGCTGGTTGTCGCAGTTCGAGCCGCGCCTGGTCGGACCGGTGCTCAGCGGGACCGCGACCGAGCATGCCGACATCCAGCTGCATCTGTTCGCGGACCGTCTGGAATACGTCGCCCTCAAGCTCATGGATCGCGGCATCGCGCACGAGGTGACGCAGCGGCGCCTGCGGCTGGACGCCGAGCGCATCAAGGCCTATCCGGGGCTGCGATTTGCGGTCGACAATCGCCAGGTCGAAGCGACCGTGTTCCCGCTGGATGGTATACGCCAGGCGCCGTTCAGTCCGGTCGACGGCAAGCCCATGCGGCGCGCCGATGCAGCCGAGATTCAGTGCTTGCTGCGCAGCGCCACCGGCACATAGTCGCGAGGCGTCGGGCCGGTGTAGAGCTGGCGCGGCCGGCTGATGCGCATCGCCGGATCGCCGATCATCTCGAGCCAGTGCGCTACCCAGCCGACGGTGCGCGCAATGGCGAACATCACCGTGAACATTGAGCGTGGAATTCCGAGCGCGCTGTAGATGATGCCGGAATAGAAATCGACGTTCGGATAGAGCTTGCGCGAAACAAAATAGTCATCCTGCAGCGCGATCTCCTCGAGCCTCAATGCCAGCTCGAATAAAGGATTGTCGGTGCGTCCGAGCTTTGCGAGCACGGTGTGGCAGGTCTCGCGGATGATCTTGGCGCGCGGGTCGAAATTCTTATAGACGCGATGACCGAAGCCCATGAGCCGGAAATGGCTGCCCTTGTCCTTCACCATCGCCAGGTATTTGGGGATGTTGTCGATCGTGCCGATCTGCTCGAGCATCGCCAGTACGGCCTCGTTGGCCCCGCCATGCGCTGGGCCCCAGAGCGTCGACACGCCTGCCGAGATCGCCGCATAGGGATTCGCGCCGGTGCTGCCGGCCAGGCGCACGGTCGTGGTGCTGGCATTCTGCTCGTGGTCCGCATGCAGGATGAACAGCAGATCGAGCGCCTTCGCGGCCACCGGATCGACCGTATAAGTCTCGCACGGCACGGCGAAGAACATGTGCAGCAGGTTGGTGCCGTAGTCCAGATCGTTGCGCGGATAGACGAACGGCTGGCCGAGCGCGTGCTTGTGCGCAGCGGCCGCAATGGTCGGGAGCTTGGCGACGATGCGATGCGAAAATATCTCGCGATGGCGCGGTTCGTAGATGTCCATCGAGTCGTGATAGAACGCCGACATCGAGGCCACGACCGCCGACACCATCGCCATCGGATGGGCGTTGTGATGAAAGCCGTTGAAGAATCGCAGCAGCCATTCGTTCATCATGGTGTGGCGGCTGATGCTGGTCGAAAAGGCCTCCAGCTGCTTGGAATTGGGCAGCTCGCCATGGATCAGCAGATAGGCCACCTCCATGAAGCTGCTTTTTTCGGCCAGTTGCTCGACCGGATAGCCGCGATACAGCAGGATGCCGGCATCGCCATCGATATAGGTGATCTTGCTCTCGCAACTGGCGGTGGCGCCGAATCCCGGATCAAACGTGAATACGTTCTGATCGCGCGTGATATTGGCGATCTCGAGCACGTCCGGACCGATCGTGCCGGAGCGCACCGGCAGCACCGTCTTCACTGCGGTCACGGTGTCGGTGAGTTCGAAAGTCTTACCGCTCATGCGCCTCGGGTCTTCAGCCGGCTGAGCCAATGCGTACGCACTCTCAGCGTACGCTGCTCACCCCCGGGTATTTCTTGCGAAACTTATCGACGCGGCCGGCCGTGTCGACGATCTTCTGCTTGCCCGTATAGAAGGGATGGCAGTTCGAGCAGACCTCGACGTGCAGATCGTGGCCGACCGTGGAGCGCGTCTTGAAGCTGTTGCCGCAGCTGCAGACGACGTTGATTTCGTTGTACTCGGGATGGATCGCGGCTTTCATGACTGGACCTTCCAGACAGACCCTCGTGCCGAGCCGTCCGCGGCGTGCGGCCGGCCCCGGTTCAGGGCGGAAAAGGAAAAAGGCCGCGCAGTCTAGACCCAAGCACTCGCTGCTACAAGGGGCTCGCGGCAGCCGCCTGGTCGCGCAAGATTATCCACAGTTTCTGTGCATAACTCTGTGTGTAATGGCCTGCCTGCGCGCTCGTGGATGCACGATTACTGAGTAATTGCTGACTTGTACAAAAAATGACCAGCCTGTTACAGGCTAAGAAATCAATGAGTTACTCTCCTATCGTCGTGCGTTTTAAATGAAATCGGACGTAATCGGCTAATTTGCGGTAAGCGCCCAGCATCGCTGTGTATAACAGCGGNCTCGCCGCAGCCAAGCCAATGCGAATCATCCGCCTTTGTAAGCCCAATCCGACCCGCTCTCAGCCTCGCGGCTCAAGAAATTCGCTCACCACATCGTTGAGGAAATCGAAACCCAAAGGGCTCGCGCGCCAACGCCCATCGCACAGCTCCACCAGTCCGCGCCGCTGCAATCGCTGCAACGGCCGCCTGAGCAGCTGTGCGCTCAGGCCCGTGCGCTGCTCGAACTGCCCTTCCTCCAGCCCCGCGCGCAGTCGTAGCGCATTCATCACAAATTCGAACGGCAGCTCGACAGCCGCCACCACGCGCCGGCTCGCAGCGCCCGGCGGGCTCGAGAGATAACGACGCGGCTCGCGCTCGCGCCAGGTGCGCTCGACCTGCAAGCCGGAAGCCCGAATGCGGCTGCACTTGCCGTGCGCGCCTGCGCCGATCCCGAGATAGTCGCCGAACTGCCAGTAGTTGAGATTGTGTCGGCAGCGCCGATGTTCGGGGGCATAGGCCGACACCTCGTACTGAGCGTAGCCGCGCTCGGCCAGACGCTGCTGGCAGACCAGCTGCATCTCGCGCGCCGCATCCGCGTCCGGCAGGCCCTCGGGCGGCCTGCCGCCAAAGACCGTGCCGGGCTCGAGCGTGAGCTCGTAATGCGAAATGTGCGCCGGTTCGAGCCGCAGGGCGGCATCGATGTCTGCCAGTGCGCCGGCCACGCTCTGCTGCGGCAACGCGTACATCAGATCGAGATTGAAATTATCGATGCCCGCCGCCCTGAGCTCCTCGACCGCGACTTGCGTGTCGGCCGCGGTATGAATGCGCCCGAGCCGCTGCAAGCAGTCATCGGCAAAGCTCTGGGCGCCGAGCGAGACTCGATTCACGCCGCAGCGCCGATAGTCAACGAAACGGCCGCCGTAGGGACGGCCGCCGTGGACGCGGTTGCGCTCGATGGTGCCGGGATTGGCCTCGAGCGTGATCTCCACGTCGGCCGCGAAGTCGAGCGCGGCGCGCAGAGCGCCGATGAGGCGCGCGAGCGCCGCCGGCGAGATCAGGCTCGGAGTGCCGCCGCCGAAGAATACGCTGATGATTTCCCGGCCCTGGACGCACTCGAGCTGTGCGTCGAGGTCGCGCAGCAGCGCCTCGATATACGCCTCCTCGGGCAGCTCGCCATGCAGCGCTATGCGAATTGAAATCGCAGTACGGGCACTTGCGTACGCACCACGGGAAATGCACATACAGCGACAGCGGCGGCAGCAGCGGCGCGCTCGAGCATGCCGGCGCGCTCGCGCCGCGCTGCTGCGCACTCACCACGGCGTGTGCTGCAGCTGCCGTATGAGCTGCGAGAGCGCCTGGCCGCGGTGGCTCAGCCGATTCTTGAGCTCGGCCGGCAGCTGCGCCGCGCTCTGCTCGAAGCCGTGCGGAACGAACAGCGGGTCGTAGCCGAATCCGCCCGCGCCGGCGGGCTGCAACGCGATCGACCCCTCCCACGAGCCGCTCGCGAGCAAGGGAGTCGGATCGTCCGGGCTGCGCGCCAGAATCAACACGCATCGATAGCGCGCGGTGCGCGCAGGCGGCGGCACACCGGCAAGCTCGGCGAGCAGCTTGGCGTTGTTGCTCTCATCCGAGGCCGAGTCGAGCGCGTAGCGAGCCGAGTGGACACCGGGCCTGCCACGCAGCGCATCGACCTCGAGCCCCGAGTCGTCGGCCAGCGCCGCGAGGCCGCTCAAACGGGCGGCGTGGCGCGCCTTGAGCAGGGCGTTGGCCTCGAAGGTGCTACCGCTCTCCTCAACGCTGGCGATGCCGAGGGCGGACTGCAGCACCAGATCGATGCCCTGTGCGCTCAGCAGCGCCGCGAACTCGCGCTGCTTGCCGGCATTGGCGCTTGCGAGCACCACCCGCCGCGCTCGCTCAGTCACCGCGCGCCTGGGCCTGCAGCGCGCACAGCTCGCCGATGCCGGCCGCTGCCAGGTTGAGCAGCGCGTCGAGCTCATGGCGCCGGAATGCATGGCCTTCAGCGGTGCCCTGGACTTCGATGAACGCGCCGCCGTTGTTCATGACCACGTTCATGTCCGTCTCGGCCTCGGAGTCCTCGGTGTAATCCAGATCGAGCATCGGCATCCCGCGCACGATGCCGACCGACACCGCCGCGACCTGCCCATGCAGCGGGCTCTCGCCGATCAATCGGCGCCTCTGCAATCCCTCGCAGGCATCCGACAGCGCGAGGAAGCCGCCCGTGATCGAAGCGGTACGCGTGCCCCCATCGGCCTGCAGCACGTCGCAGTCGATCGTAATCGTGCGCTCGCCGAGCGCGCTCAAGTCGACGGCGGCGCGCAGCGAGCGGCCGACGAGCCGCTGGATCTCCTGGCTGCGGCCGGTTTGCTTGCCGCGCGCCGCTTCGCGCGGACTGCGGGTGTGTGTGGCGCGCGGCAGCATGCCGTACTCGGCGGTCACCCAGCCCTGCGCCTTGCCTCGCAGGAACGGCGGCACCGTCTCCTCGACGCTGGCGGTGCACAGCACACGAGTCTCGCCGAACTCAACCAGCACCGAACCTTCCGCGTGGCAGGTGAAGCGGCGTGTGAAGCGCACCGGCCGCAGCGCATCGGCAGCGCGGCCGTTGTGGCGCAAATTCCGGTTCACGGGAACTCTCCTAGTCGAGGAAGCGCAGCGCGCCCACGGACGTATTGTCGCTGGCCGCGCCCGCGTTGAGCAGCGCCTGGGTTGCGAGTGCGGTCAGCGTATCGCGCAGCGACAGTCCGAGTGTCACGAAAGCGCTCGCGATCAACGACTCATCGAGATTGGCCCAGAAACCGTCGGTACACACCAGCAGCACGTCCCCGGGCAGCAGCGCATGACGCGAGCTCACGGCCATCTCGGGCAGGATCGCCTCACCGCCGAGGCACGATTCGACGAAATTGCGCATCGGATGGTTTTGGATCTGTCCGGGGCTGATGACACCCTCGCGCAGCAACAGCTCCACATGGCTGTGATCGCGGGTGCGCTCGCGCACGCGGCCAGCGCGCAGGTGATAGATGCGGCTGTCCCCCACATGGGCCCAGTAGGCCGAGGTCTGCTGCACGATACACATCGCGCAGGTCGCGCGCGGTCGCAGCTCGATCGGCACCTGCGCGCCGTAGCCGACCACGCCCTGGTGCGCTACGCCCATGGTCAGATGCAGGAAACCGAGTGGATCGAGCAGCGGCAGCGGCGACTGCAGGAAGCGCTCGGTGACGCTGCGTTGGGCGATCTGCGCCGCAGCCTCACCGTCGGCGTGCCCCCCCATGCCATCGCACGCGATCAGCAGCGCAGACTCTTCCGCCACGGCGATCGCAACACGATCCTGATTGCTTTCGCGCGTTCCCAGCAGGCTCAATTCGGCACATTCGACCCGCAAGCGATCTCCAGCGCTTTCCGCTAAACTTCGCCGCGCTTTATACACCAATAGCCTCCCATGATCGCAAGCATGACGGGTTTCGCGCGGCTCGAGCGCTCGGGCCCCTACGGCACGCTCGTGTGCGAGATCCGCAGCGTCAATCATCGCTTTCTCGATGCCACGCTGCGGTTGCCCGACAGCTGCCGCGCACTCGAGCCGGATTTGCGCCAGGCGCTGGCGCGTGAGCTCAAGCGCGGCAAGATCGATTGCACGCTGCAGCAGCGCTCGCCGCCGTCGGGCGCGACCAGTCTGGACATCGATCACGCTGCGCTCGAGCGGCTGCTGGCGCGCTTGCGCGAGCTCGGCACGGCGGTGGCGCAGCCGGTGCAGATCGATCTGTTCGAGCTGCTGCGCTGGCCCGGGGTGCTGCGCGAGCAGGACGCCGACGCCGAGGTGCTGCACGAGGCAGCGCGCGGCTTGTTCGCGCAAAGCTTGACCGAGCTCTGCAAAGCGCGCAGCCGCGAGGGCGAGCGCCTCGCGGCATTGATCGAGCAGCGCTGCGCCACGCTGCTCGAGATAATCGCAGCGACCCGCAGCCGCCTGCCCGAAGCGCAGGCACGCATCCGTCAGCGCTTTACCGAGCGGCTGCAGGAGCTCACGCAGCAGGTCGATCAGGAGCGCGTCGAGCAGGAGATCGTGCTGATGCTGCAGCGCTTCGATATCGCCGAGGAGCTCGACCGCCTCAGCGGCCACATCCACGAGACGCGCCGCACGCTCGCGGGCGGCGAGCCGGCCGGCCGGCGCCTGGATTTCCTGATGCAGGAATTCAACCGCGAAGCCAACACGCTGTCCTCCAAATCACAGGACCTCGAGACCACGCGAACCGCGGTCGAGATGAAGGTCCTCATCGAACAGATGCGCGAGCAGGTGCAGAACATCGAATAGTGCGGCGGCGGCCCGGCCGCGCGCCGAATTTCTCCTCATCTAGGCCGACCTAAAGCGCCACTCAGGTTGCGGCGCATGGCATCATGCGCGCAGCTGACGGGCGGATCCTGTGGGGCAACTTTTCGTCATTTCCGCGCCATCCGGCGCTGGCAAGACCAGTCTGGTACGCGCGCTACTGCAGTCACGGCCGAACCTCGTGGTATCGGTGTCGCACACCACGCGCAAGCCGCGCGAGACTGAAGTCGACGGGCGCGACTATCATTTCGTCACTCCGAAGCGTTTCCACGAACTGATCCGCGAGGGCGCCTTTCTCGAATTCGCCTCGGTGTTCGATAATCTCTATGGTACCGGTCGGACCGAGGTCGAGCACAAGCTCGCCGCCGGCAAGCATGTGCTGCTTGAGATCGACTGGCAGGGCGCGCAACAGGTGCGCCGTGCCATGCCCGGCTGCAAAATGATCTTCGTGCTGCCCCCCTCCCGGGCCGCGCTCGAACAGCGACTGCGCGCACGCCGCACCGACAGCGCCGCAACGATCGAGCGCCGCCTGGCCGATGCCGCCGCCGATATGTCGCACTACAAGGAATTCGATTACGTGGTCGTCAACGATCTGTTCGAGCGTGCCGCGCAGGAGCTCGGCGCGATCCTCGACGGCAACGGCGCGCAGCTGCGCGCCACGAGGCCTGAGCTCGACGTGTTGACGGCAAGCCTGCTGCACTCCGCCTAAGGCCGCGGCGCGCCGGCGCGGCGCGCCAGGAGGCAACCGCGCGCTGGCGCAGCGCCGCGCCGATGCAGTACACTCAATGCAGCAACTCCCGGTATTTTCAGGAAATTCATAGCCATGGCCCGAGTGACCGTCGAAGACTGTCTACAAAACGTCGATAACCTGTTCCAGCTGGTACTGCTGGCCAGTCAGCGCGCGCGCAGGCTGGCGAATGGCGCCGAACCCACGGTGCCAATCGAGAACGACAAGGCGACGGTGCTCGCGCTGCGCGAAATCGCGGCTGGCAATATCACGCCGGAGATGCTGCGTGAGCCCGAGCCACGGCCGGAAGCGCTGGTACCCGATGCCGACAACGAGGCCACCTTCCGCGCGCCGCAGTTCGGTCTCATCGATCGCGAGCTCTAAGGACCCGACGAGACTCGAGGCTCTCTCTACGAGGCGGCTGTGGACTATGCGTCGTCGCTCTTGGGGTTGCTGCCCGGCGCGAAGCGCACCACTCCGGGCGTCAAGGAGCTGTTAGCCAAGGTCGCGACCTACCTGCCGTCCGAGCAGGTCGAGCGCGTGCGTACAGCGGCCGAGTTTGGCGCCGCCGCCCATCAGGGTCAGACGCGCGTCTCGGGCGAACCCTATATCACCCATCCGGTGGCGGCGGCAGTGATCCTCGCCGACCTGCACCTCGATGCCGACACGATCGTCGGTGCCATCCTGCACGATGTCATCGAAGATACGCCGATCGCGAAGTCGGACATCGCGCAGCGCTTCGGCAACGACGTCGCTGAGATCGTCGACGGAGTCACCAAGCTCGACCAGATACGCTTCAAGAATCGCGAGGAAGCTCAGGCGGAGAACTTCCGCAAGATGCTGCTGGCGATGGTGCGCGATCTGCGCGTGATTCTGGTCAAGCTCGCCGACCGTACGCACAATCTGCGCACGATCGAGGCGCTGGCGCCGGCCAAGCGCCGCCAGATCGCTCGCGAGACGCTCGACATCTACGCCCCGGTCGCCGAGCGGCTCGGTCTGTACGCGATGAAGCTCGAGCTCGAGGACCTGGGCTTCCGTACGCTCTATCCTCAGCGCTACCGTGTCATCGAGCGCGCGCTCAAGCGCGCGCGCGGCAATCAGAAAGAATTCCTGGGGAAGATACGCACCCAACTCGAGACCGCACTCAAAAAGTCCGGCCTGCCGGGACATGTCCAGGCGCGCGAGAAACACCTCTACAGCATCTATCGCAAGATGCTGCGCAAGCGCATGACGCTGGCGGAGATCGTGGATGTCTATGGTCTGCGCATCATCGTCGACTCGGTCGACAACTGCTATCGCGCGCTCGGCATCGTGCACAGCGTTTACAAGCCGATGCCGGGCCGCTTTAAGGACTACGTCGCCATCCCGCGCGCCAACGGCTATCAGTCGCTGCACACGACCCTGTTCGGGCCCAACGGCGTGCCGATCGAGGTGCAGATCCGCACCGAAGACATGAACCACATCGCCGAGTCCGGCATTGCGGCGCACTGGAAGTACAAGCACGACGAGAGCGAGGGCTCGGCGCAGCAGGAGCGCGCGCGCAAGTGGCTGTCGAATCTGGTCGAGATGGAGGTCGGCGGCAACTCCGAAGAATTCATCGAAAGCGTCAAAGTCGATCTGTTCCCGGACAAGGTGTACGTGTTCACGCCACGCGGCGAGATCCTGCGCCTGCCGCGCGGCGCCACNGTGGTCGATTTCGCCTACGCAGTGCATACCGACATCGGCAACCGCTGTGTCGCCGCCAAGATCGACCGGCGACTCACGCCGCTGCGCGCGGTGCTGCGCAACGGACAGACCGTGCAGATCATCACGGCCAAGGGCGCCACCCCCAATCCCTCATGGGTCAATTTTGTGGTGACCGCCAAGGCACGCTCGGCGGTGCGGCATTATCTGAAGAGCCTGCATCGCAGCGAAGCGGTCGAGCTCGGGCGACGCCTGCTGGCTCAGGCACTCGCGGAATTCGACATGGGGCTCGATGCGGTGGCAGCGCAGTCGCTGGCCACGGCGCTCAGCGAGTTCGGGCTCAAGGACGCCGACGAGCTCTACGAAAAAGTCGGTCTGGGCGAGCGCCTGGCGCCGCTCGTGGCGCGGCGGCTACTTCCGAGCGAGCGCTCCGACGCCGCCAACAGCGCCGGCTCGCCGCTCGCGGTGGCCGGCACCGAGGGTCTGCTGGTGAGCTACGCGCATTGCTGCTACCCGATCCCCAACGATCCGATCTTCGCTTTTCTGAGCACTGGCCGCGGCATCGTGGTCCACCGCGAGACCTGCGCCAATGTCGAGGATTACCGCAAGCAGCCGGACAAATGGCTGCCGGTGACCTGGTCGCATAAGCCCGGCCGGCTGTTCCTGGCGGAAATCCGCATCGACATCGTCAACCGCATGGGCATGCTGGCGGCGTTGTCGGCCGCAATCGCCGGCACCCGCACCAACGTCAACCACGTGTCGATCGACCAACGCGATTCCGAGACGCAAACCATCATCTTCATCGTCGAAGTCGCGGACCGCGCCCAGCTGGCGCGCATCATGCGCGTCGTGCGTCGCATGCCGGATGTGCTGCGCGTGGTGCGGGCGATCGCCACCAAGGCCACAGCCACCGGCACGAACACCGCGGCGACTCCGCCGATACACAGACCAGCGAGTGAACTTCAATGAAGCGACAGATTATTCAGACCACGGATGCTCCGAAGGCCATCGGCACCTATTCGCAGGCGGTACGCGTCGGCGATACGGTGTACGTCTCCGGCCAGATCCCGCTCGATCCGGCCAGCGGCCAGCTCGTCAGCGGGGATATCGAGCTTGAGATCCGGCGCGTGTTCGAGAATCTCAAAGCGATTGCGCAGGCCGCCGGCGGCTCGCTCGCCAACGTCGTCAAGCTCAGCGTGTTCCTGACCGATCTCACGCACTTTCCCAAGGTCAACGAGATCATGGCCACGTATTTCAACGAGCCGTATCCCGCGCGTGCCGCCATCGGTGTTGCCGCTTTACCGCGCGGCGCACGGGTTGAGATGGAGTGCGTCCTGAGCCTCGCTTGACGCGCGCGGCAGCACGGCCGCAGGCGGGCGCGCCGGCCGAGCCGCGCGAGCAGCGCGCTGCCGCGAGCGGCTCGAGGCTGCGCGCCCGGCTCGCTCGGCTGGGCGTCGAGCAGCCCGCAGACATGCTGTTCGTGCTGCCGCTGCGCTACGAGGATCGCACGCGCGTCGAGCCGATCGGGGCATTGCAGGAGGGCATGCCCGCGGTTATCGAGGGCGAAGTGCTGCTGGCGGAGATCGTCTATCGCCGGCGCCGCCAGCTGCTGGTGCGCCTCGCCGACGGCTCCGGTTCGCTGACGCTGCGTTTTTTTTATTTCTCCCAGGCCCAGCGCGAGGCCCTGAGACGCGGCGCACGGCTGCGCTGCCACGGTGAGTTGCGGCGCGGGCCATTCGGCCTCGAGCTCGTGCACCCGGAATACCGCCACATCGGCAACTTGAGCGAGCCGCTGGCGCAGACTCTGACGCCCATCTATCCGGCCACTGAAGGCCTGACGCAGGGCCGGCTGCGCATGCTGGTGGACCGGGCGCTGCGCGCGCTCGATCTCGAAGGCGTGACCGAGCTGCTGCCCGAGTCGCTGCTCGAACGGCTGCGCCTGCCGTCGCTGCGCGAGGCGCTCGAATTCATACACCGCCCGCCGGTCGGCACGGCGCTGGCCGAACTCGCCTCGGGCCGACATCCCTCGCAACGGCGGCTGGCCTTTGAGGAACTGCTGGCGCACCAGCTCTCGCTGCTGGAACTGCGCCGCCGCTCACGGCGCGATGCCGCGCGGCCCTTGCGCGACGATCCCGGCCTCGAGGCGCGGCTGCTGCAGTCGCTGCCCTTTCGGCTCACCGCGGCCCAGCAGCGTGTAGTGCGTGAAGTCGATACCGATCTGGTAAGCGCGCAGCCCATGGCGCGGCTGGTACAAGGCGATGTCGGCTGCGGCAAAACCGTGATCGCCGCGGCCGCCGCCGCGCGCGCGATCGGCAGCGGTGCACAGGCGGCGTTCATGGTGCCCACCGAGCTGCTCGCCGAGCAGCATGCGCGCGCGCTCTCAGGCTGGTTCGAGCCGTTGGGTGTGGCGGTGAGCCTGCTGACCGGATCGCAGAGCACGCGCACGCGGCGCGCAGCGCTGCGCTCTGCGGCCAACGGCGAGGCGCGGCTGTGCGTCGGCACCCACGCGCTGTTCCAGCAGGAGGTGCAGTTCCAGAATCTGGCGCTGGCCATCATCGATGAGCAGCATCGCTTCGGGGTGCAGCAGCGCCTGCAACTCACCGCCAAGGCGGGCAAGGGCCGCGCGCGCATGCCGCACCAGTTGATCATGAGCGCGACGCCGATTCCGCGCACGCTGGCGATGACGGTGTACGCGGACCTCGACGTCTCGATCGTCGATGAGTTGCCGCCGGGGCGCGCGGGCATTCGAACCGTGGTGCTGCCCGAGCAGAAGCGCTCGCGGATCGTCGAGCGCATCGATGCGGCCTGCCGCGCCGGACGGCAGACCTATTGGGTGTGCCCGCTGATTTCCGAGTCGGAGGAGCTCAATGCGCAGGCGGCGCAGGAGACGGCGCAGGCGCTGCGCGAAGCTCTGCCCGCGCGGCGCGTGGAGCTGCTGCACGGCCGCATGAGCGCGCGCCAGAAGGATCAGGTCATGCAGCGCTTCGCCGCCGGCGAGATCGAACTGCTGGTCGCAACGACCGTCATAGAAGTCGGAGTCGACGTGCCCAACGCCAGTCTGATGGTGATCGAGAATGCCGAACGCATGGGACTGGCTCAGTTGCACCAACTGCGCGGACGTGTCGGCCGCGGCGTGCACCCGAGCAACTGCGTGTTGTTGTATCGCGCCCCGCTCTCTGCGATGGCGCGCGCGCGCCTGGCGACGATTCGCGACAGCAACGACGGCTTCCGCATCGCGCGCCGCGACCTCGAGCTGCGCGGCCCGGGCGAGTGGCTGGGCCGGCGCCAGACGGGACTCGCGCAGCTGCGCATCGCCGACCTGGCGCGCGACGCCGATCTGTTGACGGACGTGCGCGCCGCGGCGCGGGTAATGCTCGAGACGGAGCCTGAGCGAGTCGCCGCGCTGCGCCAGCGCTGGATCGGCGAGCGGGAGCAATATGGACGCGTCGGCTGAACTGCCGCTGGGCAGCTCCGAGCCACCGCGCCGCGCGCCGCGTTGGTTGCGGCGCCTGCTGGCGTTTGCGCAGCTCATGCGTCTGGACCGCCCGATCGGCATCTGGCTGCTGCTGTGGCCGGCGCTCTGGGCGCTGTGGGTCGCGGGCGCCGGACACCCGCCACGGCGCTTGCTGATGATTTTCCTCGCCGGCACCGTCGTCATGCGCAGCGCCGGCTGCATCGTCAACGATCTGGCCGATCGCAATATCGATCCGCATGTGCAGCGCACCCGCGCGCGACCGCTGGCCGCGCGCGTGCTTTCGCCCTACGAGGCGTTGACATTGTTCGGCGCATTGCTGGCCGTGGCATTGCTGCTGGCGCTGCAGCTCAATGCCGTGAGTCTCAAGCTGGCATTCATCGGCGCGGCGCTGACCGTGTCCTACCCGCTGCTCAAGCGCTTCTTTCCTCTGCCGCAGCTCTACCTGGGACTGTGCTTCGGCTGGGCGGTACCTATGGCATTTGCAGCCTCGCTCGGATTCGTGCCGCGTGAAGGCTGGCTCATGCTGGTAGCGACGGCTCTCTGGGCCGGTGTGTACGACACCGAGTACGCGATGGTGGACCGCGACGATGACATCCGCGTCGGCGTGCAGTCGAGCGCGATCCTGTTCGGCGATATGGATCGGCTCATGATAGGCGCCATGCAGGCCATGATGCTGCTCGCCCTGGTGCTGATCGGTCGCAGCTTGCAGTTCGATTTCGCCTACTACGGCGGCCTTGCAGTGGGCGCGGCACTGTTCGGCTGGCAGCAGTGGTTGATCCGTGAGCGCGAACGTGCCGCCTGTTTCGCCGCGTTTCAGAACAACAGCTACTTCGGCATCGCGGTGTTCGCCGGCATCCTGATCGAGTACGCGACCGCGCACTGAGAGCGCCGAGCAGCGCCTGAGCCGAGCAGCGTCGGAGGACATCTTGTGAGCGAGGACACTGTGCAGTTGCGGGCGCGCACGGATCTGCTCGAGCGCCTGCAATATTTCGCGCTCGACCCGCAGCGCGTGCTCGACCTCGGGGCCGGCCGCGGCGAGGCCGCTACGCAATTGCAGCGCCGCTTCCCGCGCGCGCAAGTGCTCGCGATCGATATCGACGCGCCCACCCTGCGCGCCATGCCCCGGCCGCCATGGTCCTGGCGCACGCCCTGGCGCGCGCCTTGGCGGCACGGCGGCCTCGCGCGCGTTTGCGCCGACGCCCGCGCGCTGCCCCTGCCCGCAGGCAGCGTCGAGCTCATCTACAGCAATCTGATGCTGCCCTGGTGCGATGAGCAGCAAGCGGTATTCGCAGAGCTCGCGCGCGCGCTCAAGCCCGGCGGGGTGCTGATATTCTCGACCTTTGGGCCCGACACCTTAAGCGAGCTGCGCGCGGCCTGGTCCGCCGTCGACACGCACGAGCCTGTCAGCGAGTTCGCAGACATTCAGCAGATCGGCAATGCACTGCTGCGGGCCGGCTTCGATCAACCCGTCACCGACCGCGAACACTATCGATTCCACTATCCGGATGCGCAGAGCCTCATGGGCGAGCTCAGGCAACTCGACTCCGGCAGGGCATCGCGCACGCGCTCGCGCCTGCGTGGTCTCACGGGTCGAGCGCGCCTGCAGCGCATGCTCAGCGCCTATGAACAGGTACGCACGCCGCATGGCCTTCCGGCGACCTTCGAGGTCATCTTCGGCACGGCTTTCGGCCGGGAGCCGGCGGGCATTGCGCCGCTCGCACCTGCTGCGCGCGGTGAATTCGCGGTCTCCGTGAGCAGCCTGCGCAGGCCGCGTCGCTGATACGACGCATAGGACCCGCGCAGTGTCAGCTCATGGCGCCAGTACCACTAGAATTGGCGATTATCACCGCTGATGCGCCAGAATCGGCGATTTTCTACGCATGGCTGCAGGCCTCGGATTTCGAGCCCATCGGTGCTATAAAATTGCGCCATTCATGCGCCGAAAAAGGCCATAAGTTGTGCGATCGCCCTCGATCATGTGCCGTACTTGCGGGCTGCGTTGAGTCAAAGAGCTGTCGGCGCTACCTCAGGGGGCCATATGCCGAGCTCTGCGGGCCGCCACCACGAGTTCATGCGCATCGCGCCGACTGGCGCGCACCG
>JGI12269J14319_10000061_pt1 | contig 88145 bp, 80 predicted proteins | sample PeaSoiSIISIP2007_FD_14319 | JGI IMG/M metagenome (IMG submission 14319)
GGGTGTTACACGATCGAACAGGCACCCGCCGAGGAAATACCCGGCTTCGTGCCCGGGGATGCGCAGGCCGCGGCCATCGACCACGAGTTGCGCCCCTTCCCGCACGCCCAGGTCCACATAGCCCTTGACCTTGGCGAGGTGCTCGGCGGTCACGAGCGGGCCCATGTCGCAGCCCTCCTGCGTGCCCGGGCCGACTTTCATCTTCGCCAGCTCGGCTTTGAGTCGCATCACCACGGCATCGGCCGTCGCATCGCCGACGGCGACGACGACCGGAATGGCCATGCAGCGCTCCCCGCACGATCCATAGGCCGCGCCCATGAGGGCGCTGACGGCGTTGTCGAGGTCGGCATCGGGCATCACGACCGCGTGGTTCTTGGCGCCGCCGAGCGCCTGCACGCGCTTGCCGTGTGCGCAACCGGTCGCATAAATGTATGCGGCCACGGGTGTCGAGCCGACGAAGCTGACCGCCTGCACGCGCGCGTCCGACAGCAGCACGTCCACGGCCTCCTTGTCGCCGTTGACGACATTGAGTACGCCGGGCGGCAATCCGGCCTCGAGCGCGAGCTCGGCCACGCGCAGAGCGCAGCTCGGGTCGCGCTCGGAGGGCTTGAGCACGAAGGTGTTGCCGCAGACCACGGCCAGCGGCCACATCCACAGCGGCACCATGCACGGAAAGTTGAACGGCGTTTGGGGGCCGAGCGGCTGGAATTCGCTCCATGAGTCGATGGTCGCTGCAACGTTCTTGGAATATTCGCCTTTGAGCAGCTCCGGAACGGCGCAGGCATATTCGACGTTCTCGATGCCGCGCTGCAGCTCTCCTATGGCATCGCTGAGCACCTTGCCGTGCTCGTCGGTGATCAGGGCGCCGAGCGCCGCGGCATTGGACTCCAGCACTTGTTTGAAGCGGAACATCACGCGGGCGCGCTTGATCGGCGGCGTGTTGCGCCAGTCAGGAAAGGCGGCCTGCGCGGCCGCAATGGCCGCTTCGACCGTCGCGCGCGAGGCGAGCGCCACGCGTTTGGTGGCTTTGCCGGTCGCCGGGTTGTAGACCGCCTGCGTGCGCGCCGCCTCGAGCATGACCTTGCCTGCGATCAGATGCCCGACGGTGTCGGTGCGAGCTGCGTCGTTGATGACGGGGACCGCTGTGTTCATGGGAATGCGCGCTCCAGAGGCTGCTTGGCGATGCTGGCCGTCATTGCGTGACGCGTGGCCGTCGGGGGCAGTTTACGCGCTCGGCCAACCGGCTTCATCCGGGCCGATTGAGTTCGGCATTGCGCGGCCCTATGTCACTGAAGATGCAGCGCTTTGCGAGCTGGCAGTTGCCGCGCAGGCGGTTTGTCTCTTCAATGGCGTTCATCATGGGTGCGGCAACAGTGCTCTGGCTGCGGCAGGACCTGCGGCTACGCGACCGCCCCCGCGTGACTGAGCACGGCCAGCGCGCGGCGCGCGATCCGGTGTGTGGTATGAGCGTGGATCCCGCCACCGCTCGATACCGCGTGGATTACGACGGCGCGCCGGTCTATTTCTGCAGCGAGCGATGCCGGACGAGGTTTCTCGCATCCCCGTCGAGTGAGCCAACGAACGTTCCCGCGGTGGCGCCGAGCGCCGCAGTGCCGACACGCGCCCATACCGCCATGAGCGCAGTCCTCTACACCTGCCCCATGCATCCGCAGATCCGTCGCGAGCAGTCGGGGAGCTGCCCGATCTGCGGCATGGCGCTCGAGTCGGTGAATGCCGCTGCCGCTGCCCACAATCCGGAGCTGCGCGATATGACGCGCCGCCTGTGGGTGGGCGCCGTGCTCGCCGCACCGACGTTCATGCTCGAAATGAGCGCGCACTTCCCGCCCGTCGGACTGCATCGGTATCTGTCGGCGCACGCCTCAGGGTGGATTGAATTTGCGCTCGGCACGCCGGTTGTGCTTTGGGCCGGTTGGCCTTTCTTCGAGCGCGCCTGGGCGTCGTTGCTGAATCGATCGCTGAACATGTTCAGCCTGATCGCGGTCGGGGTGGGCGCCGCCTATCTCTACAGCCTTGCGGCCACGTTCCTGCCCGGGCTGTTTCCGCCGACGCTGCGGCACGACGGCACCCTCCCCGTCTATTATGAGGCGGCCGCCGTCATCACCGTGCTGGTGCTGCTCGGCCAGGTGCTCGAGTTGCGGGCACGCGAAAAGACCAGCGGTGCGATTCGCGCTCTGCTCAATCTCGCACCGAAGGTGGCGCATCGGATTGGCGCCGGTGGGCAGGATGAAGAGGTGCCGCTCGAGCGGGTGCGCTTGGGCGATCGACTGCGTGTGCGGCCTGGCGATAGCGTGCCCGTCGACGGCATCGTGCTCGAGGGCCAGAGTGCCATCGACGAGTCGATGGTGACCGGCGAGTCGATGCCGGTCGAGAAGCTGGTCGGCGAGAAGCTCATCGGTGGCACGATCAACGGCACTGGCGCGCTGCTCATGCAGGCCGAGCGCGTGGGCAGCGAGACCGTGCTCGCACGCATCGTGCAGATGGTGGCGCAAGCCCAACGCAGTCGAGCGCCGATCCAACGGCTGGCCGATGTCGTCGCGGCCGCTTTCGTGCCGACGGTGATCGGTGTTGCCATCGTTACCTTTATCTTCTGGCTGCTGTTCGGTCCGGCGCCCGCCTTCTCCTATGCGCTGATCGCAGCCGTGTCGGTGCTCATCATCGCGTGTCCTTGCGCGCTGGGGCTCGCCACGCCGATGTCGATCATGGTGGGGATCGGCAGGGCCGCCGCCGCTGGCGTGCTGATCAAGAACGCCGAAGTCTTGGAGCGCTTTGAAAAGGTCGATACGCTGGTGGTGGACAAGACCGGGACCTTGACCGAGGGCAAACCGCGCCTCGTCGGCCTGCTCGCCGCAGAGGGTTTCGACGAAGCAGGTCTGCTGACGCTCGCGGCGAGCGTCGAGCGATTCAGCGAGCATCCGCTGGCTGCGGCGATCATTGCATCGGCGCGCAAGCGTGGCCTTGCGCGGCAGCATGTCGCGCAGTTCGCGTCCATGACCGGCAAGGGAGTCAGCGGTCGCGTTGGCGGGCAGCTCGTGTCCATCGGCAATGCCCGCCTCGCAGAGCACGCAGGCGCGGTCACGGACGCGCTCGAGCGGCGCGCCGATGAATACCGCAGCGAAGGCGCCACGGTCATGTACGTGACCGTGGATGATCGGTCAGCCGGGATTCTGGCGGTGGCGGATCCGATCAAATCGACCACGCCCGCTGCGCTCGAAACGCTCCGGTCCGAACACGTCCGCATCGTGATGCTCACGGGCGACCATCGCAGCACAGCGCAGGCCGTCGCCGCCAGCCTCGGGATCGCGGAATTCGAAGCGGAGGTTCTGCCGGAGCACAAGCACAGCGTCGTGCAGCGGCTGCGCCGCGCGGGCCATGTGGTGGCGATGGCCGGGGATGGCATCAATGATGCTCCAGCGCTGGCGGAGGCCGACGTGGGTGTGGCGATGGGCACGGGCAGCGACGTTGCCATGCAGAGTGCCGGTGTGACGCTGATCAAAGGCGATCTGGCCGGCATCGCGCGTGCTCGCGTGCTCAGCCGCGCCACCATGCACAATATTCGCCAGAACCTGGCGCTCGCCTTCGTCTATAACGTCCTGGGCATTCCCATTGCCGCCGGAGTGCTCTACCCGGCCTTCGGACTGCTGCTGAACCCAATCGTTGCGGCTGCGGCGATGAGCCTGAGTTCCGTCTCGGTGGTCGGCAACGCGCTGCGGCTGCGCTTCGTGAAACTATAATATTTCGATGCGGCACATTCTGACGATCAATGCCGGTTCCTCGAGCATCAAGTTCGCATGGTTCGAGGCAGGCGATGCGATGCGCCGGATCCTCAAGGGCGCGATCGAGCGCATTGGGCTGCCCGACGCTACGCTTCGGGTCGAGGGTCGGGAGCCGGCCGATACACTCTCGCGTGCGATCAACGCGCCGGGCCACGCCAAAGCAGCCGAGGAGCTCATGACGTGGATCGAGGCGCGCAGCGAGCGCAGTGCATTGAGCGCGGTGGGTCATCGCCTGGTGCACGGCGGCCCGAAGTACTCTGCGCCGACGCGCATCGACGCCGAGATGCTCGCGCAATTGCGCCGCTTGAGCCCCTTCGACCCCGAGCATCTGCCGCAGGAAATTCGCCTGGCCGAGGCGTTTCATCGGCGCTTTCCCAAGCTGCCGCAGGTGGCTTGTTTCGACACCGCGTTTCACCATGACCTGCCGCGCGTCGCGCAGCTGTTGCCGATCCCGCGCCGCTACGAGGCTCAGGGGCTGCGGCGCTATGGCTTTCATGGTCTCTCGTACGCCTACCTCATGCAGGAGCTGCAGCGAGTGGCCGGGGCGCAGGCGTCGCAGGGCCGTGTGATCCTCGCGCATCTGGGCAATGGCGCGAGTCTTGCGGCCGTGCGCGGCGGCAGGGCGCTCGATACCAGCATGGGCTTCACGCCCGTGGCGGGCGTGCCCATGAGCACGCGCTCGGGCGATCTCGATCCGGGCCTGGTCTGGTATCTGGCGCGAACGGAGGGGCTGGACGCGCGCGGCTTCAACAGGATGATCAACACCCAATCCGGATTGCTCGGCGTCTCCGAGACCAGTTCCGACATGCGCGATCTGCTGGCGCGTGAAGAGCAGGATGTGCGCGCCCGTGAAGCGATCGCGCTGTTCTGTTACCAGGTCCGGAAATGGATCGGAGCCTTCGCTGCCGCCCTGAACGGCCTGGACACGCTGGTGTTCGCAGGCGGCATCGGCGAGCACGCTGCGCCGGTCCGGGCGCGCATCTGCGAGGGACTGGAGTTCTTAGGCATCGAGATCGACCCCGCACGCAATGCCGCGCACGCGCCGCTCATATCGATCTCGTCCGGCCGCGTTGCAGTGCGCGTCATACCGACCGACGAAGAGCGCATGATCGCGCAGCTGGTGACTGCCGAGCTCTGGCCGCCCGCGGCCGCACCGGCGTGAATGCGCACAGGGGACGCTCGCCTGTAGGAATGGTCCGACAGCGGATCTCTCGAGATCGCATCAGCGCGTGGCGCCGCGCCCGACGGTGCCTTGCAGGCAAGCGGGGCATTATGCATTGCGAGCCTACGGCTTCAAATACATAATTCTCGGTGGGCAATCAGAGCGGTCAATTAATGAATCAGCACACACGTTCCGTTGCGGGGGCACAACGGTGCACCCTGTTTATCCTGTTACTGCTGGCGATCGCTGCGCCACCGAGCCGGGCGGCTCCGGCGCCGGGCGTCGAGCTGCCGCCGCTGACGCAACCGGCCAGCGCCGAGACGCATCCGGGCAAAGTCATCTGGGTCGATCTCGTGACGCCGGATCTCAAGCAGGCCGAGCAGTTCTATGGCGGCCTGTTCAAATGGAGCTTTGAGCCGGCCAAGGGCGATCCGAAATTTGCCGTGGTATCGCTCGATGGCAGACCCATCGCGGGGATTCTGCAGCGGCCGATGAAGGATCGAGGCAAGCGCCAGAGCGCATGGCTCACCTTCCTCGCGGTGCGCGACGTCGCAGCCGCGCAGAGCGCGGCGCTCGCGCATGGCGGCAAACTCCTGTCCGCGCCAAGAGACTATCCGCAGCGCGGCCGCCAGGCCGTGTTTTCCGATCCCGATGGCGCCGTATTCGCGGTGCTGGCCTCGAGCAGCGGCGATCCGCCCGACGATCTGGCGCAGCCCGGTGAATGGATTTGGAGCTCGCTGCTGGTCAATAATCCCGATCAGGAGGCGAGCTTCTATCGTGATCTGTTCGGTTACGAAGTGTTTGATCTGAGCAGCGAAGAGGGGGCGACGCCGGACGGCTCGAAGCACGTCATTCTCGCGAGCGACGACTACGCACGCGCCGGCATCCATTCACTGCCCCGCGATTCCGTGCACCGGCATCCCCATTGGCTCAATTTCGTGCGCGTCGAGGATGCGGCGGCTGCGAGCGCGAAGGCAGTCGCGCTCGGTGGTCGCGTGCTGGTCGAGCCGCGCGTGGATCGCCACGGCGGCCTGATCGCGGTGGTGGCGGACCCCGCCGGAGCGCCCGTGGGACTCATGGAGTGGTCGGACACGGATACGCAGCAGGTGGCGCCATGAACGCGCTGCCTCGCCTGTGCAAAATCGGCGCGCTGGCGATGCTGCTGGCGGTGCTCGCGGCCTGCGTCGCGGCGGGCTATGACGGCTATGACGGCAATGTCGGCGTCGGCGTCGGCTATGTCGGGGACTACTACGAGCCCGGGGGCTATGGCTACGGCGGCTGGGGGCCGGGCTACCGGGTCGGACCGCCCGGCGGGCGCGATCACGGTCGTGAAGAGGGTCACGGCCCCGGTCCGGGCGTTAGTCCCGGCAGGGGCCATGCGGCACCGTCCATTCCGCACGGCGGCGGTGGCCACGGCGGCGGCGGTCACAGCGGCGGGGGGGGGGGGGGGGGGGTAGGTGCGCGCCGCTGCCCGTGCGGCGCGCACCTAGCGGCAGTCGCTGGCCGGTCAACGCGTCGGTCACTGGTGCAGCAGGTGCGCGTCGCCGGCCGGCGCATGACCGCGGTCATAGGGCCGGCCGGCGATCATGTAGAGCGCGCCCAGGGCGAGCACGCCCGCCGACGTGACGATCATGCCGTAGTTGCTGTACCACGGATCGTTCGGACTGCGCGGCCAGACCATGTTCAGGATGGCACTGACGCCATAGACCAACGCCAGCACATTCACGCTCCAGCCCCAGCGTCCGAGCGTGAAGGGACCGGCGGGCTTCCAACCCCTGATGCGCGCAATGAGTGCACCGAGCACGAGCATCTGGAAGGCGATGTAGATGCCGGCCGCGGCGAAGCTCACGATGGTGTTGACGGCGTTCTGCAGCCACAGTCCGCAGAGTGCGATGCTGGCCGGGACGATGCCCGCGACAAACAATGCGCCTACGGGCACGCGCGTATGCGGCGACAGGCGGCTCAAGCGCCGGCTGCCGGCAATCATCTGATCGCGCGCGTACGCGAACAATAGCCGGCTGGCAGCCGCCTGTATGCTGATCAGGCAGGAGACGAACGACACCAGCACGACGGCGATGACGGCGCGAAAGCCCCAGTCGCCCATGGCGCTGCGCAGGACGGTGGCGACCGGATCGGTGTCCTTGCCGGCGAGCACCGCCTGCATGTCGGGCACCGCGAGGATCAGCCCCAGGCAAACCCACATCGCGGCTCCGCCGCCGACGTAGATGGTCATGCGCATGGCCTTCGGGATCATGCGGCTCGCGTTCGGCGTCTCCTCGGCCACATCGCCACAGGCCTCGAAGCCGTAGTAACAGAACAGCGCGGCCAATGAGGAGGCCAGAAAGGCCGGCAGGTAGCGGCTGCCGTGTCCCAGGCCGAAGGTATCGAACAATGCCGTGATCGGGTGGTGGCGCGCGAACAGCAGCAGGTAGCAGCCGACCACCAGTGCGCCGATGAGCTCGCAGATGAAACCAAACATCGCCACGCGCGCGAGCAGACGCGTGCCGCTGACGTTGAGCGCAGTCGACAGCACGATCATCAGGATGGCGATCGTGGTCGTGACCGCCGGCCCCGGCGTGAAGCCGAGCAATTGCGCGAGAAAGGGCGCGCCGCCGGTCGCGACCGCCGAGATCGTCACGAACAGCGCACAGCCATAGACCCAGCCGGCCATCCAGGCCCAGCGCTTGCCGACCAGGCGCCGCGTCCAAGGATACAGGCCGCCCGAGATCGGAAACTGCGATACGACTTCACCGAAAACCAGGCAGACGAGCATCTGTCCGATGCCGACCAGCAGGTAGTTCCAGAACATCGGCGGACCGCCCGCGGCGAGCGCGGAGGCGAACAGTGTGTATACGCCGACGACGGGGGAGAGATAGGTAAAGCCGAGCGAGAAATTCTCCAGCTCGGTCATCGTGCGATCGAAGTTGGAGCTGTAGCCGAGCGCCTTGAGCTGCGCGACGTCGGCGTCACGGATCGCGCGCGCCGCGTTCGCCGCCGCAGAGCCCTGGGCCCGTGTCACGGAGCTGCTATCGTCCATTGTGGAGTCGCTGCGCTCAGTCGGTTGCCGCGCCGCCATAGATGATAATCGAGAGCATTCGTATCGGCACCTTGACCAGCCGCTCCGGCCCGTGGGCGATATCGCCGCGGAAAGTCAGCGAATCCCCAGCCTTGAGCAGGTAACTGCTCTTGCCGTGTCGATAGCGGATCTCGCCCGCAAGAATGTAGATGAACTCCGTGCCGGCGTGTTGAAAGCCCGGGAAGACCTCGCTCTTGTCGGTCAGGGTGACCAGAAACGGCTCGAACACTTTGGCGGGCCCGCGCTGCGCCGCCAGCAGATGATAGGTGTGTCCGCGCTTGGTGCCACGGCGCACCACTTCGAGTCCCTGGCCCTCGGGCACGTGTTGGGCGCCGCCCTCGTACTCACCGATCTCCTGCAGCAGCAGCGACGGTCGCATGCCCAGGGCTTCGGCCAGAGCGACGATGGTCTCGAGGCTCGGGCTCACGCGCCCGGTTTCGAGGCGGCTGAGCATGCCCGGACTGATGCCGGCGTGCTGGGCGACATTGGCCAGAGTCAGGTCGAGCTCTTCACGCACGCGGCGCGCCACGTGGCCGATGCGGGCGGCGACCTCCGAACGGTTGACCAGCGGTCGTGAGGCCGACTCGATGGCCGCGCGGCTGCGTGCAGGGGTGCGGGCTCGGCTAGCCATTAGCAGGTGTCTCCAGCGGGCCCACTGTGCTTACTATGCAACAGACTTGCGTGGCAGTAAACCGTATGCTAACAATAAAAGGCGACTCGCGCGCGCGCGTACGGCATGACTCGGGTCGCGCCCGCAGGTGCGCTTCATTCGCAAGCCCGGGACCGCAACCGATCATGCTGCTACGCAAAAGCTGACCATGCCCGCGCGTCTGCTCAAATTCGCTCTGTCGCGGCGCCACCCCGAGCCGCGCATGTTCACGCGCCACGACCGACTCAAATCCAGCTACGACGTCGTGATCATCGGCGCCGGCGGCCACGGCCTGGCCGCAGCCTACTATCTGACCCGCGATCATGGCATGCGCAACATTGCGGTGCTCGACAAGGGTTATCTCGGCGGCGGCAACACGGGACGCAACACCACGATCATTCGCTCCAACTATCTGACGCCCGAGGGCGTGCAATTCTATGACGAGAGCGTGCGGCTGTGGCAGAACCTGTCGGAGGATTTCGATCTCAATCTGTTCTACTCGACGCGCGGGCACTTCACCTTGGCGCACACGGATGCGGCCCTGCGCACCATGCGCTGGCGCGCGGAGGTCAACAAACACTACGGCGTCGACAGTGAAGTCCTGGACAGCCGCGCCGTGCACGAGGCCATTCCGAGCATGGATATGAGCTGCGCCGGCCGTGCGCCGGTGCTCGGTGCGCTCTACCACGCTCCCGGCGCGATCGCGCGCCACGACGCGGTGGCCTGGGGCTATGGCCGCGGCGCCGACCGGCGCGGCGCCGAGATTCATCAGAACACCGAGGTGCTCGGCATCGAGCTCGAGCACACCGCTGCCGGTGCGCGCGTGGCCGGCGTGCTGACCAATCGCGGCCGCATCGCCACGCGCAAGGTGCTGTGCGCCGTTGCCGGCTATACGCCGCGCCTGCTCGATATGGTGGCGCTGCGCTCGCCGATCACGGTGCACCCTTTGCAGGCGATGGTCTCCGAGCCGCTCAAGCCCTGGCTCGACCCCATCATTGTCTCCGCCTCGCTGCATGTGTACGTGAGCCAGAGTGCGCGCGGCGAGCTCGTCATGGGCGCAGCGCTCGATCCGTACGAGTTGCATTCCACGCGCTCGACGCTCGATTTCACCGAATCGCTCGCGGCGCACATGCTCGAGCTCTTTCCATTCCTCTCCGACGTCAAGATCAATCGGCAGTGGGCCGGCATGGCCGACATGACGCCGGATTTCGCGCCCATCATGGGGCTCACGCCCGTGCAGGGGTTCTATCTCGATGCCGGCTGGGGCACGTGGGGCTTCAAGGCCACACCGGTCTGCGGCAAGACCATGAGCTACACGGTGGCGCATGATGAGCCGCATGCGCTGATCCGCGGCTTCGACTTCGAGCGCTTCGCGCGCTACTCGCTGACCGGCGAGAAGGGCGCGGCCTCGGTCGGCCATTGAAGAGCGCTGCCCACCTCCATGAAACTCATGACCTGTCCCATCAACGGCCCGCGCGCGATCAGCGAATTCGCCTACGGCGGGGAATGGCGCGAGCCCCCGGATCCGCAGACCATGGACGACCGGCGCTGGGCCGACTACGTGTTCAACCGCAATTCACTGCCGGCACTGAAGCGCGAATGGTGGTGTCACACCCCGAGCGGCGTCTGGTTCATCGCCGAGCGTGACACCGCCACCGATAGGATCGAGCGCACGTATCTGTTTCCGCCCGACGCTCGGCCCGCGCCGCCGCGGCTCGCACCCGAGGGGCGCTCGTGAGCCGCCTGCCGCAGATGCACGGCGAGCTCATCGACCGCCAGCGCACGGTGGAGTTCAGCTTCGAAGGCCGCCGCTGCCAGGGCTTCCATGGCGATACGATCAGCTCGGCCCTGGCCGCCAACGGCGTGCAGATCTTCGGGCGATCCTTCAAATACCACCGGCCGCGCGGCCTGCTGAGTGCGGCCAACCACGACGTCAATGCCCTGGTGCAGGTGCGCACCGCCGGGCGCAGCGTGCCGAACGTGCGCGCCGACGTGGTGCCGGTCGAGCCAGGCTGGGATATTTGCGCGGTCAATACCCGCGGCGGGCTCGCATCCGATCGGCTTGCGGTGCTCAATCGGCTCGCACCGGTGTTGCCCGTGGGCTTCTACTATAAGGCGTTTCACAGCAAGCGCTGGTTTCCGCGCTGGGAGCGCATGTTCCGCCATTTGAGCGGGCTCGGCTGCGTGGACTTAGCCGCGCCGCGCCGCACGACCGCGAAGCGCTACGATTTTTGCGATGTGCTCGTGATCGGTGCCGGACCCTCGGGACTGGCCGCGGCGGTCGCGGCCGCCGAGGAGGGCGCCGCCGTGGTGCTCATCGATGAGAATCTGGCCGTCGGCGGCAGCGGGCTGTACGCCCGCGGCGGCGATGATCACGGTGCCGCGCTGGTGCGCGCGCTCAGCGCGCGCGCCGGGGCGCATCCGCGCATCCGCATCCTGACTTACACCTACGCCGCCGGCTACTACGCCGATCATTGGGTGGCGCTGGTGATGCGCGACTGCATGGTCAAGATGCGCGCGCGCAGCCTCATTGTCGCGCAGGGCGCCTACGAGCAGCCGGCGGTGTTCCGTGGCAACGATCTGCCGGGCGTGCTGCTGGCGAGCGCTGCGCAACGGCTGCTCTATCGGCATGCGGTGCTGACGGCGCGCCGCGTGGCGGTGTTGACCGCCAACAGCGAGGGCTACGCGGCCGCTCTCGATGCGCTCGCGCACGGCGCCGAGCTCGCCGCCGTGCTGGATCTGCGGCCGACGCCCACAGCGCGCTCGCGTGCCGCGGCCGATGAGCTCGCGCGTCGCGGCGTGCGGCTGCACTTCGGCGTGCAGCCGATCGAGGCTAGCGCGCAATCGAGCGGCCGCTTGGCGTGCTTCGAATACAGCAGCGCCGGCACGCCACGCGCGCGCCACCGGCTCGACGTCGACGGCCTGTGGATGAGCGTCGGCTTCGCTCCGGCCAATGCACTGCTGCACCAGGCCAATGCGCGCTTGAGCTATCAGTTGGCTCTCGAGCAGTTCGTGCCCGCATGGTTGCCCGAGGGCGTGTATGCCTGCGGCAAGGTCAACGGCGTCTACGAGCTGTCGCAGCGCATCGACGATGGCCGGGACGCCGGCGCCTGCGCGGCCTGGCAGCTGCGCTCGGGCGCGGCGCGCGCGCGCCAGAGCGCCCCAGCGAGCGAGGAGTGCCCGACCCATCCCTATCCGATCTTTGCGCATCCGAAGGGCAAGGAATTCGTCGATTTCGACGAGGACCTGCAGATCCGCGATATCGAAAATGCCTGCCAGGAAGGCTTCGACAGCAGCGAATTGCTCAAGCGCTTCTCGACCATCGGCATGGGGCCGAGCCAGGGCAAGCATTCGCAAATGAATGCGTTGCGGATTCTCTCGAAGCTGCGCGGCGAGCCGATCGAGCAGCTCGGCACGACGACCGCGCGGCCGATGTTTCATCCCGTGCCGCTCTCGCACCTCGCGGGCCGCGGCTTCACGCCCGAGCGTCGCACGCCGCTCGATGCCGAGCACGGCTCCTTGGGCGCGGTCTGGATGCCCGCCGGCAACTGGCGGCGTCCCGAGTATTACGCCGTCGCGGGCCAATCGCGCGAGCAGGCAATCGCGGCCGAGGTCGCCGCGGTTCGCACCCGCGTCGGGCTCATCGACGTCGGCACGCTCGGCAAGATCGAAATCCACGGCCCGCACGCGGCGGAGTTCCTCGAGCGCGTCTACACCGGACGGTTCGCGAATCTGAAGATCGGCATGACGCGTTACGCCCTCATGCTCGATGAGGCCGGCGTGGTCATCGACGACGGCGTCGTCGGCCGTCTGGCAGCCGAGTCGTTCTATTTCACCACCACGACCGGTAATTCGGCCACGCTGTTTCGCGAGTTCGGTCGTCTCGCCACCTGGTGGCGGCTGTCCGTGGGCCTCGTGAGCCTCACGGGCCACTATGCGGCTTTCAATCTAGCCGGACCGGCCGCGCGCGCCGTGCTGCGAGCGCACACCGCGCTGGATCTGTCCGAGGCCGCGTTTCCGTACCTGGCGCTGCGCGAGGGGCTCATTGCCGGTGCACCCTGCCGCATGCTGCGCGTGGGCTTCGTCGGCGAGCTCGGCTACGAGATTCATCTCGAGGCCGAGCACGCGCTCGGGGTCTGGCGCGCGCTGCTCGCGGCGGGCAAGGCATTCGACATCCGGCCCTTTGGCGTCGAGGCCCAACGTATGCTGCGGCTCGAGAAGGGCCATCTGATTGTCGGCCAGGACACCGATGGGCTGACCAACGCGCTGGAGATCGGGGCGCCCTGGGCGCTCAAGATGGACAAAGCGTTTTTCATCGGTCAGCGGAGCCTGCGCATCCTCGAGCGCCAGCCGCGCCGCCAGCAACTGGTCGGCTTCCGCCTCGGCGCGCAGGCAACGGCGCGGCCGAAGGAGTGTCATCTGATCCTCGACCACGGGCAGATTGCCGGCCGTGTGACCAGCGTCGGTTTCTCACCCACGCTCGGGTGTTGCATCGGCCTGGCGCTCGTGAGCCCGAAGCTCGCGGCGGGCGCTCAGTTGCGGATCCGCATCGATGAAGGCAAGCAGATCGATGCCGAGATTACCCGCACGCCGTTCTACGATGCGAGCGGCGAGCGCCAGCGGCTCGCGCAGAGCGCATGAGCAGCCCAAGCGCAGCGTTGCGGTTCCAGGATCTGTCGTGGCGGCGGCGCTGCGGCTGCAAGGGCCCGGCGGCCGAAGCTTTTCTGGCGTCACAAGGCTACCGCGTGCCTGCCGAGCCCAACAGCGCCGCGCTCGATGCGGGCGGCGTACTCGTGGCGCGGCTCGCGAGCTCGGAGTTCCTGATCGAGGCAGTGGCTGGACCGACTCCGCGCCTCGCTGCACTGCGCTCGCAATTGCATGAGCGCCGAACGCCGTCCGGCGTGTACCCTGTCGCCCGCCAGGATCTGGTGCTCGAGCTCGGTGGCGAGGGGCTCAATGTGCTGCTGCGCCAGACCTGCAGCGTCGACTTCGCACCGCTGTTCGAGCAGGCACAGAGCGATGGTGGCCCCATCGTCCTGACCTCGATGATCGGCGTCGGGGTCGTGGCTTGGCCGCGCCGCGTCGCCGATGGGCCGGCCGTGACGCTCTGGAGTGACCCGAGTTTCGCCCACTATTTCTACAACACGCTGCTCGAAGTCGGCCGCGACCAGGGCGGCGTCACCATCAATCGAGCCGAGCGTGCATCGGCCACGGGGAGTGACACATGACGCCGGAACAGGCGAAGCAATTCTTCAGCGAGCATCAGACGCGCTACGTGCTGGCGCAGTTCGTCGATATCCACGGTGCGGCCAAGGCCAAGGCTGTCCCGGTCGAGCATTACGACATGGTCATCGGCGACGGCGCGGGCTTTGCGGGCTTCGCGGTCTGGGGGCTCGGCATGGGACCGCACGGCCCGGACTTCATGGGCGTCGGGGATCCAACCACGATCTCGCAGGTGCCCTGGATGCCGGGCTTCGCCCGCATTGCCTGCGACGGCCACGTGCGCGGAGAGCCTTACCCCTACTGCTCGCGCGTCGCGCTCAAGCGCACCCTGCAGCGCTTTGCCGAGCGCGGTTACACGCTCTACACCGGCATCGAGCCGGAATTCATGCTGCTGCGCCAGAACGAGCACGGTCAGCTCACCCCGTTCGATGCGAGCGACGGCGCGGACAAGCCTTGCTATGACTACAAGGGACTCGCGCGCGTGAGCGCCATCCTCGACGATCTCTCGCGCCATTTGCGCGCGGTCGGCATCGACGTCTATCAGATCGATCACGAGGACGCCAACGGTCAGTTCGAGATCAACTTTACCTATGCCGATGCGCTCAAATCGGCCGACAACATGATCTTCTTCAAGATGGCCGCGAGCGAAATCGCGCGAGCGCATGGCGCCATCGCGACCTTCATGCCCAAGCCGTTTTCGAACCGCACTGGCACCGGCGCGCACTTTCATGTCTCGATCGGCAGCGCGGGCCAGAAGAATGCCTTCTACGACAAGAGTGACCGTCGCGGCATGGGCCTCAGTCAGCTCGGCTACTGGTTCCTCGGCGGACTGCTCGAGCACGCGCACGCTCTGACCGCGATCTGCGCGCCGACCGTCAACTCCTACAAGCGCCTGGTGGTCGGCCGATCGCTCTCGGGCGCGACCTGGGCGCCCGCGTATATTGCCTATGGCGATAACAATCGCACCGCGTGCGTGCGCGTGCCGTTCGGTCGCATCGAGTTCCGGCTGCCCGATGGCGCGGCCAATCCCTATCTGGCCACGGCCGCCCTGGCCGCCGCCGGCCTCGATGGCATCGAACGGCGGCTCGATCCGGGTGAGCCACTCAACATCAACCTGTACGAGCTATCGCCGGAGCAGATCCAGGCGCGCGGCATCGGCTTGTTGCCGCAGTCGCTGGCGGCGGCGATCGATGCACTGGCGGACGACGAGGTCGTGCAGCAGGGGATCGGACTCGAGCTCGCGGCGGAATTCATGCGTCTCAAGCGCATGGAGTGGATCGAATATTCGCGCCACGTGGGCGAATGGGAAACGCAGCGCTACTTGGAAATGTTCTAGTAGGAGGCTCAGCATGTGCGGAATCGTCGGATTGCTGCTCAAGAATAGCGCGCTGCGATCGCGGCTCGGAGAGCTCATGGTGCCGATGCTGATCGGCATGACCGAGCGCGGTCCCGACTCCTCGGGCATGGCGGTGTTTGCGGACGCCGTCGCCGCCGACCGCCGCAAGCTCAGCCTTTACTGCGCGCAGCCGCAGTTCGAATGGCGGCAGTTCGAAGGCGACTGGACCGCGCAGCTCGACGCCGCCGCATTCGACATCAATGCCAATCACTGCATCGTCACGACGGCGACCGATCCGACGCGCGCGCGCGCGTGGATCGCGAGCGAATATCCGGCCGTGCAGGTGCTCAGCGCGGGACGCAGCATCGATCTGTACAAGGACATCGGATTGCCCGCGCAAGTGGCCGAGCGCTACGGTTTCCGCAATCTCACCGGTACGCACCTCGTGGGCCACACGCGCATGGCGACCGAATCGGCCGTCACCACTGAAAACGCCCATCCTTATACGGCGGGCGAGGACTGGTGCCTGGTGCACAATGGCTCGCTCGCCAACCCGGGGAGTCTGCGCCGCAAGCTCGAGAAGCTCGGGGAGCGCTTCGAGAGCGACTGCGACACCGAAGGCGCGTGCCGCTATCTGCACTGGCGCTTGAGCTGCGGGGAGTCGCTCGAGCAGGCAATCGAGCACGCCTTCAGCGATTTCGACGGCTTTTTCACCTTTCTGATGGGCACGCGCGACAAGCTCGCGCTGGTGCGCGATCCGTTCGCCTGCAAGCCCGCGGTCGTGGCCGAGACCGATGAGTATGTCGCGATCGCCTCGGAGTTCCGCTCGCTCGCGCATTTGCCCGGCGTGAAGCATGCGAGCGTATTCGAGCCCAAGCCGGCGCAGGTTTACTCATGGTCAGTGTGATGGCCGCGGCCGCGCTGCGCGTGGTGTTCGATCTCGCGCATCAGAGTGTGCGCGAGCTCAATCAATTCCTGCACGGCGAGCTCGGCGGCGTGCAGGAGGTGCTGGTCAAGAATCCCGACGGCGCGCACAGCCTCGCAGTCGGACTCAATGCGCCGCTGCGCGTCGACATCGGCGGCCACGCCGGCTACTACGCGGCGGGCATGAACCAATCGGCGACCGTGGTGGTGCACGGCAATGCCGGCCCCGGGGTCGCCGAGAACATGATGTCCGGTCGCGTCGAGGTGAGCGGCTTTGCGAGCGGCGGCGCCGGCGCCTCGGCGCACGGCGGGCTGCTGATCATTCGCGGCGATGCGGGATTACGCTGCGGCATCTCGCTCAAGGGTGGCGACATCGTCGTCGGTGGCGAAGTCGGCAGCTTTTCGGCCTTCATGGCGCAGGCCGGGCGCATGGTGATCTGCGGCGATGCCGGGGATGGCCTCGGTGACTCGCTGTACGAAGCGGTTCTGTACGTGCGCGGCCAGATCCGATCGCTGGGTGCCGATGCGCGCATCGAGGCCATGGGTGAGCGCGATCATGCCGCGGTCCGGGAGCTGTTGGGCGCGGCCGGACTGTTGCATCCGAGCAGCGAGTTCAAACGCGTTGCATCGGCGCGCTCGCTCTATCACTGGAATGCGGACGCCGGACAGACTTACTGATCACACCTGCAAAGCCGAGGATCGACATGGTCACAATGCCTGCGGATGAGGTCGAACAGCGCACTGCCGCACCGGGTGCCGTACCGGGTGCGAATCTGCAGCTCGAGGAGAGCGCGAGCTTCGATCGACAGATCATCCATTATATTCAGCGCGCGGCGGCTACCGGTCTCTACGAGATCCGCGGCCTCGGCGCCAAGCGCCGGCTGCCGCATTTCGATGACCTGGTGTTTCTGGGCGCCTCGCTGTCGCGCTATCCGCTCGAGGGCTATCGCGAGAAGTGCTCCTCGGCGACCGTGCTCGGCACGCGTTTCGCCAAGCGGCCCTTGAAGCTCGCAACGCCGATCACGATCGCCGGCATGAGCTTCGGCGCGCTGTCGGCCAACGTCAAGGAGGCGCTCGGGCGCGCTGCGAGCGAGAGCGGGACCTCGACCACGACCGGCGATGGTGGCATGACGAGCGAGGAGCGCGAGTCTTCCAAGACGCTGGTCTATCAATGCCTGCCCTCGCGCTATGGCTTCAACCCCGACGACGTTCGCAAGGCCGACGCCATCGAGGTCGTGATCGGACAAGGTGCCAAGCCCGGCGGCGGCGGCATGCTGCTCGGGCAGAAGGTCAGCGCGCGCGTCGCCGCCATGCGCACCTTGCCCGAAGGCATCGATCAGCGCTCGGCCTGCCGGCACCCTGACTGGACCGGTCCGGATGATCTGGCGATCAAGATCAAGGAACTGCGCGAGATCACCGACTGGCAGACGCCGATCTACGTGAAGATCGGCGCCACGCGTGTATTCCACGACGTCAAGCTGGCGGTGCATGCGGGCGCGGACGTCGTGGTCGTCGATGGCATGCAGGGCGGCACGGCTGCGACGCAGTGGGCCTTCATCGAGCACGTCGGCATTCCAACGTTGGCCGCGGTGCGGCTCGCGGTCGAGGCGCTCGAGGACCTCAACATGAAGGAACAGGTTCAGCTCATCGTCTCGGGCGGCATTCGCACCGGCGCGGACGTGGCCAAGGCGCTCGCACTCGGCGCCGATGCGGTGTCGATCGGCCAGGGCGTGCTGGTGGCGCTCGGCTGCAACGCCGACAGCTATGTGCGCCACGGCCAGCNCCTGTCGGCGAGCGCCGATTACCACAAGCTCGGCACCGCGCCGGGCTTCTGTCATCATTGCCAGACCGGCCGTTGCCCGGTCGGCGTCACGACGCAGGATCCGGTGCTCGAGCAGCGGCTCGAGCCGTCAGTCGGCGCACGGCGCGTGCGCAATTACCTGCAGACGCTGACCATGGAGCTCACGATGATTGCGCGTGCCTGCGGCAAGCAGGACGTGCATCACCTCGAGCGCGAGGACCTCGCGGCCCTGTCGATCGAAGCGGCCGCGATGGCCGGCGTGCCGCTGGCCGGGACATCGTGGATCCCGGGTCGTGGCGCGAGCGTTTGACGGCGGATTTCCAACGAATAACACGGTACGACGGAGGGCTTAGTTTATGGCGCGCGATCCCAAACACGACATTCTCTTTCAGCCGATCACGATCGGGCCCAAAACCCTGCGCAACCGGTTCTACCAGGTGCCGCACTGCATCGGCGCCGGCTCGGATCGGCCGGGTTTCCAGGCGGCGCACCGCTCGCTCAAGGCCGAGGGCGGCTGGGCGGGCATCAACACGGAATACTGTTCGATCCACCCTGAATCCGACGACACCCACCGGCTGTCGGCGCGCATCTGGGACGCCGGCGACGTGCGCAATCTGCGCGCGATGACCGATCACATCCATAAGTTCAACTCTCTCGCCGGCGTCGAGCTCTGGTACGGCTCCTCGCACGCGCCGAACATGGAATCGCGCGCGACGCCGCGCGGACCGAGCCAGTACGCCTCGGAGTTCGAGACGCTCACCTACTGTAAGGAGATGGATCTGGACGACATCGCCATGGTGCAGCAGTACTACGTCGATGCGGCGCTGCGNTCGCGCGATGCCGGCTTCGACATCGTCTATGTCTATGGCGCGCACTCCTATCTGCCGTTGCAGTTCCTGTCCAAGTACTACAACAAGCGCACCGACCGGTACGGCGGCTCGCTCGAGAACCGCGCGCGCTTCTGGATCGAAACGCTCGAGAAGGTGCGCAAAGCGGTCGGCAAGGACTGCGCGATCGCCACGCGCTTCGCCGTTGACACGCTTTACGGCGACGCGGGCGTCGAGGCCGAGCGCGACGGTGTGCAGTTCGCCAAGCTCGCCGATCCGCTGGTCGATCTCTGGGACATCGACGTCGGAGACATCGCCGAGTGGGGTGAGGACGCCGGACCGTCGCGCTTCTACCAGCAGGGCCACCAGGTGCCGTGGACCCGGATCATCAAGCAGGTCGTCACCAAGCCCGTGCTCGGTGTCGGCCGCTTCACCGATCCGGAGAAGATGACCGAGATCGTCACCAAGGGCTTCGCCGACATCATCGGCGCCGCCCGGCCCTCGATCTCCGATCCATGGCTGCCGAAGAAGATCGAGGAAGGCCGCTACGACGACATCCGCGTCTGCATCGGCTGCAACGTCTGCATCTCGCGCTGGGAGATCGGCGGTCCGCCGATGATCTGCACCCAGAATGCGACCGCCGGGGAGGAATATCGCCGCGGCTGGCACCCCGAGCGCTTTCCGAAGAAGACCTCGGAGGATTCGATCCTGGTCGTGGGCGCCGGCCCGTCGGGTGGCGAATGCGCGCGCGTGCTCATGGAGCGCGGCTACACGGTGCATCTCTACGACACCGCCGCGAAGATCGGCGGTCACCTGAACGCCGTGGCGACGCTGCCGGGACTGGGCGAGTGGGGCTATCACCGCGACTACCGCGAATTGCAGATCGGCAAGCTCGTCAAGAAGAACAAGCAGTGCCAGCTCATGCTCGGCCAGAAGCCGCTGACCGCGGCGGCCGCGCTGGCCTACGGCGCCGAGAGGATCGTGATCGCGACCGGCTCGAGCTGGAACACCGATGGCACCAACTGCCTCTCGCACGATCCGATCCCGGGCGCCGATGCCTCGCGCACCGATCAGCTGAGCCCTGAGCAGGTGCTCGAAGGCAAGAAGAGGATCGGCAAGCGCGTCGTGCTGCTGAATGCCGATACCTACTTCATGGCGCCGAGTCTTGCCGAAAAGCTGGCAGTGGCCGGGCACGAGGTCACGATCGTGACCGGCGTGCACCTGGCCAACTACATGCACTTCACGCTCGAGTACCCGAACATGATGCGCCGGCTGCATGAGCTGCATATCAAGGAGCTCCACAACACATTCTGTGCGCGCATCGAGGCCGGCCGACTCGAGATCTACGACATCTACGGCGACGGCTCGCGCCGCACGTTCCGCGGCGCCGGCGTGCTGCCGCGCGATGCCAACAAGACCCATCGCTGGCTCGAGTTCGATTCGCTCATTCTCGTGACGGGACGGCATTCGAACGACGCGCTCTATCGACAGCTCAAGGCCGAGCAGGCCAAGTGGGTCGCGAACGGCGTCAAGGGCGTCTATGTAATCGGCGATGCCGAGGCACCGCGACTCATTGCCGATGCCACCTTTTCGGGCCATCGCCTGGCGCGCGAGATCGAGGAGTCGAACCCGCAGATCCCCAAGGCCTACAAGCGCGAGGTAGCGGTCTGGGGCGTGTCGCACATGCCCAATGGCAATCCGAGCCTCGAGTACCAGGGCTGACAGCGGCTCACATGGCGGCGAGCGACACCGTCACGCGCGTACTGTTCGAGGACTTCACGCCCTCAAGCGTGCGGCTGTTCTATGTGATCGGCTACACGGCGATCGCGCTGTTCGCCTACGGCGTCTATCTGCAGGTGCGCAAATACCGGCGGGGCGCGCCCGCCGGTATCTCCCCGGGGCTGCTGCCGCGCTTTCGAAGTATGGTCGCTACGGTGCTGTCGCATCGCACGCTCGCCCGGCGGGACAAGCAGGCCGGCGCTGCGCATCGGCTGATCTTCTATGGCTTCGTGCTGCTGTTCTTGGGCACCGCCACGATCACGGTCGACTACGACATCGTCGGTCCGCTGTTTGGCACGCATTTCTGGCACGGCGAGTTCTATCTGTGGTTCTCGCTCGTGCTGGATGTCGCCGGTGTGCTGCTGGCCGGCGGTCTGCTCTACATGATGTATCGGCGCGGCTGGCTCAAGCCGCCGAAGCTCGATTACGCGCGCCCCGACCGCGCACCGGGCGATCCGGATTACGATCGCAGCGGCTACCGGCGCGAAGACTGGGCCTTTCTCTGGACGCTGCTCACGATCGTCGCGACCGGCTACGTGCTCGAGGCGCTGCGCCTGGTGTGGCTTAGCGATAGGCCCGATGTCTGGGACACGCGCTGGTGGTCGCCCGTGGGCGCGGCGCTGGCACAGGGGATGCGCGCAGCCGGCATGACTGCGGCGAGCGGCGGGGACTGGCGGGGCGATCTGTGGTGGTTCCACGGCATGCTCGCGCTGCTGTTCATCGCGCTGATTCCCTTCACCAAGGTCAAGCACATCTTCACGGCCATGGGTTCGCTGATGTTTCGCGACCCACAGGCGGCCCAGCGCCTGCCACGGGTGCCGGCGCAGCAGACCCATGCCGGTGCGCAATTCATCACCGACTTCACATGGAAGCAGCTGCTGAGCCTCGATGCCTGTACCAAGTGCGGCCGCTGTCATGAGGCCTGTCCGGCGCGCGCCGTCGGCGCGCCGCTTTCGCCGCGCGATGTGATCCTCTCGCTGCGCGAATTCGCCAACCGCACGCTCGGAGCGGCGCAACTGCCCGCTACGCTTGAGCTCGATGTGCACGGCAAGGGGCCGGGACAAGTTGCCATGGAGACGCTCTGGTCCTGCCGCAGCTGCATGGCCTGCGTCGAGGTCTGCCCGGTGGCGATCGAGCACGTGCCGATCATCGTGCAGATGCGGCGCAAGCTGGTCGAAGAGGGACAGATGGATCCGCAGCTACGCAAGACGCTGCAGACCATTCACAAGACCGGTAACTCCTTTGGCGAATCGCGGCGCAAGCGCGCCGCCTGGACCAAACAGCTGCCCTTTGCGGTCAAGGACGCGCGCAAGGAGCGCGTCGACGTGCTCTGGTTCGTCGGTGACTACGCCTCGTTTGATCCGCGCAACCAGAAGGTTTCGGCCGGGTTCGCGACGCTGTTGCGCGATGCCGGGGTCGATTTCGGGATTCTCTACGACGGTGAGTCCAACGCCGGCAACGATGTGCGGCGCGTCGGCGAGGAAGGTCTCTACGAGGTACTGGCGGAGGCCAACGTCGGTGCTCTCTCGGCGGCGAGCTTCAACAGCATCGTGACTACCGATCCGCATTCGTACAACACGATCCGCAACGAGTATCCGGACTTCGGCGGCCGGTACGCCATCCAGCACTACACCACGCTGCTGCTCGAGCTGCTGCAGCAGGGCCGGCTGGCGCTGGCACGCAAGCTTGGCCTGCGCGTCACGTTCCACGATCCATGTCATCTCGGGCGCTTCAACCGCGGCTATGAGGCACCGCGCGAGATTCTGCGGCTGCTCGGCTGTGAGCTCATCGAGATGGGGCGCTGCCGTTCCAACTCCTTCTGCTGCGGCGCGGGCGGCGGCCGCATCTGGATTCCCGATCCCGTGGGCGCCGATAAACCTGCACAGAACCGCATGCGCGAGGCGGCGGCGATCGAGGCTCTGCAGGTGTTCGTGGTCAGCTGCCCGAAGGACCTGACGATGTTTGAGGATGCGCTCAAGACTTCGGGCAACGAGGGCAAATTCGTGGTCCGCGAACTGATCGAGCTGGTGCGCGAGGCCCTCGCCCAGCCGCAGAGCACTCCGGCTGCGCCAATCGCGCCGGCTGCGGCCTGATAGGCGTCGCGACCGCCCGCACGAATCGAACCATGCAAGGCAACTAGTGAATTACGGCACAACATGAAGTTACTGGTGGCGGTCAAACAGGTCGCAGCGCTCGATGAGGATTTCGAGATTCGTGCGGACGGCAAGGACGTGCAGGCGGAATTTCTGATGCGCGACCTCAATGAGTGGGACGACTTCTCGCTCGAAGAGGCGATGCGCATCAAGGAGGCCGCGACCTCGCCGGTAGAGCTCGTCGTGGTCTGCGTCGGACCCGAAGCGGCTGACGAGGCGCTGCGCAAGTGCATGGCCAAGGGCGCCGATCGCGCCATCCGCGTTTGGGATGCAGCCATCGAGGGCTCGGACTCGATGGCGATCGCGCAGTTGATCGCGGCGGTGGCGCGGCGTGAGCAGCCGGCTCTGTTGTTCGCGGGCGCGCAATCCTCGGATCATGCTTTCGCCTCCACCGGCATCGCCACGGCGGCGCTGCTCGACTGGCCGCACGCGGCCGTGCTGACTGAGCTCTCCTATAGCCCCGGGGCGCGCAGCGCGCGCTTCCGGCGCGAACTCGAAGGGGGACTGCTGCACGAGATGGAAATCGACTGCCCGGCGGTGCTGACGATTCAGCTCGGCATCAACACACCGCGCTATGCCTCGCTGCGCGCGATCAAGCAGGCGGCCGCAAAGCCGATCGAGGTGCTGTCGCTGGCAGATCTCTCGCTGCCCGTGAGTGCCGTGGGGGCGAGCGGTTCGCTGTCGCGTGTGCGGCGCATGTACATCCCGGAGAAGGGCAGGGCGCAGATGATCGAGGGCAGCGTCGAGGAACAGGCCGCGCGGCTGGTCCAGATCATCCGCGAAGCCACCGGCGGCGCGGCATGAGCGGCATCCTGATCATTGCCGAGCACCGGCGCGGTGAGCTGCGCCCTGTAACCCTCGAACTCGTGAGCGCGGCCCAGGGCGCTCGACGCGGGACAGGCGACAGCGTCGCCGTGGCGCTGATCGCCGAGGCGCCCGAGTGCCTGGCCGCGAGCGTCAGCGTGCAGGGAGTCGATGAGATCGTCAGCGTCAAGGTAAGCGCGCGCGAGTTCGATCCGGACGTGCTCGAAGCCGCGGTGCGTGCACTGATCGAGGCGCGCAAGCCGTCCCTCGTGCTCGTGCCGCACAGCATCGATGCCTTCGGTTACGCCGCGGCGGTCGCCGCCCGCGGCGGCTACGGCTTCGCGACCGATGTCTTCCGCTTCGAGTACAGCCAGGACCAGTGGATTGCAACGCGCGGTGGCTACGGCCAGAAGGTCAATGTCGAAGTGGATTTTCCGGGCAAGGACGTCGTGCTGCTGGCCGTGCGCGGCAGTGTCTTCAAGCCGCCGGAAGCTGCGGCCTCCCCAGCGCAGTCGACTTTCACGGCTCCCTCGGTGCCGTCGCGCGTGCGTGGGCTCGAGTTCTTCGAGCCGAGCTCGAGCGACGATGTGGACATGGCGGCGGCCGAGTTTATTCTCGCCATCGGCCGCGGCATCGGCGAGGAGGCCAACGTGCAGCAGTTTCGCGAGCTCGCCGATGCGCTCGGGGCGACGCTCGGCTGCTCGCGGCCGATTGCCGACGCGGGATGGCTGCCCAAAGGCCGACAGATCGGGCAGTCCGGCAAGACCGCCGCGGCCTGCAAGCTCTATATCGCCATGGGTATTTCCGGTGCCATTCAGCATCTGGCCGGCATGAAGCATGTCAGCACGATCGTCGCGGTCAACGCCGACGCGGCGGCTTCGATCTTCAGCATCGCGCGTTACGGCATCGTTGGCGATATCTTCGAGATCGCCGAAGCCCTGCAGGAGCAGATTAAGTGAACACAGCGGCCGACAGCGCAGCGGCAGCGGCCGGCGAGAGCGGCTCCACGCGCGGCAGCCTCAAGCGCGGCATTGACTGGACCGGCGCCTTCTGGGTGGCCAGCGGCGTCCCGCCGCTGGTGCTGTTCTCCATTGGCGCGGTCGCCGCCATCGTCGGCAATCTCTCCTGGCTGGTCTGGACCGTCTCGATCATCATGGGATTCATCCAATCCTTTACCTACGCCGAGATTGCCGGTCTGTTTCCGAACAAGTCGGGCGGCACCTCGGTCTATGGTGCGATCGCCTGGGTGCGCTACGGCAAGCTGATCGCGCCGATCTCGGTCTGGTGCAACTGGTTCGCCTGGTCGCCGGTGCAGGCGATCGGCTCGGGGTTGGCGGCCGGCTACATCCTGAACGGACTGTTTGCACCCGACGCGGTCATCAATACCTGGCAGCTCACGCTCCTGGACCTGAGCGCCATCAGGAGCGGATTGAGTCTGCGCATCAACGCTGTGTTCATTCTGGGCGCCGCGATCCTGATCGCGGTCAAGCTGATCCAGGACGGCGGCATCCTGCAGTCGGCCAACACGACCAAGATTCTGGGCATCTCGGCCATGATTCCGCTGATCCTGATCGGTGTGATGCCGATCCTGACCGGCGATGTCGTGCAGGCGCACTTCTTTCCGCTCCTCCCGCTGGCGCACGATGCGGCCGGCACCGTGAGTCAGGGCAGCTGGAACCTGGCCGGCTGGACCGTGATCACGGGCGGCATGTTTCTGGCGGCGTGGTCGACCTACGGATTTGAGACCGCGGTCTGCTACACGGGCGAATTCAAGGACCCGAAGACCGACACCTTCAAGGCGATCTTTTACTCGGGTCTGCTGTGCCTTGTGGTCTATACGCTGGTGCCGTTCGCGTTCCAGGGCTTTCTGGGCCTGGGCGATCTCGTCAAGCCCGCGGTGCTCGATGCCCACGGCGCCTTACTCGAGCCTGCCGTTTACGGCGGCATGCTGGCGCCCGACATCTACAGCGGCATGGGAGTCGCTGCGGTCATGGCGCGCATGGTTCACTTCGGCGGCACCATCGGCAGTGCGTTCGTGATCGTGATGCTGATCCTGGCGCTGGTGCTGTCGCTGATGACCTCGATGGCCGGCTCCTCGCGCACGCTCTACCAGGCCTCGGTCGACGGCTGGCTGCCGAAGTATCTGTCCAAGCTCAATCATCACGGTGCACCGAGCAATGCCATGTGGACCAACCTGGCATTCAACCTAGGTCTGCTGCTGCTGTCGGACTACGTCTTCGTGCTCGCGGCGGCCAATGTCGGCTACCTGATCTTCAGCTTTCTGAATCTGAATGCCGGCTGGATCCACCGCATGGACCGGCCGAATCAGACGCGTCCGTGGCGAGCGCCGAGCTGGATCATCGCCGCCGGGGCAGTGCTGGCCTTCGTCAACGTGGTCTTCATGGGCATGGGGGCGGACGTCACGGGCGCGGGCGCACTGCGCAGTGGCCTGATCTTCGCAGCGTTGATCGTGCCGGTGTTCATCTACCGACACTATCTGCAGGACAAGGGCCGGTTCCCGCCCTCGATGGTCGAGGACCTGGAGATCAGTCCCGGCGAAACCCTCACCCGGCGCGCCGGTATCTGGCCCTACCTCACGCTGGCGATGGCCGTGCTGGTGCTCATCGTCACGCACGGGTTGGCCCGTCCCTGAGCCGCGCGAAGCATTCGGAGTAGCACATGCTGATCACAGGCATTCGAAGCAAACCGGTGTATGCGCCGCTGCAACCGGATCTGCTGGGCCGCTACCACGTCATGGTCGGCCACGGCGTGGGCGCGACGCCCCTGTCGCGGCTGCTCAGCGATATGCGCCAGGCCGAGCCCAAAGCGCTCGCGTGCACGCGTGTCTGGTATGTCGCCGCCGCCGCCGCCAACGGCGCTACCAATGCGTTTCGCGCCGCGGGCATCGCCGAGCTGCGCACATTCGGCGAGGTCGATGCCTTGCTGGCGGATCTGACTGCGGCGATGCGCGCGGCGCTCATGGGGACACGCCTGTACGTCGCCGGTCCGGAAAGTTTCATGGGGCTCGTCATGCGCATCGCCCACGACTTCAATCTGAACCGGGACGAGGTGCGCGCCGAGGAATGCGGCACGCTCGCACGCCGCGTGCACTGCATTCATTGTCACTCGACCATCGAGAACGTCAGGACCAACATCGTCGAGTGTGGCTGCAAGCGCTGGCTGGTCGTGCGCGATCACTACTCGCGCCGCCTGGCCGCCTACATGGGCGTCATGGTCGATGCCGAAGCCCCCGGCGAGCGGCCGCAGATCAAGGAAGTCTTCCTATGAGCCACAGCCACGCCGACACCATCCCCGTGCGCGTGGTCGCGGTTGAGCAGGTCACGCCGCAGATCAAGCACTTTATCTTCGCGCCGACCGGCGGCGGGGAGCTGCCCGCGTTTTCGGGCGGCTCGCACATCATCGTGGTGATGCGCGGCGCACAGCGCGTGTTTCGCAATCCGTACTCGCTGATGAGCTCGCCCAACGAGCTCGACACCTACCAGATCAGCGTGCTGCGCGTCGATCCGTCGCGCGGTGGCTCGGCCTTCATGCACGAGCAGGTGCGGGTCGGCAGCGAGCTCGAGATCGCCCATCCGGTCAACCTGTTCGCGCTCGCAAAGCTCGCGCGCAAGCATCTGCTGCTCGCCGGCGGCATCGGCATCACGCCCTTCATGGCGCAACTGCACGATCTGCGGCTGACGGACGTCCCCTACGAGATTCACTATGCGACGCGCTCGCCCGAGCACGGCGCGTACTGCGAGCTGATCGCGCAGGCCGAGCCGCAGCGCGCGCGCCTCTACCACGACAGCGCCGCGAAGTTCATCGACATCGAGGGTCTGCTGTCGCACCAGCCGCTCGGCACGCATGTGTATGTTTGCGGACCTGCCGGCATGATCACGCGCGTACTCGAGACGGCGCGCGCGCTGGGCTGGCCCGACAGCCACGTGCACTATGAGAAGTTCAGTGCGCCGCCGACCGGCGCGGCCTTCGATGCCTACCTGGACAAGTCGGGCATCGCGCTGCACGTGCTGCCGGATCAAAGCCTGCTCGAGGCGATCGAGGCGGCCGGCGTCGATGCGCCGTACCTGTGCCGGGGCGGTGTCTGCGGATTCTGCCGCACCGACGTCGTCGCCGTGGACGGAGAGTTGATTCACAATGATCACTACCTCTCCGACGAGGAAAAAGCTTCGGGCAAGGCCATCATGCCGTGTGTGTCACGGGCGCGTTGCAGCAAGCTGGTCTTGAGTCTGTAGGAGCTGCCGTCATGAACGTCGCATTGATGCAGGAGCAGGTGTATCGCGGTGCGTTCGCCTTTCGCAACAGTCCGCAGGCGATCCGGCGTTTTCCGCTGCCGTTTCCCGAGGACCGCTACATGTACTCGGTCAACATCGAGCCACATGTGGCCGGTCCCGCAGGCTCGGTCATCGAGTTCCCGATCGATTGCGATGAGCACTACGTGGAGGAGTGCCGCGAGCGCGCCGTGGTGCTCGCAGAGGATCCACTGCGCTACCAGGCGCTGCCGCACATGCTGAGCGCGCAATGGGACACGCTCGAGCTCGGCATGCACTCGCTCGCGCAGTCCTATCCCCAGCACTTTTCCTTGAGCCGGCAGGGCCGAAGCTGGCATTGGATCAACCGCCCGCTTGGGCTCGACCAGCATTTCAGCTTCGGCGATCCCGCCACGCTGCCGCAGCCGCCGCTCGAATACATCACGCGTCAATTGCAGGGCGACTGGGTCATCATGGATCAGCGCGACAACGATCTATGGGCCGAGGGCGGCATGGTCACGGGGCCCGCGGACTGGTCGATGGACTTCGATATCGGCATGAGCTTCAAGGAATGGCACGGTCCCGTGCCACTCGGGCACGAGATGGGCGTGTTCGACCGGGCGCTCAAGTTCCTGCTGAATCTGCGGCTCAATGAGCCGGTGCGGCGGCTCAACTGGACCATGACCGTGCATCCACGGCTCGACACCTCGCCGCACAACTATCCCGAGTGGGGCCCCGAGCGTGCGGCCGTGACAGCGCAGAATGTGGCCGACGTGCTGCATCTGCGCACGGAATTGCAGGGGCTCTGGCGCCTGCCACGCTCCAACGGCATCGTCTTCATGGTTCGCACCTACATGCTGAGCCTGCGCGACGTGGCCTCGATCCCCAAGTGGGCGCGGCGCGTGCATCGCGTGCTGCGCGATCTGCACCCGGCACTGGTCGACTACAAAGGGCTCACGCGTCATCGTCCGACGGCGGTCGCCTATCTGGCCCAATTCGATGACGGCGCGCCGACCACACCCGGTACGGCGCCCGAATAGCCGCACGAGAGGAGAATCACATGGCATTGAGTTGGCGTTATTCAGTTCTCGCGGACCGGCATCGCGCGCTCGGATCGAAGCTCGAGGATTGGAACGGCATGGGGACCGCCTGGAGCTATGCGCACGACATGGCGCTCGATCACGTGGCGATCCGGACCAAGGCCGGACTCATGGACGTGTCGGGTCTGAAGAAACTGCACCTGGTCGGTCCGCATTCCTCGGCGATTCTGCACTATGCGACCACGCGCGATGTCACCAAGATCTACCCGGGCAAGTCCGCCTATGCCTGCATGCTCAACGAGGCCGGGTATTTCATCGAGGATTGCATTCTCTATCGCATGGCACCCAACGCCTGGATGGTGGTGCACGGCAGCGGCGCCGGACACGAGACCCTCACCAATGCGGTCGTGGGGCGCAACGCCGCCCTGGTCGTGGACGACGACCTGCACGATCTGTCGCTGCAGGGCCCGGTGGCGGTGGATTTTCTGACCAAATTCGCGCCGGGCATTCGCGCCCTCAAGTACTTCCACCATATGCCGACGACGCTGTTCGGCCGGCCGGTGCTGATCTCACGCACCGGCTACAGCGGCGAGCGCGGCTACGAGCTGTTCTGTAAGGCTGAGGATGCGGGGTTCATCTGGGATACCGTGCTCGCGGAAGGCACGAGCTTCGGCATCGTGCCGACCTGTTTCGCGACGCTCGACATGCTGCGCGTCGAGAGCTGTCTGCTGTTCTACCCGTACGATATGTCGCAGATGTATCCCTTCCCGCACGATCCGCCGGGCGACTCGCTCTGGGAGCTCGGGCTGGACTTCACCGTGAGTCCGGGCAAGACCGATTTCCGCGGCGCCGAGCAGCACTATCGGCTCCAGGGCAAGGAGCGGTTCAAGATCTTCGGCGTGCGGGTCGATGGCGATGAGCCGACCGACCTGGGCGATGCCGTCTACGCCGACGGCAAGCAGGTCGGCGTCGTGACCTGCGGCATGTATTCGAGCCTGACGAAGCAATCGATGGCCCTGGCGCGGCTGGACGTGTCGGCCGCGGTGCACGGCAAGCGCCTCGAAATCCGCGGCAAGCGCGTCAAGGCAGCGGCCACGGCGCACACCCTGCCGTTCGATGATCCGGACAAGAGCAAGCGCACCGCGACGGGCTGAGAGGTCCGCGGGCGCGGCTGCGCGCCGGGGGGGGCGGCGCGCGACTAGACGCCGCGGCGCTTGCGCGCCGCGTTGAACGTGTTCTGCAGCAGGCACGCGATCGTCATAGGGCCGACCCCACCGGGTACCGGGGTGATCGCGCCGGCCACCTGCCGCGCCTCCTCGAAGGCGACATCGCCGACCAGGCGGGCCTTGGAGTGACCGTCGGCGCTCAGGCGGTTGATGCCGACGTCGATGACGATGGCGCCCGGTTTGATCCAGTCGCCGCGAATCATCTGCGCGCGGCCCACCGCCGCGACGAGAATGTCCGCCTGCCGGCAGCGCCCGGGCAGGTCGCGCGTCCTGGAATGGGCGATCGTGACCGTGCACTGCTCGGCGAGCAGCAGCTGCACCATGGGCTTGCCGACGATGTTCGAGCGTCCGACGATGATCGCATCGAGTCCGACCAGCGGCGTGTCGAGCGATTTGATGAGCAGTACCGAGCCGAGCGGCGTGCAGGGCACGATGCCGCCGGCGCCGGTGGCGACCCGACCGACGTTGATCGGGTGAAAGCCGTCGACGTCCTTGGCCGGGTCGATGGCCTCAATGACGGCCGTGCTGTCGATGTGCCGCGGCAGCGGCAACTGCACCAGAATGCCGTCGATCTGCGGGTCGCCGTTGAGCTGATCGATCAGCGACAGCAATTCGGCCTGGCTCGTCTGTGCGCTCAGGCGATGCTCGACCGAGTGCATGCCGACTTTCGTGGTGCTACGGATCTTGCTACCTACGTAGACCTCACTGGCCGGATCGGCACCGACCAGCACCACCGCGAGCGCGGGTTGAATGCCGCGGGCACGCGACAGCGCTGCCACCTGCGCGGCCAGCTCGCGCTGCAACGATTCCGCCACCGCCTTGCCATCGATGATCTTCGCGCTCATCAGGGCATCCTGCTCGATGATCGGCCCCGCCGTCCAGATCCTGCCTAGCGCATGCCTGGATCAGTGTCTCGCGGCAGCAACACGCGTGAGGGTTGACCGGCATTCATTTCGCGTGATATTCGTACGCAACTAAGTTCACTACCATGCAAACGCCCGTTCGATAACTAAACGACCCACGGGCGGTGGTCGTGAGCATTGCAGGCGGTGTTTTCAGGGAGACCTCACATGCGAGANGCTCAGCGTTCCTTCTCGATCGAGCGCACNGCGCGGCGNTTGGCGGTCGCTGTATTGCTACCTCTGGCCGCGCTGGCCGCCGCCGCCGAGACGCTGCCTTCGCATAACACGCTGGACCTGAGAGCGGGTGTCTTGGGCGGCGCATGGGGGGCGTACTTCTTCGGCACCAACCTGACCAACAAGTTGGCAGCACTGACCATCGACAACACCATATTCGCGTGGCAGCAGCCGACGATTACGCGCGTATCGACCAATCAGCCGCGCACCCTCGGCGTCGACTTCACCTACAAGTTCTGATTCTGGGGAGCTCGCCATGAACAGAGTGATGCTGCTGCTCGCGAGTGCGCTGGTCCTGCCGGTGCCGGTTGCCACCCTGGCGGCCGAGCGCATCGAGGTCGTGGAACGCGCGCTGACCGACGCTACACTGGACCTGGGCGCCAAGGGCGATTCGGTCGGCGACCTGTTGACCTGGGGCAATCCGATATTCGATGCCGGCAACAAGACCCAGATCGGCACCGATCAGGGCTACTGTGTGCGCGTCGTGGTCGGCAAGAGCTGGGAATGTACCTGGACGACGCTGTTCAAGGACGGCCAGATCATGGTCGAGGGGCCGTTCTACGATGACAAGGACTCGGTCTTCACGATCATCGGCGGCACCGGCAAGTACGCCGGTGCCAGGGGCTCGATGAAATTGCACGCGCGCGACGCCAAGGCATCGTCCTACCAGTTCATCTTCGAGCTGCTCTGAGGTCAGCCGGCACCGGGGCTGGTCCCCGCGCCTCGGGCGCTTATTAGATTAGAATAAGCGGCTTGCCGTTCAATCCAAGAGACGCACCATGAACGACACGCTGACGACTGCGCTGGCCCGCGCTGACATTGCCACCGAGCTGCATCCCTACACCGACGCCCGGCTGCACGAGCAGATCGGTCCGATCGTGATTGAGCGCGGCCAGGGCATCTATGTCTACGACACCGCCGGCAATGAATACATCGAAGCCATGGCCGGCCTCTGGTCGGTGGCCGTGGGCTTCAGTGAACCGCGACTGGTGCAGGCAGCCGCGGCGCAAATGGCGAAGCTCCCCTACTACCATATCTTCGGTCACAAATCGCACGAGCCGGCGATCCGGCTGGCGGAAAAGCTCGTATCGATGACCCCTGCGCAGCTCACGCGCGTGTTCTTCACCAATTCCGGTTCCGAGGCCAACGACACGGTCGTCAAGCTGGTCTGGTACTACAACAACGCGCTCGGCCGTGCGAAGAAGAAGAAATTCCTGGCGCGCGACAAGGCCTATCACGGCATTACGGTGGCCTCGGGCAGCCTCACGGGCTTGCCCAATAATCACCGTGATTTCGATCTGCCCGCGATCCCGGTGCGTCACCTGACCTGCCCGCATTTCTATCGCGAGGGCAGAGCGGCTGAGACCGAAGCGCAGTTCACCGCGCGGCTGCTGGCCGAAGCCGAAGCGGTCATTCTCGAGGAAGGACCCGAGACGGTCGCGGCCTTCATCGGCGAGCCGCTCATGGGGGCGGGCGGAGTCATGCCGCCGCCGCGCGGCTACTGGCCCGGCATCGAAGCGCTCTGCCGCAAATACGAGATTCTCTTGGTGTCCGATGAAGTCATCAACGGTTTCGGCCGGGTGGGCAGCCCCTTCGGCGCGCTGCACTACGGATTCAAACCTGATCTCATGGTCGTCTCCAAGCAGCTCACGTCCTCATACGTGCCGCTGGCCGCGGTGCTGTTCTCGGAACCGCTCTATTCGGTCATCGCCGATAACAGCGCCAAGATCGGCACGTTCGGTCACGGTTTCACCACCTCGGGACATCCGCTGGCCATGGCCGTCGCGCTCGAGAACCTCAAGATCATCGAAGAGCGCGATCTGATGGGGCAGGCCGCGCGTGTCGGCGCCTTCATGCAGCAGGAACTGGCCAAGCTCGCCGCACATCCGCTGGTCGGTGAAGTGCGCGGCTCGGGTCTGATCGCCGGCGTCGAGCTGGTCGCAGACAAGGCTATGAGGCGCCCATTCAATCCGCAGCTCAAGGTCGGTGCCCGGGCGTTCGGCATCGGCCATCGGCACGGACTGATCATTCGGGCCATCGGCGACACGATTGCGCTGTGCCCGCCCATGATCATCACCGAAGCGCAGGTTCAGGAAGTGATCACGCGCCTGAAGAAAACCCTGGACGACACGGCGGCGCAGCTCGCGGCCGACGGCCAGTTGCAGAAGAGGTACGCATGATGCAGACGGAAATGCTGATCGGTCACCGCCTCGAAGCCGGCCAGGGGCCGACGGAAACGGTACTCAATCCGCGCACCGGCCAGACGCTCGCCAGCGTCCCGGATGCGACGGCGGGCCAGGTCGATGCGGCTGTAAACGCCGCCGCCAAGGCCTTCGAGAAATGGTCGCTGACGACGCCGGTCGAGCGCAGCGGCTATCTGTTGAAGATCGCGGAGCTCATCGAGCGCGAAGCCGATGCCTTCGCCGAGCTCGAGGCGCTCAATACCGGCAAGCCCAAGCACCTGATGCTGCGCGATGAGATTCCGGCGATCGCCGACTGTTTCCGCTTCTTTGCCGGTGCGGTGCGCTGCATGCACGGCCCGGTGGCGGGCGAGTATCTGGCCGGCCATACCTCAATGATCCGCCGCGATCCTCTGGGCGTCGTCGGATCGATCGCGCCATGGAACTATCCGCTCATGATGGCGGCCTGGAAGCTCGCACCGGCGATCGCGGCCGGCAACACCATCGTGCTCAAGCCATCGGAGCTCACGCCGATGACCACTCTGCTGCTGGCCAAGCATCTCGCGGCCCTCCTGCCCGAAGGGGTCGTGAACGTCGTGACAGGCAAGGGCAGCTCGGTCGGCGAGGCGTTGATCCGCCATCCGAAGGTGGCGATGGTGTCGGTGACCGGCAGCATCGCGACCGGCGAGAAAGTCGTCGCTGCGGCGGCCAAGCCCATCAAGCGCACGCACCTGGAGCTTGGCGGCAAGGCGCCCGTCGTAGTGTTCGACGATGCCGATGTCGCCGCCGTGGTCGAGGGTATTCGCACCTTCGGCTTTTACAACGCCGGCCAGGACTGCACCGCGGCCTGCCGTATCTATGCCGGCTCAAAGATCTATGAGCGCCTGGTCGCCGATCTCGCCGGCGCCGCCAACAGCCTCAAGTACGACAGTGCGAGCGACACCGAGAATGAATTGGGCCCACTGATCTCCGCCACGCAGCGCAGCCGTGTCGCGGCGTTTGTCGAGCGCGCGCTGACGCATCCGCACATCACTGCGGCCACGGGCAAGGCGCGGCCGACCTCGGGTAAGGGATTCTTTTATCAGCCCACCGTGCTCGCCGGGGCGCAACAGAGCGATGAGATCGTGCGCCGCGAGGTGTTTGGCCCGGTCGTGACGGTGACGCCGTTTCACGATGTCGAGGAGGCGGTCACCTGGGCCAATGATTCGGACTACGGCCTGGCCTCCTCGGTCTGGTCGAAGGACGTGACGCGCGCCATGGCCACAGCCGCGCGGCTGCGCTACGGCTGCAGCTGGGTCAACACGCACTTCATGCTCGTGAGCGAAACGCCGCACGGCGGACTGAAGCAGTCCGGCTACGGCAAGGACCTGAGCATGTACGCGCTCGAGGACTACAGCTTCGTGCGCCATGTGATGGTCAAGATCTCTTAAAGTCCATGATCGACCTGTCGGGCAAGGTTGCGCTCGTGACCGGCTCGACCACGGGCATCGGTGAAGCCACGGCGCGCTGCCTGGCCGAGGCGGGCGCCGCGGTCATGGTCAGCGGGCGCCACGCGCCGCGCGGCGAGGCGGTGGCGCGAGCGTTGCGCGCCAACGGTACGCGCAGCGCCTTCACAGCGGTGGATCTGCGTGGCGAAGGCGCCTGCGAGCAGCTCGTGGCGCGAACCGTCGAGCAACTCGGCGGTCTCGACATCCTGATCAACAACGCCGGTATCCTCTTCACCGCCAATGCGCCCGACACCAGCAACGCGCAGTGGCTCGACACGATGGCCGTCAATGTCAGCGCGGTGTTTTACTTAAGCCGAGCGGCCATCGCGCACATGCGCCGCGCCGGTGGCGGCGTCATCGTCAACGTCGCCTCGGAGTGGGGCCTCAACGGCGAGCCCAATCACGTCGCTTACTGCACCTCCAAGGGCGCGGTGGTGCAGATGACGCGCTGTCTCGCGCTCGATCATGCGCGCGAGAATATCCGCGTCAACTCGGTGTGCCCCGGTGAGATTCACACGCAGATGGTCGATGACATCCTGGCCACGCAGGGCGGGGATCCCCAGCTGCAGCTGCAACGACTCGCGGCCGGCATCCCGATGCGACGACTGGCCTCGCCGCTGGAAGTCGGCCGCGTCATTCGATTCCTGGCCTCAGCGGAAGCCAGCTACATCACCGGTGCCAACCTGCCGGTGGACGGCGGCAACGACGCCACCGGCGGACCGTACCCTTAGGAGTTCGACACCACCAGGCGCATATCGCCCTCGCGCGTGCTGGCCACCGGGCCCAGCCGCTCGATAAGCCAGGAGCGGAACATCGCGATTGCGGCATCGCTCAAGCCTTCCGGGTGCGTGAGCAGGTAGTAGCCGTAACCTTCATCGAACACCACATCGAAGGGTTTGACCAGGCGCCCCGAGCGCACGTGTTCGCCGAACAGATTCGTATCGACCAGTACGACGCCCTCGCCGCTCAAGGCGTACTGCACGGCGAGCATGGCGGTATCGAACACCAGCCCGCGCTCCACATTGAGCGCGCCTAAGCCCACGTGGTGCACGAATTGCGTCCACAAATGGTGTCGCGGCAGATCGTTGATGCGCACGTGGATGATCTCGTTGGCGCCGATGAAGGCCGCCAGATCCGCACCCTCATGCCGCGCGCGCAATTGCGGATGACACAGCACGCTCAGGCGCACCGGCCAGAGCAGGTCCGTGACGAGGTCCGTGACCATCGGTTGGGAGTACACCACCGCGACATCGACGTCCGCGAGCGGCGGCCCGACGCCGTAGGGACTGACCACGTCGATCTCGACCTCGGCGCTCGCGCGCCGGAAATCGCGCAGGATCGGCACCGCGACGTGGGTCGCGAAGCTCGGCGGCATCTGCACGCGCAGCGTTCTTAACGTCGCGGTGTCCTGGCGGCGAACGCTATTCAACGCCAGTTCGAGGCCGTCGAGGGATTTCACGACCGCCGGCAAGAGGTGATCGCCGGCCTTTGTCAGGTTAAGCGAATGCGGCCGGCGCTCGAACAGCTGCACGCCGATCAGCGTCTCGACTGCGATCACGTGCCGCGACAGAGCGCTCTGCGAGATCTGCAGCGCGTGGGCGGCCGCCGTGAAGCTGCCGTGCTTGGCGACGGCCTCGAATGCGCGCAAGGCATTGAGCGGCAGCCAGCGTCGGCCTATGGCGGGCTTCCCCATGGGGCATCGTAGCCCGAAGCGATCGCGCCGGCGCAACCTCTATGCCATTTTTCGATAGCGCTATGCGTTTTCTCAGCTTTTCAGCGACTTATGGCCGTGTAACGCTTTCGCCGTGAGCGCGCTGTGCGCCGAGCATCACAAGCATGCAGCAGATCCGTTTCGGTCAGACCGGTCTTAAGGTCTCCAAACTCTGCCTGGGCACCATGGGTCTGGGCAGCTCGGCCTGGAAGGGCTGGGTGCTGGATGAGGACCGGTCGGTGCCCATCCTCAAGCGCGCGTTCGAGCGCGGTTTCACCTTCTTCGACATGGCGGACTGGTATTCGACCGGACGCAATGAGGAGGTGGTCGCACGCACTCTGCTCAAGCTCGCGGCGCGTGAGAGCTTCGTGTTCGCGACCAAGGTGTTCTACCCGATGAGCGAGGCGGTCAACGACCGTGGCCTCTCGCGCAAGCACATCATGGCCTCGATCGATCGTTCGCTGCGCCGCATGGGTACCGACTACGTCGATCTCTACATCATCCATGCCTTCGATCCCGACACGCGCATCGAGGAGACGCTCGAGGCGCTGCACGACACCGTCAAGGCCGGCAAGGTGCGCTATCTTGGCGCTTCGACCATGTACGTCTGGCAGTTTGCCAAGATGAACTACACCGCGCGCCTGCACGGTTGGACGCCGTTCGTGAACATGCAGTGCCAGTACAACCTGCTGTATCGGGAAGAGGAGCGCGAAATGATGCCCTACTGCCAGGACGAGGGCATCGCGGTCACGACCTTCAGTCCGCTGGCGCGCGGCTTTCTGACCGGCGCCACGCAGAGCGCGCGCACCGCACATGACCTCTATCTGAACTTCTACGGCGATGAAATCGACTGCGAGATTGCGCGTCGCGTGCGCGAGTTGAGCGTTCGTCGCGGCGTGACCCCGGCGCACATCGCCAACGCCTGGGTGGCCGGTAGTCCGCAAGTCACCTCGCCACTGATCGGTGCCGATACGCCCGATCAGGTCGATGTGGCGCTCGCGGCCTCGGAACTGGCGCTGGACAGCGAGGAGCGGGCCTTTCTCGAGGCCCCTTATCGGCCGCGCGATGTGATCAACGATTACAACCCGATCCGGCGAGCGCGCGCGCTTGGGTCGAACTAAAGCTCATCCATGCTTTACATCGGCGAAGGTTTCGAGGGCAGCGGCGGCAACGCCGCGCATATCAATCTGCTGCTGGGGCCTAAGGACGGGCCCTTGAGTGCGGCCTGGGCAACGGCCGCGGCCAGTCCCGGTCCCGGACACATCCCGTTTCAGGTCGTGCTCAAACCGAATCTGCCGGTGAAGCCGGCGACGCTGTTTATCGGCAAAGCCGTGCTGCGCGATGCCAATCACGAGAAGATGACCTGGGGTCCGGCGCAGCTGGGCGTTGCGGCGGGACTTACGCGTGCGCTGCTCGATGGCGCCCTGCCGCCCGAGGCCGAGGATCGCTGGCTTAGCATCGCGCTGGTGTGGGTCAACTGGACCGCCGACGATGCCGATCAGGTCTACGCCAACAACAAGGCCGCGGCGCATGCGGCCGCGCAGCGCGCGCTGAAGTCCGGCTGGCCCTCGCGTGCCGAACTGCTCGCGGGACTCTCGAGCGTGGGCAATCCGTTCTACACGCCGCGCTCGCCCTGATGCGCACATGAGACCGCTTGCGCCATGAGCAGCCTCATCCTCGATCGTGTGCCGCGCATCCTGCAGGGCGCAGGGGCTCTCGAGCAGATCGGCACGGTCATCCTTGAGCTGCCGGCGGCAGGCAGCGTGCTGCTGGTGGCCGACCCGGGGCTGAAGTCGACCGGCATGATCGAGACGGCTGTGCGCTCGCTGCGGGCGGCGGGCTGCGCGATCACGGTGTTCGATGAGGTCAGGAGCGATCCCTCCATGGCGCAGGCCGACACCACGGCCGCGCTGGCGCGCGCGCAGGGCGCACGGGCCGTCGTGGCGCTCGGCGGCGGTTCGGCCATGGACCTCGGCAAATCGGTCGCGGCGATTGCGGGCGCAACCCACCCGGCAAGTCACTACGGGCTGTGCGCGAACCCGTTTCCGGCGTCGCGGCTGGCCTGCGTATGCGTGCCGACGACGTCGGGCACGGGCTCGGAGGCGACCCGCACTGCAGTGCTTTCCGACCTGGAGGGCGCGAAGGTGTGGCTTTGGGGCGATGCCCTCAAGGCCGACGCCATCGTGCTCGATCCGACCCTCACCACCGGACTGCCCGCCCATCTGACGGCGGCCACGGGCATCGATGCGCTGGTGCACGCGATCGAAGCGTCGACCAATCGCAACGCGAATCCCGCCAACGACATGTATTGCCACGAGGCGATCCGGCTGGTCGTCGCTCATCTGCAGCGCGCGGTCAGCGCGCCGCAGGATCTCGCCGCGCGCGCGGGCTTGCAGTGGGCCGCGACCTTCGCCGGCATCGGCATCGACAACTGCGGCACCGCCATTGCACACAACATCGGCCATGCGCTGGCCTCGCTCCGTCCCATTCATCACGGCCGCGCCGTGGGCGTAGCACTGCGTGCCACGCTGCCCTGGAGCGTGCAGGGCGAGGACACCGTCTTCGCGGCCGCTGCGGCCGCCATGGGTGAGGCCGCCGATGCGCGTTCACTGCCCGCGGCGTTCGACCGGCTGCTGCGCGAGGTCGGCATCAAGGTTTCGATCGCCGGAGAGGGTCACGATGACATCACCCCCGGTGAGCTCGCGCAGCAGATGGCCATGCCCGCCAATGAGCCCATGCGGCGCTCGAACCGGCGCGAGGTGCGCGATTCTGACCTGCTCGACTTCGCCACCGCCGTGCTGACGGAGCATTGAGTGCCATGACATCGCTCGTTGCCCGCAGCCGCTCGCAATGGGAGCAACTCGCCGCAGGACTCAAACCCGAGGGCCGCGCGTTCATCAACGGCCGCCTGATCGAGGCGCAATCGGGCTTGGCGTTTGACGACATCAGCCCGATCGACGGTCGGCCGGCGGGCGCGGTGGCGCGCTGCGCCGCGGCGGATGTCGATGCGGCCGTAGCCAATGCGCGCGCGACCTTCGAGGCCGGCCTCTGGTGCCATCAGGGACCGAAGGAGCGCAAGCGTGTGCTGCTGCGCTTCGCCGAGCTCATGCGCGCCGATCTCGAGCACCTGGCAGCGCTCGAGACGCTCGATGTCGGCAAGCCCATCGCCAACTCGCTGAGCGTCGACGTGCCGTTCGCGGCCGACTGCATTGCCTACTATGCCGAGTTCGCCGACAAGCGCTACGACGAGGTCGCGCCGACGGGTCCGAACGATCTGGCGCTCGTGCGCCGCGAGCCGCTCGGCGTCGTCGCGGCCATCGTGCCCTGGAACTATCCGCTGATCATCAGCGCCTGGAAGCTCGGGCCGGCACTGCTGTCCGGCAATTCAGTGGTGCTCAAGCCGGCCGAGCAGTCACCCTGGACCGCGATTCGTCTGGCTGAACTCGCCTGCGAGGCAGGTCTCCCGCCCGGGGTGCTCAATGTCATTCCNGGCTATGGTGAGGAGGCGGGCAAGGCGCTGGCCCTGCACCCGGATGTCGACATGGTCAGCTTCACCGGTTCGACCGAGGTCGGCAAGCTCATGCTGCGCTACGCCGGCGAGTCGAACATGAAGCGCGTCGCGCTCGAGTGCGGCGGCAAGAGTCCTCATCTGGTCATGGCCGATGCCGACCTCGCCGCGGCCGCTGAAGGCATCGCCTGGGGCATCTACTACAACAGCGGCGAGACCTGCCACGCCGGCTCGCGCGTGCTGGTGCACGAGCACGTCAAGGATGAGCTGATTGCCTCGATCGCGCGCGTGGCGTCGACCATCACGCTCGGCTGTCCGTGGGAGCCCTCGACGCAGATGGGCGCCCTGATCGATCAAGGCCACATGCAGCGCGTGCTCGGCTACATCGACGATGGGGTGCGTGCGGGGGCGCGCGTGGCGCTCGGCGGCAAGCGCGCGCTCACCGACACCGGCGGTTTCTACGTCGAGGCGACGATCCTCGATGCGGTCCAGCCCGATATGCGCGTCGCGCGCGAGGAGATTTTCGGACCCGTCCTGGCGGTGAGCACTTTTCAGGAAGAAGCGCAGGCGCTGCGCCTGGCCAACGACAGCATCTACGGATTGGCCGCGGCGGTCTGGACCGCCGACATGAACGTCGCGCACCGACTGTCCAATGCGCTGCGCGCCGGAACGGTGTGGGTCAATGCCTTCGACCGCTCCTCATTCGCGACGCCTTTCGGCGGCTTCAAGCAGTCCGGCTTCGGCCGCGACCGCTCGCCGCATGCCATCGACAAATACACCGACCTTAAAACCCTATGGACGGCGTTCAAATGAGCGCGCGCGTGAGCGAGCTGCAGCGGCCGCCGGCAGCGGTGCAGCGGATCGCCTCGATCGAGGTCACGCACCACCGGCTGCAATTCCAGCCGCCGTTCCGAGCCAGCTGGGACAGCAAGCCGCGGCATCACTTCGATGCCACGATCGTGCGTGTGCGTACCCAGGACGGGCTCTTGGGGGTGGGCTCGGGCGATCGGATGCTCGGATTTGCAGGTCACGAGCACCTCTTCATCGGGCACGATCCGCTCGCGATCGAGCGCCATTACCGCGTGCTCTCGCATATCGACTTCCATTACGGCCGCTGCTGGCCGCTGGATCTGGCGCTCTGGGATCTGGCCGGCAAGATCACAGGCCAGCCATGCTGGAAGCTGCTCGGGGGCCTCTCGAGCCGCGTGCGTGCCTATGCCTCCTCGGGCGTGCTGCGCGACCGGGAAGCGATGGCCGAGCAGGCTGAAAGCTGCCTGGCGCGAGGATTCAAGGCACTCAAAATCCGCTTCCACCGCGGCGACTGGCGCGATGACATCCGCGCGCTCGAGACCGTGCGCGCGCGCGTCGGTGAGCGCCTGGAGCTCATGGTGGACTGCAACCAGGGTTGGCGCCTGCCGTGGGACACGGAAGGCCCCTGGACTTTCAAGGATGCCCTAGGTGTCGCGCGCGAGCTCGAGCGGCTGAAGGTCTACTGGATGGAAGAGCCGCTGCACCGGGCCGATTACGCCGGCATGCGTGCGTTGCGCGAGGCGACCGACGTGCGCATCGCGGGCGGGGAGATGACCCGGCAGCTGCACGAGCTGCGCGAGCTGATCACCGGCGGCTGCGTTGATGTGCTGCAGCCGGATGTGGCGCTCGTGGGCGGCATCACAGGCCTCAGACGCGCGGCCGTGATGGCGCAGGAGCACAACCTGACTTTCACGCCCCATACCTGGACCAATGGCATGGGGCTGACCGCCAATGCGCAGCTCGTGGCCGGGCTCGCCGACTCGCCGTTCCTCGAATACCCGTTCGATCCGCCGGACTGGGACCTCAACCGGCGCGACTACATGATGGCCGAGCCGCTCGGCGTCGATTCCGAGGGCATGATCGCGCTGAGCGACGCTCCTGGCATGGGTTATGCGCTCAATGAAACCTTGCTTGAAAAGACCTTGGTCAAAGCGGTGCGGGAATGAGCAAGCGGCGCTCGGGGACCTGGTCCCAGGCTAACGGCTGATGCAGCCGCGATCGATCAGTTCCTGGCGACGCCCTGAACCAAGGCGCAGGGGAGGCTCGCCGGCAGCCGGCTGTCATCGCGAGCTGGCGGATCCTGACTTTCTCGCATCTGAAATACGGGAAAGTTGCCTATTGAAGGCTGCAGGCTCCGATCTTTGTGACTTTCTCGTATTTCAAATACGGGAAAGTCACATTTCGCGGCGAGGGCGCCTTCACTCCTCCTGCGCCAGCAGAGCGGCGCCCTTCTCGGCCACCATGAGGGTCGGCGCATTGATATTGGCGGAGGTGAGGCTCGGGAACACCGACGCGTCGATGATGCGCAGAGCCTCGAGCCCGTAGACCCGCAGCCGCGCGTCGACCACGGCGCTCGCCGGGTCGGGTCCCATGCGGCAAGTGCTGACCGGGTGGAACACAGTGCCGGCGCGTGCGCGGAAATCCTGCAGCAGTTGCGCCTCAGACTGCACGCGCTCACCGGGGAGCATTTCGGATTCGATGTAGTCGCTGAGCGGCGCGGTCGCAGCGATCGTGCGCAACAGCCGCGCACCGGCGATGGCTTCGCGCACGTCGTGCTCGGTCGAGAGCGAATTCGGATGAATCAGCGGCGCTTCGAGCGGATCGGCCGAGCGGATCTCGATATGGCCGCGGCTGGTGGGCCGGCAGGCATTGAACGACAGCAGAAAGGCGGAGAACGGATCGGGATTGAGCACGCGGCGGTCCAAACCTGCGGTCGCGGTGTAGCTCAGCGGATTGAAATACAATTGCAAATTGGCCCGCGTTTGAGAGGCATCGCTGCGCACGAAGCCCCCGCCTTGATTGACGCTCATCGCGAGCGGCCCGCGCCGCGTCATAAGGTAGCGCGCAGCGAGTCTGACTCTGCCGCGCCAGGACAGCAGCTCGTCGTTCAGCGTCGGCACCGTCGAGCGATAGAAGTAGGAGACCGCCAGATGATCCTGCAGGTTTTGCCCTACCGCTGGACTGTCGAGGACCGGCTCGATGCCGCAGCGCTGCAGCAGCTGTCGCGGACCGATGCCGGACAGTTGCAGCAGCTGGGGTGAGTTGATGGCGCCGGCGCAGAGGATTACCGCGCGGCGGGCGCGTGCTTCGAGCGTGTGCCCGGCCCGCAGGTAGCGCACGCCAACTGCGCGTCGTTTCTCGATCAGTAGGCGCAGCGCCTGAGAGCGCAATGCGAGAGTCAGGTTGCGACGCTTACGTGCGGGGTGCAGGTAGCTTCGGGCGCTCGAGTCGCGCCGGCCGCGGTGCGTCGTGATCTCGTAGAGGCCGACGCCCTCGCTGTGCGCAGCATTGAAACTGTCGCTAAAGCCAAACCCGAGCGCACGGCAGCTGTCGATAAATGCCTGACACAGCGGGTGTGCGTCGCGCGAGACATCGCTGATGTGGATACGGGCCTCGGCGCGCTCGAAGCAGGGCAGCGCGTCCGTGAACGCCCAGCCCGGATTGCCGAGGTCGCACCAGTCATCAAAGTCCTGCGGCAGGCCGCGCGCATAGACCATGGCATTGATCGATCCCGACCCGCCGAGCACCTTGCCGCGTGGCCAGAACGCACGGCGGCCCTCGAGCGCCGGATCGGCTTGTGTCTCATACATCCAGTTGATGCGCGGGTCGTTGAAGGTGCGTCCATAGCCGATCGGCAGCTGGATCCAAAAACGTCGGTCCGTGCCGCCGGCTTCGAGCACCAACACGCGCCGCGCGCTATTCTCACTGAGCCGGCTCGCCACCACGCAGCCGGCGCTACCGGCACCGACGACGATATAGTCAAAGCACGCCACCGCAGCTAGCCGAGCGGCCGCCCCGCCATTTCCAGGTGCAGCATGCTGCCGTTATAGGGGTGCTTGCTGATGACGGCCTCGTTCAGCTCCACACCGAGGCCGGGCTCCGTCGGCGGAATCACGTACCCGTCCTGCCAACGTATCGGCCGCTTGAGCACCTCTGCGTGGAAGCCATCCCAACGCTCGATGCCCTCAAGGATCAAAAAATTCGGGCTGCAGGTGGCCAGCTGTATATTGGCGGCGCCGACCACCGGCCCGCAGTACAGATGCGGCGCGATCTGGACGTGATGCACTTCGGCCATGCCCGCGATCTTCTTGGCCTCGAGCAATCCGCCGACGCGGCCCAGATTCATCTGCAGAATGGCCGCGGACTCGGCGCGCAACAGCCTTGCGAAATCGTACTTGGTCGCCAGCCGCTCGCCGCTCGCGATCGGAATGCTCGTCGCGCGCGCGACCTTGGCCATCTGCTCGGGCGCATCGGGCGGCACCGGCTCCTCGAACCACAGCGGGTCGTAGGGCTCGAGGCGCCGCGCGAGGCGGATCGCGCCGGCCGCAGTCATCTGCCCGTGGGTGCCGAACAGCAGGTCCGCGCGTGCGCCGACGGCCTCGCGCAGCCGCCTGCAGAAGCGCTCGCAACGCTCCAGATCCGCCAGCCTGAGCTGTCGCCCGTCAAAGGCGCCGTACGGGCCAGCGGGGTCAAACTTGAGCGCGGTGAATCCCTGCTCGAGGTACTCGAGCGCGCGTTCGGCCGCCAGATCCGGATCCATGTAGACATCCGTGCGATCGCCCGGGCGGGCATAGATATAGGTGTAGCTGCGCAGCCGTTCGTGCACGCGGCCACCGAGCAGTTTATAGACTGGCTGGCCGGCCTCCTTGCCGATGATGTCCCAGCAGGCCATCTCGAGCGCGCTCAACACGCCCATGAGCGCCAGATCCGGGTGCTGCGTGAAGCCCGCCGAGTAGACACGCCGCCAGAGCTTTTCGATGTCGTGCGGATCCTCACCGCGCAGGTAGCGCTCGAACACATCCTCGATCAGCTTCGCCACCAGATGGGGATCGAACGGCACGCAGTAGGCCTCGCCGATGCCCTCGACGCTGGTGTCGCTGATGAGCTTGACGAATACGAAGTAGCGCCCGCCATAGTGCGGCGGCGGGTTGCCTACCACGAAGGTCTTGATGTCCGAGAGCTTCACGAGGCCCGCTTCTCGCCGCGCAGCAGCGACAGGGCGAGCGCCGCCGATGCCAGCATCAGAAAAAGACTCACGGCGTTGAGTACCGGGCTCGCCCCCTCGCGCATGCGGCCGTACATCGTCACTGTCAGCGGCGCATCTGCGCCCACCAGCATCAGCGTGGTGTTGAAGTTCTCGAACGACATCAGGAACGCAATCGCCGCCGAGCCGATCAGCGCCGGCCGCAAGTACGGGAAGGTGATCGTGCGCAGCATTGCGGCGTGCGAGGCGCCGAGATTGAGCGCCGCTTCCTCGAGCGTGCGGTCGAAGCGCTTGAGGCGCGCGCTGATCATCAACGTCGTGATGGTTGCGATGTAGGAGAACTGACCGAGCACGACCAGCGGCAATCCGGGCCGCAGGAAGTCCAGATCCCATCCGAACAGCGCATCGGCGAGTTCGGCGATGCGGCTGAACAGGGCAAGGATCGAGATGCCGAGAATGACACCCGGGATCACGAGCGGCACCAGCATGAGCACCGAGAGCGCCTGCTTGCCCGGAAACTCCCAGCGCTCCATCAGGAACGAATTCGCCGTACCCACGATCACCGACAGCGCGGTGACCCAGCAGGCAACCACCAGGCTGGTGACGATGCTGCCGAGCAGTTCGGTATCGTGGAACAGCCCGACGCGGCCGGCGCTCGTGTTGCCGAGGAACCAGTCGAGCGTGAACCCGCGCCACGGCGGAGCCGGGTAGGGCGCGTTGTTGAACGCGAATACCGCCACCGTGGTCAGCGGCAGGAACAGGAACAGCAGAAATGCCGCGACATAGAGTGCTGTGGCGGTGCGCAACCAGGCCGGTCGTGGCAGCGAGGAGATCATGTGCGCCGCATCACATCGACGAATCGCTGGCCGCTCAGGCGCAGGCCGACGGCCACCATCGCGGTCGACAGTCCGAGCAGCAGGAAGCCGAATGCGGCACCCTGTTCCCAATTGAAGCGCACGATGAATTGCGTGTAGATGAGCTCGGTGAACCACTGCGAGTTCTTGCCGCCGAGCAGCGTCGGCGTCAGGTAATTGCCGAGCGTGAGCATGAACACGATGATACAGCCGGCCGTGATACCGGGCGCAGCGTGCGGAATCACAATGTGGCGCAGAATTGCGAAGCCGTTGGCGCCGAGATTGTAGGCCGCTTCGATCAGCGCGTTGTCGAGACTCTCGAGGCTGTTCACGAGCGGCACGACCATGAACAGCAGCGAGGTGTATACGAGTCCGACCAGAATCGTCGCGTCGTGATAGAGCAGCTCAACCGGCATCGCCGTTAGCCTAAGTTTCACCAGCAGCGCCGGCAGCACGCCGGATTCGCGCAGCAGAATCAGCCAGCCGAGCGCGCGCACGGTCTCGCTGACCCAGAACGGAATCAGACACACTACGAACAGCAACGAGCTCGCGCGGCCGCGCGCGACCTTGGTGATCACCCAGGCTGCGGGGAAGGCCACCAGCAGTGTGAGCGCTGTGGCGAGCGCTGAAATGATCGCGGTGCGTACGAACACCTGCCAGTACAGCGGCTCGGTGAAAAAGGTCCTGAATTGCAGCAGGCTCGGATTGTAGACGTGCGGCGCGACTCGCTGTCGCAGCGACAGCACGGCCAGATCGACGTGCGGTAGGATGATCAGCAGCAGCAGCCACAGCAGCGCCGGCGCCAGCAGCCACGTCAGCACGAAGCGGCGCTGCCACACGGACTGTGGCTGCGGATCAGGCATGCATCGGCGCCTCGCCGCCGGCAAAGCAGATGGCGCGCTGCGGATCGAAGCCGAAATACACGCGCTCGCCGACTTTGAGATCGGCAAATCGACCGGTCTGGGGCAGCGCGACCCGAAACTCGAAGCCGCTGCGCTCCTCATTGAGCAGCACCGCGGAGTTCGCACCGTCGAACAGCAGACTCTGGACCTGACCGCCGAATTTCAGGTAATCAGCCGGCAGCTGATCGGACGCGCGTTCCAGACTTGCGACCTCGGGCCGCACGAAGGCAGCGGCGGCATCGCCGACACGGCAGCTGCCGCTCTGGCGCGCGCACACCACCCAGCCCTCGGCCGTCGTGATATCGGCGAGTTCGCCGTCGCGCCGTGTCACGCGTCCGCTGATGCGGTTGTTGGCACCGACGAATGCGGCCACGAATGCCGTGGCGGGCTGGTAGTACAGGTCCTGCGGCGTGCCGAGCTGCTCGAAGCGGCCTCGATTCATCACCGCGACATGATCGGACAGCACCAGCGCCTCGGATTGATCGTGCGTGATATAGACGAAGGTCGTGCCGAAGGAAGCCTGCAGCTGCTTGAGCTCGATCTTCATGTGCTCGCGCAGTTTCAGATCGAGCGCGCCGAGCGGCTCATCGAGCAGCAGCAGCGTCGGCTCGAGTACCATGCTGCGCGCAATCGCCACACGCTGGCGCTGCCCGCCCGAGAGCTCATCGACGCGTTTGTGCGCAGCCCCCGCAAGACCCACGCGCTCGAGCATGGCCTCGGCGCGCTTGCGGCGCTGCGCCTTGTCCAGGCCGCGACGCGCGAGACCGAAGGCCACGTTTTCGCCGACCGACATCATCGGAAACAGCGCCAGCTGCTGGAACACCATGTTGACCGGGCGGCGATTCGGAGACACACCCTGCATGCTGCGTCCGCCGATCTGGATCGCGCCGCCGTCGGGCACGATGAAGCCGGCGATCATGCGCAGCAGTGTCGTCTTGCCGCAGCCGGAGGGTCCGAGAATCGAGAAGAAGCTGCCGCGCTCGACTGCGAACGAGAGCTCATCGACCGCGCGATGGTCGGCGAACTGCTTGACGAGCCGCTCGACGGCCAGATCGGGTGTGCTCAACGGGCCGCCTTGATGCGATCGAGCACGCGGCCCTCGATTTCCTCCAGCCCCGAGGGAATCGCCGGATACCAGTGGATGTTCTTGAAGGCGCCTTCCGGGAAACTGGCGTTGTACTGCGCGCGCATGCGTGGATCTACCAGGGTCTCGGTGCCGCGCGCGGCCGTCCAATTGCCGACATTGCGCGTGATGCGCGCGGCGACGTCGGGCCGCATCGTGAAATTGATCCAGGCGTAGGCGGCGGCGTCGTTGCGTCCCCGCGCGGGCAGCGCGAACGTGTCGAGCCAGCCGAGCGCCCCCGACTTGGGCACCACGAACTGGATGTCGGGATTTTCGCGGTTGAGCGTCCAGCCGCCGGTATCCCACATCATCGCTGCGATCACTTCGCCGGCACGCATGGCATTGAGCAGCTGATCCTTGTTGTCGAAGAAAAATCGCACGATGTCCTTGCACGCCGACAGCCTCTGCCCGACGCTGTCCATCAGTGCCGCATAGGCTTGTGGATCGTTGTAGAGCGCGAACGGATCCTTGCCCATGGCGAAGGCGAAGGCCATGAGGGTCGGTCGGCGCAGCCGCAGCGAGGCCTTGCCCTTGAGGTCCGGGCGGCAGACATCGACATAGTCACTGACGCCCTTGACGAGCTTGATATTGACCACGAGTCCATCGGTTCCCCAGAGGTAGGGCAGCCCATAGAGCTTGCCGTCGAGAGTCGTGTTCTTGCGCGTGATGTCGAGAATCTCAGGCCTGAACTGCTCGACCTTGACTTGGGCGAGGTCGATCGGCTTGTAGACGCCGAAGTCGCGCTGCACACCCGTGATGCGGTCCTGAGAGGGTTGGGCCAGGTCGAACCCTGCGCCGCCGGTGGCGCGCAGCTTGGAGATGATCTCCTCGTTGTTCGACAGCGTGACTTCGACCTGGATGCCGGTTTCCTGCTTGAACAGCGCGACCACGTCGGCCGGCGCGTAGTCGGCCCAGGTGATCAGCCGCAGTTTCTTGGCATCGTCCGCGGCGGCCGCGCCGGACAGCACGAGCCCCAGCAGAGCCAGGCGTATCAGAAAGGCTTTCATGCGGTCTCCGTATTCAATGGGTCGTCTGCCGCTGGAGCACAAGCATGCCGCATTCGTCAGGCAAGGCCAATCGCGCGCTGCTGCTCCTGCCGCAGCGTGCGCGTGCACCAGAAAAAGTGGAACGCGGACCAAAACCCGCTTGGCGCCAGGCACAGCAGCGCCAGGCGCAGCGAGGCCGCATTGGCGACGTGGCCGGGCGCGAAAAAATCACTTAAGGCACCGACCAGTTGCGGCGCGATGATCAGGTTGCCGACATTGGCCACCAGCAGCGTGGCGGCGCAGAACTGGCCGCGCATACGCGGGGGCGATAGATTGTTCAGGATCCCGAAGCACGGCCCGATATAGAAGTAGATGAACGGGATGAAGATCCAGAACATGATTTTCGTCAGCTCGAGCGAGTGGGTCGCGAAGATGACGATCGAAGGCACCGTGGCAATCGCAACACCNGACCCGAGAAACCAGACNACACGGCGCGGGTCGTACATGAACGGTCGGCCGAGCAGCCAGGCCGTGAACACCGTGGCCGCGATGCCGCCCACCAAGTGGATCGGCCCTGTGATGGTGCCGGCCTGTCCGATCGTGAGCGCGTAATTGCGCATCAGAAAGGCCGGCGTCCACCAGGTCAGGCCCCACCCCCAGAGCGCGGTCACGGCGCTGCCAAGCATAAGGTGGCACGCGGCGCGCTGGCTCCAGAGAAACTTCGCGGTCTCGATCAGCGAGGGTTTGGTGCCATCGCCGGCGGCATCGAGCCGACCGCGTTTGGGTTCGCGCACCGTAAAGTAGACCAGGCCGCCGAACACGATCCCGGGCACGCCCAGGGCGAGGAATACCGAGCGCCAGCCGAACGCATCGGCGATGCGGCCGGCAAGGCTGTAGCCGACCCAGGCACCGAGCGGGGCGCCGAGGGAGAACACGGTCAGTGCCATGGGCCGGCGCCCGGCCGGAAAATAATCGGAGATGATCGAGCTCGCGGCCGGCGTGCCGCCGGCCTCGCCAATGCCGACGCCGATGCGCGCGAACAGCAGTTGCCAGTAGCTCATCGCGATCCCGCACAGCACCGTCAGCGCCGACCAGAGCGTCATGCAGACCGCGATGATCCGGCAGCGGTTGGCGCGATCCACCAGCAGGGAGAGCGGAATGCCGAAGGAGACATAGAACAGCGACAGCGATACGCCGGTCAGAAAGGCGACGCCCGAGTCGCTCAGATGCAGCTCGAGCCGGATCGGCTCGAGCACGGTCGAGATCACATATCGGTCTGCTATGCTGACTGTGTACACGAGGCACATGGCTAGCAGCGCGTACCATCGAATGAACGCGGAGGGAACCGCCGCCTCGGGGATCGGCTCCAGCAGCACGGCCCTGACGCTCATGCAGACTCTCTCGCGTTCACTTGGAACGTCCCCCTTCGGACGCAGCGGCACTGACCATGGACAATATCAAAATCGGCTTTATCGGCCTTGGTAACGTGGGCGGCAAGCTTGCCGGGAGCCTCGCGCGCCATGGCCTCGATCTGACGGTACGCGACCTCAACGTGCAGCTCGAAGCCGATTTCGTGCGCCGGGGCGCCACGCGCGCCGCCTCGCCGCGGGAAATGGCCGCACGGGTCGATGTGATCATCACCTGCCTGCCATCGCCCGCGGCCTGCGCGCAGGTCGTGGAAGGCACGGATGGCATTCTAGCGGGCTTGACACCCGGTAAGGTCTGGCTCGAGATGAGTACCACCGATGCGGCCGAAATCCGCCGCCTCGGGGCGCTGGTCGAAGCCCGCGGCGCGTGGGTCATGGATTGTCCCGTGTCGGGGGGCTGTCATCGCGCCGCAACCGGCAATGTCTCGATCTTCGCCGGCGGCAGCCGGGCGGCCTTCGAGCGGGTGCTGCCGATTCTGACCATCCTCGGCCGCCGCATTTTACATACGGGGCCGCTCGGATCCGCCTCGATACTCAAGGTGGTCACTAACTACCTCTGCACGGTGCACCTGGCGGCACTGGCCGAGGCCTTGTCGGTGTCCAAAGTGGCTGGCATGGACATGAACACGACCTACGAGGCGATCCGGATTTCCTCAGGCAATTCGTTCGTGCATGAAACCGAGTCGCAGGTGATCCTGAACGGCAGCCGGGACATCAGCTTCACGATGGACCTGGTCATCAAGGACGTCGGACTGTTCGACGCGCTGGCGCGTTCGCTGCACGTGCCAGTCGAGCTCTCGCCGCTGGTGCTCGAGATTTTCAAGGACGGCGAGCGGCGCTACGGCCCAAGGGAGCTCTCGCCCAACATCATCCGCCGGCTCGAGGACGCCTGTGGCATCCGCGTGCTGGGTGAGGGTTTCCCATCGCGGATGGTCGATGAGGAGCCCGAAGCGCCGGGCTACGAGCTCCTGCCTCGTCGCTCGGGCAGCGGCGCGCCGCGATAGCACTTCCTGCTCGAGATCGACCGGATTGTAATCGTACTGGTCTTCGTCGGCGGCGCTCTGCCGCGCAGAGCANACAGCTTGCGGTACGCTCCCCGCTGTGGTGATCTCATGTCAGCTGCCTTGAAAACATTGGCATTTGTACCCATGGCATCCCGTAAGGAGCGCAGACGGTGAAGACCTATAAGCGGATCGAAACCCAGCTGATTCATGCCGGCACGCCGCAACCGCGCATTCAGGGGGCTGTGGCGCTGCCGATATTTCAATCCGCCAATTTCGAGTACGCCGGCGAGAGCCGCTATGACGATCTGAAATATATCCGGCTCAACAACACACCCAATCACGTGGCGCTGCATCGAACGCTCGCAACGCTCGAGCGCGCGCCGGCCGCTCTGGTTGCCGCCAGCGGCATGGCCATCATCGCCACGACTTTGCTGACGGTATTGGGCCAGGGCGATCATCTGCTGGCTCAGAACTGTCTCTATGGCGGCACGCACGCGCTGCTGACGACGGATTTCCCGCGATTCGGCATCGCCTGCAGTTTCATCGATGGCGATGCACCGCAGTCCTGGGAAGCGGCGCTGCGGCCCAACACCAAGGTGATTTACGTCGAGGCGATGACCAACCCACTGCTCGAGGTCGCGGATCTGCGCGCCGTGGTGCGCTTTGCACGAGTGCACAATCTGCTCTCGATCATCGACAGCACCTTCGCAAGTCCGATCAACTTCCTGCCGATCGCTGCCGGGTTCGATCTGGCATTGCACAGTGCCACGAAGTATCTCAACGGNCATTCGGACATCGTCGCCGGTGCCGCCGTGGGCGCCACCGACACCATCGAGCGCATCACGCACAAAATGAACCATCTGGGCGGTGCGATGGATCCGCACGCGGCTTNTCTGCTGTATCGAGGCCTCAAGACGCTGGCACTGCGCGTGCGGCAGCAGAACCAAAGCGCGCTCGAGATTGCGAAATTCCTCGCCGGCCATCGTGCCGTGACGCGGGTCAACTATGCCGGCCTCGACAGCCATGCGCAGCACGCGCGTGCGCGCGAGCTGTTCGAGGGCTTCGGCGGCGTCTTGAGCTTCGAGCTCGAGGGAACACCTTCGCGCGCCGAGCAGTTCATGCACCGCACGCAGATCCCGATCGTGGCGCCGAGCCTCGGGGGTGTCGAGACGCTGCTGACGCGGCCCGCGGTTACTTCGCATGCCAGCCTGTCGGCCGACGATCGGCGTCGGCTCGGCATCAGCGATCGACTGATCCGCATGTCGGTCGGCATCGAGGCGACCGACGAGCTCATCGAAGATCTGGCGCAGGCATTGGAGAGCTGAATATGCCAGCGCTTCGGAGCCGGGTGCGCCTGAGCGCGGCCGTGCTGCTGCTAGGCGTTGCGTGGCTGGCCGGCGAACGCGCGCAGGCGGCGCTGCCTGTCTATCGCCCAACGCACGGGTCCGAGATTCTCTGGGACCGCTATGGCGTGGCGCATGTGTATGCCAGATCGGTTCCGGACCTCTTCTATGGCTTCGGCTGGGCCCAGGCGCGCAGCCATGGCGACCTGCTGGCCAGGCTTTACGCACAAGCGCGGGGGCGGGCGGCAGAATACTACGGGGCCGAGGAGCTCGAGAACGACCGCTGGATGGCGATCAATGACGTTGCGGCGCGCGCCAGGCGCGATCTCGCGCAGCAGGATCCGGCGTTTCGAGCCGATCTCGAGGCCTTCGCCGCCGGCATCAACGCCTACGCGCGCGCGCATGCCGATGCGCTCTCCACTCAAGCGCAGCGGGTATTTCCGGTCTGCGCCAGCGATGTGCTGGCGCATGCGCAGCGGCTGTTTGAATTTGTCTATGCCGCACCCGCGCAGATCGTCAACCGCTTGCCGCCCGATGCCACAGCGTTGGCGCGCGAGCCGGCCGGCAGCAACGGCTGGGCGATCGCGCCGAGTCGATCGGCGAGCGGCCATGCCATGCTGCTCATGAATCCTCATCTGCCGTGGGCACCGGATTGGTCGACCTATTATGAAATCCAGCTGACTGCGCCCGGCGTGGACCTCTATGGCGCCACTCAGATCGGCCTGCCGGTGCTGCGATTCGTGTTCAGCGATTATTTGGGCTTCACCCATACCGTCAATGCCCCGAATGCCGTGACGTTCTATCGCATCCGGACCGCTCCCGGGGGCTACCGCTTCGATGACAAGGTGCTGCCCTTCCAGCTGTATCGCCACAGGCTCAACGTGCGCCAGAGTGACGGTAGCTTCACCACCGAAACCGTCTCGGTGCGCAACACCGTGCAAGGGCCCATCATCGGCGAGCGCGACGGCGCGCCGATCGCCATGCGTGTCGCTGGCCTCGATCGGCCCGGTGCACTCGATCAGTATTGGCATATGGCCACGGCGCACGACTTCGCCGGCTTCGAGGCGGCCTTGCGCCGGATGCAAGTGCCGACCTTCAATCTCGTGTACGCCGATCGCGACGGTCACATCGAGTATCTCTACATGGGGCTGGTGCCGCGACACGGCTTCGGCGATCTGCGCTTCTGGTCCAGTATCGTGCCCGGCGACACCTCAAGAACGCTCTGGAGCGAATACCTGAGCTACGGGGAGCTGCCTAAGGTCATCGATCCGACGGGCGGCACCGTGCAGAACTCGAACGATCCGCCATGGGACGCAGCATGGCCGGACACTCTCGATCCGGCGCCGTATGAGAGGGAAATACCCGCCGATCGCGTGAGTCTGCGCATGGCGCGCGGGATCCGCATGCTCTCGGATACGAGGAAAATCAGCTTCGAGCAACTCGTGGTCGACAAGTGGTCGACCCGTTCGGAACTCGCCGACCGGATTCTTCCCGATCTGCTCGAGGCCGCGCAGCGTTATGGCGACGATACTGCCAAGCAGGCCGCGGAGGTGCTGGCCCATTGGGACCGTTGCACCGATGCCGACAGCCGTGGAGCGCTGCTGTTCCTGAACTGGAGCGACCGGCCGGGCGCTGTCAACGGCTACGCCGAGTCCGGCTTCGGGCGAGCGTTCGATCTGCGAGAGCCCCTGACCACGCCAGCCGGGCTGGCCGATCCGAAGGCAGCGGTGAGCGCATTGCAGGACGCGGCGCGCGACATGCTGGCGAAATACGGCGCATTGGATCGGCCTTGGGGCTCGGTCATGCGGCTGCGGCTCGGAGCGGTCGATCTGCCCGCGAGCGGCGGACCGGGGCGTCTGGGCGTGTTCAATGTCATCGACTATGCGCCGTTGCAGAGCGGCACGCGTGCAGCGAATTTCGGCGCCAGCTACACAGCGCTCGTCAGTTTCGATGATCCGGTGCGTGCCAAGGTGCTGCTCTCGTACGGCGAGAGCTCGCAGCCAGGCTCGACGCATTCGAGCGATCAACTGGCATTACTATCAGCCGACCAGCTGCGCGATGCCTGGCGAACGCGAGCGCAGGTGCAGGCGAACCTCGAGAGCCGCGAGCGCTTCTAGGCCTGCTGCAATCCGCGGCGATGCTATCGGCGCTACCCCAGACGACGCACTTGCGGTTCGGCGTTCAGACGCACGGGCGTGACGCCGCCACGCACCAGATCCAGTTCCCAACGGCGCATTTCCCGGCGTCGCGCCGTGCTTTCCAGCACGAATGCCGGAATCTGCCCATCGGCCTCGATGGCGATGCCGCGCGCATCGCTGGTGGCTGGGTGATTCAGGAAATGCTGCACGGCAGAGCGTGTGCGGGGCAAGTCGCCGTGCAGCGAGTAGCAACCTTCCGTGTGGCGGTGCAGATTCGCCGCGAACCACAGATAGGGCGATTCCGATAGCGAGGCCGCCAGCGAACTGTAGCTCGAGGCGGAACACACCAACAGGTCGGTAGCCGCCAGCGCCAGCGCATCGCTGCAGTCACCGTTCGGAATATCGGCTGTGATGATGCACGGATAGTTCTCGAGCAGCGGCCGCAACGGCTCGGGCGCTCCATCGCTCACCAGCAAAAGCTGCCAGTCGCCCGCAAACGCGCTTTGCAGGCTCTCGGCGATATTGCGGAACCAATCGAGCGGCAGTGAGGCATTCGCCACGCGCCGATACTCCCCGAGGCTGGTCGGTGCGACGAAATCGCCGAGCCGCACGTGCATGCCGACCAGAATCTTGTGCGGATCGATGCGGCTCTGCAGCTGCAACAGATTTCGCGCGGCATAGCGGCTCTGGTAAAGGGTCGAGCGCATGAACTCGCGCGCTGCCTGCACGTGGCTGTATCCGCCCCACAGGCCCTCGGTCACGAAGGCGAACACGCGCCGTTCATGCAGCTTATGCTGCGCAATGAAGCTGCACAGCGCCGTGACGGCGCTGCCGCCGCCGTGAGCCAGATAGTCCGCTTCGGTGAATTCGACCACTGGCAGGATCTTCTGCAGCACACGATGGTAGATCCAGTCATCCGGGCTGGTTTTAAAATGCCGCCAGTAGCCGCGCCGGTTCAAGCCGAATGCGGGCGGCAGCAGTTTGGCGTTCAGCAATTGCGCCGCCAGGAATGCGCGCGCCCAGGGCACGATCTCATTGCCCAGACCGTGGCCCCGGTTACGCACTCGCGGTATGCAATAACGCAACACAGGCTCCGGCGGCCCTCAGGCAGCGCGAACGCTCGGCCAGATAGGTCGCGGGTGGCGCCGTTCGGCCAGGAAGGTGGACACCAGACCGGGCAGCACCAGCAAGACTCTCGGTGCCGCCAATATCAACGCCGCGTACCACGGCCATCGCCACAGGCTCATCGCGGCGAGAAAGGCACCGATGCGAATCGGTGGCGTGAAACGCAGCAGCAGCAGACAGGCGGCGCCAATCACGGCGCACGAGACACCGAGCTGCTGCTGCAGGCCGATCACGCCAATCACGAATCGCATTGCGCGAAAGGCGGCGAGCGCGCTCAGCACGGCCGCCGCGATCAGGGGTTTCATACCTTGGCTCCTGCGCACGCAAGCCGGCGCCATCCGTCGGCAACGTCGGCGGCAGTCTACCAATTTAATCCGGTAGCGCTACTTTCCATCAGCGACACGCTCTTGACTTGTGCATAGAGCGCTGTTCCGGGCGAGAGCCCAAGTTGCACGGCCGATCGCCGGGTGATCCGGGCCAGCAGAGGTTCCGCGCCGGCCTCGAGTCGCACCAGGGTCTGCGCCGGGTCGGCGTCCCCACTGAGCTCGAGCACCGTGGCAGGCAGGATATTGATGATGCTCGAGAGTTCGGGCGGCTTTAAGGCAAGACTGACGTCGCGCGCATCGATGCGCACCCGGATCCGATGACCCACGGCCACCGGGCGCAGCGCCACCGCCAGACGGCCCGCGCAGATGCGCACGTAGGTCAAGTGATAGTTCGGATCATGCTCTTCGACCACGGCATCGAACACCGAGCCGCTATCCTCGAAGTGTCCCAACGGCAGATCGCTGCGCGCGAGCAGCTGCTGCAAGGGCCCGGCGGCGCGCACGCGGCCGGATTGCAGCAGGATCAAATGATCGGCCAACCGCAAGATTTCGCCCAGCGCATGGCTCACATAGATGATGGGTATGGCCGAGCTGTCGCGCAGACGCTCCAGGTGCGGCAGGATCTGCGCCTTGCTGCGCTCATCGAGGTTCGACACCGGCTCGTCCATCAGCAGCAGGCGCGGACTGGTGAGCAATGCGCGGGCGATGGCAACGCGCTGACGCTCGCCGCCCGAGAGCTGCGGCGCGCGATGCCGCAGCAATGTCGACAGATCGAGCAACGCCACGACCTCGTCGAACTCAAGCCGACGTTCCCGCAGCGGCACGCGATGCAAACCGAATTCGAGATTGCCGCGCACATCCAGGTGCGCAAACAGGCTCGATTCCTGGAACACGTAACCCACGGCGCGTCGATACGTCGGCACGAACCGACCCTCGTCCTGCCAGAGTTCGCCGTCGCACTCGATGCGTGCCTGCACCGCACGCTCCAGTCCGGCGATGCAGCGCAGCAGCGTGGTCTTGCCGCTGCCCGAGCGGCCGAACACGCCGGTGATGCCGCGCGTCGGGATGTCGCATTCGACATCGAGTGTGAAATCCGCTCGCGCGAGCGAGGCGCGCAGCGACAGCGTCATAGCAGGATGCCAGCGGTCCGCAGCCGGCGATTGAGCGTGTAGACTAGCAGCAGCAGCACGAAGCAAACGACGAGCAGGATCGCCGACAGACGATAGGCGGCGCCGTATTCGAGGGCCTCGGCGTGATCGAACAACGCGATCGAGGCGGTCTGCGTGCGACCGGGAATGTTGCCGCCGATCATGAGCACCACGCCGAATTCCCCGAGCGTATGCGCAAAGGACAATACTGCCGCGGTCATGAAGCCGCGTGCGGCCAGAGGCAGGGCGACCGAAAAGAAGCTGTTCCAGGGCGAGGCGCGCAGGGTCGCGGCCACTTCGAGCGAGCGAGCTCCGACCGATTGGAAGGCATCGCGTATGGGCTGCACGGCGAACGGCAGCGAGTAGAGCATCGAGCCGAGCACGAGGCCGCCGAAAGTGAAGGCTGGCGCCGGCAGTCCGAGCCAGTGCAGTGTCACCCCCAGTGCGCCGCGAGGTCCCATCAGCATGAGCAGGTAGAAGCCGAGCACGGTCGGCGGCAGCACCAGCGGTAGGGACACCAGAGCGTCGACCACGATGCGCGCGCGCGAGCCGCCCACCGCCAGCCACCACGCCAGCGGCGTGCACAGCAGCAGCAGCAGCACGGTCGTCGTGACGGCCAGACGCAGCGATATCCACAACGCGATCAGATCGATGCTGCCCATACCGGCCGACCTCAGTTGACGGTGCGGTAGCCGGCGGATCGGATCATCGCCAGCGCCTTCGGGTCCGATCGCAGCCAGCTCATAAAGGCTTCGGCCGCGGCCTGCTGCCGGGTACTCTCGAGTACGACCGCCGCCTGCTCGATGGGCTGGTACATCGATGTCGGGACCAGCCACGATGAGCCGCTGATCGTGCCATCGGGCCCGAGCACCTGCGACAGTGCCACGAACGCCAGATCGACATTGCCGGTGGCCGCAAACTGCCAGGTCTGCGTGATGTTCTCGCCGATCACGATCCGGTGCAGCTGATTCAGCTCATCCCACAGGGCGAGTTTCCTCAGCACCTGCTGCGCCGCCGTACCGTACGGGGCGGTCTGCGGATTGGCGAGCCCGATGAGCCGGTGTGGCTGTTCCTGCAGCACATGGCCTGCCGGGTCGATCAGTCCCGGTCGGCTGCTCCAGAGCACCAGCGCGCCGATCGCATACGTAAAGCGGCTTCCCGGAACGGTCATTCCGTCCCGTTCGAGCAGCAGCGGCTTTTCGGCATCGGCGGATAGAAACACATCGAACGGCGCGCCCTGTCTGATCTGTGCATAGAGCTGGCCCGATGAGCCCGGACTGATGATGAGCCGATGAGCGCTGGCCTGCTCGAACACGGGCGCGAGCTGCTGCAGCGTGCCGACGAAATTGGCCGCGACCGCCACATGCAGCTCTGCGGCCGGCAGCGGCCGGATGACGAGCACCAGCAGCGCGGCGATGGCTGCAAAGAGTTTGCGCATGGATCGATGCTGTGGATCAGTCGGTCACGGCGAGCAGCACGTGCGAAGCCTTGATGAGCGCCAAACAGGGCTTCCCCGGCGACAGTCCCAGCTCCTTCCAGCCCTCGTTGGTGACAATGGCCGTGAGCGTGCGTGCGCCCGGTAATTGCAGCTTGATCTCGCTGTTGACGCTGCCGGGGGTGACCTCGCTGACGATGCCGGCGAGGCGGTTGCGTGCGCTGATGCGAACCTTCACGTCCGGCGACAGCAGCACCCAACTGGCCTTGATGAGTGCCACGACCTCGCGGCCGACCTGCAGTTGCAGGTCCTCGACGGCCTCGTTGGTGATGTTGGCGAAGATCTCCAGGCCATCGCCAAGATCGAGCACGACGTCGGCATTGACCGCGCCCTTCTTGACCAGTTTGATCTTGCCGCGATATTGGTTGCGCGCACTGGTTTTCATGGCGATGGCCCTCAGAAGTTGATTCAGCGCTTCAAAGTCATGGACTTTGGTCTGCATGCGGTGCAGCAATCGGCGGTGGCCGGACTCGAGCAGGCGGTAGAGCTGCACGATCTCGCGGCCATGTGTCGTGAGTCGACTGCCGCCGCCGTGCTCACCGCCGCTCTCGCGAATCAGCAGTGGCCGCTCCGCCAGATTGTTCATGGCTTCGACCGCATCCCAGGCGCCCTTGTAACTGAGTTTGAGCTGCCGGGCGGCTTCGGAGATCGAACCGTAGCGGTCGATGGCCTCGAGCAGCCCGATGCGCGCGCCGCCGAGGTATGGGCGGCCTCGGCGCGCAAGCTGCAGCTCGCCCCGCAGCGTCAGCGGTGCCGTCTTGTGACTCATTGCAGCGATGTGCAGGCGGTATGGATGGGTGTATATAACGGGACTCAAGCCTATCCTCGGCCGCCGAGATTGCAAGCCGTCACACTCGCTGCTGCGGCCGCAGGTGGCGGCTGACAGATCAAAGCGCCTTGCGGGAGGCTGCCGCTGCGCGGCGCTGTGGTAAAGTTCGGTCCCCCGGAAACATGAGCGCTCGGAGATCCGATCATGAGCTTTTCCTTACCCCCGCTGCCGTTTGCTCCCGGCGCGCTCGCTGCGCACGGCATGTGCCAGGAGACCTTGGAGCTGCATCACGGCAAGCACCACGCCGCTTACGTCAATGCACTCAACGGCCTGGTCGACAAGAACGATGCGCTCAAGGGAAAGTCGCTTGAGGAGCTGATCCGGCTGTCCTACGGCCGCGAGGATCTGCAGCCGGTTTTCAACAATGCCGGCCAGCACTGGAATCACAGCGTGTTTTGGGAATCGCTGTCCCCGACGGGGGGCGGTGTACCGGGCGTGCTCGAGAAGAAGCTCCAGGAAGATTTCGGCAGTGTCGAAAAATTCAAGGAGATCTTCAAGACCACGGCGCTGGGCCAGTTCGGTTCCGGGTGGGCCTGGCTGGTGCTGCCCCGGGACGGCAAGCTCAAGATCACCAAGACCTCGAACGCCGGCACGCCGCTCGCGACCGGTGAGGGCAAGGTGCTGTTGGTGCTGGATGTCTGGGAGCACGCCTACTACGTCGATTTCCGCAATCGCCGTCCCGACTTCGTCGACAACTTCCTGGGGAAGCTGGCCAATTACGACAACGCGGCCGCGAAGCTGCAAAAAACCTGAGCCTGAGGGCTCCTCTGGCACTGCGATTGCAACTCTAGCGCGTGGAGGATCAGTCCTGGCGCGAGCGCCCTGCCGCCGTTAGGCGCTGAATGCAGGGAAAAACAGCGGATTGAGACCAACTCCACGGCGCGGCTCGGGGCGAGCCATGCGGCCAGCGATGGCCGCAACGCGCGGCGCCGGCGGCAGATGCAGGCCGCCACGGTAAGTTCTTGCAGGAGAAGGCCATGATGTCGATCGGCAACGTCGCGGGCAACACCGCCTGGATCAATCAGCTCTACAGCCAGAGTGCGAGCTCGGCCTCAGCCGCCTCGCCGGCGGCAGCGACGTCGGCATCGACGGGCGGCTCATTGATGCAGCAGATCATGACCACGCTGCAGCAACTGGTGCTGCCCGCCAGTGCGACCACCGCCAGCAGCGCCACCGGCGCTGCGACGGCGACGTCCGCGGCTGCATCCAAGGCGGCGAGCGATCTGCAGAGCTTCATGGCGAACTTCATCCAGGCATTGCATCAAGCCGGCCAGTCCGGCCAGTCCGGCCAAGTCGCCGGCGCTCAGGGTCACGCGGGCCACGGGGCCACGGGGGCCACGGACACCTCGCCTCGCAGCTGCAGTCGCTGATGCAGGAAGTCGATGGCGCCGGCGGCACAACGGCCAGCCCAGTCACGGGCGCGAGCTCGCCGAGCACATCGAATCTCCAGAGCTCGTTCCAGCAGCTCATGCAGGATCTCTCCGGCACTGCCGCCTCCAGTCAGGCGGCCGCCGCGACCGGCACCCCGAGCCTGCAGAGTTTCCTGCAGACACTGCTGACGAACCTCAACACCCAGGGCGCAGCATCCTCGAGCGCGGGTCTACTGGTGCACGCCACCGCCTGATCCGCCGCGAGTGTGGCGTACGGCCGCGGTGAGCCCGGCCTGAGTGCCTATGGACACCCGCGTTCGCGCGAGCCAAGCTCAATGCCGTGGTCACGAGGCGTCAGCGATGCAGGCCAGGGCACTCGATAGCGAATTGCTGCGTAAGATGGACGCCTACTGGCGTGCCGCGAATTATCTGTCCGTCGGCCAGATCTACCTCTGCGACAACCCGCTGTTGAGGCAGCCGCTCAAGCTCGCCCACGTCAAGCGCATGCTGCTCGGGCACTGGGGCACCGCCCCGGGTCAGAATTTCATTTACGTGCACCTGAACCGGGTCATCCAGCAGTTCGACCTCAACATGATCTACATCTCGGGACCCGGGCACGGCGGCCCGGCGCTCGTGGGTAATACCTATCTCGAGGGCACCTACAGCGAGATCTATCCGGACATCAGCCGCGATGAGGCGGGACTGCGGCACCTGTTTCGGCAATTCTCGTTTCCCGGCGGCATTCCGAGTCACGTGTCGCCGGAATGCCCCGGCTCGATTCACGAGGGCGGCGAGCTCGGCTATTCCCTGAGTCACGCCTTTGGCGCGGTATTCGATAATCCGACGCTGACGGTGGCTTGCGTGATCGGCGACGGCGAGGCCGAGACCGGACCGCTGGCCACGGCCTGGCACTCGAACAAGTTTCTCGATCCGGTGCATGACGGCGCGGTACTGCCGATTCTGCATCTGAACGGCTACAAGATCGCCAATCCGACGCTGCCGGCGCGCATATCGAGCGAGGAGCTGACGCAGCTGTTGCAGGGTTACGGTTGGACGCCGCATTTCGTCGAGGGCCACGAACCGCAGGCCATGCACCGCGCCATGGCCTCGACCCTCGACACGGTGGTGCAGCAGATCCAGCGCATCCAGCATCAGGCGCGCGTTGAGGGCGAGACGGCGCGAGCGCGCTGGCCGATGATCGTGCTGCGATCACCCAAGGGCTGGACCGGACCAAAACTGGTCGACGGCCAGCCGAACGAGGGCACTTTTCATAGTCACCAGGTGCCTCTCTCGGTCGGACCTAACGCGCCGCCGCAGCATCTGCAGCAGCTCGAGGATTGGTTGCGCAGCTACCGACCCGAGGAATTGTTCGACGCACAGGGCTGCCTGCGGCCCGAACTGGCCGAGCTCGCGCCGCGCGCTGAGCGGCGCATGGGCGCCAATCCGCATGCCAATGGCGGGCTGCTGCTGCGCGATTTGAAGCTGCCGAACTTCCGCGATCATGCAGTCGACGTGACCGTCCCGGGCGTCATGGGGATCGGCGATACCCACGTGCTGGGACGCTTCCTGCGCGACGTCATTGCTTTGAACGAAGCGCAGCGCAACTTTCGTGTTTTCGGTCCGGACGAGACGCTCTCCAACGGGCTCGAAGCCGTGTTCGACGTGACCGCACGCCAATGGCAGGCCGAGGTGCAGCCGAACGATGAGTTCCTGGCGCGCAGCGGTCGCGTCATGGAGGTGCTCAGTGAGCATCAATGCGAGGGTTGGCTCGAAGGCTATCTGCTTACGGGCCGGCACGGATTATTCAATTGCTACGAAGCCTTCATCCATATCGTCGACTCGATGTTCAATCAGCACGCCAAGTGGCTCAAGGTCACGGCGACGCTCCCCTGGCGGCGCAAGATTGCCTCGCTGAATTATCTGCTGGCCTCGCATGTCTGGCGCCAGGATCACAATGGTTTCACGCATCAGGACCCGGGCTTCATCGACCATGTGGTCAACAAGAAAGCTTCCGTTGTGCGTGTCTATTTGCCTCCCGATGCGAACTGCCTGCTGTCGGTCATGGACCACTGCCTGCGCAGCCGCCACTACGTCAATGTGGTCGTGGCCGGCAAACATCCGGCGCCGCAATGGCTTGCGATCGAGGATGCGGCGCGGCATTGTGCCGAGGGTATTGGCGTGTGGCATTGGGCCAGCAACGACGACGGCGGCGAACCGGATGTCGTCATGGCCTGCGCCGGCGACGTGCCGACGCTCGAGACGCTAGCGGCGGTCTCGATCCTGCGGCAGAGCCTACCGACGCTCAAGATTCGGCTCGTGAATGTGATCGATCTGATGCGGCTGCAGCCGGCCAGCGAGCACCCGCACGGACTGATCGATGCGGATTTCGATCGCCTGTTCACGGCCAACAAGCCCGTCATCTTCGCCTTTCACGGCTATCCCTGGCTGATCCATCGCCTGACCTACCGCCGCACCAATCATCACAATCTGCACGTGCGCGGCTACAAGGAGGAGGGCACGATCACCACCGCCTTCGACATGACGGTGCTCAACGAGCTCGATCGCTTCCATCTGGTGATGGATGTCATCGACCGCTTGCCGCAGACCGGGGTGGCCGGACTTGAGCTCAAACAAATGCTCGAGCGCAAGCTGCTCGAACATCGGCGGTACATTGATGAGTTCGGCGAGGACATGCCCGAGGTCCTGCATTGGAAATGGGATCCGAGCCGGTGGTCGAGCAGATCTACTTGATCCGGCACGGCGAGACGCAGTGGTCGCTCAAGGGACAGCACACCGGCCGCACCGATGTGCCGCTGACCCCACATGGCGAGGAGCAGGCGCGGCAGCTCTCGACGCTACTGCGCCCCGTCCGCTTCTCAGAGGTACTCGTGAGCCCGCGGCAGCGGGCGCGGCGCACCTGCGAGCTTGCGGGCTTAAGCGAGGGTGCCCGCGTGCAGGAGGATCTGCGCGAGTGGGACTACGGCGACTACGAGGGACTGACCGCCCGGCAGATCCAGGCGCAACGACCCGACTGGGATGTGTTTCGCGACGGTTGCCCGGGCGGTGAATCCGTCGAGCAGATGTGTCTGCGCGTCGATGCGGTGCTCATGCGCCTGCGCGCGCTGCAGGGCCGCGTGGCGCTGTTTGCCCATGGACATTTTCTGCGGGCGCTGGCGGTGCGCTGGATCGAGCTGCCGCTGCTGCATGGCCGGAATTTCGGTCTCGGTGCCGGCGCCCTGAGCCTGCTCGGCTACGAGCACAACCGCGTGCAGGAGCCGGCGATAGAATTGTGGAACGCGGCCTCGAACGAGCTGTTCGAGCTGCGGGCGCGCGCAGGGCCGTAACGCCCCGCTCAGCTGCGCTGGATGAACGCGCGCTCCGCCTTCTTGGCCTTCTTCGCCGCGCGCTTTTCCTGCAAGGTCTTGGCCGGCTTTTTCTTGCCTTCCTTCTTTTGATCCATGCCCTTGCTCATGTCGTGGGCACCGTTCCGTCGACGGCAGGCTTGCGGCCTTTGCGCAGCAACTTCTCGTCGTTTTTCTTTTTCTTCGCCTGCTCGCGTTGCTTCTTCTGCTGTCGATAATTGGGTTTGGCCAACGAATCTCTCCAGGCGCGCGCAAGCTGCTGATGCAGTGTCATAATAGTCTACTCTCATATGTGGCGAGCCGCCCGCATTGTGATATGAGCCTATGCATCGCGCTTGAGGACGTCCGGGCGGCCCAGACTCGCATCGCCGAGCAGCTGTCCAACACCCCCTGCCTGCATTCGCGCACGCTCACGCAGCTCACTGGCGCCGAGATCTACATCAAGTTCGAGAACCTGCAGTTCACCGCATCGTTCAAGGAGCGCGGTGCGCTCAACCGCCTGCTGCAGCTCACGCCAGAGCAGCGCCGGCGCGGCGTGTGCACCATGTCGGCGGGGAATCATGGACAGGCAGTGGCCTACCACGCCCATCGACTGGGTATCCCGGCCACGATCGTGATGCCGCGCCATACCCCCTTCGTCAAGGTGCAGCACACTCGTTCCCATGGCGCCACGGTCGTTCTGCATGGCGAGACGCTGGCGGAGGCGTTCGATCAGTCGCAACAGATATTGGCCGAGCAGGGCCTGACGTTCGTGCATCCGTACGATGACCCCGAGGTCATGGCCGGACAGGGCACGATTGCGCTCGAAATGCTGGCCGCTGAGCCGGATCTAGAGCAGATCGTGGTGCCGATCGGCGGCGGTGGACTGATCGCCGGCGTGGCGGTCGCGGCCAAGGCGATGGCCCCCGGCATCGAAGTGATCGGCGTGCAGAGCAGCAGTTATCCGTCGATGTCAGCCGCGCTGGCGGGCCAGGAGGCGATCTGTCAAGGCAATACCATCGCCGAAGGCATTGCGGTCAAATGGGCCGGCCTACTGACGCGCGAGGTGGTGCGCTCGCTGGTCGCCGATATCGTGCTCGTCAATGAAACCGAGCTCGAGCGCGGCATCGCCCTGCTGCTCAACGTCGAGAAGACCGTGGCCGAAGGGGCCGGAGCGGCCAGTCTGGCAGCGGTGCTGGCCCAGCCCGAGCGCTATCGCGGCCGCAAGGTCGGCGTGATTCTGACGGGCGGCAACATCGATCCGCGCCTGCTGGCCTCGGTGATCATGCGCGAGCTGGTGCGCGAGCAGCGCATCGTAACCTTGCGCATTCCGATCGCCGACCAGCCCGGTGCACTCTCATGCGTCGCGCACGTGATCGGCGAGCAGGGCGGCAATATCCTCGACGTGTTCCACCGCCGGCTGTCGACCAACGTGCCTGCCAAGTCGGCGACGCTGGAACTGAGTTTTGAAAGCCGCGATTCGGGCCACGCCGATGCCATCATCGCCGCGGTGCGCGCCGCCGGCTTTGATCCGGCCGTGCTGGCACCCTGAGCCCATGAGCGTGATCTTGCCGCGCGAGGAAGTGACGCTCGAGCACATTCGCGCCGCTCAGGCCCGCATCGCCGGTCGCGTGCTGCGCACGCCGGTGATCGGCAACGCCCTGATCAACTCCGCCTGCGGCGCGCAGCTGCACTTCAAGTGCGAGAATCTGCAGGAGATGGGCGCCTTCAAGGCGCGCGGCGCCAGCAATGCCATATTCAAGCGTTCCGATGCCGAGCTGCGTGCCGGCGTGGTGACGCATTCCTCGGGCAATCACGGCGCCGCGGTGGCGCGCGCTGCGCGCCTGCGAGGCGTTCCGGCTCGGATCGTGATGCCGCACAATTCATCCAGCGCCAAACTCGCGGCCGTGCGGGCCTACGGTGGGGAAATCACCTTGTGCGAGCCGACCGTGGCGGCGCGCGAGGCGGCCGCGGCGCGGATTGTCGCCGCGACCGGCGCGGTGTTCGTGCACCCGTATGACGATCCCGACGTCATCGCCGGCCAGGGCACGATTGCGCTCGAGCTGCTCGAGCAGGTCCCCGCCTTGGACTGGCTGCTCTGTCCCATCGGTGGCGGCGGCCTGGCGAGCGGCCTCGCCGTGGCAGCCAAGGGTCTGCGGCCGAGTATCCGTGTGGTCGCGGTCGAGCCGGCCGGTGCCGATGATGCCTATCGCTCGTTCCAGGCGGGCGTGCTCTCGCCGCCGACGAGCGTGGCCACGATCGCCGATGGGCTGCGCGGCGCTCTGAGCGCGCGCACATTCGCACTGATTCGCCGGCATGTCGATGCGGTCGTGACGGTCGATGAGGTGGCGATCGTGCGCGCGATGCGCGAGCTCTGGCAGCATCTACGCATCGTCGTCGAACCGTCCTCCGCGGTGGCTTATGCCGCGATTCTCGAGCGCAAAGTCGACCTGCAGGGCGCACAGGTCGGCATTGTGCTGACCGGGGGCAACGTCGACCTCGATGCCCTGCCGTGGTGAAGCGGTTGTTGGTTCAACGCAACACATATGCGCCCGCGCATCCGCGCCCGCCCTGCGCGGTCAATAAATATCAATACGCGGGGCTTCGCCGCTGCGCACGCTGCCACGGAACATGGCCGGCGTGTTGTAGCCGATCACGATCTGGCCGCGCGCATCGACCGCGATGAGTCCACCGGAAGCACCGAGGCTCGCCAGGCGCTGCTCGATCGCGGCAGTGACGGCTGCCTCGAGCGAGGCGCCGCCATAGCGCAGCCTCGCGGCGATGTCGTGGGCCTGGACGGTGCGCAGAAACCATTCGCCATGGCCGGTGGTCGAGACCGCGCAGCTTTGATTGTCGGCGTAAGTGCCGGCGCCGATCACGGGTGAATCACCAACGCGGCCCGGGCGCTTGCCGTTCATGCCGCCGGTCGAGGTGGCCGCGGCGAGTCGGCCCGCGCGGTCGCGGGCCACCGCACCCACGGTGCCGAACGGAGAGTCATCGCGCGCCGCGAGCACAGGCCGCTGCGCCACGCCGGCTGCCGGCGGTCGCGCCGTCAGCGCTGCGAGCTGCTGCGCTCGCTCAGGGGTAATGAAATAAGCGTTAGGCACGCGCACCATGCCGATCTCATCGGCGAAGTGCTCGGCACCGTGGCCCACCAGGAACACGTGCGGCGTGTCTTCCAGCACGCGCCGCGCGAGCCGTACGGGATTCCTGACGCACGTGACCGCTGCCACGGCGCCGGCGCGCAGGCGCTCGCCATCCATGATCGAGGCGTCGAGCTCGACGTTACCCTCGAGCGTCAGCACCGCGCCGCGGCCGGCATTGAACAGGGCGTCGTCCTCGAGCAGCGTGACCGCGGCTTCCACCGCATCGAGCGCGCAGCCGTCGCGCTCGAGCACTTCATGTCCCATCGCCAGCGCCCGGGTGAGCCCCGATCGGTATGCCTGCTCGCGTTCGCCGTCGAGCTGCCCGCGCGGCAAAGTGCCGGCGCCGCCGTGAATGGCCAGTGCGTACATGGTTCAAGCCTAGCATCGCAGCCGCCGGGGCGCAGACAAGCGCCGCGCAACTCGGTTAGCCTTCAGTTCGTACCATGGAGACGATCGAGCCGGGCTGGCAATTCGCCAGCGACAACACTGCAGGGATCTGCCCGGAAGCCTGGGGCGCTCTGGCCGCAGCCAATGTCGGCTATGCGCCGAGCTACGGCGATGATCGCTGGACGCAGCGCGCCTCGGACTTGATCCGCGAGCTGTTCGAACGACCGCAGGCACAGGTGTTTTTCGTCTTCAACGGCACGGCCGCCAACTCCCTCGGCTTGGCCGCTCTGTGCCAGAGCTACCACGGCATCGTCTGCCACGAGCAGTCGCACGTGCAGACCGACGAATGCGCGGCGCCGGAGTTCTTCAGCCATGGCGCCAAGCTGCTCACTGCCGCCGGCCCTGAGGCCAAGCTCGCGGCCGCTGCCGTCTTGCGCGCACTCGAACGCCGCGAAGATCTGCACTGCTCGAAACCGCGCGCCCTCTCGATCAGTCAGACGACCGAGTGGGGCAGCCTCTACCAGCCCTCGCAGATCGCAGAATTGAGCGCGATCGCGCGCGCCCACGGTCTGGCGCTGCACATGGACGGTGCGCGCTTCGCCAATGCGCTGGCCGCGCTGCGCGATCGCGGCTTTGCCGCCGCGGATCTGACCTGGCGCGCCGGCGTCGATGTACTCAGTCTCGGCGGCACCAAGGGCGGACTCAACACCACCGAGGCGGTGGTGTTCTTCAACGCGGCGCAGGCCGAGCAGTTCGATTACCGCTGCAAGCAGGGGGCGCAACTGGCCTCGAAGATGCGTTTTCAGAGCAGTCAGTGGGTCGGCGTGCTGGAAAGCGGCGCCTGGCTGCGCCATGCGGCGCACGCAAACGCCTCGGCCGCGGCGCTGGCGGCAGCGTTGCAGCGCGTTGCGGGGCTGCAGCCGCTGCGCGCCGTCGAAGCCAACGCGGTGTTCATTGAGCTCGACACGGCCGTGGCCGAAGCCATGTCGGTTAAAGGCTGGCACTTCCACCGCATGGGGGAAGCCGGCTTTCGGCTCATGTGCTCGTGGGCCACGCGCGCGGTAGAGATCGAGCGCTTCGTGGCCGATCTCGCGCAGTCACAGCGGCAGTGACGGTTCGACTTGCCTCTGCCAGGCGAGCAGTCCGCCCTCGAGCTGCAACGGCTGTGTGACCCCGGCACGGCGTGCAAGCGCACCGGCCTTGAGACTGCGCGCACCGCTGCGGCACATGAACACGACCGGCTGCGCGCGCGGCAGCCGCGCGGCGCTCTGCTCGATTTGAGCCAGCGGGATGTTGATGGCCCGCGGCAGGTGTCCGGTGGCGAATTCCGCGGGCTCGCGTACATCCACGAGGCTGATGGGCTGCTGCTCCGCGGCCAGCGCCGCGGCGAGCTGCGCCGGTGAGATCAGCGGTACGCGCCGCAATTCATCGAGCGTGCAGAATCCAGGGGCATCGCGCGGCTGCGTGATGCTCGGCTGCTCGCCGCAGACCGCGCAGTCGGCGCGGCGTTCAAAGCGGAATTCATTGAAACGCAGCTCGAGTGCGTCGTAGGTCAGCAGCCGGCCGATCAATGGCGTGCCGGCGCCGACGATGAGTTTGATGGCCTCGGTAGCCGCAATGGTACCGAGCACTCCAGGCAGCACGCCAAGCACGCCGGCGTCGGCGCAATTGGGGACCAGGCCCTCGGCGGGATGCGCAAACAGACAGCGATAGCACGGGCCCCGCTGCGGCACGAAGCTCATGACCTGCCCTTCAAAGCGATGAATCGCGGCCGAAACCAGCGGTTTGCCGTACAGCACGCAGGCGTCGTTCACCAGATAGCGCGTGCCGATGCGATCGCTGCCGTCGATGATCAGATCGTAGTGCGCGAACAGCTGCTCGATGTTGGCGGCGCACAGCTCGATCTGATGCGCCACGATGCGGATGGCGGGATTGAGCGCCTCGAGCCNTGCACGGGCNACGGTCGTTTTTGCCATGCCGATGTGCGCGGTGTCGTACAGCACCTGGCGCTGCAGGTTCGACTCATCGACGACGTCGAAATCCACCAGCCCGACGGTACCGACGCCAGCGGCCGCCAGATACAGCGCCGCCGGCGAGCCGATTCCACCGGCGCCGATCAGTCCGACGCGCGCGGCCTTGAGCCGCTGCTGCCCGGCAACGCCGATCTCTCGCAGGCTCAAGTGACGGCTGTAGCGGCGCAGTTCCGCCGGTGAGAGAACCTCGCTCATGAGACTCTTAAGCATTGCGCCAGGTCTCGAGGGTGTCAAATGCGCAACGCCGAGCGAGCGAGCGAGCGAGCGAGTGAGCGCGCGGCGCTGCGCGGAAGTGACTGAAGTTGCTAGAGTGCGCGCCAGTTCGGCTGTCTTGCGTCATCTATGCCCAGAGGATTTCCGCTCGCGCCGCGTTTTGGCTCACTGTTGCCGCCGCTGGCGCTGACCTTGCTCGCGCTGTTGGGCTGTAACCGGGGACTGTGGACGCCGGATGAGCCGCGCGAGGCCGAAATCAGCCGCGAGATGGCGCTCGCACCGAGTGTCATCCCGACTCTCAACGGTCAGCGCTTCATCGAAAAGCCGCCGTTGTATTACTGGACGGTCGCGGGTCTGTATCGTCTGACCGGCGGCGCTTCGGTGTGGGCCGCGCGCAGTGTCAGCGTCGCGGCCGCCGCCGCCACATTGGCCTTGCTGGTCGCCTGGGGCAGTGCGGCGCATTCGCGTGCCGCCGGCTGGCTCGCGGCCCTCATGCTGGCCACGAGCCTGCAGTTCCTGGTGTCCTCACACTGGGTGCTCATCGATCCGTTGCTGATGTTTTGCACGACGCTGAGCGCCTGGGCGGCTTGGGAGCTGCTGGCGCGTCGCGACAGCCCGGCGTTGCGGCTGCTGTTCTATCTGGCGCTGGTGCTCTCGCTGTGGATCAAGGGTCTGATCGGCCCCGTTCTCATCGTCGCGGGACTGCTCGGGTACGGGCTGATCGACCGGCCGGCGCACTGGCGACGCTTGCGTCCGATTGCCGGCCTCAGTGTGCTGGCGCTGGCAGTGCTGCTGCTGGCGCTTGCCATCTGGACGCAGGGCGGGAACGCGGCGCTGTGGGAATGGGCTTATGTGAATCACGTGCAACGGCTGCTCGACCCCGGCATCACCGGCCATCGCCAGCCGCTGCTCTACTACGGCTGGACGCTGCCCTATGCGATCGTGCCGTGGTTGCCGTCGCTGATCGAGGCGCTGCGGCCGGCACATTGGCGACGCGTGCGTGTGGCGGGGCTGCCGCCCCTCGGCGATCCGGCCCGCTACGGNGCGCTCATGAGCGCGGCCATGCTGCTGCTGCTATCGCTGTCGGCGACCAAGCGCGAGACCTATCTGCTGCCGATCCTGCCCTTGCTGTTTCTGTGGCTCGGCATTCGCAGCTACGGGTGGTGGCAGGCCTGGCAGCTGCGTGCCGAGTCCGGGGCCGGCTTGCTCTGGTGGCTGCAGGTGCTGCTGCTGAGCCTGTATGCGCTCGCGGCCCCCGTGGGGGCCTGGATCTGGCTCAAATCGCCCAATGTCTGGGTGCTCGCGGCGCTGCTGATCGCCGCACTCTGCACGGCCGCGCTCTGCTACTTCAGCGCCACCAGGCAGCGCCTGCACGCGGTCTGGGCAGCCCTCGTCTGCGCCGTCGCGGGCGGTGCCATCGTGCTCACGCTCGCGCCCGTGCTGCTCAACCAGACCAAGGACATGGGGCCATTCGTGCACTGGATCGGCCAGCAGTTACCGCCGGGCGAGCGCGTCTACGCCACCGGCGTCGATGAGACGCTGGCGGCGGAGTTTCCGTTCTATACCGGCCGCAGTGTAGTGGCGCTGTCAGTCGAGCAGTTGCGCGGACCGGTCGCGATCAGTGGGCGGCCGGCATGGGTCGTGGTGCAGGACAATCACGACGGCCGCGCGGCCGACCTGGAACCGGACTACGCGCTGATCGGCGAGCGCTCCTTTGGGGCGCACCGCAGCCTGGGGCTGTGGCGCTTGCGCAGTGCCGGCACCGTGCCATGAGGTTCGAGGCAGCAGCTCGCCGACCGCTGCTGGCGCTGTGGCTGATCGGGGCGCTGCTGTGGTTCGGCCCGCTCGACGCACCGCACCTGTTCGAACCCGACGAGGGCCGGTATGCCGAAATCCCGCGTGAGATGGTCGCGAGCGGCGATTGGGTGACGCCGCGCCTGAACGCGATCAAATATTTCGAGAAGCCGGCGCTGCAATACTGGGCGACCGCGGGCGCCTTCACCCTGTTCGGACAGCACGCCTGGACTGCGCGCCTGTGGCCGGCCGTGTGCGGTTTTGCGGGACTGATACTGACCTGGTCGCTCTCTGGACGGCTCTATGGTCGGCGCGCTGCCCTGTTCGCCGTCATCGTGCAGGCGAGCGCATTGCTCTATATGGCGCTGGCGCGAATCGCCACGCTCGATATGTCCTTGAGCTTCGGACTGCAGATGGCGTTGTACGCGCTGACGCTGCTGGCGCGAGCGCGCGCCGTGCCGACCGCCGCTGCCATACGAGCGCCGGCGCAGCGCTTCGCGCTGCCGCTACTGCTCGGCGCGGGGCTCGCGTTCGCGGTGTTGTCGAAGGGGCTGGTGGGAGTGCTCATTCCCAGCGCGGCGGCCGCGCTCTACCTGCTGTGGATGCGCGATTGGGCCTTGCCGCTGCGCGCGCAGCCCTGGTGGAGCGTGCTCGCACTGGCGCTGCTCGCGGCGCCGTGGTTTCTCGTGGTCTCGCGGCGCAATCCCGAGTTCGCGCATTACTTCTTTATCGTGCAGCACTTTCAACGTTATCTGAGCCGCGAGGGTTTCGACCGCTACCAACCGGTGTGGTTCTTCGTGCCGGTACTGGCATTGGGGTTTCTGCCCTGGACGACGCTACTGCCGGGCGCGTTGCGGCAGGGCTGGCGCGATGCGCGAGGCGGCGATCGCGCCAGCGCGATGCTGCTCGCCTGGGCGCTGGTCGTGTTCGCGTTCTTCAGTCTGTCGCAATCCAAGCTCATACCCTACATCGTGCCGATGCTGCCGGCGCTGGCCGCAGTCACGGGCAAGCATCTGGCGGACATCAGCGCAGCGCGCCTGGCGCGGCACCTGCTCGCGGTCGCGATCGGCGCCGCCGCCATCGGCTGCGTGGTGCTGCTGCTCTGGACTCTGCCTGCGGCGGCTGCCCTGGTCGAAACTGCCTCCAACGCGAGCATCGCAGGCTTCGCCGCGGCCTTCCTGCTGCTCGCGCTCGGGGCGGCGGCCGGCGCGCGCCTGGCGCGTCAGGGCCAGCCGCTTGCCGCGGCGGTGGCGGCCGGCTTGGGCTGCTGGATGCTCTCGCAATGCGCCTTGCTGGCCGCCGATGAATTGCCACGCATGCGCACGCTGGTCGAGCTCGAAGCGCGCGCGCAACCCTGGCTCGGGAACTCGACCCGCTTCTATTGTGTCAATGACTACCTGCAGCCGCTGGCCTTCTATTGGCGACGACCCTGCACGCTGGTCGGCTATCGCGGCGAGTTGGATTTCGGTCTCAAACAGGAACCCTGGCGTTGGATCCCGACCCTGCAGCAGTTTGCGGCCGACTGGCAGCGTCAAAGCGATGCGCTCGCAATCCTGCGTCCCGAGGATTACCGGCAACTTGCGGCACTGGGTCTGCCGATGCGCGTGATATACACTGCGCAGTCTTTGGTCGCAGTGGTTAGACGATGAGAAGCGCGGATCTGGCGCTGATTCTCACGGGCGTGTTGCTCAATGCCGTGGCGCAGCTGTTATTGAAGGCCGGTTCGCGCGCCATCGTGGGCGTTACCGTGAGTTTCAGCAATGCCTGGACCCTGCTCGAGCGCGTCGCGATCAACCCGCCGATCATCGGTGGACTGGTCTGCTATGCGATCAGCGTCGTGGTATGGATTTTCGCGTTGTCGCGCGTCGACGTCAGCGTCGCCTATCCGATGCTGTCCGTCGGCTACGTCGTGAATGCGATCGCGGCCTGGATGCTATTCGGCGAGAATTTGAACGCAGCGCGGCTGGCCGGCATCGGCGTCATCATCGTCGGGGTCTGGCTGGTGGCGCGCAATTGACGCCAGGGGCACGGCCATGAGCCAGGATTTCCTGCCATTCACACGCCCGTCGATCGACGAGCAGACCATCAGCGCGGTCGGCGACGTACTGCGCTCGGGCTGGATCACCAGCGGACCGCAAGTGCGCGAGTTCGAAGCGCAGCTGTCCGCCTACTGTGGTGGACGGCCGGTGCGCGTCATGAGCTCGGCCACAGGCGCCATGGAGATCGCGCTGGCGCTGGCCGAGATCGGGCCGGGTGATGAAGTCATCACCTCGCCGCTGTCCTGGGTCTCCACGGCCAACGTGATCGTGCGTGCCGGCGCACAGCCGGTGTTCGTCGATGTCGACCCGGCCACGCGCAACATGGATCCGAATCTGATCGAGGCCTGCTTAAGCCCGCGCACGCGCATGCTGTTGCCGGTGGATCTGGCCGGCCTGCCAGTGGATCGAGCCGCGTTGTATGCCATCGCCCGCGCGCATGGCCTGCGCGTGCTCGAGGACGCGGCGCAATCCATGGGCGCGAGCTCGGGAGGCGTACGCATCGGCGCCAGCGGCGATCTGGTGTCGATCAGTTTTCACGCCAACAAGAACATCACCACGGCCGAGGGCGGCTGCCTGGTGCTCAACGATGCGGACGAGGCGCGGCGCTGCGAGCTCTGGCGGCTGCAGGGCGTGGAGCGCTTCGCCGACGGCAGTTTCGATGCGACCCTTGCCGGCGGCAAGCACAACCTGACCGACATCGCGGCCTGCATCGGCCTCGGACAGCTGCGGCGGCTGGAGGAATTCACGGCGCGGCGCCGAGCGTTGGCGCGGCGCTACTTCGAGCACTTCGATCGCTCATTGGGCTGCGAGCTTCCCCTCGAGGATTTCGAGCACAGCAATTGGCACATGTTTCAGATCGTGCTGCCTGCGCAGGTCGAGCGTGGCGATTTCATTCGTGCCATGCACGCCGCCGGCATCGGCGTCGGCGTGCACTATCCGGCGATTCATCTGCTGACGCTCTACCGACGCATGGGCTTTAACCCCGGCGATTGCCCGCATGCCGAGCGCATCGGCCGCGGCATCGCCACGCTGCCGCTGTTTGCGGCGATGTGCGAGCAGGACGTGGATCGCGTGTGCGCACAGACCGCGCGCATCCTCAAGCGGCCATGACTCGAGCGCCGCCCGAGCTGTCGGTCGTCATTCCGGTCTACAACGAAGAGCAGGTGCTGCCGCGCCTGTTCGAGCGGCTCTATCCGGCGCTCGATGCGCTCGGACGCAGCTACGAGATCGTATTCGTCAACGACGGCAGCCGCGACCGCTCGGTGGCATTGCTGCGCGAATCGTTCGAGCGGCGTCCCGAGGTCACGCGCGTGGTGCTGTTCGCGGCCAATTTCGGCCAGCACCGCGCGATCCTGGCCGGCTTCGCAGCAAGTCGCGGTCGCTACCTGATCACGCTCGATGCCGACCTGCAGAATCCGCCGGAGGAAATTCCGCGGGTGCTGGCCGAACTCGATGCCGGTCACGACTATGTCGGTACCATCCGCGTGCAGCGCAAGGACCGCGCCTGGCGTCGCTACGCTTCGCGTGTCATCAACGCCATTCGCGAGCGCACCACGCGCGTGCGCATAACGGATCAGGGCTGCATGTTCCGCGGCTACGCGCGCAGCATCGTCGAGGCCGTCAACCAGTGCTCGGAATACAACACCTTCGTGCCCGCGCTGGCCTACACATTTTCGATCAGTCCGACCGAGATCCGGGTCGCCCACGAGGATCGCGGCGCCGGCGTCTCCAAATATTCGCTGTTCCGGCTCATGCGGCTCAATTTCGATCTCATGACGGGATTTTCGACCGCGCCGATGCAGTGGTTCTCGGCCTTCGGCATCGGCATCGCCATACTGTCGGTACTGTTCGTGGTATTCCTGGCAGTGCGCCGGCTCATCGTCGGGCCCGAGGCGGAAGGCGTGTTCACGCTGTTCGCGATCGCCTTCTTCCTGATCGGTGTGGCGTTATTCGGCGTCGGCCTGCTCGGCGAATACGTCAGCCGGATCTATGACGAGGTACGGCATCGGCCTCGCTACATCGTCGGCTCGGTGATCGAGCGGCGCGAGGAAGAGGCTTGACGGGCGTGGCACCGGCGCCGCGCGCCGTCGTGTTCGCCTATCACGACGTCGGTGTGCGCTGCCTGCGCACGCTGCTCGCGCATGGTGTCGAGGTGCCGCTGGTACTGACGCATGCGGACGCGCCCGGCGAGACCGTCTGGTTCGAGAGCGTAGCGCAGCATGCCGCATGGCACGGCCTGGAGGTTCTCACAGCGCCCGATCCGAACGTACCGCAGATCATCGAGCGCGTGCGCGGCGCACGCCCCGACTTTCTGTTTTCGTTCTATTACCGTTGCATGCTCGGGGCGGAGCTGTTGTCGCTCCCGGCGCGCGGCGCCTACAACATGCACGGCTCGCTGCTGCCGAAGTATCGCGGTCGCGTGCCGGTGAACTGGGCGGTGCTGCGCGGGGAGAGCGAGACCGGGGCTACGCTGCATGCCATGGCGATCAAGCCGGATGCCGGCGACATCCTCGAGAGCCAAGCGGTGCCGATACTCCCGGACGACACCGCGGTCGAAGTGTTCCGCAAGGTGACCGTGGCGGCGGAGATGGCGCTGCATCGCTGCCTGCCGGCATTGATCGCCGGCACCGCGCCGCGCCGAGCGCAGCAGTTGTCCGCCGGCAGCTATTTCGGTCGCCGCACTGCGCGCGATGGTGCCATCGATTGGCGAGCCGGCGCACGCGCAGCGCATAATCTGATCCGCGCGGTCGCGCCGCCGTACCCTGGAGCCTATACGGAGGCGGAAGGGGTGGCGCTGCGCATCCTGCGCTCGCTGCCCGTGGCGCCGCCGAGCGCGCTCAGCGCAGCGTCGGTCGCCGTCCCGGCGCTGCGCTGGTGCCAGGGTGCGCTCTACGCACTCTGTCACGACGGCGCACTCAAGATTCTGGAATTCGAATTCGATGGCACGCTGCGCAGCGCGCAAGCCTTCCATCGGCGCTTCGGCGAGCGCGCACTGGCGCTCAAGCCGGTCATGGAGTGACTCAACGATGAACATTCTGATTCTCGGCGTCAACGGCTTCATCGGCCATCATCTGTCCACACGCATACTCGCGAGCAGCGAGTGGCGCGTCTTCGGCATGGACATGAACAGCGAGCGCATCGCGCCGCTGCGGCAGAACCCGCGCTTTCAGTTCTTCGAGGGCGACATCACGATCAACCGCGAATGGATCGAGTACCACATCAAGAAGTGCGACGTGGTGCTGCCGCTGGTCGCGATCGCGACCCCCGCGACCTACGTGCGCGAGCCGCTGCGGGTGTTCGAGCTCGATTTCGAGGCCAACCTGGCCATGGTCCGGCTGTGCGTGAAGCACCGCAAGCGCGTGCTGTTCCCCTCGACCTCCGAGGTCTACGGCATGTGCCACGACAGCGAATTCGACCCTTACGCTTCCGAGCTCGTCTATGGTCCGATCGAGAAGCCGCGCTGGATCTACGCCTGCTCCAAGCAGCTGCTCGATCGTGTGATCCATGCCTACGGCATGCGCGATGAGCTCGACTACACGCTGTTCCGGCCATTCAACTGGATCGGTCCGGGCCTCGACAACATGCATGCGGCCAAAGAAGGCAGCTCGCGCGTGATCACGCAGTTTCTAGGCCACATCGTGCGCGGCGAGAACGTGCGGCTGGTCGACGGCGGCCGGCAACGCCGCTGCTTCACCGGCATCAGTGATGGCATCGATGCGCTCATGAAGATGATCGAAAACAGCGACGGTCGCGCCAGCCGGCGCATCTACAACGTCGGCAATCCGGCCAACAGCCTATCGGTGCGCGAGCTGGCGAGCGAGATGCTCAAGATTGCGGCTACCTATCCGGAGTATCGCGACAACGCCGCCAAGGTACGCCTGCTCGACACCACGGCCGCCGAATATTACGGCAAGGGATATCAGGACGTGGAAAACCGCGTACCGAAGATCGACAACACCTGCGCCGATCTGCAATGGTCGCCGCGCGTGAGCATGCAGGAGGCGCTGCGCCAGATCTTCGACGCCTACCGCGGCGTGACAGCGCAGGCCGGGCAGCTGCTCGAGCAGGAAACGCCTCCCTGAGCGCAACATCCTCGACCCAGGGTTCGGTGCGGAGCGCCGCGTGCAGTTGGCACTGAAAATCGATGTCGATACGCTGCGCGGCACGCTCGAGGGAGTGCCGGCGCTCATCGATGCACTGCAGGCGGCCGGCGCTGACGCCAGCTTCCTCTTCAGCCTCGGACCCGATCACACGGGCCGAGCGTTGCGCCGGGTGTTCCGTCCCGGTTTTTTCAGCAAAGTATCGCGAACCTCGGTGCTCGAGCATTACGGCCTGCGAACGCTGCTGTATGGCACGCTGCTGCCGGGGCCGGACATCGGCCGGCGCGGCGCGGCGGTGATGCGCCGCGTGCGCGATGCCGGCTTCGAAGTCGGCATCCACTGCTTTGACCACACGAGCTGGCAGGACTTTGTCACCCGCCGCGGCGAGGCCTGGACGCGCCGGCAGATGCTGCTGGCGGTCGAGCGCTTTCGCGAAGTCTTTGGCGTCCCGCCAGCGGTGCATGGGGCGGCCGGCTGGCAGATGAATGACGCGGCGCTGGCGCTCGAGGAAGAGCTCGGCTTCGAATACGCCTCGGACACGCGCGGTGCCGCGCCGTTTGTGCCGTGGATTGCCGGTCGCCGCAGTCGCTGTCCACAGCTGCCGACCACGCTGCCGACGCTGGATGAATTGATCGGCGTCGACGGCATCGGTGTCGAGCAGGCGCACGAGCCTGTGCTCGCGCGCACGCTCGAGCCATGCGCGCATCATGTCTTCACGCTGCACGCCGAGCTCGAGGGCATGAAACTGCTGCCGGTGCTGCAGCGACTCGTGCGCGGCTGGCAGGCACAGGGTTACGAGCTCGTATCGATGCGCACGCTGCTCGCCGGACTGGATCCGGCACGACTGCCCGCCTGTGCGGTGCTGCCCGGAACGGTGCCCGGCCGCAGTGGCCTGCTGGCCACGCAGGCGCTGGCCGTAGTAGCGCCGCAGTCGGCGGTCTATCATTCGCGCTCCAATGGCACTTGATACGGTCGCATAGTGATGACGATGGCGGGACGGAGCAGTGCGAAGGTCTATGCGAGCCCCAGCGAGGCGCTCTCGGGGCTGTTGCGCGATGGCATGAGCGTCATGTCCGGCGGCTTTGGCCTGTGTGGCGTACCCGAGAAGCTCATCGACGCGCTGCGCGCCAGCGGCGTCAAGGGCCTGACCGTGGTTTCCAACAATGCCGGCGTGGACGATTTCGGTCTCGGGACGCTGCTGCGAACGCGTCAGATCCGCAAGATGATTTCCTCCTATGTCGGCGAGAATCGCGAGTTCGAACGCCAGTATCTGGCCGGCGAGATCGAGATCGAATTCAACCCGCAGGGAACGCTCGCCGAGCGCATCCGCGCCGGTGGCGCGGGCATCTATGGGTTCTATACACGCACCGGCGCGGGCACGCGCGTGGCCGAAGGCAAGGAGACGCGCATCGTCGAGGGCGACGCCTACGTGCTCGAGACCGGCCTCGTGGCCGATCTGTCGCTGGTCAAGGCCTGGAAGGGCGATACCGAGGGTAATCTGATCTATCGCAAGACCGCGCGCAATTTCAATCCGATGATGGCTACGGCGGGCCGCGTCACGGTGGCCGAGGTCGAGCAACTGGTCGAGGTCGGCAGCCTCGATCCCGATCAGATCCACACGCCGGGCATCTTTGTTCAGCGCATCGTCGAGGGACACAGCTACGCTAAACGCATCGAGCAGCGCACCGTGCGCAAGCGGGGCAACGATGCCCTGGTCGCGTGAACAAATGGCCGCACGCGCGGCGCAGGAGCTGCGCGACGGCTACTACGTCAATTTGGGGATCGGCATTCCGACGCTGGTGGCGAACTACATTCCCGCCGGCATGAAGGTCGTGCTGCAATCGGAAAACGGCATGCTCGGCATGGGACCGTTCCCGTACGAAGGCGAGGAAGATTCGGATCTCATCAACGCCGGCAAGCAGACCATCACGCAATTGCCGAGCTCATCGTATTTTTCATCGGCCGACAGCTTTGCGATGATTCGCGGCGGTCATATCAATCTGTCGGTGCTCGGCGGCATGGAAGTGTCGGAGAGCGGCGATCTGGCCAACTGGATGGTGCCCGGCAAGATGGTCAAGGGCATGGGCGGGGCCATGGATCTGGTGGCCGGCGTGCGCTGTGTCATCGTCGTCATGGAGCATGTGGCGCGCGATGGTTCGCCGAAATTCAAGCCGCGCTGCGAGCTGCCGCTGACGGGCGCGGGTGTAGTGGACATGCTGATCACGGATCTGGCGGTATTCCGGCGTCTCGAGCGCCAGGGCGAGTTCGAGCTGATCGAGCTCGCCCCCGGCGTGAGCGAGCCCGAAGTGCGTACGCGCACCTCGGCGCGATTCCAATCCGCACCATCCGCGCGCGTGAGATAGCAGCAACACGTTCGAGACGCTGCGCTTTAACCTTGCATTGCACACGAGGGGTCGGAGATGAGCACGCTCGAGCCCGTTTACATCGTCGCCGCGCGGCGCACGCCGATCGGCGGCTTTCAAGGCGTACTGGCGCCACTGACCGGGCCGCAACTGGGCGCCGCTGCGGTGCGCGGTGCGCTCGAGCGCAGCGGCATCGACGCCGAGCAGCTCGATGAGGTGGTGCTCGGATGCGTATTGCCGGCCGGCCTCGGCCAGGCGCCCGCGCGCCAGGCCGCGCTCGGCGCGGGCGTGCCGAAGCGCGTGCCGGCGACGACCATCAACAAGGTCTGCGGCTCGGGCATGAAGGCGGCGATGATCGGCTGCGATGCGATCCGCGCGGGCTCGGCGCGTGTGGTCCTCGCCGGCGGTCTCGAGTCGATGACCAACGCACCGTATCTGCTGCCCAAAGCCCGCGGGGGCTATCGCATGGGGCACGCGGAAGTGCTCGATCACATGTTCTTCGACGGTCTGCAAAATCCGTACGACGGCGCGCTCATGGGTCAGTTCGCCGACGCCACGGCGCGCAAGTACGGCTGCTCGCGCGCCGAGCAGGATGCCTTCGCGACCGAATCGGTACGCCGCGCGCTCTCGGCCTGCGAGAGCGGCGCCTTCGGCGACGAACTGGTTGCCGTCACGGTCAAGACTCGAAAGGGCGAGCAGACCGTGGATCGCGACGAGCCGCCGTTCGCCTGCGACATCAACAAAATCACTCAGCTCAAACCGGCCTTCGCCAAGGATGGCACCGTCACGGCGGCGAGCTCTTCCTCGATCGCCGACGGCGCTGCGGCCGTGGTGCTCATGGGGGAGGCGGCGATGCGCGCGGCCGGCGCGGTGCCGCTGGCGCGCGTGGTCGGCTATGCCAGTCATGCGCACGAGCCCGAGTGGTTCACGACCGCGCCGGCCGGTGCGATCCAGCGAGTGCTGCAGTCGGCCGGCTGGCGGGCGCAGGATGTGGATCTGTACGAAATCAACGAGGCCTTTGCCATCGTGACGATGGTGACCATGCGCGATGTGGGCCTGCCGCATGAAAAGGTCAACGTCAACGGCGGTGCCTGCGCGCTCGGTCATCCGATCGGCGCCTCCGGCGCGCGCATCCTCGTGACACTGGTGCATGCGCTCAAGACGCGCAAGCTCCAGCGTGGCATCGCTTCGCTGTGCATCGGCGGCGGGGAAGCCACGGCGATGGCCCTCGAACGAGTCTGATCACCCGAGCGCACTGAGTGCCCCTGCGGATTGACCCGCCGGGGGTCCATGGCTAAACTGTAATGAGAACGATTCTTATTATCATTCTTAGGGGCAACGGGTGCGACCAGGGAATCCGATGCCGCCAGCACTGGCCATCGGCTTGGGGCTGGGGGCCGCTACGTGTGCGGTCTGGACCGCGATGGCTGCCGATGATCTTGCGACTGGCGCGGCCGATGAGCTCAGCGCGGTGGTCATCGTCGGGGAGCGCCTCGGCGGACCAGACCTCTCCGATACGGGCGCGGCCGACTATCGTGTCCGAGCGCAGGATATGGCCGGGCTGCCGAACGGCAATCAGAGCGCGATCACCGAGGTGCTCACGCAGCTGCCGGGCGTCGCCGTCGACCAGAACCAGCAGATTCACATCCGCGACACCGAGGGACCGCAGTTTCAATACCAGATCAACGGCTGGCTGGTGCCGCTCGACATCAACACCAATCCGCCGTTCCTGTCGATGCTCAATACGATGTTCATCCAGCAGCTGGACCTGCGAGTGGGGGTGTTGCCCGCGCGCTATGGCTTGGCCACCGGAGGCGTGGTCGACGTGCAGAGCAAGAATGGCTGCCAAGCGCAGGGCGGAGAGTTCAGCCTCGAGGCGGGCCAGCGCTCGACGCTCTCGCCGAGCATCGAGTACGCGGCCTGCGATGGCGCGCTGAGCAGCTACGTCAGCGCGCGCCAGACCTGGAGCAATACCGCCTTCAGCAGCGCGACCCCGGGACCGACGCCGATCCACGATGAGGGCAGCACGCCGCAGGCGCTCGGCTTCTGGTCCTACTCGCTCTCGGCGCAGACTCAACTGACGCTATTGCTCGCCGCGACGCGCAGCGACGACGAGCTGCCGGACGCGCCAGGACTGGCTCGAGCGTACTCGCTCGCGGGAATCACCTCTGTGCCGAGCTCGGCGCAGATCGATTCGCACCTGAACTTTCGCGATCGTCTGGCAATGGCCGGCATCCACAGCACGACCGACTCCGGCCTGGAGCTGCAGCTCGGCTACACGGCGCACTTCATCTCGCAGCAATTCCTGCCCGATCCGGTCGGGGAGCTCATCTACCAGGGCGTCGCCTCGCAGGCCCTGCACGAGGATGCGGATCAGACGCTGCAGGCGGATCTGCGCTGGCACGGCGGCGATCACACGCTCGCTGCCGGCGTCTATGTCGGCGATTATCACGTGCAGAACAGCGTCGACTCGCGGGTGTTCCCAGCCGATGCCGCAGGCGCGCAGACCAGCAGCGTAGCGCTCGCGCGCCGCACGGGCAGCTCGGCCTCGAATGTCATCTCGAGCCTCTATGTCAGCGATCTGTGGCGGCTTGCTCCCGCCTTGAGTCTCGATCTGGGGCTGCGCGGCGACAATCTCACCGGCTATACGCGCGCCGAGCAATTCAGTCCGCGCCTCAACCTGCTGATCCGGCCCGACGAGGTGATGGCGTTTCACCTCGGCGCCGCGCGCTATCTGCAGGTGCCGAGCTTTCTCGGCATTGCGCCCACGACGCCAGCGGCCTTCGCCGGTACGACGGCACAGGGACCACCGGGCGTCACGCTGCCGCTCGCGGAAGACGATTACGAGCTCGACGCGGGTGTGCTGCTGCACCCGAGCGCGCAGCTGACCCTGGCGCTCGACAACTACTACGAATGGACCCGCCATTATCTGGACACGGGGCAATTCGGTGTCGTGCCGATCTTCGCGCCGTTCAATTACGATCACGGCTACCTCTGGGGCTCGGAGCTCTCGGCGCGCTTCGCCGTACCGGGACTGTCCGCTTACGCCAGCCTGACCCTGGGCGAGAACTGGCAGCGGGGCGTGGCGACGGGTCAGTTCAATTTCAATCCGGATGAGCTGGCCTACATCGACAGCCATGCGATCCTGCTCGATCATCAACCGAAATTCGGCGGCGCCGCGGGGTTCAGTTTGACGCGCCGTCCCTACGCACTGCTCCTCGATGCGATCTACAGCAGCGGGCTGGCCGCCGGGTTCGCCGATACTCAGACTCTGCCGCAAACCTTGCAGATCAATGCCGGCGCCGAGCGTACCTGGGCGCTGTCGGACGGACTGCCATTGTCGCTGCGTTTTACGGTGCTGAATGTGCTCGATCGCATCAACGAGATCCGATCGGCCGAGGGCATCGGCATTTTTCAGGCGGCCTTCGGCCCGCGGCGAACGCTGCTGGGCACCGTGAGCGTGCGCTTCTAGCGCAGGGCGCCTACGCGGCGCCTACGCGGTGCCGACCCGCCCGGCCTCGATGCTGGCATCGAGCAGTGGGCGCCGCCAGGCCGTGCCGAGCAGCACCACCAGGCCGATGGCGCTCAAGTGCAACGCCAGATCGATCACGGTGACGTCGAAGGGATGAAAGAACTGCAGCACGAACGCCGCCGTTGCCGCGACCCCCAGCGTTCCCGCGGTCGCCACGGGCAGGGCATTGATCGGACGGGCACGGCGCAGCATCCAGAACAGTCCAACGGCCAACGGCACGCTGGCGCAGGTGATGAACGCAAAGCAGTGAGGGCTGTCGCCGAAAAACCCATTCGGGCCGCGCAGACTGAGGCCGTTACGCAGGCAGCCGAGTCCGCTGGCGGCGAGCCACAGCAGAAACGGCGGCAACGGCAGCCAGAGCCACCGCGGCGAGCGATCCGGGACCGAGAGTTGAAAGGCTGCGATGATGGCCGTGACGGCAGTCAGAGCCGTGGCCACGCACTCGACCGCGATGCGCGGCACGGCCAATCGCGGCAGTATCGCCGGCAGAGGCGCGAAGCGCATGATCAGCGCGCCGCTGACGGCGGCGACCATCATGAGCCAGAGCAGGGCGCGCCACGCCGGCGCGCGCAGCACGCGTACGGGTTCGAGCTGCGCGGTCAGCCGTTCGATGAGTTGCTCGGTCTGCATCAGTCTTGCGCCATCATTATTTGCTCACGTCCTGGAACAGCGCTCGCAATGCCTTGAGCGCGCGATGGGTATTGACCTTCAGGGCACCCACCGACTGTCCCGAGACCCGCGACGCCTCCGCCAAACTCATCTCCTTGAGCTTGACCGCCTCGAGTGCGGCCCGCTGCCTCGGGGGCAGCCGCTGCAGCAGCTCCTCGATGTCGCCCGCGGCTCGCACGGCCTCTATATCGATATTCGCTGCCGGGTCGGCAAAGGTTTCATAGCCCGCGAGCTCTGCGCTGACTTCATAACGGGCCACGCGCAAGCGCCGGCGCAGGCCGTCGATGCCGCGGCGCGCGGCGATGGCGCCGAGCCAGGGGCTGAACGGCCGCTTCGAATCATAGGTCTGGCGCACGCGATGCAGGGTCAGCAAGGTTTCTTGCACCATCTCCTCGATGTCCTGCGGGTGCGAGCAATGGCGGCGCAGCAGCGCACGCACGAACGGGGTCACCTCCCGCAGTAATTGCGAGTAGGCGGCGCGATTACCGGCTTGTGCAGCGACCATGAGCTGCGACCAGGCCAGATCTCGCGCCGCCGCCGTAGGCGTGGGGGCGGTGGCCACGCGCGCAAGTGTAACCTTTTGCGCACGGGTCCGAACTTATCCGCGTGGCCCCAATCCCGGGGCGCACCTGGAATTAAGGGGATCTACCATGAATCGATTTGTAATGGCCGCCTCGACCCTGTCCGCCGCGGTGGGTCTGGCGCTCGTATTGACGGCTCCGGTCCGCGCTGCCGAGGACCCCGTGAAAGCGAACATGGCGAGGGCGATGAAGGAGAAACTGGAAAAGTGCTACGGCATCAACGCGGTCGGCAAGAACGATTGCGCCGCGGGCGCACATTCCTGCGCCGGGCAGGCCACCGCAGCGCGTGATCCGAAATCGTTCGTTCTAATACCGATCGGCGACTGCACCAAGATCGCGGGCGGCACGACGCAGGCGATGTAGGGCGACGTCGTTGCTCGAGTCCACTGGCATCGAGGGGCAGGCCGGCCCGATTCCCGCTGCGGCGGGAATCGGGCTGCGCTTCCCGCACCACGAGCTCGTGCTGCAGACGCATCCGGCCGTGCCGTGGTTCGAGGTGCATGCCGAGAACTTCTTCGGCGGCGGCAGCGCACGGCGCACGCTCGAAGCCGTGCGCCGCGACTATCGGTTGTCGCTGCACGGTGTGGGACTCTCGCTCGGCAGCGCCGAGGGACTCGATCGCTCGCATCTCGAGCGTCTCGCCGCGCTGGTGCAGTCGATCGAGCCCGCGCTGGTCTCGGAGCATCTTGCCTGGAGTGTGGTGGGCGGCCGTTATCTGGCCGATCTGCTGCCCTTGCCCATGACCGAAGAGGCGCTCGCGGTGGTCTGCGCTCACGTGCAGCAGACGCAGGAACGGCTGCGCCGGCCGATCCTCCTGGAGAACCCATCGAGCTATTTGACGTTCGCGCATTCGAGCATTCCGGAATGGGAATTTCTCGCCGCGGTCGTGAACCGCACGGGCTGCCGTCTTCTCTGCGACGTCAATAATATTTTTGTGAGCGCCAGCAACCATGGCTGGGACGCGCTGAAGTATCTGAATGCGTTGCCCGCGCAGGCGATCGGGGAATATCACCTGGCCGGCCACGCCGTTTGCACGCTCGAGAACGGGCGTGAGGTGCGCATCGACAATCACGGTTCGCGAGTCGCCCCGCCCGTGTGGGCACTGTACGAGCAGGCGCTGCGTCGCCTCGGGCCGCGACCGACCTTGATTGAATGGGACACCGACATCCCGGCCCTCGATGTGCTGCTCGATGAAGCGGCGCTAGCCGGCGATCGATTGCGCTCGAGCGCAACACGCTCTCATGCCTGCGCTGCTTGAACTGCAGCGCGCCATGGGGCGCGCACTGCTCGCACCCTCGGCCCCGGACGCCCAGACGCTGGGCTTCGAGGCGTCGCCGGCCTTCGGTGTCTACCGCAACACCTGCCTCGGCACCTTGACCCAGGCGCTGGCGTTGAGCTTTCCGGCGGTGCGCCGGCTGGTTGGCAGCGCGTTCTTCGAGAGCGCCGCGCAGGCATTCATTCGCGCCCATCCTGCGACGAGCGCCTGTTTGAATGACTACGGTGAGCAGCTGCCGGCGTTCCTCGCCCACTATCGGCACGCCGCCGCAGTGACCTACCTGGCGGACGTCGCGCGGCTCGAATGGGCCGTGAATCGTGCGCTGCATGCCGCGGATGTCGAGGCGCTGGATGTGGCATCGCTCGCCAAGCTCGACGCGGCGGCAGTGCCTGCGCTGAGCTTCGTACCGCACGGGGCGGTCACGGTGCTGCGGCTTGAACGGCCGGCCGATGTCATCTGGCGCGCCGTCCTCGATGGCGACGATGCGGCCCTGAGGGCGCTCGACCCGGACGCGGGCCCCGTGTGGCTGCTGATTGGCCGCAGCGCCGCCGGCGTTGAAGTGCGGCGCATGACAGCGCTGGCGGGAGTGTTTACGCAGCGGCTCTGTGCGGGCGAGCCGTTGCAGGCGGTGCTCGATGCGATCGCGGCAAGCATTGAGCCCACGGGCGGCGAGTCCATGGCCGATGCGCTCAATGCGGTGCTGGCCGATCACCTGGCATCGGCGCGATTCACCAGTTGGCGTATAGGAGAGCAAGCCTCATGAACACCTCCAGCGCGATTGTGAGCGCGATCCGGCGCGTCGTCGGCGTACTGGAGCGCGTGCCTTACAGCCTGCTCGCGCTGCCGCTGCGCCTGGCGGTCGCCACCGTGTTCTGGAACTCCGGCACGACCAAGCTCGCCAATTGGGACGCAACGCTGCAATTGTTCGAAGATGAGTACAAAGTGCCGCTGCTGCCCCCCGACCTGGCGGCGCACATCGGTGCATCGATCGAATTGTCCACGCCGGTGCTGCTGGTGCTCGGCCTGCTCACGCGGCCGGCCGCCCTGGTACTGCTCGGTATGACGAGCGTCATCGAGGTGTTCGTATACCCCTTGGCCTGGCCGACCCATATCCAATGGGCAGCCATGCTGCTGGTGCTGCTGTGCCGCGGCGCGGGCGGCCTCTCGGTGGACCACTGGATCGTCCGGCGCTGGGCATCAGCGCCCCGGAGCGCCGCGCCGGCACTGTCACAATAGGGGGAAGTTCGTACTGGCGCCTGCTGCGCATCTGAGCTATTCTCAGATGCAATTGCGACTGATTCGCATTTGAATTGTCGGGGCGCAGTCATGGATTCTCATGTGAATTGGCACGCGGTCGGCGCGAATGTCGAGCCCGCGTGCGAGTTGCAGTCTCTCGCTGCGCTGCACAAGGGCGCACGCGGAGTTGTGTTCGCCGTGGGTAGCGCGGGTCTGACCGCTACGCCGATCGGCGATGTGGCCGGCTCGACGGTGGCGAGGCGGCTG